>JACCDW010166426.1_pt1 | contig 132692 bp, 74 predicted proteins | sample 7449781 | NCBI WGS metagenome assembly JACCDW01 (sample SAMN15323449, study PRJNA562643) | freshwater metagenome | isolation source: river surface water | place: USA:Blue River Watershed | collected 2017-08-18 | reverse complement strand
TGGCCGCGACATTTGTGGATGCACCCATGTTGCTGTTGGTACCGCCATTCGCCAGGGAAGACACGCTCAAGGTGCCCCCGGAAATCGTCGTGACACCTGTGTAGGTGTTCGTTCCCGACAAGGTCCAGCTACCTGTGCCTGTCTTGGTCAAACTGGTCACGCCTGTGTTGTTGGCCAAGACCGGTGCCAGCACACCTGTGCCTGTACCGGCCAATGTCAGTGTTCGCGTCGATGTGCCGCTGTACCCCAAAGAGCTGGTGCTTCCCAAACTCAACGTGCCCGTGCCCGAGGCATCCAGCGTACCGCCCTTGTCTGTGAGCGTGAACAACCGATCAATCGTCACACCTGAACCGGTGTATTGCAATGTGCCACCGTCCAGCACGAGGTTGGATGCCACATTCGTTGCAGCACCTATGCCACTGTTGGCCCCCCCATTGGCCAAGGTAGAGACACTCAAGACGCCTTCACTGATCGTTGTGACGCCGGTATAGCTATTGGATGCGCCACTCAAAACTTGGGTACCCGCCCCCATTTTGGTCAGACTCAGGCTACCGCTTCCGTTGGAGATCACACCACTGAAGGTTTGACTGTCGCTCGCCACATTCAGGGTCAGTGTTTTGCTGCCTGACGACGAGGTGGTCACTGTGCCGGCACCACTCAAACCCGCAATGGTGTCGCTGATGTCGACGTTATAGGTGGCACCACTGGAAACACTCACCAGCGTGCTGTCGGACAAACTGCCAGTGACGGTCAGCGCGCCCGCGTTAATGATTGTGCTGCCTGTGTAGGTCAGATTGCCAGACAATATCACCTTTCCGGTTCCGGCTTTCACCAGCGACAATTTGCCACTGTCACTTCCAGTTGTATTTTGAATAACCCCTAAAAATGTTGGTTGATCGGTGGCGTTGTTAACTCCGATGGTCAATGTTTGATCCGAGGCGCCATTCAGGCTGACCGTTCCAGCCCCCGTCAACGCACCAAAAGTGAGTGATTGCCCGCCCATCACCAAAGTGGACGAGGCATTCACTTTGTATTCACCGGTAAAACTCACGCTGCCTTGAAGGACGAGGGTGCCGCTGCTGACAAAAATGAGTCCGTACTGGCCACCAGAAATACTGCCAGTAAGAATTAACTGCAATGCGCCACCTTGCTTCCACATTTGCGGCGTGACTGAACTGGTCCCGGAGATCACAAATGCGTTGGAGACGGTTCCCGAGGTGTTCAGATTCAAGAAGCCTTTATTCGAAACAGTCACCGTGCCGGTGCCAAATGCGGCCGGAGCATTTAACAGCATCCCCCCGCCCCCAGTGGAAATGATGGTGCCGCCACTGTAGCTATTGGAACCGTTCTTGATGACCCAATTGCCTCCAGTCGATGCACTGCTTCGCTGCAAGGTGGTCATGCCTGTGATGGGGACGCTATCAGTCAGAAGCGGACTGAATGTTGCTCCGGTATTGCCCCCAAGAATCAAGGTACGGGGGGTGGCGCCGCCCAAATGCGCAATGGCACCTGTATTGCTGATCGTCAGTCCCCCGGTCCCGGAAGAGTCCAAAGTGCCACCGTTCCCCGTCAGTGTGAACAGATGATCTGTCGTCCCCCCAGTACCCGTGTATTGCAAGGTTCCCCCATCCAGAACCAGGTTCGAAGCCGCATTCGTCGATGCGCCAATGCCGCTCGCCGTTCCACCATTCGCCAGCGTGGAAACACTCAGCACACCCGCACTGATGGTGGTCACACCGGTGTAAGTGTTGGTGCCGGACAGAACCGTCGTGCCGGCTCCGGTTTTGGTGAGATCGCCCGTTCCACTGATCACACCGGCCAGGGTTCCGGAACTGGCACCTGCATTGAGGGTGAGCAAACCGCCATTGGTATTGAGGGTGCCCGAGGCATTGCCGCTGATGGTGCCGGCTGCATTCAGGGTCAAAGGCAAGGTCACATTGGTGCCAGAGGCTGAGATGGCTGCATTGACGATGATGTTTCGATCCGCGGTCAAGGTCAAAGACCCCGTTGACCCTGCCGTTTTCGAAATGGCGGCGTTGATGGTGATATCACCAGAACCATCTGTCCCGCCGCTGGTGGCGATGGTCACCGTGTTGCCCCCCGACAAAGCCGTATTCAATGCCGTCACATCCACCGTCGTGGTGGAAGCGGGTGAAACCGTTCCACCGGATGCCGCCACGGTGGTGTCACCACTGCTTTGAATCGTGATGTCCACTGGATCCAGCAACCACTCGCCCGCTTTGCCTTTGGGGGCAGCGGCATTGACATGGGCCGCGGCATCAATGCTCAGATGGCTGGCAGATGTCTCTACAAATCCACCGGCACCGCCCAGGTTGCCGGCTTGCGCGCTGATGCGACCACTCACCGCAGTCAGACTGCCGGGATTGTTCAAGTCTGCAATCAGGGTGATGTTGCCCCCCTGCCCCGCGCTGTCAGGCGCCGCATCAGCCTGTATCGTCCCACTGTGGCTGATCCGGTCTGACGCACGCAGCAGGATGCGCCCACCGTCGCTTACCACGCCACTGGCCTGCAAGCTGCCGGTGTTGTTCACCACGCCACTTTGCAAACGACTGGCCGCTTGCGCCGACAAAATGATGAGGCCCCCCGGCGCTTGCACCGCATTGCCGTTCTCCACCAGCGCATTGACCGTGGCCGGGGCAACCACCACATTTGACAACAGGCCAGTGCCCTCGAATTGCAAGGTATAAGCCTCCCCCGCAGCCAGCACGACCGACCCCATCTGCGCCACCACTACACCATTGTTGCGCACCTCCGGCGCCAGCAAGGCGATGTAGCCCCCAAGCCCCGCCCGCAAAGACCCATCGTTCACGACACGGCCAGTGGTACCGTTGCGCACCAGCGTGCTGCGCCCTGCCATGAAATCATCGGTGCTCAAACTGTGTGTGGTGGCCATCAGCCCCCCCACCTCCACGCTGGCGCTGGGTGCAAAATAAACGCCCCCCGGATTGACCAGAAACACCTGCCCCACTGCCGTGATGCGCCCATAAATCTGGCTGGCATTGCTGTCCAGAACGCGATTGAGGGTGACGCTGGAGCTGCTGGGCTGGTTGAAGTTGACTTGGGCGGCCGATCCCACATTGAAACTCTGCCAGTCAAGGGCTGCGCGCTGACTGGTTTGATTCACCGTCAGAACTGAGGCACTCTGACTGATCGCCGCCTGCCCGGCCACGACCTGTCCGCCACTGGGCAACTGCGTGGGCGCAGGCCCTGCCGCCCAGGCGCTAGCGCTTCCCAGCAGCGCCAATCCCCATGCCAGTGCCGCCACCACCCGGTGCGATACCGAGGTGGACGGCCCGTGCGATGTTGTCAATTCGGATGCCACCCGCCACTGCTGAGCGGACTCACTCCAGACGATTCGGTATTGTTTGTTCACGTCTTCAAGCTCATCACAACGAGAAGGGCAAACTGGCTGAAAGCCAGTAACGGTTCCTGAGAAGGCTTCCGTCTTGATCGGTCCCGGTGCTGGAGGGATTGGGATTGCTGCCGATGCGCCGCGCCCAATTCAGCTTCATGTTCGCGCCCCCTGGCAATCGGGTTGTCCACCCCAGGCCCGCGCCTTTGAGCGTATAGGCATTCAGCGCCGTGGCAGAGACGTTGTCACGCAACAATGTGATGCTTCCCCGGTCGTAAAAAGCCACCCAGGTGTCGGTACTGGAAGCACGCCAGCGCATTTCCAGATTGAATACCTGACCTTGCGCGCCCACGCCTTCGCTGCCAGGATAAGCGCGCACCCCTGACTCCCCGCCCAACATGAATTTCTCGGAGGAATCCAGATTTTTACTGGCCAGCTGACCATTCAAAGCTGCATAGCCAGACCAACTCGAAGTGAAGGGCTGCTGACGGCTGAACGAATAACGCCACTTGTCAAAGCGACCCGCCGTCTGCGCCCCGGCGGCGTCTCGATCATGCGTGGGTGAGCCATTCAGGTTCAACTGCCCGCGCAGCCACTGGATGTTTCCGGCGTTCAAACCGCCCAGGGCATCGCTCGCGTTGCCCGACAGGCTGGCACCCACCAAGGTGCTTTTGTACTGACTCTCGGTCGTGCCATTGAACTGGTTGTCAAACCCTTTACGCTCGAGCTGGAAATTGGCATAAAGGTTGCGCGTGTGAGTGCGCAGCAATGGGTAGTTGGCTGTCAGGCCCAGCGTATTGGAAGTCCCTCTGGCGTTGGAGGCCGCAAACTCTGGCGATACGATGCGATAGCTGAGATGAGCATCATACAAACCAATGCGCCAGCCCTGGTAGCCCACAGGCCAGCTGACATCAACACGCAAATACGTACTGCCCTCTGACTTCACGGCACTCAGGCTGGTCAAATCGCCGCGTCCCATTGGGCTGTTGAGATGGATGTTGGCCTGCGCCCTTTCCCGACCGGTGGAACGGGCTCCAGAATTGTCCAGACCGACATCACCGGTTCGCAGGGGACTGCTGGACAGTTCAAGAACCACATCGCGCGAAGCACTGCCGGATGCCCATTCGCTCAGACCACCTTTGACGGTCGTGCCGGGTAAATCACTGACCAGCAGCAATGCACGGTCCAGCGCCTGAATGCGCAGGGCTTCCCCCCGGATTTGTTGCGCCTGGAAAATTTGACGGATGTGATCCTCGCTGATGCGCTGCGAAGGATCACTGCGCACCACCAGGTCCCCCATGGTGGCTTCCACAATTTGAATCGTGACTTGACCTGCTGTGACATCCTGCTCTGGCAAATAGGCATAAGCCATCCAGCCCGCTTCGCGATAAGCCTGCATCACTTGCTCGGCGGCCATCTGAAGCTCCAAAAAGCTCAAGCGCTGAAAGGTACGGCCTTGCAACAACTGGCTCAGAACCTGCTGGGACAACAAGGTATTGCCCTGGAACACAAAGCGCTCCACAGGAATCACCGTCTGGTCTTTGACATCAGGCACGCGGGACAAACCGTTCCAGCTCGGGATGTCGCCGCGTGGCATCACCGGCTGCTGTCGCTCCCGGTCGATTTGTTGCTGCAATGCACCCGCATCTGGCGGTCGTACGCTGGTCTGAGCACTGACACCCAGCGCCGCACCCAACCACCCGATGAGCGGAAAAAGCAGTTGAAATCGTGAAAAAACAAGTTGTCGATGCATCCTTATGCCCACGCCGCATGAGCCAGAATGCACGTTTCCGGCAAGCATCGGCCCATCTCCAATAAATCTTTGATGTTCTATTTATCGGTATTTTATGGGCATAATGAATACTTTTGTAAATTTCCATTCGAAAATTAAGTATTAATAATCAATAGTGATTTTTTGAAGTCAAATTGATATCATTGATCAACCAAAAGAGATCGTTTCCCAAAAAAGAAAGCCCATAAGTACTCTTATGGGCTTTTCAGGTGAAATCTGAATTCAGTGCTGGAATTCTTTCTCGTGCATCCAGGCTGCGTGCTTGGGAGCCCGTTTGGTCTTGCTCCACTCTTCCAGCATGTCCCACTTCACATCGTCCAGTTTTTTGTACATCTCGGGGGTGCCGGTATTGCAGGCCAGCTCCAGACGGTGTCCGTTGGGGTCAAAGAAATAGATGGATTTGAAAATTGTGTGGTCGGTCACCCCGATGACGGCAATACCGGCAGCTTCCAAACGCGTCTTCATCGTTTCCAGAGTCTCCACGCTGTCCACCTCAAACGCAATGTGCTGAACCCAGTCAGGCGTATTGGTGTCACGCCCCATGGCCGGCGCATTGGGCAACTCAAAAAAGGCCAGGACGTTGCCTCCCCCCGCATCCAGGAACAAATGCATGTAGGGATCTGGGGCATGCGTGCTGGGCACATGGTCTTCGGCAATCGCGAGCACAAAATCCATGTTCAGGTGCTTGACGTACCAGTTCACGGTTTCCTTGGCGTCTTTGCAACGGTAAGCCACATGGTGCATTTTGCGAATTTTCATTGGAGGCTCCTTGGTGAATCTGTAGAACGTTGAGTGGCTTATTCGGCTCCGCGCGCCAGCCGCATGGCCTCGCGCAAAACACCGATGTCACCGATGTGGTTGGACAGAATGAGGATCAGGCGCGCATTCACACGCTCGCTCTGCTCGTCGCTCAAATCACGGTGCATGTCGATGAGGGCTTCATAAAAATCGTCCCCCGGTGTGAAGTCCCGGAAGTAGCGTCGGCCATTCTCACGGAAATTCGGACTCAGGATCAGCGCTGGGGTATCTGGGCTTGTCATTTTCATCTCCATTCGATCATGCCCGCGCCGTTGCGCGATGCAAGGCTGCGACCACGGCGTTCTGCGCCAGATGACGCCAACGGGCAGCCACATGCTGATCAGGTCGCAACAAATAAGTGGTGCCAGGCCGTGCATCGTAACGCTTGGCCATCAGGCCTTGCACGTCGTGCAATACCCGCAGCCCCTGCGCCGTCGTGGGTTTGCTGGCCACCAGCACGGGCTCGATCGCAGGTGAGTCGTGTTGCATGGCGTCCAGAGTCTCGCGTTCGGCCGCGGTCAGCACCGCGGCATCCCCGACAAAATACAGGCACTGAAAACGGTTACCCACCTGGTCCAGCAGCCAGCCTGGCTGCCCATCCACGGCAATCGGGGCATCGTCCATGGGAGCGCCCGGCACCATGTCGCCCGCAAATGCATCGGCATCGGGGGTGTTCAATGCCGATGTCACCAGGAAAGAAGGCACAGACAAGCGGCCCGAATTCACCAGCTTGCGCGCAAACGTGTGATCGCGGGCCAGGTCGAGGACAGCGTTACGGAAATGGCGACTGGCCCTGCTCTTGGGCGTGATGAAATCGGTTGAGCGCGTGCTGTTGAGGATGTTTTCATCAGCGGCGTATTCCCGCTCTTGCGCATAGCTGTCCAGCAAAGCATCCGGGGCTTGACCTTGCATCACCAGCGCCAGCTTCCACATCAGCGCATCGGTGTCCTGAAATCCGGAATTCGCACCTCGTGCGCCAAAGGGCGACACCTGATGGGCGGCATCGCCCACGAACAGTATTCGGCCATGGCGGAAGTCATTCATGCGACGGCATTGGAAAGTGTAGATGCTGACCCACTCCAGCTCGAACGGGCGCGCATCACCCAGCATGGCCTGGATGCGGGGTATCACCTTCTCCGGTTTTTTCTCCTCATCAGGATCAGCGTCCCATCCCAGCTGAAAGTCGATGCGCCAGACATTGTCAGCTTGCTTGTGCAGCAACACACTTTGCCCAGGATGAAACGGGGGGTCGAACCAGAACCACCGCTCAGCCGGGTAATCGGCTTTCATGATCACATCGGCGATCAGGAAACGGTCCATGAAGACGCGGCCCTCGATGTCCAGTCCCAAGTGACGACGAATCGGACTTCTGGCACCGTCCCCCACCACCAGCCAATCGGCTTCGATGTCGAACTCACCATCCGGGGTTTCCACGCGCAGCAGCGCATGGTCGTCGTGTTTCTGCACCGAGATGACCTTGTGCTGCCAGCGAATATCGGCACCCAGCGCTTGCGCACGGGCGATCAACATTTCTTCGAGGTGGTATTGCTGCAAATTGATCATGCCTGGCCGCTTGTGCCCTGCGTCTGGCACGAGATTGAACTGGTACACCTCTTCTTCATTCAAAAAAGTGCGCCCCACGTTCCAGCTCACGCCTTTGCTGCAGGCCATTTCGCCCACACCCAGGCGGTCCAGGATTTCCAGCGCGCGCTTGGCATAGCAAACCGCCCGCGAACCGACCGAAACGGTCTTGTCTTCGTCCAGCAGCAGCACTGGCAAGTTGTGCAGGCGCGCATCGATGGCAGCGGCAAGGCCCACCGGCCCTGCACCAACAATGATCAGCGGACGGCGCTGCGGTGGCGTGGACCGCAAGTCGGTCGGCGCTTGGTAGGGATAAGTTGGATTGACGTAAACACCCATGCATGGCCTCCTGCCAACAATTCACGATTGGTAAACGAATTACGCAATGGTGAATTTTAGCGACAAGACAACGATGCTGGCAAGTCCGACGCTGGATGACGTTCAGCACACTGAAGATCAGCGCAGATTTAAAATGGCTCCCATGTCCAAGAAAAACCGCGCCACATCCGTCGATTTGAGCCACCTGCCTGGCCACCAAATTCGCCGCTTGCACCAGATTGCCGTGGCCATCTTTCTTCAAGACACGCAAGCCCACGGCCTGACCCCGGTGCAATTCGCCGCGATGCAGGCCATACAAGCCCATCCCCTGATTGACCAGCGCACGCTGGCCAGCAAGATTGGGCTGGACACCTCCACCATGGGGGGTGTGATTGACCGGCTGGAAGCGCGCCACTTGCTGTCGCGCAACAAATCCCCCGATGACCGCCGCGTCAAGCTGGTGTCGCTGACCGATGAGGGGCGCGCCACCGTGGCCGCCATTCAGCCCGCCATGCTGCTGGCTCAGGAGCGCATCCTCGCCCCCCTGAACGCCGAGCAGCAGCAGCAATTCATGGCTTTGCTGAACATCCTGGTGGAAGGCAACAACGAACTCAGCCGGGCGCCCGTGCCCCCCTCCGAGTAAACCAGCGGACACACGGAACCTCAGTTCCCGGCATACTCCGGCATTCCTTTCTCAATGCCGGAAATACTGCTTCATGAACCGTCCCCGCATTCTTCAAAATGGCCGCCTGCTGCCCAGCCTGGAAGCCGCACTGGAACAGCAATTTGACATCCATCCCCTGTGGAAAGAATCGGACCCCGATGCCTACCTGCGTGCGCATGGCGCCGAGTTCGTTGGCATGGTCACCTCCGCCATCAAAGGCGGCTCCTCGGACATGCTGGCGATGCTGCCTCGGTTGAAAGTGATCTCCAGTTTTGGCGTAGGCTATGACGCACTGGATGTGGTCGGCGCGCAGCGACGCGGCATTGCGGTGGGCTACACGCCCGATGTGCTCAACGACTGTGTGGCCGACACGGCCTTCAGCCTGGTCATCAATGTGGCACGCCGCTTTCCAGCCTGCGATCAGTTCACCCGACGCGGCGATTGGCTCAAGGGGGCCTTTCCACTGACCACCAAGGTCAGCGGAAAGCGCCTGGGAATACTGGGCCTGGGCCGTATCGGCCAAACCATCGCCCGTCGCGCCTCTGGCTTTGACATGGAAGTCCGTTACCACAACCGGAAAGCGCGTACCGATGTGCCCTATGGTTTCGAGCCGTCCTTGAAAGCACTGGCCGAGTGGTGCGATTTTTTGGTGGTGGCCAGTGCGGGAGGCGCCGAAACGCGTCACCTGGTATCGCGCGAGATCCTCGATGCGATCGGCCCCAAAGGCTTTCTGATCAACATATCGCGCGGCTCTGTCATCGACGAAGACGTCATGGTTGAGGCTCTGGTTCAGGGGCGCCTCGGTGGCGCCGGCCTGGATGTCTACACACACGAGCCTCAGGTACCGGAGCGCCTGCTCAGCCTGGACAATGTGGTGCTGCTGCCGCATCTGGCCAGTGCCACCCACGAAACCCGTCAGGCCATGGCCGATTTGGTCATGGACAACCTGCGCAGCTTTTTCAGCACGGGTCATGTCAAAGTGGCTGTGCCACCCCAGGAGACATCATGTCATTGAACAACGAAACCCGCCAAAAACTCAAAACCGTCAGCACGGCCACGCTGTGCACCGCGCTGTTCAAGCGTGGCCTGCGCAATCAATTCATCCAGGACGTGCATCCGCTCAATCCTGCGTTGGGCAACATGGTGGGCGAAGCCTTTACATTGCGCTACATCCCGGCACGCGAAGATCTCAACCCGATTTCAGTGTTCCTGGATCGCGCCCATCCGCAGCGCGTCGCGGTCGAACAATGTCCGGCTGGCGCGGTCATGGTGTTTGACAGCCGCAAGAACCCGCGGGCTGCTTCGGCTGGTTCCATTCTGGTCACTCGCCTGATGAAGCGCGGGGTGGCAGGGGTGGTCACCGATGGCGGATTTCGAGACTCCCCGGAGATTGCAGCGATGGGCATTCATGCGTACCACAATCGCCCGAGCGCCCCCACCAATCTGACACTGCATCAGGCGCTGGACATCAACGTGCCCATTGGCTGCGGCGATGTCGCAGTCTTCCCGGGCGATGTCATGGTGGGCGATGGAGAAGGTGTTGTGGTGATTCCCGCGGCCATTGCCGACGAAGTGGCCAACGAGGCTGTCGAGATGACCGCTTTTGAAGATTTTGTCACCGAGAAAGTTCAGGAAGGCCGCTCCATCCTGGGCCTGTACCCGCCCACCGACCCGCAAAGCAGCCTGGACTTTGATGCCTGGCGCAAAGCCAACAAACGCTGAATGACAGCCCACCCTGCCATGAAACACACTCGCCGAACCCTTCCCTACGCACTGGCCGTGACAGCGGCGCTGGCTTGGCTTCATCCGCTGACCAGCGCCTGGGCACAAGCGACAACGTGGCCTGCCAAGCCCGTCACTCTCATCGTTCCCTTTGCAGCGGGCGGTGGCACGGACATTGGGACCCGCATCGTGGCACAACGCCTGTCGCAAATGTGGGGCCAAAGCGTGGTGGTTGACAACCGCGCTGGTGCGGGTGGCAATGTGGGCCTGGAAATTGTTTCGCGAGCCAAACCTGATGGTTACACACTGCTGACAGGCAATGTGGGCACCCAATCCATCAATCCAACGCTGTACCGCAAACTCAATTACAACCCGGACACATCCTTTGTGCCAATTGGCTTGTTCGCGGAATTGCCTTTCGTGCTCGCGACCACAGCATCCCTTCCCGCAAAAAACGTGAAGGAACTCGTGGAACATGCCAAAGCACATCCCAATCAGTTGACTTATGCCAGCTCAGGCAATGGCGGCTCGCCTCATTTGTCGGCAGAAACTTTCAAGATTGCCACCGGAACACAAATTCTGCATGTGCCTTACAAAGGAGGTGGCGCCGCGATGACCGATCTGATTTCGGGCAATGTCCACATGATTTTCGCTTCGGTGCTGGAAACATCCGCTTACATCAAGGCCGGCAAACTCAAAGCGCTGGCCATCACCAGCAAGGAGCGCGTGCCGGCCATGCCCGAGGTACCGACGCTCCAGGAAAGCGGCGTCACGGGCGCCGAATCGGGCTCCTGGCTGGGCTTGCTGGCTCCGGCAGGAACGCCCCCGGAGGTGATCGAGAAAATTTCGCGCAGCCTGCAACAGGTGGTGACTTTGCCCGAAGTCCAACAACAACTTCTGGCACAGGGGGCGGTGGCCAAATCCGGATCGCCACAGGATTTTGTGCAATTGATCGCCAATGACCGCAAGCGCTACGCACGCATCATCCTGGACAACAAACTGAGCCTTGACTGAGGCAGCAGCACGCCACTTGACGCCAGATGGGCACCCTTTAAAATAAGCATACACTTATATAAAGGATATCCCATGAGCACGCTTGACCACCCCACCCTCATACAGGGTCTGAACGAATCGCTGGCACAGTTTCGCAAGGCCCAGCCTGACGCCATGCAGGGCTTTGGGCAATTGGCCAAGTCTGCCATGAGTGAAGGCGCCATCAGCGCCAAACACAAAGAGCTGATGGCGCTGGCCATCGGCATCACCCAGCATTGCTCGGGCTGTGTTGGCTTTCATGTCAAAGCGCTGCACAAGCTCGGCTGCACCAAAGCAGAACTGGAAGAAATGCTGGCCATCTGCGTCTATATGGGTGGCGGGCCGGCCTTGATGTATGCCGCAGAGACACTCAAGGCCTGGGACACGCTGGCACCGGTCAAGCCATGACAAGACCACCGTCCACGGTCAGTACCTGCCCCGTCATGAACTGACTCGCGTCGCTGGCAAGGAACATCACAGGTCCTGCAACATCGTCGGGCGTGGCCAGACGGCCCAGAGGCGTCTGGGCCACGATCATCGCCTTGACAGACTCACGTGTGGGCTGACTGGATTGCGTTGGATGCACCAGACCTGGCGCCACGCAGTTCACACGAATGCCCAGCGGCCCAAGTTCAGCCGCGAGGTTGCGACTGAAGCCGATGAGCGCGGACTTGGCCGTGGTGTAGTCATGGTAGGGAACGGTGGGCCGTGCCACGAGATCACTCACCAAACTCACGATGCTGCCCCGTCCGCGTTGACGAAAATGAGGCAACACAGCCTGGCTCACATGGAAAGCTGCCTGAACGGCCCCCTCGAACTGGCTTTGATAAGCGGACCAGCCCAGCTCCCAAAAGCGCTTGCGCTGCTCGGGATCGAATGCATAGGGTGCCAACGCGTTGTTGACCACAGCATCCAGACCGCCAGCCTCGGTGATGAACATCTTGACCATGGCTTGCACCGCATCGGCCGAGCGCACATCGGCTTGCAGCGCCATCGCATCGCCGCCTGCTGATTGACAGCGTGCCACCACAGCCTGCGCCGCTGTGGCGTTGTTCAAGTAGTTGACCCCCACCAGGGCACCCTCACGCGCAAACGCCACGGCCAATGCCGCGCCAATGCCACGACTGGCTCCGGTGATCAGGACGGTACGCCCTTGCAACGAAAAGAGACTCATGGCTTCACTTGCCCGGCAGCAGGTCTTGACTGACCACGTCGTTCACCGAGATGTCGCGCTGGATCAAGCCAAAGGCCTTGTAGGCCTGCACGCCCTTTTGTAGCGAGGCCAGATCAAACGCCCCGAGACCGCGCGCCTGCGTGGCAGCAGAAACGCTGGAGGCGTTGCGCAGCTTGATGATTTCAAGATTCATTGCCGGATTCTGACCGTCGATGGCACGCTTGACCGCCAGCTGCGCGGCTTCTTCGGGCGCACGCATGCTCCAGGTCATGCTGTCCTTGTAAGCCTGCAGAAAACGCTTGAGCACGTCCTTGCGCTGTTGGTAGGTGTCCTCTCTCACCACAAACACATCGCTGGAGAGGTTCAGATGGTTCTTCACTTCCATCACATTCACATCGCCCAAACCGCGCTGGCGCCCCACCAGCAGCCCTGTATCGGTGGCAGCTGTGGCATCGACCTGGCCCTGCATCAGGGGGGCAAAGTTCAGCAGTCCTGTGACCACAAGGGTCACATCGGACTCACTCAGTCCAGCTTGATGCAGCAACACCTGCAGGTTTTGACGGGTACCACTGGACAGGCTGTAGACCCCAATGCGCTTGCCTTTGAGATCGGACGGCTGGCGAATGTTCTGTGACTTCAGCGACACCACATTGAACACATTCTGAGGATAGATGTCGTAGATGGCTCGCAACTTTTCGCCTTTGTCGAGTGCTGCAAAGAAAGAGCCTGGATCGGTGAAGGCCACATCGGCCTGACCGCTGAGCAGATTGCGCAAGGCATCGCCGCCGCCGGCCCCAGACACATAGCCCAGGTCAATGCCACGCGCCTTGAAAAAGCCTTTGTCCTCTTCGACCAGCAAGTTGGTGATTTCGGTGATGGGCTTGCTCCAGCCCGCCACCACGACCTTGTCCAGTTTGGCCACAGTTTGCGCCAATCCGGCACCTGCCAGACCGGCCCCCCAGCACAAGGCCACGCCGATTCGTAACAGTTTTCGCATGAAGTGTCGTTTCATCTTTTCTCCATTCATATTGCATCAATGTTTCCACCAACCCCGTTCTGCCCAGACCACAGCCTGGTAGGAAATCCAGCCCAGGACAGTGATGATTCCAAGCACGGCGAACATCAAGGGCGTGTCCATCGAGCCCTGGGCGGCAATGATCAAGGCTCCCAGGCCTCGGCTTGCGCCAATGAATTCACCCACGACGGCCCCCACCCATGCCAGCACCATCGCCACGCGCAAACCCGACAGAATGGCGGGCATGCCGGCACGCACCTTGAGTCGCCAAAGAATTTGCCAACGGCTGGCGCGCAACATGCGAAACAACTCCAGGCGTTGCGCATCCGTTTGCTGCAGCGCAGTCAGCGTGTTTTCCAGCAAAGGGAAAAAACAGATCAAGGCCGTGATGACCACGGTGGGCCAGGCGCCAAAGCCCAGCCACACGATCATCAGCGGGGCCAGCGCCAGCTTGGGCACCACCTGGCTGACGACCAAATAGGGCATCAGCACACGGCGCAAGGCCGTCCACTCCCCCAAGGCCAGACCGCCGACAAAACCCAGCAGGCCCCCCAGTAAAAACCCCGCCATCACCTCGAACAGGGTTTGCACCACATGCGGCCACAAATAGCCCGTGACCACGCCCTGGTGCAAGGCCAATGCCACCACCGAAGGAGCTGGCAGAACCAAGGCGGACACCTGCCAGCGGTGCACCGCCCACTCCCACAGCAAGAGAAGCACAGCAGCCAGCAAAAGAGAGACCCAGGAAGTGCGCCGCATCAACCCACCCCATCCATCACAGCCCGCAATTCAGCGCAGAGGGTATTGAAACGCGAACCATAGCGCACTGTGCCTGGACGCGGTCGTGGCAAATCAATCGCCACATCGCGCTGGATGCGCCCTCGCGCCATCACGGCGACACGATCGGCCAGGTACACCGCCTCGGTCATGTCATGCGTGACAAAGAAAACCGAAGTGCCCTGCGCATGGCAGACGGCCAGCAGATCGTTCTGTAATTCTTCACGGGTGATCGCGTCCAGCGCAGCAAACGGCTCATCCATCAACAAAAGACGAGGCTGCGTCACCAAAGCCCTGGCTATGGCCAGGCGGCTCTGCTGCCCCCCTGACAGTTGCCCGGGACGTTGTCGCATCCGGTCCGTCATGCCCATCCGGGCGAGCAATTCATGGGCATGTGCGCGTTCTGCATCGGTCGGCGTTCGATGCAAGGCGATAGGCAGCAACACGTTGTCCAGCCCGCTGAGCCAATCCAGAAGGGTTGGGGCTTGAAAAACAAAGCCCATGTCGGATTGAGGCGCGCGTACCGGTGTCGAGCCCAACACCACCGAACCTGAGTGCGGCAACAGCAAGCCAGCGGCCAGCTTCAGCAGCGTGGTTTTGCCACAACCACTGCGTCCGACCAAGCAATGGATTTCGCCAGGTTCGATGTTCCAATCCACGCCATCCACCACCGCAGGCCAACCGGGATAGGTATAGCGTACCTGGCGCATTTGCAACAGGCTGGCTTCAGTCTTCATAGGGCACAAAGTTCTCGGCATCGGTCTCGGTAGACGCTTCCAGATCGACCATGCGCACCAGATCCAGAAGACTGAACCGGCCATCGTGATGCCAGCCCGCCTCGGGCGCGGTCATGGCACCAATGGCGCAAATCCGGGTGACACCAACTTCAGCCAGGGCCTGGGCCAGGCCCATCAATTCGTGCGGCGCAGCCGCCAGTCCCGTGGTTTGCAAAACTTCACGTGCATCTTTGACCAACGCAGGCACTTCCGTGAGTGAGTCAACGGCCACCACATACACCGTGCGCTGCAAGGCACTGGGTTGCAAAGCCATGGGGACATCGCTGTATACCACGCACGCCGAGTCATTCGGCTGTCCGAGCACGGTCAACTCAGATCGACTCAGACTTTGAAAAGCTTGCGCCTCACGCCACGCCGACACAGCCGCTGCCTCTTCCAGACTCAGCGACCGACGCGGGAAAAGCGGCTGCAACGCCTGAAGCTCGCTGAACACATATTGCGCGAACTCCAGCGGCGACACGCGACCGCCCCGCGCCACATAAAACACCTGCGGCGAGTAACAACCGCTTTGCTCGTATCGCGCCACATCCAGGGCGGCCTGACGCGCAAGCTTCGGCCCTTTGCGCACGCTCAGCGCGCAGGCAGCCACCATGCCAAAGCTCAGCTTGTGACCATGAGGCAAAAAACGGGTGGTGATGGGCACATGCTGCTGCATCGCCGCCAGACTGGCATTTCCGCCATAGGCCATGACCACATCGGCCAAACCGAAAGCGACGCGTTCCTGCGCTGCGTCGCCACCTTGCCACCAGACCACCGCCAGACAGTCCGACCAGCGCGGCTCCACCTCCACCAGCAAACGCACGAGCACACTGGCAAACACGGGTTCCGCACTGGCCATCTTGCCGATCGTTCCAGCCTTGACCAGCAAGCCAGACACCAGGCTCCACAACGGCAAGGCCGGCACATTGCCTGCCCACACATGCAACAGAAGATCAGGCCCCACCGCTTTCGACCAGCCGCCTTTGAGACGTGGCTGAAACTCATCCAGCATCTTGGGATTGGGAAAGTCTTCGCTCACAAAGCGCTGCAACTGGAGGCTGCGAAATGTTTTCAGGAATGCATTCAGCCCCAGGCGCACCATCTCGGGTGCCAAGCCACTGCATCGTGGCAACCATTCGGCCAGTTGTTGCCGGTACGGATCCTGCTCGTCCAACAGGCGCGCCATAACGGTATCCAGCACTGCGATGATGTAAGACACATTCCGTGTCTTGAGTTGACGCTGACTGGCGGCACGCACCCGCTCGGCCAGATCGGTCATCTGCTCTGGCGTGAGCAGCGGGACCTCCACCTCGCAGGCGCTCTCCCCTTGTCCAAAAGACAATCGCTGCCAACTCAGTTTGCTCTCTTTCAATCCCGGCACGTGACCGGCGCGAAACACGGGCATCGTCATGTGCGGGCCGCCTTCAGAAAATCTTCGACCGCCAACGAGCAACCTTTGGCCTGGGCCCCCTGGGCGCGACCGAGGAGCAAAAAACCCTCGGATCGGGCGATGCCCACGTCTTCTGTGAGAATGGTGCAAACCGAATTGAAGTTGGCGAGGTCGGTGTGCGCCAGGATTCCACGTTCGCCATGCGGCATCTCTTGACCGCTCAGCGGGTCGAGGACACGCGAACGGATCCAGTGGGGCCCACGTTTCAAAGAAGGCACCACCTGATTGCCGGCATCGTAAAACTGCGTACTCAGTTCTGTCATGCCGTACATGTTGATGCAATCGGATCGGCTCAAACCAAACGTGCTGGCAAGTTGGGCATAGAAGGCTTCCATTGGCACCTCGCGCGATTGTCCTTTGAAGCCCCCCGTGTCAAGAAAGCGGCTGCCCGCAGGCAATTTGAACGTCACCCCCGAAGCATGCAGGCGATCCATCAGATGCACAAAGCTGTAACTCGCGCCCAGCAACGCCAAAGGCGTGCCGCTGGTTTGTGCATGCGCCAGGGCCTGGCACAACGGTTCGAAACGCAAGCCCTGTTCATCGAGGTAATAGCCACTGTCTTCGGTTCCAAAATCCTTCAACGCGAGCGCAAGGTAATGTGCCAGCGATGAGTTCGGAAGTGTTTGCTCCGTGGGAAACAAGATGCCCATGCGGATGCGCTCCCGGCCTTGCATGAAGCTGGCCTTGAAGTGAGCCCGCATGGAGGGGTCGTACAAAACCATGGACGGGTGATAGTGCCGCCCCTTCACATCACCTCGCGTGGTGCCGCTGGTCATGAACACGCGCTCGCAGTTGTCGACTGGCACGCAACTCAGCGTCAATTCTTTGAAAGCGTTGATGGGGACAGCAGGAATATCGTGCCAGTGGCGCACGCTTCGCACCGTCTTGCCGCGTTGCTGGCAATAGCGCTGAAACGGCAAGTTGTTTTGAAACTGATGGGCGAACAGGCGCAGGGCCAACGCATTGAAGCGCTCTTCATTTGCAGAAGATTGGGTGATGAAGGCCAGCAGATCGTCAACGAGCTCGGGGGTCACAAAAAACCTTTTCGGTAGCGTGCTTGCACATGTGCTCCGAAAAGTGTGACAGGGCGATGGGCCTGGCAGCTCTCCTTACGTCGGCATGATCCGATTCAAGTTCGCGGGTTCGGTTTCACCATCTCAGCCAGCCATGTATTCACACAGCATGCACCCCGGAGCGGCTTGATTCTAAACCAAAGCCGGGTCCGGGATACCTGCAGGCCATCAGCCCAGACGGCGACAGACTGCCTGGGTCACTTCGCTACAGCGTGCCTGACCGCCTTGGTCATGCGGCACGGTGAGGCCTTCGGCCAGCACGTCTTCCACCGCTTTTTCGATGCGGTCGGCGGCCGAGCGCAAGCGCTCGTCTCCGTGACGGTCACCCAGCCAGCGCAACATGAGCGCCGCCGACAAAATGGTGGCCATTGGGCTGGCCACGTCCTGCCCTGCGATGTCCGGTGCCGAGCCGTGCGCGCCCTGAAACAGGCCGTGATTCAAGCCCAATTCGGCAGATGGTGCCATGCCCAGGCCGCCCACAGTGCCCGCCCCCAAATCCGAGATGATGTCGCCAAACATGTTCTCGGCCACGATCACATCATAAAAATCGGGCTTCTTGAGCATGTGTACGGTAATGGCATCGGCATAGGCATAGTCGATCTCCACATCCGGATAGCGGCTCGCCACCTCGGTGCACACGGCCCGGAAAAAGGCATAGCTTTTGAGAATGTTGGCTTTGTCGCAAACCGTGAGGCGGCGTTGGCCATCGCGCGGTGCGCCTTGGCGTCGGCGCGCCAGATCAAATGAAAACTGTGCCACACGCTCGATGCCCTTGCGGGTCATGACCAAGGTATCGGTCACCAGCTCATCGCGCAAGTTCACACCCGCGCCACGACTGGCGTACAGACCTTCGGTGTTTTCGCGCACGATGACATAGTCGATCTGACCGGCTTTCCAGTCGGACAAGGTGGACTTGACGCCCTGGTACAAACGAATGGGACGCACATTGGCAAAGAGATCCAGCTTGAAGCGCAACTGCAGGTGCAGGTCATTACCGACTTCCGTGCCATCGGCATAGGTCACGCCCGGAATACCCGCAGCACCATGCAAGGTTGCATCCGCCGCACGACAGGCCTCAAAAGTGTCTTGCGGGAGCACAAAGCCGCTGCGCTGGTAATGACCCGCCCCACCTTCATGCGAGGTAAAACGCAGCAAATCCGAGCCACAGGCTTCTTTCAGCACCTGAATCGCAGCCTGACAGACTTCGGGCCCGATGCCGTCGCCATCCAGGGTGACGATGTTGTAGTGTGATTTCATGGCCTGTTGACCTCAGCGTGCTGCGATGCGTGTTACCACTTCCGGCAGGAACGCATGGGGATCGCCTTGCTCTTTGGCCTGCGCCAGTGTGTGTAGCACGGCATCGGCGACAGTGCGATCCGCATGGGTGTCTTGCGCCATGGTGTTGTAGTAACTCAGGTCCTTGTGCGCATTGGCAATGCTGAATTTCAGACTGCTGCTGTCGCCACCAGTCAGAAAAGGCTTGAGCCTGTCCAAGGCCGCGCCCCAACCTCCCCCCACACCCAACACTTGGACAAAAGTGGCGGGATCGATACCAGCGCGCTGCGCACAAGCCGCCGCTTCGGCAATCAAGGTCACGGACCCCAGCGACACATAGTTGTGCAACAGTTTCATGCGATGCCCAGCACCGATCGGTCCAGCATGCGTGATGTTTTCAGCAAAACACGCCAGCAAGGGACGGCATTCCTCAAACAAGGCCTGATCGCCACCCACCAGCAAATTCAGCCGCCCTTCAGCCGCCTCCTTGGGGGTACGTGTCATCGGTGAATCCAGGAAGCGCCCGCCTGCGGCAAGCACCATGGCCGCCATGCGCTCGGTCGAGGCAGGCACGGCGGTTGAGCAATCAATCACCACGGTGCCAGCGCGCAGACCTTGCAATGCGCCATCCGGACCAGTCAGCACAGCCTCCACCTGGGGCGTGCCGGTGACGCACAAAATCAGCACATCCACTTGGGCAGCCAATGCTTTCGGTGTGGTTGCGGTGGTCACGCCCTGCGCTTTCAAACCATCCAAAGGCTGGTTGCCCGAGTGTTCCAGCACCCGCAGCGGATGCCCGTGCTTGACCAGGTTGGTCGCAATGCCATGGCCCATCAGGCCAATGCCAATCATTCCAAGTTGCTTCATCGTTTCATTCCAATAGCGTCATCGCGAGCAGCGCATTGACGCGGCGATCTTAACCTCAGGTGGCATGCTTTCGCTGGCTTTTCATGCGGCAGTCCAGCCCCCATCGAGCATCAGCGCGCTTCCAGTCATCAGACTGGAAGCATCGCTGGCCAGGAACAGCATGGCGCCCATGACATCCTCGACCTGGCCGATGCGTCCCAGGGCAATCTTGCTGATGACCCAATCCTTGAATGCCGGGTCTTGGAACATGGGGGCGGTGAAATCGGTTTCGATGAACGTGGGACAAATCGAATTGACACGGATCTTGGCGGGACCAAGCTCCCAGGCCAGGGCTTTGGTCAAGCCTTCGAGCGCATGCTTGCTGGCGCAATACAAGGTACGCCGCGGGCTGCCCACCCACCCCATTTGCGAAGACACATGGATGATGGAGCCCGGCAGCCCCGCTTTCAACAAACCCTGGGTGACCACACGGGTGACATAAAAAGCGGCCTTCACATTCAGATCAAACACCGCATCAATGTCTTCATCCTGAACCTCCACCAATGGTTTGGGACGGTTCATGCCAGCGTTGTTCACCAGAATCTGGTAAGGCGCACAACTTGACAGCGCGGCTTGCACGGCTTGCGCATCGGTGACATCCAGCACCAGCGTGTCGCATTGCCCACCCGCCTCTCGAATCAGGGCAGCTGCGCGGGCCAGATCATCCTGGTGGCGAGCCACCAGGGTCACCTGTGCCCCTGCACCAGCCAGGGCGGCAGCGGCTGCCAGGCCAATTCCACGGCTGGCGCCTGTCACCAGGGCCCGACGCTGGTCGAGCCGAAAACTCGGCATGCGTGGCAGCATACTCAGTCCTTGGCAGGCACCGGCTGGTACCAGGGCACCTCACCGCGAGTGCCATAACGGCGCACGCGCAAATTGGCCTGTTCGCCATGGCCTGCAAAATTTTCCATATGGCACAGGCGGGAGCAATACTCGCCCATGGTGGCACTGGCCTCGTCGGTGAGCACACGCTGATAGGTGCAGGTTTTGAGAAACTTCCCCACCCACAGTCCTCCCGTGTAACGTGCGTTCTTGTTGGTGGGCAAGGTGTGGTTGGTGCCGATGACTTTGTCGCCGAAACTCACATTGGTGCGGGGCCCCAGAAACAATGAGCCGTAGTTGGTCATGTTGGCGAGGAAAAAGTCAGGGTCACGCGTCATCACCTGCACATGTTCGGAAGCGATGTCATCGGCCACCCGCAACATCTCCGCTTCGGTGTCACACACAATGACCTCGCCGTAATCGGCCCAGCTCTGGGCGGCAATCGCTGCCGTGGGCAGAATCTTCAATTGGCGCTCCACCTCGGCCAGGGTGTCGTGTGCCAATTTTTCGCTGTTGGTGAGCAAGATGGCCGGCGATGTGGGGCCATGCTCGGCCTGCCCCAGCAGGTCCACCGCACACATCTCGCCATCGACCGATTCATCTGCAATCACCAGGGTTTCCGTGGGGCCGGCAAACAAGTCGATGCCGACACGGCCGTACAACTGGCGCTTGGCTTCGGCCACAAACATATTGCCAGGACCCACCAGCATGTCCACCGGCGCAATGCTGGGCGTGCCAATCGCCATGGCCACCACAGCCTGCACGCCTCCAAGCACCAGGATTTCGTCAGCGCCCGCCATCGCCATGGCCGTCACGATGGCAGGATGCGGCTGCCCCTGGTAGGGTGGCGCCGTGGACAGCACCCGCTGGACACCCGCCACCTTGGCCGTGAGCACGCTCATGTGCGCGGAGGCCAGCAAGGGGTATTTGCCACCGGGGATGTAACAACCGACGGCATTCACCGGAATGTGCTTGTGCCCCAGGACCACGCCGGGGTAGGTTTCCACCTCGACCTCCTTCATGGCGTCGCGTTGAATCTGGGCAAAGTTGCGCACCTGTTTCTGGGCGAAGGCGATGTCTTCGATTTCCCGTGCGGACAACTGCTTGCGCGCCGCCTCGATCTGTGTCTGCGACAAGCGGAAATCGGCTGGATCCCAATTGTCGAACTTGCGGCTGTAATCACGCACAGCCTCGTCGCCACGGGCCTCGATGTCGCGGATGATGCCCTCGACGGTTTGTCGCACTTTGGCATCGTCTTCTGAACGGACTTGAACGTCTTTGCCACGCTTGAGGTATCGAATCATGGGTGCACCTTGAGGATCAGTATGAATCTGAGGATGAAGTTCGCCTACTATACAAACACACACCCATCCGGGGTGCATGAAAGCGACCCTGAGCTGGCATCCAGGTGACTCCTGGCCGGTGTACCCACTGGCAGAATGTCCAGGACCCCATCCGGACAGACAGCCTATGACCTCCCCCATCATTCTTGCCACCCAAGTTCTGGATGACTATGCCACTTCGGTGCTGGCGTCTTTCGCCCCCCTTCGCATCGCCAGCAACATGCAGGAGGCCACCCTGTGCCAGGAAATTCAGAATGCGATCGGCCTGGTGGTGCGGGGACAAGCGCCCATCACCGCCGCAGTGATTGACGCGGCACCGCACTTGAAAGTGATTGGTCGAACCGGCGTGGGCTATGACAACATTGACATCGCAGCAGCAACGCGCCGGGGCATCCCAGTGGTGTACACCCCGGGCGTGGGTGCGCGCGCGGTGGCCGAAGCCACGCTGGGCTTCATGCTTGCGCTGTGCAAACTGATCACCTACTGGGACCGTGAGCTGAAAGCCGGCAATTGGCATGCGCGCTACCAGACACAGGGCCGCGATCTCGATGGCAAAACCCTGGGCATCATTGGCCTGGGTCGCATCGGCAAACTGGTGGCGGACATGGCCCGCCCCTTCAACATGCGCGTCGTGGCCTTTGACCCTTACATTGATCCGTCAGTGGGCGCTGCCCATGGCGTTGAGATGCTGCCCATGAACAGCGTGCTGCAAGAAGCCGACTTCCTCACCCTGCATTGCCCGCAAAATGATGAAACACGGGGGTTCATTGATCGCGCGCGACTGGAAATGCTCAAACCCGGTGCCTACCTCATCAACCTGGCGCGCGGTGGGGTGATCGACAGCCTGGACACTGTGGATGCTTTGCTGCGCAACGGCCACCTGCGCGGCGCGGCCCTGGATGTGTTCAACGACGAGCCCTGCGACACCCGCCATCCGCTGTTCCAAAACAACAACCTGCTGGTCTCACCGCACGCGATGGCAACGACACTGGGGGCGATGACCCGCATCTTCAAAGCCATGTCCGACGACATGGCGGCCCTTTTTCAAGGCCGCCTGCCCGACAATGTCGTCAATCCGGAAACGCTCACAGGAAACCACTCATGAAACTCCAAGACAATCTTCTCAAAGCCTCCTTCAAGAAGCAGCAACTTCAGCTCGGCCTGTGGTGCGCCCTGTCCAGCAGTTACTCGACAGAGATCGTGGCGGGTTCAGGCTACGACTGGCTGAATCTGGACATGGAGCATTCACCCAACGACCTGCACACCATCCTGACCCAGTTGCAAGCGGTGGCCGCCTATCCGGTCGAACCCGTGGTGCGCCCGATCCGTTTTGACAAAGACTTGATCAAGCAGTACCTGGACCTGGGCGTGCGCAACCTGCTCCTGCCCAACGTCGATTCCGCCGAAATGGCTCAGGCCATCGTCGCGGCCACGCGCTATCCAGGCCGAGGGATTCGTGGCGTTGCCGGACAGCAGCGCGCCAACCGCTGGGGCCGTGTCCCCAACTACCATGCCAGTGCCGATCAGCAACTTTGCATCATGGTGCAGATCGAGTCAGAGGCTGGCGTGAAAAACGCCAAAGCCATCGCCGAGGTGGATGGCATCGATGCCGTCTTCGTTGGCCCCAACGATCTGGCGGCCAGCATGGGCTACCTGGGACAGTCCGGCCATGCCGTGGTGCAGGACACCATCCGAAACATCCGCGGCATCGTCCGCGAGACCGGCAAAGGCGCAGGCATTCTGGCCGCCACGGCCGCCGATGCCCACCGCTATATTGAATGGGGCTACACCATGGTCGGCATTGGCTCTGACCAGAGCCTGCTGATCAAGGCCAGCGACGACCTGATCGGCCAGTTCAGAAAAGATCTCGCTGCCCAGCAGAGCTGAGCAAACCCGATTAACATCTCCCCCTGCCTGCCTTCGGGGCATTGGAGCCTGGCTCCTCGTGTGCGCCGACAGGTTTTTCGTCATTGACCCGGAGATCTCTTCATGACCCCCGTACGCCGTTCCCTGCTCAAGGGCGCGGCAGCTTTGGGCGCGCTCGGCGCGTCGCCCCTGGTTGCCTTTGCCCAACAAACATCCCTTCCCGCACGCCGCTTCGAGCCGCGTCCTGGCACCTGGCGCCAGTTTGAAATCACTACCCGCGTCGATGTGTCCTCGCTGGAAGGCGCCACCCGCGTCTGGGTGCCTGTGCCCAGCCTGGAAACATCCTGGCAAAGCACACTGGACACGCGCTTCAGCAGCAATGGACGCAGCCAGCTCCTGGGCGATGGCACCCATGGCTTTCGCATGGTGCGAGCTGAATTCGATGCGCAGGCTCAGCAGCCTTTTGTGGAAGTGACCAGCTGGGTTCGCACGCAAGATCGGCACCAGGACCTGAATGCAGCGCCCAGCCTGACGCAACGCGAAGACGCTGCCACACTGCGCTACCACACCCGCGCCACCCGGCTGTTACCCACCGACGGCATCGTGCGCGCCACGGCCTTGAAAGCCACGCAAGGCGCCCAAAGCGATGTGGCCAAAGCCCGTGCGATTTACGACTGGGTGGTGGCCAATGCCTGGCGTGAGCCCAAGGTGCGCGGTTGCGGTGAAGGTGACATCAAAACCATGCTGGAAACCGGCAACCTGGGTGGCAAATGCGCCGACATCAATGCGCTGTTCGTGGGCTTGTGCCGCGCGGCAGGCCTGCCTGCGCGCGATGTGTATGGCATCCGGCTGGTTCCCTCTGCCTTCGGCTACAAAGAGCTGTCAGGCAATCCTGCCAGCCTCAAAGGCGCGCAGCATTGTCGGGCCGAGGTTTACCTGCAAGCCCATGGCTGGGTGGCCATGGACCCGGCAGATGTGGCCAAAGTGATGCGACTGGAAACGACCGAGTGGCTGAAATCCACCGCTCACCCTGTGGTGCAACCGGTCTATCGTGGACTGCTGGGCGGCTGGGAAGGCAACTGGCTGGGCTGGAACACGGCCCATGATGTCGCCCTCCCCGGCAGCAAGGAAGGCCCGCTGGGTTTCTTCATGTACCCCGTGGCGGAAAACGAGCAAGGGCGCTTTGACTCCTATGCGCCTGACAGCTTCAAATACCAGATCACGGCGCGTGAGATTTGATTGGCTGGCGCCACTGGCATGCTGGATACTTTGCGCCAGTCTGTCGGCCCACGCGCAATATGACAAAGTCCCCTGGCCGGCCCGGCAGTCACTGCCGCTGTTGCAGGGCCTGGACCAGTACGGCCAAGCCTGGAACTGGACGGCCTTGCATGGCAAAGTGGTGGTCCTGAACTTCTGGGCCACCTGGTGTGCCCCATGCAAGGAAGAACTGCCCTCACTCCAGACCCTGGCCGATCTCCAGGAGGGCGCAGTGCAGGTGCTCACGGTGAATGTCAAAGAGCCCGCTCAACGGGCCTGGCGCTATGCCCAGACCACGGGCCTTCAGGTGCCGGTCATTCCCGACCCGAAAGGTGAACTCACGCAGGCCTTCGGCATCAAGGTGTTTCCCACCACGGTGCTGATCAATGCGCAGGGTCGTCCGGTGTTTCGTGTGATGGGCGCCGTGGACTGGACCGATCGCACCAGCGAAAGTTGGCTGCAGGCGCTGCAAGCCCGCTGAACTCACGCGCTCATGCGCCTGTCTGACGGTACAGATCGTTGGCTCGGGTCAAATGTTCTTCCATCGCCTGAACTGCACGTTGTGGATCGTTGGCCGCAATCGCTTCCAGAATGCACTGGTGCTCCGCCAGCGTGAGCGACTCAGCGCCCGGAGCACGCACAATGGACTGGTAATAAGCGCTGGCCCAGCCAAACAAGGCTTCGACAATGGCTGGAAAAATCGGATTACCGGAAATGCGCGCGATTTCCCGGTGAAACAGCATGTCCTGCTTCATGAATTGGTCCAGATTCACCAGCGAGGCACGGTGCTCCTCGATGCGTTGCTGCAGCCGGATCACATCGTCAGGCGTTGCACGCTCGGCGGCACACCGCACCATGCCGGTCTCCAGAAACAGACGCGCCTCTTTCAGATGGGTCAGCATCTCTGGCTGCATGCGCAACATGTGGCGGGCGCCACCAGCGATTTGCTCGATCAGCAAATGCGCTGTCGGCACCACCACCCTGGCCCGCTCGCCGTGAGAAATCTCCACAATGCCGGAGCGCGCGAGCTCTTGCAAAGCCTCGCGCACGGCGACACGGCCCACGCCGTAGACTTCCATCAACTCACGCTCGGAAGGAAGCTGATCACCTGGCGCGATTTCGCCTGACTCGATGCGCTGCATGAGCCGGTCGACGATTTCCTGATAAAGCTTGCGGCGCTGGATGGGTTCAGTGTTCATACATGCCCACGCAGCACATCGCCGTAAAACGAAGCCGTCCCCATCTGTCCGCCTTTGAGCACAATCTCCAGACCGTCGCGCGACGCCTGTGTTGACCAGGCGCGACAAAGCGGGGCCCCCGGTGCCAGACCGGCTGCAACGGTCAGCGCCTGAATGCCCAGGTGACTGGCCACGGCGCCGGAACTGTCGCCGCCGGCCACCACCACGCGTCGCAATGACGATGCATCGAGCAGGCATCGCATCACTTCTGCCAGGCAGTCGCCAATGCAGTGGGCGGCTTGTGACTTGTCAAGCCCCGCAGCCTGCGCGGTGGCTTCAAAAGTTTTCACAGCAGGGTCGTCGGGTCCTTGCGCTGAATAAATCACTGGCGAGGTACCGCGTGCCAAGGCGGCCAACGCGTTTCGCACCACGCGCGCAATTTCATCCGACCGGGTGCGGGCGTCCAGACACGGCGCAATCGCCAGACGCTCCACATGAAAGCCATGTGCCTGCGCCCATTCGATTTGTGCACCACTCATGGGAGAGCAACTGCCACTCACGACGGCAATGGCCTCGGCTTGTGTAGCCACTGGCAACCGCGACTCCGAGGGCAACCAACCCAACTGGCGCCAATAAGCGACCAGTGCGTATTGCAAGCCAGAAGAAGATGCGCTGAACACACCCTGCCCTCGGTTTTCCCAGACCAGGCGTCCCGCCTCGATCTGAGAAGGCAGATCCACCACGTCGATCATCACGACAGGCTGATCCTCGGCCTGGGCTTGTGCCAGGCGTGATGCGCCCTGACCTGACGCGATCTGCGCCAGATCGATGAGCTCGATGCGTCGTGAGGTCTGCGCCGCGAGATGGTGGCGCAAATCGCCTTCGTTCATCGGTGTCACTGGATGGCGTGACATGGTGGGGTGCCGGTCAATTCGGTAGACCTCGCCTTGCGCAGCAGCAAACAAGTTGCCGAACGCCTGATAGCGCTGCAACCTGGGTGCGCCCACCACCATGGGGGACCAGGGCGCGGGCGCATACCGGGTGCCCAGATCGATGGCCTGACCGATGGAGCCCACCGTGGGCGACGAGTCAAAGGTAGAACACACCTTGTATTGCAGAATGGGGGCTCCCAATTGCGACAAGGCAGACAAGGCAGCGGGCAGATGCTCACGCATCCACGCGGGCGATTGCCCGCGCGACTGGCCTGCCAGCCCCACACAACGCATGTCACTGAAACGCGCCAGGTCCTGGGCTTGCGGCGGCGACAAGAACAAAACAGTGGGTACGCCAGCCGCCGTGAACGCCTCCATGACATCGGTCGACCCCGTGAAATCGTCGCCATAGTAGGCCAGCAGGCGACCTGCGGGCATGGGGAGATTGGAAGCCACCGTCATCTCGTCACCAGAAGGTCAGCGCGTTTTTCAGCGCAGGCCGGGTCTGTGCGTGGTCACCCAGGCTCACACCTTGCGTGGCGGCTTCCCAGGCTTCGCGCAATGCGGTCACGCCAGCTGCCACGCCATCGGGATGGCCAAAAATCCCGCCGCCGGCCGTGCAAATCAAGTCCGCATTGCCCAGGGCCGCAAAGGTGTCGTGCGCTTGCAAGCCCGTCTGCGCCGAACTGAACACAGGCACAGCCTTCATCTCGGCATCCGGATACAAAGGTTGAATCACGGAACGCGCAGCCGCCACGACCACCTCATCGGGATCGCTGAATTTGTTGCGCAAGCCATTCACATGCAAATGATCGGCCCCCGCCAGGCGCCACATTTTTTGCCAGGCAGCAAAATCCCAGCCCAAGGCCGGACTGCGTGTCAGATAGCCCCAGCCCGCGCGATGGGCATGGATAGGCAGCTGGCTGTGCCGGCGCAGCGCGGTCATGCCAACCAGGCCAATTGAATTCAGACACACCATGACACACGTGCCCTGGTGCTGCATCACCCAGTCGTGACGGCGTTTCATCTGGTCAAGTTCGCCCGTGATGTTGAAAGCCACCATCGCACGGCGCCCCGTTTTCTCGGCGGCACGGTTGACCACTTTCATGACGGCGCTGACACGCGCCTCGAACGGACAATGCGGGCCATCGGCCTGCAATTCATCGTCCTTGATGAAGTCGATGCCACCGTCCACCAGCATTTGCACCTGCTCGGCGGTTTCCTCTGGGTTGAGGCCGACGCTGGGCTTGATGATGGTGCCAATCAAAGGTCCTTGTGTCACCCCACTGAGCGTACGCGTTCCCGCGATGCCAAAAGCAGGACCAGGGTAGGCCTGGGCAAAGGCGGGCGGCAATTGCAGATCGAGCAAGCGCAGGCCCGAGACCTGACGCAATTCGAACAAATTGCCGGCCACGGTCGCCATCAAGGTGGGCAGACAGGGTCCCAGATTTTCCAGAGGCCAGGACAACTCCAGCAAGCACTGCGTGTAAGTCTTGGCGGGCATGCCCCCCGGCAAGCTGGGGGACGCGACGCGGTCGAGCACTTGCAGCGACTCGACCCGCGCACCCGAGCGCGCCTTGAGCTCGGGCGTTTCAGCCGCCAGTTTCAGGAAGGTGCCACTGGATTGTTCACCCGCAATGACCTCGGCGGCACGCGCCGGGTCATCGCCTGTTTCCAGCCAGTAACGGGCGTGAATTCGCTGAGAACTCACTTGAAGTCTTGAATTTTGCGGATGTTGTCAGCGCCAAACTCTTTGGAGTAATTGGCGTAGGTGGCGCGCAGCGCTTCGCGGAAAGCCACACCGTCCACCTTGCGCACCACGGTCATGCCTTCTTTTTCCAGCTGGGCAATGCCGTTGGCTTCATCCTCGTTCACCTTCTGGCGCTGTGCCACCGTGGCTTTTTTCGCAGCTTCGTAAAACACTTTCTTGTCGGCGTCGCTGAGCTTGTTCATCACGCGCGGCGAGGTCAGGTACAAAGCGGGCGAATACACGTGACCCGTCAGTGACAAATGCTTTTACACTTGCGAGAACTTCGAGGCCAGGATCACGGGAATCGGATTCTCTTGCCCGTCCACAGTGCCTTGCTGCAAGGCGCCAAACACTTCGGGGAAGGCCATGGGCGTGGGCTGAATGCCAAAGGCGCGGTAGCCTTCCATGTGCACCTTGTTTTCCATGGTGCGCATCTTCAGGCCCGATGCATCTTCAGGCTTGACGATCGAGCGCTTGCTGTTGGTCATGTGGCGAAAACCATTCTCGGTCCATGCCAGGGCCACCAGGCCTTTGGCGGGGAACTTCGTCAGCAATTCCTGGCCAGGGCCATCCAGATAACGGCGTGCATGGTCATAGTCACGGAACAGGAAGGGGATGTCCACGATCTTCACTTCGGGCACAAAGTTGCCGACCGGGCCGGTGGAGGTATTGACGATGTCCAGCGTGCCCAGTTGCACGGCTTCGATCATTTCGCGCTCGCCGCCCAAAGAGCCGTTGGGAAATTGCTGGCACTTGTAACGACCTTGTGTGCCTTTTTCGATTTCATCACACAGCACCGTGGAACCCACGCCATAGTGCGAGGTCAATGTCGGGGTGTAACCAATTTTCAGAACGGTTTGAGCGCCAGCGGCCACGTGTGCCATCAGAAGGGCGCCAGCGATCGATGCCAGGCGCAATGTGGGTTGAAATGCCATGAAAGTGTCTCCTTGAAAATAAATGATGAAAGGTTCAGCAGTCGATCAGGTGATGCGCTCGATGCTGTCGGCAATCTCTTGCTTGTCGAATATTTTTTTCCAGTCGTCGCGCATCAGGCGAGGCTTGCCGAAGGTGATGGCCTTGTTGCACGCATCCGAGAACTGTCCCGGAATCTGCTTGAAGATCACCGCTGACAGAATGGTCATGTGGCCCAAGAGGAAATCGCGTGCAGCCTCGGCCGGCACGCCACGCGCGACCACTTCGTCCATGGCTTCTCGCATGACGTCCAGCAAAGTGGCGCAGACGGTTTCAGACAAACCGGGCTCGAGCAAAGCCATCTGTTCCACTGTCACGCGGTAAGAGCGCAGGATCGGCTGGTAAATGGTTTTGGCGATGTCCTCGCCCAGCGCAAAAGCCTCCTCGGGGCCTTGCATCAAGGCGCTGACGATGGATTGCGGCGCCGTCACCCCGCCAAAATAATCAGGCGACCCAGGTGTATGCACCTCCGGGCTGAAGATGGTCGGGTGGCAAGGATGCGCCACAAAATACACCAGGTCTTCGCGTTTGGGCAAATGGCCAGCAAATGGTGCGGCGGCATCCAGCGTCATCACCATGGTGCCTGCGGGCAATTTGGGTGAAATTTCAGCGGCCAGACGACCAATCAAGGTGTCCGGCACTGCCAGAATGACCACGTCCACATTTTTCAAGGCGTCATCCACCGCGCAGCAAGCGATGCCCAACTCGTCTTTCAGACGTTTGCGACCCACCTCGCCCACTTCCACGTGGCGCACTTCGTAACGCGAACCCATCAGATTCTTGGACAGACGCACGCCCATTTTTCCGCCTGCGCCAAACAATGCAATCGACTTTCCCATACCCCTCCCAGGTTAAAACTGGTCAGATGGTATGATGAGTAAACCAGTCAAGCGCCAAGGGTTTACCCTTGGACTGTGTTTTGATGCGCACCGTGCGGTGATCGCCAGGACAAAGGCATACAAAGCGTGCGAGCGCCGATAATTGCGGGATGAGTTCTCCTTCCGCGCCCACAGCGCACGACTTCCGCACACTGGCCCTCAACCCGGCCACGCTCGCCAATCTTCAGCAACTCGGCTACCAGCAGATGACGCCCATTCAGGCTGCGAGCCTGCCATTGGCGCTGCTTGGCAAAGACCTGATTGCACAGGCATCGACCGGCAGTGGCAAGACAGCAGCTTTCGCTCTGCCTTTGCTGGCCCATTTGAATCCACGCTTCTTCGGAGTCCAGGCGCTGGTGTTGTGTCCGGTGCGCGAACTGGCCGATCAGGTCAGCACTGAAATTCGCCGACTGGCACGTGCCGAAGAAAACATCAAAGTCGTGACTTTGTGTGGCGGCGTGCCTTTGCGTGGCCAGGCCCTGAGTTTGTCGCACGGCGCGCACATCGTGGTGGGCACGCCCGGGCGCGTGATGGACCATCTGGAACGTGGCCATCTGAACCTGGATGGGCTCAAGACGCTGGTGCTGGACGAAGCCGACCGCATGCTGGACATGGGGTTTTTTGACGACATCGCCACGGTGGTGCGCCAATGTCCAAGTGCGCGTCAGACGCTGCTGTTTTCGGCCACCTATCCAGAGGGCATCGAGAAACTGAGCCGCCAGTTCATGAAGCAACCCGAGATGGTGAAAGTGCAGGCCTTGCATGCGGACACCAAGATCGAGCAACGCTGGTACGAGGTCAAGCCGAACGAGCGCTTGCACGCTGTCTCGCAATTGCTCAACCATTTTCGGCCCACCTCCACACTGGCCTTCTGCAACACCAAGCAACAATGTCGGGATCTGGTCGCTGTACTGCAAGCCCAGGGATTCAGCGCGCTGGCCTTGTACGGCGAGCTGGAGCAGCGCGAGCGCGACCAGGTTCTGGTGCAATTCGCCAACCGCAGTTGCTCGGTTCTGGTGGCCACCGATGTGGCCGCCCGAGGACTGGACATTGCCCAACTGGAGGCGGTGATCAATGTGGACGTCACGCCCGATCCCGAAGTCCACATTCATCGCATCGGACGGACCGGCCGTGCAGACGCAGCAGGCCTGGCCCTGAATTTGGCCAGCCTGGATGAAATGGGCAGCGTCGGCAAGATTGAGGTGTTGCAGGCACGCGCATCGCAATGGCACCCCCTGCATGAACTCAGCCCCAAAGGGCAAGGTCCCCTGGTGGCGCCCATGATTACCTTGCAGATCGTCGGTGGCCGCAAGGAAAAAATCCGCGCGGGAGATGTGCTGGGTGCCATGACCGGTGAGCTGGGCTATGCCAAGGCGCAAATCGGCAAAATCAATGTGAACGAGTTTTCGACTTATGTGGCCGTGGATCGCCAGATCGCCGATCAGGCAGTGGCACGCCTGAACCAGGGCCGCATCAAAGGAAAGAGCGTCAAAGTGCGCCGGGTGGGTCTGACGTGACAAACCCGCGCCAAGTTCCCGGCTTTGCCACACCTGCGGCCGGTTTTGATGCACCTTTTGAAATGCTGCAAGCTTGCCACGAACGGGTCGAAAGCATGCTGGGTCTGCTCCAAAAGCTGGTGGATTACCTGGTTGAACACCCGCGTGATGCGCAAGCCAAGCAGGCAGCACAGGATGTGATGCGCTATTTTGATCTCGCCGCGCCGTTGCACCATCAGGATGAAGAGCGACACGTTTTCCCCGCCATCCTGCGCCAGGGCGATGTCGACCTGCTTGCCATCGTGGCGCGCCTTCAGCAGGATCACCTGGCCATGGAAGTGGCCTGGCAAGCATTGCGACGTGTGCTGGAAGAGGTGGTGGCATCCCCGTCCACCCAGCAGCAAGCGCTGAGCCCAGCCGGAATTGAATGCGTTTCCCGGTTTCTGGGCTTGTACAAGCATCACATCGCCGACGAGAACCTTGTCATTTTTCCTGCAGCGCAACAACAACTGACGGCAAGCGAACTGACAAACATGTCAGAAGACATGATGCAGAGGCGTGGCGTTCGCCAAAAATAATCATTTCGTCTGAACTTTATCAATTATTGACGCACATCAAGCTCCGAAAGCCCGTGCCGCACTAAATTCGTGCAAACCTTTCAACAAAGGCACGCATGAGCATTCTCGGAACCGTCCTGCGGGTGATGCCCGCCCAACTTCCCAACGTCTTGGCACAACTCACGCCACTGGAAGGCGTGGATATCGCCCTGAACCCGGGTGATGGTCGCGTCGTCCTGATTCTGGAAGACACCGCAACCACGCCTGCGGCCCAGACCTTTGCAGCCATCGCCTTGCTGCCTGGCGTACTCAACGCTTCGCTGGTCTACGAATACTCGGGACCGGACGCACCAACGGCCACCCACAGCGAAGCCTTTGACACCCGTTACCAATCCTGGCGAACCACCCTCAGCCAAATGGCCGAAGGTCAGGTTCTGACCACCCCCAACGCTTAACCAACCAAGGAATTCACCATGGAATCGAACCGTCGTGACTTTTTGAAATCGCAAGCCCTCGCCGCCAGCGCTGCAGCCGCCGGCATTCCCATCGTGGTGGAGGCGGCACCGCCGGCCAAAGCGACCACCGGTGACGGCAAAGTCCGCTGGGACAAGGCGCCTTGCCGCTTCTGTGGCACCGGTTGCGCCGTGATGGTCGGGGTGCAAGATGGCCGTGTGGTCGCCACCCAGGGCGATCCGGAATCCCCCGTGAACCGGGGCCTGAATTGCATCAAGGGCTACTTCCTGTCCAAGATCATGTACGGCAAGGACCGCCTCACCACGCCCTTGCTCCGCAAAAAAGGCGGCAAGTACGACAAGGAAGGCGAGTTCACGCCAGTGTCCTGGGATGAGGCTTTTGACATCATGGCCAGCAAGTGGAAGGAAACCCTGAAGACCGACGGGCCCACGGGCATCGCCATGTTCGGCTCAGGCCAATGGACAGTGTGGGAAGGTTATGTGGCCTCCAAGTTGTGGAAGGCCGGTTTTCGCTCCAACAACATCGATCCCAACGCACGCCATTGCATGGCCAGCGCGGTCACCGGCTTCATGCGGACCTTTGGCATCGACGAGCCCATGGGCTGTTATGACGACATCGAGCAAGCCGATGCCTTCGTGCTGTGGGGCTCGAACATGGCGGAAATGCATCCGATTCTGTGGAGCCGGATCAGCGACCGTCGGCTCTCCAACCCGCATGTCAAGGTGGCTGTGCTGTCTACCTTTGAGCATCGCAGCTTCGACCTGGCCGACCAGGGTCTGCTGTTCAAGCCGCAGACCGACCTGGCCATCCTGAATTACATCGCCAACTACATCATCACGCAGAAGAAGGTGAACAACGAGTTCGTCCAGAAGAACGTGAACTTCAAGAAAGGCGTCACCGACATCGGCTATGGCCTGCGTCCGGGTCATGATCTGGAGAAGAATGCCACGGCCAACGGTTACCCGGGCACCGACGGCAAGCCCAAAGGCAACCCCAACGACGCCACACCCATCAGCTTCGAGGAATTCGCCAAGTTCGTCAGCGAATACACGGCGGAAAAAGTCAGCAAGATTTCCGGTGTGCCCGTCAAGCAACTGGAGGATCTGGCCAAGCTGTACGCGGACCCCAAGGTCAAGGTCATGTCCCTGTGGACCATGGGCTTCAACCAGCACACCCGTGGCACCTGGGCCAATAACCTGATCTACAACATTCACTTGCTGACAGGCAAAATCAGCCAGCCAGGCAACAGCCCGTTCTCGTTGACAGGTCAGCCCAGCGCCTGCGGCACTGCGCGCGAAGTCGGCACTTTTGCGCACCGCCTGCCCGCCGACATGGTGGTGACCAACCCCGAACACCGCAAGCACACCGAAGAGATCTGGCAATTGCCCGAGGGCACCATCCCCGACAAGATTGGCTTGCATGCCGTGGCGCAAAGCCGTGCGCTCAAGGACGGCAAGCTCAAGTGCTACTGGGTGACCACGAACAACAACATGCAGGCGGGCCCCAACATCAATGGCGAAATCTATCCGGGCTGGCGCAATCCAGCGGCCTTTGTGGTGGTGAGCGACCCTTATCCCACCGTTTCGACCATGGCCGCCGACCTGATCCTGCCTGCGGCCATGTGGGTCGAGAAAGAAGGCGCTTTCGGCAATGCCGAGCGTCGCACACAGGTGTGGCGCCAGCAAGTCAATGCACCAGGCCAGGCACGCTCTGACCTGTGGCAGATGATGGAATTCAGCAAGCGCTTCAAGGTGGAAGAAGTCTGGCCCGCTGAACTGCTGGCCAAGAAGCCCGAATACAAAGGCAAAACCCTGTTCGATGTGCTCTACAAAAACGGCAAGGTCAACAAATACCCGATGGGCGACCTCACCAAAGTCAATGGCAAATACATCAAGGACTACAGCAACGATGAATCCAAGGCTTTTGGCTTCTATGTCCAAAAGGGCCTGTTTGAAGAGTATGCTGAATTTGGGCGTGGCCACGGCCACGATCTCGCCGACTTCGATGTTTACCACGAGGCTCGCGGCCTGCGCTGGCCGGTGGTGGGGGGCAAGGAAACCCTGTGGCGTTTCCGCGAGGGCTATGACCCCTACGTCAAGGCTGGTGAAGGCCTGAAGTTCTATGGCCACAAGGATGGCAAAGCCAATATCTTTGCCCTGCCCTACCAGGAACCAGCAGAAGCACCTGACAAGAATTTCGATCTGTGGCTTTCCACCGGTCGCGTGCTGGAGCACTGGCATAGCGGCACGATGACGCGCCGCGTGCCCGAGTTGCATCGCGCCGTCCCCGAGGCCGTGGTCTTCATGCACCCGGACGATGCCAAAGACCGCGGCATTCAGCGCGGCATGCAGGTCAAGGTGACCTCTCGCCGCGGCGAGATCACGCTGGCGGTGGAAACCAAGGGCCGCAACAAGGTACCGCGCGGCCTGGTCTTCATTCCTTTCTTTGACGAAGGCCGCCTGGTGAACAAGCTGACCCTGGACGCAACCTGCCCGATTTCGAAAGAGACCGATTTCAAGAAATGCGCCGTCAAAGTGGTGCGCGCCTGAACACATTGACCACTGCATGAGCCTGTCACGTCGTCAAGTCTTGCAAGCGGCCACACGCGCCTGCACCGCCTCGCTGGTGACAGCCGGTGCGGCGCTGCTCGCCTTGCCCAGCGTGGCGCGGCCGGCGCAGGCTTTGCGACCACCAGGCGCACTGGACGAAGAGGCTTTTCTGGGTGCATGCCTGCGCTGCGGCCTGTGCGTGCGCGACTGCCCGCCACAAAACCTGAAGCTCAGTGACTGGGGCGACACCCTCACCCGTGACTGGGCCAGCAGTGTGGCCGTGGGCACACCCTATTTCGAGGCACGGAAAATTCCCTGCGAAATGTGCGAGGACATTCCCTGTGTCAAAGCCTGCCCCACAGGCGCGCTGGACCCCAACCTCACCGATATCAACAAAGCCAGGATGGGCGTGGCTGTTTTGATTGACGAAGAAAATTGCCTGAATTTTCTCGGCCTTCGCTGTGACGTCTGTTATCGCGTCTGCCCGGTGATCGACCAGGCCATCACACTGGAAAAAGTCAGCAACGCACGCAGTGACCGCCATGCCATGTTTCTGCCCACGGTGCATGCGGATGCATGCACGGGTTGTGGCAAATGTGAAAAAAGCTGTGTACTGGAACAGGCCGCCATCAAGGTGCTTCCCATGTCTTTGGCGCGCGGTGAATTGGGTCATCATTACCGAAAAGGCTGGGAGTCACCGAACCGCGTGGGTCAGCCACAGTTCGACACGCCGACACAGCGCCTGCCCCAGCAAGCCATTCCTGGCGACCTGGTGCCCTTGCGCTCGGGGGCGGCGCCTTACCCAGCAGCGGAAGGTGTCAAACCATGAACACGACCGCGCATGCACCCGACCTGGCCGTGGGCCAGGCCGCCATCGCTGAAAAAGGGTTTTGGCGTGCGCATCGCTACTTGCTGCTGCGCCGGCTGAGCCAGCTGGGCATTCTGTTGCTGTTCCTGGCAGGTCCATTGTGGGGCGTCTGGTGGGTCAAAGGCAACCTGACGAGCAGCATGACCCTGGGCATCGTTCCACTGTCGGACCCCTTTGTATTTGCCCAGGTCCTGGCGACACGCCATCTGCCCGAACTGAGTGCCTGGATCGGTGTTGTGCTGGTGGTCGCTTTCTACAGCCTGGCTGGTGGGCGCCTGTTCTGCAGCTGGGTGTGCCCTGTGAATGCGGTGACCGACAGCGCCAGCTGGCTGCGCCGACGCCTGCGCATTCACACCGGCCATGTGCCGACCACCTTGCGCTACTGGCTGATTCCGGCCATTCTGTGCGCCTGTGCCATCACGGGCGTCACGGTCTGGGAATGGGTCAATCCGGTGACGCTGACCCATCGCGCCCTGATTTTTGGCAGCTACACCGCCTTGGCAGCCACCCTGGCTGTGTTCTTCTACGATTTGCTGGTGGCGCCGCGCGGCTGGTGCGGTCACCTTTGCCCGGTGGGCGCAAGCTATGCCCTGATCGGGCGAAAAAGCCTGCTGCGCATCAGCGCACGCCACAGCAGCCGCTGCAACGACTGTGCCGATTGCTACGCCGTATGCCCCGAGCCCCAGGTCATTCCCATCGCCCTGAAGGGCAAAAACAACGCTTCCCCCGTGATTGCCGATGCCAACTGCACCTTGTGTGGTCGCTGCGTGGACGTCTGCGCTCCCGTGGTTTTTCAATACACCCACCGATTTGACAACAAGAGAGTCTGATCATGAAAAAATTCTTTCATCACTTGCTGAACGCCACGCTGCTGACCAGCGCCTTGCTGAGCACCGCCTTGCACACAGCGCAAGCGGCAGACAACGCCTCTGTGAAAATGCAATCCTTGCGGGGTGGCACGCCCGTGGATCAAGACAACGCCCCCACCAATTTCAAGCAGGAGCGGGATCACAGCCCGGCAGACCGTGACTTTGTGCAACAGCCCCCGCTGATTCCTCACACCATCCAGGGCTACCAGATCACCAAGAATTTCAACAAGTGCATGGATTGCCATGCCTGGCAAAAAACCAAGGTCAGTGGTGCAACCAAGGTCAGCGTCACCCACTTCCGCACCCGCGAAGGACAGGAGCTGGACAGCATTTCGCCGCGCCGTTATTTCTGCACCCAGTGCCACGTGCCGCAGACCGATGCCAAACCCCTGGTGGAAAACACCTTTCAGCGCGCGCGCGGCCTGCAATAACCCGGAGGATTCACCATGTCAGACATTCAAACCAGTGAAACAACGCCTCCCTCCATGTGGAAAAGGCTGAATCTGTTTGTCCGCACCGGCGCGTTCCTGTTGCTGGCCGGTGGCTTTGTGGGCGGTATTCTGTTCTGGGGTGGCTTCAACACCGCCATGGAATGGACCAACCGGGAAGATTTCTGCATCTCATGCCACGAAATGCGCGAAAACGTCTACGTCGAATACCGCAACACCATTCACTACCAGAACCGCACCGGGGTGCGCGCCACTTGCCCGGATTGCCACGTTCCCAAGGAGTGGGGCTACAAGATGATGCGAAAGATTCAGGCCAGCAACGAAGTGCTGCACAAGATTCTGGGCACCATCGACACACCGGAAAAATTCAATGCCAAGCGTGCCGAGCTGGCCCAGCATGAATGGGACCGGATGAAGAAAAATGACAGCCGCGAATGCCGCAACTGCCACAACTTTGCCCACATGGACTATGCCGAGCAAAACAAGCGCTCGGCAGCCACGCACCAGGAAGCCTTCAACCAGGGCAAGACCTGCATCGATTGCCACAAGGGCATTGCCCACACCTTGCCTGAAATTGAACAGCACATCGGCGCGCCCAAAGAGCTTGCCGCCAAGTCCGCCCTACCGGCAGGGCCTTCGAAATGATCAGCGCCAGGTGACAAAGTCATCTGGGTGGGGACGGGGCTTGCGTGGACGCTGCTTGGCCAGAGTCCCCAGGCTGATGAAGCACACAGCGTGCTCGCCCTCCTGCACGTCAAAAGCCTTGCGCAATGCACGCGAGGACAAGGCCTTGCCGCTGGTCAGGCCGCTGGCATAGCCCAGGGCCTGGGCCGACAGCAGCAGATTTTGAACGGCACACCCCAGCGACAGAATTTTTTCAGCGTCCGGCACGGCTGGATTGGGGTCGCGCAAATCCACCACAGCCAGAATCAGGCAAGGCCCTCGGAAAGCTTTGGATCGCGCATCGTGCAATTGCTCCGGCGAGGCCTTGGCATCGCGCTCCAGCAAAGCGTCCGCAAAGGCCTGCGCCAGGGTTTCTCTGGCGGTGTCACCGATCACAATGAACCGCCAAGGCCGCAACTGATCATGGTCAGGCGCTGCTGCGGCATTCTGAAACAGGTCCATGATGTCCGTCCGGGAAGGTCCCGGCGCCACCAGATGCTTGGGACCCACATGCTGGCGTCCCTGAATGGCTGTCGCCATCCAGAGGTTGGCTGAATCTTCGCGCGTGAGGGTCATGCGATCTCCTGGGGCATATTTTGCATGGTGATCGCCTGTGTGGGGCAGCGGGCCTGGCACTCACCGCAGCCCGTGCAAGCATGGGCTTGCAGGAATGGCTGGGCAATGCCACCCAGCTTCGGATGAAAACGAATGGCTTGATGGTCACAGACTTCGGCACACACACGGCACTCCACCTGACGCAAAGCCAGGCATGACGGAGCGATGACCGGACGCCAATCCCATGGCGGATGCTCGGGCAAACGCTGCAAGGCGTGCGGCTGACAGGCTTGCACACATTCGCCGCACTCGGTGCAGCCGTGCTGCTGGAAGCTCACTTCGGGATACCCGCCATCGCCTTTGAACAGAATGCCCGTGGGACACGCCGTGATGCAGGCGTCGCAGCGCGTACATTTCGCCTCAAAAGCATCAGCGCTCGGTCCTGCCCAGGGCGGACGCGGGGCTGATACAGCTTGAGAAGAGAGGCGCTGACCTCTCAAAAATTGGCGTCGTCGTGAATCCATGCTGCTGCAAATTTTAAACAAAAGAATGCGCTCATTATGCGAATGAGTGCATGTGATAAAACCAGCAAATCCAGCAGAATGAGACTTCGTTTTCGTTTTGAAAGGCGAGGCATTGAAAAAAGTCGACAACAGAGAGCATCAGGCTTTTTCTCACCGCCTGCTTCAAACCATCGAAGAATGCGGCTTCGAGGCTTCACCTGAAAAAGTGCTTGACGGGATTTTGAAGCAATCCTCGAACGCTCAGGTCACGTTGCCCGCCGTGCGCCGATGGCTGGCGGGGCAAGCGATTCCGCGACGCCACAACATGAAGTCGCTTTCAGACTGGCTGGGGGTGCCCCCCTGCTACTTGGCGTATGGTGAAAATTTTTCCGCCATCCAGGTCGCCAAAATTGCCAACAAAGCCGTCACTGGGGAGTTGTTGCACACCCTGGAGCGTTTCCTGGCTTTGGACGTCAGCCAAAGGCAGACTGTGCAAGAAATCATCCGCGCCTTGTCTTTTCAGAAAAATGAAGAGGCGCTCGCGCCCGTTTCGGTCACGATGACTCCTGATCCGGCGCGAGCTGATTCAGCTTCTGGTTGACCAGCTCAATGTTCTCACGCAAGATGGAAATGCATGTCTTGAGTTTGTAACTGTATTGCTCTGTCGCCGGCACATCCGGGTCCTGCATCTGACGTTCTGGCTCTTCGTTTTCATACCGCAAGTGAACCCCAATGCTGGAAAAATCAACGATGCGCTTGTGATGAATGATGGGAGGAATCCGGATCCGAGGTGACTTGCGAAGCGATTCCGGCAGCGCCAAGGTTCGTGACAGTGCATCTTCCATGGCCGACCACCAGCGACTGAGCATGGCACCTCCGATCTGGGGCGAAGTGCTGGCCTGCGCCAGGGATGTACTCTGTGAAATCTGAATCCGGTTGTCAGATCGGCGGGCTTCAGGGATCAGCTGAACATTTGCGTCGGTTCGATGCGTTGCCGCTATTTTTTCATGATGATCCGAAATACCCGCCACAGGGGCCTGAACGCGTCGGGCTGCCGCCAAACCTTCTTTGGGAATCTGGGCCTGGTAGGTTTCCAGTTGGGTCACCTCGCCCCCGGCGCTGCGTTGTTTGATTTCCCGATCCCAATGAATACCGTCTTCCGCAACGGAGGTTGAGGTTGTCTTGGGAGGCTTCAACAGTGTGTGGTGTTTCTCCCGAATCTCGAGCAAGCGGGACGGCAACTGATGGCGCAACTCATCGCAGAAAGGCTGAACCGATTTGATCGCAAGCGTATGAAAGCACAGATGGTGCAATTCATCATGAATGTCCCATGCCTGACGAAATTGCGACAGCAATTTTTTCTTGTCCGCCAGAAGCGTTCCATTGTGCAGCGCCAACTGAATGATGTTGGTGAAGATGAACAGCTTTTGTTCGTGCGAGATGACTTCAGCAGCCCTCCCCAAGAAATCATCCAGATCACAGCCTTTGACATACCGAACAGCATTCGCTTGCAAGCCAGGAAACGCATGCAGCGCATGCTGAAAGTGATCCGCATGGCCTGGCTCGATTTTCCCGCTGACAACCATGGTCAACAACATGCTTACCGCAAATGCCATATGCGGCGTCAGCACCGTATGACTGAGGTCATTCGCCTCAAAATGCCCCAGGACAGGATGGGTTTTTTTGATAGCCAGAACCTGCTCGAACATGGAGAAATCAGTACGAGGAATGGCATAGGCCTCCATCACGGTCGAAAGCAGTCGCTTTTCATGATGGTCTTCTGTTGCCTCGTGTGGAATCATGTCGAACAGATTGGAGAGAATGAAAAATTTCTCCCGCTCTGTCAGCAAACCCGGTGACTCCGACAAAAACACATCGAGCGATCTGGATTGCACATAGTTGACCGCGTGCAGCAAGGTCAGATCTCCGCCTTTGAGCAACGTCGGCAGAATTTTCACCTCGCGCCGATCCAGGCGACCCGAAGTCGCCAGCATCCACAGCACATTCACTGCATGTGCCATGGCGGGCGTGAGCGAATTCACTTGCTCAGGACGCAAGCTGGAGAGACGCAACCAGGTGCGCAAATCCTCGAAAAATTCAGCGGAAGACCGTGTCTTGGAAGCCATGCGCAACGATAGCGCTGACCTCTTTCTGACAGGGTTACATCCTTGTCATTTTGCCCCGCATGACAAAGATGTCATGATGTCATCGGTGTGAATTTCAGTGGCACATCCAGGGTCACGGACACTGTGTCGTGGGTGGTGGCCATCGACAACTGGCCACCGTGCAATTTGGCAATCTCCATGGCCAGGCTCAAGCCCAGGCCTTGACCATCGATCTTGCGGGAGTGGGCGGAGTTGCCCCGGTAGAAACGGTCAAATGCGCGCTGGCTCAGGTCCGCAGGGATCTCGCCTGAGCTGTTGGAAATGGCCAGCGTCATGCGCTCTTCATGACAACGAAGGTCCAGGTGAATCCAGCCAGACGGGATGTTGTATTTGATGGCATTGGCGAACAGGTTGTTAATCAATTGCCGCGCCAGGCCAGCGTCGCACGACCAGACAACATTGGCTTGCAGGGTGCTGGTGACTGTGAGGTTATGGGGATAAGGATCCCCGTCTTCAATCAAAAGCGTCAAAAAATCGCTGATATCAAAAGGCTTGGGAACCAGCACCATGCTTTGACCATCGGCACGCGACAGCAAGAGCAACTTTTCAGTGATATCGATCAGTCGCTCCACTTCCTCGCTGATCATGTTGACACGCACATGCGACTTGGAACCCACTGGCAACTCATGGTTCATCTGCTCAGCATTGCCGCGCATGATGGTCAAAGGTGTTCGCAGTTCATGCGCGGCATCGGCTGCAAAACGCCGGGCTTTGGCAAAACTGTCGTGCAAGCGAACCCGCAAATCCTCAAATACACGGACGAGCTTGTCAAACTCTTTGTAGGGCGCGTTGAGTTGACTGGCCTGACCCAGGTTATTGGAAGTCATGCGTGACAGCGTTTTTTCCAACTGTTCGATGGGCCGCATGAACACATTCATCAAATACAGTGTCAGGAAAATCAGCATGGTCAGCACAACGGGCAAGACAAACACCAGATTGCGGTCACGCAACGACCACAGCTGCTGGATCAGGCCATCAATCGACTGCTCGTTGACCAGCAGAACTGCGCCACTGGACGCCTCCCCCCGACGGACACCCCACCAACGGACGCCGTTCTCATGGTGACTGGCAAGCTGAATTTTTCCGCTCTTGACGCTCTTGGCTTCTGACCAGAAATCGGACGCCTGCAAAGCCCGCGCACACAATCCAGAAGGATTTTTTCCCTCGCGCAATGTATCCGTGGTGCAGTGTTCAACCAGCTCGAAAAAACTGTTGGTGAAGCTTCCAGGCTGGATCTTGCGCTGGCAGGCCAGAAAACGGTCCATCTGACCGATGTCGGCTTCACATTGCAGCAGCGCAGAGCCCATCTCCTGTTGCACCCGATCGGTCATCTGACCATTCAAGAAGTTTTGTGCGATCAAGCGATTGGCGTAGATGATGACAAAGGTGATCAGCATCACGCGGATGAAAATGTGCAAGCGAAATGAACGCTTCATGACGATGATTCCGTCCGCAGGCGATAGCCCACACCGCGCACGGATTCGATGGGTGAATCGTGGGCATGGTCTTTGCGCATCAGCTTGCGCTTGATGCGCTGGATGCAAACATCGACCACATTGGTTTGAGGGTCGAAGTGGATGTCCCACACATGCTGCAAGATTTGCTTGCGGGTGAAAATCTGGCCCGGCGAGCGCATCAGATACTCCAGCAAGGTGAACTCCCGCTGACTGAGAACCGCAGTCACATCGTGCCAGTGGGCTTTGCGGTTCACCACATCCAGACTGAGTTGGTCCACCACGATTTCCAGGGCGGGGTCCTCTGCATTGCGGCGCTTGTTCAACACCTTGATCCGCGCCACCAACTCCTCGACAAAGAAAGGTTTGGGAAGGTAATCGTCCGCCCCGATTTCAAAGCCATGCAGACGATCCGAGAGATCCGATTTCGCGCTGAGAATGATCACGGGTGTGGCATCGCCGGCCTTGCGCAAACTTTTGAGGACTTCAAACCCGTCCAGCTTGGGCAACATGACATCCATGACCACCAAATCATAGGTCTGAGCCGACAGCGCATTTTGGGCCGCCAAGCCGTCTTCCACATGCTCGACCTGAAAGCCTGCCGAGCTCAAGCCCCGCACGACAAATTCGGCGATTTTGATTTCATCTTCAACCAGCAAGAGATTCATGATGGCGTTCCTGCCATCATTCTCCCTTGATTTCAACCGAAGAAATTGAACCGAAATGACAAATCTGTCATTTATGAAATTTAAAACATACCGTCAAACGGAATGCGCTGAGTTCGCATCCGGAACCACCGCAGTGACCTCAATCTCCACCTGGGCACGGTCCTCCAGAAGGTCCGCGACCTGAATCAAGGTCATGGCCGGGTAATGACGCCCCAGCACCTCCTGATACGCCTTGCCGAGTTCACGACCACGGGCCAGGTATTCTTTTTTGTCTTTGATGTACCAGGTCATGCGCGTCATGTGCTGCGGCCCTGCACCGGCACACGCCAGTGTGGCCACAATGTTTTCCATGGCCTGACGGCATTGACCGACGAAATCATCGGTCTCAAACTGGCTTTGACCATTCCAGCCAATCATGCCAGCAACAAATACAAGGCGCCCACGCGCTTCAATGCCATTGGCGTAGCCCTTGGCGGGCACCCAGCCTTCGGGTTGCAATACATGGAACATGCGGATCTCCTTAAGTTGTGAGTTGACGCAGCTTGAAGCGCTGCAACTTGCCGGTTTCCGTACGTGGCAGTTGGTCAAGGTAGACGATGCGACGCGGATATTTGAACGGCGCAATGCTTTGCTTGACATGGTCTTGCAGGTTTTGCGTCATGGTGTCATTGGCCACACGGCCGGACTTGAGCACCACAAAGGCCTGGACGATTTGCCCCCGGTCCTGATCGGGCACGCCAATGACGCCACACTCGGCCACTGCCTCATGCTGCAACAGAGCGCTTTCCACTTCCGGCCCAGCAATGTTGTAGCCGGCTGAAATGATCATGTCGTCATTGCGTGCCTGGTAACTGAAGTAGCCATCCGCATCCATCACAAAAGTATCCCCCGGCAAATTCCAGCCCTGTCGGACATAGTCCTGCTGACGCGGATCGTCCAGATAGCGGCAACCCGTGGGGCCTCGCACTGCAAGTCGTCCCACCGTGCCGGGTGGCACAGGGTTCATGTCATCGTCGACCACCTGGGCGTGGTAGCCGGGCACCACCTTGCCGATGCAGCCCCGCCGCACCTGGTCACCCGCGCTGGCAATGTAGATGTGGATGACCTCGGTACCCCCAATGCCGTCGGTCATCTCGATGCCCGTGGCCTGTTTCCAGAGCTGTCTTGTGGCATCGGGCAAGGCTTCGCCTGCCGACACCGGATGCCGCAAGCTGCGCAGGTCGTGGTCAGCAGCCTGCAAGGCCATTTGCCGGTACATGGTCGGGGCGGTGTAGCACTGCGTGGCCTTGTATTTGGCGATGGTTTGCAACAGACTCTCGGGTGTGTGCTTTTCAAGCAAAACCGTGCTGGCGCCATACCGCAAAGGAAAGGCCAGCAATCCCCCCAAGCCGAAAGTGAAAGCGATGGGCGGTGTTCCGCAGACGACATCGTCGGGCTGCATGGCCAGGATGGAGCGGGGAAACAAATCGCACATGGCCAGCACATCGCGATGGAAATGCATGGTGCCTTTGGGCTTGCCGGTGGTACCACTGGTGAAAGCAATCAGACACACATCATCTCGGCTGGTGGGGTGCGGCACAAAACTTCCCTGCTTGCCCGCCATGCGCTGCTCCAGGCTTTGCTCGGTTGCGCTGCGAAAGGCCACGACCTGCTTCAGGGCCGGCGCATGGTGCGCGTGGCCAGGTGTCATGCAATGCGTCAACTCGGTCAACAGCAGGCTGTCACACAAAGCGGCATGAACCTGGGCTTTGTCAATGATTTGCGCCAACTCGGCGGCGCGAAGCAACGGCATGGTGGGCACCACCACCAGTCCGGCAGCAATGGCCGCCAGAAAGCTGGCCGCCATCATCGGACTGTTGCCACCCCGCAAGAGAACACGATTGCCGGGAACCAGCCCCATGTCTTCAGTCAGCACCTGGGCAATGCGGTGGACCTTGTCCTGCAACACTTGGTAGGTCCAGGAAAAATCACCCTCCCCGGTTTCAAAATCCTGCACACCGTGCACAGCGACACGATGGCCACGGCCTTCGCGAACATGTCGGTCCACCAATTCGGCTGCGCAATTGATCACCTCGGGGTACTGCACTTCTGGTCGATCCCACACAAAGATCGGCCATTGTTCCAGCGGCGGCAAACGGTCACGGGTGAACGTGTCTTGATGATGACTGGGTGCCAATGGGGCTGAACTCATGTCTTCCTCCTTGGGTGGGTCAACCGCGCAACAGATCTTTGCCAATGATGAGTTGTTGCACTTCCGTGGCCCCTTCGTAAATACGCAACGCCCGGATCTCTCGGTACAGTGACTCCACCACACAGCCCTTCTTGACACCCATGCCGCCGTGCATCTGCACCGCCATGTCAATGATCTGCTGGGCGTTCTCGGTCGCGGTCATCTTGGCCATGGCGGCCTCGCGTGTGATGCGTTCCCCCTGATCGCGCAGCCAGGCGGCACGGTACGTCAGCAAGGTGGCGGCATCGAGCAGCGTCGCCATCTGCGCCAGTTTGGTCTGGGTGATCTGAAAATCACCCAGCGCCTGACCAAACATGTGACGCGAACGCGCCCAGGCCAGCGCCTCATGCAGCGCCCGACGGCCAAAGCCCAAAGCAGCAGCAGCCACCGAGGTGCGAAACACATCCAGTGTTGTCATGGCCACCTTGAAGCCTTCGCCCGCTGCACCGATGCGCTGGGACAACGGTACTTTGACCTGGTCAAAGCGCAAGGTGGCCAGGGGATGTGGTGCCACCACATCAATGCGCTCCTCAATCACCAGCCCAGGGCTGTCGGCAGGCACAATGAAGGCTGAAATGCCTTTGGCGCCTGGCGCCTCGTCGGTGCGTGCAAACACCACATAGAAACTGGCAATACCGCCATTGGAAATCCAGGTTTTCCGACCCTGCAAAACATAAGCATCCGGCAGAGCTTGCGCACGACACTGCATGGCCGCCACATCGGAACCGGCTTGCGGCTCGCTCAAGGCAAAGGCAGCCAAAGCGCGCCCCTGAATCACATCGGGCAGGTAGCGCGCCTTTTGTTCGGGCGTCCCATGCAAGCTGATGGCGCCAGAGCCCAGGCCTTGCATGGCAAAAGCAAAATCAGACAAGCCATTGTGAAAGGCCAGGGTTTCGCGCAACAAGCACAAACTGCGTGTGTCGATCTGGTCACCGATCGCGCCCTGCGCTTTTCCAGCCACGGCATGGGCCAGCCAGCCCCCCGCGCCGAGCAAGGCCACCAGTCTCTGGCATTCGGCATCCACAGCCGAGCGGCTCTCATCGTGCACTGCATGCGCCAGGTGATGCTGACACCAGCTGTCCAGTGACTGCTTGAGACTGCGATGCGAGGGGTCAAAAAATGGCCATGCCAGTTCGGCGGGGCTTGCAACCTGGGCCATGGTTCAATCTCCCTTGAAAACGGGCGTCTGCTTGGCCACGAAGGCGTGGTAGGCCCGGTGAAAATCGTTGGTGGCCATGCAGATGGCCTGGGCCTGTGCTTCTGCCTCGATGGCTTCGTCTACCCCCATGTTCCACTCCTGTTGCAACATCTTCTTGGTCATGCCATTGGCAAACGTTGGCCCGGCCACCCATTGCGCAGCCAGCGCCTGCGCTTGCGTGAGCAAATCCTCCGGCGTGCAAAGGCGGTTGTAAAAGCCCCAGCGCTCGGCCTCTTCCCCACCCAGACCGCGCCCAGAAAAGAGCAGATCACTGGCGCGGCCCTGACCGATCACCCTCGGCAACAAGGCGCAGGCGCCCATGTCACAGCCCGCCAGGCCGACCTTGTTGAACAGGAAATAGGTTTTGCTGCGCACTGTGCCGTAGCGCAAATCCGAGGCCAGGGCCAGCAAGGCACCCGCGCCGGCACACACGCCATCGATCGCAGCGACAATGGGTTGGGGACAGGCACGCATGGCCTTGACCAGATCACCCGTCATGCGTGTGAACGTCAGCAAGCCGGGCATGTCCATCTGCGTCAGGGGGCCAATGATTTCATGCACGTCGCCGCCCGAACAGAAGTTGCCGCCCGCCCCGGTGAGCACCACGGCGTGCACATCGGGCGCGTAAACCAGGGCACGGAAAAAATCACGCAACTCGGCATACGACTCAAAGGACAAGGGGTTCTTGCGCTCGGGTCGGTTCAGGCTCACGGTTGCCACACCTGCCGTGACAGAGAGCAGAAAATGCGTGGGCTGGTAGCCGGCCATCGCCTGGTTATGGCGAGGCAAGGCATGCGGCTGGCCGGGAAGGTAACGGTCGGTCATGAAGTCTCCTGGTCTTGGGGTTTGTGCATGCCTCGTTTGAGACTGCCCAGTAATTTGTACAACTGATCTTGCTGGCGATCACTCAGCGAGGACAACAGATCCAACACCCAGTCCTCGTGTTCGCTTGCCATGGCGGCAAATGCCTTGCGCCCCGCCGGGGTCAAGCTCACGGTGAAAGAGCGTCGATCGCCGGCCTGAGTCTGGCGCTGAACCAGCTGCTCGTTTTCAAGTTGGTCGACGATGGCCGTGACATTGCCGCCGGTCACCATCATGCGGCGCGACAATTCGCCCATGCTCAGACCTTTTGGCTCGCGCTCCAGCTGAGCCATCAAGTCAAACCTCGGCAAGGTGATGCCGAATTGCTCACGCAAGCGCTGCCGAATGGTGTCCTCGATGCGGGTCGTGCATGACAGCAGTCGAAGCCACAGGCGCAAGGAGGCATGGTGATCATCGCGCACACGCACCTCCATGTCGGTGGGTGGCACCATCTCAGTCTCCACGGGTGGCCGTTTGTAGCGCACGCTCGCGTGCGAAACCTGCTTCCAGCTGGGATTTTCCGGAAACATAGGTTTTGGGCCAGGTCAGATCGGTGAACCCGATGCGGGCTGCCTCGCTCAGGGTCCAGGCTGGGTTGGCCAAATGGGGACGCCCCACTGCGCAAAGGTCTGCGCGGCCGGCGGCGATCACGCTGTTGACATGATCCGCTTCGCTGATTGCGCCCACCGCCATGGTGGCGATGCCAGCCTCTTGCCGAATACGATCGGCAAACGGCGTCTGGTACATGCGTCCATACACTGGCTTTTGATGGGGGCTGACCTGGCCCGAAGAGCAGTCCACCAGATCCACACCGGCGGCCTTGAAGGCCTTGGCGATTTCCACCGCATCTGCAGGCACCATGCCGCCTTCGACCCAATCGTGTGCGGAGATGCGCACGGACATTGGCAAATGCACGGGCCAGACCGCACGCATGGCACTGAAGACCTCCAGGGGATAACGCAGCCGGTGCGCCAAGCTGCCGCCGTAGTCGTCGGTGCGCTGGTTGGTCAGGGGGGACAGAAAGCTGGACAGCAGATACCCGTGCGCACAATGCAGCTCCAGCCAGTCAAAACCAGCCTGCGCGGCCCATTCTGTGGCTTGCACAAAATCCAGTTTGACCTTTTCCATGTCCTGCACCGTCATGGCATGGGGTACAGGCCCATCGTCCAGATAAGGCACAGCCGAAGCGGCCATCAGAGGCCAGCCGCCTTGGGGCAGTGGATGATCCATGCCACCCGCCTGCCACGGTGCACATGTGCTGCCTTTGGGGCCGGCATGGCCCAGCTGAAGACCGATCAACGCATCCGTATTCGCATGCACCCACGTCACGATGCGTTGCCAATCCGCCATCTGCTGTGGGTTCCACAAGCCGGGACAGCCCGGCGTGATCCGCGCATCCGGGCTTGGGCATGTCATCTCGGTCATCACCAGGGCCGCACCGCCCATGGCACGCGCGCCCAGGTGCATCAGGTGATAGTCACCCACTCGCCCACCCTGCGCCGAGTACTGTGCCATGGGAGAAACCACCACACGATTCTTCAACTGCACGGAGCGCAGGCGATAGGGTGTGAACATCGGCGGACGCACCCCCGGTTGCTGGGCCTGGTCGGCAAACCAGCGCTCGTAATCTTCCAGCCATGCCTTGTCACGCAAGCGCAGGTTCTCATGGCTGATACGCTGGCTGCGCGTGAGCATGGAATACATGAACTGCTCGGGTGGGAGTTGATCGCAATAACGCTCGCCACACACCTCAAACCACTCCATGGCATTCCAGGCGGCATTTTGCAAGCGGATCACATCGATCGATCGCACGGCCTGGTACTGCTGAAGCACCTTCTGGACATGCTGTGGCGCGTCGCCGACATGTTTGAACTGCCGCACCAACTCAATGGCATCTTCCAGCGCCAGCTTGGTGCCCGAGCCGATGGCGAAATGTGCCGTGTGAACCGCATCGCCCATCAACACCACATGGCTTCGACCATTGAAGTGGGACCATTGCTCGCATTTGACACGCTGAAAATTCAGCCAGGCCGAGCCCCGCAAATGCCGCGCATTGGTCATCAGTTTCTCGCCTTGCAAATTGGCGGCAAACAGCTTTTCGCAAAAAGCGATGGACGCCTCCGGGTCTGCCTGATCCAGACCGTGCGCCAGCCACACATGCTCAGGGCACTCCACAATGAAGGTCGATGTCTCCTGGTCGAACTTGTAGATGTGCGCTTGAAACCAGCCATGCTCGGTTTTCTCGAACAGAAACGTGAAGGCATCGTACTGTCGCCGCGTGCCCAGCCAGATGTACCGGTTGGGCCGCGTCACGATGTCCGGCTTGAAAACTTCGGGCGTACGTTGACGAATCCGTGAATTGATGCCGTCGCTGGCAATGATCAGGTCGGCATCGGGAAATTCCAGATCCGACTCAATGTCCTGTTCAAATAACAGCTTGACCCCCAACTGCTCACAGCGGGCCTGCAAGATGTTCAGCAACTTCTTCCGGCCGATGCCCACAAACCCATGACCACCGGAACGGATCACACGCCCCTTGAAGTGCAGTTCGATGTCATCCCAGTGATTGAAGGCCTGCTGGACCTCGTTGGCCGTGGGCAGATCCCACTCGCGCATGTGATCCATGGTCTGGTCGGAGAACACCACGCCCCAGCCAAAGGTGTCATAGGGCTTGTTACGCTCAACCACGGTGATGTCATGGTGTGGGCCCAGCTTTTTCATCAGCAAGGCGAAATAAAGGCCGGCCGGTCCGCCGCCAATGCACACGATTTTCATGAGGACTCTCCGGGCATGTGGCCCTGGCAAATATTTGAAACCTGATTATTTGAAGCTTGAAACAATTTTCAGGACATGGGCTGCGCTTGACATCCGGACTTACCCGAGGACTTCGGCTCGCCGATAATGAGACATGGCACGCACCCGCTCTCCCGACTTTGAACAGCGTCAGCAAAGCATCCTGACCTCTGCTGCGGCCCTCTTTGCCGAACGGGGTTACAGCGAAACCCTGCTGGAAGACATTGCCGAGCACTGCGGCATCAAGCGCTCCTCTATCTACCACTACCATGCGTCCAAGCACGCCCTGCTGCACAGCCTGATTGCCTGGAAGATCGAGGACCTGACACAAAAAGTCGAACAAGCGATTGCGGGCGCAGACTCCCCTCGCAACAAATTGCATGCCCTGGTGCGAGCGCTGGTGGAGGACTATGTGCGCTCACCCCACGAGGTGACGCTCCTCAACACACAAACCCGACACTTGAACGAAGCCGCCTTGCAATCGACCGCAGCCTTGCAGAACCGATTGATCGGACATGTTCGCCAACTGATCCAGGCCTTGCGCCCGGACCTTCAAATTCCCAGACAGCACCACACCGCACTGACCATGCTGTTGTTTGGCATGGTGAACTGGGTCCACGTCTGGTACAAGCCGCGCGGCAGTCTGACCCCCGAGCAATTGGTCGAGCTGATCATCCGCCTGTTTCTGGACGGCTTATTGCATCAGGACGCTTCTTCCCGCGGCTCGCCCTCGTTGTAAAGCAGGCCCTTGCCCAGGCGATCCAGGCATATTTCAGCGGTCCAGGGCAGCATCAGGGCGCCACAGCGGCTGTCACGGAACAAGCGCTCCAGCGCAAAGGTTTTCAGCATGGCCTGACCGCCGCAGACCTTCACGGCAGCGGATGCAATGTCGGCCGCCGTATCCATCACGGTGTATTGCGTTGCCAGGGCGCGCATGCGCTCGCTGCGCGAAGGGTCCAGCTTGAACTCGGACGTGGCCCGATGGAACAGCGCCCAGGCCTGTTGCAATTTCACATACATTTCCGCAATGGCGATTTGCTTGGTAGGGTACATGCGTCGCTTGACACCGACACCATCCATGTCTGCACGCAGGTAGGCCACGGCAAAGTCATAAGCCGCCTGCGCGATGCCCATGTAGGTCGGGGTCAGGGTCATGAACATGTGGGGGTACCGGCTGGCAGCCTGGGCATAGATACCGCGAGGCATCAGCGCCGCATCATCGGCAATGTGAACGTCCTTGAACAGCAAGGTCCTGGACACAGTGCCACGCATGCCCAGCGGATCCCAGTCACCGGTGATGCTCAGGCCCGGCGCCGTGGCAGGCACGGCCATGAACATGGTGTTTGCCATGCTGGCGTTGTCCACATCCTCGGTGCACAGCACGCCGTAGTAATCCGCAGATCCGGCCAGGGAAGCAAATATTTTTTTGCCATTCAAGACCCAGCCGCCATCACGGCGCGTGGCCATGGTGCCAAACGGGTGGCGCCCGGCGGCCGCACCACTGCCTTCCGAAAAGGGTTGTGCGTAGATCTTGCCTGACAGCATGTTGGCGTAATGCACCTGGCGGTTGTGCTCGTGGCTGGCGCGCTGTTCAGGCGTCAGATCCAGCTTGTCGATCATGTCAGCCGACCACAAGGCGTTCGCATTGTGCATGTTGAAAGTGTTGGCGGTAGAGCCACAGTAGTAGCCGATCCGCGAAGCGACCAGCATGTAAGTGCGGTAGTCGGCACCCATGCCGCCCAGACGTTCGGGCACGCACAACCCCAAAAAACCCATGTCATTCAGATCTTTGAAATTCTCTGTGGGAAAGCTTGCATCGCGGTCGTGCTTGAACGCGCGTTCGGCCCAGGCCACGCCTCGCTCGTCGACCTGCGCGATCAGCTTTTTCTGCAAAGCCGTCAAGGGCGCCGCATCGGCCAGCGCATTGGCATCGGCGGATTGGGCGTAGGTACGAAGATAGTCACTGGACATAGCAGCTCCGGTTGGTCAATTCATCGACTTGTGGTTCGAATTATCAGCCATTTGGCGGCTCCGTCAATCAGCGATGGCCTTACAGTAGATGCCTCAACGCTCCAGCCCATCCTGATTTCGCCATGACCTCCCCTGCACCCTCTCCTTTCGTCGCCATTCTGGGTGGTGGCCCGGCTGGATTGATGGCCGCTGAAACCCTGGCCCAGGCTGGCCATGCCGTGGTGATCTATGACGCCATGCCCTCTCTGGGACGCAAACTTTTGCGTGCCGGGATCGGTGGCTTGAACATCACCCACAGCGAAGCCTATGAACTTTTTTGGACGCGCTACGGCGCGCGCAGCCATGTGCTGCGCGCCATGCTGGATGCCTTCCCGCCCGAGACATTGCGTGCCTGGGTCCAGGGGCTGGGAGTGGACACTTTTGTGGGCAGCTCGGGGCGCGTGTTTCCGGCAGAAATGAAGGCTGCACCTCTGTTGCGCGCATGGCTGCAAAGGCTGCGCCGCCTGGGGGTTCAATGGCACACCCGCCATCGCTGGCTGGGATGGGACGCCGATGGCGCGCTGCTGTTCCAGCACGGGACACAGTACCTGCAACTGCGCCCGCAAGCCACGGTGCTGGCACTGGGAGGCGCCAGCTGGCCGCAGTTGGGGTCAGATGGGGCTTGGGTGCCCTGGTTGCAGGCGCGCGAGGTGCCTGTCGCCTCGCTGGAAAGTGCCAATTGCGGTTTCAACCTGAACTGGTCGGCGCACCTGCGTGACAAGTTTGCGGGCACCCCGCTGAAATCCGTCGCCATGACCGTCACCGATCCACAAGGCCACCCTCAGACCCGTCAAGGTGAAATGGTGGTGAGCGACTATGGGATCGAGGGCAGCCTGGTGTACACCTTTTCGAAAACGCTGCGCACGCTCACACAACTGCAGGGCCACGCCACTTTCACGCTTGATCTGCTGCCCGGCCGAGAGGCCGACTGGGTGCTGGCACAAGTCCGGCACCCGCGGGGCTCGCGCTCGTGGTCGAGCCATCTGCAAAGCCGGATGGGGCTGAACAGCCTGAAAACCGCCTTGCTGCACGAAGCGCTGGACAAGGCGCAATGGTCTGACCCCGCTCGGATTGCGGCGGGCATCAAGGCCTTACCCCTGACGGTCCATTCTCCCCGCCCATTGGCCGAGGCCATCAGCACGGCTGGCGGCGTACGCTTTGAAGGACTGACCCCACAGCTGATGCTGAAGAACCTGCCCGGCGTGTTTGTGGCCGGCGAGATGCTGGACTGGGAAGCCCCCACCGGTGGCTATCTGCTCAACGGCTGCCTGGCCACCGGCCGCTGGGCGGGTGAAGGGGTTGCTGCCTGGTTGACAATCTAAATGCAAATCGTTATCATTTGCGTCAAACGACTTTCTCATCGATCACCATGGCTTCTCTTTTTCAACGTACCACCTTCTTGCTGGCTTTTTGCACACTGGCTTTGGCCAGTCATGCACAAGACAAGGTTCTCAACATCTACTCGGCACGTCACTACCCCACCGACGAAGCGCTTTACAGTGATTTCACCAAGGCCACGGGCATTCGGATTCAGCGCGTGGACGCCGATGACGCTGGCATCCTGGCGCGCCTGAAAGCAGAAGGCACGGCTTCACCCGCTGATGTGATTTTGCTGGTGGATGCAGCCCGCTTGTGGCGCGCAGAGACCGAAGGTCTTTTTCTCCCCATCAAATCAGCCAAGCTTGAAGCGGCCATACCAGCGCATTTGCGCGCCCAACCCGATGCGACTGCAGGCACAAGCTGGTTCGGCCTGTCCACCCGTGCGCGCCTGGTGGTGTTCGACAAATTGAAATACACCCAGGCCGATGTCGACAGTTATGAAAAGCTGGCAGATCCGAAATTCAAAGGTCAACTTTGCATCCGATCGGGCTCGCACCCTTACAACCTGAGCCTGTTTGGCGCCATGACCGAGCACCTGGGCGCCAACAAGACAGAAGCCTGGCTGAAAGGCCTGGTCGACAACATGGCGCGCTCGCCCAAGGGAGGCGACACCGACCAGATCAAGGGGGTGGCTTCAGGTGAATGCGGCTTGGCCGTCACCAACAGTTACTACCTGGCGCGACTGATGCGCTCGACCAACCCAGCCGATCGCGCGATCACGGAAAAAATCGGGGTCTCCTTTCCCAATCAGTCCAGCTGGGGAACCCATGTGAACATCGCCGGAGGCGCAGTGGCCAGGCACGCCAAGAATGTTGACAACGCCGTCAAGTTTCTCGAATACCTGGCCAGCCCATCGGCGCAAAACCACTTCGCCAACGGCAACAACGAATGGCCCGCCGCCAAAGGGGTGAGCTTTGACAACCCGGCTCTCAAAGCGATGAGTGGCGGCAACTTCAAAAGCGAGCTGATTCCCATCTCGGCTGTGGGCATGCACCAGACCAAGGTCCAACAAATGTTGGACCGCGTCGGCTTCAAATAAGACCTCGCCCCTTCTCCTTTCACAGCCAGCCATTCGCCCCAGACCGGTACGCCTGGGGGTGATAGCCAGCCATCGTTGATTTGTTCGCCTGTTGGCGAGAGACACCTGTGCTGATCACCATGAATGATGCGTTCAACCCCGTGGGGGAACCCACCCGACTTCTTCCCCTGGCCGCGATGCTGCTGGCCAGCGCCATGCAAACACCGGGCGCAGCCTGCGCACAGGATGCATCCGACCCCACCCTGAAGACCGTGACCGTCAAGGACACGGCATGGCCCGAGACCACGGCCAAAGACAACTTGCTGGTGAAAACGTCCAGCATCGCCAAAGGGCAACAGGCACTCAAGGACATTCCCCAAACCGTGACAGTGATGACCGAAAAGTTGATCAGCGAGCGCAACCTTCATGATTTTCGCGAGGTTCTGAAGAGCACTTCGGGTGTCACCTTCCTGGCTGGAGAAACTGGCGAGGAGGATGTGCGCCTGCGCGGCTTCTCACTGACACAAGCCGGGGACATCTATGTGGACGGCTTGCGTGATGTGCCCATCACGGAACGCGACACCTTCAATCTGGATCGCGTGGAAGTGCTCAAAGGCTCAGCCTCGATGCTGTTCGGCAAGGGCTCGACCGGCGGCGTGGTCAACCAAGTGAACAAGCAAGCCTTTTTGATGGACCAGCACGAGGTCAACCTGACCGTGGGCAGTGGCAACACCCGGCGCCTGACGGGGGACTTCAACCTGCAAACGGACACATCGGCGGCGCTTCGCATCAACGCCGTCACACACCAGGCCGACAACTGGGGGGCCCAGGTGAACAAAAAAGGCATCGCGCCCACATACCGCTGGGGAATTGGTGAGCGCAATGAATACACGGTCAGTCTTTACCATCTTGAAACAGACGGTCGGCCTTTGTATGGCCACCCACAACTGACCGTGGCAGGCCAGATCGTGCCCCTGCTGGACGCTCGAAACTATTACGGACTGGCTACCGACAGTCTACGCACAGACACCACATATGGCACCTTTTCCCATACGCACCGCCTGGGTCAGGACAGTCAGATCAAGACGGTGTTTCGCCAAGGCCATTACCAACGCGACTTGCTCGGCAGCGCCACCCGCTTTGCGGCTGGCACCACAGTCGATACCGCCGAAACAGCCACCATTTTGCGCAGCCCCAAAGGACGACGTGCCGAAAGCGACATCACCCAACTGCAATCAGACTACACCGGCAGCTTTAACTGGCTAGGCCGACAGCACGCGCTCATCGTGGGCGTGGATTTGTACGACGAAAAGGCTCTGCGCAACAACAGCACGGCCACCGGCTTGAGCAACCCCGTCACCAACGCAGCCACCCCCAACGATGGCGCAGTAGCCACTGGGGTGAGAGCCGCTGTGGCCATGGCCCCTTTCAGTGCACAGTCCCTGGGACTCTACGCACAGGACACAGTCAACCTGAGCCCTGCATTCAAAGTGGTGGCGGGCTTGCGTCTGGATCAATTCAAAGCCGACTACCTGAACCTGAGCCAGCAAGCATTCAGCATGAGCGAGCACCTTTGGAGCCCACGCCTGGGTGCCCTGTGGCAACCCGACGCAGACCGCACCTTTTACGCATCGCTGGGCCAGTCCTACAACACCCAGGGTGACAGCTACCAATGGACCCCCAGCGCTGCATCGGGCGCGCTCAGCGGCAACAATTTGAAGTGGTTGAATACCCCGCCCGAGAAAAGTCGCAATTTTGAAATCGGTGCGAAGTTCAATGTGTTCGAGCACAAAGGCTTGCTTGGGATCGCGTTCTTCCACGCTGAAAAATTCAACGAGCGCAATCTGGATGAACCCACTGAAAATAACTACCTTCTGTCCGGCAAGCGCCACGCCAACGGCATGGAATTCAACTTTACTGGTCGCATCACACCGGCCTGGGAGATGTTCTTCAACCACACCTGGATACCGGATGCCCGCATTGACGAAGGAACAGCCCAAGGCAGCAAACCAGAAGGCGCACGCCCCGGCCTGACCCCAAAGCACAGTGCCAGCGCGTGGAACACCTACCGCCTCACACCGCTGTGGCGGATCGGCGTGGGGTTCACTCACCGCAGTTCGCAGACCGCCCTGGTCAATGAAAACACAGCGCCCGCCTTCACAACCTGGGACGCCATGCTGGAACACAGCCTGAACGACAACACATTGCTCAAACTCAATATCGCCAATCTGACCGATCGGCGCTACGCCGACCAGCTCTACACCAGCTTCTATGTTCCAGGTGCGCCACGCCGGTTGGAACTGAGCCTGAAAACCTTGTTCTGAGGAAACACCATGCTGCTGCAACTGAAGGGAGCTCTTCAAGCCGATGAGATTCGGCAGGCTCAAAACTGGCTGGCCGATGATGCGCCCTGGGTGGCCGGCGAAAGCAGCGCGGGCTCGCAAGCCGTCACACAGAAGAACAACCAGCAACTGGCGCAAGAAAGCGAGGCATCACGCCATCTGCAAAACCTGATTCTGCGCGCGCTGCAACGTGATCCACTCTTCTTCTCTGCCGCGCTACCACGAAAAATTCTGCCGCCTTTGTTCAATCGGTACCAGGGATCGCAGAACGCCTACGGTCCTCATATTGATGGCGCAGTGATGAAGGACCCGCTCAGCGGGCAATGGCTGCGCAGTGACATTTCCTGTACCGTTTTTTTGTCGAGCCCAGAGGATTACGACGGTGGCGAATTACAAGTGGAAGACACCTTCGGCAGCCATCAACTCAAGTTGCAAGCTGGTGACGCTGTTCTCTACCCCGGCACCAGCGTGCACCAGGTCACACCGGTTACTCGTGGCACGCGATGGGCCTCGTTCTTCTGGATCGAAAGTCTGGTGCGCAGCGATGCGCAGCGGCGCCTGCTTTTTGACCTGGACATGAACCTTCTGAAACTGAGATCTCAATGGGGCGAAACCCCCGAGACCATCGCACTGACAGGTGTGTACCACAACCTGTTGCGACAGTGGTCCGACACCTGAGGCGCAGACGCTGATGAACACCCGTGTTGTGAACCTGCCAGACCATGAAACCGCTGCCCGGACCGCGTTGTCCCCGCAAGCCTGGGCTTATTTCAGTGGCGGTGCCGCCGATGAAATCACCCTGCGACGAAATTGTCTGGCATGGCAACACCAAGGCTTGCGACCACGCGTTCTGCGGAATTTACGCACGAGCCACACGCGTTGCAATTTGCTGGGCAACACCTGGCCTATGCCATTGCTGATCGCGCCCATGGCGTACCAGCGCTGGGCCCATGCCGAGGGCGAATCTGGCATGGCCATGGCCGCCGCAGCGCAAGGCTGCGGGTTTGTACTGTCCCATCAAACCAGCACCTCATTGCGCGACGTCGCATCCCTGGTGGTTGATGAAGCAGGCCGCGGGCCTTTGTGGTTTCAACTGTATAGCCTGGCGGATCGCAGCATCATGCGTGACTTGCTCCAGCAGGTGGAAGAAGCAGGCTACGAGGCTCTGGTCCTGACCGTGGATGCGCCGGTGCACGGTATGCGCGATCGTGAACGCCGCCTCGGCATGCGTTTACCCGAGGGGGTCAGCGCTTTTCACTGGCCCGATCCCACGCCCTCATCGACCTCGGGGCTTTGCGCAGGCCTGTTGCATGACGCCCCCACCTGGGACGATATGCAATGGCTCGTTCAGCAAACCCGCTTGCCGGTCTTGCTCAAAGGCGTCACCCACAGCGAGGATGCTTGCCAGGCCATGGCCTTGGGCGCAGCCGGAGTCATCGTGAGCAACCACGGTGGCCGTGTACTGGACACCCAGCCTTCCACTGCAGAGTTGCTGCCGGAAATCGCCTGTGCCGTGCATGCCCACACCCCTCAGGCCGCGGTTTTGGTGGACGGAGGAATTCGACGTGGCACGGATTTGTTCAAGGCACTGGCCCTGGGTGCCGATGCCGCCTTGATCGGCCGCCCGGCCCTCTATGGCTTGGCGCATGCGGGTGCCCGTGGGGTGGCCCATGTACTGCGTTTGATGCGGGACGAATTTGAGATGGCCCTGGCGCTGTGCGGATGCCCGACACCTGCCGCCATTGATCGCACCTGCGTGCAAACGCTCGCCCCACTATGAACCTGCCTGTGCCTTCATCCCCTGTTCTGTTGTCACGACGCCTGTGGCGTGTGATCTGCCTGGTGTTGCTGGGCCATGCGATTGCATTCGCGGTGCTGACCCAGCACTTGCACACATCGATCACACCACGCGTCGAAGTTGCGCATCAAATCGTTGCGCAATTCATCCCCGTGGCAGCGCCAGTCATCACGGGTGCACCGGTAGAACGTGCGCCGCGTCAGCCGACCCAGACCGCGACGCCATCCTCCTCCTTACCTTCCCCCATCGCAGCACAGCGTACGGAAGCCGTTGCCGGCGATCTTTCTGCGCCGTCGGACATGACACAACGCGCGGTTTCCATGCCCACAGCAGGCCCTGAAAAAGCGCCTGCCGCCTTCACACCGCCGCAAGCAGACACCGTGGTGCTTCCCTCCAACGATGCCGACTACCTTCAAAACCCAGCACCAGCCTATCCGCGCATGAGCCGACGCCTGGGAGAGCAAGGCACCGTGGTTTTGAACGTGCTGATCAACACAGAAGGACGCGCCGAAAAGGCAGAGCTCCAAACCTCCAGCGGCTATCCCCGACTTGACGAGGCCGCGCTTGCCGCCATCGTGCGATGGCGCTTCGTGCCAGGCCGACGCAATGGTGTGGCACAAGCCATGTGGTTCAAGGTGCCTTTGCGTTTTGTGTTGGACTGATTCATTACACCATTCACTGACAGGAGTATTTCATGCCCACTTCATTTGGCTTGTCCCATATCTGGGATCAGGGAGATGCCATCACCCACCTCATTCTGATTTCACTGGTCACCATGTCGGTCATCAGCTGGGTGGTCATCGTGCTGAAAGCACTGAACGTCTGGCACCACAAGCGCAGCGCCCGGCACACTGCGCTGTTCTGGCATGCCGCCAGTCTGGCGGAGGGCCTGGCGGCCCTGAGTGAACGTCCGGGCAATCTGTTTCATGGCTTGGTCCAGGCGGGACAAGCGGCGACCGAGCACCATCAAACCTCACAGATGCGTTGCGCTGATCAGCTCGATCTCAGCGACTGGGTCACGCGCAGCCTGCGTCACCGCATCGATGATGACACCAGCGATCTGCAAAGCGGCCTGGCAATCCTGGCCTCCATTGGTGCCACAGCGCCATTTGTAGGCCTGTTTGGCACGGTCTGGGGGATCTACCATGCCCTGGTCAGCATCGGCGCCAGCGGCAACGCTGGCATTGATACCGTGGCAGGCCCCATCGGCGAGACCTTGCTGATGACCGCATTGGGCCTGGCTGTCGCCATTCCTGCGGTGTTGGGTTACAACGCATTGGTGCGCGGCAACAAGTTCATTCTCTCCCGCATGAACCGTTTCGCGCACGACTTGCATGCCTATTTTGTCACCGGCACGCGCGTGACGCATGGAGGCGGACATGGCCTTTGAAACGCACACGGCTACTGCCGACGACGTGATGAGCGAGATCAACATGACACCACTGGTGGACGTGATGCTGGTCCTGCTGGTCATCTTCATCATCACTTTGCCCGTGGTGCAACATGCGGTCAAAGTGGAATTGCCGCGCGCCAACAGCAGCCCGTCAGCCTCGACCGCTGACAAATTGCTCTTGACCGTGGATGCACAGGGCGGCTATTTTCTGGGCAGTCAGGCCGTGTCTGCGGACGCACTGGAATCCAGACTGCGTGAACACGCACAGCAAACGCCACAACCGCAGTTGACCATCCATGGAGACCGAAAGGTGGCCTACGAGCAAGTTGCCTGGGCCATGACCGCAGCGCAACGCGCCGGGCTGACCCGCCTCGGTTTTGTGACAGAGGGGCGTCGGCCATGAACGCCTGTCCCTCTTCACCCCGGCCCTCAGGTCCGCTGCCGCCAGCGCGACCGGCCGCGGGGCCACGCTCGGTAGACAGTGAGACCTTGCTCAAGGGGGATACTATCTTGCTGATCCAGCACCAGGGGGAAACCTATCGCCTGCAAACCACACGACAAGGCAAACTGATTCTGACCAAATGAGGACACCTCAGGCGGCAGTATCAGGCAGCGCTACCGCTGGCAGCACGGTTCCCCAGCATTCTCCAAAGCCGATGCGCACAGCGCCTGCCTTTTCACACCAGCCACGCAGCACCACAGCATCACCGTCCTCCAGAAAGGTGCGCTGCTCGCCGTTGGGAAGATTGATGGGATGCTTGCCACCCGTTGTGAGCTCGATCAGCGCCGCCGCCTGATCCAGGGTAGGTCCCGAAAGGGTACCGCTGCCAAACAAGTCCCCAGGCTGTAAATTGCAACCGTTCACCGTGTGGTGGGTCACCATTTGCGCCACGGTCCAATACGCATGACGGTAGCTGGTACGGCACACAGACGCATCGCTCTGACCAGCCTCCCGCATCCTGGTGGTCTGCAAGCCCACCTGGAGTTGAATGTCAAAAGCGCCCTGCGCGCGGTTGGTCGCACTGTCCAGGTAGGGCAAGGGTTGCGGATCATCCAGCGGGCGCACAAAGGGCACACGGTACGGCGCCAGAGCTTCCAGCGTGACGATCCATGGCGAAAGAGTGGTGGCGAAATTCTTGGCCAGGAAAGGCCCCAGAGGCTGGTATTCCCAGCCCTGGATGTCGCGCGCTGACCAGTCGTTGAGCAAGCAGATCCCAAACACATGGTCTTCGGCTTGGGCCAAGGGAATACGGTCGCCCAGGGCATTGCCTTCACCCACAAAAATACCCAGTTCCAGCTCGATGTCCAGGCGCTTGCTGGGCGTCAGGCTGGGTTGCGTTGCGCCCGGCGGCATGGTCTGGCCCACAGGGCGCGCAAACGCCTGACCCGAGACACCGATGCTGGACGTGCGCCCATGGTAGCCAATGGGCACCCATTTGTAATTGGGTAACAGCGGATTGTCAGGCCGAAATTGTTTGCCAATGTTGGTGGCATGGTAGACCGAGGTGTAAAAGTCGGTGTAGTCGCCAATCCGCGCCGGCACATCAAACACCACATCGCGCATCGGAACCAGACAATGCTGCAACTGCGCCTGTTCAACCGCGCCTACGCGCAAGCCGCGAGACAGTGCCAGACGCAGCGCATGCCATGCGCTCGCACCCAGAGCCATATAGGCATTCAGCTTGGGCTGTGCGGCGGCTTGCACCGCCTCGCCAGCCAGACCTGTGAGCACACTGGCTTGCGCGACGGCGGCCAGATCCAGCACCTGATCGCCAATGGCGACCCCTCCGCGAAATGCCTCGTGCGAACCTCGGCGGCGAAACACAGAGAACGGCAGGTTTTGAATCGGAAAGTCGCCCCCGGTGCTCTGGGCGGTGGTCACCCAGCTTTGCAGTGCGGGATCGTGTGTTTCATTCAACAGGCTCATGTGATGGTCTCCTCTTCACAAGTCTTGCAGCGCGATTTTCACATGCGCAATGAAGGGCTGTGCGTCGCCCAGTGCCTGGGCATTCAGCAAGGCCAGTTTCACCAGAAAAAGTTGTGCCTTCTCCGGACCTGCTGTATCGATGGCCTGTGCCAGCGCGTCGTACACAGTCTCCAGTCCGTCAATGCCCAAACGATGTTCAGAAGTCATGTTCAGTTCTCCTTATTGCGGCAAGGCCATGTCCAGCGCGGCCTGAAGCCGCGTGGCATCCAGAGTCAACCAGCGGGCGCACACATGCTGATCGGGTCGCAACAGATAACCCGCACCACTGGCAGGCACACCATAACGCTGGCGAAAATGGCCATCGGCATCGGCCAGTGTGAGGTCCGCGCCCGCCACGGCTTGCGCAGCGCCGACGGCCAGCACTTTCAGCGGTATGCCGCGCGCACGCGCACGGTTCACCACCGCCATCAGCGCTTCGGGCATGGCAGGCGCTTGCGTGAAATACAAAAGATCAAACCCACCGCCCAGATGGTCGAGCAGAAAATCGTTGGGCGCAAGCCGGATGTTTTGCGGCGGTGCGCCATGGGCTGGACCCGCAGTGAAGAGCCGGTTGTCGTCACCTGGGCTGTTCAACATCGAATGGGTGTACGCATGGGGCCGCGAAGTACGCCAGTGGTACAGAGGACGCACAAATGGCTGGCTCAGGGACAGGGACAGCACGGCGTCACGCAGCAACGCAAACCCGCCTTCTGGCGGCGCCATGAAGCGCGTGCTTTTGCCTGCCTCGTGAATGATTTCCCGCGCCGCCCCAACCCGTTCAGCACTGTGGTTGGCCAGCAGTTTCGGGCCGGCAAGCCCCTTGAGCACAAAGGCCAGGTGCCAGGCCAGCGACTGCGCGTCCTGAAATGCCGTGTTCGCGCCGCGCACCCCGAAGATGGGCAGCAAGTGCGCGGCATCCCCCGTGAAGAGCACACGGCCTTGCACATAGTCGGGCAAGGTGAGCGTGCGGGCAGAATACACCGAACACCAATCCATCTCCCAGGTCTTGCCTGCAAAACCGATCATGGCCAGTTGTGCATCGATGCGCGCCTTCAGCGATTCAGGACGTAAGGCCTCCTCGGGCGATTCGCCTTTGGGCAACTGGTAATCCACACGCCAGATCCCGTGCGGCTCGCGGTGCATCAAGATGGTATTGCCACGGTTCCACTCCGGATCAAAATAAGCCAGTCGCTCGGTGGGCAGCGGCAGATCGATCCGGATGTCGGCAATCACAAAGAAGCCCTCATAGGAGGCACCTTCCATTTGCAGACCCATCATGCTGCGAATGCTGGAACGACCCCCATCGGCAGCCACCAGCCAGCGGGTCTCCAGGGTGTAGGGCCCTTCGGGCGTATCAATCTCCGCTGTCACATGACCGTCATGCTGCGTCAGGCTCGTCAGCTTGTTGCCCCAGCGCACCTCCACCAGGGGCTGTGCCTCGCAGGCATCCAGCAGGTACTCCTCCATGTACTGCTGCTGAATGTTCAACATCGGAAAGAAGCGATCGTCAGGGTCGTGCGGGGCCTCCATGCGAAACACATGCTGGCCACGGTAGTAGGAGTTGCCAAAGCGCCAGGGCAACCCGTTGTCGGTCATGCGATCGGCCACACCGACCTGCTGCAAAATTTCCATTGAACGGCGGGTGAACACAATCGCCCGACTGCCTTGGGACACCTGCAAATCAGCAGTGACAACCACACTGGGAATGCCATGGCGCGCCAGCTCCAGCGCAGTGACCATGCCGGCAGGGCCGGAACCCACGATCACCACTTTGTGACGCGGCTGCGAGCCGTGTTGGGACGCCAGCCACGGCTGATGTACCTTGTAGTTGTAATAGATGGAAGGCCGCGCCTCGTCGCTGGGGGTGTGCATGGAATTTCTCCGCTATTTCTTCACGTTATGGGCAATCAAACGATCCAGCCATTGACTCAGTGTGGCTTGCTCCTGCGCACTCAGACAGGCCAGGATTTGCTGATTGCGCGCCTCGATCAATTGCATGGTGGGCGCCCAGAGCTTGCGCCCCTTGACCGTGAGCGTCAGAGCCACGCCGCGTGCGTCGTCCGGGTTGTCCTTTTTCGCCAGCAGCCCTTTGTCCACGAGCACTTGGGCAGCCCGACTCGCCTGCCCTTTGTTCAGGTTGGCTTTGTCAGCCAGATCCATCACCGACATGGGCTCGAAAGAGCCCACCGTCGCCAGACAACGGGCCTCACCCATCGACAGGCCCACCCCACCGACGTAGGCTTTATGGCTTTCATGGTCGGACACCTTGTGCAGCAGATGCAATCGGTAGGTGAAGGATTGGTCCAGAGGGCTGTGCATGAAGGCCATCATAGTCTCAATTGGTTGCGCGCGCAACCAATTGAGACTGGGCCACAAGAATGACTATCGTGACCATAGAAATTTCCGATGACACCTTGCTCGGGGATGGCCTATGATTCAACCCAATGAGTTTTTCTCATTCGATAGTTTTTATCAACCAACCAAAGGAAACACCATGTCTCTGATCAACACCCAAGTTCAGCCCTTCAAAGCTCAGGCCTTTCACAATGGCAAATTTGTCGAAGTGTCCAACGAGTCGCTCAAGGGCAAGTGGTCCGTGCTGATTTTCATGCCGGCAGCGTTCACCTTCAACTGCCCCACCGAGATCGAAGACGCGGCCAACAACTACGCCGAGTTCCAGAAGGCAGGTGCCGAGGTCTACATCGTGACCACCGACACCCACTTCTCGCACAAAGTGTGGCATGAGACCTCCCCCGCCGTGGGCAAGGCCAAATTCCCGCTGGTGGGCGACCCCACCCACCAACTGACCAACGCCTTTGGTGTGCACATCGCTGAAGAAGGCCTGGCGCTGCGCGGCACGTTCGTGATCAACCCCGATGGCGTGATCAAGACCATGGAAGTGCATTCCAACGAAATCGCCCGTGACGTGTCGGAAACCCTGCGCAAGCTCAAAGCTGCTCAGTACACCGCCGCCAATCCTGGCCAGGTTTGCCCCGCCAAGTGGAACGAAGGCGCCAAGACCCTGACCCCGTCGCTGGACCTGGTTGGCAAGATCTAAACCATCACACAGTGTGACTGCTGGAGGGGATGCGCCTGAGAGGCGTCCCCTCTGTCAGAGACATTCAAGGAGCTCATCATGCTGGACAGCACCCTTCAAACCCAATTGCAGGCGTATCTTCAAAACCTTCGCCATCCCATTCGCCTGATCGCATCGCTGGATGACAGCAACCACGCCAGCGAGATGCGTGAATTGCTCAACGAAATCGCTGCGCTCTCCGACAAGGTCAGCGTGGACCTCTCTGGCACCGATGCGCGCAAGCCCTCGTTTGTGATTGCCAAGGAAGGCGAAACCCGTGGTGTGCGCTTTGCTGCCATCCCCATGGGGCATGAATTCACCTCGCTGGTGCTGGCCCTGCTGTGGACGGGCGGTCATCCACCCAAGGTGGACGCGCAGGTGATCGAGCAAATCCGCGCGCTGGACACAGAGATGAACTTCGAGGTCTACATGTCCTTGTCGTGTCATAACTGCCCGGACGTCGTACAGGCCGCCACCCTTCTGGCCATCTACAACCCGAAAATCAACACCGTGGTGGTCGATGGCGCGCTGTTCCAGGACGAGGTGAACGCCCGTCAGGTGATGGCCGTCCCCATGGTCTACATGAACAACGCTGTGTTTGGCTCTGGCCGCATGAGCCTGGAAGAGATCGTCGCCAAACTGGACACCCAGTCGGATGCGCGTGAGGCGGCCAAACTCAACGCCAAGGCACCCTACGAAGTGCTGATCGTGGGCGGGGGTCCGGCAGGCGCCGCAGCAGCGGTCTACGCAGCGCGCAAGGGCATCCGCGTGGGCGTGGCGGCCGAGCGCTTTGGTGGCCAGGTCAATGACACCATGGCGATCGAAAACTACATTTCGGTTCTGGAAACCGATGGTCCCAAGTTCGCCGCGGCCCTGGAAGCCCAGGTCCGCCATTACGAAGTGGACATCATGAACTTGCAACGCGCCAGCAGGATCGTGCCTGCCACTGAGGCTGGTGGCATGATCGGCGTGGAGATGGCCAATGGCGCCATGCTGCATGCACGCAGCGTCATTCTGTCCACGGGTGCACGCTGGCGCAATGTGAACGTGCCTGGCGAGGCCGAGTACAAAAACAAGGGTGTGGCTTACTGCCCGCACTGTGACGGCCCCTTGTTCAAGGGCAAGCGTGTGGCCGTGATCGGCGGTGGCAATTCGGGCGTGGAAGCGGCCATCGATCTGGCTGGCATCGTCCAGCACGTCACCCTGGTGGAGTTTGCCGATGCACTGAAAGCGGATGCCGTGCTGATCAGCAAGCTCAAGAGCCTGCCCAATGTCAGCATTCATGTGAATGCACAAACGACCGAGATCACTGGCGATGGCCAGAAAGTCAATGGCCTGACCTACAAGGACCGTGCCACGGGCCAAGCGCACCACGTCGAACTGGAAGGCGTGTTCGTGCAAATCGGCCTGGTGCCCAACACCGAGTTCCTCAAAGGAACCGTGGCGTTGAGCAATTTTGGCGAGATCGTGGTGGACGCCAAAGGCCACACCAACCTGCCCGGCGTGTTTGCCGCGGGTGACGTCACCACGGTACCCTACAAGCAGATCGTGATCGCCGCAGGCGAAGGCGCCAAAGCCGCCTTGAGCGCGTTCGATTACCTGATCCGCACACCGGTGGCAACACCAGAGCCAGCACTGGCGGCCTGAAGCCTGAGCGGGCTGCGGGGCACATGCCCTGCAGCCTTTGCGCATTCCTCATACACTCGCAGCAGCACCCTCAGCTTCTGCGAGCTCATGACCAGCGACTCCCCCCCACGCCCGAGCACCAACCCACTGCTCAGCGGCGCCATTCTGCCCACCTTGTTGAAACTGGCAGCCCCGAACGTGTTGGCCATGACCATGGCCGTCGCCGTCGGGGTCGCAGAGACCTGGTACATCGGCCTGCTGGGCACGGGCCCACTGGCGGCCATGGCACTGGTCTTCCCGTTCAACATGCTGACACAGATGCTGTCTTCTGGTGCCATGGGGGGCGGCGTGTCCTCTGCTGTCAGTCGTGCGCTGGGCGCAGGGGACGATGCACGCGCACGCACGCTGGCTTTCCATGCGACGGTGATCGGCGCCATTGCAGGACTGATCTATACCCTGGTCTTTTTGACGCAAGGTCCCGCCATCTACGCCATGCTGGGAGGCAAAGGCCAGGTACTGGAAGATGCCGTGGCTTATGGTGGTACGCTGTTTTGCGGTGCCACCCTGGTCTGGCTGATGAATGCCCTGGCATCGGTGGTGCGTGGGACCGGCAATATGCGCGTACCCTCGGTCACCATTTTGATCACCTCGGCGTTGCAAATCGTGGCGGGAGGCGTGCTTTGCCTGGGACTGGGCCCGGCACCGCAACTGGGGCTGCAAGGGATTGCCATTGGCAACATTGTGGCTTCGGGCGTGGGGACGGCTTTTCTGTTCTGGTATTTGATGACGGGCCAGGGTCGACTCACCCTGCGTCTGCAGGGCGTGCGTCTGCAACGTGCCATGTTTGCCGACATCCTGAAAGTGGGCGCGCTCGCCTGCCTCTCACCACTGCAGTCGGTGCTGACCACTCTGGTCTTCACTGGGTTTGTTGCGCGCCTGGGCACGGAAGCCTTGGCCGGTTATGGCATTGGCCAGCGACTGGAGTTCATGCTGATCCCCATCGCCTTCGGCGTTGGCGTGGCCTCGGTGCCCATGGTGGGCATGGCGGTTGGCGCGGGCCAGGTGCCACGCGCGCGCCGGGTCGCCTGGATTGCGGGCGGCGTCTCCGCATTCAACCTGGGCGTGGTGGGCCTGATCGTGTCGCTGCTGCCCGAACTGTGGAGTGGCATTTTCACGCAAGACCCGCAAGTGCTGGCCTCGGCCAGCCAATACTTGCGCTTTGCTGGCCCTGCCTTTCCCTTGTTCGGGTTCGGACTCACCCTGTACTTCGCATCACAAGGCTCAGGCAAAGTACTCGGGCCCGTGATGGCGGCCACCTTGCGTCTTGTCCTGGTGATCGTGATCGGCAGCTGGCTGGCGGGCGGCTCACCCGAGGCTTGGCACTACTACGCCTTGGTCGCCGGCGCCATGCTCGCCTACGGCATTGCCACCGCCACGGCCATCTGGTTCACCCCCTGGGGCCATCAAACCAGGGCCTGAGCTCAATGCTGGTGCGGCATGGCTGCGTCCAGATTGATTTCAATTTGCGATTTCACACCCTTGGCATCCTGAAACTGCAACACCAGGGGAACCTTGCTGTTGTTGGCGATTGGCGATTTCAAGTCCATCAGCATCAGGTGGAAACCACCAGGCTTCAGCTCCACAGTTTGGCCTGAAGGCAGATTCAGCGCAGGAATCGCCGTCATTTTCATGACGTCTTTGTCCATTTTCATTTCATGAATTTCCGCCACACCCGCAACGGGTGAGCGAACGCCGATCAGCCGGGTCGACTCCCTGGCTGTGATTTTCATGAAGGCCCCCGTGGCTCTCTGCCCTGCCACGGTGGGACGCACCCAGGCGTCGCTGATGCGGATGCCCGCGTTGCTGGCCAGCATCGGTGCGTCGGATTTGAGCATCAACAAAGCCGCTGGTGATTTCAGACCCTGCGTGGACGTTCCCGAGGAAGGCGTTTCCGACCAATCGTTCTGCCCCGTTTCGCATGTTTGCAGCACCTTGACCCAAACCGGTCCGCCCTGATCCGGCAAACGACTCATGAAGGAAAACTCATCGAACTGCTCATCCGGCAAGGCGGCGGCAGGGTCGCTTGCCGTCCAGCGCAGCTCGACAACATCTTCCGTGACCACCTTGCCATGACTGGTATAGGGTTGCGCCAATCGGGCCTTTCGTGTGGACACAATCCACCCCGTCTTGGGCTGAGGCTTTGCGCCTTGAAAACCCGCCGGCACGGAGACCGTGAGAGCCGTGGTTGCGGCACCACTGCAGCCATGTCCAACCCGCAATGTGGCTTTGTGGTACGCGCCTGCCTGCGCCTGAGGCTCGGTCAGCACGATGTGGGCTTGCGCCGATGCAACCAGGCCCAGCCCCACCAACAACCCACGGATACTGCAAAAATATTTCATGATTCAACGTCCTTTTTCAAAATCTCAATGCCACTTGGCGTCCACACCCACATAAAGCGATCGCCCATCACCGGGGTAGTAATACGCCCCAGCAGGTGCCGAGGCATAGCTGGCGGCGATATTGGTGGTGGCGGCATATTTCCTGTTCGTCAGATTTCGTGCATCAGCAAACCATGACCACTGCCTGTCAATGGCATGGCCTGCCTTGAAGCCAATCACGGCATAGGCGTCGTTGAACAAGGTGTTGGCGTTGTCCATCGGCGCTTTGCGCGGAACCCATTCCAGCTTGGGTCCTGCATAGGATGCTGGCTTGCCATGGATTTCGCCGCCAAATCGATAGAGCGATTCAGCGCGAACGATCAAAGGCGGAAAACCGGGCAAGGCGTTGCCGCCATAAAAGGCACTGTTGACAAAACGAAAGTCGCTGTAGAGCAACGCCATGCGGCTCTCCACCCGATGGTTGTACAAATGCCGCCCGCCCAGTTCAATGCCCTGGTGCAAGGACTTCGGCACATTGGTGGTGGTGGGCGTTGTACAACCTGCCACGATGCAGGCGGATAAAAACTCATTGTTCAGCTGGGCACGGTAGTAAGTGAGGTCCCACGCCCATTCATGCTGACCACTGTGAACTTCTCCACGCGTGCCCACCTCGACCGTGGTTCCCGATTGCGCCTTGCTGGCCTGCGTCGTCGTACCCGCCAAGCCAAAAATGGGGGCTTCAAAATTGCGACTCACACTGGCGAACACCTGGTGCACAGGGCTCAATTCATGCGTGACCCCCGCGCGCGGACTCCATTGGCTGAAGACATGGTCGTAGTTGTTGGCAACTGCAACGGCATCTGCCACTTTGCGCCGAGCGCGGTCATATTGCAACGCCAGCGTCACGGTGGTGCGATCGCTCAGCCTGTATTTGTCTTCCACAAAAAGACTGTCGTTCCTGGAGGTCTGGTTGTAAACCGATGTTGCCTCAGCGATGGCCACCCCCTGATGATTGGTGGGCTTGGCACTGCCATGTGTCGTCCCCGCATTGGGCAGATACCCCAGACTCAGCTGATGACGGTCCAGAAAGCGCGTGACCTTGAGATGTGCGCCCTGGGTCTTGGCGTTTTGCTCAATGATGCTGTCGATCGGGTGCCACAGACTGTAATTCATGGCGTAGACCGCAAACTCATACAAGCTATCGCCATCCCGAACAGTGGTCTTGTTGGCGATACGCTGGGCATCCACGTCCCGACGGCGGTTGTCTTCTTCACGGTATGGATAAATACTTCCCACCCGAGAGCTGTTCGCCATGGCAGGATCCAGGTTCATCTCAGCCTTGTTGAGGTAGCCCGGCAGCTGGGCTCTGCTGCGCACGGCCGCCACATAGAAGCGCGACTCGACATCGCGGTTGAGCTTGACACCCCAGTTGCCCAGCAGTTTTTGATTCTCCATCTGCGCATGGTCTCTGAAGCCGTCCTGCTGCGTTTGCGAGACGGCAAGGTAGTGGTCCCATGTGTGGCCACGGCTCACATCGGCTTGCTGGACACCGGCGGTGCTGCTGAACAGTTTGTTGAAACCAAAACTGCCCAACTCGGCGCGCCCGGTGCTGCCCGATTGGCTGTAGCCCGTGGGTGCCACAAAATTGACCGCACCACCCAAAGTGGTTGCGCCGTAAGTCGTGGCATTGGGCCCACGCAATACCTCGACATAACGCGAAGCATTCGGATCCACGGTTTGCATGTCAAAGAAGCCATCGGCGTAATGGACAGGCACGCCGTCTTGCATCACCTTGATCCCGAAGCTGTGGTAGGTCCGACTCAGGGCAGAACCCCGAATGGCAATGCGCGCTTCTTCCGAGCCAAATCGATCCTGAATGAACACGCCCGGCGCCATGCCCAAGCTGTCCGTCCAGGTGGACTGGCGGCCTTCGCGAACCTGCGCCAGATCGACCACTGCAGCCCCACCCGGAATGCTTTTCACCATGTCTCTGGCGCTCTCTATGGCGCCGTGCGTCATGGCATCCATCTGTCCTGTGATGATCACCGCCCCCAGACTCTGCGTGCTCACCGTCTGTGCATTCGCCCCATTGACGCCGCCTATCGCAATGGCCCAGGCCACTGCGTGCAAACGCTTGTTGATTGCTTTCACTTGTTTTCCCCGAAAAATTGATCGCCAGCCAGCATGCATGCCGGCCAGCACAACAGGGCGAGCGCTTGCGCGTCAGGCCCGCTTGAAAATCAAAGGGAGAACGAAGGTGGGCCGCGCGAGGGCAGCGGCGGCGCAGTGAGTGATGCGATGTGCGCCGCGACAAGCGGACGCAGGGCATGCGCCAGGGGAGAGGGAGAAATCTCTGGCAAGGACGAGGTCGGCAGAGGTGCGGCACCTGAAGCGCACAGCGGGCAATCCATGCCCGAAGTCATGCTCAGCTCGGCCCCATCGTCTGACGAGACCACCATTTTCATGCCCCCCGAAGCCGAACAGACCATTTGCAGGTCAGTTGGTTTCACCAGCGGCGATGCCACTGCTGCACCAATGAAAAGCGCAAACCAAACCAGCACCAGGCGGGCCAAAGTTTGAGAGTTGCGCAAGGCTTGCATCCAAGAATTATAGGAGAGAGCGACCCCTCATCTCTGACGGTGGCGATCGGCCACAGGATGAATTCTCTGGATGGGAGCCTGGGTGATGTTTTCTTCGGCCATGCGGCGCACATCGCGCATCAGTGCGCGGGCATCCCAATCAGTGGGCCACCCCATCCAGAGTCGCAGTTGGCCGTTGACGACCACGGCCTGAATCTGACTCCGATCAGCCAGTCGAACCATCTCCCAGGTCAGATCCCAGCTCGGCGCCATTTCCGGCACATCCAGATCGATCAGCAAGAAATCAGCCGCCAGGCCTTCCTCGATGGCACCGGTGATGCTTTGCAGTTGCAGTGCCGCTGCACCCAGGTGCGTGGCGTGATCAATCCACAGCCAGCCGCCACCGCAGGAAGAGTCACCAGTGGCAAGGCCAAAGGTGAGACGCTGCGTGGCTTCAGCCGCATCCAGCAAGCGCAGGCCATCGTATCGGGTGCCATCTGTGCCCAGCGCCATGGGCACACCCATTTCATGCATCATGACGGCATTGAGCACCGCATTGCCTTTCCATTGGCTGGCCACCGGGTTGTAGACCACGGCCGCGCCACTGTGACGCACCAGATTGAGCTCATGGGGTGTCAGCAGTGTGGCGTGTGCCAATACCGTGCTGGGATTGAGGGACTGGGTGGCCGCCAGCAATTCGATGGGACGCAGCCCTCGTGCCACCAGTGAACGCTCGACCGCCACCAGATGCTCGTTTGCATGGGTCTGAAAGGTCACCCCCGCCTCGTTGGCCAAAGCGGCCACATGCGTCAACATGCGATCGGTGGCCACTTCGGGAATAGAAATGGCCAGGGACGGATGCACCAGCGCATCGCTGGCATAGGTAGAAAGATGCTGCGTGGCTTCTTTCGCCAGCACATCAAATGCCTGATCTGCTGCGGGATGGTGCACATCGTTGCAAATCATGCCCAGCACGCAACGAATGCCGACATCCCTGGCGGCCTGGGCCACCGATGCCAGACCGCTGGCAGAGCGAGTGCCCGCATCCACCACCGTGGTGAATCCCCCGCGCAAGGCCTCCAGCCCCGCCAGCTTGGCGCTGACATAGGCCGCCTCTGGCCCAAGCGAGCCTTCCATGGGCACCCAGATGCGGCGAAAAATTTCAGAAGGCTCACCGAAAGCCAAGGCCTTTCCCAGTGACTGGGTCAGATGGGTGTGCCCGTCGATCAGTCCGGGCATCAGCAGGGTCTGTGGCAATACGCGAGGGGTCAGATGGGGGTATTGCGCACAGACTTCGTCCGCGGGGCCGACGCGTGCAAAACGGCCTTGCGAAACCACCACCGCCATGCCACGGCAGCTGCCGTTCTTGCGCATCACTTGCTCTGGAAGCAGCAAGTAGTCAGAAGCCTTCAGATCATCGGAAGAAACTTTGTGCATGCCATGCTTTCTTTAAACAGCGCTCACTGTGCGCCAGAGAAACCAGAGTCCCACAGCGATCAGCAGAAGATTGACAAAAGATTGAAGGTGACGTGTCGCCACACGCTCGGCGCTGCGTTGCCCCACCACAAAACCGGACACCAGGCACAGGCCCAGCACCACACTCAGAGGCACCAGGGTCAGGGGCATGGCACCCGCCTGGGCATGCGCCAATGTGGCGCTCATCGCCACAGGCAGTTGAATCACCTGCGCTGAGCGGATGGTTCCCAGCAAAGGCTGGCGCAAGGCCATCAGCAAGGGCATCAACAAAACCGGGCCGCCTGTTCCCGTGAGTCCCGAACCCAATCCAACCACGGCTCCCAAAAAAATCGCCAAGCGCCGGGAAATCGTCCAAGACGCCTGGCTCGCCACGGGGCGCTTCATCAAGCCGCGCCCACCACTGAACAAAGCCACCAGCGCCAAAAGGCCCAGCAACACTTTTGTATCGGCATGGTGCACCCAGGCTGCGCCCAGCATGGCGCCCGGCAAGGCCCCCAGCATCAGCCAGAGCGCCAGCGCATCACCTTGCGCGTGCGCAGGCACCGAGGAGCGCCGCAAACGCCAGATCGCCAGCGCCCCCGGAAATGCGAAAGCCAATGCCGATGCCGCTATGGCGTCAGACAGCGACAGCCCCTCCACGCCGTTCAGAATAGGAACCAGGAGCACGCCACCGATGCCGGTAGCCCCTATCAGGACACCGGCCAGCAAGGTCAGCGCCAGCCCGGCGATGCCCAGAATCACTCAGTCAACCTTGATGTTCGCCTTGGTGACGACACCCTGGATCATTTGACGCTCGCGCCCCAGGTACTCGCCAAAACGAGGACCACTGATCACCAAGGGACGGTTGGCAATTTCACCAAGCTTGCGAATGATCTCAGGGTCCTGCATGCTGCGCTCCAGCGCCTTGATCAAGCTTGCGCTGACTTCCGCCGGCAAGCCTGCCGGACCCAGCAAGCCGAGCCAGGACTCGACATCGATGTCTTTCAAATCCGGTGTCTCAGCCAGACTGGGCGTGTCCGGCAGGCCTGGCCAGCGGGCTTTGGAGGTGACACCATAGGCGCGCACCTTGCCCTCACGAATGAAGGCTTGCGCCAGGGTCAGTGGGAGCACGCCCAGATCCACCTGACCGCCGGCCACATCGGTCAACACCTGCGGGCCGGATTTGTAGGGTACGTGCAGTATGTCCAGGTGCGCACGCTGCTTGATCATTTCAGAGGTGACATGCAAAGAGGTGCCCACGCCATCGGTGCCCACGGTCAATTTGCCTGGCTGCGCCTTGGCCAGTCGAATCAGCTCGGAAGTGCTGGTTGCGGCCAGACCAGGACGGCCGATCAGCACAAAAGGCCCCACAGCCACGGTGGCCAGAGGTGTGAAGTCTTTGAAGGTGTCGTATTTCACAGCCGAAGGGGCCACCAACGGAGCGACGTTCAGTGGGCTGGCAACCGCAAACAGCAAGGTGTGCCCATCTGCAGCGGCACGCGCCACGCGCAGCGATCCAATCGTGCCCGAAGCACCGGCCACGTTCTCAATGACCACGGGTTGTTTGAGCTCATCGGCAAGGCGCGTCGTGATCAAGCGTGCGGTGGCATCCACGCCACCGCCGGCGGCGAATGGCACGATCACCGTGACCGCTTTGGCAGGATAAGTCTGCGCCAGCGCTGGCGCGGCCATCCAGGGAGTCAGGCATGCGCAGGCCCATGCCAGGGTTTGAAGAAAGGTACGAGATTTCATGAGGACTCCGAAAAAAACAGGCTGTTGCCTGCCATGGTGTAATCTACTTGTTATTACAAGTTAGAGCAAGTACGCCATGGTTCTAATGGCCGGCCAGATTCATGAACGAAATTCTTCAGCCTCTTTACGCTCAACTGCGCGACCGCTTGCGTGCTGACATTCTGCAAGGTCGCATGAAAGCCCATGACAAGCTGCCGTCGGAAAATCAATTGGTCACGCTGCATGGCGTGAGTCGGATCACGGTACGACAAGCGCTGAGCGAACTGGAGCGCGAGGGTTTGATCGCGCGACACCAGGGCAAAGGGGCCTTTGTGACCCCCATCAGGACCACACAAAACCTTGAACGCCTGCAAGGCCTGACCGAGGCCCTGTCCTCGCGTGGACAGGTCGTGCACAGCCAGCGCCTGTCGATGAAGCGGCTTGCGGCCAGCGCAGAGATGGCCAGAAAATTACGCTTGTCCGTCGGCGATCCGGTCTACCGGCTGACAACACTGCGCTACGTCGATCGACAGCCCGTGTCTGTGAACAGATCCGAATTCCCCCTGGCCCTGGGTGAGCGCATGGTCCGCCTCGATCTGTCCGGACGCGACATCATTGAAGTCCTGGAAAAAGATCTGGGCTTGCACGTGATGCAAGCCCAACTGGACATCTCAGCCATCGCCATGCCCCAGCAAGAAGCCCGCTGGCTCTCGGCCGCACCGGGCAGCCCTGCCCTGCGTGTCCATCGCTGCCTGTCAGACGACCAAGGCCAGCCCTTGCAAATAGAGACCGCCATCCATCGCGCCGAAACCTTCAGCTACCAACTGACCCTCACCCGCTAGGGGGTCAGGTCTTGCGTTTTGCCTTTTTTCTGTGGATAACACGGATAGCTCTGTCAATCCAATCGGGATGCTTGGCCGGCGTGAAATGCGTTCACACGACCAGAGCTTATGGCTGACGCGCCAAATCAATAGCAGCCTTCAACCATCGCCCTCATTCCACCACCACTTCGCCCTGCCTGGCCATGTACCAGATGCGACTGCGATTGACGATGCGTACCACCAGCAGCATCACCGGCACCTCGATCAGAACGCCGACCACGGTGGCCAACGCCGCACCCGACTCAAAGCCAAACAAGCTGATCGCGGCCGCCACCGCAAGCTCAAAGAAGTTGGAGGCACCGATCAACGCCGAAGGGCAGGCGACCGAGTGCTTTTCGCCCAGCTTGCAGTTGAGCCAATAAGCAAGGGCCGAATTGAAGAAGACCTGAATCAGGATAGGTACCGCCAACAATGCAATCACCAGAGGCTGCCGCAAGATCGCCTCGCCCTGGAATGCGAACAGCAGCACAAGCGTGGTCAGCAATGCCGTGATCGACCAGGGCCCCATCCGTGCCATCACCGCATCAAACGTGTCTTGTCCCTTGGCCAGCAGCGCCTTGCGCCACACTTGGGCGAGCAGGACGGGGATCACGATGTAGAGCACCACAGAGGTGAGCAAGGTCGCCCAGGGCACGGTGATTGCGGAGATGCCCAACAGAAAGCCCACGAGCGGCGCAAACGCAAACACCATGATGGTGTCGTTGAGCGCGACTTGCGAGAGCGTGAACAAAGGATCGCCATTCGTGAGCCGACTCCAGACGAAGACCATGGCGGTACAAGGTGCAGCGGCAAGCAGGATCAGGCCTGCGATATAGCTGTCGATCTGCTCGGTGGGCAACAGCGGCGCGAACCACTGACGGATGAAGAGCCACCCAAGAAACGCCATCGAAAAGGGCTTGACCAGCCAATTGACGAAGAGCGTGACCCCAATGCCGCGCACATGCTGACGCACCTCATGAAGCACACCGAAGTCAACTTTCACGAGCATCGGGATGACCATCACCCAGATCAGCAGCCCCACGGGCAAGTTGACCTGGGCGAATTCCATCGCACCAATGGCGCGAAACACGTCGGGGAAGAAGTGCCCCAGTGCCATGCCGAGCAAGATGCACAAGAACACCCACACCGTCAGGTAACGCTCAAACAGGCTCATGCCGAGTCCTTTGCCAAGTCACGGGCTGTGTTTTCGATGGACATGCGGTTGAGACTGGTCTGCGGCAGGCTCACAAACACTTCGATTCGCCTGCGGATGAGGTGCAGGGTCTGCCGGAACGCTTCGCGCTTGCGATCGTCGTTGGCGTCCCCCTCGGACGGATCGGCATAACCCCAATGTGCCGTGGCAGGTTGGCCTGGCCAATAGGGGCACACTTCGCCAGCAGCGTTGTCGCAAACGGTGATCACCAAGTCCATCTGAGGCGCATCGGATTGGGCAAAAACATCCCAGGACTTGCTGTGCAAGCCATCGGTGGAAATGCCGGCCTTCACGAGCGCCTCGATCGCCAGTGGGTTGGGCTGCTGATTGTCGCGAGGACTGCTGCCCGCCGAAAACGCACGGAAGCGCCCTCGCCCCAGATGGTTGAGCACTGCTTCGGCCAGGATGCTTCGGGCCGAGTTGTGGGTACACAGGAAGAGGACATGGAGGGGCTTGAATTCGTGGATCATCGTGTTCATGGAGGTGCAACTGGAATCGTTCATGCGAGGCCTCTCAGCAGTGACAGGTGGCGGACGAAGCATCGAGGCAGACCTCTGCGCCCTGGCAACAGTTCTCGGTGAGGTAGGACAGCACAGCGTTGATCTGAGCAAACTCGACGCGGTAGATCAGGTTGCGCCCGCTACGCTGTTGACTGATCAGGCCTGCCCCCATCAACTCCTTCAGATGAAAAGAAAGCGTCGCGTTAGGCAAACCCAGCGATTCACCCAGTTGACCGGGCGTTGAGCCTTGCTTGCCTGCGACGACAAGGGCCCGAAAGACCTGCAGGCGATTGGGCTGGGCCAAGGCGGACAGGGATTTGACAACGTCTTTATCTTCCATTATTCGATTATTGTGGAAATATATGACAAAGGGATGACATGGAGGTTTCGAGGCGGACAGAGCGCCGCCAAGCTGGGGGCAGGTCTTCAATCAAGACCTGACCCCAAGACCCTCATCTAGCCATTTGCACTGTCTGACGACCCCTTATCGCTGGATGCCTTGGGATTCACAGGCTGCGCGTCTGCCGCCGGCGCCGAGCGATCTGTCCCCCAGCCCACCCACTGGCTGAGTTTGGACACAACACCCATCAAGCCAGAAGCCAATCCACTGAAAAGATCAGGCCTGTCAAGGTCCACTGCTTCAGGTTGTTGCGCCAACTGAGTGGGCGGATACAGCCAACGCACATCGGACGTTGGACTGACAGGCGCAGTCTCTGCAGGTGCGGAAGGTATGCTGTCACTCGGCTTGCTCGGTTCTTCCTGTGGCACGCTGGGTGCAGCAGGCTGTGCTGCATTGGGCGCAACTGGCACGGACGTTGGCGGCATCACATTGGGCTCCGCAGAGATCACCGTGGGTGAAGTGCGGTTGGCCCAGGTGCTCAAACTCTCCGTATCGTTGATAGACAGTTGATGGCCCTGCTGCGTCACAGTCATTGCCAACTCGAGCAATTTCGCAGTGGTCTGTGGGCTGGCCATCACGCTGACCGTATGGGCCGTCATGATCTCAGGTGCAGCCGATGGAGTGATGCTGCGCGGCTTGGCAGAAACCACCGCCGCCTTGCTGCTCAGAACATCTTGCGCGCCAGGCGACCCATCACCCTTGTTCCAGCCCTCTGCCAATCGCTGGTTCATCTGAGCCAGAGGCGATGCAGACGTTGCGGAGGAAATCATTGCAAAAGTCCCGTTGGCGATCATGTCGTCCAACAACATGCTGGCGTCTGCATTCGCACGCGCCATCCAGTTGGCACCCGTGACTCTGGCCACGTTCTGGCTTCTGGCGGAAACAATGCCTTGTTCCTGGATCGTCCCCGTGCCACTCAAAAGGACGACCCATCCGTCGGCGTCAGAACGGATGCCATTGTCACCAACAGTCAGGCCATTCGTGCCGGCAATGACCACATCACCACTGGTTGCGTTGTAAGCACCCACGCTGGCCCGATCGCTCGATGAGCTGATCAGCAGCCGCTCGTAACCAAAGCCACCGATGCCCGTTTCGGCATCCAAGGTCAACTCACCTTGAATGACCAATGGCATGGCATCCTCAAGGTTGGTGGCCTTGATGGCCTCGTTTTCTGAGCGAAGCAAGGCTTTGTCCGCCAGCATGGTCACACCCGAAACCCACAGATCATCGGTCGCAATCACCGCGACCTCACCACCTTCAGAGGTCAAAGTGGTGCCTGCAGCCAGTTTGAGTGCACCCTCGCGTTTGACTTGAACGTCCGTCTTGGCGCCCACATGGAGATCGAAATCGTCAGCCCCCAAGAGGTTCAAGAAAACCGCCCCATCCGTACTGACTGCCGTGATGCTGCGTGCATTCAGACTGATTGGCGAGCCGTCAACTCCCAAGCTGGCAGCAGCACTCAAGTTGATGCTGTCTGCCATCAATGTCATGCCGTCACTGATGGTGAGCCGATCAGCCGCATGCAAGGTCAGGTTTTGGGCCCCGGTCACACTCACCGCGCCGGTGAACAGATTGGGGCTGTCCAGCGTCACATCCTGTTGCGATACGACAATCTCTGTCTGACCACCCACTGCCAGCACGCCGCTGTCGCTGACCGCAGCACCCGCCGTGACCATCAATTTGCCACTTAAGCTGACCGATCCGAGGTCCAGCGCATTCACGTCATGCAACTCGGCTTGCGCACCACGGATGCTGACCGCGCCACCAAAATCATTGGCGCTGTTCAGCGTCACGTTCTGACCACTGGCTGTGACCTGTGTCCGACCGCCAATGCTCAGCACACCGCTGTCGCTGACCGCTCCCTCTGCCTGGAGTGTCAGATCGCCGCTCAGGCTCATTGCGCCCAAATCCAGCGCATTGACATCGCGCAAATGGGCCTGTGCCGCAATGACACTGACCGGACCGCCAAAGTCGTTGGCATTGTCCAAGATCACGGCTTGACCGCTGGCTGTGACTTGTGTCTGACCGGCAACGCTCAGTACACCACTGTCACCGACCGCTCCACCTGCGTTCAGCATCAAATTGCCACTCAGGACGATGTCGCCCAGATTCAGGGCATTCGCATCACGCAGATGAAGTTGCGCCGCGTTCACACTGACAGCGCCCACGAAATCATTGGCGTTGTCCAGAGTCACGCGCTGCTCTTCAGCCGTGATGAAAGTCTTGCCGCCAACCGCCAGCGCAGCGCTGGCGCTGATGGCGCCACCTGCATTCAGCGTCAGGTCGCCACTCAAGTTGACGGCACCCAAAATCAGCGCATTGACATCGCTGACGGAGGCCTGCGCAGCATCCACGCTCACCGCGCCTGTAAAGTCGTTGGCATTGTCTAGCGTCACGGCTTGTCCGGTGGCTGTGACTGACGTCTTGCCACCCACATTCATCACGCCGCTGTCGCTGATGTCGCCTGCACCGACGATGCTGACATCACGGCCGACAGTGGTCGCACCGATTTGAACGCTGCCACCTGAGCGAACCGTCAGATCGCTCGCTGCACCAGTCAAAGCGCCTCTGAGCGACAAGTTGCCCTCAGCGGCAATCTGCACGCTGCCAGTGACATCGAGCACAACATCCAAGGCACCCGTGTCGGTGAGCGCAAAGCTACCCGTGCCACGAACCGTCATCCCACCTGCAAAATGGTTGGCATTGTTGAGCGTCGCGATGGTATTGCCTCCACCCACGATCAACGTCGTGCCCGCGACGTTGAGGTCAGCGCCAACGGCCTGGTTGAAGGTCCCATTCCCCTTGAGCACAAGGGTATTGGCGTCAACGGAGCCGTTCATTTGCAAGTTACGGCCTGCATCGATTGTCAAAGCACCGGTCACTTGAATCTGTGGCGCTTGAATGTCACGCGCTGCTGACAATGTCATATCCTTGGCAGTCAATGTGCTGCTGGCAGCCAATGACAGATCTTGCAGCGCGGAAACATGCGCTGTCCCCCCTGCACGCGTCATCACATTGAGCTTGATCGTATCGGAGCCAATGATCTGCAAGAACACGTCGCCTTCCAGTGCCTTGGCCACAATCTCTTGGGCATTCACCTTGAGCAAAGACCCGTTCGTGCCGATCCCAGCATCGGCCTGAAGGTCCAAAACGCCCAGGTTCATGCTGACCGCCACGTCCTGCGTGGTCGGCATCGACAAGCTGTGCGCGTGCAAGCTCAAACTGTCCAGATTGAGGTTCAAGTTGGAAAAACCTGCAACTTCGCTCAAGACCAGGTCGTTGCCCGTGACCGACAAACTGCCTTTGGACGCCTCTCCTTGTGGCGCTTGCAAATCCAATGTGCTCACCCCGGCCCAAAGCATGGCATCGCTCTGGCCCGCAAACAGACCTGACAAGAAACTCACGGACATATCGCTGCCATTGACATGGAGAGCGCCAACATGACCCTGTGCATCGGCCTCAAAACGAATGCCTTTGAGGAACTCGATCTCCTGGGTCCCGTTGACGATCAACTGACCACCGTTGCGCAGCACGACTTCGTCAGAGAACACCAGCTTGCCCGAGGCGGTGATGCTGATATCCCCATCCACATAGACCCGCTCGCCAAAAGTGACATTCAGGGCATCGCTGATGGTCAAGCCTTCCACCTCGGACAAAGCGTTCACCTTGAGCTTGAAACCTGAAGCCACCCCTTGCAAGTCGCCAAGGCTGGCACGTGCAGCGGTCAATTCATCACCGACCTCGTAACCACCGCCCACAGAAACCAGGGTGACCTGGGTGACCTGTCCTCCCACGACACGGACATTGGCCGTTGCACCCGAGCCTTTGCCTCCCAGCAGGGGCACCTCTGAGTAATCGCCATCCACATAGTGCTGACCGCCATTGAGAATCGTGGTGCTGTCGGTGTAGCCAATGCCGCCACCCACGCGCCCATCGATGGCGATGTTGCCTTCGTGGGCGGAAAGCGTCAGATAGTCCTCGGTGCCCGTGCTACCGTTGAGTCGTCCTGTGACATGGAAGTCACCAGCCAGATCTGCGACTGCATCGCCCATGGTCAGAGTGACGGTGCCATCAAAACGGATGGCGTCGTTGATCAGCGCACCTTCCGTCAGGGCCATGGCGGTGCCATCCGCAAAGACGGTTGTATTGCCAGGGCCGAAAATCTGCAGCGTCTTGCCCATGACCGTACCCGAAACAGCGACCTTGCCACCCGTGCCCTGCGACTGAATCACCAGGGGAACGGATACGTTCAACGTGGTACCAGAACCGCCCATAGCGACGGGATTGGAACTTCCGGATGAGCCGATCACCAGGCTTGGAATGTTGCTGAGCTTGCTGGGATCCAATGACAGACCACCCGTTGCACTGCCACCCAAAGAAATGCCAACACCAGCCTCTGGTGTGACCTGCAAACCCGATCCTTCAGAGGCAAATGCGGCCAGGTCCACTGCACCACCCCCCTCTGGAATGGCAATCTTGACCGATTGAATGATCTGAGCCAGGGGATTGCCGTTGGCATTCTTGGACAGAACGTCCTTGACCGACAGATTGGTATCCACACCGCCGTTGATGCCGTATTGTTTGAGCGCAGCCAGCGTGATGCTCTCTGACACATTCAGTTGCAGATGACTTGCGTCCTTGACACGCAAATCGCCCTCAATCACCAGACGCTTGGCATCAACGACCAGGCGGGTATTGCCCAGGTCGATCGGGTCGCTGCCCTGCGCCTTGATCACGATGACATCTCCCACCAGATGCACCGTACCAAGCGTTTCGTCCCAGACAATTTTTTCGATGCCAGAAAGCGCTTGACCGTTGCTCAAGGTCACCACATTTTTGGTCATCGACTTGTCAATCGGCTTAAATTTGAGCGTCAAGGTATCGTCACTGAGCTGGCTGGTTGTGGCCGAACCGGGGGCGACATCTTTAAGCAACAAGGATCGTAGCAAACCATCGGCAGCCAAGGTGTTGCCCAGCGTCAGAATGGTCTCGTCGGCACCTTCAGATGCACGAATCACCAGTGGCGTCTCCGACAGGCGAACGACCGTCAACTCATCGGACAACAAGCCCAGCTTGACCTCCTCCAGGGGGCTGCGACTCAAACGCAAGGCGTTGCCACCCGTCGACAATATTTCAAAGTTGCCGGCGTTGTATGAGGCCTTCAAGGCCACCGGCTTTTGAACCAACAGGGGAACTTCCCGCACCGTGGTGTTGGTGCCGTCGCTGAGGGTCACAACCAGAGGACCTTCAATGCCCGCTTGCCCAGGGACAAATTGCAGGTTACCCGCTTCTGCCAGGAAACCGGACAGCTTGGCCACGGTACCTGTCAGCTTGACACCGGCAGTTGTTGCATTGACGGTCACACCCCAACGTGTTGCATCAGCGGTTGACACACCGAATCCACCTTGGGTGACATCGAATTGCACCGACACCACGGGGGTGTTGTCACCTGCCACAGCCATCTTGAGCAAGTCAGCGTCGTAGAGCGACCCTTGAGGGAAGGTCAGAGGGGTATTTTCATCGCCCGCCACCATCAACACATCCGGCAAGATGAGGTTGGTTGCAGCCGACGACGAGGGCGCCTCGAAACGCAACACGGCATTGTCTTTGGCCACAGCCGTCACCATGCCGGCGTTGCCATCAATCACTGCGCCAACCCAGGCACTGCCTGCGGCCACGCCCATTTCACCGCGTCCAGCAGCACGCACCCAGTTCTTGCCCAAATCGCTGGACATCCAAACACCGCCATTGGTGCCAGAGCCAATCGCAACCAAAGCCGAACCGTCAGCGCTGATGGCAACACGGGTGTCTTGTCCCAATGTGCCTGCCAGCTGCCACTTCCAGGCTGCTTGCGTGGTGTCAGCGTAGAAAATTTGTCCGCTCTTGGTGGAGGCCGTCCAACGTTGACCGCTGGCGTCCATGTCTACCGACAGCCAGTCCGCATTGTTCAGCGCACCCCGCGTGACATCGGTCCAGGCGATGCCGTTTTGTCCCAAGCCCGTTGGAATCAGACGACCATCGCTGGCACCTAGCTTGATCTCTGAGACCTGCATGGCATCAGCTTTGGGGTCACGCAAACTGGTCATCACCACTTTGTAGTACTTGTAAGCCGTGCTATTGGCGAAAGTCGCCACTTGGCCTTCCGCTTTGCGTGTGGTGCTCAGGCCGGTGTTGCCCTGGGCCACCTGCTTCCAGGTGGTGCTGCTCCAGTCTGCAGACTCGTTGGAGCCCAGGACAGTGAATGTCATCGGATCGCGTCCAGCAGCATCATTGGCGCTGGTAAATTGCAAACTGTTAACCACGTCGGCCTGCGACAGGCTGAACACCAAGCCACTGCCCACCTTGTCCTTGTTAAGGTACTTGGTGCCCGTGTTGGCATCGCTGACGTTGGCCGCTACCTCGCCGGAGCCCGTGTTGCTGGAAGAAGCCGTCACGCCATTCACCAGGGTGCCCATCACGCCCATGTAGATGGCACCCGAGCCCGCACCGTTGGAGGCCTTGCTCGTCACACCCAGAATGGATTTGCCATCGTCCGCCAGGACCAAATCCTGCCAGTTTTGGCTGGGCAGATTGAGGGTGACCCAGGTTTTGCCATCAGCAGCCAGCTCACGCAGGCTTCCCGGGGTGTCACGGGTATCCCACAGGGTGATGCCCAGGAAGTTCTTGTAACTGTAGGGCTCACTGCCGGCACGGTCTGCCAAGATGACTCGACCCTCGTCGGTCACGAGCACATCGGTGTAATCATCTGCAGGCGCGACAACCAGGGTCCACGTGGTTCCCGCATCGCGCGAAATCGCCACAGTACCCGCATTCGAAAGTGCGGCAATCTGGCGACCATCCGGGGAAATGGCAACATGATCGAACCCTTGTCCCAACGGCAAGGTGCTGTCGAGGTAGACGCCTGCAATTTGCATGGCGGCAGCGTCTGCAGAGCGCAGTTCTGTGAATACCAGCTTGTAATACTGGAAGCTTTGCGAGTTGGAAAAACTGATCGAATTGGTGGCACCGCGCTCTGTGCTCAGACCGGTCGCCCCCGATGTCACCACTGTCCAGGAGGTGCTGTCCCAGGCCTGCGGCGAAGTGGATCCATAGAGTACGAACTTTGTCGGATCACCAGCCGAATCATTGTTGGCGCTGGTGAAATCGATGCGATTGAGCACCTTGGGTGCTTGCAGTGCCGTCATCAAGCCACTGCCCACCTTGGACGAGTTGACATACTTGGTGCTCTTGTCAGCATCCAGGGCCGCCGCTGTGTCATTGTCGAAAGGCACTGCGCCAGGCGAGGCCACATCAGACTGTGCCGTGATCAGGCCCAATTCAGCCAACTGCACCGTATCGCTTGCCGCATAACGTGCGTTCAGGGCATTGCCCAGTCGAACTTCGGTCACTTGCATGCCATAAGCCGTCGCCGCATTGCGCAAGTCTGTCAGTACAAGTTTGTAGTACTTGAAGCTTTGCGTATTGGCGAATGCAACGGTGTTGCTCGCTTTGCGGTCGGTGCTCAAGCCCGTTTGCCCTTTGGCGATCGGAGACCAGCCCGCGTCGGCCCAGTCAAGCTCAAAGTTGGAGCCCAACAACTCATAGCGCATGGGGTCGCGGTCAGGCCCATCATTGCCGGTGGTCAAGGTCAGGGAGTCCACCACCGTAGCGCTTGAAAGGGTCACCAGCAAGCCCGCATCCACCTTGTTGCGGTTGAGGTATTTGCTGTCGTTGCGGCCATCGATCGCTTTCTCCACGCCTTCACCGTTAGGTGTAATGGCGCCTGGGGAAGCCACTGCCGAGACCATTACCGCACGATGTTCTGTGTAAACCAGCTTGTAGTACTTGAAGCTTTGGTTGTTGACAAAGCTGACATGACTGGTCACGCCACGTGCATCGGTCAATCCTGTTGCGCCCGAAGAGACGGCCGACCATCCTGCGGCATCCCAGCCCAGGTCTTCGTTGGCGCCCAACAAGGCATAGCGCGTGGGGTCGCTTTCAGGCGCATCGACGCTTGAAGTGAAATTGAGACCCCGCAACACATCCGCCTGCTGCAGGTTGAACATCAGGCCTGGCGAGGACGATTCGATGTCCATGTATTTGACATCGGTGCTTGCCGCTGACGCAAGGTGCAAGTCACCGAGTTGCCCAACAGTGCCTGCCTTGTAGTCGCTGTTCAATGCAGAACCCAGCTTGACCTCGGTCACTTGCATGCCGTAAGCAGTTGACGTATTGCGCAAATCGGTCAGCACAAGCTTGTAGTACTTGAAACTTTGACTGTTCTCAAAGCTGACCGTATTGGCCGCTTTGCGCGCCGTGCTCAAGCCGGTCTGACCCGTCGCAATTTGCGTCCAGCTGGCATCCGCCCATTCCAATTCGCTGTTGGCACCGAGCAAGACATAACGCATGGGGTCACGGTCCGCAGCGTCGTTGCCTGTGGTCAGGATCAGGGACTGCACCACCGACTCACTTGACAAGGTGATCAACATGCCTGCGTCAACCTTGTTGCGATTGAGGTACTTGCTGCTCAAGCTGCCATCGATCGCCTTCTCGACGCCCTCGCCGCCCGGCATGACGGCGTCAGGCGAAGCCTGTGCCGACACCATCACGGGACGCAGCTCGGTATAGACCAGCTTGTAGTATTTGAAGCTGAGACTGTTGTCAAAGCTGACCGATCTGCTGACGTTTCTTGTTTCGGGCAGGTCAGTGGCGCCTTGCGCAATTTGGCGCCAGCCTGCATCGCCCCAGGACAACAACTCGTTCGAGCCATACAAGGCATAACGTGTGGGGTCGCTCTCAGGTGAGTCTGCCGCAGTGGTGAAAGTTAATCCATTGAGCACTTCAGCCGCTTTGAGCGTGAAAATGCGTCCAGGATTCGCAAGGCTGGTATTGACATAAGCGGTACCCAGGCTGCCATCAAACAGATTAACGGTGCCCTGTGCAGACCCCACCAATCCCGCGGAAGCGACGGAGCCCTGCACCTGCAGGCCCTCTGCCTGGGCCTGGGCAGGTGCCCAGTTCACCCCACCATCGCGCGACACATAGATGCCCATCTGCGAACCATTCGCGCCCGACACGGCCACCATCAAGTTACCCTGCACCGCCAAATCGGCCCAGGCCTGGTTGAGGCCGCCGTCAGGCGTGAAGGCGTCCACAGCAGTGACCGTTGTCGTCGCCACACTTGTCAACCCGCCTTGCATGGCTGTGACTGTGATGGTGCGATCTGCCTCAGCAGAAACGTAGGTGTAGCTCAGGCTCGCGGGGTTGGTGAAGAATTTGTTCAAATTCGCGATTGAGCCAGTGAATGTGCGGGCACTGTCAGAACCCGAGACGATCACATCGCCGCCACTGACTGCATTGAACACGCCATCTTGCGCCGAGAGAGTGACGGTCATGGGGTTGTTGAGATCCCCTGTGAACGGCGTGCCCGTGAAGACGATGCGCGACTTTTCGTCACGCGCCGCGTTGAACTGTGCAGGAATTGAAACTGCAGGTGCGCCTGCAGCGGGCCCAATCACCTTCAAGATCTCATCGGGGATCAGGCCCGAGAAGTCCATGTCACTCAAGTCGATGCCTGTCTCGATGAGCGTGTTGCTACCCAATTCGCCCACGAAGACATAACGGTCAACGCCCTCGCCACCCATCAAGCGATTCAAGCCGCTCACTGCGTACAGGGTGTCCTTGCCAGGGCCACCGGTGATCTGGTTCGAGCCAGTGCCTGCGTAGAACACATCATCACCCAGACCGCCGAACATTTTGTCGTCACCTTCGCCAGTGATGAAGGTGACAGACTTGGTGCCTGTGGCGAGCGCGCGCAAGGTGTTGTTGCCCAGCAAGTCGATGGCGCGTCCGCCGCCCGCTCCAAGCACCAGGGTGTCGTCGCCTTCGCCGCCGCGCACATCGAGATACACGTTGTTGAGCAAGCGCGACGCGTCCAGCGTGTCATTGCCCTTACCCATGTCCACGACCACCTTGGTCACGCCGGTATAGCGTCCCAGGAAGCCCGCAAACTCTACATCCACCGCGCCGGCGCTGGTACCACTCAAGATGACGTTTTCTGCAACATCATCGGTGGTCAGGTACAGCCGGTCCGTGGCGCGCGCGCCCATGTTCAAGGTCAGTACACCGGTCGAATTGTTCATTGAGGCCAGCACTGGTTTCACCGTGGGCGCTGTCAAGGTCAACGGCGGCAACTTCAGTTCGAACAACTTGAAGGTCATGGTGCCCGTCAACAGGGTCTTGCCCCAGATGTACGGACTCAAGGAGGCCTGGAAGCTCAGATCAAACAGGTTGAAGGGCCCGCCTGGAATGCCAGGGATCAGGCCAGGGTACATCATCATGCCCAGCACTTCGGATGCACGTACTTTGCCGTCACCCACGTAATTCACGTCCACCACCTGACCGTTGGCATCGCGTGTGACCTTACCGGTCTTGATGTCGTTCATGTCAGCCGTTACCAGCAAGGAAATCGAACCACCGACACCCGCTGAGCCCACACCTGTGATGCCAAGACCGCCCAGCAGACCCGCTTCGAGCTTGATACCAAACTCGGGCTTTTCCTTGCCGCCTGTGCCTGGAACAACCTGTCCATTCTTGAAGGCAGGCATGGTCCAGTCGTTCACATAAAAACCGTCCGCTACATCAAACACGTTTTTACTGGCAATGGCCTTTTGAATACCGTAGGTGTCAAAGCCAAATGACAAGTCCACAAACGCCGACACACTGCCCACAGCACCGACATCAATGCTCAGCCAGGACAGCGGCGGGAATGGAATAGGAATCGATGCCAGAATTTCATTGAACTTCAACTCGAATTGCATCAACGGCAACTCGTAGGTGAACAAGGTGGCATTGCCACCGCTGAAAATCTTGGCCCAATTACCAATGTCAGTCAGGTAAGGCATGAACTGCAAGCCGCTGCGGTCTGTCTGGGTGCTGGAACCACCAGAAGCCTGAGCTGTGATCCCTGCAATGGCTTTCAGCAAATCCGTGTTGCTGCTGCTACTGCTGGCCGATGTGCCATCACCCTTGACGAAGCGCACATTGTCTGTGCCCAAGCCATAAATACTGCCCAAGGGAAGACCCGCACCAAAGGCCAGCAAACTCCTGATGGTCTCTGGCATGTCCAGTGCAAACTTCACGGCATCCAGGAAAGACCAGTCGATGTGTTGCAGGCCCAGGCTGGGCTTGGCTTTCATGGTCAGTTCGTTGACTGTGTCGATGAAGCCGCGCAAAGTGTTGTCGCTGGCCAAACCAAGAATTTTGCGTGGCGGATCCAGCAGCAGACCCAAATCGGGCATGGGTGCCGTCAAGGCCGTCACAACGTCCCGGAACGGTGCGGCCACATTCGACACCGCAGTGGCGATGGGCAACAAGAAGTCGGCCACTGCTGACTTCATGTCCAAGCGCAGGTTCTGGATGGAAATTTCCGGGAATTTGACCGCCGCATCGCCCAAGCGCCAGTCCCAGTTGATCACCAGATCGCTCTTCAATTTGGGCATGCTCAAGGCGCTGAGTTCAACGCCCAGGTCCAGATTGGCCTTGACATCAAAGTCAGCCTTGAACGCAGATTCAGGACTGGAAAGCACGTGGTCCAGCGTGAGCTGACCTGCATCATTGCCCTTCAGGTCGATGTTCAGCGCACCCCGCAAGCCGCTGCCTTGGAAACCGGCCTGGGTCAAGTCGGTGTCGTGGTCTACCACCGCTGCTTCAAAGAACAGCATTTTGCCGCGACCTTCAAAGGCTGTAACCGTGTCTGCGTCTTTCGGATCGCCATCGAGGAAAGCCGCCACGTTCATGCGCAGCTCGGCCACATCGGCATCGGCGCCCGTGTTGGTGTCCAAAAAGAATCCCTTGGTCACTGACAAGCCAAAGCCGAAGTCATACTCCCAATCCGCAGCCAGCGAGAAGCCACCGTTGACGTCCAGTGCAAAGCCCGGCAAGTCAATGTTCAGCGGCAGGTCCAGACCCGTGCTGAGAATGCGACCGCCCAGGTTCATGTCAAAGCGAATGGAGTCCACACCACCCACAGGCAAGGGGCGGCCCGGGCGCCACGTGGACACCAAATTGCCACTCACGCCATAGAAGCCCACAGAGATGTCGTCTTCCGTGATGCCCTCGGCACCGTCCTGGTCTTGCAAAATACCCAGGCCGTTGAAGACCTTGAACATTTCTTCGCGAATCAACTCAACTGGCTTGCCCTCGCCCGAAAGCTTTTCACGCAGGTCTTGCAGCAAGCCAGAGCGCAAATTGGCAATCAAGGCACCCGTGTTGGCCAAGCCCGTCCCGATGAACGGCAAATCCACGGCCACACTGCTTTGGAACAAGTCCTGAACAGCACCCAAGCCCAAGTCCACACCATCCAGCACATTGGTCGGGTCATAAAGCAACTGCATCAAGGTGTTCTTCCCTGCCGCAGCCAGGTCGAAGTCTGGCAACTTCACCACCAGCGCATTGGGCGCATCCGCGGAAGCCGTACCCACCAATTCACTGGCCAAAGCAGCCAAGCCCTCACCTTTCAATTCTGGGTTGGTCGACACCTGCATTTGGCCAATCTTGATCTCCTTGCCAAACACTTTGGCAGAGAGCGGCATCAAAATGTCAAAAGCCCCCAGTGTGTTAACCACAGGTTGACCGTCCACCCAGGTCACCGTCAAAGATGCCGGGCTCTCTTGGACCGCCACGCCATTCTCTGGCGCAGACAATTGACCATCGGCATCCATCACCACCTGGCCGCCCTTGACGCCCATCTCCAGGGGACCGACCTTGAAGTTCAGGTCCACATCCTTCGCCAGCATGCTGGCTGTCAAGGCCAGGCGTGTCCCGGTTTGCGTGGTGGCGTTGTAATCTTCAAGCGCAATGCTCGGAGCTTGGCCGCCCGCCTTGGGCAAGGTCAGTCCCAGGCGCAATTGCACATCGGCACCGACCGCCAGCGCAACGTTGCCTTCACCAGAAGCATCGAGGAAGGATCCGAAGTCGGCAGGCAAATCAATGCCCGCAATCTTGGCCAAATCCTTCAGCTCCAAATTCAGGCCCAGTTCATCGCTGTAGTCGAGCGTGAGCTTGACGTCCAGATACAGTTTGCCCGTGTCAATGTCGATGCTGAGGTCCAGCAAATCTTCCGGCAAGCCCAAGGCTTTCTCAATGGCCAGTTCTGCCTCATCCAAGCCAGCGACGGGGTCATCAAGCACGGCGTCCAAGTGGCCTAACCATGTGTCACCCAGCACCATCAATTGCGACAAGGAACTGTTGACGATAGGCAATTGGGCTGTGTAGAACGGCTGGTCTGCGGCCATCTGATCAATGGTTTGCAAACCAAAGCGCACCGCTTCAACCAGGTCGCCAAAAGTCAGGTTGCGCACATCCAGCAAACTCCCCAAGTCCGGCAGGACCACAACAACAGCCCCCTTGGCCACGCTGCCATTGGCGAGAGATTCCTGCAAGTTGAAGGGCGAGGTATGCACATCCACCTCACGCCAGTTCAACAGGTCTTGCACATACAAGCCCAGCTCCAGGTCCTTGTCCAGCGACAAGCTTGCGCTGCCCGCTTTGACGGACAGGCCTTTGAGGCTGGCCTTGGCATCGCCGGAGACATTCACCGTGATGCTGTTCAAGGCTTCGCTGGACAGCAGTTCCGACAAGTCAAAGCGTGCGCCACCTGCTGCATCAGGTGTGCGATCCAGACCGATGGAGGCTTGGGCGTTCAGCGAGACACCCGAATCTGTGCCTGTGCCGCCGGCTTGCAGGCCCAGGAAACCCATTTGAGCCGCGACGGTCAAGTCCGTCACAGCCAGGGTGACCCCAGCGCTGGCCGAGAAATTGTCGATGGCCAAACCAAAGTTGCTGCCGCCGAGTTCCAGAATCAAATCGAAGCCAGCGTCGATGTCCACCCCAACCGAGCCTGTGGCCGAGGTGCTCAGGCTGATCGGGCTGTCAGTGCCCAGGCCCAGATTGATGGGCGTTTCCATATTGGCCAGGTCACCGGCAAAGTGAATGGGCACACGCAAGTCGCCACTCTCTTTATCAAACGTGACTTGACGGTTGCCAAACAAACCGGATTTGTTGAGGGCCGCCACAAACTCATCCACCGTTTGGATTTTTTGTGCCTCCTGGTGCACGGTGTAGCTGACGTCCTGAAGGTCTTCGGCAAAGTTGCTCGAGACACTCAGACGTCCCCCATCCTTGGCTACCGATGTGATCTGTGTGGTCACACTGCGAGCTTCGCCTTTGGCGGTAAAGCCGTTGACGGTCACCCAATATCCCTGCATCGAGGCCGCAAACTGACCCGCTTTCCCCGTCAAAGAGGCTGAGCCCTGAGTGATTGCAAAATTCGAAGTGTCACTGGCTTGTGCAGACAGCAGACCTGTGGCTTTGGTTGTCTCGCCCATTGCTGGGGTCCACAAAGTGACTGGACGATTGAAGTCAATCTTGTCCAGCACCTGGGTTTGGAACACCGAAGCCACGTCGAGTAACTCGCCAACCGATTGTTCGATGAACGGCAAATTGGACAAGCCCAATTGGTCCACATCGATGCTCTGCAAATAGGCCAGCATATTGGGCAGAGCCGTGATCAGGTCAGCCACACTGATCTTGCTGAAGTTGGCCAGCTGCGTCAGGTTCTGAGCATCGACCTCGTATTTTCCTTCCAGGGGACTCGCAGAAATGGTGACCATGGGCGTGAGCTCAGGATCAGCCGTCAAGTCAATGCCCGCCAGGCTGGCGTAAATCGGCAGACTCAGATCAAAATGGTTCTTGCTCGCGGGCGCATTGACTGTCAATTTGCCATTGACAAAACTCAACTCGCCCGAGAGCGCTGCGTCCAGGCTGCCACGTTGCCATTTTTGGCCAGCCACACCGTTGACCGTTGGATCATCCACACGTCCAATGCTGACCCCCACAGGGCCCAAGCTGGCATTCAAGATCACGTCTTGTGCCGACAAACTGCCGTCAAAACTGAGCTTGCGCAAGTCGAGGTTGGCGGCCAGGCCTTGCGACCAGTCCAGTTTGAAGTCAAAGTCCAGCGCAGCCTGGAAGCTGGCATCGACCAGCATCTGTCCATTGAGACCAACGCCCACTTGTCCCAAGGCACCTTCCAGATTCAGGGCCACATCTTGCAACTGGTTGTTCACTTCGCCGGTGAAGCCAAAGCGCAAGCCCGACTGGGTGAGGTCAAAGCGCAAGCCTTCGGTGCCGTTACTGCCCGCTTGCCAATGGGTCTTCAAGTAAGCCTGCAAGCCGCGCACGGTGGGCACACCCAAAGTGCCAAAGGCCGTGCTGTCTTGATGGAGGTAATCCATGACATGCTGACCCAGACTCAGGGTGCCAGAGATATGCAACAAATCTTCCAGCGACTGGCCGATCAACGGCAAGTCTTCGTCGGCCAGCAGATAGGCATTGGCCTTGTTCATCTCTTTGGACAAACTCATGAGCGAGTCACCCAACACACCGCCTAATGACGCATCAAGGTTGGTGATGGCAAATTCGGTCACATCTGCCGCACGACCGAAACGCACTGTCACGTCTTGTCCGCCCACCGTGACGGTCTGGTTCAAGGCGGTGCCTGTGCGGTTCATGGCCAGGTTCACGTCGCCCATCAGCGCCACGCCTTTCAGGCCTGGAATCGGCAAGCTCAAGGTCGCTTGCAAATCCAAAGCAAAGCCCTGACCCGGCAAGATCAGACCCATCTGGCCGTCCACCACGCCTGCGCTTTGACCGGCCACATTGACCGTGGCCTTCAAGCCTGTGGCGCCGATTTTCATCGGTCCGGCACCCAATTGCTCAATGTGCATGGTGGCACTGCCTGAGACCAAGGGCGTCGATTCTGGTGCCGCATCGGGCGCACGCAAGGCCAGCGTGACCGTGCCTTCGGCTTGAATCTGCGCTGTCTTGGCGTCCAGATTGGCCACCGCCTTCCCCTTCAAAATCAAGGGTGTGCTGCCATCCACACGGCCGTTGCCGTCGATGTCGCCTTGACTGAAGTCGACCACGCGGCCTTGCAAGGGACCTGCCCCAGGCCCCATGTTCAGGCTCAGCGTCATGCCCGAGCCATTCAAGGTCAAACCGGGCACACCTTCAAGGCTGGCTTGTGCTGCCGCGGCTTGTACTCCGATGAAGCTGCCACCACTGCTGGGGTCTTGCAACAATGCGAGGCCAATGCTGCCATCCTGCAGCGACACGCCCACAAACGCATCGGTCCCAGCGCCTTTGCCCAACGCGATGTCGACCCCTTGGGCGGTCAAGAGCGTGGTACGCAAATTACGGCGACTGCCGTTGTCCAGAGTGGCACCTCGCAAGCCCAAGGCTGCCAGACCAAAGGTGCCGCTCACACTCACCACATCGCTGATGTTGAGGGTGGCATCCAAGGCCAGTCGCATGAACTCACCCGAAGCCTCCGTGAAGTCCAGTTTGCTGCTCGTGTCCGTGCCGGTACGCACTTGAAGTCCGCGGTCGATGGCCGTCGGCCCTGTGCCACTGAGGCCCAAATCCATGACCTGAGTGTTGGCCACACTGCCGTGGTAACCCATCGCCTGATTCATCTCCAGCGCAAGATTGCGGGTTTCGATGTCCAGCAGATCACCTGGCAAACCAAGCTGCGCCGCGTTCAGTTTGATCGAACTGACATTGGCTCTGACAGCCATCCAGCTGCGGGTATCACCAGGTGCCGGATCGGCGGGACGCAACAGGGCCAGGGCCAAGCCTGCGTTTTGAACCGCAATGCCTTGCACTGTGGCCGCCACGTTCGACGCACCCAGGAAGAAGCCCTTGACGGCCTCGGTCCGACCGGCCACGGTCACATCCATGGCCTGACGCGACAAAACGACCGTGCCAGAGGCTGACAAGGTTTGGCCTAACGCCAGGTCCATGGTGCCTTCGACTTCGAACACATTGCCTGCGAGGTCCAAGATCACCGGCGTTGTGGTGGCGGTGGGTCGGATGGCAATATTGGATTTGCTCCAATCCACCGTGCTGGTGTTGGCCACACCTTCTGCTGTGGTGCCCAGGCCGATGTTGAATTGCAACCCCAAATCGGTGCCTGTCAACGACAGCCCCATCGCGTCTGTTCCCAGAACGGCCAGCTTGTTGGCATGGGCTTTGAGCGTCAGCCAACTGCGTGAATCTGTCGTATCCGTTGGGCTCGCCAATGCCATGCCCAAGGACAAACCGGTCAGCTCCAGGCCAATGGCCGAAGCGTCCGTACCAGTGGTCACGCGCGCATCAATATCGGAACCGCCAATGACCAGCACATGGCTTTGCACCGTCAAGGCAACGCCGCCTTGCTGCTCTTGCGCCACTTGGCTGACCGTCTTGCCCCAACTGCTGTTGCTGGACGCCAGGACTTTGAGCATGTCCATATCCTGACCAGCCAGTGACCCCGTGAAGCGAATGTCAAAATCATCGCGTGCGGCATGACTGAGGAACATGGAAGCCGAAGCTGGCAAATTCACGCCCAGGTTGAACTTCACGCCCCCCGTCTTGCCCGTGAACTTGACAAATGCGCCCTCCACAGTCGCCGTGGCGATTGCACCTTCAGCATTCGCCAACGCCAGCTTGAGTTTTTCGGCCACGTTGTGCGCCACTTGGTAATCAGAAGCTGGGCCACCAAATCCGTTGCCAGCCGCGCTGAAGTCTTCGGCCATCAGGGTGTACACCACATCCTCTGTGGCCACGCCCGACAACACCACCTCATCGCCCACCGCGTATTGACCGCTGAGCAGCAACAATTCGCGCTGCGCCACTGCCGTGCCTGCTGCACTGGCGCGTTGCGAGAGAAGCTCTATCGGCTGGGGTCGGGGTAGTCCGACCTGCTGAACCGATGCCGTCATCACAAAGGCGCCGGCCGTTCCTGTAGTGCGCGCTGTCAGGGTGATGATGTCTGCATCCCCGTATGCGTAGACCTTGCCGCCAGGTGCGCCATTGATCAGTGCACGCAATTTCCCGGCGATGTTGTTGCGAATCTGCGCAGCCAGTTCTTCACCTGACTTGCCACGCGTGTTCAAGGCCAGGTCTTTGGCCGAGACGGTGTATGACATGGTCCGACTGGCCAAGCCCTCCAGACGGATCGTGTCGCCTGCCAAATAGGTCCCCGAAAGCTTGAACGCTTCGGATTGCGCTTGCGATGTGGCTTGGTGTGCCACCACCACAGACGCAGTCTGGCCGAGCTTCTCAACCTCAAGTTTGAAGGTGGGAGTCTCGCTCTTGGCCGTCAGCCACAGCACCGGCACGTTGGACCCAGTGCTGGCAACCACTTTGGATTGTGCGTCGGCATTGATCAAATCACGCAGTTTCGCGCTCACATTGAGCAGCACTTGCGCGTCAGAGGCTCTGTTGGCAGAACCCTTGCCATCTGCCGTCAAGTCGTTGGCGACAACGGTGTAGCTGAGCGTCTTGGGTGTCAGGCCTTGAAGGTTCAGGATGTCGCCCAAGGCATAACGTCCAGTCAGGGCAAAGGTGTCCACTTGCATGCCATCGGCATGGGTTCCCGAGCCCGTCACAAAACCACCACTGCCCATCAATTCGGCATTCAGGGCATCCTGGATTGCTTGGGCACTGTCGTCTCGCGCCAAGTTGGCTGTGGTGTAGGTGATGTCACCTACTTGCAACTGCAGGCGGTAACCTGATGCCTTGGTGGGATCCACCGCTGGCTGCAAACGCGAACTCGCTTCCAAAGACAAACGCTGAACCTCGTCGGCTTTTTCATCCAGGGTCAGCGTGCGGGTGCTTTGCTCAAAGCTCACTGCACCGCTGAGCGACAAGAAGTCACCTACTTGCGCCGACACCACCCCTTGCACACGCAGTATGGGGCCTAAGTCGCCATCCATCTCCAACATGATTTCGCTATCAGGGCCGGTGCGCACAGCGTAACCTTGGGTATTCAGGTTTTCGCTGTCGGTGGCATAGAAGTCAATCACACGGGTCGCGGGGTCGAGGCCATTTTGCAGGTTGTAGACCTTGTTGACAGACACGCCAAACTGGGTGGCCGACAGGGTCAGTGCGGGCAGCCCCACCACCTCAACCGCACCGGCTTGAACCGCCAAACTGAGCCAGCGAGCGCCATCCAGCGCGCTGGGGGTATCACCAGACTGGGCATAGAACAAACCCATGCCAAAGTTCACATTGCTGAGCGAGAAGCCCATTGATTCGGGATTGAGCAAGTCGCTGTCATCGACCACGCCATCGGCGTTGGTGTCGGTGCGGTAGGCGCCACCCAGGCCTGCAAAGGCGCTCACATTCGCTGCGCCGACAGTCAAGGCATCCACGTTCACCTCGGTGCCATCGGTGAGTGTCACGGTATCGCTGCGTTTTTCGAAGGCCGCGGTGCCATCGAGGTAGACGTAGTCGGCCAGTTCAATCGTCACGCCAGCGCTGACGCTGAGCATTTCGTGGTTGGCTCCATCCATGGACATCCGGTGCGAGCTGTTCGGTCCGGTCAGCACCGAGAAGTCCGAGGACGCGAAGTCGATCACACGATCAGTTGCGGCATCGGCGAGGTTGATGCTCACGCCCACATCGCGCACGGCGATGGTCACATCTGGCACGCCCACCAGTCGGGCTGCGCTCGCGTTGGCTTCGAGCGCAACGCGGGTGGCCTGAGCCACCGAATTGACCACCGTGAAGCTGTAGATACCCTGCCCCTTGGCCACGGCAGTGACCTTCTGACCATCGGAACTGATAGCGACAGAGCGCCAATCCAGGCCCGCAGAACCGGTGACTTCACGCCAGTTGGCACCGCCATCACTGGAGATCTGAATCACACCACCGCCGTCACGCTGACTCGCCACCAGGGTTTGTCCATCGTCGGAGACCGCCACCGATGACCACTCGCCAGTGGGTAGCACGGGTGTCCAGGTCCAGTCTGGATCGGCTGTATTGGCCACATAGACCGCACCGCCTCCCGCGGCGGCGGCGATCAAGCGCTGGCCAGTCGGTACTGACTCAACGCCAGGTTTGGCGGGAACACCATCATTGGCAGCGACTGCTGTCCAGTTGTAGTTTTCGGGTGCGTTGCGGGTGATATCCACCCAATGCGTGGCCGGCCTGCCCCCATCGCTGGCCAAATCAATCCACCACAAACGACCAGGCGCGCCCATGCCATTGGTCCAGCCTGAAGCCGCCAGGGCCTGCTGGCCATCACCAAAGGCGGCGACGGCCGACCAGTTGGCACTGTCCACACCGCTGTAACCGGCCTGATCAGCCCATGTGCCTGCTGCACCAGCGGCCAATCGCACGGTACCCAGCAAACCGGTCAACATGTCGGCGTGAGTCTGGCGCAAGCTTCCCTTGACCGATGTTTCTGTGGCGTTCAGTGAGAACGTGGTGTTTTCTGCCTTGGCTTTGAATACCAGCAAACCATCCGAGCCACTGACGTTGACTGTCACGCCGTCCGCTGCAGCGACAAGCTTGAGCAGTTTGTCCGTCAGGTTGGCAATGGTTTGCGCAGCACTGGCCGAACCACCATCGGCCTTGCCATCGACCTTGAGGTCACTGGCAACCACTTTGTACATCACATCGCCTTTGGCGATGCCCTTGAGCGTGATCACATCGCCCACAGCATAGTTGCCGTCCAGCCAAAGGGCATCGGTTTGCGCTTGCTTCAGGCCAGCCTCTTGCGTGCTTGTGAGCTTCAAGCCTGCAGATCGCACGCCCACTTGAATCCCGCCAAAACCTTCGTTGCCGGCTTTGGCAGCAAAGATCAAGGCACTGCCACTGGCTGTCACCTGCACCTGACTGCCAGGCAGACGGTTGATCAGGTCACGGAGTTTGAGCGCCACATTGGCCAACGCCTTGTCGTTGCTCAGTTGGGTGCTGCCTTGCTTCAAATCAGCGGCCACCACACGGTACTGAACCTGTGGCAAACCATCCACCCTGATTGCGACGACATCACCCGCCTTGACTGCGCCGGACAAAGTCAGCACGGACATATCCCGCAGACGTTGCGCATCCAGCGAGATCAAGACGCCGTTGTCGAGCAAGGCCACATCGGTGTAGCGATCACTGACCGCGCCCGTGGTCACCCAAGTCTCGCCACCGTCTGTCGACCGAACAATACCGCCGTCCCGCACCGAAGCCACAACGGTTTTGCCATCGGAAGACACAGTCACCGAGGAATAGGCCAAACTGGTCGGGGCTGTGGACTGTGTCCAAGTTTGACCACCATCGATCGAAAGGTAAATGCCAGCGTCTGAGGTTTCATCATCGCCTGCAGCCACAGCCACCTGCAAAGTCTCAGAGACTGCCACATCCTGCCATGCCACATCCAGTTGCAAAGCCGAGCGCACCACTTCACGTTCGCTGGCAATGACCAGCGAGAACCCCACGCCAGAAAGCGAGAAACCCACCGCATCCAAACCTGGCAGGTCTTCAGCATCGATTTGGCCACTGCCGTTGGTGTCTCTGATCGGACCACCATGAATGCCGGCGAAGGCCTGCAAGTTGCTGCCGCCCACAGTCATCACATCGTTGCTGACTGTGCTCCCGTCTTCAAGCACCAGATCACGGGTGGACTTCTCAAAGCCCAGATCGCCTCCCACATAGAAGAAGTCGCCCAGCGCGATCTCGACGGAACCGGTCGCGCGAATCAGCGGACCTTTATCGCCGTCCACATCCAGTGAGCGGGTCGTACCTGTCCCCGTCAGCACATCCATCGATTGGGCGTCAAAATCCACCACCCATTGGCTTGCGTCTTGTGCGCCGCTGGCACCAAATACCTGGTTGGCTTCCACCAGCAAGTTCTTGGCTTGGACGGTCAAAGCATCACCGCCCACAAACCCCACCTGATCGGCCGAAACCTCCAGCCCCATCCAACTCAAGCCGCCTGAGCTGAGAGTGTCTTGCTTGAGTTTTTTGAGTGCCGCACTGTCATTGGCCTGCACTGTCACATCTTGCGCATTGAGCAGCGCCAGGGCGAACTCGGCGTTGGTCAATACAAACCCACGGGCCGATGCGTTAGGCGAGTCTTCGCCTGTGATCAGTCCGTCGTAGTTGCTGTCGACATGGTAAGCACCGCCCACACCCACAAAAGCGTTGAGTTGGGCTCCGCCCACCGTCAGGCTGTCCACCAGCACCTCGGTGCCATTGGCCAGCGTCACCGTGGTGGCTGATTTTTCAAGGCCCAATGTCCCGTCGACATACACAAAGTCACCCAGGTTCAGCTCGAATCCACCACTGGCACGGATCAACTGCCCCTGACTGCCCGCCATGTCCAAAGTGAACGTGGTGTCATATCCGGTTGACACTTCCAAAGGCTTGGCTGCAAAGTCAATCACTTGCGTGTTGGCCGCATCGCCCACAGTCGCACCCTGGACCAGGTTGATGGCCACTGCGATGTCATGGCCGACAGCCGTGAGGCCGGGCACACCCACCATCGCCACCTCGTCCAGTGAGGCTTGCAAAGCCACCCAATTGCGTGGGCTACTCAGCGTCTTTTCATAGAACAAACCCAGGGCAAAATCAGCGCCTACGGCCGACAAGCCAATGGCATTGCCGTTGCTGTCATCATCACTGTTGACCAGCCCATCGCCATTGGTGTCTGAGCGGTAAGGACCGCCGACACCCACAAACATTTGCAGATCGGATCCTCCCACCGTCAGCATGTCAGTTTGCACAGACTTGCCATCGGCCAACACCACGTTTTGCGATGACTTTTCAATTGCCAGCGTGCCACCTGCATGCACAAAGCCTGAAAGGGACAACTGCATGCCACCCGAGGCGCGCATCAACTCTCCGCGTGCACCCTCGTGTGTGAGTTGAAGCGCCTGGCCAGTGCCTGTGGTCACTGCAATGGCTTGATCGCCCGCAAAGTCAATGACCTGATTTTGGACCAAAACAACATTCACCGATGAAGATGCCGTTTGACTGCTGGCCAGCTGCAAACTGACTTTCAACGAGACCCGTTCCCCGGTGTACACCAACTTGCCTGCGGACTTGACAAAAGTCTCCAGTTGCGCAGCTGTGCCCGTCAGCGTCAGGGCCTGCGCGTTGCCACCGACGACCACACCATCGGAAGCAACGGCGATTGCAGTCAGCTCCCCCAGAGGCGTGTTGTCCGAACTCGGTGCAGAAACACTCAGACTCAGGGTCAGCAAGGGGTCCGATGACGCAGAGCCCACCACCGAGAACGCTGCTGTGTCAAATACCAATTCGCTGGGCGCACCCACGGTGATCCATGCCTTGGACGACAAAGCCGCGATGACCGGTTGCACTTCGGCATAGCCGAGTTGTGCCACATCCCCTGTGCCCAAAGGTCCGGCAGAGAGATAAAGCTCCGCCTGGGTCATGCCGCCCTCGCCCTCCACGCGCAAATCCAGTACCTGACCATTGGAAATCAGCGTGCTGTAGTGCAGGCCGGTATCGGCACCGTGTGCGTCAAAGAAGTTGCTCAAGGCAACGGCTTTGCCGATGAGGGTCAAGCCCTTGATTTTGTCTTGGGTGGCTGAAACACTGTCGATACGCAACAAATCAGCCAGCCCGCTCACAGTGACTTCAATCTTGAATTCACCATCCGTGCTGTTGTCTTTGGCTTCGAGCTGGATCACAGCACCCGTGCCGCTGGCCACCACAGTGGCTTGCGAATCGTTCGCGTTGATCAAGTCACGCAGCTTGGCAGCAATCTTGAACAGTGCCTGCTCCAGACTGATCCCAACACCTTGCTCAGCTTGCAAATCCTCGTCGATCACGGTGTAAGCCAAGGGCATATCGCTGATGCCGCTGAGCACAATCACATCGCCTGTTTGAAACGCACCCGAAACGATCAGCGAGCTGACTTGCGCGATGTTCTCCGCTGCCGTGCGCGACAACGGCAAGGCACTCGCAAGGGACAGGTCAATATCGCCCAGCGACAGGTTGCCGCGACTGACGTCCAACAGGCTCAGTGTCACGCTCAGGGTTTCAGTCCCTTCACCCAACACGTCCTCACCCAACACCAGCGCAGAGGTCTGACTGGCATCCACCGTGATAGCGCCTGTCACCTGCACCTGAGGTGCGGCAACAACAGAGGCTTCATGGCGCACCGTGTTCAGGTCCACGCCCAAGTTGTATACCTGCAGTTTCAAGTCATCGGGCAAGCCCAGCATCAGGTCCACACCGCCTACCGAGCCGGTCATCGCCAGCCACTGCGTATCTTCGTAAGCGGCTTTGCCGTTGAAGATGGCCAAGCCAAACTCCACATCGCGCACACCTAAGCCCTTGGCATCGGTGTTGACTTCGCTGGCTTCAAACTGGCCATTGCCGTTCGTGTCGGCGCCATAAGGTCCCAGACCAACAAAACCGCTGAGGTCCGTGCCACCCACACTGAGCATCTCGGTCTGTACCTTGGTGCCATCGGCCAGTGTCACTTCTTGTGCGCGGCGCTCCAAGCCCATCGAACCGGTGAACTGGAAGAAGTCACCAACCCGCATGTCCATGGTGCCACTGGCTCGCAACAGTTGACCCGTTTCACCAGCCATGTCGAGTGTGAGCGTTTTTTGGGTGCCTGTCACAACCTTGAAGCCTTCTTCGTTGGCTGAGAAATCAATCACCTTGGAGTCAGCATCAAACTTGGCGTCCACGCCGCTGACCAGGTTGATGTCCACCGCCAGGTCGCGTGCGGTCAGTGTGACATCGGGCACGCCCACAAATGCGATGCTGCCGGCCTGGGCCTTCAAGGCGGTCCATTGCAAGCCCTGCCCAGCTTCAGATTCGGCAGCTGCATCAGCCAGCACCAGCGCAAAACTCACCTCGTTCATCGCCATGCCAACCGCTGCCGAATTCACTTCAGCTTCATCGATGACGCCATCGCCATTGCCGTCTTGCCAATACGGGCCATTGACCCCAGCAAATGCGCGCAGGTTCTGTCCTCCAAAACTCAAGGTATCCACATCGAGTTCGCTGCCGTCAGCCAGGGTCACAGCGCGGGTGGACTTTTCAAAGCCCAGATTGCCGGCCACGGTGAAGAAGCCGTCGACTTCCACCTCCAGGTAACCAGAAGCACGCACCAATGTGCCTTGGCTGGCCTCGAAGTCCAACGTCATCAGCTCATCGGCCGTGCCATCGGCTAGCCTGCCGCCAGTGGCCACGAGCATCTCGGTGCTGTAATCCACCACCGAACCATCGCTGCCCACGTTGATTTCGAGTTTCAAGTCCTCAGCCCGAATGTCCACCAGGGGTAAGCCCACCTGGGTGGCCTGGGCTGCGGTGGCTGCAAGGCTCAGCCAGCTGCGCGCTGCGCTGTTGCTCGCATTGGCACTGTCCTGGAACAAAGCCAGGCCCAGGTCCAGGCCAGTCAGCTCGAAACCAGCGGCGCTCATGTTGGGCGTTTCGTCCAACAAGCTGCCGTCGTGGTTGGTGTCCAAACGGTAGGGGCCGTTCAACCCCACAAACGCATCCAGGTTGTTGCCGCCAATCACCCAGCTGCGGGCCGCGACCGTGCCGCCTTTGGACACACTGATATCCTGGAGACTGGTGGCGAGGGTGAACTGCCCATCCACCGTCAGGAAATCGGCCGCCTGCACTGTCATGCCAGCGGTATAGGTCTTGCCTTCGCCAAAGTAGGGCGAATTAAAGAAGTTACCCAGCGTATCCTCGTCGGCCGTGCTGTGTGCGCTGATGCGCAGCATGTCGGCCGCCGGACGCCTGACCACTTCCAGGCCCAAGCCCACTTCGGCTTCGCTGTCCGCGTCGATGGCCGGTGTCAGTTGCAACAACAGGCTGCCGTCGTCAAAACCAAACAAGCCGGTGCCTGAACCAAAGTGCCCCACCACCGAGCCGGCTTCGATCAGGCCGTAACTGCGGGCCAAGCGTGGCGTCAGCCCTTCGGCCAGTGTGACATCGATGGCACTGGCAGCCGACAGCTTCAGCGTGCCACTGACCATCAATCGGTCATTTTGTTGGTCATCCTCACTGCTCAGTTGCAACGCCAAGCGCTGGCTGGCGGCGATGGTCTGGTTGCCCTCGATGCGGAGCACACCGGGCGAATCGCTGCGGCCATAGCGACCCGCTGCGTCATCCCCTTGGTCATTCACAATGCGCAGGCCGTTGCCCGCCGTCACCAACACATCACCCAGGGTGCGCACACGCTCGGTCATGGCCAATGGCGTGTCACCCACAGCCACCATATCCACCGATTCATCGGCACTCAGATTCACGCCGCCTTGGTCGGCATGCACCAAGCCTTCGATGGACAACACCGAAGTGCCATCCAGATTGCCCACGCTCAGCGCAATCTTTCCATCCTGTACCGCATGCACTTGTGCATCTGCTGCAATCGTCAGACGATCGCCTTGTACCGTGAGTGCAATGCCGCCACCTGCGAGGCTGACCAAACCCACGCTGCCACTGATGCTGCCCACCGTCAGGCTGCCGCTGTTGGCCATACGCATATTGCCGGCAGAAACCGCCGACACGGTTGCCGTGTTGAGGTCCAGCGCATTGGTGGCCAAGCCGCCCTCGCCCACCCGTCCACCGGCCAGCAAGTTCTCGCCGATGGACTCGCTGGCGCTGATCCAGACGCTTGCGCCGCTCAAGTCGGTGCTGTCAGTGGTGTCGGCATCGGTCAGCGAGCCGGCGCGCGCGGTCAGGCTCAGCAGGCCCGTGCCCGCGCTGACACTGCCCAGCGCCATGCCGGCACCGGCGTCCAGCGTAACGCCTTGTCCAGTCAAGCTGGCGCCTGCGGCCTGCGTGATGCTGCCGCGCACACTTTGCAGGCTCAATGTGCCTGCGGCTGTGACGACGCTGTCCACGCTTTGCGTCAGCTCGCCACGTGTGTTCAAGCTCAAACTGCCTGCACTGTAGAGGGTGCCTGCCAAGGCCAGGTTGCCACGTGCATTCACACTGGCCACAACATTGGCACCGCTGGCCACCAAGGCATTCAGAGACACTGCGCCCTGGGTATCGATCAACACCTGGCCCACGCCCGTTGCCGACAGGCCGAGCGTGCTCAGCACCAGCGCATCGTCTTCAGCACCTATTTCGGCACTGGACACCAGTTCCACACTGTCCGCCTGGAGATCGGCAAAACCGGCCTGCGAAACGCCCAAAATACTGCCGCTGAGCGTACTCAAGGATGCCAGGCCGCTCACCCGCAAACGCTTCAGCAACAAGTCGTCGCTGAGCTCCGTGAGGTAAGCCGCACCCCGAACCTGGCCGCTCAGGCTGGCTGCGCTGCCTTGCAAATCAATGCGCAAAGCCACACTGGCTGTGCCCACATCGCCATGGAGCGTGTTCAAACTCAGTTGCTCGGCAAGTACCTGCGCCGTGGCAGTGCCAGTGATGTGGGTCGCTGCACTCAATTGCACGCGTTTGGCATCCAATACACCTTGCACCTGCAAAGCGCCACCGGCCTGCAATTCAATGCTGTCCAGCGAAACGCCTGTGGCCTGCCAAGTGATGTTTCCAGTGGCCTGAAGCTTGAGGGCTGCGCCTGTGGTCAGACCCTGCTGGGTCAGCCAGTCATTGGTGATCACCAAGTTGCCCACCACTTGCATGCCGCGCAGCACAGGCCCGCTGAGAACAGGTGCCGTTTGCGTGCTGAGCGTCAACACGCCAGGCACCGCATTGGCCAGGTCAAATTGGGCCTGGGCTTGCGCCTGGCCTCCCGTAACGGTCGCCTGCACTGCGGTAGCCTGGCCACTCCAGGCCAAGTTGCCTGCATCCGCCAGCCAAGTGTTGATCTGACTCACCGTGCCACTGAGTACCAAGTGGCCCGCGTCATTGACAGAAGCGACGCCACCTGTCTTGATCACCCAGCTGCCTGCGCTGGGTTTGACTGGCACCATCGTCATCGTGACGTTGCCTGTCAAGCCAGTTGCGGTGAGCACCTCCGAGCCCAGCATCAAGGCAGCGGGCTCGCCCAACAAAGGCAAGCTGCCCGGCACTTGCAACGCCAATGTGGGCGCAATGCTCGGTGTGATCGCTGTGTCGAGGGTGGACACGGCCTGCACTTCGGGCGCACTGCTGCCTTGGCGCTGCAAGCGGGCCGTCAAAGTGGCATCCCCGCCGCTGTATTGCAACTGGCCTGAGGACAGATAGGCATTGAGCGCATCGGCTGTGCCACTCAGGCTCACGGTGGCGGTGCCTGAGCCCGTGGGTGCCAGGGCGCTGACATCGCCTTGCAAGCTGAGTGCGCCAGAGGACGTTTGAAGCGTCAGCGTCAGGTTGCCGTTGCCCGTGATGGCATCCGACCCCAGGCGCAGATGAGCGGGGACACTGGCAGGCAGGCCCCAGTTCAATGGAAGTTTGAGCTGCGGCGCGGCTTGTGCACCGCTGCTGGCAACGCTGGCATTGACCGCCAACGCGCCCACAGTGTTCACACCCTGGGCGAGCACGCTCAACTGCAAAGCACCTGCACCACCGGCTGCTCGCAGCGTGCCACCGGCCAGCCAGCCATTGATCTCAGCGACAGTGCCAGAAAGCGTCAAGCTTGTACCACTGCCTTGCAGCAGGTTCAAATCGGCATCCGTATCCCACTGCAGCGTGGTGCTGCCAGTGCTTTCAAGCGAGAGACTCACACTGTCGTCAGCCGCCAGACCACTCAGTGTGTTACTGCCAAATGGCACGGGTACCGCGCTGCCGGCAGTCCACACCACTTCGGCGACCAGATTCAAACCTGCGCCAGTGACTGCTGTCAATGCAGGTTGTACGGGTGGCTGTAAATCGATGCTGGTTGCGGCGTAATTGCCCACCGCATCGGCCAGCTTGAGCATCAATACGGAAGCTGAGCCGGTATAGCTGATGCGCCCCTCAGCCGTCATGAACGCGGCCAACTGACTGGCTGTGCCAGTCAGGGTGAGGGCTTGTGTCGTACCGCCCACCAACACACCATCTTCGGTTTGGGCTGTGGCACTGATACTGCCTGCGCTGCTCATGGTCAACGTCAAATTGCCCTGCCCCGTCAGGACCAGACCACTGAAGTGCAAGTCCGAAGCAGTGTTGGGGGTCACAGGCCACGACAGTGGCAAGCCAGCCAAGGTGGGCGAGCTGACCATGGTCTGGTTATCCAGTGCCACACGCGATGCGACAGAGCGCAGGCTGCCACCTGACCCGGACTGGGCCAGCAGCTGCAAACTGTCGGCGCCACTGATCGAGATATTTCCAGCCGTTCCCAGATAACTGTTGAGCGCGGCAGCATCAGCTGTCAGCACCAACACGTTGTCGGTGTTGTTGATCGTTACATCGGCATCCGTCTCCGCGGTGAAACTGCCGCCGCTTGACGCCGTGAAGGTCAAGACCACGACCCCGGCATTCACCGGTAACGGGTTGACCAGCACCAAGGGTGTTGACCCGCTCAAGGATTTCGCGATGCGTTGAGGCAGAGACAAGGACAAGGCTGACTGCGCTGCATCGGGGTTGGCAGGCACGCCGCCATACAAGGTAAGGGCAGGCGTCGACACTGCCAATTGACCCGTGCTGGCCGACGTCACCACCCCATCATCGTCCAATGCCTGAACGGTCATGGTGAGGGTCGAAGTTTGACCCGGTGTTGTCGTCCACTGAAGTTTGCCCGCTGTGGACAGGTAGTCGCTCAGTGTGCTTTGGGTGCCGGTCAAACGCAAGGAGCTGCCAGCTTGAATGCCGGCAGAGACCGTCACGCCCGTTGTGACTGCATCTGCTGACAGCGTTCCGCTGCCGACTGTCACTACCAGGGTTCGCAAATCCGCACCTGTGCCCAGTACGTTGGCTGGCAGTATCAGATTTTCGGTGTCGGGGAAAACAATCACATGGCCCGGCAGCGTCAATACAGGTTCGGATGCACCGCTGGCCGTTCCGCTGGCGCCCAGAACAGGAAGCTGTACAGCTGTGAGACTGATCGCCTTGGCTGTCTCGGCCAGCAACTGGTTGCCATCCAACGCTCGCACCTTGACCGTCAAGGTGTAGTTGCCAGCACCGCCATTGAAGACCAGCTTGCCAGGCGTGCTCAGGTAAGTGCTCAGGTCTTGTTCGGTGCCGGTGATCGTGATTGTGCTGACGTCACTGACAGAACCTGTTGCCGAGACACCCGCGCCCAGGCCCATCGCTGACAACGTGCCACTGCTTGTGGCAATCACCACGGTACGCGCAGACAATGTGACATCAGCACCTGTGCCCAGAGCGTCGGATGCCAGTTTGATCTGACCGTTGATTGTCGCTACCGTCACCGTGGACGGCAAATTCAGTGTTGGCAGACTCACGGTTGCAACCGTTACGACTGGCGTGGTCACATCGATCGTATTGGCCGCGGAGCTACCGACCAGGATGCCGGAGGCAGAGCCATTGAGCGTGACACTCACCGAGCCCACACCACTGGCCTTGAGTTTGCCTGCGCTCAGGTAAGCGTTCAGCTGCGCAGCCGTTCCGTACAGGCTCAGCGTGGCACCCGTGCCCTCTGCCACAGCCACTGCGCCGTCTGCGCTCGATATCCGCAAATCACCGTCAGCTTCCCAGCTCAGACTTGCGCCAGTCGCGCTAAAGTTCAGCGTCACAGACCCCGCAGCTGCCAGGGGCGCACCGCCAAACGGCAGCCCAATCGTGACGCCCGGTGTGGTCACCAAGGTCGCCGGCAACACCAGCGTCGCGACGGCGTTGCCACCTGCGGCCTGACTGGCCAGCCCCTGCAGGGCCACGGTGGTGGCTGCCAAAGCCCCTCCAGGCGCTGCCGCTCGGACCAGGCCCAGGCTCAGCGCCCCGGCAGTGCCGTTGTACTTGACCAAGCCGGCCTGCAGATAGGCCTCGAGATTGGCCGCTGTTCCCGTCAGGCTCAGCGCCTTGTCAGTGCCACCCACGGTCACCGAGTTCGCACTCGATGCGCTGAGCGCACCACTGCCCACGCTCAGCGTGAGCACCAGCGATTCGCTGGCATTGCCATTGCCGGCATCCAGGTCTGCACCGGTGAAGACCAAATCATTGTCGGTGTTGGCTGTAATAGACAAACTTGCCGGCAATTGAACAATCAACGGCGTTGTGAAAGACTCCAGGCGCAGTTGCGAAGTGAGCGTGCTGGTGGCAGCCCCCGCAGATCTGCCCCCGCCCGCACTGCCGGTTCTTCCGCCTCCACCACCGGAAGAACCACCTTGTAAGCCCGCTGTGCCGTACTTACCGCCGCCGCCGCCGCCCAGAGAAACGACAGACAACTCCCCCTGACGAAAGATGGAAGATTCCGCTCCATTGGTGCCATTAAAGGAACCAGAAGTGCTGGCTGCTGGCGCTACACCACCAACGCCTACAGTGATTGCATAGTCACCAGAGGTCGTCACGCTGAAGGCCCCTAGACGAAGTTCACCTGCACCTCCTCCACCATTTCCGCTGTAGTTTTGTGCAGAGCCTCCCGACCCGCCGCCGCCGACGACAAGGTATTCGACCAGACCTTGGCCACTCGTGATTTCAAAAGTATCCGACGCGTTAAAGGAATGAACTTTGTAACTGACTCCCACGGCACCGTTGACACCGTTACCGATGAAGGTCGTCACAACGCCCCCTGCTGCAACAATCCCCCCTGCCGTGTCAACATAGCGAAGAACGACGACACCAGAGCCGCCAGCCCCGCCTTGGCCAATCACGTTCACGTCGCCACCAGCGCCACCACCACCACTACCTGTATTGGCCAGGCCAGCAGAAGCCGCACCACTTAACGATCCGTTTCCTCCGATACCAGATCCCCCAGAGCCCGCAGCAGCGTTGGATCCAGCAGCGCCACCACCACCGCCTGCTGCGTAGTATTTGGCACTGCCTGTGATATAGGACAGTAGTCCAATACCACCTGCGCCAGCCTTGTTACCCGTGCTTCCAGCAGCACCGCTCCCACCCGCGCCACCACCACCGCCACCGGCTGCATTGGCTGTGACGTTGTTGTTCATCGCGGCACCACCCGCATTGCCATAGGTCGAAGCCACAGAAGACTCGGAGAGCGAGATGCTTGCGCTGACTTTGTTCGTCCCATTTGCAAGCTCAAAGCCAAGGCTGGTAGCAGAGCCTGTGTAAGTCACCCCGCCATCCATCAGGAAGGACTTCAGATTGGCCGCTGTACCAGTCAAAGTGCGTGCCAAGCTTGATCCTCCGACTGTCACACTGTTCGCAGAGGTTGCTTCCAGCACACCAGAGCCAACTTTCAATGTCAGCGTGATGTTGTTTTCATTGATGGGATCACCATCATCAAGATCAACGCCTGGCACAACCAACTGTGTAGAAACATTCGGCTTGATCGGAATGAAAGTTGGAAGATTTGCGATCTCAGGCCTTTTGATTGCAGCCGCAGCAGTATTTGTGGTTCGCCCGCCCGCCCCACCGGAGGAAGCGCCACCCGAGGGGCCAGCACCATTAAAGTTGCCACCACCACCACCACCAGCACCTTCAATACTCAAATCGCCGCCCTTGATACTTGAGGCAGCGCCGTTATTTCCGTCCGAACCAGAACCAAGTACCGAGGTTCTTGAGGGAGATGCCCCCCCATTTCCGACGGTCACCGTGAGTGTTTGTGTCGACAAAACCGTGAACTGACCTTCAACCATTTCACCGGCACCGCCGCCGCCGCCGCCAACGGCATCGTCGTTGGTCTTGGCAGAGGCACCCGATCCACCGCCGCCCACGACCAGAAACTCGACCACAACCCCAGGTGCAACAAGATTTGTGATGACGAAGTTGGTAGCCCCCGTATTCAAAAACTTGTGGATCGTGTAGCCAGGAACACTGGTACTGTCGACATCGCCACCGGTAGCCGTGATGTCGCCCGTTTTATAGCGCAACACCACAATGCCCGACCCGCCAGCGCCACCGAATCCAATACTGGTCCCTCCGGCACCGGCGCCACCACCTCCGCCACCTGTGTTGGCTTGGCCAGCAACACCATCGCCAACGTTGCTGCCGTTGCCACCACCACCGACGCCACCCAAACCTGGGACCTCGGTCGTGATTGCATCATTTTGAATACCGCCACCGCCACCACCAGCGTAATAAACATTGGTGCCGGTGATGGCTGACATCAGGCCTTGACCACCAGCACCGCCACTCTCCGCTGCACCTGCAGCGCCAGGAGAACCCGCACCACCCCCACCACCACCGGCAGAACGACCGGTGTAGTTATCAGGCCGTGAAGACCCACCTGTATTGACGTGTGAAGCTGCTTCGAAAACTGTCGAATTCGTCACCAGTTGGGCCACCTTGGTGGTAGACGCCAAGATGTTTTGATCGGCATCTTTCGACTGGACACTGACCGTCAACGGGTAAGCACCCGTTGCACCGACGTACTTCAGCCGACCCGATGTTGATAGATAAGCACTGAGCGCTGCCTCCGTGCCAGTCAGGGCAATTGAACTATTGGTTGTATCAGAGGACAGGCCAACAGAAGCGTCAGCCAAAGCAAGCAGCAGGCCTCCTGATGAATTGATGACCACGGTACGCACAACAGTACTGCTGCTACCCAGGGCGTTTGTGGAAAAGATGACATTGCCCTGGTTCGTGACAACAAAATTATCTGGAAGACTCAGAGTCGGCAGACTGACCGCCGAAGCCGTCCCCGTGACTGTGCTCACCGTCAGGATGTTGGCCGCATCGCCTCCGCCTGTGATGCCGGCAGTGCCCCCATTGAGCGTGGCGCTGACCGTGCCGTTGCCGCTGGCCTTGAGTCTGCCAGCCGCCAGGTAGGTGTTGATCTGCTCGGCCGTGCCGAACAGACTCAGCGTGGTGCCGCTGGCGCTGCTGATCGCCGTGTCACCGCTGGCGTCTTTCAGGTTCGCATCAGCGGCCCAGCTCAGGCTGGCGCCGCTGGCAGTAAAGGTCAAAGTCACCGGACCCGAGGCCACCAACGGCGTCGTACCAAAGGCGATGGGCGCACTGACCCCCGGTGTGGTATCCACAGCCGCCGGCAGCACCAGTCTGCCCATCGCACTGCCGCCCAAGGTCTGCGTGCCTGCGCTTTGCAGCGTCACACTCGTGGCGGCAGCCGCCCCGAGCGGCGCTGCCACGCGTGCCAGCGTCAAGGTCAAAGCGCCGGCCGGGCCGGTGTAGCTGATCGATTGCGCCTGCAAATAGGTTTCAAGCTCGCTCGCTGTGCCCGTCAGGGTCAGCGCCGTGGCCGCACCACCCACGGTGACATGCGTGTCGCTTATTCCACTGAGCGTGCCACTGGCCACACTCAGCGTCAGCAACAGGCTGTCATCTCCCAGTGCATTGCCATCGTCCAGTTCGGCACCGGCAAATACCAGCGCGCTGGCGCTGCTCGGGGTGATCGTCAAGGTGCTGGGCAATGCGGTGATCGCAGGTGCCGTGGCCGTGCCACTGTTGCCCAGTTGCACTGCTGCCACCGCCGTGATGGTGGCCTGAGAGGTGGTGGCCGCCTGCACCAAAGTGCCATTGATGACCTGCGCGGTAGCGGTCAGCGTATAGCTCTGCCCCGCCGTTCCACCCAGTGTGAGCTTGCCAGCGGTGGCCAGGTACGTGCTCAAAGCAGTCTGCGTGCCCGAAAGCGTGAGCATCGCAGTTCCCGAGCCCGTCGCTGTCACACCCGAGCTGTCAAGCCCGGTGGCCGACAGCGTCGCATCCGAAATGGTCAGCACCAGCTTGCGCAGCCCACTGCCACTTCCCAAGGCATCAGCACCAAAAGTCAGCTGTCCATCGTTCGCCAATGCCGTGAAACTCGCCGGCAGCTTCAGCGTCGGGGCAGCTATGGGGGTCGGGGCAGCCATTGTCGCTACCGCCAGGCGCGCTGTCACGCTTTGCCCGTTGTCGACGCTGGGTCGCAGCGTCAGCACCAAAGTATCTGCACTGCCCACAAAACGCAGCATGCCCGATCCGAGGTAGGCATTGAGCTCGCTCGCCGTCCCCGTCAGCGCAATGCTGCTGCTGACATGGTCAATGACGTCAGTGCCATCAAGCGTCGTGTTCGTTGGGCTCAGACTGCCCTCAGCGCTGAGCATGAGTGTGAGCTGGCCTTCTCCGGCAACAGGCGTACCGCCCAAGATCAAGGGGGAACTGCTGTCAGGCAACACAAACAAAGTGGCCGGCAGGTTGAGTGTGGGCAAGTCTGGGGCCAAGGCGATCAGGTTGATCGAGCCCAGTACTTGCGTCGTATTGCCCTGTTGCAAGGTCATGCTCAGGCTTTGACCTGCGCTGTTGCTGGTGGTCAAGTCGCCCGAGGCCAAATAGCTGTTCAGCTGGGCCAAAGTGCCGGTCAAGGTCAATTGGCCGTTCACCGTCTGCGGATTCAATGCATTGGCATTGGTGGCTGTCAGCGTACCGGTGCCAGCGCTCAGTATCAGTTGATGGTCACCAGTACCACCCATCAGGGCATTTTGCAAAACGATGGACGTACCTGCCCCAGCCCCAATCGCAGCAGGCAGGGTCAGGTTCAAGACGGTCGAGTTTTGGCTGCCGTTGGCACTGGCCATGGTGATGGCGATGCTGGCACTGCTGCTGCCTTCGCTGCCCATCAGGCGCACCCCCAGGGTGTTGGCCAAGGTGCTGCGAGTATCGGCTTTGAGCGTGACGGTGCCAGCGGACAACAAGGTGTTGAGCGCGGCGGCTGTGCCACTCAGGCGAGTGGCGACAAGCGAATTGCCATCCACGGTGAAGCTCTCACCCGCTCCGAGACTCACACCACTGTCGGTCAAGCTGGGAAGGTTCAGAGCAGACTGCGGCGCGGCCAGCTCCAGCGTCAACACCTCGCTGGCGTTGCTGGCGGGGCTGATGGCGCTGGAAGACCACTTCAGGGGCAGTGCTGCACCTGGGGTCGCGACCATGCTGGCCGGCAGCGTCAGACGGCCACTGCTTTGGGTGACGCTGCTGGCAGCAGGCGTGGCCAAGGTCACTGTGAGTTGGCTGTAGTGCTGACCGGTGGCGTCGGCCAGGCGCAGGGTGAGGGTGCCCGCCGGGCCGGTGTAGCGCAATGCAGCGGCGTTGGACAAGAATGCTTGCAAGGCACTTGCACTTCCACTGAGGGTGCGCATTGTGGCGCTGCCGCCCACCGTCACATCGTCATCCGCGGTGGCAGCCAAGCTGGCCCCCGCTGGGGTGGTGAAGGTCAGGGTCAACGCCCCACTGCCATTGACTTGCGCCGCACCCAGGTTCAGGTCTGAGGCGATGCCAGACGTGATAAAGCTGGTGGTAGCCAAGCCAGTGAGCGAGGGAGCGCTGAGGTTTTGCACACTGCTGCCGTACAAGGCCAGTTGGGTTTGCACCGTGACCGCCCCCCGCACCACTTTCACGCCGAGGCTTTGGTTAGCAGTGCCGGTGTAGCACGGCGCATCGACGCTGGCAAACCAGCTGCTCAACTGCGCCGCGGTGCCACTGAAGCTGCGCTGTGCATCGGTATCGACACCAGTGGCACTGATGCCCGCAGGTACAGATGCCGAGATTTGGCCACTGCCTGCATTCAGGGTGATGGTCAGCATTTCGCTGCCGTTGCCAAATGCATCGGCGGGCAGGCGCAGCACCGAAGCCACGCCTGGGGTCACCGGCAAAGCACCTGGCACAACCACGGTTGGATTGGCCAGGGCTGCTGCGGGGCCCGCAGAGCTCACACTGCTGAGTTGGGTCAAGACGCTCAACTCGTCAACGCTGGCCAAGGCGCTGTCACTCATGACAATGATCTTGGGCGCTTGCAGGGCTTGCTGCAGCATGAGGGCCTGGTCAGCCACCGCCTGGCTGACAAAAATGCCTTGACCCGCTTGCAATGTGGTGTTCAAGCCGCGTGGCAAATAGCTGCCTGCGATGGTGATGAAGCTTTCACTTTGCAATACCAACGATTGTGTAGGCAACGCCATGCTCAGGCCTTGAACAGCCGGACTGGCCGACACATCGGTAGGCTCCAGCACGGCGGCGCCTTCTGGCAACTGGTCAAGTGTGCTGCCCAGTCGCAAGGCTGCGCCGCTGCGGTATTCGGTGCGACTGGCACCCGTGAACAACCGCGGGCTGCTGATGAAACCAGCAGCCATCAGGCTCAGCTGGTCAAGGTTGTTGGCCAGCGCATCAGCCACGGCCATGAGCAGATCACCGGCCAGGGACATCAGGCTCACGCTGGCGTTGTGACCGGTGCGGATTTTTTCGACAGACAGCATGCTTTGTGCTGTGATGACCACATCGCCAGACGTGCTGGTGTCTTTGACGCTCAGGCCTGAGGTGGTTTCGCCGTCGCGATCGAGGTCACTGAAGATCAGGTTACCCGTACTCGCGCTGGCGCTCAATTCCGCCACTTCCACGTTCATGGCGGAAATGCTGTGGGCCTTCAGACTCAGGGTGCCAGTGCTGATGAGCGGCACATCCGTTGGGCTCACGACAGCCTGGGTGATGTTTCCGGTGGCTGCGAGGTTCACTTGACCGCCCTCGCCCGTCCGGATCGCCACCCCTTGGTCCAATGCCGGATCGGTGTGGAAAGTGATGTCACCGCTGGCGTTGACAAACACACGGCCATTGGCCCCCGTGCGCAGGCCGCTTTGCTCCAGTGTCCAGACCGGGGCAATCAAGCCGGTTTCAACCACACGGTCGATGCGCAGGTCGGCCACGGCGCCAATTTCGAGATCGCCCAGCGCGTACAGGCGGATGTCCCCCGAACTGGTGTGAGCCGATACCCTTGTCAGAGCCAGTCGCAAAGCGCTGGCCCCACTGTCACCCCCCATGCCGGTGCCCGCTTGCAGCAAGGCATCGGCACCGTACAAGTTGGCACCTGTGGCATCTGTGGCGAGGACATTGGTGATGCTGCCACCGGCCAGCACGCCAATGCGCGATCCCAAGGTATTCACGCTACCGCCAGCGCGGCGTGCGTCCACCGTCGACAGGTTGATGTTTGTACCCGCAGTCAGCAAGATGTTGCCGCCACCGCTGGCGATGCGTGCGCTGGGACTCATGGTCAAGGCGCCTGCAGTGGCTTGCATGTCCATACTGCCCTGGCTGGTCACCAGGCTGCCCGCACCCAAGTGGATGCCTTGCGCGGCCTGGAGGCTGAGTGCGCCCTGCGCGACGCTGAGGGTGATGTCCTCACCCACACTCACCGATCCGCCTGCACCCGCTTCCAACAAGGCTTGTCGGGTGATGGTGATATCAGCATCGACCATCAGGTTGCCTGCACTGGTCCGCAGCACCACGGAGTCGGCGCTAAGGCTCTTCAGGCTGAGCGCCTGATTGTTGGCAAGCGCGACCGTCCCCGTTGCCTGCGCGGACAAGCTGGCGGTCGAGATTTCAATGGCTTCACCGCGGCGCCCCAAGGTACCGACAGAGGCAGCCTGAAGCTCAAGGCTTGCCCCCAACAGATCGACAGCTGCATCGCCATGACCCCAGGCGTCCAGGGCTTCGAGAAGGTTGCCGTCCAGCGACAGGATGTCCAGCACGGCGGTGCTGGCATTGATGGAAGAGACAATCACATCACCCGTTGTGCGAATGGTGATGGCACCGCCACCCGATGCGGAATCAGAAGACAGGCTAGCGCCCTGCCCTTGCACAAAACCCATGGCGCTGATGTGGACGGTGCCGCCAGCATTGAGCACATCCGACGTGGTCGATTGCCACACCTGACCTTTTGCCAACAGGTCCAGGTGACCTTTGCCAAAGCGCAGGTCACCCACCATTGAAATGTCGCCTTCCAGCGCGGTCAGCGCAATTTCGTTGCTGCTGTCTGCCGTCACGCTCACATCGGCATTCATGGTCAGCGAGCCACTGGTTTGCAAGAGAGCCCGACCGCGCTTCATTTCAAGCGCCGTCAAGTCGAGGTCACCCACGTTGTCAATGTGGATGATGGCATTTTGTCCGGTGTGGACCGATGCTGCCAGGTTGCTGGCCTGCAGGCGCAAGGCGCGGGTCACGCTGCCCAGATTACGTGCACCGTCGATCGTGCCAGAGGTGCCAGAAACCAGCACCACATCGGTACCGCTCACATGGGTCACTTCGCTGTGATAGGCGCGCTCAGAAGCCAGGATTTCGCCTTGCACGGCGCTGAGCTTGACCGCACCCATGGCGCCCTCGCCTGTCGAACGCACAACACCCAGCCACAGGTCACCGGTTTCTTCAGACAAATTCACCAAGCCCACGGCACTGACGTTGAGCAACCCGGGGTTAAAACCACTGGTCGATCTGGCTTCGCCTTGTTCGCCAGCATCAATTCGCAAAGCCGAGCCATCGGACATGGCGATGCGTCCACCCAGGGTGTCACTTCCAGCAGTGCCATCGGCCAGCAAATTGATGTCGCCACCCGAGCGAATCAACCAGGGGCGATCGGTGAAGACGGCGGTGATGGATCCTCCCGCGGACAAACGAACGCGACCTTGGGCATCCACACCAAACAGGTCCAGGTCACTGCGATTGCCTGTACTGATGCGCAAATCTGCGTCGGCACGCAGCACGGCATCGCCCAGCGTCTTGACCGCCACATCGCCGCTGGCACTGATGTTCAGGTCGTCGGTCACCTGAAGGGTCACACTCAGCAAGTCACGCTGGTTGTCCACCCACTGGCCCGTCCGGATGTCACGAATACCGTCGCCGGAATTCAGGACAGGCAGAGAGGTTGCATCAGTACCTGTCACTTCCCGCCATAAATTGGGATTGTTGAATGTACCTGCCACCGACAAGTCCACCGTGGTGTCTTCGCCAATCCAGACAAATCGGCGATAGTGGGTTTCAATCACATCGGCCGCACTGGCTTGCGACAACAAGGTCTTGTTGGCCTCAGACAAAGCGTTGAAATCACCGGGATTGACGATGGTGACGCGGTCCGATGAGCGGCCCACACCGTACGACGCCAGCGAGCTGCTTCCGTCGGACAGCAAGGTGATGTTCTGACCCGCAATATTGAGACGTTCTGTCCCACCCGCCTGGCCCTGCCCCAGCAGATCCTGGTGAGGCAACAAGGCTTTCACCAAGTCAGGCGCCATCGCATATTGCGCTTTTTCTGCCAACTGGGCTTGTGTGCCAATACCAGCTGCCTGCAGTTGTTCGTCGCTGAAGCCAGAGGCTTTGAGCGCATCCAGCGAAGCGCTCACATCTGTGATGGCACGTTCATGCACACCATCCAGAATAGCGCCTCTCTTGGCAGTGAGCACGACGTCGCTGTCTGTGGACAGCACCGAGGCACCTTCCCAGCCCTTGGGTGCAGTCAGCACCATGTCGCCCACCACTTCCGTCAAGGTGATGCTGCCTGCCCCTTTGGCGGCAATGCCACCATTGCCCAACACGTTGCTGTCCACTGTGGCGCGGACCGAGCCGGCACCTGCGTTGAGTTCAACGCGCTCACCCACAATGCGCGAGGAGAGCACCGAAGCGTCTTCAATGCCGTAGACCGAGTTGATGGTCACGTTCCCCGCGCTCACGATCACCTCGTCCACATAGGTGGCAGCGATCACCTGTCCGATTTTCAGGCCACGGTTGCCGGCCAGGGGGTTGTGGTCCCGGTCTTGCAAGTGGTTGACCACCACGTTGCCTGTGGCGCGGATATTCAACTTACCCACCGGGTCTTTGACGGTGATGGTCACATCGCTGTTGGTGCGAATGTCAGGCAAAGCCCCGCTGATGACCACGTTGCCACCAACTTCCATCGCATCGGCCGAAAGTGCCATCGGCGTGAATTCGGCTTCGGCATCATCTGGCGCCTGGACGCCCCCCAGCGAGATGCTGCCACGCAGCAAAAGTTTGCCGGTGGTCAGGACGCTGACCTCGGGCTTGGCGGCTCCAACCAGGGTGGAAACCGTGATCGGCAAATCAGCTTTGAGGCCGTAGGTGTAGAAGTCCTTCAAGCCAGTCACCGTGGTCACCTTGGTGGTGATGACTTTCTCCCTCAGCCAACCGCCGCCCTCTTCTTTGGGTCCGTCGGTGGTGATTTCCTGGTTGGCAAAGTCGCTTTCGTAGGTGTCGTTGGCTTTCTTGGGTGTCCAGTCAACCGTTTTGCCCGAGTCGTCGACCATCTTGATGGCAGCCTTGTCGGTGGCCTTGATGATGGTGCCCGTCAAAGGGTTGGTCGGGTCGGGCATGGTCTTGCCGCCGGTCAGTTGCTGGGTGACTTTCCACAGCTTGGTGTCGGTGAAGTCAATGACTGGGAAGGCCACCTTGTCGTTGGCACCGACATAGGTGTACAGGATGTTGGTCCTGACGTCGCGCACCAGCGACTTGTCTTTGACCAGATCGACGGCCTGGTTGCGCTTTTGCAGATATTCGACGAAAACAGCTTCGTCAATCTGGGTGCCAAAGATCTTGGCGACTTCAGCAGCGCTGAGAACCAGTTCAGATTCGAGCAGCGGGGCACCGTCTGTGAAACGGGTTTCATTGAAATTGGCGGCCGTGTCTGGAACCAAGAAGTCCCAATCCCACCCCAGCAAGTTGAAGCTGCGTTGCTCATAGACTTTGAGGTTGGTTTGTGTTTTGGCTTGACCTTCGGTCCAGACGTAATAGCGCCCGGATTCTGGGTTGTAAGTCAAGTCAGATTGCAGATCGGAAACCGAACCACCGGTGACGCCATGGCTGGTGTAGACAATGCTGCTCAAGCCATTGGGTTCAGTGGCGGCGGTCCATTCACCTTGCAGTTGTTCCTGACGGTATTGGCCATTTTCAAAGGTGTAGACCTCGCGTTTGAGCGTGGTGCTGTCGGTCAGGGTGACTTTGCCGATGCGGTTTTCTGAAGCGTCGATCACGCCTGTGGCCAAAGCGAAGCGGCTTTGGTTGTCAATCTTGATCGAGGCATAGCCACTGGCAACTTTGATTGCACCGTTGCCAGTGCTGACGATGGTGCCCGTCAGGTTGATGAGTCCACCGGTGGGTTTGATGTCATCAAGCACGATGGTGCCTGAATTGACATCAAAACTGCCATCCACGGTCGCCAATCCAGCCTCGCCAAAACTGATGCCCTTGGTCAGGTTGCCCGTGTCATCGGTGAAATTCACCGATTTTTGTGGATCGAAATCTTTGGCAATCGTCAGCTCAATGTTATCGACGCCACTTTGCAAAGTGCCATTGATGTTGAGGTAACGCGCATTGATGTCGATCGCCCCCATCGCGAAGACGCTGGACTTTTTCTCCGGCGCGGTGAAGACCGCGCCGATTTTGTAGCTGGCACTGGTGTGGTTGTACTCAACTTGGTACCACGAATTATCAGACGCGGTGTAATCAACCATGTTGAGATTGATCTCGCGCGCCTCACCCGTGATCGGGTAGCCGCGCTTGGCGTCGTACACATAGACTCGGTCGCCCACGCGAACGGTGTCGCCAGGCTTGATCATCTTTTTGCCGTCTGTTGACTCGTAGGTGTAGCTCGGCGTGGTGGTGGGTGTGGTGACCGTCGTGGCAGGATATGTGCGCACGGCACTCACGCGCAACACGTAATCGCCCGCCTGGTCCACACTGAAGGTGTAAGTCTGGGTGCGTCCGGTCTGAATGGTGCGCAACACCTTGCCATTGCTGTCAATCAGCGACAGTTCGTAGTTGGCCGCAGCGGATGCCACTGCAGTTTGCAAAGTCACACTCACATCACCGGCTTCGGCCACCGAAATCTGGAAGTGGTCCTGGTCGAATTTATCCTTCAGTGTGGCAGCCACAGCCACGCCCGAGCTCAAGCTGTCTGCCGTGCCTCGCGTGTCATTGCCTTCTGCCTCTAGCGTGATGGCCATGGCCTCACCGCCAATGGCGGCGGCCAGCGCGTTGACACGCGCGTCACCGTAGTCGAATACGCCGCGTTGCAGGTTTCCTGCAGTGTTGTAAACCTCGGAACCAAAGGTTTTGTTGAAGTCCAGGTATTGACGCGGGTCGGCACCGGTATGGAACCAATCTTCGGTTGCCAGATTGAAGTCACCGGTGGCACTGATGTTCACCGAGGCAGCCCGGATTTCACCCGTGACGTTGATACTGCCTTCCATGTTGGTCAGGTACAGCGCACCATCTGCGTTGTTGATCTTGCCACGCACATACAGGTCTTGCGGCCCAGTCGGGGCGGCAATCGCTCCCAAGCTGCCATAAGCTGCGACGGGGAAGGCATCCTGAGTGATTCGGATCACGCTTTGACCGCCCTCGCCGGCCTTGCTCAAGCCTACTTTGTTGAAGTATGTGGACCCGGCGTTGAGCGTGACCAAAGCACCGTTGAGCGTCTCGACGCGACTGGTCTTTCGAATGCCAACATCATTGATTTCCAGGCCGAATGGCGTGACGTTTTTGATGGTGATGTTGGCTTGGTCGTGCGCCAGCAAGCGGCCAGCGTTGAACGCGGCGTTGACAGTCAGAAGTGAATCATTGCCGGCAGCAATGTTGATTAAACCAGCAGAAGCCTCGATGGAGGGCAGGCGCAAGAACAGTTGGTCAAACTGACTGCGCGGCACGACGGTCTTATCGTCTGCGGCCTTGTTGGCCAGGCCCATTTTTTCAAGCTGGTCGTCGATCTTTTCCAGTAACGCCTGATAGCGGGTAATGGCCTCGGCGTTGCCAGCGTGACTGGTCATCCAGCCGACAATCTTGGCACGGTCTTCGAACAACTGGTTGGCCACATTGGCATAGACCAGGCTGGGCAGTGCCACATCTTTCGATTTGAGGACATAGAAGTCGTCGCTCAGTTCACGGGCCAGTCGCTTGCCTTTGTCACTGGTTTGAACCTGCATCTGTAGCCAACCGCTGCTGAAATTTTCAGTCGCGGCGTCGATGGTGATGGACTCACCAGTTCGCTTGAACCAGCGGCCATCACTGCTGCGCACAATGTCATTGGTCACCACATCCACGCTACCGGTGGTGCCCAGTTTGTGTGTGGGCGTGACCAGGGTCCAGCGGGCCGTATTGGTGTAATCCTCTTTGTCGAGCACCAAATTCAAGTCGGTGTAGCTTCCCGGAGTCAACTGGTAAGCCGCACCAGGCAGAGCCAGGCCGTAATCCGTGCCCACCATTTCAACGATAGTGCCGGTGGTCACACTGATGGACACATCCTTCAGTTCCAGCGCCACATAGTGGTAAGACTGCGCCGGATCCAGATTCAGCTCGATCTTTTCAGCCTCAGTCAGATCCAGCCCAGTTTCACCCGCAAGCTTGATGGCCGCGATGCGCTTGGCCATGTTGGCCGTGGTGTCGGTGTTACCCACCAGATTGGGATTTCCGGAGACCGTGTAGGGCTGAATGCTGACCAATGTTTTGTAGTTCATACCCGCTTCGATGCGGGCCTGGTCACTGATCAACACTTCATGGGAGCTGTTCAGCGTCTCCTCACCAGTGGGAACAAGCCCCGTGAACAGCCCCCCAGGACTGAGGTTAAGCACGGCGCCGTCGAGTTTGGCTTGCCCCAAACCTTTTTCAGCCAGCAAGTCAACATTGCCCACGGCACGAACGGAAGAAGTACCTTGCAGTTCAATGTTGTTTTGTTCGTCCAGCGTGACCGAGCGAAGCGGCGCTGTGATGCCAAACATGGAAATCATCGCCATATCTGCCCGTGCTTTGCCCAAGATGATGTTGGGCACGCGGTCACGGCTTTGACCTGCCATGAGCTTCACATCACGGCCAACCAACTCGGCATCACTCAGGCGGATGTCGTTGTTGGCCTTCAAATCCACGGTGGCTGTGGCATTGGCCGCGCCGTAAGCTGACAAGGAGAAAGTGTTGGCACCGGCCATCATGTCGGCGTTGGTACGGGTGGCCAGCAACAAATCGCCGCTCAGGTTCCGCAGCGATGCACCAGAGCCCACACTGATATTGGAAACCGAGTCGCCCTTTTGGGTGGCCACAGCCACGGTCAGACCTAACCCGGAAACACCATCGACACGAACTTTGTCCACCAGATTGATGGTGGACAAGGTTTCAATGCGGAAGACACTGGCATCGCTGCCCATGCTGGAGACTGTCAGGGCAGCATCGGCCGCGATATCGACTGTGGAGCCAAATTTGGATGCACCTGCCCCCAAAGTTGTGGCGTTGGCGATAGCGCTGATCGAACCAGCGCTGGCCGAGAACGATTCGAGCGAGTTTTCCTTGTTGCTGTATTTGTTCTTGACTGCCTGATTGGATGCGCTGATCAGGATGGATTCGGCATCCACCTGGGCACCGGTTCCCACTTTCACATCGGCAGTGCCGGCTACGACGTTGGTCACCAAAGCACCGCTGCCCGCAAACAAACCCACGGCAATGTTGAAGGCTTGGGCATCAAAGTCTTGGTCACGATAGGCAATCAAGTCAAGCAAGCCCACTTGCAACTGTGCCTGGTTGCCCACACGGGCCACGGTGGTGCCGATGATTTTCAGATCAGACAATGCACCCGCACCGGCAATCAAGCCCCCGCTGGAAGCTGATGACTTTTGATAGATCTGGTCATAGGCTTTGGCATTGACGCGCAGAACACCCGCCTGGACTTTGGCGTTGTCGTCAATCGACGCATAAATTTTGCTGGCGTCCAGGGTCGTGACTGAAGATGCGCCCACCGAAACCGACAAGCCACCGCTGATGGCCAGCGCGTCAGAGCGCGCAAAAGAAGCTTGATCGGCACGCGCCGAGATCAGCACCGTGCCTGGCGTTTTGACTTCGGTGGCTTTGACAAAAGCATCCACCACGGGCGAGAGTTTGTTACTGGTCTGAGTCCCTGCTGCCGCAGCAGCGACCAACCCAAAACTGGCAGCCGCCGCGCTCACACGCGCATTGGTGGTCGAAGCGCTCAGGGCGCTGACGGTAATGTCTTTGGCAGCATACAACTCGCTCAAGCCAGTGATGCTGTTGCTCACTGGGCTATCGCCTGTGCGACCCGACCAGGCTCGCGTGGTGGTTTCGATGGTGTTGAACGCGTTGGCGCCGCCTCCGGCGAAGGATAAGCCCACGCTGGCCGAAATGGAAACTGCCGTGGCTTTGGAAGAAGCATCGATGCTGGCTGATTCACGGGCGACAATGCTGATCGATTTCTTGGTGGAGTCCAGCAACGCACGGTCGGCGAAAGCTTCGACAGTGCTGGTGATGCTGTTGTCCGACAAAGACACACCGATTGACACCGAACCACCCGTGACGCCGAAGGATGCAGCCACCGATACCGCCTGCACGGTCGAAGCAATGCTGGAGGTATCGAGGGCAGTCAGATCGATATCACCGTCCACTCGAATACCGCGGCCGGTCGTGTTGGCCACATAGGCCCGGGTGGTCGACCCCACGCGATTGACAGCGCTGGCGCCCGCACCACTCAAGGCCACGGCTGTGGCGCCCCCAGCTGAAGCTGCCACAGAACCTGCAAACACTGTGGACACAATGCTTTGCTGGGCCAGTGCCGAAACGGTAAAGTCCAGCATGGTGTCGGGCGCTTCGAGCAGCTTGGCCACAGAAGACTCGGTGACATAAGCTTCGATGCGGTTGGCGGATGGCTCAGTGAGTTGCTGCCACTTTTGGGTATCCGAAAAGTCCTGACTCAGGATCAGATCAATGGGCTGACCGTTTTTGTCGCTCGTGCTGACCAAGTCGCTGGAGCCGATGTATTTGTAAACCTCATTGGCACGTGCCCCTGAAGCAGCACTCAGTCGCACCACTTGACCGGTGCTGATACGAGCGGGCTTGTTGATGCCTGAAGTGAAGTCGACCAAACCTGCATGAGCGACGGGGTCATAACCCACATAGTTGCGGGCCAGTGAAACACCAATGGAGGCCCCAATGCCAGTGGCACCGCCTGCGCCGACACCGATGGAGGCCGAGATGATGTTGGCCTTGATGCGATTGTTGGCTTTGGCATCCACAGTGACATCATCACCGGCGGTTATCGCACTGTCGTGTACACGCGCCAGGGTGTTGCCCAGAATCACGTTGAGTGCAGACGCACCTGCCCCACTGACGCCCACGCCAGTGGCGCCACCCACAGCAATGGCCATGGATGCGGCCAGGCCAAACACCTGGATATCGGCATCGGACAAAGCCTGCACGGTGACGGTGGTAGCGGCATTGAGCACAGCACCATCCATCGAGGCCAACAAAGCGCTGTTGATGACGTTGCGCGCCAGAGACACGCCCACAGACAATGCAACGCCGTTGCCGCCACCAAAGGCCGCAGCGAGGGATGCCGCACCCGCAAAGGCGCGGATCGACGAACGGTCGGTGGCTCGCACCAGAACCTCGTTGGCCTCTATGGTGCTGGGGCGTTCACCCAGGTTTGTCAGAGTGGTCACACCCGCATGCACACGGGTGCCGATTTGGTTTTCGGCCCACACGCCCGAACCGCTGGCGGCGATGCCGTTGCCCGCACCAACAGCAATCGCTGCCGAGCCCGATACCACCAGAGCGTCAATGACCTGGCGAGCCTCAGCACGCAGGTCCAACAGGCCACCGGTGGTGACATCCGAATCGATGACCAGGGCTCGCACAGTGGCGATGGCGGAATCACCCACCATGCCAAAGCCTTCCTGACCGATCAGGTTGCGCGCGACGGCGATGCCAATGGAAGCCCCCAGGCCCGTACCTACGCCTGCGCCCACGGAAACAGACAATGCCGCAATGGTGGCGCTGATCGTCTTGTCACTGTTGGCACTGATCACCACATCGCCTTGCTCGGCCTTGGCCGAACTGGCACGCAGCAGTGCATCGGTTGATCCACTGAGGGTGTTGACAGCCACAGCCCCCGCCCCGCTGAACGCCAGGCCCGTACCTGCGCCGCTGATGCCGATGGCCGCCGAAGCGGCTACCGATACCGCGTTGATGCTGTTGCGCGCAACCACGGCGGTGGATGCGGCTGATGAACCTTCAGGTGCTTCGTTGAAGGTGAGTGTGTAGCTCTTGCCTGCAGCGTCCACCAACTTCCAACGCTTGTCGGCTTCGATCACCGAGACGCTGACTTCCCCTTGTGTCAAGACCCAACGGCTTTCATCCGAGTAGTCTTCGTCAGCCATGAACAGCTGGTTGTTGACACCGATATAGCGGTAAATGCGGTCTTCTTCACCGCCGCCTTCATGGCCCTGCGCAACGCGCACAGTGTCGCCCTTGTTCAGACGGTACACATTGCCTTTGACTTTTTCCCACAGAGTCTCATCACTGAAATCCGTGTCCGACAAATCAATTTCGAGATCTTCAACAGTGGGTTCAGTGACTGTTTCGTCGGGTGTGACCTCTTCTGTGGGCAAGGGACCTTTGTAGGCGTACACCGTGCCCGCATCGGCACCGGTGGTGATACCGACGCGGTCACCCTTGAGCAACATCTGCAAGCCATCTTCAGCGGTGTAGTCCCAGCTGAGACCCTCGGTGCTGCGGTAAATGTAGGCTGCGTGAACTTCGTCCAGAGACGGCAGCACCACGCCTGCCTCCTGCAAGGCTTGCACCAGCTTGATTTGGTCAGCCGGATTGGCATAGTCCTCTGCCAGACGCCAACGCGAGGTGTCACTGAAATCTTCTTTCCACAAGGCGACTTTTTCCTCTACGGCCAAGGCTTTCCAGCTCCCTGTGTCGGCAAAGTCGGTGGTGGAAATGTCGATGCGCTGGCTGGCACCGATGTATTGGTAAATCTTGCCAGCCAGTCCGCTTTCTTTGGGGGGCCCCATCAAGGACGTGACCATGTGGTTGCTGGCGACCAGGACCACGTCACCTGTTTTGACTTCGCGCCAGGTCTTGCCTTCAATGCGCTCACCATCTTCTGTGGTGTAGTCCTCGGTGACCCCACCAAAGGTGTACACACGCCCCACGTCGCCACCTGCGGTGTGTCCATCGGCCACTTTGACGGTATAGCCCGACTTGACGGTCTGGCTATCTGTGGAAATCTTGCGCCAGGTACCGCTGCCCACGATCTGGTCGTCAGTCATGGTGGACAGTTCATTCAGATCCACGACCTTGTAAAGAATGTCGCTGTCTTTGAGTTCATAAATGTTGTAGTCACCTGTGGGCTGACCATCGGCATCCAGCACTTCCACGCGCACCTTGGGCATGCGACTGGAAGTGATTCCCAGCAAGCTGCCAGTGACGATCTTGCGCATCTCCACCAAGCCATCGCCTGACAGGAAATCCCAGCTCTGGCCTTGATCGCTGGTGTAGCTGGCTTGCTTGCCGGCATTGGCCAGGTTGTTCAAGGCGCCGGCACTCAAGCCGGCTTCCTGCATAGCGTCGTAATCCAACTCATGACGATCCACGCCACTGGAAATCGCGCGCAGGTCAATCGACCCGGTGCGTGCCACCAGATCGGCACCCACCACGTCAGCCAAGACATCGGCGTCAATGCTATTGAAAGCCAAAGACAAACCAATGGCCACCGAGGCCGAAGTGCCCGCACCAGACAAAGAGGCAGACAAAGCCGCCGCGCCTGTGATCGCGTCGATGGTGGCCTGGTTCTCGGCCCGCACAGTGATTTGTTCAGCTTCAAGTGCCAGGGGACGGGTCACGTCACCTACCACGCCAGACTGCAGACTGGAGGTGATGCGGTTCTCGGCATAGGCACCCGCAGCGCTCAAGCTGTAGGCCGCAGCGCTGGCACTGGCGCCGACGGCGGCGGCGGCCGCGAGCACGGTGGCCTGGATGTTGGCGCTGCTGACAGCTTCCAGGTTCAGGTCGCCTGTGGCTGTCACTTCGCTGTGCACCAACTGCGCGCGCGTGGCTGCCACGCTGGCGCTGTAGCTGACCAGGCGCCACTGGCTTTCATCCGAATAATTTTGATTGACCAGGTCAATGCCGTCCGAGTCGACCAGCTTGTCACCCACATATTCGTAGATGTCGTTGCCCATGAGTGCCGAGTCGAGCAAGACTTTCTTGCCTTTGACCAACTCGGTGAGCGGGTTGTTTTTATCGTAAGCCGTGGCTTTGTAGTCGTAGTCCACCGTCGTCGGTGCCTGACCAATCAGGTTGCGCGCCACAGACAAACCCACGGCGGCGGCTTTGGCCGAGCCACCGAGCCCCAGGGAAACGGAGGCCGCCACAGAGCGCAAGTAGGCATTGATGAGCGCATCGTCCAGGGCCTTGACCTCGACCTGACCTGCAGTCTGGGTACCGTCTTCGTCAGCCTCGGCCTCGGTCACCAAGCTGGCCCATTGGGCATAGGCCTGGTTGGTGCCTGTGATGCGGTTGAGGGCCAGGGTACCGGCACCCGAAACCGCCGTGGCGCCACCCGCCAGACTGGCCGACACGGCCACAGCCGTCGCACGACCATTGGCCACAATGGCCGAACCACGCTCTGTGGTGATTTGAATGTTGCCGCTGGCAGAGGTCACCTCCGCTGGGGTGGCCAGGCTCAAGCCACGCACGAAAGCGCTGACGTCGTTGTCTACATCGTTGCGGGTCAGGCTCACGCCCACCGAGATTGACTTTGAGGCACCCGAGGTGCTGGCCGAGATGCCAACGGCACTGGCTGCCACTTCGGACTCGATGCGGGTGTTGCCCTTGGCTTCGACCACGATGTCACCATCGGCACTGACGGTGTCGGTCTTGTCCACCGAGGCCTCGGTGAGCGCTGCCACCTTGTTCATGGCCACCACCGGCGCCACGGTGATGGTTTTGCTGTCGGCCGTGGTGCTGACATTGAGCGCCAGGGCCGAGTTAAGGATGAGAGCCTGAATTTGCCCGTCGGAAGTGGCCGCCACATTCAGGCTGCCAGAAAGCTCCAGGGGGGTGCCAATGATCTGGGCCACCGTCTTGAGTTTGTCTTGTCCAGCCAGGCTGGTACCCAAAACGCCATCGACCAGGTTGAACAACACGTTTTGCGGCGTGTAGCCAATGGTGTTGAACGCCAGCACCACCCCCACGGAGGTGGAAGCTTTCACCGCACTGTTGACCTCGGCCAAAATGAAGGCGGTGTTGTCAGCGGTGATCGCAACATCACCCGCCTCTTTGCTGAACTCGTCAGCTCGGGTGAGCAAGTTGCTGTCCTTGAGCACGGCACTGGCGCCGCCCAGAATGGCGTTGGTGGCAACCACCACATTGACGCCGGTGGCCTGCGCCTGCACCACACTGTTGTCTTGCGCCAGAATGATGGCCGATTCGGTGGCACTGATGCTGACATCGCCCGTTGCATCAATCTCAAAGCCTTGCACCAAGGCGTTGACGTCACTGCGCACATCGTTGCGCACCACCAGGCCGCCAAAGGCAGCGTCTCCACCGGTGTCCTGGGCCGAAGCGGACTTGACCAGGGCGCCCGCCGCCTCTGCGGCGGCGGCTGCAGCGTCCACCAGATCGTCCAGATCGATCGCCATCCAGCGGCTGGTGTCGTTGAAATTTTCCTGTGCCAAATCAAAGGTTGATGACCCGCCCTTGAACACATAGGTGGTATCAGCCGAGCCCTGAATCTTGCGCCAGGATGCGGTGTCGGTGAAGTCGGTTTTGTCCAGCCGCGGCGCTTCGAGGTCCTCGTCGCCGATGTATTCGTACAAGTCTCCCGATTCCCCACCGCCCAAGCTGGACTTGAGCGCCACGCGGTCGCCCGCGCTGACCACTTCGGGACGGTCAAAGGTGGTGTAGTCGGGACCGCCTACACGCACGCGGTCGCCAAATTTGACATTTTGTGTGCCCGAGAAATCGGTGTAGGTGACGCCAAACAGGCGAATGAACGAACGCATGGCTTGGGCCAACTCGCCCTCTTCGCCTGCGATGGAGGAGAGGTCGACTTTGGAGACAATCCGGGCATCGTCACTGGCGTCCACATGCAAGCCGCCCGCTCCTGCCGTCAGGGTGCGCATGGCCAGGCTGTCGTCATGCGTGATGGTGGCTACGGCGCCACTGCTGACCATGTTGCTGGCCAGCACAAAGCCCGCAGACACCGCCTTGCCGGCGGCACCGCCTGCGCCTGCACCTGTGTCGGTTGCACCTGCGGCAGGTGCAGCCAAGGCAGTGGACACTTCGTTCTTGATCTCGGACAGGATCTCGGCTTCGTTGGTGGCGGCCACGGTGATGGTGCCAGCCGAGTCCACATCGGTGTTGAAAAGATAGGCTTTGACCTGCGAGGGATCCTCGTCGCCGATCTCGCTGCCAACCAGAGCGTCGATGGCAGCAAACAAAACGTTTTGCGCCTCCCAGCCAATGGTGTTGAAGGCCAAGGTGACGCCCACGGCATTGCCGTCGGAGCTGAGTGAACTGTTGTTGATGGCGCTGATGCTGGCAGTGTTGCTGCCCTCCACGCTCACGCCTTCGTCAGTGGTCTCCAGCGTGCTGTCACTGATGTAGGCTGACGACTGGTTGAGGATCAGGTTGGTGGCAATCGCGCCCCCCGCTGCCAAGCCTTTGCCCGTGCCACCACTGGCTTCGGCTGTGGCTTCCAGGCTCGCCTCAATGCTGGCCGCCTCAGAGACCGACACCTGGATGGACCCGGCAGTGAGTGTGACGTAACGAATGTAGGCTTTGGCCAAAGCACGCACATCGTTGCGCACCACCAGGCCCCCCACGGCCATGGCGCCCTTGACCGGCACTGCAGGCACTTCAGCCACTGGCTCAGCGGGTGCCTCGGGGTCCACAGGGACCAAAGCAAAGCGCAAGGCCGATGCAGAGATGCCCTCGGGTGTCGCGCCAAATGAAACTGTCCATTGCCCAGCCGCCTCACCCGCTTTGACGGTGAAGGCTATGCCTGTCGAGGCGAGGGTCTCCCCTTCCTCGGATTGAGCCGCTAGCAACTGGGTGCGCACTTGCGCATCGGTCAAATCGACCGAGAGGTTTTCAACCGTGTAGTTGACGCCGTTGAGTTCGACTTGCAGGTGGAAGTCGGTGGTGCCCTCGGGCGCTTGCAAATCAATCTTGTAACTCGGACCCGTGGCACGCTGCCCCTGGCGCTCCGTTGCCATTTCAATGACCGCCGGTTGGTCGCTGGCGGTGACCACAGTCACGGCGTCCATGTTCTTGCCTTGGAGCGCGCCACCAAAGCTGAGTTCGTAGGCATCGGCGGCCAGCAAGGCCACGCTCACGCTGCCCACGCTGCCCAGGACTTTGTTGATGGCGTTGGCCACAGTCTGTGCATCTGACCCAAAGGCCAAGGGCTGAGTGGTGAACGTCTTGCCCTGATAACTGACAGCAAGGGTGAAGGTTCCTGTGCCTGTGCGTTCGATGTCAACCCGCTGGCGCTCTTCCACCACAGTGGTCAGATTGAGTTTGCCAAAGTTGAAGGTGTTCAACTCGGACTTCATGCTCAGGGCAGGCAAGGTCTTGCCTTGCAAGTTGCCCACCAACTCGATCACATAACGGTTGCCCACGCCCTTGAACTGGGTGTCCTGCGTGACACGCACATCGTCCAGGGTCACCTTCATCCCCAAGCCAGCTTCCTTGGTATTGAGGACGCGGACAAATTCAGCCTTCAGGTCGCGAATGGTCTTGGTGGGGCTGTCCGCCCAATAGAACTTGGAAACAACGGGGTTGGCTTCCTGCAAGCCGGTGCACAAAAGCTGGAAAGCTTGCGAACCAAACTTGTTTTTGAACTCCACCGCATAGCTGGTGTTCTGTGCCACTGTGCTGCCCTCTTGCAGCGTGGTGACCGTGGCCGTGGAAGTGGCCTCAGGTGTTGCCTCGGTGACGACACGGAACTGGTCGATGTTGGCATTGGCATAACGCCCTTCCATGGCCAGCAGGTAATTGCCGCCTTGACCGCCCGAGACCGTGACTTGGCCCGTCCCAAAGGTTTTGTCCAAGGCTGCTTGAATCAAGGCCGCCTGGTCGGCCGAGGTGTAGCCCATCTGGCCGTCTTGCAACGTTTGGATGTTGAAACTCAGCGTGTTGACGGGAAGGCTCTTGCTGACAGGCTGAATGCGCTCTGCCGTGATCTGGCCGATGTTTTTGCCGGCCAGGACGCCGCTGAAGGTGATGTCAAAACTGCGAACGTTCTTGGAGTCTTGGTTAAAGACCACTTTGACGGGGCTCTGGCCTGATGCGGACGACACCTTGAGCAGGCCTTCAATGGCCTTTTGCAGGACCGCTTGATCCTGCAAGGGGCTGTTGGCAAAGGTCAGAGCGGCTGACTGTTGGTCCCCCAGCGAGAGCACGTACTTCTTGTTGACGTTGTCCCCGGGATTCAGGAAGGTAATGCGTTGGGTCTCCTGGGTCTTCTCACCTAACTTCAGCACCTCGATGGGATCGGTGACCTTGGTCTTGCCCAAGGCCAGCGCAAAGTAATCGGTATCACCACTGGACGA
>JACCDW011764630.1_pt1 | contig 133883 bp, 121 predicted proteins | sample 7449781 | NCBI WGS metagenome assembly JACCDW01 (sample SAMN15323449, study PRJNA562643) | freshwater metagenome | isolation source: river surface water | place: USA:Blue River Watershed | collected 2017-08-18 | reverse complement strand
TGACATCGGGGGGGGCGTTGGGGTCGTTTTCCCCCGCCACCAGCAAGGTGGGGGCGGCAATCTGGCCCAGTTCGGCGCGCCGGTCGAAGGTGACCAGGGCTTCGAGCGCCCGCCGGTAGGTGCCGGGACTGACGCCGGACATGCAGTGCTCGGCCAGGCGCAGACCTTCCGGCAAGGCCCGGGGGCCGGCCATGGCGGGCACCAGGCGACGCGCCACCTCGGCCATGGTCTGGCCCTCTTGCAAGGGGGCCATGCGTTGTTCTATGAAGCGGCGCTGCCAGTCGCCGTCGGCCTTGCCAAAGGCGGGCGAGGTGCCGCACAGCACCAATTGACGAACCAGGTCTGCGCGACGAACCATGACTTCTTGGGCCACCATGCCGCCCATGCTGTGGCCGACCAGGCTGACTTGCCGGTCGTGGCGCGAAGCCAGGGCTTCGATGAGGGCGATGCACTTTTCGGCCAGGCCCTTGAAGGTATAGGGTTCGATGGGGTCGCTGTGCCCATAGCCCGGCATGTCCCAGGCGACGGCCCGAAAGCCGGCCTCGGCCAAGGTTTCGAGTTGCGGCGCAAAGGCCAGGTGCCCCCCACCGATGCCGTGCAAAAAGAGCACCATGGGGCCGGCCCCCAGTGTGGAGTAGTTGGGGATGCGGCTCATGCCAGTTGCCCGTGAAGCACCACCACCTCGTCGTCGAGACGAACGGTGCAGCCGCGCATGGGCAAATCAAAATGGCCCAGGGTGTAGCGGCCGGCGGTTTCGTTGGCCCCGGTGCTGTAGAGAAAGTTGCCGGCAAAGGCGCGCAGTTCGGTGCCGTTGAAGTCTCGCTTGTCGAGCATCGCCATGCTGTCCCAGCGCGCCGCCGGGTTGAGGCCATAGCCCACATGGCTGACGGCGTAAGCGGCGCGCTCACCCCAGGCCGAGATGTAGCTGCGCATGAGTTCGGCGTCCAGGCCCTGGCCTTCGATGGCGTCGATGTGGTCTTGCGCGATGCGCAGGGTGACGGGGCGCTCAAGGTAACGCTTGAAGGTGAGGTTGACATCGCCCTCGGCCAAAGCCAGCGTGCCGTGCACGGCACCGGCACGCGGGAAGGCCAGCACCAACCCGCCGGGCCAATGGGTCAGTGTGCCGGGCCGGGTGGTGACGCCCCAGTTGCCGCCCACCACCGCCCCTTGCAGATCGATGTGCAGGTCGGTCCCGTGGGGAGAGGTGACATGCATCTGGCGTGCACCGCGCAGGCGTTTGACGTGGGCTTTGACAGCGGCTTCGACGTCGGCGCTGGGCAATAAACGACACAGGGTCTCGGGGTGTTCGTTGCTGACATAGATGACCCTTGCGCCGCCGCCCAGGATGGCAGGCAACTCGGGGGCATGCATGAGCCCCTCTACAGTGCAGTCGACGACCAGGGTGGACTGCGCCAGCGACTGCACCACGGGTGCGAGGCCTTGCAAGGCGTTGCTGGCCCCGGTGGAGCGGACGACGGGCAGGCCCGGGGCCGGGGACGGGGTGTTGAGTTGCAACACAAAGGCCTGTGCCTGGAGCCGTGCCGCCGCCAAGCGCGCCAATTCGACCAGGATGGGGCGGCTTTGGGTTTCAGACAGAACGGCCACGGTCGTGCCTGGCACCACGCCGCACTGGGCCAGCACAGTCTCGAAGGCGTCGAGCCAGGCGGGCTCTATTCGTTCTTGGAGCATGAAGCGGTTATCCTTGATGTACTGAGATTATGGTGCACCCGGATGACCGCACGCAAAACCCGATTGGATGCCTTGGCCAGCCTGCTGTTGCTGGCTTGCTGCGTGTTTTGGGGCGCGCAACAGGTCATGGTGAAAGTGACACTGGAAGAAGTGCCGCCCATCTGGCAGGCGGCCTTGCGCTTTATCGGGGCGACGCTGATGTTGATGGCCTGGATGCGCTGGCGCGGACAAGCCTGGTGGCAAAACGATGGCACCTGGCGGGCAGGCCTGGTGGTGGGCCTGCTGTTCACCTGCGAGTTTGTCTGCATCTATCTGGGCATGCAGCACATCTCGTCCACGCGATTGACGATTTTTTTGTACACCGCCCCGTTCTGGGTGGCGCTGTTGTTGCCCTTGTGGGTGCGCAGTGAGCGCATACGCCCCTGGCAATGGCTGGGGCTGTGTGTGGCGTTTGCCTCGGTGGCTTATGCGCTGCGCGATGGCTGGATGCAGCCCGGTCAGCCCGACCAGTGGCTGGGCGACGCGCTGGCCCTGGGCTCGGGGGCGTTTTGGGGGCTGACGACGGTGACGATTTTGAGCACCTCGCTGCGGCACATCAGCCCTGAGCGTCTGTTGCTCTACCAAATTGCGAACTGCGCCTTGGTGTTGCCGGTGCTGGCCTGGGCCAGCGGCGAGCCCTTGGGCCTGGCCTATAGCGGCTGGGCCTGGGGTTCTTTGGGCCTGCAAGCCCTGTTGGGCGCTTTTGTCAGTTATTTGGTGTGGATGTGGATGCTGGGCAGGTATCCGGCCACGCACCTGAGCACCTTTGCATTTCTGACCCCGCTGTTCGCGCTGATTTTCGGCACGATATGGCTGCAGGAGTCGATGACGGCCGGCATGCTGGTGGCGCTGCTGGGTGTGACCGTGGGCATTGTGCTGGTGAACCGCAATTAGGGGCGGCTTCAGCGCGTGTTTATCCTGGCGGGTGGGACACCGAGGGGTGGGTATAGACGGCACTGAGCGGGAAACGCTGGCCAAGGGCGTGGTCTTCGATGCAGCGCAATACCAGCGGGCTGCGGTGGCGGTCGGCACTGGCGCGCACTTCGGCCAGCGTCATCCAGAGCGTGCGAACAATACCGGCGTCGAGCGGACGCCCCGCCTCGGGGTCTTGCACAGGGCCGGAGAAGGCGAAGCGCAAATAAGTGACGTCTTCGGCCTCGTGCCCCTGGCTGGCCGGGCGTTGGAAACGCGCCAGATAAACGCCCACCAGATGCCGGGGCTCGAAGGGGTGGGCGGTTTCTTCGATGGCCTCGCGGGCGCAGGCCGAGACCGGGTCTTCGCCTTCTTCGAGGTGGCCCGCCGGGTTGTTCAGGCGCAAGCCCTCAGGGGTGTGCTCTTCGATGAGGAGGTAGCGCCCGTCGCGCTCGATGATGGCCGCCACGGTGACACTGGGTTTCCAACGGGTATTCATGGCGCTTATCATAAGGCGCATGAACACCATCCAAACCCGATTTGGCAGCGGCCAAGAAGTTCGCCGCCTTGAAGACGATGCCTTGCTGGCCGGCCAGGGCCAGTTCACTGACGATGTGCGGCACGAGGGGCAGACGCGTTTGTGTTTTGTGCGCTCGCCATACCCGCATGCGCGCATCGTCTCGATCGATGCCAAGGCCGCACAAGCCATGCCTGGCGTGCGACTGGTGTTGACCGGGGCCGATGTGCAAGCCGCCGGGGTCAAGGTGATGGCCAAGCCGATCATGCACAAGCGCGCTGACGGGGGCCGTCCGGCCTCGCCGGACCGACACCTGTTGGCGGTGGATCGGGTGCGCTTTGTGGGCGAGTGCGTGGTGGCGGTGGTGGCCGACACCGAGCAGCAGGCCCGCGATGCGGCCGAAGCGGTGCAGATCGAGTACGAGGCGCTGCCGCATGCGGTGACGCTGGCCGACGCGCTGGCGCCCAACGCACCGCTCATCAGCGATGCGCCGGACAACCGGGTCGCCGAGTCGCGCCACGGTGACGCGCAAAAGGCACAGGCCGCGTTTGCCGCAGCCCGCCATGTGGTGAAACTGGACATCACCAACCAGAGGGTGGCGGCCCTGTCGATCGAGCCGCGCAGCGTGCAGGCCCACATGGAGGCGGGGCGTTTGGTGGTGCGCATGAGCTCGCAGATGCCCACGGGCATACGCACCCAGATTTGCGACCTGATCGGCTTGAAGGAAGACCAGGTGCGGGTGCTGGTGGGTGATGTGGGCGGTGGCTTTGGCATGAAGACCGGCGCCTACCCCGAGGACCTGGTGGTGGCGTTTTGCGCGCATCGCCTGCAACGACCGGTGAAGTGGATCGCCGAGCGTGCGGAAGAGTTTTTGTCCAGCTGCCATGGCCGCGACATCGAATGCCATGGCGAGTTGGCGCTGGATGCGGCGGGCAAGATTCTGGCCCTGCGCATCGAGACCCTGGCCAATGTGGGGGCCTACCCGAGCATGACGGGGGTGTCGATTCAGATCATGATCGGCCCCTGGGTGCAGACCAGCGTGTATGACATGGGCTGCATCGACTTCCATTACACGGCAGTGATGACGAACACCGCCCCCACGGGCGCCTATCGGGGCGCGGGGCGGCCCGAGGCGATTTACAACATCGAGCGCCTGATCGATGAGGCGGCCCGGGTGAGTGGCATAGACCGTCTGGAGATCCGCCGCAAAAATTTCATTCGTCCTGATCAGTTCCCCTACCAGAACCCGATGGGTCAGACCTATGACACTGGCGACTTTGGCCGCATGATGGCGCAGGGCCTGAAGATCGCCGACTGGGACGGTTTTGCGGCGCGGGCAGCGGCATCGGCCCAGCGCGGCATTTGGCGCGGCTTGGGCATCGCGACTTTTTTGGAGTGGACCGGCGGCAATGCGCTGGAAGAGAACGTGAATGTGCGCATCATGGCCGACGGCGTGATCGAGGTGTTCAGCGCCGTCAACCAGATGGGTCAGGGCATTGCGACTTCATTGGCCCAGTTGGTGGTGGATGTGTTCGATGTGCCGCTGTCGCAGGTGCGGGTGGTGCTGGGCGACACCGACCGGGGCAACGGGTTTGGCAGTGCTGGTTCGCGCTCTTTGTTCACGGGCGGATCGGCGATCAGCGTGGGCTCGCGCCAGGCGCTGGCCAAGGCGCGCGAGTTGGCCGCCGACGCGCTGGAGGCGGCGGCAGATGACCTGGCTTATGCGCATGGCGAGTTCAGCGTGGCGGGGACCGATCTGAAGATCGGCCTGGGCCAGCTGGCCCAACGCCAGACACAAGGCCGCATTGAGCTGGACAGCAAAACCGCCGCCAGCGGCCCGAGTTGGCCCAATGGTTGCCATATTTGCGAGATCGAGCTGGACCCGCAAACGGGCGAGGTGCAGGTGGTGCGCTACAGCTCGATGAACGATGTGGGCCGGGTGGTCAACCCGATGATCGTGCGCGGCCAGTTGGACGGTGGCGCGGTGCAGGGCATCGGCCAGGCCCTGATGGAGCACATGGTCTATGACCCGGCATCGGGCCAGCCGGTGACGGGCTCACTGATGGATTATTCGGCCCCGCGCGCAGACATCATGCCCGCCATGTTCGACACCCATATGGACCAGAGTGTTCCCAGCAAGAACAATGTGCTGGGCGTCAAGGGGGTGGGGGAGCTGGGCACCATCGGGGCGACCCCGGCGGTGGTGAATGCGGTGGCCGATGCGCTGGCGCGCCATGGGCGCGCCGACTTGTCGCCCCGGCTGCAGATGCCGCTGAGCCCGGCCCGGCTCTGGGCGCTGCTGCAACAGCCCCGCGCCTGACCCAAGGGCGGAACCAGGGGCGGGGCAAGTGCCCGGCCCCCCGGATCGGTTGCGCCGATCGCTTCGTTTGCTCAGGAGAGGTGCGGGCCGATGACCTTGGCGATCTCGAACATGGTCACGCTTTCTTTGCCAAACACCGGGCGCAGTTTGTCGTCGGCCCGGATGGTGCGTTTGTCTTTGGGGTCTTGCAAGCCCTGGGCCTTGATGTAGTCCCACAGTTTTTTGGTGACCTCGGGCCGTGACACCAGGCCGGGGCCGATCACGGCCTGCAAAGCGGCGCTGGGCGTGAGGTTGCCGGCCCTGGGGGCACGCTCTTTTTTGACCGTGGCTTTTTTGGCAGCGGCCTTTTTGGCGGCAGGTGACTTGGCGGCGGCTTTTTTAGCCGCCGGTGCCGTGCGGGTGGCCGAGGCGGCGGTTTTGCGCGGCGGGTATTTGCTTTGGCGCGGCTCGAATTCGAACACCACTTTGCCCTGCTCGGCGTCATAGGCCAAAAAGGCCTTGAACGCGCGGCGGGTGCGCATGCTGACGAATTTGTCGAGCAGATCGGTCTTGCCGGTTTCCAGCAGCTTGCTGAGTTGCTCGGTAGAGATGGGTTGTTGCAAGATGATTTTGCCGGTCTTGAAGTCGCAACTCGGCGTGGTCTGGGCGGGGCTGGGCACAGATTTTTCACAGACGTAGTTGCTGCCGTGTTCACGCACCGCCGCCCCGCACTTGGGGCAGGCGCCCAAGGCGGCCTGCTGGCTGAGGTCGACGATCTCGCCGCTGTCGGCGTTTTTGTCGTCGCCAAAGTCGAATTCGAGTTTCCAGTTTTGCTCTTCTTCGCTGTAGACCAGGGCGATTTCGGCGGTGAAAGGCCAGCCCGCCTTGGAGCGGAAGCCGTCGAGAGGGCCGATGCGCTTGTCGCGCAAAAACTGCTCGACCTCGGCCAGCTCAAATGTGCGCCCGCCCGGGGTTTTGCCAAATGAGAAGCCACAGCCCTCGCCCTCGCCTAGCGCCCCGGCGCAGGCATAGCGGCGGTAGTTTTCCTTGACCACCCCGGCGCACTTGGGACAAGGGGTTTGCAGGGTGGCGTAGTCGCCAGGCACGGTGTCGCGGTCGTATTCCTTGGCTTTTTTGACCATGCGCTCGGTCATGTCGGCGATCTCTTGCATGAAGGCCTCGCGCGAGAGTTTGCCGTGCTCCATTTGAGACAGTTTGTATTCCCACTCGCCGGTGAGCTCGGGGCGCGAGAGTTCTTCCACCTGCAAGCCGCGCAGCAAGGTCATGAGCTGGAAGGCTTTGGCGGTGGGGATGAGCTCGCGGCCATCGCGCAGCATGTATTTTTCGTTCAGCAGTCCTTCGATGATGGCGGCACGGGTGGCCGGGGTGCCCAGGCCTTTTTCCTGCATGGCTTCACGCAACTCATCGTCGTCGACCAGTTTGCCCGCGCCTTCCATGGCCCCGAGCAAAGTGGCTTCGCTGTAGCGTGCCGGGGGACGGGTTTTGAGCCCCTTGGCTTCGATGCTTTCGTTGCGGACCCCTTCGCCGGGTTGAACCGCCACCAGGGTTTTGCCGTCGGCGTCGTCTTCGTCGATTTCTTTGCCATAAATGGCCAGCCAGCCCGGCTTGACCAGCACCTTGCCTTCGCTCTTGAAGTGGTGGCTCTTGCCGGCATGGGCCACCTGAGTGATGCGGGTGGTGACGAGGTATTCGGCACTGGGGTAGAACACCGCCATGAAGCGGCGCACCACGAGGTCGTAAATTTTTTGTTCGGCTTCGGACAGACCACTGGGGGCCTGCAAGGTGGGGATGATGGCAAAGTGATCGGAGACTTTGCTGTTGTCAAATACGCGCGGTATTTTGCGCACATAAGACTGGTTGAGCGCGACCAGGGCATGGGGGGCCAGGTGTTTGAGGCCGCTGTCGGCCAGCATTTCGAAGGTCTGCTTGACCACCGGCACGTAGTCTTCGGGCAGATGGCGCGAGTCGGTGCGGGGGTAGGTGAGGGCCTTGTGGCGCTCGTACAGGCTTTGCGCCAGCGATAGCGTGGTTTTGGCCGAAAAGCCAAAGCGGCCATTGGCCTCGCGTTGCAGGCTGGTGAGGTCAAAGAGGGCGGGGCTGGCCTTGGTGCTGGGCTTGCTTTCTTCGGTGACTGTGCCGGTGCGCCCGCGCACGGCGTCGGCGATGGTGACGGCCTCTTTGAGGCTCCAGACGCGATCGGCCTTGAGCTCGCCGTCGTCGGTTTTCTTCCAGGCGGGGTCGAACCACTTGGCCGGGTAGAGGCCGGCCTGGGCCTGGAATTGGGCATGGACTTCCCAGTAGTCGCGGCTGATGAAGCGGCGGATTTGCTCTTCGCGCTCGACGACGATGGCCAGGGTCGGGGTCTGCACCCGCCCGACCGTGGTGAGGAAAAAGCCGCCGTCGCGCGAGTTAAAGGCAGTGAAGGCGCGGGTGCCGTTGATGCCGACCAGCCAGTCGGCCTCGGAGCGGCTGCGCGCGGCATCGGCCAGGCCGCGCATGTCGTCTTCGCTGCGCAACTGGGCAAAGCCGTCGCGGATGGCCTGCGGGGTCATCGATTGCAGCCACAAACGCCGCACCGGCTTGCCCAGGCCTTTGACGCCGCCCGCATATTGCTCGATGAGGCGAAAGATCAGCTCGCCCTCGCGCCCCGCGTCACAGGCGTTGATGAGGTGGGTGACGTCTTTGCGTTTGGCTTGCTTGACGACCGCATTGAGGCGCGACTTGGTTTTGTCCACCGGCTTCAAGTCAAAGTGGGGCGGGATGACCGGCAAGTGGGAAAAACTCCATTTGCCGCGCTTGACGTCGTATTTTTCGGGGGCCTGGATCTCGACCAGGTGGCCCACGGCGCTGGTCACCACAAAGCGGTCGTTCTCGAAATGGTCGTCGTGCTTTTCAAACTTGCCCGCCTCGGGCGTGAGGGCCCGGACGATGTCCTGGGCGACTGAAGGCTTTTCGGCGATCACCAATGTTTTGCTCATGTCTTACCTTAGCTCGTTTCGATGGGCAGACCGACCCCCAAGGGGACATCTGCTTACAATGCAGTCCTCGCGTGCGCATGCGCGCACGCGCACCCGCACACGCGCACGCACATGCGTGCGCACACACACATTCAACTTACCAGAGATTTGCCTTGTCGACAAAATCCCCTGCTTTTCGGCGCATTCAGACCCGGCGCTCGGGCGTGCATGGCAAAGGCGTGTTTGCCTTGTCCCCCTTGGCCCCGGGTGAAATCATCATCGAGTACACGGGTGAAATCATCGACTGGGAAGAGGCCCTGCGCCGCCACCCGCATGACCCCCAAGACCCGAATCACACGTTTTATTTTCACATTGACGAGCAGCGGGTGATCGATGCCAAATACGGCGGCAATTCTTCGCGCTGGATCAATCACTCTTGCAACCCCAACTGCGAGGCCGACGAACAGGATGGCCGGGTGTTCATTAAGGCGCTGCGGGCAATCAAGCCGGGCGAAGAGTTGTTTTATGACTACGGCTTGATCATTGACGAGCCGCTCACCCCGACGCTCAAGGCCGAGTATCCCTGTTGGTGCGGGCATCGGCAATGCCGGGGCACCTTGCTGGCCCAGGGCGAGCCCAAGCCCAAAAAGAAGCGCAAAAAGCGCTGACCGCCCTGCGATGCGCGCAGACTGGCACTTGGAGGATTTGTGGCTGTCGCTGCGCGACATTTGCCCCGGGATCAGCATAGAGTGGCTGCCGACCATCGATTCGACCAACACCGAGTTGTCGCGCCGGGTGCGCCGTGGACAAACCGACCCGGTGTTGCTGGTGGCCGAGGCGCAAACCGCCGGGCGGGGGCGTTTGGGCCGCGCCTGGCTGACCCCGCCGGGCAGCGCGCTGACTTTTTCTTTGGGGCTGCCGCTGCGGCCTGACCTGTGGTCGGGCTTGTCGCTGGCCGTGGGGGTGACCCTGGTCGAGGCCTTGGACCCTGAGCAAACCATGGGCCTGGGCTTGAAATGGCCCAACGACCTTTGGCATTGGGCCCCGCCCGAAGCCCCGACCAAACTGGGGGGCATCCTGATTGAAACGCTGCCCCTGCCCCAGCCTGAGGAGGGGCGATTTCTGATTGTGGGGGTGGGCATCAACCGCCTGACCCCTGACATTGAGGTGGGCGCCATTGCCGCACGCGGGCTGGATCATTGGGGGCAGCCCCCTGCCCCCGGCCAGTTGCTGGCCCGATTGGCCGTGCCACTGGCGCGCATGCTGCCTGAATTTGAGCAACGGGGCCCCCGGCCCTGGCTGATGCCCTATGCGACGCGCGACCTGCTGCAGGGCCGGGCCCTGCAAACCAGCCTGGGACTGCAGGGCCTGGGGATGGGGGTGGATGAACAAGGGGCCTTGCTGCTCAAGACCGAAGAGGGGGTGGTGCGCATAGACAGTGCGGAGGTCAGCGTGCGCCCTCTTACAATCGGTCCACCATGAAGTGGATTGCGATGTGCCTGATTGGGGCCAATGTATGGTGGGCCGCCTGGGCCCGAGACGCGCTGGCACCCTGGGGTTGGGCACCCCCGAACGACCATCAGCCCGAGCGCTTTGAGCAACAATTGCGACCGGACGCGCTGCAACTTATGAGGAAATCGACATGATGCAACTGTATTTTGCCCCCGGGGCCTGCTCATTTGTGCCGCACACCATGATGGAGGACAGCGGCCTGGCCTTCGAGCCCGTGATGCTGAAGTTGCACAAGGGCGAACAAAACGCCGAGCCCTTTCGCTCGATCAACCCACGCGGCCAGGTGCCGGTGCTGGTCGACCATGGCGTGGCGCTGACCCAGATCGTGGCCCTGTGCCTGCACATCGATGCGCAGTGCCCGCAACGCGGTTTTTTGCCGCGCGAGCCGATGGCGCGCAGCCAGGCGGTTTCGACCTTGGCCTGGATGAACAACACGGTACACCCGACTTTCACGCATATTTTCATGCCGCAAAAATTCCACGATGATGCGCAAGTTCAAGCCGAAATGCGCCGCTACGCCGTGGGGCAATATGGGCGGCTGCTGGATGAGCTGCAACAGTGTGTGCAAAACGCCCATGCCGCAGGCCAGGCCTGGTTGTGCGGCGCGAACTGGGGGCCGCTGGATGCCTATGCACTGACGCTGACGCGCTGGGGCAGCATGGCCGGGCACGATCCTCAGGCACGCCCTGCCCTGTGGGCCCATGTGCAAAAAGTGGCCGAGCAGGCCGCCGTGGCGCGCGTGATTGAGCGCGAGCGCCTGACGCTGAACATGTACAAGCCGGGCTGAATGGGGTGCCCTCCCCTGGCTTGGGGCTGGCCGCCAACCCCGGCCAAAGCAGCGCCGCTTATGCGTCGGGGAGGCTATTGAAGCGCACAGAAAACCGGGCCCCCGGCGAAGGCTTGCCCTGCTGGGCGGCTTCGAGCGTGACCTGGGCCTGGTGTTGCTGGGCGATTTCGAGCACGATGGGCAGGCCCAGGCCAGAGCCGTCGGCCTCTGCCCCCAGGGCCCGATAAAAGGGCTGGAACACCAGCTCACGCTCACTGTCGGGCACGCCCGGCCCGTTGTCTTCGACCTGAAACACCACCACATGCCCGAACCGATCGGCCAATAAGCGCACGGTGACCACGCCCGGATGATCGGGCAGGGAGGGCGTGTAATTCAGGGCGTTGTCAACCAGATTGCGCATCAATTCTTTGAGCAAAGTGGGGTTGCCTTCGACTTTGACCCCGGGGCTGCCGGGCTCGACACCTTCGTAACCGAGGTCGATGCGCTTGTCCATGGCGCGCGGCAAAGAGTCTTGCAAAACGTCCATGGCCAACTCGACCAGATCGCAGGGCTGGCGCCCCAGGGTAGCCCCGCCGCTCTCGGCCCGCGCCAGAGACAGCAATTGATTGACCGTGTGGGTGGCGCGGATGCTGGCGCGCCCGATCAGCTGCAAGGACTGCTTGAGTTCGAGCGCACCCGCGTTTTCCCGCTGGGCCAGATCGGCCTGCATGCGCAAACCGGCCAAGGGGGTCTTGAGCTGATGGGCGGCATCGGCCAGAAAGCGTTTTTGTGTGGCGATGGAGTCTTTGAGCCGGGTCAGCAGACCGTTGATGGCGGTGACCAGTGGGGCGACCTCCAGCGGCACCGATTGATCGTCCAGCGGGCTGAGGTCGTCGGGCTTGCGTTGCCGGATGCGCTCTTCGAGCCGGTTGAGGGGCCGGATGCCACGCGCCAGGGCCAGCCAGACCAACAAGACGGCCAAGGGCAGGATGACGAATTGGGGCAACATGACGCCCTTGATGATTTCGGTGGCCAGCACAGAGCGCTTTTCCAGCGTTTCGGCCACTTGCACCAGGGCCGGGGTGGAGCCGGGCGCTTCGACGTCGATCCAGAGGTAGGCCACCCGCACCGGGGTGCCGCGCACCTCGTCGTTGCGCAACATGACGATGCCGATGGAGGTAGGCTCGTCTTCGCTGGGCAAGGGCAATTCGCGCTCGCCACTGAGGAACTCGCCGCGCGCCCCCAGCACCTGGTAGTAAATGAGGTCGATGTCGTCGGCGCGCAAAATTTCGCGCGCGGGGGCGGGCAAATAAAAATCGACGCGCACGCCGTCGGAGCGCACCAGTTGGGCCAGGGCCTGAACGTTGTATTCGAGGGCCCGATCAAATGGCCGGCCAGCGATGCCCTCGGCCACCAGCCAGGTCAGCACCAGGCTGATGGGCCACAGGAGCAACAAAGGCGTGAGCATCCAGTCCAGGATCTCACCGAACAGGGAACGCTGCTCACGCCGAAACAACTTCAATTGGGAATTTTTTCCAGGCAATAGCCCAAGCCACGGACGGTGGCGATGCGGATGGGGCCCTTTTCAATTTTCTTGCGCAGCCGATGGATATAGACCTCGATGGCATTGTTGCTGACCTCTTCGCCCCACTCGCACAGGCGCTCGACCAACTGGTCTTTGCTGACCAGCCGGCCAGCGCGTTGCAACAGCACCTCCAACAACCCGAGCTCGCGGGCGGAGAGCTCGACCATCTTGCCGTCGATGGTGGCCACCCGACCGGCCTGGTCGTAGACCAGCGGGCCGTGTTTGATGGCCGAACTGGTGCCGCCCATGCCCCGGCGTGTCAGGGCCCGCACCCGGGCTTCGAGCTCTTGCAGGCTGAAGGGTTTGGCCATGTAGTCGTCGGCCCCGTAATCGAGCCCTTTGACACGCTCTTCCACACCGTCGGCGGCGGTGAGAATGAGCACGGGCACGGCGCTGCCTCTTGCGCGCAAACGCTTGAGCACATCGAGGCCATGCATCTTGGGCAAGCCCAGGTCGAGGATGAGCAAGTCAAATTCGTCGGTGGTCATCAGGGCGGCGTCGGCTTCGGTGCCGGAGGCCACATGATCGACCGCCGCACCGGAGGCGCGCAGCGTTCGCAATAATCCGTCGGCCAACACCTGATCGTCTTCGGCGATGAGTATGCGCATGGGGTCTCCTTGGGGCTCTTTGCCCCAGATGCTAACGCCATTCCGGGCGTTTGATGTCGGGGTTTCAACTCAGGCCCCTTGGGCCGGGCCATCAAGCCGCCGTCATTCGGCCTCACCGGCGTAGATCTCCAGCCCCAGACGCAAGACGGTGGCGACGTCGGGGCCCACCTGTTCGCGCCATTCGGCCTCGGCCTGCTGCACCGCCCGCTCGAAGGCGTGCAACCAATCGAGCCCCATCGGCGTGAAGCGGATGACCTTGGCGCGCCCGTCGCGCGGGTCGGCCTCGCGCTGCACCAGCCCCCAGGCCTCGCATTGGCTCACCAGGTCGCCCATGGCCTGCTTGCTCATGCCGGCGCTGTCGGCCAACTCGCTCAGGCGCGAGCCACCCAGCCCGACATGGCGTGTGATGTGGATGTGCGCGGCACTGACTTGCTGGCGCGCGGCCAGATTGGACAGGGCCAGCGGCACTTCGGGTTGGTGGGCCATGAGGTACATGACCCGCTCGTCAAAGCGGCGCATGGCCTGCCCCAACAGTCGGCCCAGCTGGGTGCGTCGCCAATCGGCCCCGGCTCGGGCCGAGGGCAGCGCAGGGGCAGGTGGGGGTTGTGTATGCATCACTAGATAATAAGGCAAACTGACCAAATAATGGCTTGTTTTCTTTTTATCCACCCGCTACATTACTGTTCAAGCATCCAGCCTGTGTTTTGAAACAGCCACTGGTGATTTTTTACAACCCATTGATCTCAAAGGAAAAAACCATGGACGCACCTGTCAAGGGCCTGGCCCCCAACGGCGAGAAAGCCAAAGCCCTGCAAGCCGCTTTGGCCCAAATTGAAAAGCAATTCGGCAAAGGCACCATCATGCGCCTGGGCGAGGGCGAGGTCATCGAGGACATCCAGGTGGTGTCCACCGGCTCATTGGGGCTGGACATCGCGCTGGGTGTGGGTGGCTTGCCACGGGGTCGGGTGGTCGAGATCTACGGCCCCGAATCTTCGGGCAAAACCACCCTGACGCTGCAAGTCATCGCCGAGATGCAAAAGCAGGGCGGCACCTGCGCTTTCGTGGACGCCGAACATGCGCTGGATGTGCAATACGCCCAAAAGCTGGGGGTCAATCTGCCCGATCTGCTGATCAGCCAGCCCGACACCGGTGAGCAGGCGCTGGAGATCGTCGACAGCCTGGTGCGTTCGGGCGCCGTCGACCTGATCGTGATTGACTCGGTGGCGGCGCTGACGCCGAAGGCCGAACTGGAGGGCGAGATGGGTGACTCGCTGCCCGGCTTGCAAGCGCGCCTGATGAGCCAAGCCCTGCGCAAGCTGACCGCCACCATCAAAAAGACCAACTGCATGGTCATTTTCATCAACCAGATCCGCATGAAAATCGGTGTCATGTTCGGCTCGCCCGAAACCACCACCGGCGGCAATGCGCTGAAGTTCTACGCCTCGGTGCGCATCGACATCCGCCGCACCGGCACGATCAAAAAAGGCGATGAGGCGATCGGCAATGAAACCAAGGTCAAAGTGGTGAAAAACAAGGTGGCACCACCGTTCAAGACCGCAGAGTTCGACATTCTGTTTGGCGAGGGCATCAGTCGCGAGGGCGAGATCATCGACATGGGCGTGAATGCGCACATCATCGAAAAGTCTGGTGCCTGGTACGCCTACAACGGCGAAAAAATCGGACAGGGCCGCGACAATGCGCGCGAGTTCCTGCGCGAGAACACCGACTTGGCCTTTGAGATTGAAAACAAGGTGCGCGAATCGCTGGGCATTCCCCTGCTGGCCGCCGAAGTCGGGGCCGAATGAACAAAGGCCCGTACGGGCACGCCGTCGCATGACTTCCCCCGAGCTCACCCCGACGCGCAGCGGCCCCTCTTTGAAGGGCCGGGCCCTGCGCCTGTTGGCGCTGCGCGAGCACACGCGCAGCGAGCTGGAAAAAAAACTGGCCCGCCATGAGCCTGACCCGGATGAGCTGCGCCAGGCGCTGGATGAGCTGCAGGCCAAGGGTTTTATTTGCGAGCAGCGGGTGCTTGAGTCGGTGCTGCACAGCCGCGCCCCCCGTCTGGGCACGCGCCGGGTGCGCCAGGAGTTGCAGGCCAAAGGTGTGAGCGAGCAGGGGCTGGCCGAGGCCGTGGCCCGATTGCGCGACACCGAGTTGGCAAGGGCGCGCGAGGTGTGGCGTAAAAAATTCGGGCAGCTGGCGACCGAGCCCAAAGAGAGGGCGCGTCAAGCGCGCTTTTTGCTGGCGCGGGGCTTTGCGGGCGAGGTGGTGCGCCGCGTCACGCAATGCGAGGACGTGGACTGATCACAGACCCAGCATGAGACGCAGGTTTTGCACCGCCGCGCCGCTGGCCCCCTTGCCCAGATTGTCAAGGCGGGCGATGACCACGGCCTGGCGCTGATCCTCGTTGGCAAAGACGCGAATCTCCAGCCGATTGGTGTCGTTGAGCGCAGTGGCGTCGAGTTTGCCGTCTTCGGTGGCCTCGCACACCGCCACACAGCCGCCCTCGGTTTGGGCGTAATGGTGGCGCAAAGCGGCTTCGAGATCGGCGGCGCGGGGGCGCCCGGGCAACTGATCGAGATGCAAGGGCAGCTGCACCAACATGCCCTGGCGAAAATTCCCCACCCCGGGCAGGAACAGGGGGCGGCAGGTGAGCCCGGTGTATTTCATGATTTCGGGCACGTGCTTGTGCTGCAAGCCCAAGGCGTAGGCTTCGAACAAGGGTGCAGCGCCGGCTTCATAAGCCTCAATCATCTGTCTTCCACCGCCAGAGTAACCACTTACTGACGGCAAACTCACCGGGAAATCGGCAGGAACCAGGCCGGCCTCGATGAGGGGGCGCAGCACGGCGATGGCCCCGGTGGCGTAGCAGCCGGGGTTGGCCACGCGCCGGGCCACACGGATGGCCTGGGCCTGAGCGGCGCCCATTTCGGGGAAACCAAAGACCCAATCGGGGTGGGTGCGGTGGGCGGTAGAGGCGTCGATGATGCGGGGTTGGCGACCGGGAAGGGCGTCGATCATGGCCACCGATTCGCGGGCGGCGGCATCATGCAGGCACAACAGCACCAGATCGGCCTGGGCCATGATCTCGCGCTTGGCTACGGGGTCTTTGCGGCGGGCGGGGTCGATGCTGGCCACGGCGATCTGGGGGATATGGGCCAGTCGCTCACGAATTTGCAGGCCGGTGGTGCCGGCTTCGCCATCAATGAACACGGTGTACATGATTTGTCAGCATCGAATCAGGTTGGTGCATTGCAACATGATACATTTCACGGCGGAGAAGTCCAGTGGCGGCCTGTGCCGCAGGTGCCTTGGGCCTTACACCCAGTATCACCCCCGTGCAAAGAGAGACCTCATGAAGATTCACGAGTACCAAGGCAAGGAGATCTTGCGTCAATTCGGCGTGCCAGTGCCCCGGGGCATTGCGGCCTTTACGGTGCAAGAGGCGGTTGAAGCCGCACAAAAATTGGGCGGCCCGGTTTGGGTGGTCAAAGCCCAGATTCACGCAGGTGGCCGAGGCAAGGGCGGCGGCGTGAAAGTGGCGAAGTCGGTCGATCAGGTCAAAGAACTGGCCAGCCAGATTCTGGGCATGCAGCTCAAGACCCACCAGACCGGCCCCGAAGGCCAGAAGGTGCGACGCCTCTATATAGAAGAAGGCGCCGACATCAAAAAAGAATACTACGTCTCTATCGTGACCGATCGCGCCAGCCAGAAGGTGGCCCTGATCGCGTCCAGCGAAGGCGGAATGGACATTGAAGAGGTGGCCCACAGCACGCCGGAAAAAATCATCACCGAACTGATTGACCCGCTGAGCGGTCTGGGCCAGGCCCAGGCCCTGAAAGTGGCCAACGGCATCGGCCTGACGGGCGCCTCGGCCACGCAAGCCGCCGATGTGTTCCAGAAGATCTACAAGTGCTATATGGAGACCGACGCCTCTTTGGTCGAGATCAACCCGCTGAACTGCGACAGCGCGGGCCATATCATTGCCCTGGACGCCAAGTTCAACTTTGACAGCAACGCGCTGTTCCGCCACCCCGAAATCGTGGCCTACCGCGACCTCGATGAAGAGGACCCCGCCGAGGTCGAGGCCTCGAAGTTCGATTTGGCCTATATCAGCCTGGACGGCAACATCGGTTGCCTGGTCAACGGCGCGGGCCTGGCCATGGCCACGATGGACACCATCAAGCTGTTTGGCGCCGAACCGGCCAACTTCCTCGATGTGGGCGGCGGCGCCACCCCCGAGAAGGTGACCGAGGCTTTCAAAATCATGTTGAAGAACCCCAAGGTCAAGGCCATTTTGGTCAACATCTTTGGCGGCATCATGCGCTGCGACACCATCGCCACCGGCGTGATCACGGCTTGCAAAGCGGTGAACCTGAGCGTGCCCCTGGTGGTGCGCATGAAGGGCACCAACGAAGAGCTGGGCAAGAAGATGCTGGCCGAATCCGGCCTGCCCATCATCAGCGCCGACAGCATGGCCGAAGCCGCCCAAAAAGTGGTCGCTACCGTTCAATAAATGATTTGGCCGGGCGTGCGCCCGGCCCGAGAAGGACCCCATCATGTCGATCTTCATCCACAAGAACACCAAAGTCATCACCCAGGGCATCACGGGCAAGACCGGGCAGTTTCACACTGAAAAATGCCAGGAATACGCCAACGGCAAAAACTGCTTTGTGGCGGGCGTGAACCCGAAAAAAGCCGGTGAAAAGATTTTTGACATCCCCATTTATGCTTCGGTCAAAGAAGCGGCCCATCAGACCGGCGCCACGGTGTCGGTGATTTATGTGCCGCCCGCCGGTGCGGCGGCAGCGATTTGGGAGGCGGTGGAAGCCGACCTGGACTTGGCCATTTGCATCACTGAGGGCATCCCGGTGCGCGACATGCTGGAAGTGCGCAACAAAATGAAGGCCAAGGAGGCCGCAGGCGGCAAGAAAACCCTGTTGCTGGGCCCGAACTGCCCCGGCCTGATCACCCCCGACGAGATCAAGATTGGCATCATGCCAGGCCACATCCACCGCAAGGGCCGCATTGGGGTGGTGTCGCGCTCGGGGACGTTGACTTATGAAGCGGTGGCACAGTTGACTGAAATCGGCCTGGGCCAGTCGAGCGCCGTGGGCATTGGGGGCGACCCGATCAATGGCCTCAAGCACATCGATGTGATGAGGGCCTTCAATGACGACCCCGACACCGATGCCGTGATCATGATCGGCGAGATCGGTGGCCCCGATGAGGCCGAAGCCGCCCGCTGGTGCAAAGACCATATGAAAAAACCCATTGTGGGCTTTATTGCCGGCGTGACAGCCCCCCCGGGCAAACGCATGGGGCATGCGGGCGCCCTGATCTCGGGCGGCGCCGACACCGCCGACGCCAAGCTGGCGATCATGGAGGAGTGCGGCTTCAAAGTGACCCGCAACCCGTCTGAGATGGGCAAGCTGCTCAAAGCCCTGCTCTGACGAGCCGCCTCATCCATCTCAAACCGCCTTCGGGCGGTTTTTTTTTGCAAGCCCAGGGCTATCGCTTGGGTGACTTGGGGCCTGGCCTGGTTGGAGTCACGTTGCGCTGCCGCGTCTCAATGCCGTTAAACTTGGGCCATAAATCACATATGACGGGATCCACCCGTTCTGGAGTTTGAGACCATGGAATTTTTAAATGACGCCGATTTCTGGATCGGCTTGATGAAGATCATCTGGATCAACATCATTCTGTCGGGTGACAACGCGGTCGTGATCGCACTGGCCGCCCGCTCACTACCGGCACACCAGCAGAAAAAAGCCATCATGTTTGGGTCCGGTGCGGCCGTGGTGCTGCGGATCGTTTTGACGGTGGTGGCGGTCCAGTTGCTGGCTTTGTCGTACCTGCAAATCATCGGCGGCCTGCTTTTGCTGTGGATCGGTGTGCAGCTCTTGAGCGAAGAAGACGACCATGAGGAAGGCGAGGCCGAGCAAAAAGGCCTGATGGCGGCGGTGCGCACCATATTGATCGCCGACATCGTGATGAGCCTGGACAATGTGATTGCTGTCGCGGCGGCCGCCAAAGGTTCGACCACGCTGCTGATCATCGGCCTGGCCATCAGTATCCCGTTGGTGATCTTTGGCAGCACGCTGATGATCAAGCTGATGGAGCGTTACCCGATCATTGTGACCCTGGGGGCCGCACTGATCGGCTGGGTGGGTGGCGAGACCATGGTCAGCGATGTGGCCCTCAGCGAGGTGGTGGCCGAAAACCCGGCACTGCATTATGTGGCCGCTGCCGCAGGTGCGATTGTGGTGGTTTTGTTGGGTCAGTATCTGGGACGCAGAAGTGCCAAAAAATCATCAAAAGAGGGTGCATAGCGCACACTTTTAGGCCGGTTTTCAGCCGGTTTTCTTCCTATCATGGTCAGCTTTCTTTATAGGAGCTGGCCATGTCTATTTTGCATCGCGGTTTTACCTTGATTGAGTTGATGGTGGTGATCGCCATCGTGGGTTTGTTGGCGTCATTTGCCATTCCGGCGTATCAGGATCATTTGGTGCGGGCGCGGGTGTCGGAAGGCCTGGCTCTGGCCGGTGGCGCCAAAAACGTGGTGTTGGAGAACCTCTCCGGCGGCAACCCCAATGGCTCATCACAAGGCTATGCCCAGGGGTATGCGGCCCCGGCAGCCACCGCCAATATTGAGAGCGTGGGCATCGACCCCGACACCGGGGTGATTTCGATCAAAACCAGCCCGGCCGCTGGGGACGCCCTGGTGTTGTTGGTGCCCTTCACAGGCACTTTGTCTGCCCCGGTGGCCCTGCCGGGCGGCACCAGTGCGTTTACACCACCGAGCCAAGGCAATTTGCTCTGGAGGTGCCTGAGCAAGGACAGCACCGCGCCCGCCAACATCACCCTGCCCGGCGGCACACGCTTGCGCTCGCAACTGGCCCCGCCCGAGTGCCGCTGAGGGCGCACAGTCGCGCCAGTGCTTGTGGCCCGTGTGTGCGTGGCCTACCATGGTTTTTTTGGGGCGACTGAACGATGTCTTCTTCCATTGCCAGCACCGACACCATAGAAGGTTCGGGCCACCCACTGTGCTTCAAAACCCGGGCAGGGACCGCGCGGCCCGGGGTGTTGGGTTTGGGCGATGCCCAAGACCTGTTCATGACCCAGGCGCGGGCCATGGGTGGCCATCAGAAAGAGGCAGTGGTGCAAGAGGGCGAGAATGGCTCGGCCTGGCGCATGGTGAGCGACGAAGGGCCGGCGCTGCAAGGCACCGATTTGGCCCCGTTTCCACTGGGATTCATGTCGGCGGCATTGCAAGCCGAGTTATTGCAAAGAATGGCGCAACTGGCCCAGAAAGACGGCGTGGCGCTGCACGATTTGCAAAGCCTGGGGTTCAACGACTATGTGTTCGAGGGCTCATTTTTTAAGGGGACAGGGCGCGGACAAGCCATGCCGCCCCGATTCACGGTACAGGCCAAGACCACGGCGCCTGACGAAGTGCTGCACAGCCTGGCGCAGCGGGCCGCACTGGCCTCGCCCTTGCTGGCGGCATGGGCAACGCCCTTGCAAAACACTTTTGCCTTGTATGCCAATGGCCGACGGGTGCAGTTGCGCGAACTGAGGCCCAGCCAGACCGATGCCCTGGACCCTTTCAAAACCTGGGCACAGGCACCCGCCCCTTTGAGTAGCGAGCAGGCCTGGCCCGACATTGTGCGCAAAGCACCTCCTGTGGTGGTGAAGAACCCTACCCCACCCTCGGGCTGGGAGGCTGGCCGGGTGGATATTCCCATTCATGGGCAGTGTGCTTCGGATGCAGGCCGGGGCCGCAGCCTGACCTGGGCGAATCGACTGGGCGGCTCGGCATTTGCCATCGATAGCGATGACCGAGTACAAGGCGACCAGGCCCCCAGCGCACTGGCGCATGGCCATGCCGGCATTGCCTTTTGTTTCATGACCCAGTTGTTGCGTTATGTGGCGCACCACCACATGAAGGTGCGGGCGCTGCGCTTGGTTCAGTTCAGCCCTTGTCGGGTGGAGTCGGGAAGGGCCGTGGCCATGCCACTGGATACGCATGTGTTTGTGCACACCGAAGAAACCGATGAGGTGATGGAGCGACTGGTTCAGATGTCGGCGCGCACCTGCTATTTGCATGCGGCGCTGGGGGCGGCGCTGGCGCCAGAGATTCAACTGAGTGTGCGGGGCTGATTGGCGGGGGGGCGGTGGTTGGGCCCGGTTTCTGATGAGTCTGCGCTAGATCAATGCCTGTAATTGACAGCAATCTTGAAAAGTGTGAGGCCGGGATTGACTTTTTCAAATGCCCAGCCTTGCGCAATGCCACCGTTGATTTGCGTAGAAATATCAAATTGATGCGACGGGAATCGCGCCCGTGCGAGTTCTGCACTGAGACTCATTGAACCGTTTAAAGCATGCTCGGCGCCAATGCCGAGCACATGACCTCTGGAGGTGTTTCTGTGGCTCAGAAACCCATTCGGGTCATTGATGATTTCACCGTTGTTATACCTGTTGGCGAAAGTTGTCTCGAGTTTTGTCCAGGCAAGCCCCCCACTGAGGTAGATCAGGCTTTCACCAAAATCACGGCCAAGCCGAAGCTGTAATGTTTTTAAGGTGTCGTATTTGGTCTCTGATGATTTGTACTGTCCGACCGTTGGAAAAGTAGCGGCACCGTTGATATGTGGACGAAAAACATTGGCTTCTATGCCCAGAATGTAGTTGGCGTGAATTTTCCAGTTGTAGCCTATGTGTCCCCCATAAAAGTTGCCACTGGCTTTTTGCATGGGATTTGATATAGGCAAAACACTGCAATCCCATGTGCCAGAAATGCATTCAGTCGAATGCGTCTGCGACCCTTGGCCGATGTTCAAGCCGATATACACGCCACTCCAGTTGGTTTTTTTAAAGCTTGCATGCTGGGTTTCTGTCGCATGTGCAGGTAAAGATGCAGCAAGGCCGCTAAAAAACAAAACGATTGCAGCATGGGCAAGTCTAGGGAAGCTCTGTAAAACACCATGCGCCGTTTCATCCCAAACCCGGGTGCTCTGCTTTGTTGGATTTCTTGCAGAGATATCCCGATAGCTGGTTCGGAATCCGCCTTGCACGGCATCCCGATTTTGGGTGGAATTTGCACGCAGCGAGTTTTGCAGAGCGTCTCTAGACATCTCAACCCTGGTTTTAAGTTAAATCAATCACGATTATGCGTCTTTGAAGTAGAAACGCCCGTTTCTAAAACAAGACAGATATGACGTTAACAGCCTTGCGGGTGATCAGGGGTAGTGGAATGCCCGATTATCTTGTTTTACTGGCTTTGCAATCTGGAAAATGGGCTCAGGGATTGGCGACAAAGCTGCCCGATTTGCCACCGTGTTTTTCGAGCAATTTCACATCGGTGATGGTCATGCCGCGATCCACCGCCTTGAGCATGTCGTAGATGGTGAGCAGGGCGACCTGAACGGCGGTGAGGGCTTCCATCTCCACGCCGGTGGGGCCGACGGTTTCGACGGTGGCTTGAACCTGTACGCCGGGCGGGTGGTCTTGGGTGTGCAGGTCTATGGCCACTCGGGTGAGGGCCAGCGGGTGGCACAAGGGGATGAGGTCGCTGGTTTTTTTGGCCGCCTGTATGCCGGCGATGCGGGCGATGCCCAGCACATCGCCTTTCTTGGCGTTGCCTTGTCGCACTTGGTCCAGCGTGTCGGGGCGCATGAGAATTTTCCCGCTGGCGACGGCGACGCGGTGGGTGGCGGCTTTGGCCGCGACATCGACCATGTGGGCCTGTCCGTGGGCGTCAAAATGCGTCAAATTCATGGTGGAAGCGGTGTTTTCAGGCATGATAGGCGACATGCTACCGCGAATGACACGAGGCCGTTGGCGGCACTGGTGGGTCACCCCTGTGCTGTGCCTGGGTCTGGCCAGCCAAGCCCAGGCGCCATTGCAATTGCCCGCCCTGGGTGACGGCGCCGAGTGGGCGTTGGGCGAAGAGCGCCAATTGGGGGACGCCATCATGGCGCAGGTTTGGCGTGACCCCGATGTGATCGATGACCCGGTGTTGCTGGACTATGTGCAAGGCATCTGGAACCCGCTGCTGGTGGTCGCGCGGCAACGTGGTGAGTTGCCCAATGAGCTGGATCAGCGGTTTGCCTGGGACATGGTGCTGGTGCGTGACCGGTCGGTGAACGCCTTTGCCTTGCCGGGCGGCTATATGGGGGTACACCTGGGGCTGATCGCTGTGGCCAGCAACCGCGATGAGTTGGCGGCGGTGTTGGCGCATGAGACCAGCCACATCACCCAACGCCACATCGCCCGCATGTTGGCGCAAGAAAGCAAGACCACCCCCCTGTTGCTGGGGACCATGTTGCTGGGTTTGCTGGCGGCCAGCCGCAGCCCGGATGCCGCAGGGGCCTTGTTGATTGGCGGTCAGGCGGCGGCGATGCAAAACCAGCTGAGTTTTTCTCGGGACATGGAGCGCGAGGCCGACCGGGTGGGCTTTGGCCTGTTGGCCCCGGCGGGGTTTGAGAGCCAGGGGGCGATCACGCTGTTTGAAAAACTCATCCAGGCCTCACGCCTGAACGATTCCGGGTCTTACCCCTACTTGCGCAGCCACCCCATGAGCACCGAGCGGATGGCCGATATGGCTGGCCGCGCCCAACAGCTGCGTGCACCCCAAGCGGCCAAGCATGCCGATGTCTGGCATGCCCTGATGGCGGCCCGGGCCCGTGCGCTGACCGAGACCAGCCCGGACGCACAAAGGCAATTGATGCTTTTGGCGAAAGAACGCAAGGCCGAGGCCGGGGCCACGCCGGTGGCGACGCTGGCGGCCTGGTATGCCGGTGCTTTGGCGCACATTCAGGCGCGCCAATATGAAGAGGCCGATGCGCTATTGAACGCCCTGCGGCTGGCCATGCCGGGGGCCGGGCTGGCGCAGGACCGGCTGAGCTGGTTGGTGGCCGAGGCGCGCTTGCGGGCGGGCCGCGCCGTGGATGCACTGGCCGAGTTGGAGCGTGTGTCGGCGGCATCCAGGCCGCAGCGGGCGCACCAGATCTGGCGCTGGCAGGCGCTGCTGGCCACGGGTCGGGTTCAGGATGCGCAGCAGGCCCGGGGCGAGATGGATGTCTGGTTGTCGCGCCATCCGAGAGACGGGCAGGTGTGGGGGCTGAGCGGGCAGGCCCTGGAACTGACGGGGGACGCTTTGCGCAGCCTGCGTGCGCAGGCCGAGGCGCGTGCGGTGCGGTTTGACCTGGTGGCCGGCATAGACCGCCTGCTGGCGGCGCAGGATTTGGCGCGAGAGTTGGGGCGTCAGGGCCGCTTGACGAGAGCGCAGGAGATGGATGCGGCCATCATCGATTCGCGCCTGCGCCAGTTAAAGGCGGGGCGGCGGGAACAGACGCTCCAGCGCTGAATCGATGACCACGCCCATGACCGAGTAGAGCAAAGAGCCCAACAGGGCGTGGCCAAAACTGGCCACATAAAAGCCCTCTAGCACGGCGGAAGCGATCCAGAACATGAGGGCGTTGATGACGAAGAGGAACAAGCCCAGTGTCACCAGGGTCACCGGCAAGGTGAGCACCACCAGAACCGGGCGCACGAACAAATTGAGCAAACCCATGACCAGTGCGGCCACCAAGGCGCTGCCAAAACCGCTCACCATGATGGCGTCGTCGAGTTGCGACAGCGCCATGAGGGCCATGGCGCTGAGGCACCATTTCAAGATCAATTTCATGCTTTGAGAATACCACCTGTACAGTGTTGCATGGGGTTATACAAAAACGGCGAGGTTCGATGGGTCGGTGGGGCTATGATTTGCCCCACATGGAATCGATACACATCAGCGACATTGAGTCCGCCATCAACCACTGGCGGCAGAAGAACCCATCGGTCGATGGCGTCACCCTGCCGGCAGAGTTGCGGGCGCTGGCCGAGGTGTATGCGCTGATGATCTACCACCATGAGGACGAGGTGGCGGTGCGGGGTTTTCCGGCCAAAGCACTGCAAGCCTGGCAAGACTGGTATGACAGCACGCCCGACACCCCCTGTATCGCCATATGTTCGACCAGTCAGGGGGACCCGGTGTGCAAGGGCTGCGGGCGCAGTTTTGATGAGGTGCAGCGCTGGACCGAAATGAGCCCTTATGACAAACGGGCCACTTGGCGGCGCATCACTTTGTCGGGTTCGGCCTGGCGCTTCAACCGCTATGCCGAGCGGGCCAGAACAGACGCCCCATGAGGGTGGGCAGGGGCTTTAAATGCGTTTGGCCAAGGCTTCGGCCAGACCGGTGTAGGCGGCAGGGCTGAGGTCTAACAGGCGCTGTCGGGCCTGCGGGGGGATGTCCAGGCTTTGGATGAGGTCTCGCAAATCTTGTGCGTGGACCTTTTTGCCCCGGGTGACGGCCTTGAGTTGCTCGTAGGCGCCCGACACCCCATAGCGGCGCATGACGGTCTGGATGGGCTCGGCCAAAACCTCCCAGGCGTCGTCGAGATCGTCATGGAGGGCTTCGGTGTTGAGTTCGAGTTTGTCCAAACCCACGCCCATGGATTGGTAGGCCAGCAGGGCATAGCCCAGCGCCACGCCCATATTTCGCAAGACGGTGCTGTCGGTGAGGTCGCGCTGCCAGCGACTGATGGGCAGTTTTTCGCTGAGGTGGCGCAACAAGGCGTTGGCCAAGCCCAGATTGCCTTCGGCGTTTTCAAAGTCGATCGGGTTGACTTTGTGGGGCATGGTCGAGGAGCCGATTTCGCCGTCCTTGAGGCGCTGTTTGAAGTAGCCCAGTGAGACGTAGCCCCAAATGTCGCGGGCAGCGTCGATGAGGATGGTGTTGGCCCGGGCGACGGCGTCAAAGAGCTCGGCCATGTAGTCGTGCGGCTCGATCTGGATGCTGTAGGGCTGGAATTGGAGGCCCAGGCCGATGCGTGGGGCGTCGGGGTCGGTGAGCGCTTCTGATTCGATGACGGATCGACTGAAGGCCTCCCAGTCAAACTCGGGCCAGGCGCTGAGGTGGGCGTTGTAGTTGCCCACGGCCCCGTTCATTTTGGCCAGAATCTGAACCGAGGCGATGCGTTGGCGGGCCTTTTGCAGGCGCATGGCGATGTTGGCCAGCTCTTTGCCCACCGTGGTGGGGCTGGCGGTCTGGCCATGGGTGCGACTGAGCATGGGCACACCCGCATAACGGTGGGCCAGGTCGCGAAAGCGCTGGATGATGGCATCGAGCGCGGGCAGGAGGATGCGGTCGCGGCTGGCTTGCAGTTGCAGGGCGTGGCTGGTGTTGTTGATGTCCTCGCTGGTGCAGGCAAAGTGGACAAATTCGCTGACCCGCGCCAGTTCTGCCCGGGTCGCCGGGTCTAACTGGGGGGACTCGAATTGTTGCTTGATCCAGTACTCAACCGCCTTGACGTCGTGGTTGGTGGTTTTTTCGATGGCTTTGATGGCCAAGGCGTCGGCCATGGAGAAGTGGGCCACCAGGCCCAGCAGGTGGGCACGGGCGGCCCGGCTGAGAGGGGGAAACTCGGCAAAGCCCGCTTGGCTGAGGGCCAAAAACCAGGTGACTTCGACTTGCACCCGACGGTGCATATAGCCTTGCTCGCTCATCTCGGGCCGCAAGGGCGCCAATTTGCCGGCGTAGCGGCCATCCAGTGGGGAGAGGGCCGAGATGGCGTGATCATTCATGGCCCTGATTTTAAGTCAAGCGAGGTGGTCCACCGGGCGCACCTTCGGTGCCGAGTCCTGTTGAGCCCGCATGGGCTTAAGCCCATGCGACCCAAGCCGGGGAAGAAGGGCATTAAAATTGGCGCCCATTCAACCATAACCCTGTCAACCCATCATGCTCAAACTCATTGGCGCCGTCGCCAGCCCCTATGTGCGCAAGGTGCGCGTCGTGATGGCCGAAAAAAAGCTGGATTACGAGTTCGTCGCCGAAGATGTGTGGTCGGCGCAGTCGCGCATCACCGACTCGAACCCTTTGGGCAAAGTGCCTTGTCTGGTGCTGGAAGGGGGTGAGGCGGTGTTTGACTCACGCGTGATCGTGGAGTACCTCGATGCCTTGTCGCCCGTGGGCAAGTTGATACCGACCACGGGGCGTGACCGGGCTGCCGTCAAGACCTGGGAGGCGCTGGCCGATGGCTTGCTGGATGCCAGCATTCTGGCCCGCCTGGAGCGGCATTGGCCGCACCGTCAGGCGCATGAGCGCTCAGCCGCCTGGATTGACCGCCAGATGGGCAAGGTGCACGACAGTCTGGCGGCGATGAGCCGTGGCTTGGGCGAGAACAATATGTGCAGCGGCATTCACTTGTCACTGTCTGACATTGCCGTGGGTTGTGCGCTGGGTTATCTGGATTTCCGCTTTCCGGAAGTGGATTGGCGCACCCCTTACCCCAATTTGCATCGCCTCTATGACCGGCTGATGCAAAGGCCCAGTTTCATCGACACCCGTCCGTCATGAGCGGGCGCGGGCCTTGAGCCAGCGCATCAAGCCGCCAAGCACGGGCAGTTTTTCGTACATTTCTTCGGCCACATCCCAGTAGTCGCGGTGCAGCACGGCCAGTCCCTGGTCGTTGTACACCAGATGGGTGGCGCCCCGAACGGTTTGCAGGGTGACGGTGTCGAAGCGGCGAAAGCGAAACAAGAAGTCCCAGGTCAGAAAGGCCTGTGAGCCCTGGACGATGCGCTCGCGCACGACAAAACGGGGCTCATGGAGTTGAACGAACATGTGGCGAAACAGCCGCTCGACTTCGGCCAGGCCCTGTACTTCATTGAAGGGGTCTTTGAAGCGCACCTCGGGTGCGTAGTGCCGACCCAGGTGGGCCACATGCTCGGGGCGCAATTGCTCGAAGAATTGCACCAGCTCGTTGAGGGCCGGGGTGATGTCGATGGGGTGGGCTTGGGGGCTCATGGTTGCTTGAGTTGGCCCTGAGTGGCACGCCAGACCCAGGAGAAGTAAAGGCGATTGGGCAGCCAGCGCAGGCATTTGAGGAAGCGGCTGAAACGCTTGGGGAAATGAATTTCAAATTCGCCCTGCTGCCAGCCTTGCAACATGGCGTGGGCCGCCTCTTCGGGCTGAATGAGGGCGGGCATGTGAAAGCGGTTTTGGGCGGTGAGTGGCGTGGCCACAAAACCCGGATTGACCACGCTGACACCGATGCCCGCCGGTTTGAGTTCCATGTAGAGGATTTCGGCCAGATGTTGCATGGCCGCCTTGGTCGGCCCATAGGCCAGGCTCATGGGCAAGCCCCGGTAGCCGGCCACGCTGGCCACCATGCTGATGTGCCCATGGCCTTGCTGGGCCAGATGAGGCAATACCGCATCGATCAGATGCAGCGCCCCGTGGTAGTTGACGGCCTGATGGCGCATGAGCTCTGGCAGATCAAAATCGCGCAGGGGGCGTATGGGTTTGTAATGCCCCGCGCAATACACCACCCAGTCCAGGCCCTGATGGGCACGCACCTGCTCGGCGGCGCGGCGCACCGATTCGGGGTCGGTCACGTCGCAGGTCACGGGCAGGGCGTCGTGCCCGGCACACAGCTGCTCGAGCAAGGCGGTTTGGCGGGCCGACACCGCCACCCGGGCACCGGCGGCCATGAGGGCTTGAGCGCAAGCGTGGCCGATGCCGCTGGAGGCGCCCACCAGCCAGACGCTGCGGCCACGCCAGTCGGTGACTTTGGGGTTGAGGGAAGTCCAGCCCATGTCAGTTCCCCCGCCGCTTGAAGGCCAGCGTGACCTCGCCCAAAAAGATGCCCCATTTGCTCATGCGGGCCTTGTTCAGCATGACCTGATCGTCCATGAGGTACATCCAGTCGTCGAATTGAACCTCCCAGACCCGTCCGTCCACCGGCAGGGAGAGGGTATAGCGCCAGCGAAAAGTGTTGCCCCTGGATTCTCCGCTGGCCGCGCCCACCACATCGTCGGCGCGACCGCTGTATCGGCCCTGGCCCTCGTGGCGCAAGCGCCAAACGCGGCGCTGGCGGGTGCCGTCTGAGTAAGTGAACTGTTCGTCGAGGACGCCGTCGTCGCCACTCCATTGGCAATCCATGTCCACCACAAAGCGCTTGACCACCCGGCCAGAGCGGTCGGTGAATACCCCCCAGGCGTCGACCTTGCCTGAGAAATACTGGCGCAAATCGAGTGTGGGCCTCTCGGTGGCATAGTCGGCGATCTGGGGACTGGCGCAGCCGCTCAACCAGGGGGCGGCGACGGCGGCCGGTGCGGCCATCAACCAGGTTCTGCGTTTCATCTGCGATTCTCCTTGGGGTGGGTATTTCAAACAGGCTTTAGCCCGAGCAGGGCCGCACGCATGGCCGGCTGGCTGGTGGCGGGCGAGAGCCATATGCCCATGAAGCGCCGCGCCAGTGCCAAGTCGGTGATGTCGCCGACCGATTGCCAGGCCGTGCCGCGCCGCCAGAGCTGCACGCCTTGGGCAGGCCGGTAGGCGCCCATGAGTGTGTCGCCGCTGCTGACGTCGGGGAACAGGGCGGTGAGCATTTCGGCCCAACGCTGCCGGGTGGCGGCATCTATTGGGGCTTGGCGCTCGATCTCTTCGACCGATCGACGGGCGATGTCTGCGCCCTTGAAGGCGCGGGCGTAGGTGAGTGAGAGCGCCATCGGGTGGCGCTCGTGGGCCAAGGGCTCGAAGGCGGGGCCGACCCGCAGCACCGCCTCATAAACATCAAAGCCCCAAAATTTGAACCGGTGGCGGCCTTGTTCGGTGTCGAGGGCTTCAAACCAAGGGTCGGGCGAAGCCCGCTGGGACTGGGCTTGAGTTTGGGCCCTGGCCGTGCACAGTGCCACGGCGCCGAACAGAACCGCACGTCGTCGCAGGGGGCGCATCATGCTTGGGGCCGACGCAAGGTGTATTGAACCACGTCCGTGCTGCCTTGCTCAAACGCGGCTTCACAGTAAGCCAGGTAAAACTCCCAGGTTCGGATAAAGCGTTCATCGAAGCCCTGGGCCAACACCTGATCGCGATGGGCCAGGAAGTCGTGTCGCCAAAGGCGCAAGGTGTGGGCGTAATCGCGGCCAAAGGAGAAGCTGTCTTCGACCACCAGCCCGGCCGCTTGGGCGACTTGGTGCAAGCGGGCCGGACAAGGCAGACAACCGCCGGGGAATATGTATTGCTGAATGAAGTCGGTGCCCCGGATGTAGCGGTCAAACAGGGCGTCGTCGATGACGATGGTCTGTATGCAGGCCCGCGCGCCGGGTTTGAGCAGGCGATGCACGGTCTGGAAGTAAGTGGGCCAATAGGCCTGGCCCACGGCTTCGAGCATTTCGATCGAGACAATGGCATCGAACGGTTCGTCTTGAATGTCGCGGTAGTCTTGCAGGCGCAAGTCGGCGCTGAGGCCGGCTTGGTCTAGGCGACGCCGGGCCCAGTCCAATTGTTCGTGGCTGAGGGTGACGCCGGTCATGCGGGCAGCGTGTTCACGCGCACCCTTTTCGGCGACAGCGCCCCAGCCGCATCCGATCTCCAACACCCGTTGATCGGCCCCGGGGCGCACGCCCGCCTGGGTCAAGGCGCGCGCCATTTTGGCTTCTTGCGCCTGGGTCATGGGCATGGCGTAGTCGCCCTGGAACCAGGCCGACGAGTAGTTCATGCTGGGGTCGAGCCAGAGCTTGTAAAAATCATTGCCCAGGTCGTAGTGGGCGTGGATGTTGCGGGCGCTGTTGTGGCGCGTGTTGCGCCGCGACCAGTGGCGCAGTTGATAGAACAGCCGTCCCCACCAGCGGCCATAAATCACGTCTTCGAGCGCACGCCGGTTGACCAGCGCCCATTGCAACAGGAGGCTGAGGTCAGGCGTGCTCCAGAGGCGATCGATGTAGGCCTCGGCGAAGCCGATGTCGCCCGATTTCATGGCGAGGTCAAACACCGCCGGGTCATGCACATGAATCATGGCATGGGGGGCCTGGCCCTGGCCGTAAACGCGGGTCTGACCATCGGGGTCTTGCAGGGTCAGGGTGCCGAGCTGGGCGCGCGCCAGCAAGGCGTGGATGCGACGCATCGAGGCGCCCGGCTTGGCCGCGCTGATGTGGGGGGGAGTGACTGAGGTGGTATTGGTTTTCATGCCGTCAACGTGACACGAAATCAGCCGGTGGCGTCGGCTTGTGGAAAAAAACGACGCGCTTGCGCCACAACTGCAAGGCGTGCCAGTGAATGCGAACGATGACCCCCAGGGTGAGCCAGGGGTGGCGCCAGACGGCGCGGCGAAGTTGTGCCGGATCGGCCACTTGCATGCGGCCACTGATGCTGGTTTGCAGCAAGGGGCCTTGCTCGTCGTGCAGGTCTATCCGCACCACGGTACGGCTGGGTTGCCCGGGGGCATGCCAGGTGCGCATGAAGCGGAATTGGTATTCGCCCTTGACCTCGCAAAAGGGCGAGACATGAAACACTTTGCGGGCCATAGAGACTTGCCCTTCGCGCGGTTGGTCCAACAAGTAGCAATGGCGCTCGCCAAAGGTGTTGTTGACTTCGGCCACGACGGCTCGCAAGCTGCCGTCGCGTCGGTGGGCGTACCAGAAACTGACCGGCTTGAAGGCATAACCCAGGACGCGGGGGTAGCAGTGCAGCCAGACTTCGCCATCGGCGTCGCTGACCCCTTGCTCGGCCAGCATCTCCAGCAGCCAGGCCAATGCGCCGCCTTGCTGCGGCCCGCGCCCATCGCCATGGTCGCTGTCATGGAAGGAGACCCAGGCAGGGCGATTGACGGCCACCCCCAAATCGGCGCCACTGGTCAGCTCGCGCATGGGCAGCATGAGAAACCAGGTGGGATGGACGAAGGCGTGTCGCACGGGCCGCAAGCGCGCGTGCCTGACTTCGCCCAAGCCCAGCCAGGCACTCATGCGGCGGCCCCGGTGCGTGTGGTCTGGCGCTTGGCCAGCCAGGACTGAACCACCGACTGGCCCGCTTTGAGGCCGTCTTCGTGAAAGCCATAGCCCATCCAGGCGCCCGCGTACCAGGTGCGCGACTGCCCCTGGAGTTCGCCGACCCGGGCTTGTGCAGCCATGGCGGCCAGGTCAAACACCGGGTGCGAATATTGGAACTCTTGCAGCACGCACTCTGGCCGTATGGGTTGCAGGGGGTTGAGCGATACAAAGACCGGTGACTGAAAAGGCAACGGCTGCAGGCGGTTGAGCCAGTAGTGCAGGCAGACATGCCGGGCGCCTTGGGTGCCCGGCGCAGCGCGTTCGTAATTCCAGGCCGCCCAGGCTTTGGGGCGTTGCGGCATGACCGAGGCATCGGTGTGCAAGACGGCGTGGTTGGGGTGGTAGCCGATGGCCCCCAAGACCTCGCACTCGGCGGGGCTGGGCTGGGCCAGCAGGGCCAGGGCCTGGTCAGAGTGGGTGGCCAGCACCACTTCGTCAAAACGCTCGCTGCCGCCGGGGGTGTGGACCCAGACCCCTTGCGGGTCGCGCTCGATGCGCGTGACGGGGCTGCGCAGGCGGGCGTCGCTGAGTGTGTCGATGATTTTTTCAACGTAGTGTTTTGCGCCGCCGCGCACCGTCAGCCATTGCGGCCGATCGTTGACCCGGATGAGGCCATGGTTGTGACAGAAGCGCACCATGGTGGCCACCGGAAAGCGCAACATCTGGTCGGTCGGGCAGCTCCAGATGCAGCCCAGCATGGGCAGCAAATACCAATCGCGAAAGACCTCGCCGAAACGGTGCTTTTGCAAAAAGTCTTCCAGCGGCATCATCAACGCCGCGTCTTGTTCGGCCAATGCGAGCTCGGTGGCCAAACGGTTGAAGCGCAAGATGTCTGCGAGCATGCGCCAGAATCGGGGCCGCAGCAAGTTGGCACGCTGGGCAAACACCGTGTCGAGGTCGGCCCCGTTCCACTCGAGGGCATGCCGGCCAAAGGCGCGCGGCACCTGCACCGAGAAGGACATGTCGGATCGGGCGATGTCGACGTTCAAGGCCTCGAACAAGGCAATCAGGCCGGGGTAGGTTTTTTGATTGAAGACCAGAAAGCCGGTGTCGACCCCATGGCGCACGGGCTGGCCCTTGGCGTCGGGCAAGGTGATGTCAACGGTGTGGGTGTGGCCGCCAAAGTAATCACCGGCCTCGAACAAGGTGACGCGGGCGTGGTCTTTAAGGCCATGGGCCGCAACCAGGCCGGAGATGCCCGACCCCACCACTGCGACCCGAGGCCAATTCAAGTCGGGGGTCTTCATGGCTGCTGCAACATCCGCTCAACTTCGGCGAGGAAGGACCGGTCGCCCGGGCCGGTCATGCTGCTGAATGCCTTGATGTCGCGGCCGTCGCGTGAAATGACATATTTGTAAAAATTCCATTTGGGCGTGGTGTCGGTGCGCTGGGACAGCTGCTGAAAAATCGGGGCCGCCTGAGGGCCGCGCACCGAGGTTTTGGCCATCATGGGGAATTTGACGCCAAAGGTGTTTTCGCAGAAATCGGCGATCTTCTGGTTGCTGTCAGGCTCTTGGGAGAAGTCGTTGGAGGGGAAGCCGAGCACCACCAGGCCTTTGGATTTGTATCTGGAATACAACGACTCCAAGCCCTTGTACTGTGGTGTAAACCCGCAGTAGCTGGCCGTGTTGACCACCACCACCACCTGCCCGGCATATTGACAGAGGTCTTGCGGTTTTTCGTCTTGCAAGCGCAAATGCACATGCTGCAAGACGGTGGGGCATGCCGGTGCGGCGGCCTGAGCGGTTGAGGTCAACCCGCCCCACAACCCGAAAAAAGTGAGGAGCATGGGCGCCAGGGGCGACATAACGACCCCATGAAGCCAGCGGATATGGATTGATTTCGCTTTCATATTGACGCATGATGACCGAATATGGGTGATTTGTCTAGGACAAAAAAGAAAAGCCCCGCTGACATCCCCTTTTTTCATCAATATGAACTTGCGAACACCTTCTGAACCCATGTCGGTATCGATTGCCGCCGTGGAGAGGGACACCGGCATTGGCAAAGACACCCTGCGCATTTGGGAGCGTCGTTATGGCTTTCCTTCGCCGGGCCGAGATGCTTTTGGCGAACGCAGCTACCCCTTGGAGCAGGTGGAAAAACTGCGGGTGATCAAGCGCTTGCTGGACCAGGGCCACCGGCCCGGTCGGATCGTGGCCTTGCCCATGGACACACTGATGCGGCTGAGCCAGGGGCAGACGGGCACGCCGCAAAAGCTGAATATGCAGCCGGGTCAATCGACCGAATTGCGCGATTTTCTGGATTGCGTGCGTCAGCACGATGCGGATCAGTTGCGCCGCCGCCTCAATCAGGCGGTGGTGAGTCTGGGTCATTACAAATTCATCACCGATTTGGTGGGCCCCCTCAATGGCATGATCGGCGACGCCTGGATGCATGGTGAGTTGGAGATTTATGAGGAGCACCTCTACACGGAGTGCGTGACCTCGGTCTTGCGGCAAGCCATCGGCAATGTGCCGCAGGCGCAACAACAAAGTCGGCCCAGCATTTTGCTGACGACCTTTCCGCAGGAGTCACACGGCCTGGGCTTGCTGATGGTGGAGTGCCTGCTGGCCCTGGAGGGTTGCCGCTGCCTGTCGCTGGGGACCCAGACCCCCCTGCCCGATATCGCCAAGGCGGCGCAAGCGCATCAGGTGGACATTGTGGCCTTGAGCTTCAGCCAGAGCATGAACCCCAATCAGGTCTATGACGGCTTGCAGGAGTTGCGTCAGTTGCTGCCCGAGACCACCCAGGTCTGGGCGGGCGGGCGCAACCCGGTGTTGCAGCGGCGCCCGGTGCAGGGGGTGCTGGTGATGGGCTCGATGGAGCTGATACCAGGCCAGGTGCGCGACTGGCGCCAGCATCAGCTGGGTTAATATGCCGGGGTGCAAGACCCTTCCTTCATCGAGAAAATCGTTGGCCTGGCGCAGGCGCAAGAACGAGTGGCCGCGTGGCGTGCGCGCGGCGAAAAACTGATCTTCACCAACGGCGTGTTTGATGTGCTGCACCGGGGGCATGTCAGCTATCTGGCGCAGGCCCGGGCGCTGGGCGATCGATTGGTGCTGGGGCTGAACACCGATGCCTCGGCCAAGCGACTGAACAAGGGGCCGGACCGCCCGCTGAATGACGAAGCCGACCGGGCGATGGTGATGGCCGCGCTGGAATCGGTGAGCCTGGTGACCTGGTTTGACGAGGACACCCCGCAGGCCCTGATCGCCGCATTGCGGCCTGATGTCATTGTCAAAGGGGGCGACTACGACATGGAGCGGCTGCCCGAGACGGCGCTGGTGCGCCGCTGGGGCGGTCAGGCCGTGGCCCTGCCCTTTGTGGACGGTTACTCGACCACCCGGCTGGTGCAAAAAATCAGGTCAACACCGCCCGCCACAAAGCCGTGATGGCTTGTGCCTGGGCCGCCCACTGCGCGCTCGGGAATTGGGTGGGTTTTTCATCGAGGCGCGCCTGGTGTTGCGCCCGGCGCAAGTCGCGGTAGGCGTTGGCTGCGGCAACACCCACGCCGGTCGGGAGCAGCCCGGCTTCTTCACAGCGATGCAACAAGGCGATGTTGCCGACGTTGTCGAGCAAGCCAGGGTATGCCCCGCAATGGGCGAGCACCAGATGCTGCACCACGAACTCCGCATCCACCATGCCACCGGGGCTGTGTTTGACGTCGAAGCGGCCCTCGGGGACCGGGCGGGCCTGGCGCATGCGTTCGCGCATGGCGATGATTTCGGCGCGCAAGGGGGCCTCTTCGCGTTGCGCCGCGATGACCTCGCGGCGCACGGCTTCGAGCTTTTGCGCCAGGTCTACGGGGGCCACGCAACAACGGGCCCGGGTCATGGCCTGGTGCTCCCAAGTCCAGGCGGTGTTGCTGCCCCGCTGGGTTTGATATTGGGCAAAGGCATCGAGTGAGCTGACCAGTAAGCCGGAGCTGCCGTTGGGCCGCAGTGCGGTGTCGATTTCGTACAGATCGCCTTCGCCGGTTTTGACGGTCAGCCAGTTGATGAGCTTGCGCACCAGTGCCGCGTAAATTTCGCCCGCCTGCTCGTGCGGGTCGTCGTACACAAACACGATGTCAAGGTCGCTGCCGTAGCCCAGCTCTTTGCCGCCCAATTTGCCATAGCCGATGACGGCGACGCGGGGTTCGTCGCGGTGCTTTTGTCGCAGCCGGGCCCAGACCCAGCGCAAGCTGACGCGCAGCACGGTGTCGGCCAGGGCCGAGAGGTCGTCGGCGACCTGCTCGACCGTGAGGCGACCCTCGACGTCGCGGGCCAAGGTGCGAAACAATTCGGCGTGCTGGGCGCGACGCAACAGGTTGAGCAAGCCTTCCTCGTCGTCTTGCCCGACTTCGGCCAGCGAGCGGTAGCGGTATTCCAACTCTTGCTCAAAGACCTGCGCATCGAAGCGCTCTGCCAGCAAGCCGGGGCTGGCCAACTCGTCGATGACGCCCGGGTGCGCCAACAGATATCGGGCCGGCCAACGGGCCGCCCCCAACAGTCGCAACAATTGTTCGTGCACCCTGGGGCGTTCCACCAGCAAGGCGAGATAGCTTTCGCGGCGCATGAGGGGTTCAACCCAATCCATCCAGCGCAAAACCGCCTCTTCTTCGACCCGGCCCACATCAAGCCAGGATTGGGTGCGTTGCACCAGAAGGGACAGGCGCTGGCGGCCTTCCTCGCGCAGGGCGCTGACTTTGGGGCTATCGACCCAGGCCCGCACCCTTTCGGCGAAGGCGGGAGAGAGGGTGTCGGGCAATGACTCCAGGTCGCCGCCCGTGTGGGTGCGACAGCCTTTGCACTCGGCGCCCTCGGTGACCGGGGTTTGTGCCCCCAGCAGCTGGTCAAACTCTTGGGCCACGCGCTCGCGGTGGGTGTTGAGGTCGGACAAAAAATCACTGGAATCGCCATAGCCCAGGCTGAGCGCCAGCCAGGTCAGGTCGGGGTCTTCGCTGGGCAGCACATGGGTTTGCTGGTCATCGAGGTACTGGATGCGGTGTTCGACACGGCGCAAAAACACATAGGCCCGGGTCAGGGCCTGGGCCGTCTCGGCCGACATGAGCTGGGCCCGCACGAGGCGCTCCAGCGCTTGCACGGTGGCACGGGTCGATAGCTCGGGAAACTGCCCACCCCGCACCACTTGCAAGAGCTGGACGATGAATTCAATTTCACGTATGCCACCGCGCGACAGCTTGACATCGTTGGCACGCTCGGGGCGGCCTGCGCTGCGGCGGGCCGCATGGTCGCGAATCTGGCGGTGCAGGTGGCGCAGTGATTCGAACACGCTGTAGTCGAGGTAGCGGCGAAACACAAAGGGCAGGACCACGTCGCGCAAAGCCTCGCCCTGGGGCAACGAATCGGCGGGGGCCACGACCCGGCTTTTGAGCCAGGCAAAGCGCTCCCATTCACGGCCCTGCACCTGGAAATACTCTTCCAAGGCGCCCAGTGACACCACCGGCGGCCCGGATTGCCCGTTGGGGCGCAAGGCCAGGTCGACGCGAAACACAAAGCCGTGGTCGGTGGTCTCGCCGATCATGGTGTAGAGCATTTTGACCAGGCGTGAGTAATAGTCTTGGTGGCTGATGCGCCCGCCGCCGTCGGGGCGGCCCGTGGTTTCACCCGCCACGTCGTAGACATAAATGAGGTCGATGTCGCTGGACACATTGAGCTCGCGGCCCCCCAGCTTGCCCATGCCGATGATCCAGAACACCGCGCGCTGCCCGTCCGGGCGCAGGGGCTGGCCATGGATGGCGTCGAGTTGCGCCATCGCCTCCTGGCAGGCCAGGTCGAGCACCAGTTCCGCCAGGTGAGTCATGGCATGGGTGACCACCTCGACAGGGGCTTGTTGCTCGACGTCGAGCACCGCCAATCGCTCCAGCACCAACTGGCGCAAGACCCGCATGCGGTCGGGCAAGGCCGGGAAATCGGCTTGCAGGGCCTGCAAGGCCCGGGTCATGGTGGCGCGATCGGGCGGGCCCGGGGGCAAGGCCGTCAGATGGTCGGCATAACGGCGTCGGATGCGCTGAACAAAGCGGGAATGGGTGGCCAAGGCATTCAAAATATCACCGGTCAGAGCAGAAACCGTCTCGGCATCCGGCTGGGCTGGCCCCAAGATGGGGATAATCGGGCACAACGCAAAAACTCCTCGTCACCACATTCGTATGTCCGCCCTCCACATGCCCTCCCGATGGGTGATCTGGTACGACCGCCTGGCCTCTTGGCTGCTGTGGGGCGTGATCACCGTTTGGGTGTTGTTGCTGGCCCTGTGGTGGGTGCTGCATGGAATCATTGTGCCCCGAATCGACGAGTTTCGCCCGTGGCTACAGGAACGGGCAACACAGGCGGTGGGGCTTCAGGTGGAGCTGGGGCCCTTGTCGGGACAAACCCGGGGCTTGGTGACCCAATTGCAAATGGGGCAGATGCGCCTGCTCAGTGCCCAAGGCGAGCCGCTGTTGAATCTGGGCCGGGTGCAATTGGCCTTGACGCCGACCTCGGTGTTGAGCGGTGCCTTCAGCCAAATCTCGCTGGAGCAACTGGTGCTGGATGTGGCGCGCGATGCCGACGGAAAAATCTCGATCGCCGGCATTCCCTTGCAAGGCGAGGGCACCGACAACCGCTGGCGAAACTGGGTGTTTTCTCAATGGGAGTGGGTGCTGCGAGACAGCGAAATACGCTGGACCGACCAGACCACGGATGCCCCGCCCATCCACATGAAACGCATCGAGGGCGTGCTGCGCAACGGGCTGCGCGACCACCAGTTTCGCATAGACGGCAGCCCGGATGCCGAGCTGGGGGAGCGTCTGAGTTGGCGCGGGCGGCTGCGCCAGCCCCTGCTGAGCACTCAGGCCGGCCTTTGGGAGGATTGGAGTGGCCAGATGTATGTCGAGGCCAGCCGGATCGATGGCGGGGCCTGGGCGAAGCACTGGCCTGCATGGGCCCCAACGGGCGCGATCAGCGGCCAGGCCTGGCTGCGGGGCTGGATCGATGTGCGGGCCGGCCAGGTGTCGCAATGGAGCGCCGACCTGGGCCTGAACGATGTGCGCGCCCGCTGGCACCGTGACGGTCAAACCGATCTGGGGCTGGATTTGCGGCACGCCCATGGGCGACTCGGGTGGACGGGTGGGCGCGAGGAGAAGTGGACGCTGCAGCAAGCGCGGCTGGCCCCGCTGGGGGCCCCCGAATGGCCGGTGGGTCAAGCCAGCCTGACTTTGAAGCGCAATGGCCGTGAGGTGGAAGGTGGCTCGGCCCAAATCGAGCAGGTGGAGTTGGCCAGCCTGACCCCCTGGCTGGCTTGGGCACCGCCGGACTGGTCTGCGGCCTGGGCGAAGGCGGCACCCAGTGGACAGTTGCGCCAACTGCAATGGCAATGGAATGGGCCGCTGGACGCGATGCGGCTGCAACATTGGCAAGCCAAGGCGCTGGCCTTGAGCCTGCAAGCCGGTCCGCCCGCGCAGGGCAGCGGGCTGGCGGCGTGGCCCGGGGTGAGTGGCTTGTCGGCCGAGTTGGAGGGCGGTGCGCAAGACGTGAAAGGGCAGTTGCGGGTGCAAGCGGGCGAGTTGAATTGGCCCGGATTGTGGGAGGCCCCGAGCCAAAAAATACAGCTGTTCAAAACCGATTTTTCTGCCGGGTTTGGCCCTGAAGGCCAGCGGCTGCAGTTGAAATCGGCACAGTTGCAGACCGAAGCCGCCAAGGCGGACTTTCGCCTGACTTGGCGCAATTCACCCCAGGACCCCAAGGGTCAGATGGAGCTGTCGGGCGATGTGGCCCAGGCGCCGGTGGGCGAAGTGTTGCGCTGGTTGCCCGCCACCTTGCCCGAATCGGTGCGGGTGTACCTGAAGCAGGCCGTGACGCAAGGTGAGGTGCGCCAGGTTCAAGCCCGGGTGCAGGGGCGGCTGAATGATTTTCCGTTCAAGAAACCGGGCAGTGGTGAGTTTCGCGTGAGTGCCCAATTGGCCAAGGTGCGGTACGCGACTGTGCCGCGTGCCATCATGGCCACGCCGCCAGAGGGCGATTGGCCCGTGCTGCAAGACCTGAGCGCGCAACTGGTGTTTGAGCGCCAGGCCATGCGGCTGAGCCAGGTCAAGGCCAAGCTGGCGGGCGCGCCGGGCATCTCATGGCCGGTGCTGGATGCGCAGATCAAACAGCTGGGCCAACCCACGGTGGAGGTGCGTGCCGAGGGACGGGGACCGCTGGGGGAGGCTTTGGGGATATGGAAGGGCTCGCCGCTGAACGCGATGACGGACCGGGTGCTCAATGGCGCGCGCGCCACGGGCTTGGCCGAGTACCGCATGAATCTGAGCATACCGATCGAGCGCCCCGAAAACACCGTGGCCAAGGGCACGGTGGTCTTGCAAGGCAATGAGGTCATGATGGCTCCGGGCGCCCCTACCCTGAACCGGGCGCGGGGCACTGTGGCGTTCACCGCCGACGGGTTTGATCTGCAAGGGATGCAGGCTTATTTGTGGGGCGGCGATATTCGGCTGGAAGGCGGATCGAAGGCCAATGTGCCCCCTGGTGCGCCGCAAACCCAGATCCGCGCCCAGGGCCAATTGAGCGCGCCGGGACTGCGCGATGCGCCCGAGCTGGCCGAATGGGCCACACACCTCAAAAACATGCAGGGCAGCGCCAAATACACGGCCCGATTGCAGTGGCGTCGGGGCCAACTGGAGACCGATGTACGCAGCGATTTGGTGGGCATGGCCATCAGTGCCCCCCAGGGCTTGGGCAAGACGGCCAGCGAGACGATGCCCCTGCAATGGGAATCGCGCCTGACCGCCGAGTCATCGGCTTCGAACGGTTTGCTGCAAGAGCAAATCTGGCTGCGCTGGGGGCCAGGGCTGGAGGCGCGCTACGTGCGTGACCTCTCGGGGCGCCAGCCCAAAGTGCTGCGGGGGCTGATCCGCTGGGGCAGCGAGGCCTCGGCGCAAATGCCGACGCAGGGGGTGACTTTGCGGGTCAACAGCACGCGATTCAATGCAGATGAATGGACCGACTGGATGCAACCTTTCACCAGCCAGCCCGGCAGCGGGTCGGGTGGCTGGGACTTCGCCCCGCAAAGGATAGAGTTTCAGACCGGCCAGTTTCAGGCCCAGAGGCGGACTTTGAACCAGGTGCAACTGAATGCGCTGAGGGTGGGTGAGAGATGGCAGGGGCAGGTGTATGCCCAAGAGCTGGAGGGCGAGTGGCAATACCAACCCAGCCAAGGCCGGGAGCCTGCGAAGTTGCAGGCGCGGCTGGGTCGTCTGGCCATTCCGGCCAGCCAGCCCAGTCAGGACAATTTGCTGGAAGGGCGGGTGGAGGACTTGCCCGCGCTGGACATTCAGGTCAGGGAGCTCGATGTACGCGGCAAGCGGCTGGGCTCGTTGGCGCTGATGGCCCAAAACAGGCCGCGGCCCGATGGCTCGAATGAGTGGCAGCTCAATCAGTTTCAGATCAATAACGACGAAGGCGAGTTTCGGGCCCAGGGCCACTGGCGCAAACCCGCCGGGGCGGCCCACAGCCTGACCCAGCTCGATTTCAAGCTGAATGTGAAAAACGTCGGTACCCTGCTGCAGCGCATGGGCGTGCCGGATGCCGTTCGCAATGGCCACGGCGTGATTGAAGGGTTGGTGAGCTGGGACGGCTCGCCCATGACGCCCGATCTGGCCAGCATAGGCGGGCAATTCAAAATTGGGATTGAGCGCGGGCAATTCCTGAAGACAGAACCCGGGGCCGCCCGACTTCTGGGGGTGCTGAGCCTGCAATCTCTGCCCCGGCGGCTGATGTTCGATTTCCGGGATGTTTTCAGCGAAGGCTTTGCGTTTGATTTTTTCCGCGGCGATGTGAAGATCGAGCGCGGGGTGGCGAGCTCGAACAATTTGCAGATGAAGGGCGTGAATGTGGCGGTGATGATGGAAGGGCAAGCCCATATCGCGCAGGAAACCCAGGACTTGAAAGTGCTGGTGATCCCGGACATCAATGCGGGGGCCGCATCGCTGGTGTATTCGGCCATCAACCCGGTGATCGGCCTGACCACTTTCATCGCCCAGTATGTGCTGCGCAAGCCCCTGTCTGAATCGAACACGCAACAATTCCACATCGATGGCACATGGAGCGAGCCCAGGGTGACGCAAGTGCCCTTCAAGTCTGACGCCAAACCATGAGCGGTTTTGAGGTGCGTGCTTTTTGGCGTTTGCACCGACGCAATCTGCTGTGGGCCGCCTTGGTGGCGCTGGTGTTGTCGTTGTTGCTGACCCTGGTGCTGCTGGCTGGCCGTTTTGAAATTGAAAAACTGCAGCAACAAACCGACCGGGATGCCAGCGATGCGGTGAGCGATTTGCGGCTGGGCCTGAACCGCAACCTCAATGTGCTGGAATCGCTCATGCCGCTGGACGCCAAGCCACAGGCATGGACAGCCCGGGCCGAAGCCTTGTTGCGAGAGCACCGCGAATGGCTGCGGGTGGAGTGGCGCAACGCCGACATGAAATTGCAGGCGGCAACCAATACGCCGATGCGCGGGTCGTTGACCATGAAATGGGGGGGCGACCCGGCCTGGCCCGAGATCCAGCTGGCTTGCTCGCAAGCGAAGCGTTGGGGCAATGCCACTTATTCGCCCAGCAACTATCTGTCGAGCGAGGAAGGCGCGGGCATGGAGGTGGTTCATATGTGCCTGCCCTGGTCTTTGTATGGCGTGCCGGGGGGCTACCTGATCGTGAGTTATTCGCTGGCCGATGTGTTGAGCCAGATGGTTTCCCCGCATCTGGCGCGCAGCCAGCAGTTGTCGTTTGTCGAGGCCGATGGCACCCGGCTGGCGATGGTGGGGCAAATGCGCGAAGGGCGACGGATTTTTTCGAGCCAGCAACTGCTCACCCTCCCCGGCTCTTCGCTGGTGCTGCGGGTCGACAGCAGACGCATGGGGCCGGATCTGTTTCCAAACTTGTTGACCGCCGTGGTGGCTGCCCTGAGCCTGGCGCTGCTGACCGTGTTGGCCTTGCTGGGGCGAGACATCCGGCGGCGACAAAGGGCCGAGCATGAACTGGCCGAGTCGTTTGCCTTTCGCAAGGCGATGGAGGATTCTCTGGTGACCGGGCTGCGGGCGCGTGACTTGCAGGGCCGCATCACTTATGTCAACCCGGCGTTTTGCGAAATGGTGGGCTGGCCCTCGGAGGCTTTGCTGGGGCAGTCAAACCCGCCTTCGTACTGGCCCCCTGAAATGATCACGGAGTACGGGCGTCGCCAAGCGCTGCGTCTGGCGGGCAATGCGCCGCCGCGCGAGGGCATAGAGTCGGTGTTCATGCGGCGCAACGGCGAGCGTTTTCCGGTGTTGATTTTTGAAGCGCCGCTGATCGATGCGACGGGCCAGCAAACGGGCTGGATGAGCGCCATTTTGGACATCAGTGAGCAGCGCCGGATTGAGGAGCTGTCTCGGGCCACGCAAGAGCGGCTTCAGGCCACCGCCCGTCTGGCCAGTGTGGGTGAAATGGCTTCTTTGCTCAGCCACGAATTAAACCAGCCGCTGGCGGCCATCTCGAGTTACGCCAATGGCAGCCGAAACTTGTTGCGGCACGCCGAGGGATCGGCCCCGCCGGAATTGCACAGGGAGTTGTCTGAGGCGGTGCTGCGGATTGCCCAGCAGGCCCAGCGGGCCGGCCAGGTGATCAAGAGCGTGCATGACTTTGTGCGCCGCCGCGCCCCGACACGGGAGCCGGTGGCGCCGCGCGACTTGCTCGACAGTGTGCTGCCCCTGGTGCGGCTGCAGGCCCGCAAACTCATGATAGACCTGCAATGGAGTGTGCCCGACGATTTGCCCAAGGTCTGGTGTGACCGCGCCATGGTCGAACAGGTGATCTTGAATCTGGCGCGCAACGGCATGCAGGCGATGGACGGCACGGGCCCGGTGGCGAGCCGGCGTTTGAGCCTGACTTTCAGCAGCCATGGCGCAACGGAGGGCGAGCCTGTATTACAAATCGAGGTGGCCGACCTGGGGGTGGGCATCGGGCCGGAGGTAGAGCTGAATCTGTACACCCCGTTTTTCACCACCAAACAAGAGGGCATGGGGCTGGGCCTGAGCCTGTGTCGCACTGTGGTCGAGCAACACGGGGGGCGACTCAGCCACAAGCCAAACCAACCCTGTGGCACCGTCTTTACAGTCACCCTGCCTTGCCGTGACAATGCCCCCATGCCCGAGCGGGCCGAGACATGAATGCAATCTCACCCTAACGCCCTGATCCACCTGATCGACGACGATGCCAGCGTGCGCGATGCCCTGGCCTGGCTGTTGCGCTCCAGGGGTTTGGCCAGTGTGGCCCATGCCAGCGCGGCAGATTTTCTGGCTGATTGGGATACACAGCGGCCACCGACCGTGCCTTGTTGCCTGCTGCTCGATGTGCGCATGCCGGGCCTCAGCGGTCTGGCTTTGTTTGACCAGTGGATCGCCCGCGAGTTGACGCGTTTGTACCCGGTGATTTTTTTGACCGGGCACGCCGATGTGCCCACCGCTGTCGATGCCGTCAAACGCGGTGCCTTTGATTTTTGTGAAAAACCTTTCTCTGATAACGCCTTGGTGGACCGCATCGAACAGGCTTTGGCAGTGTCGGGGGAGCATCTGCTGAAGGCCCGCGCGTTCGCGCAGCAGCGCGAAAGACTGGCCGACCTGACCGAGCGTGAGCACGAAGTGATGGGCCGCGTGATAGAGGGGCTGCCCAATAAGCTGATTGCCGACGCTTTGGGCATCAGCGTGCGCACGGTGGAGGTGCACCGGGCCCGTATTTTTGAAAAAATGGGGGTCAAATCTGCCGTAGAGTTGACAAACCTGGTGCGTGGCAGTTGAGCTTCATTCGTCTTTGCGATCGCGGTCTTTTAATTCGCCCTTGTCGCGCCCGCTGAACATGGTCCACCAAACAATGCCCACCAACACGGCCCCGGCCCCCAACGCTTCGAGCAATATCAATCCCATTTGCTTGTTCCTTGCTTACGCCTTGATTGTAGGAAGCCTGCTGGCTTGCTCGACACCGCGCCTGCAAAAGACCCCTGCCGCCGGCAGCCCTGGCGCCAGTGCACCGGAGGTTGCCCCGGCGCCGTCGGCGCCCTCTCCTGCGCAGAGCCCACCCCCGATGGCGCGCAGCCGTTGGGTGGCTGTGAACTGGTCTGAGCTGCCCGGTTGGGGCAGCGATGCCATGGCCGAATTCTGGCCGGCCGCCCTGCGCAACTGCCAGCGGCCCCGGGCCGGGTGGGCGCAGGCCTGTGCCGAGATGCGCACGCTGGCGCAGGCCGACGATGCACAACGCCAGCGCTGGATGGTGCGGCGCTTGCAGCCCTACCGCATCGAAGCCACGGACGGGCGAGATCAGGGTCTGTTGACGGCCTACTTTGAGCCCGAGTACATGGCCAGCCGGACCCGTCGCCCGGGTTTTGAAGAGCCCCTTTATGCGCCCCCGCCGCAAGCTCTGCGGGCCAGGGAGGGCGCACCCTGGTACACCCGGCGTGAGATCGATACCCTGCCCCAGGCCCAGGAGGCCCTGCGTGGCCGAGCCATCGCTTATTTGCGCGACCCGGTGGACTCGATGGTGTTGCACATACAGGGTTCTGGGCGCTTGCAAGTGCAAGAGCCTGACGGCCAAACGCGCTGGGTGCGGCTGGGTTTTGCCGGCACCAATCAGCACCCGTACCAGAGCATCGGGCGTTGGCTGCTGGATCGGCAATTGACCAAAGACGCCAGCTGGCCCGGCATCAAGGCTTGGCTGGCGGCCAACCCGCAGCGGCGACAGGAGTTGTTGTGGGCCAATCCGCGCTATGTGTTTTTTAAGGAAGAGGCGCTGACCGACTTGGGCAGTGGCCCGGTGGGGGCGCAGGGTTTGCCACTGACGGCGGGGCGCTCGATTGCGGTCGATCCGCAAAGCCTGCCGTATGGCACACCGGTGTGGATGGTTTCAGATGGGGCTTACCCTTTGCGCAAAATGGTGCTGGCGCAAGACACGGGGAACGCGATTGTCGGGGCGGTGCGGGCCGATTATTTTGTCGGCAGCGGTGAGGCAGCGGGCGAAGTGGCTGGACGGATGCGACAAACTTTGCGACTATGGGCGCTGTGGCCGCATTAAACTGGGCCTGACGCTTTAGGGCGTGCGCGCAAGACGCATTCCCCTTAAGATCAGGACATGAACACCGCTGACCGCAGGAGAAGCGCATGAACGCCCCCTTGCCAGAACACATCCGCCAGGCTTTGGATACCGTCACTCTGGACGACAAATACGCACTGGACCATGGCCGCGCTTTCATGAGCGGGGTGCAGGCCCTGGTGAAGCTGCCCATGCTGCAACGCCAGCGCGACGCTCTGGCGGGCAAGAACACGGCGGGGTTCATCAGCGGCTATCGTGGCTCGCCTTTGGGGGGCTATGACCAAGCCCTGTGGCGCGCCAAGAAATACTTGCAGGCCCAGCACATCGTGTTTCAGCCGGGCGTGAATGAAGAGTTGGCCGCCACCGCCTTGTGGGGCACGCAGCAATTGGGTTTTGCCCCGCCGGGCAGCAACCGTTTTGACGGGGTTTTTGGCATTTGGTACGGCAAGGGGCCGGGGGTGGACCGTTGCTCGGATGTCTTTAAGCACGCCAATATGGCGGGCACCACCCCCTGGGGGGGTGTGCTGGCCGTGGCGGGTGACGACCATGTGGCCAAGAGCTCGACCGCCGCGCATCAAAGCGATCAGGTGTTCATGGCCTGCAATACGCCGGTGTTTTTTCCGGCCAGCGTGCAAGACATACTCGACCACGGCCTGCATGCCATCGCGCTCAGCCGCTATGCCGGGCTGTGGGCGGGCATGAAGACCATTCAGGAGATCGTGGAGTCGAGTGCCACCGCCACCATCGACCCGCAGCGCGTGCAGGTGGTGTTGCCGCCGCTGGAGTTGCCGCCCGGTGGCCTGCACATCCGCTGGCCCGACGAGGCTTTGCCGCAAGAGGCCCGCTTGTTCCAGCACAAATGGCCGGCGGTGCTGGCCTATTTGCGGGCCAATCGGCTCAACCTCGACATCATCCGCGGGCCACAAGACCGTTTCGGCCTGATCGCCAGTGGCAAGGCTTACAACGACACCCGCCAGGCCCTGACCGATCTGGGGCTGGACGAGGCCAGCTGCCAACGGCTGGGCATCCGCTTGCACAAGGTGGGCGTGGTGTGGCCGCTGGAGAGCGAGGGGCTGCACGAATTTGCCCGTGGTCTGCGCGAAATTCTGGTGGTGGAAGAAAAGCGGGCCATCCTGGAGCCGCAGATCAAGGAGCAGCTCTACCACTGGCCCGATGGCCAGCGGCCCGAGGTGCACGGTAAATTTGACAACCCCGAGGGCAGCGGCGGCTTTTTGCTGCGCCCCAACCATGAGCTCAACCCGGCCCTGATCGCGCGCGCCATCGCGCGCCGCCTGCTGGCGCTGGGCGTGGATGCCGACACCCGCGCGCGCATCGAAGCCAGACTGGCGCTGCTGGACGCCAAAGAGCGCAGCCTGCAAACCCAGCATGTGCAGGCCGACCGCCTGCCCTGGTTCTGTTCGGGCTGCCCGCACAACACCAGCACCCGCGTGCCCGAGGGCTCGCGCGCCATGGCGGGCATCGGATGCCACTTCATGAGCCTGTGGATGGACCGCAGCACCACGGGGTTCACACAAATGGGGGGCGAGGGCGTGCCCTGGGTGGGCCAGCAACCTTTCAGCCACGATGCGCACATCTTTGCCAATATCGGCGACGGCACCTATTTCCACAGCGGCCTGCTGGCGGTGCGCCAGAGCGTGGCGGCCGGGGTGAACATCACTTACAAGATTTTGTACAACGACGCCGTGGCCATGACGGGCGGCCAGCCGGTGGGCGAGCGGCCCGAGGGCCACACCCCGGTGCAGATCGCGCAGAGCATGCTGGCCGAGGGTGCGAAGCGGGTGGTCGTGGTGACCGATGAGCCCGAGAAATACGAAGGCGTGGCCGGTTTGCCCGCCGGGGTGGCGGTGGCGCACCGCGACCAGCTGGATGCCATCCAGCGCCAGATGCGCGAGATCAAGGGCTGCACGGTCATCATTTACGACCAGACTTGCGCGACCGAGAAACGCCGCCGCCGCAAGCGCGGCACCATGGTTGACCCGGCCTTGCGGGTGCTGATCAACCCGGCGGTGTGCGAGGGCTGCGGCGACTGCAGCGACCAGAGCAACTGCATCAGCATTGAGCCGCTGGAGACCGAGTTGGGGCGCAAGCGCAGCGTCAATCAGAGCACCTGCAACAAGGACACCAGCTGTCTGAAGGGCTTTTGCCCCAGCTTTGTCAGCGTGCAGGGCGGCCAACTGAAAAAGGTCAGTGCGCGCGCCACTGCCTTGCCCCAGGGCAGCCTGCCTGAGCCTGAACGCGGGGCCTTGCAAGGCCCGTGGGGCATCGTGGTGGCGGGCGTGGGCGGCACGGGCGTCATCACCATCGGCCAGTTGCTGGGCATGGCGGCCCATATTGACGGCGTGGGGGTGGTGACGCAAGACTCGGCGGGCCTGGCCCAAAAGGGCGGGGCCACCTGGGCCCATGTGGTGCTGGCACCGCGCCAGGAGGACATCCGCACAACCCGCGTGGGCATGGCGGGTGCCGATCTGGTGCTGGGCTGCGACCCCATCGTGACGGCGGGCAAGGAGACCTTGCAACGCATGTTGGGCGGGCGCACCCATGTGGCGCTCAATGGCCACAGCACGCCCACCGCCGCTTTTGTGAAGGACGGTGGCTGGCGCGACCCCTCTGCCGACTGCGTGAGCGACATCGCCGCCACCATCGAGGCGCCGTCGCATCCGGATTTGCTGGGGGTGTTTGATGCCAATCGGGTGTCCAACCAGCTGCTGGGCGACAGCATCTTTATCAACCCCATGGTGCTGGGCTATGCCTGGCAAAAGGGTTGGATTCCGCTGAGTCTGGAGTCGCTGCTGCGCGCCATAGAGCTCAATGAGGTGCAGGTCGATAAAAACAAGGCGGCGTTTGAGTGGGGCCGCCACTGCGCCCATGATTGGGCTGCCGTGCAAGCCCTGCTGCAACCGGCCCAGGTGGTGACCTTGCACCGCCCGCAAAAACTGGGCGAGCTGATCGCCCGCCGCAGCGAGCTGCTGACGCAGTACCAGAACGCCGCCTACGCCCGGCAGTACACCGACTTCGTCGAGCGGGTGCGGCTGGCGGAAGACCAGGCGCTGCCCGGGCAAGACAGCCTGACGCGCTCAGTGGCCCAAGGGCTGTACAAGCTGATGGCCTACAAAGACGAGTACGAGGTGGCGCGCTTGCACACCGACGCCGACTTTTTGCGCAGCATCGCCGAGCGCTTTGAGGGCGACTACCGGTTGCAATACCATCTGGCGCCGCCGCTGCTGGCGCAGCGCAACGAAAAGGGCGAGCTGCAAAAGCGCGCCTATGGCCCGTGGATGCTGAGCGCATTCAGGGTGCTGTCAAAGCTCAAGTTCTTGCGCGGCACGGCACTGGACCCCTTTGGCCACACCGAAGAGCGGCGCACCGAGCGCGCCCTGATCGGTCAGTACCGCCAGGGGATAGAGTCGATGCTGGCGACGCTGGGGCCCCACACCCGCGAGCATGCACTGGAGGTGGCCCGCTGGCCCGACAGCATCAAGGGCTATGGCCATGTGAAAGAGCGGCATCTGGCCAAGGCGCAGGCAAGGTGGGCGCAGTTGATGGGGTGAGTTTGAAGTTGCGGAGGTTGAGCGGGGCCTTAAATTGATTTGATGCGGAAGCAAAACAGTTGCGCATCGACTTGCGAAAAGACTCAGAGGTCTGCCCCTTAGACCGCCTTAGCCCCGCGATCGCTGAAGCCGGGCAGATCGTCGTTGCGGCTTGAACACCTCGTCCAGTGTCGATGCATCAAGCATGCTCACGCCCCAGCGCTCCAGTTTGACGGGAGTGGCCGTGCTGAGTTTGGCGTGGATTTCGGGTGGGATGGGGCCAAAGCGCTCGGTCAACTGGCTGGACAAAATCTTGAAGCCGCCTTCCTGGCGCCCTTCTTTGCGTCCTTCCAGGCGACCTTGAGCCAACAATGCCTTATCTTCGCGTTCCCACTGCTTGAGTCGATCGACCAGATTCACAGCCGTTCCTTTCGGGTTGACAAATGCGTCCAACAAAGGGGTAACGATGCGGCTGTTACCGGTGATAGCGCGGGCCCAAGCCGCAATATCTAAGCGGGCCGGGTGCTGCTCGGGCAATTCTTGATCTAATCTCAGCAACACCCGTGCGATGTCGCTGCGTTGATGCGGGCGCTCGAAGCGCATGACCAACGCGACCAAGTTGCCTTCGGCTTCAAGTTTAGCAAGCCGATCGCCGTCTTGTCCATGGATGTCGATCAGGACATGCTGATGCCTGGGGGCTGATTTCAGCCGACCGCAGGGCACAGGCCTGAAGTGATGCGCCAGTTGTGTGCTGGCACGCCAGCGGCGATGACCGTTGTACAAAACCAGGGACAGAACAGGCGGCAATCCGTTGGGGTGATGTGCCGGGTTCTGGCGCAACTCACGCAACAAGATTTGCGCACTGTAAGCCGCCATGCGCAAGGCCAATAGTTTTTGCGGGTTGCTTTGATATTCAATATGGATAAAGAGGTCGCCGTCCTGATCGGGCGACTTTGCGCGCCAGATTTGATCGGCGTGGCTTCGCTTGAGCGCATCGTCCACCAACTCGGTCGGCACAGGCGTGAGCGTGGTTGGGTCGAGACGGTCTAACCAAGGGTCGGGCACAAAACCCTTGATGAGATTTGACACCATCAAGGGGGATGAGAAAAGCCGCTTATAGGCGGCATCGTTGTGACGCGGCTTTTTCATGGGTTGCTTTGATCGTGAATGGATGAAGACCTAGGGAAGCTCTGCAAAACTTGCCCGCAGCGAGTTTTGCAAAGCCTCCCTAAATTCCAACACGAAAACCAGCGGTTTTCACGCCACAGCAGATGTGAATAGAACCGTCACCAAGCACAAAAAAGCCCCCCGTGGAGGCGGGGGGCCGGCCATGTATCGGCGCTGTTTCAGACCACGGCGCCGGCGTTGGGGTCGTTGGGGTCATCGCCCCGCTTGGGTCCTTTGATGAGGTCTTCGCGCTTGATGCCCAGCCACATGGCGATGGCGGCGGCAACAAACACCGAGGAGTAGATGCCGAACAAAATGCCGATGGTGAGCGCCAGCGCAAAGTAATGCAGTGTGGCGCCGCCAAAGATCAGCATGGAGAGCACCATCAGCTGGGTCGAGCCGTGGGTAATGATGGTGCGGCTGATGGTGGAGGTGATGGCGTTGTCGATGATTTCGACGGTACTCATCTTGCGGTAGCGGCGGAAGTTCTCGCGGATTCGGTCAAAAATGACCACCGATTCGTTGACCGAGTAGCCCAGCACGGCCAACACGGCGGCGAGCACAGGCAGAGAGAATTCCCACTGGAAAAAGGCGAAGAAGCCCAGGATGATGATGACGTCGTGCAGGTTGGCCAAGATGGCGGCGACCGAGTACTTCCACTCGAAGCGAAATGCCAGGTAGACCATGATGCCGACGATCACGAAGGCCAGGGCCAGCAGGCCGTCGGTGGCCAGTTCATCGCCGACTTGGGGACCGACGTATTCGCTGCGGCGCAGCTCGACCGAGCCGTCGACTTCTTTGAGGGCAGCCACAACCTGTTCGGTTTGCTGGGTCGAGGTGACGCCTTTGATGGCCGGCATGCGGATCAAGACGTCGCGCGCGCTGCCGAAGTTTTGCACCTGCACGTCGGCCAGGCCCAGTTTGGCGATCTGGGCGCGGGCTTTTTCGAGGTCGGCACTTTGGGCGTAGGCCACCTCGACCAGTGTGCCGCCGGTGAACTCGACCGACAGATGCAGGCCGCGCGAGAAGAGGAAAAAAACCGCCGCTAAAAAAGTAATGAGCGATATCGCGTTGAACACCAGCGCGTGGCGCATGAACGGGATGTCGCGTTTGATTCTGAAAAATTCCATGCTGGCAGCCCCTTTTAGTCTGCGCTCAAGTCGCGCGAGGCATGGTCACCACCCGGGCGCCATACCGTGCCGATGGAGACGGATTTGAGTTTCTTTTGTCGGCCATACCAGAGGTTGACCAAGCCGCGCGAGAAAAACACCGCTGAGAACATGCTGGTGACGATGCCGATGCAATGCACCACGGCAAAGCCGCGCACCGGCCCCGAGCCGAAGGCCAGCAAGGCCAGGCCGGCGATGAGGGTGGTGACGTTGGAGTCAAGGATGGTAGCCCAGGCCCGGTCGTAGCCGGCATGGATGGCGGCCTGGGGCGAGGCCCCAAGCCGCAACTCTTCGCGCACCCGTTCGTTGATCAGCACGTTGGCGTCAATGGCCATGCCCAAGACCAAAGCCATGGCGGCCATGCCGGGCAGGGTCAGGGTGGCTTGCAGCATGGACAAAATGGCGACCAGGAGCAGCAAGTTGACCCCCAGCGCGATGCTGGAGAAAACGCCAAAGAGCATGTAGTAGATGCACATGAAGGCGGCCACCGCGACAAAGCCCCAGGTGACGCTGTTGAAGCCTTTGGCGATGTTCTCGGCACCCAGGCTCGGGCCGATGGTGCGCTCTTCGATGATCTCCATGGGCGCGGCCAGAGAACCGGCACGCAGCAACAGGGCCACATCGTTGGCCTCGACGGTGGTCATGCGGCCAGAAATCTGCACCCGGCCACCGCCGATTTCCGAGCGAATGACGGGGGCGGTGACGACTTCGCCACGGCCTTTTTCGAACAGCAAAATGGCCATGCGCTTGCCGACGTTGTCGCGGGTCACGTCGCGGAAGATGCGTGCGCCCTTGCCGTCGAGCGTGAGGTTGACCACCGGTTCCTGCGTCTGGCTGTCAAAGCCGGGCTGGGCGTCGGTGAGGTTTTCGCCGGTCAGGATGACTTGCTTTTTGACGACCAGGGGCTGGCCGTTGCGTTCGTTGAATTTTTCGCTGCCAAAGGGCACGGGGCCGCTGCCGAGTTCTGCGCCCCGGGCCTCAGAAGATTCGTCCACCATGCGCACCTCGAGGGTGGCGGTGCGGCCCAGGATGTCTTTGGCCTTGGCAGTGTCTTGCACGCCGGGCAACTGAACCACGATGCGGTCGAGGCCCTGCTGCTGGATGACCGGCTCGGCCACACCGAGCTCGTTGATGCGGTTGTGCAAGGTGGTGATGTTTTGCTTGAGGGCCTGCTCCTGCACGCGGCGCGCGGCCTCGGGCTTGAGGCGAAGGGTGAGGACCGTGTCGGTGCCGGCCAACTGCTCGGTGACCTGCAGGTCGGGGAAGCGATCGGCGAGCAGGCGCTGCACGGCAGGCAGGCCATTGGCGTCGCGCACCCGCAGCTCGATGGCTGCACCCTGGCGACTGATGCCGCCGTGGCGCAGGTTCTGATCACGCAATTGGGTGCGCAAATCTCCGGCCAGGGCTTCGGCGCGCTGCGTGAGAGCGGCGGGCATGTCGACCTGCAGCATGAAATGCACGCCACCGCGCAAATCGAGGCCCAGGTACATGGGCACGGCGCGCAGGCTGGCCAACCACTGGGGTGAGCCCGATACGAGGTTGAGGGCCACCACAAAAGACGGGTTGGCGGGGTCGGGGTTGAGTGTGCGCTGCACCAGGTCTTTGGCCTTGAGCTGCCAGTCGGTGTTGCTGAAGCGCAGCTTCAGGGTTTGGGGCTCAAGGGTGCTGGCGACCATGGGGATGTCAGCGGCTCGCAAAGCCTCTTCCACCCGTGACTGCAAACCGGTGTCGATTTTGACGCTGGTTTTGGCGGGGGAGATCTGTACGGCGGGTGACTCACCAAAGAGATTGGGCAGGGCGTACAAAGCGCCCAGCAGCAACGCCACCCCGATCAGGATGTACTTCCAAAGCGGATAGCGGTTCATGCCGACTTCAGACTTCCCTTGGGCAATACCTGCACCACGGCAGAGCGCTGAATCTCGACTTCAACGCCATCGGCCACTTGCAGGCCCAGGGAATGGTCACCGACGCGGGTGATGCGGCCCAGCAGACCGCCGGCGGTGGCGACTTCATCGCCTTTGGCCAGGGCGTCGATCATGGCGCGATGCTCTTTCTGGCGCTTCATTTGCGGTCTGATCATGACAAAGTAAAGGACCACAAACATCAACACCAGGGGCAGCATGCCCATCAGCGAAGAACCCAGGTCGCCACCGGCCGCAGGCGCGGATTGGGCAAAAGCGTTAGAAATCAGCACAAGGACACCTCTGTCTAGTAAGATGGTTGATCAAAGCAATCGTCTATTGTAGGGTCAGTCGAGCCCGGCGCGGCCCTGCCCCGCTTGGCATTGGGGGCTTCACCAGTGTCAACCCGCCAGCGAAGCCCTGCCCCACCCGCTGGGTGCCAGTGGCGCACGATGCATGGGGGTTTGCACAGCTTCCCCGGGTTTCCTATTACCATTTGGCCATGTCACATCCGCCGACAGACCACAGCCACCCCCATGATCATCATCATGGTCATCACCATGACCACGAGCACTCTCACCTGGACCCGATGGAGGTGCGGGTACGGGCCCTGCACAGCCTGCTGACCCAAAAGGGCTATGTGGAGGCGCAGACGATAGACCGGATCATTGAGACCTATGAAACCGAGGTGGGGCCGCACAACGGTGCACAGGTGGTGGCGCGCGCCTGGACCGATGCGGCCTACCGGGAATGGCTGGCGCGGGACGCCACCGCCGCCATTGCCGAGATGGGGTATAGCGGCCGACAGGGCGAGCACATGGTGGCCTTGTTCAATGACGAGTCGGTGCACCACATGGTGGTATGCACCCTGTGCAGTTGCTACCCCTGGCCGGTCTTGGGCCTGCCCCCCGTCTGGTACAAAAGCGCCCCTTATCGCAGCCAGGTGGTGATGCAACCCCGGGCGGTGTTGGCGCAGTTCGGGGTCAGCCTGCCCGAGTCGGTGCGGGTTCAGGTCTGGGATTCGACCGCCGAAGTGCGGTACTTGGTGATTCCAAGGCGACCCGAGGGGAGCGAACAGCTGTCTGTGGCCGAATTGGCGGCTTTGGTGACCCGCGACAGCATGATCGGCACCGGGCTGGCTTTGCCGGTGGCGAGCCTGTCGGCGCAAGCGGGGAAGGCGCCATGAACGGGGTCCATGACATGGGGGGTGCGCAGGGGTTTGGGCCGGTGCGGCCCGAGACCGACGAGCCTTTGTTCCATGCCCCGTGGGAGCGTCAGGCCATGGCGCTGACGGTGGCGATGGGTGCCACCGGCCAGTGGAACATCGACCAGATGCGCAGCGCACGCGAGTCTTTGCCGCCTGCCCAGTATCTGGGTTTGAGTTACTACCAGATTTGGGTTCAGGCCCTGAGCGAGATGATGCTGGCACGCGGCCTGGTGAGCGCCCATGAATTGCGCACCGGGCAGATGAGCCAGCCCGCCACACCCGGTGTGCGCGCCTTGGCCCGCTCGGCGGTCGACGCGGCACTCAAGCGGGGCAGCCCGGCCGAGCGGCCTGCCGCCGCCCCGGCCAGGTTCGCGCCCGGGCAACAGGTGCGGGCGCGACAAATGCACCCGAGTGGGCACACCCGCTTGCCGCGTTATGTGCGCGGCCATCTGGGCACCATTGTGTCGGTGCAGGGCTGCCATGTGTGGCCCGATCACTCTGCACAAAACCGGCATCAAGCACCGCCGCCAGGCCACGACATGGCGCAATGGCTGTACAGCGTGCGCTTTGAAGGCAGCGAATTGTGGGGGCCGCAGGCCGAGCGCGGCCTGTCGGTTTGTGTGGACGCCTGGGAGTCTTATTTGGAGCCCGCATGAGCCAGGTGTCTGACCCCCGGTCCACCTTGGCCGAAATCGCCGCCCAATGCGGCCCTGGTTTTGTGGCGCCGACCCGCGCGTCCGATCAGGGTGTGTTTGCCGAGCCCTGGCAGGCGACGGCGTTTGCATTGACGGTGGCCTTGCATCAGAAGGGTTTGTTCAGCTGGCCCGATTGGGCCGCCACCCTGAGCCGCCACATCGCGGCAGCAGGCGGGGACGACGATGGCCGGCACTATTACGACCACTGGCTGGCGGCACTGGAAGAAATGATAGAGCGTTGTCAATTGGGCCAGGCCAGCGAGTTGGCCGAACTGAGGCAGGCCTGGGAGGCGGCAGCGGCGCGTACCCCGCACGGACAAGCGATAGAGCTTTGAGCCGGGGTGGCTGAAGGGGGGTCAGTGGGCGACCCGCTGCGGGTCGTCACACAATTCGTCGAGCACCAGCGCGTCGGGCTCGACGCCTTTGCTCCAGTACACCATCAGGACGATGATTTTGAGGTCGTCGAGTGCCATGGGCCGACCGCCCAAGACCATGGCGCGATCGATCACGATTTCGCGCATTTGCGGCGGCAACACACCGGCAGACTCGAGGAAACTGATGAAGCCCAGACACTCGGCCCCGAGATGATCTTGTTCGGCCACCGAATACACGCGCAGGCTGTGCTCGGAGGGTGCGTGAGACTCTGGGGTGAGGGCGGCGCTGGAGATGTCGATGGGGTCAGACTGGTGAGACACCAGATTGAGGCCGGCCAGCCATTGAAGGGCCTGTTCAATTTCGTCTGACTCGAAACCGGCGGCACTGAGTTTTCGTCCCAACTGATCGAGCTGAGGGCATGCCTCGACAGACCAGAAGTTTTCGTACACGTAGACCAAGACTTCGAACATGAGCCCCAATATAACCTGTTTTTTGGCGGATGTGTCAAGGAAATATGGGCCACTCCCCCTGCAAATGATTTTTGTCAGTCGCCCAGCCATTGCACGCGATCGCCCGCCAGCCGGGCCAAGCGGCCCTCGAATTCCAGCGTCAGCAAGCGGGCCCGCAAGGCGCCCATGTCGGCCCCGAGGCGCTGCTGCAATTCGTCGACCGGCAACGGGTCATGCGCCAAGGCGTGGCGCAGGGCCAGGACATCTGGGTCGTGGTGAATGAAGGGGGCCTGGGACAAGCCCCTGGCAGGCGCCTGTGGGGTGTGCGCGGGCAAGGCAGGCAGGGCGGCCAAGACATCATCGACCTGCTCGACCAAGGTGGCCCCCTGCCGCAAGAGGGCATGGCAGCCGCGCGCGAGCGGCGAGCGCACCGAGCCGGGGACGGCCATCACTTCTTTGCCTTGCTCTAGCGCACACTGGGCACTGATGAGCGAGCCTGACCCGACCCCGGCCTCGATCACCACCAAGCCGCTGGACAGGGCACTGACCAGACGATTGCGCAAAGGGAAGTGCGACCTGCGGGCCGGTGTGCCGGGCAAGAACTCGGTCACGCACAGGCCACGCCCGCTGATGTGTGTTTTGAGTGCCGCATGGGCCGGGGGGTAGACCCGATCGGGGCCGGTGCCCATGACCGCCATGGTGAGGCAAGCCTGGCGCGCCGATTGCAAGGCACCCGCATGGGCGGCGGCATCGATGCCATGGGCCAGGCCAGACACCACGCACCAACCCGCATCGGCCAGGGCATGGCCCCATTCGCGGGCCAAAGCCAGGCCTTGCGGGGTGGCACCCCGGCTGCCCACCAGCGCCACCGATGGCGGCCAATCGGCAGGGCCATCTTGCTCTTGCGCGTGCTCGGGGCTGGTGACGAAGAGCAATAGGGGCGGGTCAGGCAGATGGGCCAGCGCCTCAGGGTAGCCGGCCAAACCCCAGACCTGTACCCGGTGGCTCTGACCCCGGGGGGCGCTGGCCAGCCATTGGCTCACGCTGGCTTGTGCATCGGCCAGTTCGGCGGGCTGGGCACGCAGCGCCGACCACAGGCGGGTGCCCAGGGCATCGCGCAAAACGCCGTCAGGGGCCTGCAACACTTGCTGACAGCCGCCGAAGTGCTGCACCAGGGCGGCCGCCCGGCGCAGGCCCAAGCCAGGGGTGAGTTGCACGCGCAACGCCGCCTGCCAATCCTGTGTCATGAATTGCCCCCCCCAAATGCCCAACCTATGCCCAAGTCATGTCCATCCAAAGCCCATCTTATGAGTGGAGGCTGTCGCTCACGTGAGTTTCACCCACCGCCAAAACAGGGGACAATAGGGGCATGGCATTGCTAGATATTCTTTGTTACCCTGACCCCCGCCTGCACACGGTGGCTGCCCCCGTTGAGCAGATTGATGAGCGATTGCGCGCATTCATTGCCGACATGCTGGAGACGATGTACGAGGCCCATGGCATCGGCCTGGCCGCCACACAGGTGAACTTCCACCAAAGGCTGATCGTGATTGACGTGTCGGAAGAGCGCAACCAGCCCATGGTGCTGATCAACCCAGAGCTGGTGTGGCAAAGCGAGGACCGGCTCAAAGGCGAAGAGGGCTGCCTGTCGGTGCCCGGCATCTATGACGGGGTCGAGCGGGCGCGCGCCATCAGGGTGCAGGCGCAAGACGAGCATGGGGTCAGCCGAATCATAGAGGCCGAAGGCATGCTCTCGGTGTGCATTCAGCATGAAATGGATCACCTGATGGGCAAGGTTTTTGTGGAGTACCTGTCTGCATTCAAGCAGGGGCGCATCAAGACCAAAATGCAAAAGGCACAGCGGGCGCAACTAGCGCGCTGAGGTCTGGCCATGAAACTGGCTTTTGCCGGCACCCCCGAATTTGCGCGCGTGGCCTTGCAAGCCCTGTGCGAGGCAGGCCATGAAGTCTGCCTGGTGCTGACCCAGCCCGATCGTCCGGCAGGCCGGGGGATGAAGCTGCAAGCCTCGCCCGTGAAAACGCTGGCCCAGTCACTGGGTTTGCCTTTGGCACAACCGCGCAGCCTGCGGCTGGATGGGCGCTACCCGGATGAGGCCATGGCGGCCCGGCAAGCCCTGCAATCGGCCCAGCCGGAGGCGATGATTGTGGCGGCCTATGGGCTGATTCTGCCGGGCTGGACCCTGGGTTTGCCGCCACGGGGCTGTTTGAACATCCACGCCTCGCTCCTGCCCCGCTGGCGGGGCGCGGCACCGATCCATCGGGCGATTGAAGCGGGCGACACCCACACCGGCGTGACCATCATGCAAATGGATGAAGGGCTGGACACCGGGCCAATGTTGCGTTGGCAATCGACCGAGATCGGCGCACAAGAAACCACCGGGCAGTTGCACGACCGCCTGGCCCGTTTGGGGGCGCAATTGATGGTGGAGGTGTTGCGTGATTTGACTGCTTTGGTGGCCAACCCGCAGCCTGAAGTGGGCGTTTGCTATGCGGCCAAGATCGACAAGGCCGAGTCGGCGCTGGACTGGCGGCTGGGGGCCGCCGAATTGGCCCGCCGTCTGCGCGCCTTTGACCCCTTTCCGGGCGGGTCGGCACGGCTGGGGCCAGAGGCCATCAAGGTGTGGGCGGCGCAGGCTTTGGACGAGACAGCGACACAGCCGCCGGGCACCGTGGTGGCCGTCGGGCCGCAGGGCATTGATGTGGCCACTGGCGCGGGCTTGCTGCGACTGACCGAGCTGCAAAAGCCCGGTGGCAAGCGACTGTCGGGGGCAGAGTTTTTGCGCGGCCATGGGCTGGCCGTGGGCTGTTCTTTCGAGGTGGCGCAGGAATGAATGCGGCCCCTGTTTGGCGGCACCCTGCGTTTTGGCAAGGCATGCGCGACATCTCTGGCCTGTCGATCGGGATTGCGGCCTGGGGCCTGATGACGGGGGTGGCCATGGCCAATGCCCACATCGGCACGGCCGCGGCCCTGTTCATGGCCACCTGGGTGTTTGCGGGCAGCTCGATGTTGGCCGCCATTCCGCTGCTGGCCCAAGAAGCCCCGATGTGGGTGATTCTGGCCACCGGCTTTTGTGTCAATTTGCGGTTTGTCGTCTTCAGCGCCCATTTGCGGCCCTATCTGGCGCATTGGCCCCGTGGCCAAAGGCTGGTGCTGGCTTATCTGACGGCAGATTTGAGTTATGTGCAGTTTGTGCGCCGTTTTGCGCACCCGCCGCGCGACCACGCCGAGCAGATCGAGCAGCGGGCTTATTTGCTGGGCAACACCAGCCTGAACTGGACCAGCTGGACCGTGGCCGGTTGGGCCGGTGTGTTGCTGGCCCAATGGGTGCCCACCCACTGGGGGCTGGGCTTTGCCGGGATGTGTGCGCTGACAGGTTTGACCATTTCTCTGGCGCAAGACCGCTACAAGGCGATGTCGGCCCTGCTGGCCGGCAGTGCGGCGGTGGCCAGCGCGGCGCTGCCGCTGAAGCTCAATATCTTGCTGGGCATTTCTGTGGCGGTGGCGCTGTGTTTGTGGATCGCCCCGCGCCCGAAGCCGGAGGGCGCATGAGCGAGCGCGAGGCGTGGGTCTGGCTGACGATACTGGCGCTGGGGGGCGTGACTGTGCTGACGCGCGGGTTCTTTATTTTTTCGAACAAACCCTGGCCCATGCCCGCGTGGTTGGAGCGTGGCCTGCTCTACGCCCCGATTGCCGCGCTGGCGGCGGTGATCGCGCCTGAGGTGCTGACCACGCAGGGGGCGTTGATTGAGACCTGGCGCGACGCCCGCCCGTGGGCGGCGCTGGCCTCGGCTTTGTTTTATTTGAAATTTCGCCACCACCGGCATGCCGTGTTGGGCACGATGGTGGCCGGCATGTGTGTCTTCCTTCCCCTGCGTGTCAGCCTGGGTTGGTAGGCCGCCTTAAAATTGGCGCCATGAAAATCAACCGCTTTGCTGATTTGTGCGCCCAGGGTCTGGCCCGGGGCCGCCGCGTGTTCATTCGCGCCGACCTCAATGTGCCGCAGGACGATGCCGGGCGCATCACCGAAGACACCCGCATCCGCGCCTCGGTGCCGTGCATCCAAATGGCGCTGGATGCCGGTGCGGCGGTGATGGTGACCTCGCACCTGGGGCGACCCACTGAGGGCGAATTCAAGCCCGGGGACACTTTGGCCCCGATCGGCGAGCGGCTGTCGCAGTGGCTGGGACGTCCGGTGAAGCTGGTGGCCGATTGGGTCGATGGTGTAGAGGTAGAGCCGGGCCAGGTGGTGTTGCTGGAAAACTGCCGGGTGAACAAGGGCGAGAAGAAAAACGACGAGGCACTGGCGCGAAAAATGGCCGCCCTGTGCGACATCTATGTGAACGATGCGTTTGGCACCGCCCACCGGGCCGAGGGCACCACGTATGGCATTGCCCAGTTTGCGCCGCTGGCTTGTGCCGGCCCGCTGCTGGCGGCGGAAATTGACGCGATCACGCAGGCCCTGGCCCACCCCAGGCGGCCATTGGCGGCGATTGTGGCTGGCTCGAAGGTCAGCACCAAATTGACGATTTTGAAGAGCCTGTCGAGCCAGGTCGATCAGCTGATTGTGGGGGGCGGCATCGCCAACACTTTTATGTTGGCCAGCGGGCTGCGCATCGGCAAAAGCCTGGCTGAACCGGCTTTGGTGGCCGAGGCGAAGGCGGTGATCGAGGCCATGAAGGCGCGTGGCGCAGAGGTACCGATACCGACCGATGTGGTGGTGGCCAAGTCTTTTGCAGCCGACGCCCAGGCCACGCTGAAACAAGCCACCGAGGTGGATGAGGACGACCTGATTCTGGACATCGGCCCGCAGACTGCCCAGCGTCTGGCGCAACAGCTCAAGCAGGCGGGCACCATCGTCTGGAACGGGCCGGTGGGGGTGTTTGAATTTGACGCCTTTGCCCATGGCACCGAGACGATCGCCCGCGCCATCGCCGAGTCGGAGGCGTTTTCGATTGCGGGGGGCGGTGACACGCTGGCGGCGATTGCCAAATACGGCATAGAGGCGCAAGTGGGCTATATCTCGACCGGTGGGGGCGCGTTTTTGGAGGTGCTCGAAGGCAAGACCCTGCCCGCTTTTGAGATTTTGCAAAAACGGGCCGCCTGAGGCCGGCGGCGCACCGCGCGCGAACCGGCTGCGCCCCTCAGGACACGATGCGCTGGCAGGCCTCGCGATAGCGGGCGGCGGTCTGCTCGATGACCGCCTGGGGCAGGCGCGGGGCGGGGGCGGTTTTGTCCCAGGTTTTGCCACCCACCTGGGCGGTTTCCAGCCAGTCGCGCAAGTACTGCTTGTCAAAGCTGGGCGGGTTGGCGCCCTCGCGCCAGGTGTCGGCTGGCCAGTAGCGCGATGAGTCGGGGGTGAGCACCTCGTCCATGAGGGTGAGGGTGCCGTCGGCATCGAGGCCAAATTCGAACTTGGTGTCGGCGATGATGATGCCCTTCTCCAGCGCGATGTCGCGCGCCGCCACATACAGACGGATGCTGATGTCGCGGATGCGAGCGGCCAGGTCGGGGCCGATCATCTCGACCACCCGCTGGAATGAAATGTTTTCGTCGTGCTCGCCCATGGCGGCTTTGGCCGCCGGGGTGAAGATGGGCTGGGGCAACTGGCTGGCGTTGTGCAGGCCCTCAGGCAAGGGCACGCCACACACGGAGCGGGTCTGTTGGTATTCTTGCCAGCCGCTGCCCGCCAGATAGCCGCGCACCACGGCTTCAACGGCAATGGGCTTCAAGCGCTTGACCAGCATGGAGCGGCCTTGCACCTGGGCCACCTCGTCGGGGGCCACCACCGACTCGGGCACCCGCCCGGTGAGGTGGATGGGGCAAATATTGAGCCCTTGGGGGCCCAGACGCTCAAACCAGTAGAGGGCCATGCGGGTGAGCAATTCGCCTTTGCCGGGAATGGGCTCGCCCATGATCACGTCAAAGGCGCTGATGCGATCGGAGGCCACCATGAGGATCAGGTCTGAGCCCACGGCGTAGTTGTCGCGCACCTTGCCACGGGCCAGCAGCGGCAGGGAGTGCAGTTGGGAGGTGTGCAAACTCAACGGACCACCTGGGCCAGCTCACCCTGGGCATAACGCCGGGCCATGACGCTCAGGCCCAGGCCTTTGATTTTGGCGGCCTGACCTTCGCAACCGAACTCAAGGTAGCGTTGTTTGCAAATGGCCTTGGCGGCTTCGCGCGCCGGTTTCATCCACTCGCGCATGTCAAATTTATCGGGGTTTTGGGCCTGAAACTGTCGCACCGCGCCGGTCATGGCCAGGCGTATGTCGGTGTCGATGTTGATTTTGCGCACGCCGAATTGGATGGCGTGCTGAATCTCTTCGACCGGCACGCCGTAGGTTTCTTTCATCTTGCCGCCATACTGGTTGATGATGGCCAGGAGGTCTTGGGGCACGCTGGAGGAGCCGTGCATGACCAGATGGGTGTTGGGGATGCGGGCGTGGATTTCCTTGACCCGGCTGATGGCCAAAATATCGCCGGTGGGCTTGCGGGTGAATTTGTAAGCGCCGTGGCTGGTGCCGATGGCAATGGCCAATGCGTCGAGCTGGGTGGCCTTCACAAACTGGGCGGCCTCTTCGGGGTCGGTCAGCATTTGGCTGTGGTCGAGTTTGCCCACTGCGCCGATGCCGTCTTCTTCGCCCGCCTCGCCGGTTTCGAGCGAGCCCAGGCAGCCCAATTCGCCCTCGACCGTGACGCCGACCTGATGCGCCATCTGCACCACCTGACGGGTGACTTCGATGTTGTAGTCAAAACTGGCCGGGGTTTTGCCGTCTTCCATCAGGGAGCCGTCCATCATGACCGAGCCAAAGCCCAGGCCGATGGCACCCTGACAGACCTTGGGGCTGGTGCCGTGGTCTTGGTGCATGACCAAGGGGATGTGGGGATAAGCCTCTGTCGCGGCCTGGATCAGATGCTTGATGAAGGGCTCGCCCGCGTATTTGCGGGCACCGGCGCTGGCCTGCAAGATGACCGGGGCACCCACTTCGTCGGCGGCCGCCATGACGGCTTGCACCTGTTCAAGGTTGTTGACATTGAAGGCGGGTATGCCGTAGGTGTGTTCTGCCGCATGGTCGAGCAGTTCACGCATCGAGACGAGAGCCATGGTGAATCCTGTAGGTGGAAAAAAGCGTCAGAAATGGATTTTAGACTGCCTGATGCCTGATGCCTGTGAACCGACCACGGCAGCGGCCAGGGCCCGCCGTGCAGGCAATCAGTTCTTGGGGCTGATGCGCCGAATGAGGTGGTTTTGGCTGTCGGCCACCCAGAGGTTGCCGTCGGGGTCGAGGGCGATGCCCACGGGCTGATTGAATTCGGCGGCCGTGCCCGTGCCGTCTTGATAACCCCCGTCGTTGGCGGATGTCCCGGCCAGGGTGCTGACCACCCCGGCGGGGGTGATTTGCCGGATGAGGTGGTTGTTGGTGTCAGCGACATAGACGGTGCCAGAGACGTCGATGGCCAAACCCGAGGGCGAGTAAAAACGGGCGGCGGTGCCGCTGCCATCGGCCTGACCAAAGGCGTTTTCTCCGGCAGCGGGGTGGGCGGCCCCGGCCAGGGTGCTGACGCTGCCGCTGGAGAGGTCGATTTGCCGGATGAGGTGATTGTCGGTGTCGGCCACCAAAAGCCGACGGCCAGCGGGGTCGAGGGCCAGCCCCAAGGGATTGTTGAATTGGGCGACCGAGCCCGCCCCGTCGGCGGAGCCCGACAGGCCCGCCCCGGCGTTATCGAGGCGGCCCGCCAGGATGGTGACCGCCCCGTCTGACGAGATCTGACGGATGAGGTGGTTTTGGCTGTCGGCCACGTAGACCTGACCCGAGGCATCGACCGCCACCCCGGAGGGGTTGTAGAAGGTGAGGCCACCGCCCGGGTCGGGGTTATCAGGATTGGGTATGGCAGAGCCGTCGGGCAGGGTGCTGACCACGCCCGCCGCATTGATGCAGCGTATGCGGTCGCTGTTTTGGTCGGCGACATACAGATTGCCGCTGGCGTCGAGGCACAAGCCATAGGGTTCGCTGAAAGTCGCGCTCAGGCGGGTGCCGTCGCTGTTGGCGGTGTTGAGCCTGGGTTTTTGGCCGGCCCAGGTGAGCACCGCCGCAGTTTGTGTGTGCACGCGCCGGATCAGCCCGTTTTGGCTGTCGGCGACGTAAAGATGGCCCTGGGTGTCGGCCACGATGCCGATCGGGAAATTGAACAAGGCCGAGGTGCCCACGTCATCGGCATAGCCGGACAGCCCCATGCCGCTGGCGTCTGTTTGGCCCGCCCATGTGCTGACCACCCAAGTGGTCGGTTTCGGTGGGGTGACGGTACCGCCGCCCCCGCCACCATTGGCACCGGCCCCGCCGCCGCCACCCCCGCCACAAGCCGTGAGGGTGACCCCGGCCATGCCCAGCAAAACTTGTCTTCTTTGCAACTTCGCCTCCCAGATGCCTGCAGAGTGACCACGGCCCTTGAGGAAGCTCTGCGAAACTTGCACGCAGCGAGTTTTGCAGAGCTTCCTTAAAGAGCCATGTGTATCGATTGAAACGCGCCTTAGTATAGCGACAAAGAATTCATTAAAAATGGCCGATCTGTTTTTTAGTATTATTTTTGGGTGAGGAGGTGTCTGCCAAGCCGGGGCCGGGTCGGGGATGGCGGGCGCATTGAGTGGGCCGAGGGAAGCTCAGCAGCAGAGCTTGCCTAGGCAACGCGGCAGATCTTGAGCATATTGGTGCCGCCCGGCGAGCCCATGGGCTCGCCACAGGTGATGGCGTAAATGTCGCCCGATCGCACGATGCCACGGCGCTTGAGGTCTACTTCGGCCTGACTGAGGGCGGTATCGCGGTCGCTGCTGGACTCCATGAGCAAAGGCCGGACGTTGCGGTAGAGGGCCATTTTGCGCTGGGTCGATAACTTGCTGGTGAGGGCGTAGATGGGAATGTGGATGCGGTGGCGGCTCATCCACAGGGCGGTCGAGCCCGATTCAGTCATGGCGACCAGGGCCTTGGCACCGAGGTGATGCGCCGTGAAGAGGGCCCCCATGGCGATGGTCTGGTCGATGCGGGCGAATTGCCGGTCGCTGAAATCGGCGTCGAGTTCGATGCGCTCGGCGGCTTCGGCGGCGGTACAAATGGCGACCATTTCGCGCACGGTCTCTAAGGGGTATTTGCCCGAGGCGGTCTCTGCGCTGGTCATGACGGCGTCGGTGCCGTCGAGCACCGCATTGGCGACATCGCTGACCTCGGCCCGGGTCGGGACCGGGTTGTTGATCATGCTCTCCATCATCTGGGTCGCGGTGATGGTGACTTTGTCGTACTCTTGCGCCAAACGGATCATGTGCTTTTGCAAGGCCGGCACGGCGGCGTTGCCGACTTCGATGGCAAGGTCGCCGCGCGCCACCATGATGCCGTCACTGGCCTGCAAGATTTCTTCCAGATGCGGAATGGCCTCGGCGCGTTCGATCTTGGCGATCAGGCCGGGGCGGTGCTTGTATTCGGCACCGGCCACATTGGCCAGCTGACGCGCCAGCTCCATGTCGGTGGCGTTTTTCGGGAAGCTGATGGCCAGATAGTCGGCTTGAAAAGACATGGCGACCTTGATGTCCTCCATGTCTTTGGCCGTCAGGGCCGGCGCGGTCAAGCCGCCGCCCTTTTTGTTGATGCCTTTGTTGTTGGACAACTCGCCGCCGACCTTGACCAAGGTGTGCACCTGCTCGCCTTGGACCTGAGTGACTTCCAGCACGATCAGGCCGTCGTTGAGGAGCAAGGTGTCGCCGGGCACGACGTCGCGAGGCAGCTCTTTGTAGTCGAGCCCCACGCCGTGTTCGTCGCCGGCTTCGCTGCGCAGGGCATCGAGGACAAATGGTTGACCCGCTTGGAGTTGGACTTTGCCCTGGGCAAAGCGGCCCACGCGGATCTTGGGGCCTTGCAAGTCGGCCATGATGGCCACTTCGCGGCCCGCACGCTGGGCGGCCTCGCGCACCAGTCGGGCCCGCTCGATGTGGTCTTGCGCCGAGCCGTGGCTGAAATTGAGGCGCACCACATTCACGCCGGCGCGGATCATGGCTTCGAGCAGGTCGGGGGCGCTGGACGCAGGCCCCAGGGTGACCACGATTTTGGTAGAGCGATGGGCGGCAGGTGGGGTGGCTTTCATGCCGCCATTCTCACATTTGGCTGAATTTTGGCAAGCCTCGTAAATATGCACGAAATAGCCCATTGGCATTGAAATCGTCTTTAAAAATAGCACAATTTGTTTTTAAACATTGTCGGAGAGCCAAATGCAGACCATTCCTTTTTTCAAAGCTGAGGCGCACCTGCGTTACCTGCCCCACAAAAGCTTGCGCGGGCTGGCGAGACGGGGGCAATTGATCCACTACAAGTCCAATACCCAAGTCATCACGCAAGGCCAAAGCGGTAACGAGGTGTTTGTGGTGCTCGATGGCCGACTGGAGGCCTATATCCACTCAAATGGCCGCAAAGAGCGGCGTCTGACGCTGGCGGTGTTGCAATCTGGCGACATTTTTGGCGAGATCGGCATGTATGGCGGGCCCCGCAGCGCCTCGGTGTGCACGGTGGAGCCCACGCTATGCGCCATGGTTGCGCAAGCCGAGTTGAATGAGCAGCGCTCGCTCGACGCGGAGCTGCAAGAGTTGCTCACCCATACCGCCAATCAGCGCAACCGGCAAAACACGCAGCTGATGGCGCAGACCCTGTTCAACGACATCTACACCCGCATGGTGGAGTTGCTGGTTTCACTCGCAGATAAGAACAGCTCGCAAACGATGCACATCTCCGATCGGGTCACCCATCAGGAGATCGCGAACCGGCTGGGCTGCAGCCGCGAGATGGTGAGCCGCCTGCTCAAAGACCTGGAGAAAGGGCAATACATTTCGCGCCGCGAAGACCGCACTTTGGTCTTGCACCCACCCCTGCCGGTGGCCTGGTGAGGGGGGGGTAGCCACTGACCTGGGTCAAAAAGGGGGCATGCAGACACCCGCCTGTCGTCAATTTTGGCGATAATCCTGAAGGAATCAGTCAAATACTGGGCGTTGCCGCCCGACCCGAGCACCTTCATGAGCGTCATCGATCAACCCCTTGCCCCTGAACAACCCCTTCCTCATCGAAAAATCATCCGCGAATGGCTGCTGCCATTGTCTGAGCGCACGGTGCGCCATGCCATCGGGCTGATGGCCCTCGATTTCTCGCTCTGGTTTGGCTTATTGGCCGGTACGGTCTACTTTGACGCCTGGTGGCTCAAGCTGTTGTGCGGCCTGGCCGCAGGGTTTGTGATTGGGCGCCTGTTCATCATCGGCCACGATGGCTGCCACCAGAGCCTGACCCCGCATCGGGGCCTGAACAAATGGCTGGGACGGATCGCATTTTTGCCTTCACTGACGCCTTATAGCCTTTGGGACGTGGGACACAATGTCGTGCACCACGGCTATACCAACCTCAAGGGTTTTGATTTTGTGTGGGCCCCCCTGACCCGCGAGGAATATGAGGCACTGGGCCCCATGGGGCGTCTGATGGACCGCGTGTACCGCAGCGGCTGGGCCCCCGGCTTTTATTACATGGTGGAGATCTGGTGGAAGCGGATGTTCTTTCCATCGGCCAAACACATGCCCACCCGGCGCCGTATTTTCTGGCTGGACAATCTGTTGGTCAGCACGTTCGCCGTGTTGTGGCTGGGCGCTTTGGCCTGGGCCAGCGTGGCCACCGATCAGTCGCTGTGGCTGATTTGGGCCTGCGGCTTTGGCGTGCCCTTCCTGTTTTGGTGCGCGATGATCGGTTTTGTGGTGTATGTGCATCACACCCATGAGCGGGTGTGCTGGCACAACGACCGTGCGGCCTGGTCGAAGGCCCAGCCTTTTGTGTCGACCACGGTGCACCTGACTTTTCCGTTCAATGTCGGGGCCATGATGCACCACATCATGGAACACACGGCGCACCATGTGGACATGAGCATTCCCCTGTACAAGCTGAAACAGGCGCAGTCGAAACTGGAAGAAATGCTGCCCGGTCGCATCATCATTCAGCGCTTTTCATGGCGCTGGTACTTTGACACGGCGCGCAAGTGCAAGCTGTATGACTTCACGCGCCAGACCTGGACCGACTACCGGGGCCAGCCGACCCCTGCGATCAGTTCAAAGCCATGCTGAGTTTGCGCCGATAACGCGACACCAGCTCGGCCTGCGGGTCTTGCTGGGCGACGGCCTTGCCAGCGATCTCGATGCCGCCAGCGGGCGTTTTGTCCAACGGGTCGGCTTTGGGCTTGGGCGGCGAGAGCAATTCCAAAATACCAATATAGATGCGGCGCGGCAACTCGTCTGACCAGGCCTTGTCGCGCATGATGATTTCCAGCAGCTCGTCCATGGTGAGCTCCCATTGGCCTGCGGCCATGAGCAAGCGGGCCTTGGCCAGTCGGGTGTCGAAGTCGCGCGGCTGGCTGGAGAGGGCAGCGTCGAACTGGGCCATGGTCCACTGGGCGCGCTCGTCGGTGGTGGCAAATTGCAGGGCTTGCAGCCAGTGCATGAGGGCGTCAAAGCGCAGCTGACGTGGCATTTGGGCCAAGGCAGGCGCAAGGGCGGCCTCGGCGTTTTCAAGCTCTCCCAAGGTGATGAGCAACCTCACATAGTCGTGGCGGGCGTCGTCGTTGGCCGGATTGATCGCCAATGCCTCTTGCAACTTGGCCAAGGCCGCCTCGGGGTCGCCCTGGGCCATGAGGTCTTCGGCCTCGGCGGCATCGGCTTGGGCCAGCAATTCGCCTTCCGAGGGCAGGTGTTTGTTCAAAAACTCACGCAATTGGCCTTCGGCTTGGGCACCCATGAATCCGTCGACGGGCCGTCCACCGATCATGAGCACACAGGTGGGGATGCTGCGGATGCCGAAAGCGGCCGCCAGCTGCTGTTCGTCGTCGGAGTTGATTTTGGCCAGTTTGAAGCGGCCACCGTATTCGGCCTCGAGGCGCTCCAGCACAGGGCCGAGCGATTTACACGGGCCGCACCAGGGCGCCCAGAAATCCACCAGCACCGGGGTGGCCATGGAGGCCTGCACCACCTCGGCTTCAAAATTCTGCATGGTGACATCTAACATGATCTGAAACTCCAACGTTCACCGCCCGAAGGCTAAAATGGAAGCATAACCGACACCGCAGTCCAAATGACATCACCCATTGTGGGCGTGGTCATGGGTTCACAGTCCGATTGGGACACCATGCAACACGCCACCCAGATCTTGCAAAGCTTCGGCGTGCCCCACGAGGCGCGCGTGGTTTCGGCGCACCGCATGCCGGATGACATGTTCCAGTACGCCGAGTCTGCCCTGGGGCGGGGCTTGCGCTGCATCATTGCCGGTGCAGGCGGTGCGGCGCATCTGCCTGGCATGCTGGCGGCCAAAACGCCGGTGCCGGTGTTGGGCGTGCCCGTGGCCAGCCGACATCTGCAAGGCGTCGATTCCTTGCACAGCATCGTGCAAATGCCCAAGGGGGTGCCGGTGGCCACCTTCGCCATCGGGGCGGCCGGGGCGGCCAATGCGGCGCTGTTTGCAGTGGCCATGCTGGCGTACGACCACCCGGCGTGGGCACAACAGCTGGCCCAATTCAGACAAACGCAAACCGAGGACGCACGCGCCATGCGGGTGCCGCCCCAGGCCGGATGAGCCCGAGCCCTGTCGTGCCTGCGGGCGCCTGGTTGGGCATGCTGGGCGGTGGCCAGCTGGGGCGGATGTGGGTGCATGCCGCGCAGAGCCTGGGCTACCGCTGCCTGGTGCTGGACCCCGACCCGGACAGCCCGGCGGGCCGGGCGGCCGAGCGACACCTGTTGGCCGACTATATGGACCCCGGGGCCCTGGATGAGATGGGGCGTTTGTGTGCGGCGGTCAGCACCGAGTTTGAGAACGTGCCGGCGCAAGCACTGGCCCGCCTGGCCGGGCTGACGCGCGTGACCCCGAACGCCCAAGCGGTGTCGATGGCCCAGGACCGGGCACGTGAGAAAGCCCATTTTCAGTCTTGCGGCGTGCCCGTGGCCCCGTATCGCCTGATGCAGAGCCAGGCCGATTTGGCGCAGGTGGGGGCCGAGGCGTTTCCGGGCATTCTTAAAACAACCCGTCTGGGTTACGACGGCAAGGGCCAAGCGCGGGTGCGCGATGCGGCCGGGCTGGCGGCGGCCTGGCAAAGCCTGCAAGGCCCGAAGGGCTCGGCACCAGTGCCCTGTGTGCTGGAGCAGCAACTGCCCTTGCAATCCGAGTGTTCGGTGGTTCTGGCGCGCGCCGCCGACGGCAGCCACACCCATTTGCCGGTGCAGCGCAATGTGCACCGCGATGGCATTTTGGCCTTGACCGAGGTTGGCGTCGGCTTGCTGGACGATGCATTGGCGGGCCAATTGGTTCAGGCGGCCCTGACCATTGCCGAAGGACTGGGCTATGTGGGGGTTTTGTGTGTGGAGTTTTTTTTGCTGGCGCAAGGTGACGGCGGGGTGCGCTGGGTGGTCAATGAGATCGCGCCGCGCCCGCACAACAGCGGGCACCACAGCATGGACGCCTGCGACCTGTCGCAGTTTGAGTTGCAGGTGCGCTGCATGGCGGGCTTGCCTTTGCGCGAAGTGCGCTTGCACAGCCCGGCGGCCATGATCAATTTGCTGGGCGATTTATGGTGGCGCGACGGGCAGGCGCGCGAGCCCGATTGGGCCGCCTTGCTCGGCATCCCCGGCACCCGCTTGCACCTGTATGGGAAATCTCAGGCCCGGGCAGGTCGCAAGATGGGGCACCTCAATATCACCGGTGCCAGTCTGGCTGAGGTGCGCCAGCGGCGTGACGAAGCCGCCCAAGTTTTGGGGCTGGCCCCCTTTGACCCGGCATGATCTGGCCAGGCCAAGACCCTGCGCATGTGGCCCAAGCCGCCCAATGGCTGGCGCAGGGCCGGTTGCTGGGGTTTCCGACCGAGACCGTCTATGGCCTGGGCGCCGATGCGCAGCAAGACCAGGCGGTTGAGGCCATTTATGCCGCCAAGGGGCGGCCCAGCGATCACCCGCTGATTGTTCATATTGCCGAAGCGGCGGACGCGGCCCATTTTGCCGACCCGATCCCGGCGTATGCCCATGCCTTGATGCGGGCCCATTGGCCCGGGCCCTTGACGCTGATCTTGCCGCGTCGCCCCGGGGTGGCCGCGGTGAGCGCCGCGCAGCAGCCCAGCATCGGTTTGCGCTGCCCGAGCCATCCGGTGGCGCAAGCCTTGCTGCGGGCGGCTCGCACTCTGGGGGTGATGGGGGTTTCGGGGCCCAGTGCCAACCGCTTCGGGCGGGTCAGCCCCACCCGGGCTGAGCATGTGGCGCATGAGTTCGGCGACGGGCTGCCGGTGCTGGATGGTGGCGCTTGCACGGTGGGGATCGAGTCTGCGATTGTGGACTGCACCCGCGCAGAGCCTGTGCTGCTGCGACCCGGCATGCTGCAGGCGGATCGATTGTCGTTGAGCGCGGGGCGGCTGGTCCGCAGCCCCGGACAGGCCTTATCGGCGGTGTCCGGGCCGGTGCCCAAGGCGTCGGGCACACTGGCCTCGCACTATGCGCCCGACGCCAGGGTGCGCTTACTGGACGAGCCGGCGATGGCACAGGCGGCACAAACCCTCGGGCCAGCAGGATTGGCCCAGATCGCGGTGTGGTCGCCCAAGCCCCCCCGGTTTGCGCCCGGGCACTGGCGTGCCATGCCTGCCGATGCCGGGGCTTGCGCCCACGATTTGTTCGAGGTGTTGCGTGACTTTGAACAATTGGGTGTGCGCGAGATTTGGGTCAGCCCTGTGCCAAACGACCCCGCCTGGGACGGCGTGCGCGACCGCCTGAGCCGTGCAAGCCACTGATTCCCCCATGTGATGCACTTGCCAGTAAACTGTGGTCGATGTAATGGAGATTCAGATGACCTTAGGGCGTAACCCGGTGATGAGGCGAGTTTTATGGGCTTTGGGCCTGGGGCTGACCTTGGCGCTGGCGGCATGCAACGGTGCCGGCAGCAAATACGATGAGTTTTTGCCCAAGCGCCTGGTGGTGCTGGGCGATGAGATCAGCTATGTGGGCTGCGTGGAAACCAATGGGATTTGTCAGGGCAGCCACAGCACGCTGGACCGTTTCACGCTGAATTACGACACGGCCCCAGGCACCACCCTGCCCTTTTTCAACCAATGGGTGACCGTTCTGGCGCGGCTTTATGGGCTGGGGGTCGATCAGATCGTCGAGTCGACTTATGTGGCAGAGGGCCGTGACAGCCGACGCGCCACCCGCAAAGGCGCCACGGCCCCGGTGGTGCGGGCGCAAGCCGATGGCATCCCGCCGTATCAAAAGGGAGACTTGCTGATCATTGCGGGCGGGGCCAACGACATCTTGTGCGTGTTACGCAATACCAACACCTCGGGCTGTACCAGCACGACCCTGCGCCCGGGCCTGGACCCGCAAAAAATGATCGACGCCGTGCAGGCCGGCGGACTGGGGCAGGACAAGGCCTTGCGCATCATCGCCGCTGCACACGCCTACCAGCAACTGGCGCTGGACATGATTGCACGCGGGCATCGAAACATTTTTGTGGTGCCGGTTTATGACTTCAGCAACAGCCCCGACCTGAACAGTTTTTGCAGCGGCTGTTCGGTCTCTGACTTGCAAACGGCCACCAAACTCTTCAACATTGCCCTGCGCGCATTCACCGACAGCCATGGCACCTCGCTGTCGTTCAGCCCCGGCGAGCCCCGCATTTTGCTGACCACAGGCATTACTTCTTCCGATGACCAGTACGTGGGCCTGACGCGCTTTACGACCGTGCCTGGCAGCTCGGTCTATAACTTTGCCATCAGCCCCTCGATTTGTGGCAGCCAGGTGAGCAGCGACTTTGCGCGCACCAGCTGCAGCTGGAACGGTTCGTTCAGCTCGGCCTCGGGGACGGCCCCGATCTTCAATGGCATCTCTGACGCGACTCTTTTGGCCGCCGACACCAAGGCCACCACGTTTTTAAATGTGTCGGGGCGTCAGTTGTACACCGCCGATTTTTATCTCTCGCCCTCGGCCCAGGTGACGGTAGCCGGTATTTTTTACAGCTTTATGCGCGGTTTTCAGGGTTGGTGAGTCAGGCTGGCGGTCCAGTCGATGAGCGCATCGAGCACCGGGCGGGCGGTTTGGGCCTGAGGGTGTTCGATGATGGCCACCAGCACCCAGCGTTGCCCCGCCTCGCCATCGACATAGCCAGCCACCGCCAGCACTTGGCGCAGGCTGCCGGTTTTGAGGTGGGCGCTGGCCGGGGAGCGTGAGCGGCGCAAGGTGCCATCCAATCCACTGATGGGCAGCGAGGACATCAACTCGGACATATAGGGCGCGGCCCAGGCGCGTTGCAAGAGCACAGTGAGGCCCTGCGCGGTCATGCGCCCGCTGCGGCTGAGGCCCGAGCCGTTGTCCACCACCAGCCCGGGCACGCCCACATGGCGATCCCACCAGCGTTGCACCCATGCGCGCGAGGCCTCGACCCGCCCTACTCCACCGGCATGCAGGCTCAGGGTGAGGAACACTTGATCGGCCATCAGGTTGTTGCTGAATTTGTTGATGTCCCGCACCAGTTCGGCCAATGGCGGGGATTCGGTGTGCAGCAAGGGGGTGGCTTGTGCGGGCACGCGGCCCTCGCGCAAGCGGCCCGTGAACTGGCCGCCCATGGCCCGCCACATCCCCTCGATGGCGCGGCCTGCGTGGCTGGCGGGGTCGGCGTAGGCCAGGGGCCAGATGCGCTCACCGCATTCTGCGATGTAGCCGCCCTTGAACACCATCTGGGCCGGATCGCCCAGCTCGGCCTTGAGGGCCGCGCGGTAATCGGTGCATGGGCCTTTTTGCAGGGGCACCGTTTCAGGCACACGCACACCGGCCAGCGGCGGCTCGATGTGTACGCGGGCCAAGCCAGCGCGGGGGTCGGGCACAAACTGCAGCAGCAGCGACTTGAAATTCACCACCAGCGCATCGGGCGAAGCGTTATAGGGCCGATGCGGCTCGCCGTCGAATTGGCCCGGGTCGGTCGGGCTGATGTCGAAGGCGCTGCGATCGAGCACGATGTCGCCTTCGATGTGCTGGATGCCCAAGGCGCGAACCCGGCGCAACAATAGCCACAGGCGCTCGACCACCAGCTTGGGGTCGCCCATGCCTTGCACGTACAGATTGCCGCGCAAACTGCCGTTGACGATGGGCCCGTCGGCAGCGAGCTGGGTGCGCCAGACATAGGCCGGGCCCAGGGTTTCGAAGGCCACGCTGGTGGTGAGCAGTTTCATGAGGGAGGCCGGATTGACCGGCACCTCGGCGCGGTGGCTTAAGCGGGCCGCGCCGCCTTGGGCAGGCGCCACCACCACGTGCAGTGCACTGGGGGGCAACTGGGCCTGTTGCAAGGCACGGGTCACTTCAGCCGGCAAAGCCTGTGCCCAAGCTGCCGCGCCGACACCCACACACCACCACAAGGACATGCACCGCAGTGCGAATTTCTTTTTCATGACGGACTGAATTATGGGCGGGCTTGAGATAATGTGAACCCTGATGAAACTACTGGCTTTTGACACCAGCACCGACACTTTGCACCTGGGTGCCTGTGACGGCCAAGGCCGCCTGACCCATGCCGAAGCGGGCGGGGCACAGTCTTCTGCCCGCATCGTGCCGCTGGCTTTGGCCACGCTGGAAGAGTTGGGCATGGTTTGGGCCGATCTGGATGCCATCGTGATGGGGCGCGGCCCTGGTTCTTTCACAGGCCTGCGCACCGCCTGTGCGGTGGCCCAAGGCTTGGCCTATGGGGCCCGGCGACCGGTGCTGCCCATCGACACCCTGTGGGCCGTGGCCGAAGAGGCCCGGCAAGAGCAGCCGCAAGCCCGGGTGCTGGCCGTGCTGGATGCCCGCATGGGCCAGTTTTATGTGGCCGCCTGGCATTACCAGGACGGGCGTTGGTCTTTGGTCGAGGACAGTGCCCTGAAGAACCCGGATGAGGTGCGTTGGCCACAGGCCTGGCTGGGACAAAAGGCCGCCGTGACCGCCGCCGGTCTGGGTTTGGACCCTGTGTGGCCCCAATTGCAAGGCGCGACTGACGGCAGCGGCCCGCCGCGCCTGCGGGTGTCGGCGGCACCGACGGCCAGCGCCTTGCTGCGCCTGGCACCGCAGGCCTGGGCCGAGGGGCTGGCGGTGCCCGCGCAAGGGGCTTTGCCGATGTATGTGCGCGACAAGGTGGCGCAGACCATGGCCGAGCGGGCCGCCGGGTGAGCCGGATGGCTTTCAATGGATGGTTTTGAATTGATGAGTGCGGGTGTTCACTTTCGCCAAATGACCCTGGAGGATCTGGATGTGGTCAGCCACATTGAAAAAACCGCTTATTCGCACCCCTGGGGTCGGGGCCATTTTGAAGATTCGATGCGGGCCGGGCACTGGGCGCAGGTGCTGGTGGGCCAGGGGTCTGAGATTTGGGGCTATGTGGTGGCCATGCCAGGGGTGGAAGAAACCCATTTGTTGAACCTGACGGTGACGCCCGATCGGCAGGGCCAGGGCTGGGCACGCTGGATGCTGGACGCCTTGGTGGCATGGTCGCGCGAGCAAGCAGCGGCATGGGTTTGGCTGGAGGTGCGGGCCAGCAATGCGCGGGCGCGTCGCTTGTATGTGGCGCATGGCTTTGAGCATGTGGGTGAGCGCAAGCACTATTACCCCGGGCTGGGTCGACAGCGCGAGCACGCGGTGGTGATGCGGCTGGCGCTGGCTTAAGATGTGGCCATGAGTTTGAACCTCGCCCCGCGCCAAAGGACCATGTTGACCCACATGGGCCTGCGCCTGGATTTTTTGCCGGCGAGCGTGGCCCATGAGGACCTTGCGCCAGCCCTTGAGGCGCCAACGCTTCAGCGCTTGGAGGAGCCGCCGCGCCCCAAGGCGTCTGACATGAGGGCTTTGGCACCAAGCGCAGAGGTGCGCCCTGAGGCCCGCAGCAGTGCCAAAGCCCCAGTGGCAGCGACCCAGACTGTGGTGGTGCCTCGTGCGGACATCGCCCAGGCCGATTGGGGCCCATTGAAGGAGGCGGTGAGCGGCTGCCAAGCCTGCCCTTTGTGTCTGAGCCGCCGCCAGACGGTGTTTGGCATGGGGGCCGAGCCAGCGGCCAGTGGCGAGGGGGTAGACCTGATGATTGTGGGTGAGGCACCGGATGAGCATGAGGACTTGCAGGGCTTGCCGTTTGCCGGGGCGGCGGGGCAGTTGCTGGACCAGATGCTGACGGCGCTGGGCCTGTCGCGCCAGCCCGAAGGTGGCGCGGGCGGGCGGGTCTATTTGACCAATGCGCTGAAGTGTCGCCCGCCCGGCGACCGCAACCCGCAGGTGGATGAGGTGGCGCAATGCCAGCCGTTTTTGCGTCGCCAGATTGAGTTGCTGCGCCCCCGCCTGTTGCTGGCCATGGGGCGTTTTGCGGCGCAGGCCTTGTTGGCCGGGCCAATGCCGGAAGTGGCACAAAAGCCGCTGGGCCAGTTGCGCGGGCGCAGTTATGACTATGGGGGCATTCCGCTGGTTGTGACCTACCACCCGGCCTATTTGCTGCGCAACCCGGCAGAAAAGGGCAAGGTGTGGGCGGATCTGTGTCTGGCGCAGTCGTTGGTGCCGCCGCGGGATCCGTTGGTGGCCGACGGCACATAAAATGGTCGCATGACTTTTCTGGACATGCTCCGCGACGCCCAGCGCCGCCACCAATCGATGCTGTGCGTGGGGCTGGACCCCGAGCCCTCCCGCTTTCCCGCCGAGCTGCGGGGCAACGCCAACAAGATTTATGATTTTTGCGCGCGCATCGTTGACGCCACCGCTGACCTGGTGAGCTCGTTCAAGCCGCAGATCGCCTACTTTGCCGCCCATCGCGCCGAGTCGCAACTGGAGCGCCTGATGGCGCACATCCGCCGGGTGGCGCCGCAGGTGCCGGTGATTCTGGACGCCAAGCGCGGCGATATCGGCTCGACCGCCGAGCAGTATGCGCTGGAAGCGTTTGAGCGCTATGGGGCCGATGCGGTGACGCTGTCGCCCTTCATGGGCTTTGATTCGGTGCAGCCGTATTTGAAATACCAGGGCAAGGGGGCGTTTTTGTTGTGCCGCACCTCCAACCCCGGAGGCGATGATTTGCAAAACCAGCGGCTGGCCTCGGTGGAGGGGCAACCGCTGTTGTATGAACATGTGGCGAAGCTGGCCCAAGGCCCGTGGAACCTCAACGGCCAACTGGGCCTGGTGGTGGGGGCCACTTACCCCGCCGAGATCGAGCGGGTGCGCCAAATCGCACCGCACGTGCCCTTGCTGATTCCGGGGGTGGGGGCCCAAGGGGGCGACGCGCGGGCCACGGTGAAGGCCGGGTGGCGCGCCGATGGCGACATCATTGTGAATTCGTCACGGGCGATTTTGTACGCCAGCGCAGACGCTGATTTTGAGCAGGCGGCACGGCGGGTGGCCCAGCAGACGCGGGAGACACTGGAGCAGGCGAGGGGTTGACCTGACTTGAACAGGCCTTTAGCGCCTGTTCAGGGTCTTCGCTGTTGTGACAGGATCAGGCCAGGATGCGAAAGTCGGTGCATTTGGCAATGGGCCGGACGTGTTTGCTCTCTCGACGCATTTCTACAAAGCCATAGTTGGACATGGTTTTTAGGGTGCGAGAGAGGTTGCTTGGTTTGCGCCCGGTGAGGTCTGCCAATATGGAAATGGACTGAGGCTTGGTGTTCTGAATCACCTTGAGCAAGGCGCGGTTTTCATCGCTAAGGACCTCAGCCAGAGAGCGCATGGAGGTGAACCAGATTTTGGGCTCTGTGGTCTTGGGCTTGTAATCGCCACGGGCGATGGCCAGCATGCGTTCACGGATTTTCTCTTGAGGCAGGATGCCAATAATGATGGTCTTCATGGTTTTCTATCCTCTTTCAAGACTCGATCCGCCTCGGCGAAAAAGTCTGACAAGAGCTGGTATGCGTCTTTAAATTCATAGGGCACTCCTTTGTCGCAGCCTGTCGGATGCTTGTGGTCATATGGCAACCGCGTACCCGCATATTTGAACTTCTTAGGCGGCTTGACCCCATGGGCATTGTCATAGCCAAGAATTCGTTTGCCATAAGGTTCATGCAAAGTCAGCGAATATCGCATGCCGTGCGGAATTTCTGACGAAATCTCCACCTTCCAGGCTTCAATCTTGATCCAATACCCGCCGCCTTGATCCATGATTTGATCATGGAGGTCGATGAGGGTGGTTAATCCGAGATCTTCTCGCACTTTTATTTTATCATCCGATGATAAACGACACAAGGAAGCATTGGAAGAATTGCTTGTCGGATTGGTCGATGGGCATCTATTTGTAATATCAAGCCCACCCCGAGAAACCCAACCCTTTTCTGCCATGGCGGCATGGATGGCAATGATCGTTGTAGCCAGATCGGGGGAACCAAAAGTCAGCACCAGTTCCTGGCAATGCTCATGCGCCATTGCACGGCAATGAATGACCACAGGCGCTTCAAGAAGCGCTGTCATCATTCAATGCGTGGAGCGAGAGTGGCTGTTTTTTTTAGAAAGGAATATCGTCGTCGACGATGTCGGGGGCGGGTTTGCTGCCCGAGGGGCGGGCGGCAGGGGCCGAGGCGCGGGGGGCCGAGCCGCCGGCAGGGGCGTCGCCGCCCATCGATGCGCCTTCGCGGCCACCGAGCAATTGCATTTCGGTGGCGATGATGTCGACGGTGTTGCGCTCAACGCCGGCCTGGTCGGTGTATTTGCCGTATTTCAGTCGCCCTTCGACATAGAGGGGGCGGCCTTTTTTGACATACTCGCCAGCGATTTCGGCCAGGCGGTCGTAGAAGGTGACGCGGTGCCATTGGGTGTCTTCGACCATCTCGCCGGAGGTTTTGTCCTTGCGGCGGCTGGAGGTGGCGATGGAGACATTGGCCACCGCTTGGCCAGAAGGCAGGTAGCGGACTTCGGGGTCACGGCCACAGTTGCCGATGAGGATGACTTTGTTGACGGATGCCATGGGAGCCTCTTTGGAAAAGGGTTGGTTGATGGGTCAATTATGGGGCCCAATTGGCCGCGATGCTGAGGGCAAGTCAGGGAGTATGCACGGTGTTTTCTGGTGACTTGTGCACCACGACGACGCGCATGCCCCAGGCCGCCAGCAGCCAAAGCGCCATCAGGGCGGCGTTGAGGGCGAAGAGGCCGGTGACGCCGATGGTTTTGGAGAGCCAGCCCCCCAAGGCACCGCCGGCAAAGATGCCCAGCGACTGCAAGGTGTTGTAGACGCCCAGCACGGTGGCACGCACCGAGGGCTGAGCAAGGCGCGAGGCCTGGCTGGGCTGGCTGGCTTCGAGCACGTTAAAGCCACAGAAGAACACGAACAGGCAAAGGCCCATGGCCGTCAGGCTGACATCGCCGGTGGCCTCGACGGCCAAGGCCAGTTGCACCGCCAGCACCAGGGCGATGCTGGCCAGGAACAAGGGTTTGAGGTGGCCTTTGCGCTCTAAGGGGAAGAGCGTGACGCCCATGATGACAAAGGACATCAGCACCACGGGCAGGTAGAGCCAGCCATGGTCGGAGACCGGCAGCCCGGCCTGGATGAGCAGAAAGGGCATGCCGACCCAGGTGGAGATTTGAACGGCATAGAGCACGAACACCCCGAGGTTGAGGCGCAGCAACTCGGGGCCCAGCAGCAGTCGGCGCAGTTCGCCCGGGGCGGGGGGTTCGGCGGGGGCGTGCAGACCGGGTTCTGGCGGGGTCCACAGGGCGATGATGAGGATACCGGCCAAGGCCAAGGCGGCCATGACGCCAAAGATGAGGGGCAAGCCGCCAGCGTCGTTCAAGAAGGGCCCCAATACGAGCGAGAGGGCGAACATCAGGCCGATGCTGACCCCTATGAGGGCCATGGCCTTGGTGCGCACGCCGTCGCGGGTGAGGTCGGCCAGCAGGGCCGAGACCGCCGCTGAAATGGCCCCGCCGCCTTGCAGGGCACGCGCCCAGGCGAGTTGTTCGACGGAGTGGGCCCAAACGCCCAGGAGGCTGCCCACACCAAAGAGGGCCAGGCCAAGCACGATGATGCGCTTTCTGCCCCAGCGGTCGGCGGCCCAGCCCATGGGCAGTTGCAACACGGCTTGCACCAAGCCATACAGGCCCAGCGCGAGGCCGACCCGGGCGCTGTCTTCGCCGCCGATGTAGTGGCGGGCCTCGATGGCGAACACCGGCATCACCATAAAGAGGCCCAACATGCGCACGGCATAGATGGTGGCCAAAGAAAAGCTGGCGCGCCGCTCAAACGGCGTCATGCGGTGGGCATCGGGGGCGGGGTGGGTGGACATGGGTGAATCACAAGCGGCCCCTGGGGGGGGCGGCGATGATTGTCCCTCATCTCGGGGCCAACAGGCGATAATGGCATGTTTAACCCGAAAGACCCCACCTTGAACGCACCCGACGATGGCACTTATCTGGCACAGGCGCGACATGCCGCCCCGGGCCAGGGCCTGCTGAGCGTGCGCGGGGCGCGCACCCACAATCTGAAGAACATCGACCTCGATTTGCCGCGCCATCAATTGGTGGTGATCACCGGCTTGTCGGGTTCGGGCAAGTCGAGCCTGGCCTTTGACACCTTGTATGCCGAAGGCCAACGGCGATATGTGGAGAGCCTGTCGAGCTATGCACGGCAGTTTCTGCAGCTGATGGACAAGCCCGATGTGGACCTGATCGAGGGCCTGTCACCCGCGATAGCCATTGAGCAAAAGGCGACCAGCCACAACCCGCGCTCTACCGTGGGCACAGTGACCGAGATCCACGACTATTTGCGTTTGTTGTTTGCCCGTGCGGGCACGCCGCATTGCCCCGAGCACCACTTGCCGCTGCGTGCCCAGAGCGTGTCGCAAATGGTGGAGCATGCCCTGTCGTTGCCGACAGACACACGCCTGTCGGTACTGGCGCCGGTGGCGCGTGAGCGCAAGGGTGAGTTGGAGTTGCAGCTGAGTCAGTTGCAGGCGCTGGGCTATGTGCGTTTTCGGCTGAATGGGCAGTGGCACGAGGCCGATGAGATGCCTGCCCTGAAGAAAACAGAAAAGCATGACCTCGATGTGGTGGTTGACCGCTTGCGGGTGCGGCCCGATATGCGCCAGCGTCTGGCCGAGAGCCTGGAGAATGCGCTGGGCCTGGCCGAGGGGCGGGCCATTTTGGTGGAGGCGGACAGCGGCACCGAGCATCTCTTTAATGCGCGCTTTGCCTGCCCGGTGTGCAACCACGCCATCGGCGAGCTGGAGCCCAGGCTGTTTTCTTTCAATTCGCCACAGGGCGCTTGCCCCAGCTGCGATGGCTTGGGGGTGCAGGCGTTTTTTGACCCGGAGCGGGTAGTGGCCTTCCCCAGCCTGAGTCTGGCCAGTGGCGCCATCAAGGGATGGGATCGGCGCAACCCTTATTACCACGGGATGATCGAGTCGCTGGCCAAACATTACGGCTTTGACATTGAAACGCCGTTTGAGGATTTGCCCGCCAAGATCAGGCATGTCGTCTTGCACGGGTCGGGCGAAGAGGTGATCAAGTTCAGCTACAGCATGGGCAGCGGCCCGCAGGCCGGGCGCAAGCGCAGCAGCCGTCATCCGTTTGAAGGGGTGCTGCCGAACATGGCCAGGCGGCACAGAGAGACCGACTCAGCCCTGGTGCGCGACGAGTTGTCGCGCTATCGCGCGACGCAGCCCTGCCCAGACTGCCAAGGCAGCCGCTTGCGCGCCGAGGCGCGCCATGTGCTGCTGGGCGAGGGGGCACAAGCGCCGGGCATTCATGCGGTGAGCCATTGGACGCTGGCCGAGTGCCAAGGGTTTTTTGAGCAGCTGCGGCTGAGTGGCTCGAAGGCAGAGATCGCCGAGAAGGTGGTGCGCGAGATCGCCAACCGGCTGAAGTTTTTGAACGATGTGGGCCTGGGTTATTTGAGCCTGGCCCGCAGCGCCGATACCTTGTCGGGTGGCGAGGCGCAGCGCATCCGGCTGGCTTCGCAAATTGGCTCGGGCCTGACCGGGGTGATGTATGTGCTGGATGAGCCCAGCATCGGCCTGCATCAGCGCGACAACGACCGCCTGATTGACACCCTGCGCCGTTTGCGCGACCTGGGCAATACGGTGCTGGTGGTGGAGCATGACGAGGACATGATCAGGGCCGCCGACTATTGCGTGGACATGGGGCCCGGGGCCGGTGTGCAAGGGGGCCGGGTGATGGCCCAGGGCACGCCCGAGGCGCTGGCGCAACACCCGGACTCGCTGACGGGCCGCTACCTGAGTGGCGCGCTGTCGATTGCGGTGCCGACGCGGCGGCGCTCGTGGCTGGCGAAGGCAGGTGCGGCACCGACCCTGTTCGATGCCTTTGGCAAGGCACTGCCCGCCGACCCGCAAAGCCTGCAAGCCCTGCGGGTGGTGGGGGCCCGTGGCCACAATTTGCGGGGTGTGCAGGTGGATTTCCCGGTGGGCTTGATGACTTGCGTGACCGGGGTTTCGGGCTCGGGCAAGTCGACGCTGGTGAACGACACGCTGTATGCCGCTGCGGCGCGATTGATCAACCGCTCGCATGAAGAGGCTGCGCCGCACGATGAGGTGCTGGGGCTGGAGCTGATCGATAAAGTCATCAATGTGGACCAGTCGCCCATCGGGCGCACACCGCGCAGCAACCCGGCGACCTATACCGGCCTGTTCACGCCGATCCGCGAGTTGCTGGCCGAGGTGCCGATGGCGCGCGAGCGCGGCTATGGCCCGGGGCGCTTTTCGTTCAATGTGGCGGGCGGGCGCTGTGAAGCCTGTCAGGGCGACGGCATGGTGAAGGTGGAGATGCACTTCATGCCCGATGTGTATGTGACCTGCGATGTCTGCCGGGGGATGCGCTACAACCAGGAAACCCTGGATGTTTGCTACAAAGGGCACAACATCGCGCAGATTTTGTCGCTGACGGTCGAGTCGGCGCTGGAGTTGTTTGCGGCGGTGCCGGCCATTGCCCGCAAATTGCAGACGCTGATGGATGTGGGCCTGAGCTATGTGCGGCTGGGCCAGTCGGCCACCACGTTGTCGGGCGGCGAGGCGCAGCGGGTGAAGCTGGCGCTGGAGCTGTCAAAGCGCGACACCGGGCGCACTTTGTACATTCTGGATGAGCCGACCACCGGGCTGCACTTTGCCGACATCGACCTGTTGCTGCGGGTGTTGCACCAGCTGGTTGAGGCGGGCAATACGGTGGTGGTCATTGAACACAACCTGGATGTCATCAAGACCGCCGACTGGGTGGTGGACATGGGCCCCGAGGGGGGCTCTGGCGGCGGCCAGGTGGTGGCCACGGGCACGCCGGAAGACATCGCCCGCCACCCCGACAGCCACACCGGGCGCTATCTGGCGCGTTTGCTGCGCCCCTGAACCGGTAAAAAAAAACCCCGCCGGGTGGGCGGGGCTTAAACCTTGGAGAAACTAAAGGAGAGATCAGCGGTTGTAGGCCGTTTCGCCGTGCGAGCTGATGTCCAGGCCTTCGCGCTCTTCCTCTTCGGTCACGCGCAGACCCAAGACCAGGTCAACCAGCTTGAAGGCCACCACAGACACCACACCCGACCAGATCAAGGTGGTGATGACGGCTTGCAGTTGCACCCAGACCTGACCAGCAATGGAGTAGTCGGGGCTGGCGGCATTGGCCACGTAGTCGAAGATGCCGGTGCCACCCAGCGAAGGGGCAGCGAACACGCCGGTCAGGAGGGCACCGACGATACCGCCGACGCCGTGGACACCGAACACGTCGAGCGAGTCGTCGGCACCGAGCATGCGCTTCAATCCGGTGACGCCCCACAGGCACAGCAGACCGGCGACCAAGCCGATGATGATGGCGCCCATCGGGCCCACAAAACCACAGGCCGGGGTGATGGCGACCAGGCCGGCGACGGCACCGGAGGCGGCACCCAGCATGGAGGCCTTGCCTTTGGCCAGTGCCTCGCCAGCGGCCCAGCTGAGGGTGGCGGCGGCGGTAGCGACCAGGGTGTTGACGAATGCCAGGGCGGTCAGGCCGTTGGCTTCCAGGTTAGACCCGGCGTTAAAGCCGAACCAACCCACCCACAGCAAGGAGGCGCCAACCATGGTCAAGGTCAGGCTGTGCGGGGCCATGGCTTCGCGGCCATAACCGGTGCGCTTGCCCAACATGTAGGCGCCCACCAAACCGGCGACGGCTGCATTGATGTGTACCACGGTGCCACCGGCGAAATCGAGCGCACCTTTGGCCCACAACCAGCCCGCAGCGGCGGTAACGGTTTCGAGCGTGGCGGCGTCGGTGATGGCGTCGGGGCCGTCCCAGTACCAGACCATGTGAGCGATGGGCAGGTAGCTGAAGGTGAACCACAAGGCGCTGAAGAGCAACACGGCAGAGAACTTGATGCGCTCGGCGAAGGCGCCCAGGATCAGCGCACAGGTGATGGCGGCGAAAGTAGCCTGGAAGCCCACGAATGAGAATTCGGGGATGACGACGCCTTTGCTGAAGGTGGCGGCGATGGTATCGACCGTGACGCCTTTGAGGAAGGCTTTGTCAAACGAGCCAAAGAAGGGCGAGCCGCCGGTGAAGGCCACCGAATAGCCGTAGATCACCCAAAGCACATAGATCAGGGCCGAGACCATGAAGACCTGCATGAGAACGGACAGCATGTTTTTGCTGCGCACCAGGCCGCCGTAGAAGAGTGCCAGGCCCGGCAGGGTCATGAGGATGACCAGCAGCGTGGCCACGGTCATCCAGGCGGTATCGCCCTTGTTGGGCACAGGGGCGGCAGCCGGTGCAGCGGCCTCGGCAGCCGCCGGGGCTTTGGCGTCGGCAACGACTGCGGCAGGGGCCGGTGTGGCGGGCGCGGTTTGCGCCATGGCCATGCCGCCGCCCAGCATCAGGGCCAGGCCCAGGAAGAGAGAGGAGAGGAATTTTTTCATGATGAATGGCTCCGAGGGGGTCAGAGGGCTTCTTTGCCGGTTTCGCCGGTGCGAATCCGCACGACCTGGTTCAAGTCGTAGACAAAGATCTTCCCGTCACCGATTTTTCCGGTGCGGGCGGCGCCTTCGATGGCTTCGATGCAACGATCAACGATGGCGTTGTCGATGGCTGCTTCGATTTTCACTTTGGGCAAAAAGTCGACGACGTATTCGGCGCCACGATAAAGCTCGGTGTGCCCTTTCTGGCGGCCAAAGCCCTTGACTTCGGTGACCGTGATGCCCTGCACGCCGATGGCGGAGAGCGCCTCACGCACTTCGTCGAGCTTGAAGGGCTTGATGATGGCGGTGATCATTTTCATGCTGGCTCCTTGGATGGATCGGGGCAATCAGAAGGTGTATTTCACGCCCAGCACCAGTGCGCTCTTGCCAGCATTGGTGCCGGCTTTGCTGCCAGCGCCCGCGGGCAAAGCGTAATAGCTTTTGGCGTCGGTCTCATGAAAGGCTGCCGAAACCGCCCAGCCCGAACCCATGTCCTTGTTCAGGGTCAGGGTGTAGTGGGTGTAGGAGGCGCCCGAAATGTTTTTGACTGTCTGCCTGCCCACTTGTGGCACCAATGTGAAGCCGTTGCCCAAGTCAAAGGTGGCGTTGAGGTCGACGTAGTCGCTGCCCTTGGAGCTTTTGTTGGTGTCAAAGTTGTACTGGCCGAACAGGTCAGACAAAGCATAGGAATACTTCAGGGTGAAGGGACCGAAGGTACCGGCAGCGTAGACCTCATCGGTGTTGGCGTTTTTGTATGCGCCGGAGTTGGCCAGGGTGTTGTTCAGGTACTGATAGCGCAGATAGCCGACATCCATGGCCACGTCGCCCAGTGAGAATTTATAGCCGCCATAGAGGTCGAGTTCGATGTCGCCCTTGGTTTTTTTCAAGTCCGTGCTGTTGTCAGCGATCCATTTGATCTGGCTGGCCCAGGCACCCACATAAAAGCCACTCTTGTCGGTGTAATCGACACCACCTTGCACGGCGGGCTGAAAACGCGACTGGGCAAGGCCACGGTAGCGGTACTCGCTGACCACGCCGATGTTGTAGGCCAGGCTCGACTCGGGGGCTGCCGGGGTTTGGGCCATGGCGCCCGTGGCCACACAGGCCAGGCTGGCCAAGGTCATGACGGTTTTGGAGAAGGGACGTGTTTTCATGAGACTTCCTTACAAATGATGGTGACGATCAGTGTTAGCAGTCTTCATGCCAATCATTTTTGGGTTCTATTTACCTATTAAATCCCTCCGATCTGTGCGTTAATGCTTGTATGTTGTGCGCCGTTCGCACCTGTTTGGTGCGACTGCACGGTCTTGCCCCGCGCGATTCTGGGTCGCGCACCATTACAGTGAGTTTGACATGAGCCATGCGCGTTTGAGCAGTTGCACCCTGATCGGGGTTCGCCCGGTGCGGGTGGAGGTGGAGATCCATGTGGGTTCTGGGCTGCCCACCGTTCAGTTGGTGGGGCTGGCCGACACCGAGGTGCGCGAGGCCCGCGAGCGGGTGCGGTGCGCGCTCTTAAGTGGCGGCCTGCCCTTTCCACATGATCGGCGGGTGACGATCAATCTGGCCCCGGCTGATTTGCCCAAAGATTCGGGGCGTTTTGATTTGCCGATCGCTTTGGCCCTGCTGGTGGTGAGCGGCCATCTGGAAGCCGAGGCGCTGCGCGGCCATGTGTTTGCGGGCGAGTTGGCGTTGAATGGTGAGTTGCGCCCCATCCGTGCGGCGCTGCCCATGGTGCTGGCCTGTGCCAGCCAAGGCTGGGCCGATGCCTGGGTGCTGCCGGTGGCCAGCGCGCGTGAGGCCAGCCTGGTGCCTGGGGTCAGGATCGCGCAGGCGCGGCACCTGAACGACATCGTGGCACATTTTCGGGGGGAGAGCACCGAGGGCTGGGGGCGGCTGCAAGCCAGAACCCATGTGGCCGTGGCCGACACGGGCCCGGACCTGAGCGATGTGCGGGGGCACTTGGGTGCCAAGCGGGCCTTGGAGTTGGCTGCTGTGGGTGGCCACAATTTGCTGATGGTCGGCCCGCCCGGATCGGGCAAGTCGATGCTGGCGCAACGCCTGCCGGGTTTGTTGCCACCCCCTGGTGAGCAAGAGTCGTTGCAGACGGCGGCCTTGCAAAGCCTGGCCGGTCAGGACGCCTTGGCGCATTGGGGGCAGCGGCCTTTTCGGGCCCCGCACCACAGCGCCACCGCCGCCGCACTGATCGGGGGAGGCTCGCCGCCGCGCCCGGGCGAGGTGAGCCTGGCACACCACGGGGTGCTGTTTCTGGATGAGTTGCCCGAGTTTCGGCGCCAGGCGCTGGAGGCCCTGCGTGAGCCGCTGGAGAACCACCTCATTACCGTTTCACGCGCGGCACGGCAGGTGGAGTATGACGCCGACTTTCAATTGATTGCGGCCATGAACCCCTGCCCCTGCGGTCAGCTGGGCAACCCCAAGGGGCATTGCCGCTGCACGCCCGATCAGGTCAGCCGCTATCAGGCGCGACTGAGCGGGCCCTTGCTGGACCGCATCGATATGCACATGGAGGTGCCACTGATCGCCGCCCATGACTTGCTGCAAACACCGCCTGGCGAACCTAGCGCTGTGGTGCGGGCGCGCTGCCACAGGGCCCGCGAACGCGCCATGGCGCGGCAGGGCTGTTGCAATGCGCGTTTGGGGGCCGCCCAGCTGGAGGCCTTGGGGTGGACAGCGGCGGCACGCGAGACGCTGCAACAGGCGGCGCAGCGATGGGCGCTGTCGGCGCGCGCCGTGCACCGGATCTGGCGCGTGGCGATGACGGTGGCCGATCTGGCCGAGGCGGCGCAGGTGGACGTGCCGCATTTGGCCGAGGCGCTGCAATACCGATACCGGGGCAACGACCGATACATGCCGGGTCAGGGCGATTGATGGCGCGTCGGCCTTTTAGCCTTGCATCCACATCTGCATCGGCATGCCCCCGGTGCCGATGATGAGCGGTTGCGCCGTGTCAAACTGCTGGACAAAGGCACTGAGGCCCGACACTTGGCCCATGTGGTGACCACTTTTGACTTCCAGCGCATGCAGGCTCTGCCCCGCGCGCAGCACATAGTCGACTTCCTTCTGGCCGTTGTTCCAGTAGTAAATACAAGGGTTGCGGTTGCTGTGCGTCAGGTACCGGGCCAGCAACTCGGCCCCTACGGCGCTCTCGCACAAGCGCCCCCAGACCTCGGGGCGGGCTTGTGCCGCTTGCAAGCCCACGCCTTGCCCGACCCAGTGGCACGCCATGAGCGCATTGTTGAAGACTTGAAGCTTGGGGCTGGATGCCCGCTGGCGCACCACTTGCCCCATGTATTTGGGCAAACCACACACCATGCCTGCGCCTTCGAGCAAGTCGAGGTAGTGGGCCAGGGTGGTGGTGTTGCCCGCGTCGTCGAGCTGGCCCAGCATTTTTTGATAGCTGAGTATTTGACCGCTGTAGGCGCAGGCCAGGTCAAACACACGGCGCAGCAGCGCGGGCTTTTGTACCGGTGCCATGAGCAGCACATCTTTGCTGATGGTGGTTTCGATCAGGGCGTCGTTCACGTACTCGGCCCAACGCGCTTCGTCATGCACCAAGGGCGCGGCGCCCGGATAAGCGCCATAGAAAATGTATTGCTCCAGGCTAAAGCCAAAGGCGTCGCGCATCTCTGTGTAGCGCCAATGGCCCAGACGGATCATTTCAAAGCGGCCCGCCATGCTTTCGCTCAGGCCCCGGGCGATCAGCAGCGGGGCCGAGCCCAGGATGACCACACGCACGTCACGACCGGCGGCGGTGTCCTCATCCCACAGGCGTTTGACCTCTGCGGTCCAGTGGCTGATTTTTTGCACTTCGTCGAGCACCAGCACGCACGCACCCGCCTGCGCGGCGAGCGTGCGCGCCACCTGCCACTGCGTGCCCAACCAGACCTGGCCTTGCAGGCCCGGGCCGTCGGCGCTGGCGCTGTGCTGCGCCATGGCGTGACCAGGCTTGCCCCGGTTGTGACTGGCCGCGCTGTCTTGCTGCAGGCGTTGCAGCGCCTGGCGCACCAGGGTGGTCTTGCCCACCTGGCGTGGGCCCGCCACGACCTGCAAGAACCGCCGGGGCTCTTTGAGGCGGGCGAGCAGGGGGGTCAAGGCTTCGCGTTCGATGGTCATGTTTTTAGATTACTCAATTGATTGAGATATTTTACTCAATGTATTGAGTAAATCAAGAAATCTCGGGGTTGAGTGAGCCAGTCGCGGTTGAGTCGCCCGCCCAGACACGACAGGCCAGACGAATAGATAAGTTCATAATGAAGCCCATGACCCCCACACGCACAAAAACCGTCGGGGACGGCGCTTTTGTTTTCTGGCTTTCGTTCGCCCAGTTGATTTCCTGGGGCAGCGTGTTTTATGGCTTTTCGGTTTTTTTGGAGCCGACCGAGCGCGCCCTGGGCCTGGGCCGGGCGGAGTCTTCGCTGGGCTTTAGCCTGGCGCTGTTGGCCGAGGGGCTGCTGGCCTACCCCGTGGGGCGATTGATCGACCGCGGGCACGAGCGGGCGGTGATGACGCTGGGATCGGTGTGGGTGGGGCTGTCGCTGGTGGCACTGTCTGGCGTGCAAAACCTGTGGCAATTCTGGGGGGCCTGGCTGATGTTGGGCATGGGTCTGTCGGCCACCTTGTACCCGCCCGCGTTTGCTGTGCTGACGCGGCGTTTTCCCACCGACTTCAGGCGCGCCATCATCAGCCTGACGTTTTTGGGGGGCTTGGCCAGCACGGTGTTCATTCCGCTGATGGCCGCGCTGATCGAGTGGCTGGACTGGCGCGATGCGTTGCTGGTGCTGGCGGGTTTTCATGGGCTCATCTGCGCACCCATTCACGCCTACATTTTGCGCGGCGCACCCAAAGAGCCGCTGTTGCCACCGGGCCAGTCTGCCCCCCGCGACGACCCCGGCCTGCACCACCATTTGCGCCAACCCACTTTCTGGTTGGTGGGGGTGTTTGTGATGTTGCTGCTGGGCGTGACGGCGGCCCTGCCTGCGCACATGATTGCCTTGCTGCGAGAAACCGGCTTGAGTGAGCGTTGGGTGATCATTGCACCGGCCTGCATCGGGGCCATGCAGGTGGTGGGGCGCATGACGCTGTATGTGCTGGAAAAACGCATCGACCCGCATTGGACCAACCGCTGGATGCCGTGCCTGATTCCGCTGGGCCTGTTGTTTTTGATGCTGGGTGGCGGGCAGGTGTGGGCGGCATTGTGTTTTGTATTGTTGTATGGCGTAGGCAACGGGCTGCTGACCATTGTGAAGGGCACAGCGATTGCCCAGTATGTGAGCCAGGCGCACACCGCCAGCCTGAACGGGGCGCTGGGCTTGCCGCTGGCGCTGGCGCGCGCCGGTGCGCCCTTTCTATTGGGCTTGTGGTGGTCGCCCGAGGGCGGTTATGCGATGGGCTTATGGATCATGTGGGGCACTTGCCTGGTGGGCATTGCCGCCCTGTGGGCGGCGCAGGCGCGGGCGGGTCACTGAAACCCGCGTGGCTTGCGGCGGCCCGTCAGTGTAGCGTGATCACCGAGGCAGTGCACCTGATGTTGCAGAAACGCTTTTCCGCCAAAGGGCGGCGCAAAAACGAGCCTGGAAACCCATTGCCGCAGGAACGTCCCCGAGTTTTCGATCAGTTGGTATACAGAGTCATGAGGACCGCAAGCGCGAGAAAAATTTTCAGATGAGTAGTCTTCTGTTGCCAAACGCACTGATCGGGTTGCGCCAACATTTACAGGCCATAAAAAACACGGTCTTATATGGGGCGCAGCGCCCCATACCGTCCTCCGTTACCGACACGCATTTTGGAATACGACGGCCGACATCACTTTGAAAGTCGTCACGCAGATGGGTATGGCATTGAGGACATGGTGATTCAAATCCTCTCGGTATTAGATACGCGCTCGGAGGCTGTGTTGCAAAACAAACACCCTCAGAATGTCAATTTGTTGAACCCAAATGCCCGCTGGGACAACTACGGAAACCAAGTGCATGACATGGCCGCTTTTAACGTGAGCTCTCGTTCTCAATACACGGAGCTTTTTTCGGTCATCCCGCGTGGAGACGTAAAAAAACCGCCACACCCCCCTAGCGATCAATAAAGGGCCAGACGTGTAGGTGCGGCGGCAATTCTGATTATAAATGCAATTGCCGGAAAGTCAACCTTAAATACTCAACCTCAAAGCTGCGGCGCCAACCAGCGGCGCAACTCGTCTGGGGTGACCCCTTCGCGCTGAGCCAGGTCGGCGAGTTGGTCGTTGCCGATTTTGCCGATGTTGAAGTATTTCGAGTCGGGGTGGGCGATGTAAAAGCCACTCACACTCGCCGCCGGGGCCATGGCCAGGCTTTCGGTGAGGTGCATGTCGATGTCGTCGCAAGCCAGCAACTCGAACATTTGGCGCTTGACCCGGTGGTCGGGACAGGCCGGGTAACCGGGGGCGGGGCGGATGCCTTGGTACTGTTCTTTGATGAGTGCTTCGTTGGGCAGTTGTTCTTCTGGGGCGTAACCCCAGAGGTCGGTGCGCACACGCTGGTGGAAATATTCGGCCATGGCTTCGGCCAGACGGTCGGCGAGGGCCTTGAGCATGATGGCGCTGTAGTCGTCGTGGGCCTTGAGGAACTGCTGTTCTTTGGCGTCAACGCCCAAGCCCGCCGTGACGGCAAACAAGCCCACATGGTCGTTCACGCCCCGGGGCCCGACAAAGTCGGAGAGGCAGCGGTTGGGTTTGCCTTGGGCCTTGATGTTTTGCTGGCGCAGGCCGCGCCAGGTGAGTGCCGCCTCGGTGCGTGACTCGTCGCGCCACAGCACGATGTCGTCGCCCACGGCATTGGCCGGGTACAGGCCCAGCACGGCGTGGGCGGTCAGCCAGCGGCCTTCGATGAGTTTGCGCAACATTTGCTGCGCGTCTTGATGGACGCGGGTGGCTTCAGCGCCGACCACCGGGTCTTGCAAGATGGCCGGGTAGGGGCCCGCCAAGTCCCAGGTCTGGAAGAAGGGGCCCCAGTCGATGTAGCGGGAGACTTCGGCCAAATCGACGTTTTTGAACACGCGCCGCCCGATGAATTTGGGCACGACGGGTGTATAGCGCGACCAGTCGATGGGGGTGGCTTGGGCGCGTGCCTGTGCCAACGACAGCAGGGGTTGCACTTTTTTGTTGGCGTGCTGCTGGCGCACCAGTTCGTAGTCGGCGTTGATTTCGGCCAGATAGGCCTGAGATTGGTCGGACAAGAGGCTTTGCGCCACGCCGACGCTGCGTGAGGCGTCGGGCACATAGACCACCGGCCCTTCGTAGTGGGGCGAGATTTTGACGGCGGTGTGGACGCGGCTGGTGGTAGCCCCGCCGATCAGCAGCGGGGTTTTGCGGCTGCGGAAGTGCTCGTCTTTTTGCATTTCGGCGGCGACCACCTGCATCTCTTCCAGGCTGGGGGTGATGAGGCCGGACAGGCCGATGATGTCTGCGCCTTCGGCCTTGGCGCGCGCCAGGATTTCGTGGCAGGGCACCATGACGCCCATGTTGACGACTTCAAAGTTGTTGCACTGCAAGACGACGGCAACGATGTTTTTGCCGATGTCGTGCACATCGCCTTTGACGGTGGCGATCACGATCTTGCCCTTGCTGCGGACGGTTTCACCGGCGGCTTGCTGCTGGCGTTTTTCTTCTTCGATGTAGGGGATGAGGTGGGCGACCGCCTGTTTCATGACGCGCGCGCTTTTGACCACCTGGGGCAAAAACATTTTGCCCTGGCCAAAGAGGTCGCCCACCACGTTCATGCCGTCCATGAGCGGGCCTTCGATCACGTGCAGCGGCCTGCCGCCTTTGGCGAGGACGGCTTGGTAAGCCTCTTCGGTGTCGGTGACGATGAAGTCGGTGATGCCGTGCACCAGCGCGTGCGAGAGACGCTGGGCCACAGGCACCGGGGCTTCGGGGGTGCCGCGCCAGGCCAGCTTGCCCGTTTCGTCACGGGCCGCGCCCTTGGCGTTTTCAGCGATTTCGATGAGTCGTTCGGCGGCGTCAGGGCGGCGGTTGAGCACCACGTCTTCGACGCGTTCGCGCAAGTCGGCATCGAGGTCGTCGTAGACGCCGATCATGCCGGCGTTGACGATGCCCATGTCCATGCCGGCGCGGATGGCGTGGTACAAAAAGACAGTGTGGATGGCCTCGCGCACGGGGTCGTTGCCCCTGAAGCTGAAGGAGACGTTGCTGACCCCGCCCGAGACCTTGGCACCGGGCAGGTGTTGTTTGATCCAGCGGGTCGCTTCAATGAAGTCGACAGCGTAGTTGTTGTGCTCTTCGATGCCGGTGGCGATGGCAAAGATGTTGGGGTCAAAGATGATGTCCTCGGGGGGCATGCCCACCTCGTCGACCAGCACCCGGTAGGCGCGCTCGCAGATTTCGATCTTGCGCTGGTAGGTGTCGGCCTGACCCTGCTCGTCAAAGGCCATGACGACAGTGGCCGCGCCGTAGCGGCGGATCAGCCGGGCCTGACGCTTGAACTCGTCGAGGCCTTCTTTCATGCTGATGGAGTTGACGATGCCTTTGCCCTGTATGCAGCGCAGGCCGGCTTCGATGACCGACCATTTGCTGGAGTCGATCATGATGGGGACACGGGCGATGTCGGGCTCGCTGGCGATGAGGTTTAAAAACCTCACCATGGCGGCCTGGCTGTCGAGCATGGCCTCGTCCATGTTGATGTCGATGATCTGGGCGCCGTTTTCAACCTGCTGGCGGGCGACCGCCAGGGCTTCGTCGAACTGGCCGTTGAGGATCATGCGGGCGAAGGCTTTGGAGCCGGTGACGTTGGTGCGCTCGCCGATGTTGACAAAGAGGCTGTCGGGCCCGATGAGCAGGGGCTCGAGGCCCGACAGACGCATGGGGGGCACAGGGCGGGCGGTGGCCGAACGGGTAGGGGTGCTGGTGTTCATGTTCAGGCCTGGATTTCGCGGCGCTGGTCTTGGGCGACGGCACGGGCGATGGCGCCGATGTGGTCGGGCGTGGTGCCGCAACAGCCCCCGACGATGTTCACCAAGCCCTCGGCGGCAAACTCGTGCAGCAGACGGCTGGTGACGTCGGGCGTTTCGTCAAACCCGGTGTCGCTCATGGGGTTGGGCAGGCCGGCATTGGGGTAGCAAGAGATGAAGGTGTCGGTGGCGACTTTGGCGAGCTCTTGCAGATATGGCCGCATGAGGGCCGCGCCCAGGGCGCAGTTGAGGCCGATGGCCAGCGGTTGCGCGTGGCGCATGCTGTGCCAGAAGGCGGTGACGGTCTGGCCGCTGAGGATGCGTCCGGATGCGTCGGTGACGGTGCCGCTGATGATGAGGGGCAGGCGCTCGCCTGTGTCGTCAAAGAATTGCTCGATGGCAAAGAGGGCGGCTTTGGCGTTGAGGGTGTCAAAAATGGTTTCGACCAAGATGACGTCGACGCCGCCTTCGACCAGGGCTTGCACCTGGTCGTAATAGGCCTGGCGCAGTTGCTCAAAGTCGATGTTGCGCGCGCCCGGGTCGTTGACGTCGGGGCTGATGCTGGCGGTGCGCGGGGTGGGGCCCAGGGCACCACAGGCAAAGCGGGGTTTGTCGGGGGTGGAGAATTTGTCGCAGGCGGCGCGGGCCAGTCGGGCCGAGGCGAGGTTCATCTCGCGCACCAGGTGCGCCATTTCATAGTCGTCTTGGGCGATGCGGGTGGCACCAAAGGTGTTGGTTTCGATCAGGTCGGCCCCGGCGGCCAGATAACCCTCGTGGATGTCGCGGATGATGTCGGGGCGGGTCAGGCTGAGCAATTCGTTGTTGCCTTGCACGTCTTTGTGGAAATCGGCAAAGCGCTCCCCCCGGTATTGGGCCTCGCTGAGCTTGAAGCGCTGGATCATGGTGCCCATGGCACCGTCGAGCACCAAGATGCGCTGGCGCAACAAATCTTCGAGCCCCTGGGCCCGGGTATAGAGTCGGTTCATCCCCCGATTGTAAGAAACGGCGACAATACTCCCCCTATGCGTCATTTGTCACCCCGTGAATCCTGGGCCCTTGTGCAGGCCAACCCCGATAGCCTGATGATCGATATCCGGATGGAGATCGAGTCGATGTATGTCGGGCGCCCGCCTGGCGCGGTGAATATTCCTTGGTACGAGTACCCTGACTTCACACCCCATGTGGCTCAGTTTTGCCAGTTGGTGGAGGGAGAAGCGGGGCGCAAGGACCGCCCGGTGCTGCTGATTTGTCGCAGCGGGCAACGCTCGCTGGAGGCGGGCGCGGCGTTGGAGCAGGCGGGGTTTACCGATGTGATCAACGTGTTGCACGGCTTTGAGGGCGACTTGGACCCTGAGTTTCATCGCTCAACGCTCAATGGTTGGCGTTTTGAGGGCTTGCCCTGGGAACAGTTGTAGAATAATGCGCACTGAAAGGAAATTTCATGAGCGGACACCAGGAACCTCAAAAGTCGGATGATGTGGTTGAATCCATCGTCCCCCTCATGCCCATCGTTTTGCCTGTCGGCGGTGGCATCCTGATCTTTTTGCTGGCCTTCATCGCTGTTTTCATGGCCTGAAGACCCCCAGTCGGGCATCAAGCACCGCCATGGCGGTGCTTTTTTATTTCAAAAGCATTCTTTTTTGGCCGCCTGAACGATTTTTGTCAGGTAACTGGGCCGTCAATTTCATAAAATCTTCATGTTGCGATATGGACCAAGGCCAGCGTGCCCGGGGCCAAGGCAGCCGGTTTAGGCCAGCATTGCGGGGGCAGCCCCAGTGCTGACCTGAACCGATTTTTTTAATTGAGGAGAACACTCTGATGAATGCCCCCAGCGCGCAAGGCCTGAAACTGACCCCCCCCGCCTTTGTCAAACACGAACGGCTGATCGCCTGGGTGGGCGAGATGGTGGCCCTGTTGCAACCCGATGCCGTGCATTGGTGTGACGGCAGCGATGAAGAGTACAACACGCTGTGCCAGAAACTGGTGGACGCGGGTATTTTCATACGCTTGAACCCGGCCAAGCGGCCCAACTCTTACCTGGCCTGGTCTGACCCATCGGACGTGGCACGGGTGGAAGACCGCACTTTCATTTGCTCCAAGCGCCAGATCGACGCGGGCCCGACCAACAATTGGGTCGACCCGGTGGAAATGCGCGCCACGCTGCACCCCTTGTTCAAGGGCTCGATGCGCGGTCGCACTTTATACGTGGTGCCGTTCTCCATGGGCCCGCTGGGCAGCCCGATTGCCCACATTGGGGTGGAGTTGTCGGACAGCCCCTATGTGGCCGTGAACATGAAGCTGATGACCCGCATGGGCAAGCCGGTGTTTGATGTGCTGGGCAGCGACGGCGATTATGTGCCCTGCGTGCACACGGTGGGCGCGCCGCTGCAGCCCGGGCAGAAGGACAGCCGCTGGCCCTGCCACCAGACCAAATACATCGTGCATTACCCCGAGACCCGCGAGATCTGGTCGTTTGGTTCAGGCTATGGTGGCAACGCCTTGTTGGGCAAAAAGTGCTTTGCCCTGCGCATTGCATCGAACATGGGCCGCGATGAAGGATGGCTGGCCGAGCACATGCTGATCTTGGGGGTGACGAACCCTGAAGGGCGCAAATACCATGTGGCCGCCGCCTTCCCCAGCGCTTGCGGCAAGACCAATTTCGCCATGATCATTCCGCCCAAAGGCTTTGAGGGCTGGAAGGTGACCACCATCGGCGACGACATCGCCTGGATCAAGCCGGGACAAGACGGTCGCTTGTATGCCATTAACCCGGAGGCGGGTCTTTTTGGGGTGGCCCCGGGCACCAATGCACTGACCAACCCGAATTGCATGGCCAGCCTGGACAAGGATGTGATTTTTACCAACGTGGCCCTCACGGACGATGGCGATGTGTGGTGGGAAGGGCTGGGCGAACCGCCCGCCCATGCCATCGATTGGCAAGGCAAAGACTGGACCCCCGCGCTGGCCAAGGAAACCGGCGCCAAGGCCGCGCACCCGAACGCCCGCTTCACGGTGGCGGCGACGAATAACCCGGCGCTGGACCCGGCCTGGGACGACCCCAAGGGGGTGGCCATTGATGCGTTTATTTTTGGTGGCCGCCGCTCGAACACGGTGCCTTTGGTGACCGAGGCGCGCAACTGGACCGAGGGGGTGTACATGGCCGCAACCATGGCGTCTGAGACCACCGCCGCCATCATCGGTGCGCAGGGTGTGGTGCGCCGCGACCCGTTTGCCATGTTGCCCTTCACCGGCTACCACATGAGCGACTATTTCCAGCATTGGCTGAACATTGGCGCGCAGATTGCCAAGACCGGGGCGGTGCAGCCGCGCTTTTACACCACCAACTGGTTCCGCAAGGGCGAAGACGGCAAGTTCATTTGGCCCGGTTATGGCGAGAACATGCGCGTGCTGAAATGGATCATTGATCGCATCGAGGGCAAAGCCCAGGGGGTGGAGCACGCCGCGGGCGTCAGCCCTTCGTTTGAGGAGATCACCTGGACGGGCCTGAATTTCGGGGCCGATCAGTTCAAGTCGGTGACGGCCATTCATAAAAACGAGTGGCAGGCCGAGCTGAAAATGCACGACGAGTTGTTCACCCAACTGGCGCACCACCTGCCCCAGGCTTTGGTGCAGGCCAAGCAGACCCTGGCGCAAAAGGTCGAGGCGCTGGCCTGATTGGGCTTGGCCCCTCCTTTTGGCGCAAGAAGCAAAACGCCCCGTTGCAAAACGGGGCGTTTTTTTGATGCCCGCTTGTCAGCGGGCAGGGGCTGCGATCAACCCTGGGCGCGGCGCAACTCGGTCATGAGGCGCGGGTCGTGCTGCGCCATTTCCCACATGATGGCGTCTTGGCGGGCGAGGCGCCAGGCCTGCAAGTGACGGCGCACTTGCTGCCCGAAGGCACAGGCCATGAGTGCGAAGGGGCGCACCAGGGCGGCCAACACCCCTTTGGGGCTTTGCAGGTCGGCAGCGATTTGGCGGAAGGTGGCGATGGCTTGCTCGGCGCGGATGACGCCGGGGTGCTGGGTGGGGTAGTCAGCGTGGGCAAATGAGGTCATGGTGAACTCCTTTCAGATCGGTTGCGGTACAACCATGCAGGAATTATAAGGGAAAACCCGTATATGTGTTTTTCTTAAGTAAAACCCTGATTTCTTGCGCGGGGGTTGGGTGGCCATGTGTCGCCAGCGGCCCATGGAGGCGAGGAAGCAAGCGACGAAACAAGCGAGGAAGCAAGCGATGGCCGACGCCGACGACGCTTCGCAGGTCGGGGGGCTGAGGTCAGGCGGTTTGGGGGCCGATGCGGCCCGCTTCGACGGCGAAGCGGGCCTGCACTTTCAATGCATCGAGCGTGCCTGCGGGGTGGGGGGTGGTTCTGAATTCGGCCAAGGTTTGTTTGGTGTTGAATTCAAGCAGGGTGTAGCCGCGTTCGTCGGCACGGGCGTAGAGCAGGTCGGGGTTGCTGGTTTTGATGGCCGAGAGGAGGGTGTCGGACATGCCGCGCGAGCTGATGGAGGTGGTGACGAACTCGCTGGCGACGGGGGCGACAGCGGGGTCGTTGGGTTCAGGGCGCAAGGTGGAGGCGACGTTCATGTGGACATCGCCGCCCAGGGTGACGACATCGCTGAGTTTGGCTTCTGCGATGGCGTCGAGCAAGCGGCGGCGCGCCAGGGGGTAGCCGTCCCAACCGTCGGTGTAGGTGGTTTTGCCCAGCGGGGAGTTGATTCGGGTGGAGGCGATGACGGTGCTTTGGGCCAGCACTTTCCATTGGCGCTGAGATTGGCGCAAGCCCTCGTACAGCCATTGCTCTTGGGCGGCACCGAGCATGCTGCGCTGCGGCTGGGCCAATTCGGCGCATTGCAAGACCACACGCCCGCCGCCCCGCACGGGGTCGGGGCAGGCCTGTGGGTCGCGGTACTGGCGGCAATCGAGGGTGTAGAGGTCGGCCAGCCGGCCCCAGGCGAGGCGGTCGTGCAGGCGCATGGATGCGCCATGGGGTGAGGCTGGGTCGGGGCCCAGGCGCAGGGGCTGGTGCTCGAAATAGGCGCGGTAGGCGTCGGCGCGGCGCGCCAGAAAAACCGCGGGGTCGGTGCGGGCCGGGTCGGTCTGGTTGGCGTAGTCGTTGACGACCTCGTGGTCATCCCACATGAGCAGCCAGGGGTGGGCGGCATGGCTGGCTTGGAGGTCGGGGTCGGATTTGTAGAGGGCGTAGTGGTCGCGGTATTCGGCCAGGGTTTTGGGGTCGTTGACGCGGTGCGCACGCACCCGGTTGCGAGGGTTGCTGTTTTCGTAGATGTAGTCGCCGACAAAGACGACCAGGTCGAGGTCTTGGCGGGCGATGTCGCGGTGGGCCACATAGTGACCGTGCTCATAGTTTTGGCAGGAGGCGAGGGCCAGGCGCAATCGGGCCACGTCGGCATCGGGGGCCGGGGCGGTTTGGGTGCGGCCCAGGGGGCTGGTGGCGTCGCCACAGACGAAGCGATACCAGTATGAGCGGGCGGGCGCGAGGCCTTGCAGGGTGATGTGGACGCTGTGCCCGCGGGCGGCGTCGGTGCGCCACTCGCCGCGCTGCACCAGTCGGCGCATGGCCTCGTCGGCATAGACCTCGTAGCGTCCTGCGAGGGGGTCGAGGTCGCCGCCCTGGCGGTCTTCGTCGCTGACCAGCAAGCGGGTCCAGATGACCACCGAGTCGTGTTGCGGCGAGCCGCTGGCCACGCCGAGTTGAAAGGGGGCGGTTTTCCAGTGTCGCTCAGTGGCGTTTTGCGCCACCGCGTTCATAAAGGGGGCCCATGCCATGCCCAGGGAGACGGCCTGCGCCCAGCGATGGAATTGGCGTCGATCCATGCGGGGCCCTTTCATGCCGTGATGGGCTGGGCCTGGTGGGCGTGAGCGATGACGCCGCCCCCCAGACAGACTTCACCGTCGTACAGCACCGCGCTTTGCCCAGGCGTGACGGCCCATTGCAAGGTGTCAAAGCCCAGCTCGAAGCCGCCCGCGTCGCAGGCGGTGAGGCTGCAGGCGGCATCGGCCTGGCGATAGCGGGTTTTGGCGGCCAGGGTGCGGGGGTAGGGGCCGGCAGGGGGGTGACCCGCGACCCAGCTGAGGTCTTGGGCGCGCAGGGCGGGTGAGAGCAACCAGGGGTGGTCGTGGCCTTGCACGGCAATGAGGGTGTTGCGTTCGGGGTCTTTGCGCGCGACAAACCAGGGTTGGTGGTCGCCGCTGCCGCGTGGCGTGCCTTGGTCTTTGACGCCGCCGATGCCCAGCCCCTGGCGCTGGCCCAGGGTGTAAAAACTCAGGCCCACGTGGCGGCCGATGACGCGGCCCCGGTCGTCTTTGATGGGGCCGGGTTCGTGCGAGATGTAGCGGCTTAGAAAATCTCTGAAGGGGCGCTCGCCGATGAAGCAGATGCCGGTAGAGTCTTTTTTGCGGGCGTTGGGCAGGCCGATGTCGCTGGCGATTTGGCGCACCTGCGTTTTGTGCAATTCACCCACCGGGAACCAGGTGCGCGAGAGTTGCGCCTGATTGAGGCGGTGCAAGAAGTAGCTTTGGTCTTTGGCAGGGTCTAGCCCTTTGAGCAATTCAAATTGTCCGGCACGCTCGCGGACACGGGCGTAGTGGCCGGTGGCGATGTGCTCGGCCCCCAGGCGCATGGCGTGGTCGAGAAAGGCCTTGAACTTGATTTCGGCATTGCACAGCACATCGGGGTTGGGGGTGCGCCCGGCCTGGTACTCGCGCAGGAATTCGGCAAAGACGCGGTCTTTGTATTCGCTGGCGAAGTTGACGTGCTCGATCTCTATGCCGATGACGTCGGCCACTGCCGCCGCATCGACAAAATCGATGTTGGATGAGCAGTATTCGCTGTCGTCGTCGTCTTCCCAGTTTTTCATGAAGATGCCGACGACTTCATGGCCTTGCTGTTTGAGCAGCCAGGCCGTGACAGCCGAGTCGACGCCGCCGCTCAAGCCCACGACCACGCGCTGGGGCTTGAGGGCCGGGCTCAATTGGCGAAGGCGGCGATGCCGGTCTGGGCACGGCCCAAGATGAGCGCGTGAATGTCGTGGGTGCCCTCGTAGGTGTTGACCACTTCGAGGTTGACGAGGTGGCGGGCGACGCCAAACTCGTCGCTGATGCCGTTGCCGCCCATCATGTCGCGCGCCATGCGGGCGATGTCAAGGGCCTTGCCGCAAGAGTTGCGCTTGATGATGGAGGTGGCTTCAACCGAGGCGGTGCCCTCGTCTTTCATGCGGCCCAAACGCAGGCAGCCTTGCAGGCCCAGCGAGATTTCGGTTTGCATGTCGGCGAGTTTTTTCTGGATGAGCTGGTTGGCGGCCAGGGGGCGGCCAAATTGTTGGCGGTCCAGCACATACTGGCGCGCGGTGTGCCAGCAGAACTCGGCTGCGCCCAAGGCGCCCCAGGCGATGCCATAGCGGGCGCTGTTGAGGCAGGTGAAGGGGCCTTTGAGGCCCTGCACTTCGGGGAAGGCGTTTTCTTCGGGGACAAAGACGCCGTCCATGACGATTTCACCCGTGATCGAGGCACGCAAGCCCACTTTGCCGTGGACGGCCGGGGCGCTGAGGCCTTTCATGCTTTTCTCAAGAATGAAGCCCCGGATCGGGCCGACCTGGCCGCCTTCGCTGACCTCTTTGGCCCAGACCACGAACACGTCGGCGATGGGGCTGTTGGAGATCCACATTTTGTTGCCCTTGAGCTGATAGCCACCAGAGACTTTTTGCGCCCGTGTCGCCATGCTGGCCGGGTCTGAGCCGTGGTCGGGCTCGGTGAGGCCAAAGCAGCCGATCCACTCGCCGGTGGCGAGCTTGGGCAGAAATTTTTGCCTTTGCGCTTCGGTGCCAAATTCGTTGATGGGCACCATGACCAGAGAGGACTGCACGCTCATCATGGAGCGATAGCCCGAGTCAACCCGCTCGACTTCGCGGGCGATCAGGCCATAGGCGACGTAGTTCAGGCCGGGGCCACCGTACTCGGGGGCGATGGTGGGGCCCAGGAGGCCGAGTTCGCCCATTTCACGAAATATGGCGGCATCGGTTTTTTCGTGGCGAAAGGCATCGCGCACGCGCGGCATGAGTCGATCGGTGCAATAGGCCGCCGCCGCCTCGCGGATCATGCGCTCTTCTTCGGTGAGTTGCTGATCGAGCAAAAACGGGTCTTCCCAAACAAATGCGGCTTTGGCCATGTGGTTTCCTATGAATACAGCGATCAAAACACCCATTTTACCGCCGCCCCCATGCGCAGGGGGCAAGACGCGTCCAGCCCTTTGGGGGGTTGCAGAGCCTCCCTATATGCCTAAAACTTATTAACAATTGAAAATTTATTCGTTCCAATTTTGAAGAAGACCTCACAGAATTCGACCCATGCACCAGGAGGCCTCATTGATGACCCGTTTTGATGTTCGAACCGTTTTGGCCGGCCTGGCACTGGCGACCCTGGCTTTGGGCAGCCCGGCACAGGTGACGCTGCTGAATGTCTCTTATGACCCGACGCGCGAGCTGTACGCGGAGTACAACCAGGCCTTTGCCAAGCATTGGAAGGCACGCAGCGGCCAGGAGGTGAGCATTCGGCAATCGCATGGCGGCTCGGGCAAGCAGGCCCGTTCGGTGATCGATGGCATAGACGCGGATGTGGTCACGCTGGCGCTGGCGGGCGATATCGATGCCTTGCATCAGTTTGGCGCATTGATTCCCGCCGATTGGCAAAAGCGGCTGCCCCACAATTCCTCGCCCTATACCTCGACCATCGTGCTGGTGGTGCGCCAAGGCAACCCCAAGGGCATCAAAGACTGGGACGACTTGGTCAAGCCGGGCATCGGCGTGATCACCCCGAACCCCAAAACATCGGGTGGCGCACGCTGGAACTATCTGGCGGCCTGGGAATTTGCCAAGCGCAAATATGGCAGCGATGACAAGGCCCGTGATTTCGTCACGCGGCTGTATAAAAACGTGCCGGTGCTCGACACCGGGGCGCGGGGCTCTTCGGTGACTTTTGCCCAGCGGCATCAGGGCGATGTGCTGATCTCCTGGGAGAACGAGGCGCATTTGCTGGACAAAGAGTTTGGCAGCAAGGTGGACATTGTTTACCCGTCGCTGTCCATTTTGGCCGAGCCGCCGGTGAGTCTGGTGGATAAAAACGTGGATCGCAAAGGCACGCGTGCAGTGGCCCAGGCTTATCTGGAGTACCTCTATAGCGATGAGGGCCAGCACATTGCAGGGAAAAATTTTTACCGCCCGAGCAACCCGAAAATCGCCGCCCAGTACGAGGCCAAGCTGCCCAAGATTCAGCGCTTCACGCTGGACAAGGCGTTTGGGGGCTGGGACAAAGTGAGCAAAACCCATTTTGTGGATGGCGGCGTGTTTGACCAGATTTACACACGCAAATAACTCAAGGCCTCTTGGGTCACCTGCCCTGAATATTTTTTCTCTGATCATGAATCTTTTTGCCATGCCTGGCCGTGTGCCCACCCCTCGCAGGGTGTTGCCGGGCTTTCGCCTCACGCTGGGCTATGCCTTGGTCTATTTGGGGCTGATCGTGCTGTTGCCCTTGTGTGCACTGGTGTTGAAGGCGTTCAGCCTGAGTTGGGGGCAGTTTGTGGACGCGGTCTCGAGCCCGCGGGTGCTGGCCGCCTACCAGCTGACCATCGGGGCTTCGCTGTTGGCGGCGCTGGTCAATGCCGTGTTTGGCCTGTTGCTGGCCTGGGTGTTGGTGCGCTATGACTTTGCGGGCAGGCGCATCGTGGATGCGCTGATTGATTTGCCCTTTGCGCTGCCCACTGCGGTGGCCGGTATTTCGCTCAGTGCCCTGCTGGCCCCCAATGGTTGGATAGGGCAATGGGCCGAGCCGTATGGCATACGGCTGGCCTTTAACCCGACCGGGGTGGTGATCGCCCTGATCTTCATCGGCCTGCCTTTTGTGGTGCGCACCCTGCAACCGGTGCTGGAGGAGGCCGAGCAAGAGCTGGAAGAAGCGGCCAGCTGTTTGGGGGCGACGCGCTGGCAAATTGTGGCCCATGTGTTGTGGCCCACTTTGCTGCCGGCGTTGCTGACCGGTTTTGCGCTGGCCTTTGCGCGAGCCATGGGGGAATATGGGTCGGTGATTTTCATTGCCGGCAATATGCCCATGGTGTCGGAGATCGTGCCTTTGATCATTGTCGGCAAACTGGAGCAATACGACTATGCGGGCGCGACCGCCGTGGCCAGTGTGATGCTGGGTTTGTCATTCATCATGTTGCTGGGCATCAACGGCCTGCAAGCCTGGCAACGCCGGCGCATCACCGGAGTCTGAATGAGCACCACCTCGCGCCGCATCGGCAGCGGCACCACCGAACCGATTTGGGCCCAGCGCCTGTTGACTGCCGTGGCCCTGGGCTTTGTGGCTTTGTTTTTGGTCTTGCCCTTGGTGACGGTGCTGACCCAGGCCCTGGCTTCGGGGTGGGACGCATACGTCGAGGCTTTGCGCGACCCCGATGCCTGGGCGGCCATCCGGCTGACCCTGGTGGTGGCGGCCATTGCCGTGCCCTTTAATGTGGTGTTTGGTGTGGCGGCGGCGTGGGCGGTGGCCAAATTTGAGTTTCGTGGCAAGTCGCTGCTGGTGTCTTTGATTGATTTGCCGTTTTCGGTCTCGCCGGTGGTGGCGGGGCTGATTTATGTGTTGCTGTTTGGGGCGCAGGGGTGGTTGGGGCCGTGGCTGCGGGCGCACGATATACAGATCATTTTTGCGGTGCCTGGCATTGTGCTGGCCACCGTGTTTGTGACTTTCCCCTATGTCGCGCGTGAGTTGATTCCGCTGATGCAGCAGCAAGGCTCTGACGAAGAACAGGCCGCCTTGGTGCTGGGGGCCACGGGCTGGCAGGCCTTTTGGCATGTGACCTTGCCCAATATACGCTGGGGCCTGCTGAGCGGCATCATTTTGTGCAATGCGCGCGCCATGGGCGAGTTTGGGGCGGTGTCGGTGGTGTCAGGCCACATCCGGGGGCAAACCAACACCATGCCTTTGCAGGTCGAGATTTTGTACAACGAGTATCAGTCGGTGGCGGCTTTCGCGGTGGCTTCGCTGTTGGCGCTGTTGGCGCTGCTGACGCTGGCGCTGAAGTCGCTGGCCGAGTGGCAGCTGGGGCGTGAGCCCCGTGCCAGCGCCGATGAGGGGCCAAGCCATGCCCCCAACCCCCTCCAACCCGTGGTCATCCACGCCACTTTACAAGGCCTGAAATGAGCATTTCATTGAAGCAAATCAGAAAGTCTTTTGATGACCAGCCGGTGTTGCATGGGATAGATATGCAAATCAAAACCGGTGAGCTGGTGTCGCTGCTGGGGCCTTCGGGCTGCGGCAAAACGACGCTGCTGAGGATCATCGCCGGGCTGGAGGTGCCCGACAGCGGGCAGATCGGGTTTGACGGGCGAGACATCACCTCGATGCACGCGCGTGAGCGTGGGGTGGGGTTTGTGTTTCAGCACTATGCGCTTTTTAAGCACATGCGGGTGTTTGACAATGTGGCTTTTGGCTTGCGCATGAAGCCGCGCCATGAGCGTCTGAGCCCGACTGCGATGGCCAACCGCGTGCATGAGTTGCTGGATATGGTGCAGCTGTCGGGCCTGGAGAACCGGCATCCGGCGCAGCTCTCGGGTGGACAACGCCAACGCGTGGCGCTGGCCCGGGCGCTGGCCACGCAGCCCAAGGTCTTGTTGCTGGATGAGCCTTTTGGGGCGCTGGACACCAAGGTGCGCAAGGAACTGCGGCTGTGGTTGCGCCAGCTGCATGAGGCGCTGCACATCACCAGCATTTTGGTGACGCACGACCAGGATGAGGCGCTGGAGGTGTCTGATCGGGTGGTGGTGATGAATCAGGGCAGGATTGAGCAGGTTGGCACGCCTGTCGAGGTGCAGGGCCAGCCGAGCACCGCATTTGTGGAGGATTTTTTGGCTGTGGCGTGAGTGGGTGCATGAATAGAAAATGGGGGCCTCGCCCCCATTCAATACCCCAAATACCGGGCGGCTGGTGTCAAGTGGTTTGGGTCATGTGGGTGGAAGGGCGTTGACTGAGGCGCTTGGCGGGCTTTGGGCACTTTTGCAACCGAGTGCCTTTACGTGTGGCGACAAGTAGGGGCCCTCTGGTGCAGCACGGCGAGGGGTGGTTTTATTGATTATAAAGAATTCTCACAATCAATAAATTTACTTCTATATAATTGATCGAGGAAGCTCTGCAAAACTCGCTGCGCACAAGTGCGCGCACCATCTGTGACAAAGCCTGAGAGGTTTTATGACAAAACACCGCCCTGAAGTGAGCCCCGCATCAAACCCCCGCAAGCCCGTGCACGCGGACAAAACCGAACACACCCTGGCCGATGCAGCCGCACCCGTGACCCCTCAGGGTTTGAAGCGCCGACACTTCATGGGCACGGCGCTGGCGCTGGATGCCGCTGCGCTGCTGGCCGCCTGCGGCGGTGGGGGCGGGGGCGGTGACTCGGGCAGTGCGGGGATGAGCGGCAGTGGGTCAGGTAGTGGTTCTGGAAGTGGTTCTGCCAGCAGCTCAAGCAGTGCTTCGAGCAGCGGATCGGCCAGCAGTTCAACCAGTGGCTCCGTCAGCAGTTCTGGCAGCAGCTCAAGCAGCGGCTCAGGAAGTGGCAGTGCGGCACCCACCAATTGGGTGGTGAGCACTTTGCCGGGGTTAGTGTCTGCGAGTGGGGGCGCGGCGCTCTTTTACTACCTCTTTGGGGTGGCAGTGGACGCCAATGGAAACGTATTTGTGGCAGATAAAAACAACAACCGAATTCGTAAAATCACCCCGGCAGGTGTGGCAAGCACGTTGGCCGGCACAGGGACTACGGGCGCTTTCAATGGCGCGGGCACGACGGCTACTTTTAGTTCCCCTGCAGGCATCGCCTTGGACGGCAGTGGCAATGTGTATGTGGCCGATTCCGGTAGCAACCGCATACGCAAAATTAACTCCGCTGGCGTGGTCAGCACCCTGGCAGGCGAAGGGGGCATTGGGATTGTCAATGGCACTGCTGAGACAGCAAAATTTTTTTTACCCCATGGCATCGCCTTGGACGGCAGTGGCAATGTGTATGTGGCCGATGCGTCAAGCGGTTTAATACGCAAAATCAGCTCTGCTGGTGTTGTCAGCACATTGGCAGGTGGAGGGGGCGTGGTTGGAGGGGGAACCTACCAACTTGTCAATGGAACGGGCACGGCGGCGGCATTTGCCTACCCTAATGGCATCACAATCGACGGCACAGGTGCGATATACGTAGCTGATAATGGCAACCACGTCATTCGCAAGATCAGCCCTGCGGGTGTGGTCAGTACCTTGGCCGGGATGGGGTCTGCCGGCTATGTGGATGGATCAAGTGGAACGGCACAATTTAACTACCCCTCTGGCGTCGCCTTGGACAACAACGGGAATTTATATGTTACTGACACTTATAACCAAGTGGTCCGCAAGATCAGCGCATCGGGTGTAGTCAGCACCATCGCCGGAATGGTTGGGCAAACGGGCTCTACGGATGGCTCAGGCGGAACGGCTAAATTTAATCATCTTAGTGGTATCGCCGTGGACAACAGCGGCAATTTGTATGTGGCCGAACAGACCACCACCCACATCCGCAAAATCACCCCGATCTACTGACCAGGGCCCGACCCCCCCCCATTTCTTCAGGCGGGCTGTTGGGCCAGGTGGCGTTGGGCCATGTCGATGTACCAGGACAGGCATTGCGGGTTGGCCATGGCGTCGCGGTTGAGAACTTTGTCAACGGGTTGGCCGAGCATGAGTTTTTTGATGGGGAGCTCTTGCTTTTTGCCGGAGAGGGTGCGGGGGATTTCGGCAACCTGAAAGATTTCGTCAGGGACAAAGCGGGGGCTGAGGGCGTCGCGTATGGCGCTGTTGAGGCGGGCGCGGACGGTGTCGTTGAGGCTGAGCCCTTCGCGCAAGACGACGAAGAGGGGCATGTAGCTGTCGCGGCCCAGGTATTCGAGGTCGACGACCATCGAGTCGAGGACTTCGGGGAGGGCTTCGACGGCGCGGTAGAGCTCGCTGGTGCCCATGCGCAGGCCGTGGCGGTTGATGGTGGCGTCGCTGCGGCCATAAATGACGCAGCGCCCATCGGGGGTGATTTTGAGCCAGTCGCCATGGCGCCAGACCGGGCCGCTGGCGGGGTCGGCGTCGCCGCCACCGGGGCGTCGGCCCAGGCCAGGGGCGTACATGTCAAAGTAGCTGCCCAGATAGCGCTGGTGATCGGTGTCGCCCCAGAAAAAGGGCGGCATGCTGGGCAGGGGCTGGGTGACGACGAGTTCGCCGACTTCGTCGGTGACGGGTTGGCCTTGTTCGTTCCAGGCCTCGACCGCCACACCAAGGAAGCGGCATTGCATTTCGCCGGGGACCATGGGCAATTCGCGGTGCCCGCCCATGTAGGCGCCCGCGTCGGTGCCGCCCGAGATGTTGCACCACCAGATGTCGGGGCGCTTGGCCTGGCCAGACTGGTCGTAGACGCGGCGGAACTGGGCGGTGCCCCACTGTTGCACCTCGGGGCTGAGGGGCGAGCCGGTGGTGCCCAAGGCGCGGACCTGGGCCAGACCCGGCACGCTGGCGAGGTCAAGGCCGGATTTCATGCAGTTGGCGAAGTAGGCCGCGCCTGCCCCAAAGAAGGTGACGCGCTCGCGCGCGGCATATCGCCACAAGACGCCCCAGTCGGGGTGCTCTTTGGAGCCGCCGGGGTTGCCGTCGTAAATGACGCAGGTGGTGCCGCTGAGCAGGCCGCTGAGTTGGGCGTTCCACATGACCCAGCCGGTGGAGCTGTACCAAAGGAAACGCTCGCCCCAGGAGTTGGGCTCGTAACTGCAGCCGACGTCGTAGTGGACGTTTTTGTGGGCCATGCCATTGAGCAGTGAGCCGCCGTGGGTGTGGACGATGGGTTTGGGCAGGCCGGTGGTGCCGCTGCTGTAGACGATCCAAAGCGGGTGGTCAAAGGGCAGCCACAAGGGGGCAAAGCCGGGGTCATCGCCGCCGGCCGCCACGACTTTGCCAAAGTCGGCACTGTGGGGCAGGGGGGCCAGCCCGCCGAGGTTTTGCCACAGCAGCACATGCTGCACGCTGGGCAAGGCGGCGCGCAGTTCGGCGACGACGCCGACGCGGTCGTGGTCTTTGCCGCCATAGGTGACGCCGTCGCAGGCGATGAGGACTTTGGGGGTGATCTGGCGGAAGCGGTCAAGCACGGCGTTGGTGCCCATGTCGGGGGCGCAGACGCTCCAGATGGCACCGACGCTGACGACGGCGAGAAAGGAGACCATGGTCTCGGGGGTGTTGGGCAGATAGGCCGCCACCCGGTCACCCGGGCGCACGCCCTGGGCCTGCAGATGACGGGCCAGGGCGGCGACCTGACGGCGCAGCTCTGGCCAAGACAATTCACGGCGTTGCCCGCGCTCGTTGTCGCCGATGATGGCCGCAAAGCCGGCCTGGTCGGCCAGCCCGACGTGGCGCAAGACCTGCTGGGCGTAGTTGACCTGGGCACCCGGGAACCAGACCGCCCCGGGCATGGTGTTTTTGGCCAGCACGACGGTGTGTGGCGTGGGGGACTGCAAGTCGAGGTATTCCCACATGGATTGCCAAAACGCGTCGAGCTCGGTCACTGACCAGCGCCACATGGCCTGATAGTCGGCGAATTTCAGGCCGTGCCGCTTTTCCAGCCACTGGGCATACAAGCGGATCTGGGGCACGAAAGGGGCGACGATGTGGTCAGGGGCGTTCATGTCGTAGAAAGCGGTTGCGGGGCGGGTTGGTTCGCGGGTTGGGTCAGGGGTTGGGGCGACTGTGCCCATCAGGGAAACCACGCTTGAAGCAGTATGCCTTCGGGCGTTTCAATCTTCACTTGCTGAAAGCCCTAGGAAATGGCGACACAGGGCCTTCCTGAACCCCTGGGCGATTCAGGGAGAACCCCAAGAAACCCCTGTCTTTGGACAGGCCAGCCGCCTCTTTTGAACCGAACGGAATGAAAATGCCACGCCGATTTGTTGATTTGTCGATCTTCCTTGAAAACGATGTGCTGAGCGACCCGCCTGCGTTTGCCCCGCGCATCGAGTACTTCAACCATGAAAACACTTATGAACAGATCAAGCCGTTTTTTCCGGGGCTGAAAAAAGAGGACTTGCCCGATGGCGAGGGTTGGGCGGTTGAGTTCATCCACCTGAGCACGCACAACGGCACCCATCTGGATGCGCCCTATCACTTTCACTCGACGATGGACAAAGCGCTGGGCGAGAAGAAACCCGCGATAGCGATTGATGAGGTGCCGCTGGAGTGGTGCTTCCAGCCCGGGGTGAAGCTGGACTTCCGGCATTTGCCCGATGGCCATGTGGTGAGCGCCCAAGAGGTGGAGGCCGAGTTGGCGCGCATCGGGCACACCTTGTCGCCGCTGGAGATTGTGGTGGTGAACACCCGCGCCGGGTCACGCTACGGCCACCCCGACTATGTGGCCAGTGGCTGCGGGATGGGCTATGAGGCAACCATGTATTTGTTGGAGCGCGGGGTGCGGCTGACCGGCACCGACGCCTGGAGCTGGGATGCGCCTTTTGTGCATACCGCCGAAAAGTACAAGGACAGCGGCAATGCAGGCCTGATCTGGGAGGGGCACAAGGCGGGGCGCGACATCGGCTATTGCCATTTGGAGAAGCTGCATAACCTGGAGGCCTTGCCCCCCAGCGGTTTTTACATCAGCTGCTTTCCGCACAAGATCAAGGGGGCCTCAGCCGGCTGGACCCGGGCGGTGGCGATATTTGATGAGGCCTTGACGGGCTGAGGACTTGCCCCGTGGGCAGGCGGGTGCGGGCGGATTAAGGCCTTAAGCACCCGTCTGGAGGCGCTCGCTTTTCCAGTAGACATCGTCGCCGCCGCCATGGCGGTTGAGCACCCGGGCCAGAACAAACATGAGGTCGGAGAGGCGGTTGAGGTATTGGCGCGGCGCATCATGGATGGCTTCTTCAAAACCCAGGGCCACCACGGCGCGTTCGGCACGGCGGGCCACGGTGCGGCAGACATGGGCCAGGGCCGCAGAGCGGTGGCCGGCCGGCAGGATGAACTCTTGCAATTTGGGCAGTTGGGCGTTGTAGCGGTCCAGGGCCTCATCGAGCGCTGCCACGGCCTCGGCCTTGAGCAATTCGAAGCCGGGGATGGAGAGCTCGCCGCCGAGGTTGAAGAGCTGGTGCTGTATCTCGATGAGCACCTGGCGCACGTCCTCAGGCATGGGCTCGCACAACAAGACGCCGATGTTGGAGTTGAGCTCGTCGACATCGCCCATGGCGTGGACGCGCAAGCTGTTTTTGGACACGCGCTGGTTATTGCCCAGGCCGGTGGTGCCGCCGTCCCCGGTGCGGGTGGCGATTTGGGTGAGTCGGTTGCCCATGTGGTGGTCTCGCTTTGCAGAGTTTCGCGGCTATTTTCGCTGACTTCCGTATCATCGGGGGTATTCCATGGGGGTTATTCCATCGGGGCCACAGGTGGCAGGGCGTGGATGAGCCGCTGACGCACTAAGGGCGCCACATGGCGTTTAAATGATCAGGGGGGTGGGGCGATTGATGTGGGAGCAGTGGTACCCGGTTTTGGTGGTGGCGCTGGGCTTTGGTGTGCTGGGCATCACGGGCTTTGGTTCGGCGTTGATTTCGGTGCCGCTGCTGGCCTGGGTGTGGCCGCTGGAGCAGGTGGTGCCCTTGGTGCTGTCGATTGATTTCATTGCCTGCTTGCTGTTGGGCGGTTTGCAGTGGCGGCTGATTGATTGGCGCACTTTGATGCCGTTTTTCTTTTGGCTGCTGCTGGGCGTAGGGCTGGGTGCGGGCCTGTCGCTGTGGCCCGGGGTGCTGGAGAGCGGGGCTTTGCGGGTGGCATTGGGGCTGTATGTGGCCTGGGCCGGGTGGCGCGGTTTGGTGGGTGTGGCCGCACCGGCTCGTTCGGTGTTGCGCCATCGCCCCTTGAGCGGTTTGCTGGGCGGGGTGATCGAGATGTTGTGGGGCACTTCGGGCTCGGTGGTGGTGGGCCATCTGGTGACGCGGTTTGATGACCCCCGCATCATGCGCGCCAACATCACGCTGTGTCTGATGGTGGTGAGTGGCCTGGCCTGTTTGGTGCTGGCCGCCAGCGGGCGTTTGGACACCCCTGAAGTGCGTGCGTGGTGGCCACCCATGACGGCTGTGGCGCTGGGCTCGATGTGGGTGTGCCATCAGTGGACGAAGCGGGTCGAGGCGGCGCGTTTGCGCCGCGCCATTTTGGGCCTGCTGGTGCTCAGTGGTCTGGCGCTGGCCGGGCAAGGGCTGCGCACCCTGTGGTGAAGCCCGGCTCAGGCGGTGGGGCGCGCCCAGCTGAGTATCTTGCCCGGGTTCATGAGGTTGTGCGGATCGAGTGCCTGCTTGATGGTGCGCATCATGTCGACCGCGCCCTGGCCGGCCTCGTCGATGAGGAAATCCATTTTGTGCAGACCGATGCCGTGCTCGCCGGTGCAAGTGCCGCCCAGCTGGATGGCGCGCGTCACCAGGGCTTGGTTGAGTGCCTCGGCCCGGGCGCGTTCGTCGGCGCTGTCGGGGTCGATGACATAGCCGAAATGGAAATTGCCGTCACCGACATGGCCGACCAGGAAATACGGGATGCCGCTGGCGTCGGCCTCGGCCATGGATTCGAGCAGGCAATCGGCCAGGCGGCTGATGGGCACGCAGGTGTCGGTGCTGATGATGCGCGAGCCGGGGCGTGAGGTGAGGGCGGCGAAATAGGCGTGGTGGCGCGCCGTCCACAAGCGGGTGCGCTCTTCGGGGGTAGTGACCCATTCAAACGCCTGGCCCTGGTGCTCGGTAGCGATCTCTTGCACCGTCTCGGCCTGTTCTTTGACGCCTGCGGGGGAGCCATGGAACTCCATGAGCAGCATGGGTGAGACGCGCAGATTGAGTTTGGAGTAGGCGTTGACCATGCGCACAGAGTTGGCATCGATGAGCTCGACGCGCGCGATGGGCACGCCCATCTGGATGATGGCGATGGTGGTGTTGACGGCATCGGCCACCGAGGGGAAGGAGCAAATGGCCGCCGACACGGCCTCGGGCAAGGGGTAGAGGCGCAAGGTGATTTCTGTCATGACGCCCAGGGTGCCTTCGCTGCCGACGAACAGGCGGGTGAGGTCGTAGCCGGCGCTGGATTTTTTGGCGCGGGTGCCGGTGCGTATCACTTCTCCCTGTGCGGTGACGACTTGCAAGGCCAGCACGTTGTCACGCATGGTGCCGTAGCGCACGGCGTTGGTGCCGCTGGCGCGGGTGGCCGACATGCCGCCGATGGAGGCGTCGGCGCCCGGGTCGATGGGGAAAAAAAGTCCGGTGCTTTTGATTTCTTCGTTGAGTTGCTTGCGGGTGACGCCAGGCTGCACGGTGACGGTCAGGTCTTCGGGATTGATGGCCAAGACCCGATTCATGCGGCTGAGGTCGAGGCTGACGCCGCCCTCGACGGCCAGCAGGTGCCCTTCGAGGGAGGAGCCCACGCCATAGGGGATGACGGGGACGCGGTGGCGGGCGCAGATGGCAACCGCGTCGGCCACATCTTGCGTGCTTTCGGCAAACACCACGGCATCGGGGGGGGGCACGGTGGTGAAGGCCGATTCATCGCGCCCGTGCTGCTCGCGCACGGCGGCAGCAAGCGAACACTGGGGGCCGAAGCGTTGTTGCAGATCGCTCAAGGCTTGTGGCGCGATGGTGCGGCGGGACACCAAGGGTTGCAGATGCGAGGTCGAGGCGGGGGCGTTCATGAGAAGTCCTTTCGTTCACGCAGGGGGTTCAGGGCAAGGGTTCAGTTCAAGGGTTTAGGGCAGGGGGTCGCCGCGCAGGCGCTCGATGATGCCATTGAGTTCTTCGAGGGAGCCGAAGTGGATGGCGAGCTCACCCATCTCTTGTGTTTTGCCGGCGCGTTTGAGGCGTTTTTTGATGCGCACCTCGACCTGGGCGGTGAGGAGGTCGGAGAGTTCTTCTTCGACCCGCCGCAGATCGCGTGACTTTTCCTTCTTGGGCAGGGTGGACACCAGCTGAAACTCGGCGCCCAGTTTTTTCACCAGCCGCTCGGTTTCGCGCACCGACAGGTGCCGCGCCACGATTTGGTTGCCAGCGGTGATTTGGGCCGCGCGATCGAGGGCCAAGAGGGCGCGGGCGTGGCCCATGTCGATGTCGCCGGCCATGAGCATTTGCTGCACCGGGTCGGCCAGATTCAGCAAGCGCAACAGGTTGCTGGCGGCGCTGCGGGATCGGCCCACGGCCTGGGCGGCCTGTTCGTGGGTGAGGCCGAACTCGCGGATGAGGCGTTGCAGGCCCTGGGCCTCTTCCAGCGGGTTGAGGTCTTCGCGCTGGATGTTTTCTATGAGCGCCATGGCGGCGGCGGCCTCGTTGGGCACCTCGCGCACCAGCACCGGCACTTCGGCCAGGCCCGCGAGGCGGCTGGCCCGAAAGCGCCGCTCACCGGCGATGATTTCAAATTTACCCGCGTGTTCCCCCTGAGTGAGGCGGCGGACCAGGATGGGCTGCATGATGCCCTGGGCCTTGATGCTCTCGGCCAGCTCGTAGAGGGCCCCTTCGTCCATGCGGGTGCGGGGCTGGTAGACGCCGGGGACGAGGTCATCGAGGGGCAGGGTGCGCGGGGCCCCATTGTCTGCGGTCGCAGCGGGGGCCGATTCCTGGGCCTTGGGGCCGAGCAGGGCTTCCAGGCCGCGGCCCAGCCCTTTGGGTTTTTTGGTCACCATGGGTTCATGCCTCCGTGGCCAGGCTGGCCTGGGCTTCGATGTCGGTCCAGTGGGCCTGGGTGAGGGACCAGCCGCCCACCACGCCGCCGCCCACCGGGGCTTCGGCCAACGGGCGCGCCCCCCAGGCGTTCAACAAGGTTTGCACTTCGGGGCTGGGCTGGCGTTCTTTCCAGAGCACCGAGACGGGCACTGGCCACGCTTGCGGGGCGAGGGGCTTCCAGGTGAAGAGCACCTCCAGGGTGGCTGGGTCTTGGAGATCGATGGGGTCGACCAACAAGACCGAGAGCACGCGTCTGGATTGCTGGGTGTGGCGCAACCAGGCGTCGACCAGATGGGCGCCCAGGCCATGGGCCAGCAGGTGGAGCTGCTCGTGGCGCAGCACGGACTCTTGCAATTGCATCATCCAGTCGCCACGCAGGGGCCGCTGCCAGTCGTGCTGCATGACGCGCTGCAAGCCGTGGTGCTGCTCCCACAGTGTCAGCCAATGGCTGGCCGGTGCGCCCTTCCAGTCGGGGAGGGTACAGACCGGGGGGTGGCGACGGACAGGGGCGGCAGGAGTGGGGGTGGGGGCCGCGGCGGCATCGTGGGCCGAAGGGTCAGGGGAGGAAGGGTCAGGGGAGGTGGGGGGGATGTCGTTCATGTTCACAAGCCAGGGGCACGTTCGACCAGTTCACGGGCAAAGCTGAGGAAGGCTTGGCTGCCCTTGGCCGAAGGATCAAACACCAGACCGGGCATGCCATAGCTGGGGGCCTCGGCCAAGCGGACGTTGCGCGGGATGATGGTGTTGAACACCTTGTCACCAAAATGCGCCTTGAGTTGGTCGCTGACCTGTTGCTGCAAAGTGATGCGGGGGTCAAACATGACGCGCAACAGGCCGATGATTTTGAGGTCGCGGTTGAGGTTGGCGTGGACCTGTTTGATGCTGTTGACCAAGTCGGACAAGCCTTCGAGCGCGAAGTATTCGCATTGCATGGGCACCAGCACGCCGTGGGCGGCACACAGGCCATTGAGGGTGAGCAAGGACAAGCTGGGGGGACAATCTATAAGAACAAAGTCGTACTCTGACTCGACAGCCTGCAGGGCGTGGCGCAGGCGCAGCTCGCGCTGGTCTAGATTGACCAACTCGACCTCGGCACCGGCCAGTTCCCGATTGGCACCCAGCACATCGTAGGCCGGGGCTTTGACCCCCTCTTCCCAGCGGGCCTGGACGCGGCACTCGGCCACGGTGGCCGAGGCCAACAAGACGTCGTAGACGCTCAACTCCAGGGCGCGTTTGTCCACGCCCGAACCCATGGTGGCATTGCCCTGAGGGTCGAGGTCTACCATGAGCACGCGTTGTCCCACCGCCGCCAGCCCTGCGGCCAGATTGACCGTGGTGGTCGTTTTGCCCACGCCGCCTTTTTGGTTGGCGACACAAAATATTTTCACCGCTTGCCCTTTGAAAAATGCCGAAGTGCTTGGGTCTGCTTCTTTAGGAAAGCCCTGCAAAACCCCTGCCCGATGGGGCTTGGGCTCAGCGCACATACCCCGAAGTATGCCTGAACCGAATTCGCCATGGCTAGCCGCCCCACCACAAACGCAGGCCAAAGCCCATCAGGCACAGGCCGGCCAGACATTCGAGCGCACGCACCCCACGGGGGTTGGCACGCAAGCGCTCGGCCATGGTATGGGTCAATAGCACGACGCCTGCACAGTAAAGAAAACCCAAAACCGCCACGGTGACGGCCATGAAGCCAAAGGTCAGCAGACCCAAGTGCTGCTCGGGGTCTATGAATTGCGGGAAGAACGCAAAATAGAACATGATGGCCTTGGGGTTGAGCAAGGTGATGAGCATGGTGTCGAAAAAATATCGCCCGGGCCGCACCCGAACGGCCACGGCCCCTGACGCATGGGGCCAGACCATGCGGGCACCCATCCAGGCCAAATAGGCGGCCCCCAACCACTGCAAGCCGGTGAAGAGTGTGGGGTGCGACTGCAACAGTGTGGCCACCCCGGCCACGGTCAGCCACATGAGGATCTGATCGCCCAACAAGAGCCCGCCGACCGAGGCCATGCCCCCGCGCCAACCACCCTGCCCGGTGGAAGTGACCAGCGCCAGATTGCCCGGCCCCGGCAAAAACAACAACAAAATGAACGCCAGTACAAATGCGCCATAGTCAGACACACCCAGCATTTTTTCTCCTGTCGTTCACTTTCAAACCAACGGGGCCTGACCCGAAGGCGCCATCCAGACCAAACAACGTTGGGCCGCCAGGCCCGGCACTTCCAATGGTTCCACGTGAAACACCTGCACCGAGGCGGGCAGGGCGGCGATTTCTTGATCGGGCCGTTTGCCCTTCATCGCCAGCCAGCACCCACCGGGCGCGAGTGCGGCCTGCGACCAGGCGGTGAAGTCAGCCAGTGAGGCAAACGCCCGGCTGGTGATGAGTGGCCAAGTCTGCGTCAGGGTTTCGACCCGGGCATGAACGCCGTGCAAATGACCCAACCCCAAGGTGCCTGCGACTTGCTGGATGAAGGCGGCCTTTTTGGCCACGGCATCGACGCAGGTGACATCGAGCTCGGGGCGGCAAATGGCCAAGACCACCCCGGGCAGGCCACCGCCTGAGCCGACATCCAAAACCCGGGTGGGCCGGCCTTGGGTGTGGCGCAACAAGGGGGACAAGAGGCTGAGGCTGTCGAGCACATGGTGGGTGATCGCTTCTTGCGGGTCACGCAGCGCGGTCAGGTTATAGACCCGGTTCCACTTGAGCAGAAGTGCGACAAAGTCGAGCAACTGGGCCTGGGTGGCGGGGCTGAGGTGGAGGCCCAAAGCCTGAGACCCTTGGGCCAAAACCGCGCCCAGTTCGCGGCCCGAGCCCTGGTTCATGCGGCCAAGCCTTCGGCGCGGGCCCCTTTGAGGCCGCCTTTTTTGAGATGGATCAGCAACAAAGAAATGGTGGCGGGCGTGATGCCCGAGATGCGCGAAGCTTGGCCCAGGGTTTCGGGGCGATGTTTGGCCAGTTTTTGGCGCGCCTCGATGGACAGGGCAGAGACTTGCATGTAGTCGATGTCTGCGGGCAAGCGCATCTGCTCGTAATGGGCGGCGCGTTGGACCTCTTCTTTTTGACGGTCGATGTAGCCCGCGTATTTGGCGGCGATTTCCACCTGCTCCAACACCGGCCCGGTCAGATCGCCCAGTGTTTCACGTGAAACCTCTGCGGCGGCCCAACGCCCGCCCTCCATCTGGGTGAGCTGGGCATGGCTGACACCGGGGCGACGCAGCAGGTCAAAGAGGTTGTACTCGTGCTCGATGGCTTTGCCCAAGACGCGCTCGGACTCGGCGGCAGACAAGACTTTGGGGTTGACCCAGGTCGACTTGAGGCGCTGTGTTTCACGTGAAACGGCATCGCGTTTGCGGCAGAAGGCATCCCAGCGGGCGTCGCACACCAAGCCCATCTGGCGCCCCACTTCGGTCAGGCGCATGTCGGCGTTGTCTTCGCGCAATTGCAAGCGAAACTCGGCGCGGCTGGTGAACATGCGGTAAGGCTCGGTCACGCCTTTGGTGATGAGGTCATCGACCAAGACACCCAAATAAGCCTGGTCACGGCTCGGCAGCCAAGGGGCTTGTTCGCGGCATTGCAGTGCGGCGTTGATGCCGGCAAAGAGGCCTTGCGCGGCCGCCTCTTCATAGCCGGTGGTGCCGTTGATCTGCCCCGCAAAAAACAGGCCTTTGATCTGGCGGGTCTCGAAGTGCGAGGTGAGGCCCCGGGGGTCGAAGTAGTCGTATTCGATGGCGTAACCGGGGCGCAGGATGTGGGCGTTCTCCAGGCCGCGCATGGAGCGCACCAACTCGTACTGGATGTCAAAGGGCAGACTGGTCGAGATGCCGTTGGGGTAGACCTCGTGGGTGCTCAAGCCCTCGGGTTCGAGAAAAATCTGGTGGCTGTCTTTGTCGGCAAAGCGGTTGATTTTGTCTTCGACGCTGGGGCAGTAGCGCGGCCCCACGCCCTCGATCTTGCCGGTGAACATGGGGCTGCGGTCAAAGCCGCTGCGGATGATGTCGTGGGTGCGCTCGTTGGTGTGGGTGATCCAGCAGGGCACTTGTGGCGGGTGCATGGCCCCATGGCCCATGAAGCTGAACACCGGCACCGGGTCGTGCGGGTTCATGCCGCCGGGCATGCCGTCGCCGGGTTGTTCGATGCAGCGCGAGTAATCGATGGTGCGCCCGTCCAAGCGCGGGGGGGTGCCGGTCTTGAGGCGACCTTGTGGCAGTTTCAGCTCTTTGAGGCGGGCGGAGAGGGTTTGCGCGGGTGGATCGCCCGCCCGCCCACCGGCGTGGTTGTTGAGGCCCACATGGATCTTGCCGTCAAGGAAGGTGCCTGCCGTGAGAACCACGGTTTTGGCCTTGAAGTGTATGCCCACTTGCGTGACAACCCCCGTCACCCGGTCACCTTCCACCGTGAGGTCATCGACGGCTTGCTGGAACAGGCTGAGGTGGGGCTGGTTTTCCAGGCGCCGCCGGATGGCCGCCTTGTACAAGACGCGGTCGGCTTGGGCGCGGGTGGCGCGCACGGCAGGGCCTTTGGAGCTGTTGAGCACGCGGAACTGGATGCCGGCCTCATCGGTGGCCAAAGCCATGGCCCCGCCCAAAGCGTCTATTTCTTTGACCAGATGCCCTTTGCCGATGCCGCCGATGCTGGGGTTGCAGCTCATTTGGCCCAGTGTTTCGATGTTGTGGGTGAGCAGCAGGGTCTGGCAGCCCATGCGAGCAGCCGCCAAGGCGGCCTCGGTCCCGGCGTGACCGCCACCGACGACGATGACATCGAACTGAGTTGGGTAAAGCATGGAGATCAACCCCCAGAGGGAAGGGTGCGGGGAAAAAGGCCAGAGGGGCCTATTTTAAAGGCTGCAGCGACTTTTGGCGCCAGGCACACAGCGCCCCCACCCAAAGACAGGCGGCCGAGGCCAGCAAGCCGGTGGTGAGGCCGCCGCTGCCGTCGGCAATAAAGCCGACCATGGTGGGGCCGACGATCTGGCCCCAGGCAAAAACCACGGTGAACAAGCCGATGCCGCGCACCCACCATTCAGGGGGCAGGTTGTGGCGCACAAAGGCGGTGGTGGAGGCCACCACCGAGAGGAACACCGCACCAAACAGCGCGCCCGAAAGACACAAAACGGCAAACGAGTGGGTGAGGGCGGCCATGGCCGTGGCCAGGCCCAGCAAGGCATTGAGCATGGCCATGGCCGTGCCATCGCGATGGCGGTCAAGCAGCCGGGCCCACAGCCGGGCCGAGGCCACCACCGACAAGCCCAGCACGGTGTAAAACCAGGTGCGCTGTTCTGGCGAGATGCCTTCTTCGCGCAAGAGGGCAATGACAAAGGTCATGTAGCCGATGTAGCCCATGCCAAAACAACCATAGCCCCACAGCAGGGCGTGCATGGACGCGCGCCAATGGGGCCACTGTTCTTCTGGGCCGCCGGGGCTGAGGGCGGCCAGCGCAGAGGTGGACGCGCCCAGCGCGCGGGCGGCGGGTGCCATGACCAGCAGGGCCAGGGCACAGGCCAGCGCCAGCCACCACCAGGCCTGGGGCCAATGGGTCACTTCGGGCATGGCCCAAGGCACCAAGAGGGCAGACACCACGATGCCCCAGCCCGTGCCACCGTAATAGAGGCCCAGCAACCAGCCGCTTTGATGGGGATGGTCTTGCGCCAGCCGGGCCACCAGCACCCCCCCGGCGACGAACACCCAGGCACTGGCGAAGCCCGCAAGAAAGCGCTGGATGAGCAAGCCCTCGGGGTCGCGAAAGAAACCGCTGGCCGCCATGAAAACGCTGGCCAAAAACCCGCCCCAGATGAAAACCCAGGCTGGCCCACGGCGGCGCATGAGCCAGGGCATGAGGGTGGCCCCGACCATATAGCCTGCGGCGTTGACGGTGTTCATGGCCCCGGCCAGGGCGTAAGTCCATCCCAGGTCGTCGCGCATGGCCGGCAAGAGCAAGGCATAAGAGAAGCGGGTGACGCCCAGCGAGAGGGCCGCCCCCATGGAGAGGGCCAAAGCGGTGCGCCAGGGGTTCATGCCGGCACCCCGGGGGCCGGGGAGAGGGGAAGGGTCAGACACACGGCCAAGCCCCCGTCGGGGCTGTCTTGCAGCGACAGGCGGGCGTTGAGGAAGCGGGCATAGGAAGAGACGATGGACAGGCCCAGGCCGTGCCCTTCGGCGCTGACCCCGGCCTCAACACCGCGCTGCCAACGGTCTTGCATGTCTGTGCGCCGCGCCTGGGGGACACCTGCGCCGTTGTCGTGCACCGAGAGCTCGATGCCCGCGCTGCCCGAGGGCAGGGTCTGGGGCCGCAAGACCACGGTCACGCGCAGGGGCTGGCCGTGGGCGGGCCGACCGTGGCGCAAGGCGTTGTCCAGCAGGTTGTCGAGCAAGCCCTCGAACAAGGCACGTTGCCCCATGACCCAGTGGCGGGTTTCTGCGCCCTGGGCACCCAAATCGACGCCGCGCTGATCGGCCTGCGGCAGCCAGCGCAACAAGGCTTCGGTGACCATGTCACTGAGGCACACCGGCTCGAGACTGAGCGATTGGCGCGCTTCGGCCAGCAACGCCAACGCCAGCAGTTGATCGACCAGATGGCTGGCGCGCGACTGGCTAGCGAGCACGCCTTGCAATTGTTCGCGCCACACCTCGGGCTGCGGGCTGGAGAGACCGTATTCGGCTTGGGCGCGGATGCCCGCCAGGGGGGTGCGCAATTCGTGCGCCACGTTGCCGGAGAACTCGCGCTGCGCTTGCAAGCCGGTGGCGATGCGGCCCAAGAGGTGATTGACGGCCTCACCCAGGCCTTGCATGTCGCGGCTGCCCTGATCGACACCGACCGGGGACAAATCGCTGGCGTCGCGCTGCAGCAAATCTTGCTCCAGCCGCGACAGGGGCTGCAACTCGTGTTCGATGTTGCGGCGCAACCAGAGCGCCAGGCACACCAGCAACAGCAATTGCGGCAGCAAAGAAAACACCATGACCTGCTGCAAAATGCGCTCGCGGCTGCGGGTGGTTTGACCCATGACGACGGTGTGGGGCGTGGGCTGATCGCGGCGCAAGGTGAGGGTGCGCAGGCGCTGCCCCTGGAACAGCGCCTCGCCGAAAGCCAGGGCAGTGTTGGGCTTGAGTGGCGTCACCTGCAAGCCGGCATGACCGGCCAGGAAGCGATCTTGCGCGTCGTAGATGGCAAAAAAGAGCGATTCGCTTTGGTCGAACAAAACCGCCTTCATCTCGGCCGGGGTGAGACGGAAATCGAGCTCGCCGTCACGCTCGTGCACATGGCCCGCCACCATGAGGGCGTCGTCGAGCAAAGAGCGATCGTAGGCCTCGCTGGTGAAGTGGCGCGCCACCAAGGCCACGCTGACGGCGCCGATGATGCCGGCCCAGAACAAGGGCCGCAAGACATGGCGCAACAGGCGACTGAGCAGGGTGGGCAGGCGGGGCTCTTTCATGCGGCGACCTCTTCCAGCACGTAGCCGATGCCACGCAAGGTGCGGATGCCAGCCCCGGAGCCCTGCAGTTTTTTGCGCAAGCGGGAGATGAAGGCCTCGAGGGCGTTGTCGCCCAAAAGGTCGTCAAAGCCCGAGAGTTTTTCGGCCAGTTCGCGCTTGCTGATGACCCGGCCCGGGGGGCTGAGCAATTCGCACAAGACCTCGTACTCGCGGGCCGGCAAGGCCATGTCATCGGCCCCGAGTTGCAAGCGGCGCAAAGACCGGGTGAGGGTCAGCAGGCCGACCTGAACCACGTCTTGCGCCCCCTGGCTGCGGCGCACCAAGGCGCGCAAACGGGCGTCGACCTCGGCAAGGTCAAAGGGCTTGCCGAGGTAATCGTCGGCACCGGCGTCAAGGCCGGCAATGCGCTCTTCGGTGCGATTGCGGGCGGTCAAGACCAGCACCGGGGTGCGGTCGCCACGGCGGCGGCGCTCACGCAGCAAATCCAGGCCGCTGCCCTGCTCGGCGCCGGGCTGGCCGGTGAGGGGCAAGTTAAGGTCCAGGAGGACGGCATCGTAGCTTTGGACCGACCAGAAATGCCGACCCTCGGCCAGGTGGCCCGCCGCATCGACGCGATGCCCGGCATCGGTGAGGCTGCGCCGCACCGTCTCGCGCAACACTGCGTCGTCTTCCATCCACAAAATGCGCATGCCAGGGCCTTGGTCAGGTATCGGTCAGGCAAAACCTGCCATAAATCAGGCATGAGCATACGACAATTGAAGCCTATGGGCAGGCTGGCCTGGGCCTGTGCCGGTGCCTGGGCCTTTTTTTGGGCCGGTGTGGCCGGGCCTGGCGCGGCCTGGGCGCAGACGCCTTTGGGCCTGGAGCAAGTGCTGGACTCGGCCAGCGCCAACCTGGAGGTGAGCATCAGCCGCAGCCTGCTGGAGGCGGCGCGCGCCGACATCACCAGCGCCGACCGAAATCCGTTTCCTGTGCTCTCGGCACGCACCTCGTCATTGGACTTGCAAAACGGCCTGGGGGGCGGCAATGTGTGGCGCGACAAGCGCATCGACAAGGGCCTGGGGCTGGACATCACCCAGGAGCGCGGCAATAAAAGAGAGTTGCGCACCCGCAGTGCCCAAAGCAGCGCCCGGGCCGCCGAGCAAGACCTGGCCCAGACCCGACGCCAACAGCTTTGGCTGGCCAGCATGGCCTATTACGACTGGTTGGCACAGATCGAGCGCTTGCGCCATGTGACGGCGCTGGCCCAGGCCAGCCGGCAACAGGCACAAACCGCCCTGAAGCGGCAACAGGCCGGCGATGTCTCGGTGCAAGACCGACTGCGGTTTGAGATTGAGGCGCGACGCAGCGAATCGGAGGTGCCCTCGGTGGCGGCGGGGTTGCTGCGGGCGCAAGGGGCTTTGCGCCAAGTCACCCGGCTGGAAGCGCCCGCGCAAGGCTGGTCGCCGGTGCAGGGCTGGCCCGAGGCGCGCGCAGAATGGCTGGATGCCGCCCCATGGGCGGCGCGACTGAGCATGGCGGTCGATCAGCGCCCCGACGTGGTGGCCGCCCAAGAGCGGGTGGAGGCGGCACGCCAGGCGCTGGAATTGGCACTGGCGCAGAAAAAATCGGACATCACCTGGGGGGGTAGCGTGGACCACTACCCGGGCACCTCGGCCCGCTTGTTGGAGTTGCGCCTGCAAATGCCCTTGCAATGGAATTACCAGTACCAAGGGGAAATCGCCAAGGCGCAAGCCCAGCTCATGCAAAGCGAAGACCAGTTGGCGCAGGCGCGGTTGCAAGCGCGCACAGAACTGGACGGCTTGTACCAAGGCTTTGTGGCGGCGCGTGTGCGGTGGCACGCCCACCGCGATGACATCTTGCCGCAGGCCCGACAGGTACTGGCGCAGGCAGAGGCGGCGTATCAGAAGGGGGGGCTGTCTTTGACCGACCTGCTCGATGCGCGGCGCACCTTTCACAGCACCTGGCTGGACGCGCTGGCGGCGCGCCAGACCCATGCCAACGCCTTGGCGGGCTTGGTGCTGAACACCGAAACAGAAATGCAGGCCCGGCGTGTGCTGGTTCAGATCGCCGATGCGGCCCCAAATCAAAATTCGAATTGAGAGCAAACGATGAACGCACAAGCATTGATCAAACTCGGTCTGTGTAGCGGCCTGGCCCTGGCCCTGGGTTGGCTGAGTGGCTGCCAGGATGCGCCCGCGCCGGTGGCCGCGCCCGCGCAGCCCATCATCCAGAACAACCAGATCCGCTACCCCGCCGACCACCCGCAGCTGGCCCTGCTGAACACCCAGCCGGTGGAGACGGCGCAACAGCTGCATGTGGAGCTGCCGGCCAAGCTGGTGTGGAACGAAGAGCGCACGCAGCGGATTTATCCGGCGTTTTCAGGGCGTGTGGTGGGCATTCATGTGGACCTGGGGCAAGCGGTGCAGGTGGGCAGCCGACTGGCGCAGCTGGCCTCGCCCGAGTTTGGCATGGCACAGGCCGATGCAGCTCGCGCGCAAGCCGACCTGACCCTGGCACAAAAGCAGCTGCAGCGACAGCAAGAGTTGTTTGACACGGGCGTGCTGGCCCGCAAAGAGTTGGAGCTGGCGCAGGCCGAAGAGGCCCGGGCGCGGGCCGAATGGGACCGTGCCAACAACCGCGTGCGTTTGTACAGCACACAGGCCGGGGTGGACCAGAGCCTGTCGCTGGCCAGCGGTGTGCAAGGGGTGGTGGTGGAGCGCAACATCAACCCGGGGCAAGAGCTGCGCCCGGACCATAGCGGGCCGGGGGTTCCCCCTTTGTTCGTGATCACCGACCCGCAACAACTGTGGGTGCAGATCGACGCCCGCGAGGTGGATTTGCAAAGCCTGAAGCCGGGTCGCGACATCCTCATCAGAGTGCCCAGCCTGCCTGACACCTCGTTCAAAGCCCAGGTGCATGCGGTGGCCGATTACATCGACCCCAGCACGCGCACCATCAAGGTTCGCGCCGTGGTGGCCAACCCGCAACGCTTGCTGAAAGGGGAAATGCTGGCCACGGCACTCTTTGAGCGGTCTTTCACCGACACCCTGTTGGTGCCGGCCAGCGCGGTCTTCTTGCGTGGCAACGGGCACATGGTGTTTGTGCAAAGTGCGCCCGGGGTGTTTGAGCCGCGCAGTATCGTGGTGTTGTACGAAGGCCCCAAAGAAGTGCTGATCAGCGAGGGCTTGCAGGCGGGTGAACGGGTGGTGGTGCAAAACGGCCTGTTGCTGGCGCGCGAGTTGCGCAATGCCCAGGATGAGGCGCAACAAAAGCCGCTGAACCCGGTGGCGAATAAACCATGAAGCGCATCATCCAGTTTGCGATCAACCAGCCCCTGTTCATCATTCTGGGGGCCTTGCTGTTCATCATGGCAGGGGTGTATTCCTTCAAAACGCTGTCGGTGGAGGCTTTCCCCGACGTCACAGACACCCAAGTCACCGTGATTGCGCTGTACCCGGGGCGGGCGGCTGAAGAGGTGGAGAAACAAGTGACGCTGCCCATAGAAACTGCGCTGGCGGGGCTGCCCAATTCGATACGCCTGTTTTCTCACACACAGTTTGGTTTGTCGTACACCGTGATCACCTATAACGACCAAGCCGAAGTGAATTTGGCGCGTCAGCAGGTGAATGAGCGCTTGCTCAATGTGGACCTGCCGCCGGGCGCACAAGCCAATATTGCGCCCAACGCCACGCCGGTGGGGGAAATCATGCGCTACCGCGTGCGCGGCGACGGCCAGAACACGACGGACTTGCGCACGCTGGAGGACTGGGTGATAGAGCGTGCCTTGCGTCAGGTGCCTGGCGTGGCCGATGTGGTGGCCATGGGTGGCTTTATCAAGCAATACGAGGTGCAGCCAGACATCGACCGATTGCGGGCGCATAAGCTGACCTTTCAAAACCTGCTGGATGCGCTGGGGCGGGGCAACTCGAACGCCGGGGGCAGTTATGTGGCGCAAGGGACGCAGCAATTTGCAATACGGGGCATCGGCTTGCTTCGCTCAGCCGATGACATCGGCGAGATTGTGCTGGCCTCGCGCAACGGCACGCCGATTTTGATTCGGGATGTGGCGCAGGTGCGGGTGGGGGCGGTGCCGCGCCTGGGCATTGTGGGGCAAGACAACGACGACGATGCGGTGATTGGCATTGTGATCATGCGCAAAGGGGAGAACCCCAGCGTGGTGCTGAAGGCGGTCAAGGAGCGCATCGATCAGCTGAATCAAAGAGGGCTGCCTGCGGGGGTGCAAATTGTGCCCTTTTATGACCGCACCTGGCTGATGAACAAAACGCTGACGACGGTGTTTCGCAACCTGGTGGAGGGGGCGCTGTTGGTGTCTTTGGTGCTCTACCTGTTTTTGTCGAATTTGCGGGCGAGTCTGGCGGTGGTGGTCATCATCCCGCTGTCGCTGCTGGCCACTTTCATGGGCCTGAAAATCATGGGCGTGCCGGCCAACCTGCTGAGTCTGGGGGCGATGGACTTTGGCATCATCGTCGACGGGGCGGTGATTGTGATTGAAAACATCATGCACCGATTGGCGCAGCGTGGCGAGGGGATGAATGAGAAAGAGCGCAAGACGCTGATCATCCAGGCGGCCAATGAGGTGGGTCGGCCCACGCTGTTTTCGATGCTGATCATCATCGCCGCGCACATTCCGATTTTTGCGCTGCAACGCCACGAGGGTCGCATCTTTCAGCCCATGGCCTTGTCGGTGAGCACGGCTTTATTGGGATCGCTGATTTTGTCGCTGACGCTGGTGCCTTTGTTGGCCTACTGGATGCTGCGGCGCAATTTGCCGCACGAGGACAACCGGCTGGTGGCGGCGGCCAAGCGCTTGTATGCCCCGGTGCTGCAGTGGTCGCTGGCGAACACGCGCAAAGTGGTGGTGGTGGCGCTGGCGAGTTTTGCCATTGCGCTGGGCCTGGGCTCGCGGCTGGGTTCGGAGTTTTTGCCTGAGCTCAACGAGGGCACGTTCTGGGTGAACTGGGACTTGCCGCCCAGCATCTCGCAAGAGGAAGCGGCGCAGGTGTTGCGGCTGGCGCGCAAGGCTTTGCTGAATATTCCTGAAGTGCGCACGGTCGTCTCGAAGGCCGGGCAGCCCGAGGACGGCACCGACCCCAAGACGCTGAGCATGGCCGAGGTGTTTGTGGATGTCAAACCGACGGAGGAGTGGCGCACGGGGCTGACGCGCGAGCAGCTGATCGAGGAGATGGATGCGCAGCTGTCGGTCATCCCGGGGGTCAACCCCGCGTTTTCACAGCCGATCCGCGACAACGTGCTGGAGTCGATTTCGCAGATCAAAGGGCAAATTGTGGTGAAGGTGGCGGGGGATGACCTGCAAGAGCTGCGCCAGACCGTGGAGGCCATGCAGCGGCAGTTCAAGCAGGTGCAGGGCGTGCAAAGGGCCGAGGTAGACCGCTCGGGCGAGCAGCCGCAGCTGCTGATCGACATCGACCGGGAACGGGCGGCCCGCTTTGGCTTGAATGTGAGCGATGTGCAAGACGTGATCGAGGCCGCCTTGGCGGGTAAAGCCGCCACCCAAATTTGGGAGGGCGAGCGCAAATTTGCCGCCGCGGTGCGCCTGCCTGCCGAGCGCCGCAACCTGGATCAGCTGCCCCGAACACCGATTGCCACGCCGGATGGCGGCTACACCACACTGGGGTCGGTGGCGGACATCAGACAAGGCAGCGGCGCCATGAACATCGCCCGCGAAGCGGGGCGTCGGACCATGGCGATCGGTATTTTCATCAAAGGGCGGGACATGGGCTCGGTGGTGGCCGACATGAAGAAAAGGGTGGCGCAGAATGTGAAGATTCCTGAGAGCTACACCGTGACCTGGTCGGGTGAGTTTGAGAACCAGGAACGGGCCATGCAAAGGCTGGCGGTGGTGGTGCCGATTTCGCTGTTGCTGATCTTTGTGTTGCTGTTCGATGCCTTCAAGACCCTGAAGAGCGCGGCGCTGATTTTGGTGAACGTGCCGCTGGCTTTGGTGGGCGGCATTTTTGCGCTGTGGATTTTTGGCATTCCGCTGTCGGTCTCGGCCGCGATCGGCTTTATTGCCTTGTCGGGGCAGGCGGTGCTCAATGGCGTGGTGATGCTGACGGTGTTTCAACAACTGCGTGCCGCTGGCCTGCCTTTGGTGGATGCGGTGCGCGAAGGGTCGATGCAACGATTGCGCACGGTGCTGATGACGGCCTTGCTGGCTGCGCTGGGTCTGCTGCCGATGGCACTGAGCCACGACATCGGGGCGGAAACCCAGCGACCGTTGGCCTTGGTGGTCATTGGCGGGCTGGTGTCGGCCACCTTGCTGACGCTGGTGGTCTTGCCCACGCTGTATGTGGCCTGGTTCTCGCCGCGCCAAAAATCCACCCCGGATCAGGCCCCGAACTGAGGGGGTGAGGCCCAGCAATAACATACCCTTGGGGTATATGGTGTTTTGGACTACACTAGGGACATATGGCGACGACTGAGCTGGTCTGTGACATCGGTGTGGGCGGCATGACCTGTGCGTCATGCGTCACGCGGGTGGAGCGCGCATTGAAGAAAGTGCCCGGGGTGGCGTCGGCCAGCATCAATCTGGCGACGGAGATGGCCCGCGTCACCCTGAGCAGCACTTCCGCCGACCCCACCGAGCAACAGGCCCGCTTGCGACGCGCCATTCGCGATGCCGGGTATGAGCCGCGCGAGGCGCATGCCGATATCACGGGCAATGCCAGCGGCTGGCGCGAGGCCTGGCCGGTGTGGGTGGGCATGGCACTGAGCCTGCCCCTGGTCGCGCCCATGGTGAGCGCCCTGTGGGGTGAGCACCTGATGCTGTCCGCGGTGTGGCAATTTGCCCTGGCCACGCCGGTGCAATTCATTTTAGGGGCGCGTTTTTACAAAGCGGGGTGGCATGCGATGCGCGCCGGTACGGGCAATATGGACCTGCTGGTATCGCTGGGGACCACGGCGGGCTGGGCCTTGTCGGTGTGGTTGTGGCTGAGCGGGCCGACTGCGCATGATGGTGGGCATGGCGCGCACGGGCCGGATTTGTACTTTGAAGGCTCGGCGGTGGTCATTACCCTGGTGCTGTTGGGCAAGTGGCTGGAGGCGCGTGCCAAACACAGCACGCTGCAAGCCATAGAGGCCTTGCAGGCATTGCGGCCCCAGACCGCCCGTGTGCTGACGCCTGACGGTGAGCAGCTGCTGCCGATTGCGGAGGTTTTGAGCGGCGACTTGCTGCGCGTGCTGCCGGGTGAGCGCATTCCCGCCGATGGCGAGGTGATGGAGGGCGAGAGCAGTGTGGATGAGTCGATGCTGACGGGCGAGCCCTTGCCCGTGCATAAATCGGCAGGCCAGCATGTGCGCGGCGGCACGCTCAACGGTGAGGGGTCTTTGCAGCTGCGCGTGATGGCCGTGGGGGCGACTTCTTTGCTTTCGCAAATCATCCGGCTGGTGGAGGATGCACAGGCGGCCAAGGCGCCCATACAGCGTTTGGTGGACCAGATTGCCGCGGTGTTTGTGCCGGTGGTGCTGCTGATGGCGCTGCTGACCGGGCTGGCCTGGGGCTGGGTGGGGGCTGGGTTTGAGGCGGCGTTGATCCACAGTGTGGCTGTGATGGTGATTGCCTGCCCCTGCGCTTTGGGCTTGGCCACACCGGCCGCCATCATGGCCGGGACCGGGGTTGCGGCCCGACACGGGATATTGATCCGCGATGCGCAGGCGCTGGAGTTGGCGCACCGCGCAGGCATCGTGGCCTTTGACAAGACGGGCACGCTGACCCTGGGCCAACCACGGCTGATTGGGTTGTGGCCGCTGGCTGAGTTGGCCCCAACGACGCTGTTGCAATGGGCGGCCAGCCTGCAACAGCATAGCGAGCACCCGCTGGCACGGGCGGTGTTGCGAGAGGCCAAGGACAAGGGTTTGGCCTTGCTGGATGTGCAAAACAGCCAGGCCTTGAGTGGGCGTGGCATGCAAGGCGACATGGCGGGGCAGCGCGTTTTGCTGGGCAGCTTGCCCTGGCTGTCGGCACACCTGACGCCAGAGCAGGACCAGCAGGTGCAGGCGCAGCTGCAGCAAGGGCACACTTTGTCGTTGCTGGCGCAGGTCCAGGCCGATGGCACGACCCGCGTGCTGGCCCTTTTGGGTTTTGGCGACCTGCCCAAACCGGGCGTTGAACAGGCCCTGGAACGCTTGCGCGCGCGCGGCCTGCAACTGGCCTTGATCTCGGGGGACAACCGGGCGGCGGCACTGGCCATGGGCCAAAGACTGGGCTTGCGGGTGGAGGAGATTCATGCCGAGGTATTGCCCGCGCAAAAAACCGAGTGGGTGCGCCGATTGCAAGAAGACGCACAGGCACGCGGGCGCACCGTCGTCTTTGTGGGCGATGGCATCAACGATGCGCCGGCCCTGGCCGCGGCCGATGTGGGCATGGCCATGGCCAACCCCGATGGGGGCGGCACCGATGTGGCGATGGGCACGGCGGGCATTACCCTGATGCGCGGCGATGTGGCGCTGGTGGAGCAAGCCATCGATATTTCGAGCCGAACCGTCGCCAAGATTCGCCAGAACCTGTTTTGGGCGTTTGCGTACAACGTGGCCGGGATTCCGCTGGCTGCGCTGGGCTACCTCAGCCCGGTGGTGGCGGGGGCGGCGATGGCCCTCAGCAGTGTGAGCGTGATGACCAACGCCCTGTTGCTGCGCAGGGAGCGGCATTAATTGGGGTCACATTAATTGGGGTCAGACCCCAATTTATGGTTGGTTTTACGCCACACTTGCGAAATGGGGGTCAGGCCCCAATTACAGGTAAAGGAGTTCAAGATGCAATATCAATTTGAAGTCAAGGGCATGACTTGCGGGCATTGCGAGGCGTCGGTGAAGAAGGCTTTGCTGCGGCTCGATCCAAAGGCTGCGGTGGAGATTGTGCGGACGGAGAACAAGGTGACGGTGCAAAGCGATCAGCCGCGCGATGCGCTGATGGAGGCGATTGCAGAAGAAGGCTACGCGGTTCAATGAGCGCCGCATTGACCCAAGCCCGTGGGGTGGAGCGGGTGGTGGCGGGGCAGCCGACATCGGATGGCGCGGGGGTGAAGTTGACCCGGGTGCTGACCAACGAGTGGCAGCAACGCCTGGACCCTTTTCTGATGCTGGACCATTTCGGCAGTGAGGAGGCGACCGATTACATCGCCGGGTTCCCCGACCACCCGCACCGGGGGTTTGAGACGGTGACCTATATGTTGCACGGGCGCATGCGGCACCGCGATAGCCGGGGCAATGAGGGCCTGCTGCAAAACGGCGATGTGCAATGGATGACCGCCGGTCGCGGGCTGATTCATAGTGAGATGCCCGAACAGGAAGAGGGGCTGATGGAGGGTTTTCAGCTGTGGCTGAACTTGCCATCCAAACTGAAGATGTGCGAGCCTCGCTACGAAGACATCCCGAACGGGCGATTGCCGCGTGTGCAGGCCGCGACGGGGGTTGAGGCGATAGTCATCGGCGGGGCGGTCAATGGCACCGCCGGGCCGATCCAGAGTGAGCACACGCAGCCCGAGTTTTGGGATTTGCACTTCCACGCCGACCGCGCCACGTTTGAACAAACGCTGCCTGCGGGGCACCATGCGTTCATTTATGTGTATCGCGGCAGCGTGGAGGTGTTGGGTGCGGCTGGCGCACAGACCGTGCCTGCCGAGCGCATGGCGATTTTGGGAGCGGGCGATGGTGTGCGTTTGCAAGCGGCTGGCGGTTCTAAAGCGATCTTGCTGGCTGGCAAACCCCTGCGCGAGCCGATTGCCCAGTATGGGCCTTTTGTCATGAACACCCGCCAGCAGCTGATGGAGGCGGTGGAGGACTTTCGGGCCGGAAGACTTTAATATTGAATTCCAAAGTATTGTTTTGGGCGTTTTTATCCTTGCAATTTGATATTTGAGATATTAAAATGCAAGGATGATCGTCCGACACGCACTGACTGAACTGAACGAGCGCCTGGAATTTGCACCAGCGGTTGTGCTTTTGGGTGCCCGCCAGGTGGGCAAATCCACGCTGGGTCGGGAGATACAAACGAGCACCCCCGGCTCCGTTTTTCTGGATTTGGAAAACCCGACAGATCGGGCGATGCTGACCAACCCGACCGCGTTTTGGTCGGCACATCGACACACACTGGTCATCTTGGACGAGGTGCAGGCCATGCCCGAGTTGTTCGCACAGTTACGGCCTGAGATTGACGCCCATCGGGTACCAGGCCGTTTCTTGTTGCTGGGGTCGGCCAGCGGCACGTTGCTGAAACAATCTTCAGAGTCGCTGGCCGGACGCGTCAGCCACCTTGAATTGCCGCCGTTGCTTTGGCCGGAGGTCGTCACAGACACATCTGGCGACAAGATCAATGAAGATTTTTTAAGTTACTGGTCACGAGGTGGGATGCCGCCCAGTTTTTTGGCTCAGACAGACCGTATTTCTATGCGGTGGCGCAGAGACTATTTGCATGCGGTGGTCAGTCGTGATCTGCCGTCGTTGGGCGTGAGCGTGCCGCAAGAAACCCTGTGGCGATTTGTGCGCATGCTGGCCCATCTGAACGGACAGCTTCTTAATTTTTCATCCTTGGCTGAATCGATGGGCGGCATTTCGCCCATCACCGCCAGTCGCTATCTGGATCTGTTTTGCCACACGTTTCTGGTGCGCAAGCTGGAGCCCTACTTGGCCAATATAGGCAAGCGACTGGTCAAGTCACCCAAACTGTATTGGCGCGACACCGGTTTGCTGCATGCGCTGATCAATATCAACCAACCGGTCGACCTGTTGGGGCACCCGAATGCCGGGGTGTCTTTCGAAGCTTTGGTGATCCACCAGCTGAGTGCCATGCTGGACTGCTTTGGCCAAGGTCCGGCGCAGATGTATTTTTATCGCACCGCTGCGGGGGCCGAGTTGGATGTGCTGATCGAGACCGGCACAGAGCGCATCGGCTTTGAGATCAAGTATTCGGAAACACCCAAGCCCAAAAAAGGGTTTTGGAACGCGTGTCGTGACCTGGATGTCAGCCGGGCTTATGTGGTGGCGCCGGTGAAAGAAGGCTGGCCTTTGGATGAGAAAACATGGGTGGTGCCGGTGAGGGGTTTAAAACAGCTGATCGGTGGGGGAGTCTAGTGCTGGCGCCTGAGGTGATCGTCTCTGTTCCCAATCGCAACGCAGATCGCCGCTCTAAGAAAAAGTGGCGCGAGATCAACATTTGCATGTGCGGCGTCGCCTATAGTGGGCTGATACTCCCTTCGGCGATAGATACTAAACAACAAAGAAAAGGGGCCACATCAGTGACCCCTTGAATGGGTATCGGAGCGGCGCCCGCGATGCACATTAAAGCACTCTCGCGCTTGGAATTCCAAGCACCCCGCTCAACCGGACAGCTTTGGCTGTGTGGCCCC
>JACCDW010051133.1_pt1 | contig 135323 bp, 130 predicted proteins | sample 7449781 | NCBI WGS metagenome assembly JACCDW01 (sample SAMN15323449, study PRJNA562643) | freshwater metagenome | isolation source: river surface water | place: USA:Blue River Watershed | collected 2017-08-18 | reverse complement strand
TGCGGAACTCTCACTGCAGTTTAAGCGAACAGGGTCCGGGGTTAGGGAATCAGGACGAACCTGGGGCAACAGATTGGCCTTACGGATACTAGATTTTCGAATACCAGAAGAAATCTAGCGAAACGCCACACCTGCTGAGTTGAGAGCGGTACCAAGAAACCAGCATGAAAGTAGAACCTGACTCGGGATTGTGACCCGATCAGAATTAGTGCCTGGCTCTATTTCACTTTTTTGTGCTGGAAACGCACAGGTAAATCTATATTTCTTGTGAATCCAAGCTTCGCCACAAAATTATCTGCCCTCTTTAGTAATTCCCCGTCCAACTGCTCTTCGTACTGAAATACGGCCTCATCTTCCACCACACTTCCACTCCGCCAGCGAAGCCGCAAGGCTTCGCTTCAACTGAAAACTCGCCAACCGTTTCTGCAGCCTGCTATCTGCACTGACAAAATTTATTAAAACGAAGCGTCAAGCTTCGACCTTTTTATCAACACTACGTAAAAAAACATTTTATTCGTTAGAAATAGAGGGGCCATGCTTAGGCAATACGGAGCGGACAAAACGGTGATAAAAAGAGCTAGTTTTTTATCATTCAAGCTTTTCTACTACTGATGGAATCTTAATTCTATTGAGACCCATTTCAATTATATCGGCAGTTTGTTTGAACCTTGCTCTATTCTTCGAAGCTCTTAGGCTCCTGAGTCCGATCTCTTTTTCTGCAGCGACCGAAGAACTTGCTAGTCCTTGAAAAGAATTTGGTAGAAGCTCAATCCAGTCACTTAAATCCGACGGAGACCCAGAAAACTGTTCCAGTAGTAATTCGGGTCTCTTTTTTAAAATCTGAAAAAATGTCTTTGCTAATACATGCCCGACAGCACCGTCCCGAGATTTCCAATAACTAAGGGAACAATCCAGTAGTCGCTTACTATCCGGCAGCCTCTTTAATTTCTTTTCAGCTATTCCATTTAGGCAATTTGCTCGATCAAGGAGAGAAGGTTTGGCATCACAAGTCCAACAGCTCTCTTTAGAGTACCCAGAGCCAATATTCCCAAAGTAAATTACTAAAAAAAATCCCAATATTTTTATCATCATTATCAAAGCCCTAGAATCCTGAAATTACAATAACCGTCTCACCTGTTGGAATTGTAGCTCTTCCTTTCGGATCATTAATAATTGGGCAACCCTCACTACTTCGCCCTCCGTGAATTAAAAAGGACTCACGATCCCGGCCTGATTTAAGTCCGGTAGCTCCAACTGGAATAAGGCGGCGAGAGATCGGTCCTGTGCCAGCATAATTTTCAGGTAACCCAGCCCGATAGATCCCAGATGGAACGGGACCAGTATTTCTATAATTTTCAAATATTGGATTATTTTTTCCTTTGCCGGCTCCAGCAAAACCTATTCTATCTAAATAGATTTCACCTGAATCATTTACACAGGTCAATCTCCCTGTACTTTGTACATAAACGCAGGCCAAACCTGAGGGATCGATAAACTTTAAAGGAGCACTGAAAACATAACGGTAATAATTGAGATCATAAGAGTCAGCACCAATCGGATCCTGACTCAACCACCTTCCAGCCTCTGAATCATATTGCCTATGCTTCGTTCGATTGAGTCCACTCTCTCTGTCCACCATATGCCCAGTAAATCCAAAGGTAACTGGCTCGGTTGTGGAAGAGAGATTTGCTTTTTGATAAATCTCTCCAAACAATCCATACGTCTTCCATCTTCCTACCACTTCAGAGTTCAGCACTGATCCAAGATGATCGGTCACATAGGCTTTGCTCTCTGTTCCTTTCACTTCTCCAAGATGCTCATTCACTCCTTGCCCTTGAATATACTTCGTAACTAATGCATCTCCTGCTTTACCTAAAAGAATCCGATCCTCATCCCCTAGATGAACATAAGAGTTTGTAAAACCTGTTTTATTTTGACTGATCATTTTTGCTGCCAACCGATCAAGTGCATCATAAAAATAGCTTACAGAGAGATTTCCTTCTAGAAAAGAACTGATCTTCCCATCCGCTCGATAACCATAGCTTTTCACCTGATTTGCTGAAATTTCCCTGGTCGTTTCTCCAAAGCCATCGCCATCGGCTTCAAATTTAGAACTTCCATTCTGCGTAAGGAAGTTGGAGTAAAACTCTCCATGTCCCCGGCTTCCAGAAATCGCATTCCCCACAAGATCATATTGAAACTCTCTATCGTAGTCAGGGGCTCCTTGCATTCCTTGAAACTCACTTTTAACTAGTTGATCCGTCTCATCGTATTGAATTTGGTAACTTCCAAACTCCCTTGCCATCTTGGTGATATTTCCCGCAAGGTCGTAGCTTAAGGCTTGAAACACGGAATCTCTTCCTCTCTCCTTCCATTGCATATTTACGATGCGGTTGAGGGAGTCGTAATTGATCTGTCCCGTGGTTCCATCGGAATGGGAAACTTTCACCTTTCTGCCAAATCCATCATAAGCTATGGCCGTTCTTAAAGCTCCCGAATCTACCCCCGTTAGCCTTCCAGATGGATCGTAGGATTTGTTGTAAATATTGCCTCTAAGATTTCCTATGATAGAAGAAATCTCCCCAGTCACATCCCTTCCAACCGAAAAGCTTTCTTCTATCAATCCCTTTGGATTTCCTAACTCCGCCGCTTCCACTTGAAATCCCGTCAACGAAAAGGGTGGCGCTGGATTTCTTGTGAACCCAAGCTTCGCCACAAAATTATCTGCCCTCTTTAGTAATTCCCCGTCCAACTGCTCTTCGTATTGAAATACGGCCTCATCTTCCACCACGCTTCCACGCTTTAGTGTTTTTCGAATCACCCGATCAAAGCCATCGTACTCATACTCAATGAATCTCGATGCTCCGCCAGAGGCTGAACGATGTTCTTCTAAAATCTTTCTATCGCTTCCGTCGTAGAAAGAAAGAATCTCCCTTTCCACCACGGTTTTTCCAATGAGTGAAGGCCGAATCTCTTTTACTTTTCTTCCGTTACCATCATATTCAAATCGAGTCACATTTCCCACGGCATCGGTCACGGAAACTAAATCCCCTCTTTTATTGTAAGAGAATTTCGTTTTCCCACCCCTTGCATCTATTTCCGCAATCTTCCGGCCCAACACATCATATTCAAATCGCTTCACCCTTCCTGCCGGGTCTTCCACGGCAATGGGATCTTTTAGAATTCGTTTTTTGGAATAGGTATACTTTGTCTCTCTTCCCAAGGGATCTATCTCTTTTACCAAACGATCTTGCCCATCCCAAACATATCTAGTGGTTTGTGGAAGCGATCCATCACTCACCGTCCTTTGCAAAACTTTCCCCATGGCATCGTATTTCGTAAAGGTATCGGGCCCATTCGAATCCATCACCGATATCACTCGGTCATAATTATCGTAGGCTAATTCCACAACTCTTCCACTTTGCCACGTCCTCTTTATTTCCCTTCCCCTCACGTCATATTCCATGGTCTGCGGATTGTGACTATCAAATTGATAAGTCAAAAATCCATTCCCATCCCTCTGATTGGAATAACTCGCTCTTCCGTTATCCGTTCCTAAAAGATTTCCAAAGGAGTCGTAGGTAAAATTCAAAGTATAGAATTCCCCCCTTCCTCCTCTCACTGTCTGTAATATCGTTCCCGTCTGAGAATCCACCGTATTCACAGTGCCATATCCCACCACTGGGTTCATGGTGAGTAGAGTGCCAAACTGAGGATCATAGCTATAGGTAGAAGGAGCAGGATCTTCCGGACGTTTAATGGAAATAGGATTTCCCCTATTGTCGTAAGAATACTCCGTCACAAATCCTAAGGGATCTTTCTTCGTGGAGATATACCCCTCCGCATTCCATGTTTGATAGGTAAACGATCCATCACCTCGAACGTATTTAATGGGGCGATAGTGTTCATCCATAAAGCAGGTAGATATGGAACCATCTAACTCTTTCACGCTAGTGGATTTCATCATTTCTCCAGGAGCGGAATAACGAAATTCCAAAGTTCCGCCCTCTGGCTCAATTTGTTTACTCGCCCGACCATCGTCGTAATAGAAGAATTCATACTTTCTTCCCAAAGGATCTTTTATCTGCGAAAGAAGACCGTGGGCATTGGTTCCCACTTGAGAGGAATTGTACTGAAACTCATGAACCAAGCCGTCGAAATCCACGGTTTTTACCAATCTACCTTGAGTGTCGTAGTAGTAGCGATGTTCTAAACGATCGCGCAGGCGTTTGATTCTGGTAATTCTACCGGCAGAATTGCGTACAATCTCCACGGTGCCAGCAAAGGAGCCGGTGATGAATTGAAGTTTCTGATTGGAATCGTACGCAAGAGACAGAGACTCTCCAAAACGATCGATGAAATCGGTGAGCTTTCCTGAAGAATTAAAGAGAAGACGAGAGCGATCTACCTTGCGAATTTCAAAACCAGATCCCGTTTTCACCAAAAGAACATCGGAGCCGTTGGGCGACTGAAAGGTTTCCCCGTCGGTGGAAGTAAAGCGCCAAGGCCCTCCACTTTCATCAATCCAAATAACGGCTCCACCCTGGGGTCCAAGTCCAGAGAGTTCTAGCTCCGTTTCCCAATTGTGTTTCCAATTGGGACCAAAATCTCCCACACCAAGGGGAGCTTGGCTTAAATACGTACGCTTTAACATCAATTGGGTTTCTGGCGTTCTACCTTTCATTTGAAAATCCACAAATTCATGCCAAAGAGAGCCGGTGCCTATGTTCACGGGCTGGCCCTTGGAGCATTGTTTACCGGTGGACGAATTAAAGGGAAAACCCAGTAAGCTGATGAGAGAACCAAAACACACTTGACCGGGGCGACAGAGATCAGAATTGATAATAGAAACGGAAAGATCGACGGTGGCTATTTGTCCGAACAGATCGGTGACTTTTACTTTCACCAAATCAGAGCCCACGGTGAGACCACTGACGTAAAGAATTTCTCCCTCATCATTTAAAAAAGCCAAGCCCTTGGAGCCATCGTCTAAGATTTCGTATTGATAAGGAGGATTTCCATTGATCACTTGAATTTTCGATTTAGAAAACGCACCGAGGGTGGTGGTTAAAGCTGGTACGGTGGCAGACATGGGATCGCAGCTAAATTGAGTGGTCACGGTATCGGAAAAGAGGCGAGCCGGCCAGCGAGACCTCAAGTTATTTGCCACCCGCACCTCTAGAGTGTGGGCACCAGGAGTGCACTGAATGGTGGTGTTTCCGGTAGAGGGAAGTTCCTGCCCTCCGTCTATTTTATAAAAGTAACTGATAGGATCATTACGGGCTTCGCCTGCGGGATCAGGATCTACCCCAGTGATCACAATTTCTTTGGAAAGTGTGGAAGAAGTATTGTTCACGGTGACCGTGGGCGGCGCAGGTTTTCTCCCCACCACAAAAACAGTGGACGATCCATAAACACCGCAAGTGGGCTGTCCGCAATCGCCCACTTCCAACACCTGACTAATGATTTCTACCTCGCCTGGCCCAAAGAGCCCACGACTCTCCAAAACGGAACTAGGAAAGGTGAGACTCAAACTTGGCGAAGAGGGAAGATCAAAAAAGACAAAGCCCGGAAATCCCCATTGATAATCAAAGGTGGTTCCTGGCGAGGGTGGCGGACAATCGGCCAACGTCAGATTTAAGTTGGTGTATTCAAAAATGGGAATGGGATTAGGATCCACCGGAATGGTGTCAAGGGGAGTGCCATTGAGAACAATTCTGCAATTGGCTTCTGCCCTTTCCATGAGGAAAATGCTCACAAACACGAAAACAAACCAACAAAATTTCATGCCTTCCCCATTCACAAGCGAATTTTAAAATAGAGCCGCGATGAGCACCGGCGCATTTTTCATCGGGTCTCTATTCGCAGAACCTCTATTCCTAGGCCCGCCATAAATCACTCCACCACAGAGCAATATATTTTATTTTGGAGATATTAGGCTAAAGGGAGAAGGAAGATTTTTCCAAGAAGAATAATTTTTTCTTATATATCTAACGAAAAGCAAAAATAACTCTCCCCGCCAACACACTGAGAAGCAGGTAACTCTGGTGAATTATCGTCACGCCTAACGAAATGAAACCGAATCCCCATCTTCCCGATAGCCGATGCCTCCGCCTCCCCTGTGCAACCTGGAATTTGGGTAACATTTTAAACAGGGTATTTAGGTGACAGATTCTGGTTTGGGATTGTGACCCATGCAGAATTAGTGCCTGGCCCTAATCTTCTCTTTTTTTGTACTGAGAGCGCACAGGTAAATCTATATTACGATTTCTTCTGTTTTTCCCAGGCCTGAAATTTTTCTAAATCCGTGCGAATGCGGTTCACGATGAACGATATGAAGGCAATATCGTCGATATATCCACCGGGCAGAAGATCGGGAATGGCATCTAGGGGCGAGATAAAATACAGAATGGCAAAAATCGCCCAAAGAATCACTTTTCTAGGTGTTTCTTTATATTCGCCAAGCACAAAGGCTTTCACCAGACGAAAGAGCACCAGAAAATCTTCAAAGATATGAATGAGAGCGAAACGTTTATCGTAGGCTTTTTTCAGTCCCTTGCTGAGGAGTTGCAAGAGCTCTTCCGGGTGCAGTAATAAACGTTCTGCTTTTCGAAAGAATTTTCCCATTTTGATTAATGAACAGTTCTAATAGCTACACTTTCCAATCACCAAAGGGTGAACTTAGTGCTTTGAGATCACCGGAAGCTTTGCTTTCTTCTCTTTCTCCGGCTGTTTAGAATCTGAAACAATCTCCTCTTTCACCACCTGCTCTGCAATGGCAGGACCGTCGGCAACCACTACGCCAGTGGAAGTTTTTTGTCCAGATCCTTTCTGACCTAACTCCCAGAATTCTACTTTTCCTGTTCGCAGACTGTAAATGGCTTGTCCAAGCACGAGTCCATCGTGGGTCACGGCGTTCCTCACAATCTCAGACTTCGTAAGCAACTCTTCCATGGTGGCGCTGACGTTTTCTTTCACAGGAAGGCGAAAACTTTTATCTGTCTGTGAGGACTGTATTCCCGAGGCACTGATGTGGGATCGAATGTGTTTTACCAAAACGTCTAAACTCTCGGAACCGTTGGATTGACCGGGTTTGGCTTGAATGGCTGCCCCCACCGCTCCACAACTTTCATGCCCCATCACTAATAGCAATTTGGGTCCAAGATGAGAAACAGCATATTCAATACTGGCAATGGCTTCTGGATTCAAAACATTCCCTGCCAATCGAACCACAAACAAGTCCCCTAAACCCTGATCGAAGATGGCTTCTGGAGGAAGACGGGAATCACTACAAGAAAGCACAATGGTATGCGGCTTTTGCCCGTTGGCCAAAGACTCTCGAACGGTGGGGTCTTGCCTAGGGTGGTTGGATCTACCCTCATAAAAGCGCATATTCCCATCTTGAATGGTGGAGAAGGCTTCCCAACCACTCATCCGAGAAGCGGGGGCCGCATGACTACCGTGATCGGCTGCCTGAACTTCTTTGTGTGGGGATTGAGGACTTTGGGGGGCTTTCTCTTTTGTGACTTTAGCAAAGGAGGAAACGACTAGGGCAAGGATCAAAAAAATCTTCATGTCCTCTTTTCGTCTTTCCCAGAAATTCCCTAAGAGCCCACGAAAGATTTTTTCCTAATTTTTTGAGATGGAATTTTGGGTTGGAGTTTTGATTTGGAAATTTGGTAAGGAATTTCGAAATGGAATTTTTGTCTCGAATCCGATTTTACGAAGACTTAGTGGATTATGGGTTTACCGTGTTTGGGACGATTCCCGTGTTCTGAATAGGACTCACTTTGAGTTTTGTTCTTTCCCTTTTGAGATGGAGGATTCACTAAACATCGGTAACGAAAGGGCAAAGAGTCGGTTCGGTCGATCCTCCAAGGCAAAGACCCAAAAGGAATCTTTACTTTCTTTCTGATAGCCAAAGGCAAAGCTTAGGATTTTCGAGGGCAGCAGCAGTTCCCTGCTTTTATCCCAAACCACCCTGTCTCCCTTTACACAGATCCAAAACTGGTCATATTTCCACACGCTTTGGCAACCACCGGGAAATCGAAACTTCTCTCCATTTTCTCCCTTTACACTCCACACGGTGCCGTCGTCTGCCACCCCAAAAAGGTCAAAGGTATCGAAAAAGAAAGACCGTACGGGTTTTGGCCAAAGAACCTTGCCTTCCCTTGCTAGCCCAGATCGCCCAGATAGCCCTCGCTCATTGGCCGTCCACTGGTAAATGCCACCAGCTTCAGAGGAAACACCCTTTCCATTGGCTTGAAAAACAAAATCCAAGGCGTTTTTCGGGTCTGCAACTTTTCTTCTATCCTTTAGGCCACTGGCAAAGGAAATGAGTTCACTTTCCGTGAGAACAAAAATTCTACCCTGAAACGAGAAAATCTTTTTTACTGCACCTCCAATAGGAGCAGAGGCTTCTTGAATTTCACCCTTTTTGCTTAGAGTAATAATTTCAGAACCAGAAGTTTTCTCCAACGCCACTAAAACCTGATTGTTGGCCACATCAAAAAAGGCGGCTCGCGCTTTTCCGGGAAGCTCCCTTTCCCAAAGAATATTTTTTAGGGGCTCGGCAGTGGGAAGGGCATTTGATTCAGCTTTGGGCTTGGCACTGGCATTGGACTCGGCATTAGGACTAGCAACCGCATTGTAAAGAATCGCGGCCTTGGAACTAGCGCTATAGGTTTCCAGAGGAAACGAACCAAAAAAAAGAAAAAAGAAGAAAAATCGAATCATAAAAACTGAGGGTGAGACCGAATTTTTTCTAAGTGATCTTGGGGTTGAAGAGTGAGCGGATGTTTTGCATCACTTCTCTCCCATCGCTCCAGCCACTCTTTTCCTAACAGTTGCGATTGTCGCCACGCCAACGCAGGCTTCGTGCTGGCAATGGTGGTAGATCCTTTTGGCCCCGTAGCTACGCCTTGGCTCACGAAAAAACCAGCGGCCAAAAGGGTAGAACGTACGGCGGTACTCGACGAATAGGTAAAAAGCTCTGATCCCCCTTCCGCCCGGTTGGCCTGGTGGAACATTTTTTCTAAATTTTCCAAATGCCAAAACTGTGAGTTGGTTTTGCTGGAAAATGGATCGAAAAAGATCAAGCTCGGCGCCTCACATTGGGAAAAAGTTTCAAAATATTCGCCGGCTAGAGTCCATTCCAGAGCATATTTTTTCGAAACATAACTGCCTTTCGCCAAAAGGCTATGCGGCCCACCATGACGAAGATACGAAAAACGATTTTGGTGCATCATCGCTAGCTTCAAGGAATCTAAATCGTTTTCAAAACTCACAATTTTTAGTTTCGCTCGGGCCAGACCCTTGGCCGCTAAATTTTCATAGGCATGAATGGCGGCCATGGCATTGGCGGCGGCCCCTAATCCCACATCCCAAACCACCACTTCGTCTTCTTCTTTAATTCTTTGCTCAAAAAAACTTTGCTGAATGTAGAGAGCATTGGCCTCTTCGATGGGAGGAGTCACGGAATGCATGATTTCACCAGAATTTCGGTGACGAATGCTAGAGAATCCCGTTTGTTCCACCACTTCAAACTCACCTAAAACGAGTGAAGGCAAAGGACGCACTTTCGGTGGGCGGGCCGGAAAGGTTTCGTCTCCGGCGGCTAGTTTCTCTCTTGTGCTTTCATAGAAAGAAAGGAAAGTGTCTTGAAGAATTTCGGCTCTCATTTTTCTCATGAGCTCATGGTAAAAATGAATATTGTGCAGACCCACCATTTGTCGTCCCAAGGGCTCCACCGTTTTGATCAAATGATGCAGATACGCTCGCGAATAGGTTTTACAAGCAAAGCACGAACAATTGGCGTCGATGGGTTCCGCAGAATCTCGATACACTCCCCTTCTCAGCAGCAATTTTCCGCCCCAGGTATAGGCAACGCCTTGTTCCCCGTGAGCGGTGGGAATAATGCAATCGAACATATCCATCCCGCGGTGAACGGCTTCCAGCAAATCAATGGGCGTTCCCACTCCCATCAAATACCGAGGACGGTCGGAAGGAAGTAGTGATGCCGCAAACTCCACCGTATCTTCTCGCTCTTGTTTGCTTTCCCCTACGGCGAGTCCGCCCAAGGCAAATCCATCGAAAGGGTGTTGCGAGAGAAATTCAGCACTTTCTTTTCTTAGGTTCGGATAACAAGCGCCTTGAACAATGGCGAACATGGATTGAGGAGATTCCCCTCTTGCAGCCAAAGAACGAAGTGCCCATCGGTTTGACAACTCCATGGCGGCGCGGGCTTCGGCTTCACTCACCGTAGAAGGAACACATTGATCCAACACCATCATGATATCGCTGCCAATGGCCTTCTGAGTGGCAATGCTTTTTTCTGGTGTGAGCAAAATATGTTTTCCGTCTACGTAAGACAAAAACTTTGCGCCCTCTTCACTCATTTTTCGATCTTGAGGCATGGCAAAGATTTGGAATCCACCGGAATCGGTGAGGAAGGATTTTGACCATTTTGTGAGACCATGGATGCCGCCGAACTTTTGAAAAATTTCCGGACCCGGACGAAGAAGCAAATGATAAGTATTGGCCAAAAGAATTTGCGAACCACTTTCCAACAAACTTTCAAATCGCTGGCCGCGAACCGTGGCATGGGTGCCCACCGGCATAAACAAAGGCGTTAGCACTTCGTTGTGCAACGTACGAAACCGAGCGGCTCGGGCCTTGGAACCTGTGGCCACTTTTTCCAACTGAAAGTTTAATCGACTCATGGAGCCATCTTAGGTATGGCGCTTTGCAAGAAAATGCAAGAAAAGCCGACGCCCAGACGAGAACTTCTCGGAACTTCTCGGAACTTCTCGGAACTTCTCGGCGAAAAAAATCAGCACTGAGCTTATTGGCTCATTGGCTTATTGGTTCATTAGAAAAGCAGCACCCCAATTCTCCGTCCTCGCTCGCCGATGACCCATTGCGTTATTTCTTTTTCCTGTCCAACACTCCCACCCGTCTCCTTTCCAGGTCTATCCTCCACTCACATGAAATTTTCCACCGACCAAAGCCTAGCCCTCGATCAACTCCAACAGAAAAAGAACTTTTTCCTCACCGGTCGCGCCGGCACAGGAAAAAGCACTGTTCTTCGGGCGTTCCTCGATCGCATTCCTCCCATGGAAGAAGTGGCCGTGCTGGCAAGCACTGGGGCAGCCGCCGTTTTAGTAGGCGGCAGAACTTTTCATTCCTTTTTTGGCCTAGGGATCTTAGAGGGCGGAATGGCAAAAACCGTGGAGCGAGCCTTAAAAAATCCTCGCCTCAAGAAACGCCTACGCGATACGGATACGGTAATCATCGACGAAATTTCCATGTTGAGTGGCGAAACCCTAGCCACTGCCGAAGAAATCGCCCGTCTCGCACGCAACAATGGCGAGCCCTGGGGCAATTTGAAGGTCATCGCCGTGGGAGACTTTGGACAATTGCCTCCCGTTACTCAACACCAAGCCACCCCAGACTGGGCATTTCTTCACGAAGTGTGGCACCGCTCAAACTTTTCTCCTCTTTGCTTGAAAACCATTCACCGAAGTCCCTCTCATGAGTGGAACCAAATTCTCTCGGAAATACGAGAAGGACGCTGCTCGGAATCGGTAACTCGAGCACTCAATTCTCGAATGGTGCCCGTGCAAGATGAATCTCAAGTGACTCGTTTGTTTGGACTAAGAAACGAAGCGGAAAATTACAATCGCTCGAAACTTGAGGAACTGCCCGATGAGCCCGTTGCCTACACCACGGATTTTATGGGAGACCCCATGGCCGTGCAGCAACTGAAAAAGAACTGCCCGGTGCCGGAAGTTCTGGTGTTGAAAACCGACGCTCTTGTCATGATTCGAAAAAACGATACGGACGGAATGTACGTGAACGGTAGCTTAGGAAAAGTTCGCGCCATGAGAGAAAAAGCCGTGCGCATCGAACTTTTAGACACCGGACACGAAATCGAGTTGGAGCCCGTAAAATTTGAACAACTCAACGCCGACGGAGAAATCGTAGCCACGGCCAAAAATTTCCCGCTGATCCTTGCCTACGGCACCACGATTCACAAATCTCAGGGTGCCACCCTCAATGGAGTGCGCATGAAGTTGGCCGGTTTGTGGGAATCGGGTCAAGCCTATGTGGCGCTTTCGCGGGTGCGGCATCCTTCTACACTTTTTCTAGACGGCTGGAACCCCAAGGCCATTAAGGCAGACCCTCAAGTGTTGCGCTTTCATGAAAATTTAGAGAGCGAATCTTTCTCGTAAGCTTGGTAGGAGAAAAGCTGGGCTTAAAAAGCTGGTTTTAAACACTGGCTTTAAACGGATGCGGTTTCTTTTCCCATGGCCCATATCTTTTAGGCTCCTCTCCACCAGTCCCCTTTCGTCGAACAATTTTGTCTCACGGACTTCGCTCCTTTTGAGTTTTTTCTCTTTCGGGTCCATATTGGAGATACACACATTTTCGAACGGTTCTGAAAGTCTTTGATTTTGAGAATTGTTCTCTAGGAGGAACCCATGAACTTTTCCCGTCGTAACTTTTTGAAGATCGGGGGACTTTCTCTTTTGACAGCGCCCCTGGCTTCTTCCATGCTCTCTGGCCTAAGTACCACTGCTGATGCAGCGGATTTGCCCATGATCAAAGAAACCGATGCCATGGCGAAATCGCTAAAGTATTGCCCAAACGGCGACAAGCCCACAAAACAGTGCGGCGATCGAAAAGCCAAAGAGAAAAAAGATCAATACTGTCACAACTGCCAGCTCTACACCAAAATCAGCGGTGAAAAAGACAAAGAAATTGGAAAATGCATGTTGATGCCCAAAAATTCCGTAGCCGGAATGGGTTGGTGCATGAGCTGGGTAAAAAAACCTGGAACCTAATGACAGGAAGATTTTTTCAATTCCCTCAAAATCGAAAAACGCTCAGGAATCTTTCTTGGGCGTTTTCATTTTCTGCGGTGATATTTTTTCCCATTCTTTCTTTAGCGTCCGAAGCATCTGAAAAAGAAAAAACTGTTGTCCCCTATCAAACCCCATTGGAATCAAAGGAGTGGGTTTCTTTGTCTTATCAAAAGATTCCACCCAATGATGTTCAGTTTTCACAAAATAGAATCACCGTAAAAGTAAATTCCTCAGCTGGCCCTCTCGTTCATTCGTTACCGAAAAGAAAATGGATTCACAAACTGGTGGCCAAGGGCTCTGTGGTTGGAAAAAAACACGAAGAATCTGGCGACTTCGACGAAGATTCTGTCTTTCGATTAGGACTCGTGGTTCCGGGGAAAAACACCCTTTCAGGACCGAAGCGATGGTTCGCAGCCTCTTGGCTGAAGACTTTATTTTCTTTGGCCCCCGAAGGTAGTGGAATTGACTCCGTTCAGTTTCTTTTTGTGAGCAATAGAAATACCCTCGAAGGAAAATCTAGAATTCACCCAAAATCGAATCTTCTACACGAAAATGTTCAAACGTTGCTGAAAAAAGACGGCACCTTCCTGCTAGAGAAAACTTTTGATCCCCCTCTTGAAGTAGTGGCTCTTTGGCTCAGTATCGATGGAGACGATTCAAAATCTCAATTTGAAACATCGGTGGAGGAAATACTACTTAACCATTCCCTTTAGCCGTTTTTTGGGGAATGCCACCTACAACCTCGGAAGCAGCAAGCTTTCCCCGGGAATACAGCATGCGGTCAGAAAAAATACGAAAAAAGTGATCCATCTGTTGTCGCACACTTTTGTTTTCTAGTTCACCAAGCGCTCTGGCGATGGCTTCATAGGTAGCCATGCCATTAGGGTCATGTTCCGTACGCAATCGATAGATCGAAGGCACATCTGCTTTTAGCTTCACAGTCTTAAGGTGAGGAAATTTTTTCTGGAGCTTGGAAGATAGTCGGCTCGCTTGAGCCCAAGTTCCGTCCGGAACCAAAAGTCTCACCGGTTTTTGTGGCCGATAATTGGCCAAATCGACGGAATGTTCCGTGAGAGCTAACAGTGCAGTGTCATACTCTTCATCAAAAAGCTCTTCTAAGGGAAGTGGTATTCGATCAATAGCTCCTCGAATTCGAACCTCTGAATTTTTTAGCACTCGAGAAGCAAGCTGGCCCGTATTGGAGGGCTTTTTTAGCTCTTGCGAATGCAGCAAAACCACCACCCTCGTTCGGGTGTCTAAACTCGGCATTAAATCGCAAGCGCATAAATGGATATGCAACTGGCAGCGCTCGCATCTTTTCATTTTCGATTCTTTTGGACTTCCCAAAGACATAAGCTTTGCATACTGCTCTCCTTGGGATAAAGAAAAGGAAATTCATGAAACAAAAACAATTTCCGCCACTAAAAGAAGAAAACTTTTTACGCACACGCGGTTCTCGAATTCTAGAGTTCTTTCGAGTGGTGCGAATAGCCATCGAATTCATTCGAGGATTCCGAGCCCTGCACTTCATCGGACAAACCGTCACCGTTTTTGGTTCTGCCCGTTTCGATGAACATCACCCGGAATATAAAAAAGCTAGACGCATGGGTGAGCTACTCGCGAAAGCAGGGTATACGGTAATGACGGGCGGTGGACCTGGCATTATGGAAGCCGCCAACCGAGGAGCCTTCGAAAATGGCGGCCCCTCCATTGGATGCAATATCTACTTGCCCTACGAACAAAAGGCCAATCCCTACCTCACCATTTCCATCACGTTTTATTACTTCTTTGTTCGCAAAGTGATGCTGGTGAAATACTCCTCAGCCTTTTTGATCTTTCCCGGAGGCTTCGGAACCCTCGACGAGCTTTCTGAAGCTATCACCCTCATTTTGACAGGCAAACATCCTCCATTTCCTGTGATTCTCGTAGGCAAAAGCTACTGGAGTGGATTTATGCAGTGGGCCAACGAGGTATTGGTGGGACAAGGAACCGTCAGCCCCAAAGAAATGGAATCCCTCTTGCTGGTAGACACCCCAGAAGAGGCCCTAGAACTGTTGCGCACCTTAAGCCCGCAAAAGAGGTTTCATCCTCAGCGGAAAGAAAGCATTTAAAGCTGGCCCCTTTGCCTGTTGTTTTTCTGTTCCTGCAACGAATGCAAATGCCCAATATGCTTAAGAAATTTTCAAAATATCGTGCAACTCTTGAGGATTTCCCTCCGATCCTCACCTCATAATCGCCTAAGTCGTTTTAGCGCCTAGAGATTCCAATCGCCCCAACAACAATTAAGTGGGCCAGTTTAAGAGGAGAAAGAAAGTCTCATTTGTGCTAGTTTTCCCCCATGAATTCTACAAATCCATTATTGCGAAAACCCTTGATCGATAACTCCCATTTTCTGCCCTTTGACCAAATTCAAGACGCCCATTATGCGCCAGCCTTGGAAGAAGGCATTCGTAAGGCTAAGGAAAATTACGAAGCCATAGCGAAGGCTCCGGCCGGTTTTGCCGAAACCATTGAAGGCATTGAATTTGCGCAGGAAGATTTAAGCCGAGTGGCTGGCGTGTTTTTCAACATGACAAGCGCAAACACCAACGAAACCTTGCAAGCTCTGGCCAAAGAAGTTTCTCCGAAAATGGCAGAGCTCTCCAACGACCTTTTGTTGAATCCCGAGATTTTTGCCAAAGTGAAAGCGGTTTATGAAAAGAAGAACCAACTTTCCCTCAATACGGAACAAAACCAACTTTTGGAAAAAACCTATAAAGCCTTCCGAAGAAATGGCGCCTTGCTCAGTGAAGCTCAAAAACTAGAGCTTCGTGAAATTGACAAAAACTTGGCAAAGCTGGCTCAGGAATTTTCTGATCACGTTTTAAAAGCCACCAACGAATACGTTCTTTTTGTCACTGACGAAGAGCCCATCAAAAACTTACCCAAAGGAAGCTTAGAAGACGCGAAATCCACGGCCAAAGAAAAAGGCAAACCAGAAGCCTGGGCCTTTACGCTGCATCACCCTTCGGTGATTCCGTTTTTGCAATTTTGTACCGATGAAAATTTGCGAAAAGAAATTTACATCGCCATGACCAGCAAAGCGGCAAAGCCTCCTTACGATAATTTTCCTGTGTTAAAGCAGATCGCTAAACTTCGTCACAAAAGAGCAAACCTTTTGGGATACAAAACCCACGCGGAATTCGTACTAGAAGAGCGAATGGCCTCTCAGCCCGCCAAAGTGAAAGAATTCTTAGATCAAATTTTCGTTCACTCCAAACCAGCGGCGGAAAAAGATTTAGCAGAACTAAAGGCTTTGAAGAAGAAACTCACCGGCGTGGATCAGTTGAATCCGTGGGACGTGGGTTTTTATTCGGAGAAATTGCGAAAAGAAAAATTCAACTTGAGCCAAGAAGAACTGCGCCCCTACTTCCAATTGGAAAACGTGGTGGCTGGAGTTTTTGAACACGCAAAAAAATTATACGGCATCACTTTTGTGGATAGAAAAGACATGCCCGTCTACCACGCGGATGTGAAGACCTATGAAGTGCAAGACACGAAAACCGGCGCCTTGATGGGATACTTTTACGCAGACTTTTTCCCAAGAGCCTCGAAACGAGGTGGCGCATGGATGACGAATTTTCTAGAACAAGGAACCTGGGGAGGCCAAAAGCTTCGCCCCCACGTGAGTATCGTTTGTAACTTTACGAAACCAACGGCCTCACAACCTTCGCTTCTCACTCTGGATGAAGTTCGCACGTTATTCCATGAGTTCGGTCACGCCTTGCATTCCCTACTCACGGACTGCACTTACAATTCCTTGTCTGGCACAAACGTGTATTGGGACTTCGTAGAACTACCCTCACAAATCATGGAAAACTGGGTTTACGAGCAAGAATCCTTGGCCCTATTTGCGAAGCACTATCAAACAGGACAAGTGATTCCCCACGAGCTGATCCAAAAAATTAAAGACAGTTCCAACTTTCAAGCGGGCTGGATGTCTCTACGTCAATTGACGTTTGGACTCTTAGATATCGCTTGGCACTCTCAAGACACTTCCGCCGTGGAAGACGTTCTAAAGTTCGAGCGAGAACAGGTGGGACACACTCAGTTCTTTCCGCCCATTCCTGGAACTTCCATTTCGGCGGCATTCTCGCACATTTTTGCTGGCGGATATTCCGCTGGCTACTACAGCTATAAATGGGCAGAAGTTTTAGATGCCGATGCCTTTGAGTATTTTAAAGAAAAAGGCATTTTTGATGAGATGGTGGCTCAATCTTTCCGTAAACACGTTTTGTCTAAAGGCGGAACGGAACACCCCATGGAATTGTATAAACGATTCCGCGGAAGAGAGCCCGATCCAAAAGCTCTTTTACGCCGCGACGGTCTTATTTAATTTTTTGCGGAACCATTGATGAACCCCTGGGATGTGGAAATGGTAGTGGCCGAAGAGGCCTGCCGTCATGCAGAGGCTGTGGCCTCTATCAATCCTTACAGCGAGGCCGAATGGATAGCCATCGGCAACACGAGGTGTGTGTACGCCGGATCCAGCGCATCGGTATTTGGAGTGTATTCTTTTCAAGAATCTCAATGGGAAGAACGCGAATGGAAAGAGTTAGAGCGCTTTTTCCAACAAAAAGAACGTCCGCCTACGTTTTGGGTAACCAGTCAAACCCCCGCGGATCTTTTGGAACGAATATCTACGAGCCATCGGTGCACAAAAATAGAGCGCATCTATGGAATAGGCTTTGCGAAAGAAGCGCCTCCTTCAACGAAAACCCAATCCCCAACGGGCGAGCCATTGACTGAAACAATGGACGGCAAAACTTTTCACGCTCTTCCCTTGGCCGATCTCGACCGCTGGACACTTCTCTTTTCGCAACGAGACAATCCCAGCGCCAAGGAACCCAGCTACTTAGCCTCTGTTAAGCTGCACCAAAAAGAAATTCGCTTTTACGAAAATGGGAAAGAAGCTTCCTACACCTTTTTCTCCAACGGCTTTGCCTATGTTCCCTATCCGGCTGCATCTCTTAGAGACTGGCAAATCACTCAAGCCAAAAACTTTCGCGCCACGGCCTACCTTGAAAGACAAATTACCAACGATCTTCCGCTCGGAAGTGAGAGCCAAAAGAATATTGCGCCCCTCAAGCCGGAACTAAAACAAAAAGATTTTGAACTTATTTTAGAGAGGAAATTATATGAGCCAATTTGATCCTAATGCTGCGTCCACGGAAGACTCCGGAATCTTTGGACTGCCTTTTCAAGAAAAGGAATCAAAATTAGTGTTCCTCCCTGTGCCATGGGAAGCCACCACTTCCTATGGCGGCGGCACCTCTAAAGGCCCTCAGGCTATTTTTGAAGCCAGCCATCAGGTGGATCTCTTTGATTTAGATGTGGAACGTCCCTACGAAGCGGGAATGTTTTTACTGCCAGCGAGTAAAAATATCAAAAAATGGAATCAAGAAGCCAAAAGAGAAGCTCAGAAAGTAATTAAGGCTGGCGGCAGAGTGGAAAAAAAGCCAACGCTGCAAAAGGCCTTGGCGAAAGTAAATGCCCTCAGTGAAAAAGTGAATGAAGAAGTAAAGAAGCAAAGTCAGCGCATCTTAAACCAAGGAAAAATTTTGGCTCTTGTGGGTGGCGATCATTCCACTCCCTTCGGGGCCATCGAGGCCATGGCAGAAAAAGAAAAGTCTTTTGGCATTTTACATATCGACGCTCACTCCGACACCAGAAACGCTTTTGAAGGATTTCAGTGGAGCCATGCCTCCATCATGCACAACGTGATGGAAAAAATTCCCGCAGTAAAAAAACTGGTTCAAGTGGGAATCCGTGATTTTTGTGAAGAAGAATACGACTACATTCAACAATCGAAAGGCCGCATCGAGACGTATTTCGACCAAGACTTAGCGAGACGAGGTCAATCGGGCGAAAATTGGAATTCCATCTGCCAAGAAATGGTAAAACACCTACCAGAAAAAGTTTGGATTAGCTTTGATATCGACGGTTTAGATCCTCGATTTTGTCCCGGCACCGGCACTCCCGTGCCCGGAGGCTTAGATTTTTGGCAAGCAGTGCACCTCATTTCCACTGTGGTTAGGGCCAAGAAAAAAATTATTGGCTTCGACCTAAATGAAGTGTCTCCAAGTGTGGGCGAATGGGATGCCAACGTGGGCGCCCGCATGCTGTACAAAATGAGTGCATGGTGTTTGGCGAGCCAAGGAATTTGCAAAATTCGAAACGAATCTTAAGTTTCCACAAATTTTTGGTAGAAAACTGCGGACTTAAACGCGTCCGTGTGAAGTTCGTAAATCCCTTCTCCGATGGATAGTGGTATAGTGAAACTCTGCCATGAATATGATTTTTTCCATTTTATTGACCGTTCTTGCTCAGGCCCACGATCCTCATTTCACCACCGTCTTTTATGACGATGGTGGAATTGTGTATACCGCTCTTAAAAAAGAAGACGGTGTAAAAAAAGAATCGCAGGTAATTACCTTTCCCTTCCAAGGCGGAGCCAGAACAAGAATTCCCCTACCGGAAGAAATCACCACTCGCGATATCATTGGACTCATTCCTGAAAAGAAAAAACTTTTTGTGCTCACCCATGAAAATGAAACAGAAAAAGATGGGCCCATGCTCCATGTCTTCGACTCCACAGACAACAGCTGGAAAAAACTGGGTCAGTTGATTTGTCCGGCCTTTACGAAGGTGAAAATGTCGTCTACAAAAATGATTTTCTTCTGCGAAACCAACCCAGTACCAGGGAATCAAAAACGTAGAAAGAAAAAGTCGAGTGTAGTGGCTAAGACGATTTCCTACGGAAAAGAGCGCCTCTATCGCAGCGGCACCTGGAGATTTCCAGAGTTCATGCTTCGTTACAAAAGTGTATTTCTATTGTTAGAGGGAAATGCACCCAAATGGGACCGCCTTCGTTTAAAAAGCGCCGAGGGCGAACGAGTTATACTGGCCACAGAACTGTATCAATTGCCTCCACCCGTTGGAGCTGAGCCCCAAAATCCACCGGAGGAAAGTGCCGTGGACTCTTCTGAAGGAAACTGATACATCTCCTCTTCATGAGAGTGCTAGTTTTTCAACATACTCCAGAAGAAGTGCCAGGAAGTCTTTTGCCTTGGCTAAAAAAACGAAATCTTTCTTTTGAAATTTTTCACACCTATGAGGGAGCGGCTTTTCCCAAGCCCGAAGAATTTGATTGGCTCATAGTTCTTGGTGGGCCCATGAACGTAGACGACACAACCGTTCACCCCTGGCTGGTACAAGAGAAAGAATTTATATCTCAATGGGTGAAAACAGAGAAACCCTATTTGGGAATCTGCCTCGGTGGCCAGTTATTGGCTCAGTGTTTAGGCGCAAAGGTAAAAAAGAATACGGTCCGAGAAATTGGATTATGGCCCATGACCAAAACTCAAAGTAAGCACCCATTTTTTGAATCTTGGCCAAGTACTCTTAGTGTCTTTCAATGGCATGAGGATACCTTTGAGTTGCCTCAAAACTGCTCTTCTTTTTTCACTAGCCCTGCGTGCGCCAACCAGGCCTTTTCTGTGGGAAAAAATCGAATCGGCCTACAATTTCATCCAGAAGCAGAAATTCCATGGATCCTAGGAAACTATTCTGATTTCCAGTACAAACCTTCTGAATCTTTTGTGCAGTCAAAAGAAGAGTGCGAAAAGAAGTTTTCTCTTATCCCAGAGATGCAGAAGAACTTTCACGATTTGCTAGACCAGTTTCTAAAATAGGAAACAGAAAGCCATTGTTTCGAAAGTTAGGAAAACTCTGGCCCCGTTTTTGGTCAAAATACTTTGTGACTTCTAAAAACCGTGGCCAAAGATTAGAGCGATCTTCACTGTTCATGGTTTGAATCGCAGCCAAAATTGCCGTTTGAAAATATTGATCGTGAGGGCTTTTTATTTCTGTAGGCAAAATGGATCGAAGCGAATTTTCTGCCAATCTCTTCGCCTCTTTTGGTAACACTCTCAAATCAAAATGCTCTGGACTCGTTAGATACGTGATATCTGGGTAAGGGTGAAGAAAAGAAAAACCCTTCATCCATCGCAAGAATTCTGGAAAAGAAAATACATTGTAGATTTGCAGAGTGGAGTGAACGCTTAAGTGTGAGATTCCATAGGATTTGTGATTTTCATCTAATTCCTTTAGATTTTTTTCAATCTTTTCCCAGGAAGAAGGATAGCGGATATAGGAATTCACTTCATGAAACCCATCTAGACTTACGCTAACCCTCACTTCTCGAAACTTAGGCCATAAATCTTTCGCCGCCGCGGGAAGCACTGTTAGATTCGTGTTGTAAGCCAAGGTAATATTCTTAGACTTTCCACTTTTCACAAAACGTTCGAGCAATTCGAAGGATTCTGGAATTAATAGGGGTTCGCCCCCTGCGAAATTTAGAAAATCGATATTTTCTAAATCCCCTAAATCTTTCCAGTGGTCTCTTTTTCGAAACCAGTCTCGGGATAGAATCTCGTTAGCCTCTTGAACATCCCTAGCCCGCCCATAAATCTCTTGGTGTTCTGGAAGAAGCAAACGGCTAAAATCAGGATGGCACATTCGACATTTCAGATTACAGATATTCCCCCAACGAACGTCCAAACCTCTGATTTCCTGATCCGATACCAAAGGAGATTCTAGAATTGCCTCGACTTGTGAAAGAAACATTTGATTCCCCTTCACACGAAGACTTCGATCACCCATTTTCTCTGGTAAAAAACATTCTCGACAAATCTCGGGTTCTTCCCCTTTGAGCATTTGCTCTCTCAGATTACGAATCACAGGAGAATTCCAAGCCTTGGAAACGGCATTTTCGTCTGAAATACGAATGCCTTTGCCATTTTCGTCCATAAACTCTGCCTTCTCATTTCCGCGAGTGAGACAGCAAGGATAAAACGCTCCATTTTCAGAAACATACAGCTGACGCCAAAGCAGTGAACAAACTTTCACTCGGAAGGCTTCCTTCGAATCACCACTTTGGGTCCCGAGGAAACCGGCTTTTTTGGAGCTTCCACTTCTTTTTCTTTTTGTGCGCGAGGAGGATAAAGCTCGCTGCCTGCCAGTACTTTTTCCCAAAATTCCTTAGAGGGACTTTTTCTTTCCTCGGCCCAGGATTCCCGGTGACGAACTAAACCCAAATGGGCATCCCAACAACTAACCGAACAGAAGGCCAAAAAAGTTCTCGATCGATTACAGGTGCTCACGTTGCAAGCCCAATAGGGAGATTCAAATCCCAAAGATTTTTTGCAGGAACTACACTTTCGCCATACGTCCATGGAAAAAATAGTATCGAGAAAAAGGATTTAGATCGAGAAATTCTGCTTAGATCGAGAAATTCTGCTTGGATCGAGAAATCTTATGGAACCGAGATTTCTTTGATCCATCCATGAGGATCAGGGGATTCGCCATATTGAATGGAGCTAATGGCATCAAATAATCGCTTGGTGAGCTCTCCCACCTTTCCACCGGCAGGTTGAATCTTCTTCTGAGAAGAAGCCAACTCACCAACGGGGGAAATCACTGCGGCCGTTCCAGAGCCAAATACTTCTAGTAACTCTCCGCGATCATAGGCTTCGAAAACCTCTTGAAGACTAATGTTTCGCTCCGTTAAAGGAATCTTCCAGTCTTTGAGTAACTGAATCACACAATCTCTGGTGGCTCCGTTGAGAATGGTTCCGCTCAAAGGAGGGGTGACCACTTCATTTTTTAGTCGGAAAAACACGTTCATGGTGCCCACTTCTTCAATATTGGAACGGGAAATGGCATCTAACCATAACACCTGGGAAAATCCTTTGGCTTTGGCTTCTACGAAAGCAGAGAGACTAGCCGCGTAATTTGCACCAGCCTTCACCGCACCCAAACCGCCGGGAGCCGCTCGAATGTATTCTTCTTCCACCCAAATTTTTACGGGATTAAAGCCTTCAGAATAATAGGCGCCCACGGGACTGGTGATCACGAAAAACAAATATTTTTCTGCGGGTCGCACACCCAAAAAGGATTCGGTGCCAATCAAAGTGGGACGCAAATAAAGGGAAGCACCACGTTCCGAAGGAATCCAATCTCTATCGAGCTTCACTAGTTCGTAAATGGATTGTTGGAAAACTTCTTCCGGAATAGATGGCATGCACAGGCGTTTGGCGCCCTTGGAAAATCGTTTGGCGTGAAAATCTGGACGAAACAAACGAATTTTGCCATCGGTGCCGCGAAAAGCCTTCATTCCTTCGAACAAGCATTGCGCATAGTGCAAAACACAAGCGCCAGGTTCAATGCTGAGGGCTCCATAAGGCTGAATTCTAGGATTCGACCACTCGCCTCTTTGGTAATCCATTAGGAACATATGATCGGAAAATACTTTTCCGAATCCTAGCTGCTGGGCAGGCACTTTGGCGCGGGGCGAAGTTGTGAGCGTTCGAGAAATTTGCATTTTTTTGGATTAACTCCAGGTAACTTTTACAGGATTTCCCCCCATTTTTCCAAGAAAAATCCCCATTTCTAGCGATTTCCCGCTAGAAAGCACTCCTGAAAGAAAGAAAAGCTCTGCTCGGAGAAATACAATTTTGGCCCTGACTCTTGAAAGCAGGAAAGCTTCCGGTCGCTTTCCGCGGCAGCTGCAAAAGAGAGAGGCAATTCTCCGTTTTCTGGAATATTCGTTCTTTAAAAATCACCCCTTATCTTCTGGAAACCCTTCAGTTTTCTACTTTCAATGGGGACTTTTTGATCTAACAAAATCCTGACAATACTTTTCTCGGAACTAGCTAGAGTGAGGACAATTTCACGAAGGAGAAATCTATGATTTTTGCTCTATTGTTCAGCATTCTTACCTCTTCGGCCCATGCGGCCCCGGCTCTCATTAAAATCGATGGATCCAGCACGGTATTTCCCGTAACGGAAGCGGTGTCGGAAGAGTTCCAAAAAGAAAAAAAAGGGGCAGTTCAGATTACTGTGGGAATTTCTGGAACTGGAGGAGGCTTCAAAAAGTTTTGCCGCGGTGAAACCGATGTGCAAAATGCTTCTCGTCCCATTTTGGAAAAAGAAATGGAAGAATGCAGAAAATCTAATGTGAAATATTTCGAACTACCTGTTGGTTTTGACGCCATTGCCGTGGTTGTGAATCCCAAAAACGATTGGCTAAAAAGCATCACCGTAGAAGAATTAAAAGCCATGTGGCAGCCAGAGGCCCAAGGCAAAATCAAAACTTGGAAACAAGTGAATCCAGCTTGGCCCGATCAAGAATTGAAACTCTATGGAGCCGGTGCCGATTCCGGAACCTTTGATTACTTCACCGAAGCCGTAACCGGAAAGTCCAAAGCTTCGCGCGGCGATTACACCGCCAGTGAAGACGACAACACCTTGGTACTTGGGGTTTCCAACGACAAAGGTGCCCTTGGGTTTCTACCCCTCTCCTACTACGAATCAAACAAAGCAAAGCTGAAGTTGATTCCGGTTGTGGGTGGTGAAAAAGCTCCCAAAAAGAATGCCGCCGTTTCGCCTACCAAGAAGACCGTAATCGATGGATCTTATTATCCACTTTCGCGTCCTATCTTCATCTACGTAAGCGAAGCTTCCTATAAAAAGCCAGAAGTGAAAGAGTACGCAGAGTTTTACTTGAAGAATGCTACGGCTCTTGTTTCTCAAGTAAACTATATTCCGCTGCCTGAAAAAGCCTACAAGACTGGAGCTGACCACTTAAAGAAAAACAAATTGGGTACGGCTTTTGGTGGTCACCCTGAAGTGGGCATGACCATTGAACAAATCTTGAAGAAAGAGGCCTCCCTCTGAAACCAACTTTGGCCCGAAGACCCCGTAGCCGCTTCCAGTGGCTACGGGAATCTTTGATTGAAAGTTTCTTGTTTCTCTCTGCCTGCGTGGCCATTCTCGCCACTGCGGGCATTGTCTTTACATTGTTTTATGAATCCTGGGCTTTTTTCCAAAACGTTTCCATACGAGAATTTCTGACGGAGACACAATGGTCGCCCCTTTTTGCGAATCCAAAATACGGAATTTTGCCTCTCCTTTGCGGAACCCTGCTCACCACTTTTGTGGCCCTTTGTTTTGCCATACCCGTGGGCACCATCACCGCCATTTATTTAAGTGAATACGCACCCAATCGAATGCGTGAAATTTTAAAACCGATTTTGGAATTATTGGCAGCTGTGCCCACCGTGGTTTACGGATATTTTGCCCTTCTTTTTGTAACTCCAGCTCTACAGTCTTTATTTCCTGATCTTCCTGGCTTTAATATGCTCAGTGCGGGACTGGTGATCGGAATTATGATTGTTCCTTATATCAGTTCACTGTCCGAAGACGCCATGAGAGCCGTGCCCATGCAAATGCGCGAAGGTGCCTACGCCATGGGAAGCACAAAGTTGCAGACCGCGGTGAAAGTGGTGATGCCTGGCGCTCTTTCGGGAATTACTTCTGCCTATATTTTAGGAATTTCCAGAGCCGTCGGTGAAACCATGGTGGTGGCCATCGCTGCAGGAATGCAGCCCAATCTCACTTGGAATCCAGCAGAACCCGCCGCCACCATTACAGCCTTTATTGTGCAAGTTTCTTTAGGCGACCTTCCCCACGCTTCGATTGGATATCAATCCATTTTTGCAGCGGGACTCACCCTACTTCTCATTACTTTTACATTTAATATTCTGGGCTACTTTTTTCGTAAAAAGTTTCAGGAGCGCTATTAATGCCAACTCAAAGGAAAGACGTTCAGCAGATTATCGCCAAAGCCAAATTGAAAGATTCTATCTTTGCAATCTTGGGCCTGACTTGTCTGTTAGTTTCTTTCCTTACCCTCGGAGCCTTGATTGTGGATTTGGCCTCTGACGGATTGCCTCGTTTGTCCGGCCAGTTTCTCACTTCTTTTCCTTCTCGTTTTCCAGAAAAAGCGGGGATTCTTTCCGCTTGGGTAGGCTCTACCTTAGTGATGTTCGTTACTGCCTTGGCAGCCATTCCCATCGGTGTGGCGGCAGGAGTTTACCTAGAGGAATACGCCAAAAAGAACTGGTTCACGGCGATTATTGAAATCAACATTACGAATCTGGCGGGTGTTCCTTCCATCGTTTTTGGTTTGATGGCGTTGGGAATTTTCGTCTACAAATTTGGATTTGGTCCTTCGGTGTTGACCGCTGGTCTTACCTTGGGTCTTTTGATTCTTCCCATCGTGATTACGGCCACTAGAGAGGCGATTCAAGCCATTCCTTCTCCGATCCGTGAGGCTGCCATGGCCGTTGGCGCCACGAAATGGCAAACCATTCAGCACCACGTTTTACCCTATTCCACAGGCGGAATTCTTACGGGAATTGTGATTGCTCTTTCTAGAGCGATCGGCGAAACGGCCCCTCTCATCACCATTGGCGCTCTTACCTTTATTGCTTTTCTTCCGGCCTCACCCGTTTCGGCGGCTCCGCCCTTTGTGAACTTCGAATGGCTCTTTTCCCCTTTTACTGTGATGCCCATTCAAATGTTTAACTGGGTATCTCGACCTCAGCCAGAATTTCACACCAATGCTGCGGCGGCGGGGGTATTTTTGTTGTTTATGACGCTCTCTATGAATGCAATTGCTATCTTTTTGCGTTATCACTTTCGCAAGAAGATTAAGTGGTAAGGGAATATGAAAGAGATCACCGACATCAAAGCGGAGAGTAAGAATCTTTCCTTCTATTACGGAAATGTTCAGGCGTTGAAACAAATCAACCTGAAGGTGCAACGCAATTCCGTAACGGCTCTCATTGGTCCCTCTGGCTGCGGAAAAACCACCTTCCTTCGCTGCTTCAATCGCATGCACGATTTGTATCCCGGCAATCGCTACGAGGGCGAAATCAATCTACTTCCAGATAATGTGAACATCGTGGCCAAATCCATCGACCCCATAGAAGTTCGCATGCGCATTGGAATGGTATTTCAAAAGCCCAATCCTTTCCCAAAGTCGATTTACGAAAACGTGGCCTATGGTCTGCGCGTTCGCGGCGTAAACCGAAGATCTTTGCTAGATGAAAAAGTAGAAAAGGCCCTACGCGGAGCCGCTCTATGGGATGAAGTGAAAGATCGTCTACACAACCTGGCCTTTAATTTGTCTGGCGGACAACTACAAAGACTTTGCATCGCTAGAGCCCTGGCCAATGACCCAGAAATTCTTTTGTTCGATGAACCCACCTCCGCCCTTGACCCCATCGCCACGGCACGCGTGGAAGAACTAGTCACCGAACTAAAAAACAACGTTACGATTTTGATCGTGACTCACAATATGCAGCAAGCTGGCCGCATCAGTGACTACACGGCCTTTATGTATATGGGAGAACTGATCGAGTTCGACCGAACGGAAAAGATCTTTACGACGCCGACGGTGAAGCTGACGGAGGAGTATATTACGGGTCGTTTCGGCTAAAAACTGGCCCCTTTGAATGTTGATTCCTGATTAGCTCAGCTTCCCCAGAAAACACTTTTGGCAAAGGAATTGCGTACTTAGGACCCTATGAGGTTTTCTTGTCCTGGGTCCTGCAAAGATTCTGAATGTAATAGCCCGCGTGCAAAAGTCGTGCGCTACGGGTCTTATTTTCGCACAAGTGATGGACAATGGATTCAGCGATATCGCTGCTTAAATTGTAAGACGAACTTTTCTTCCGCTACCTTTAATCCTTGCTACCGACAAAGGAAGCGACAGAAAAATGAGATCTTAAGAAGACTATTTTCCAGGGCAGTATCTCAAAGGGGCGCCGCCAAGATTGTAAATATCAATCGAAAAACCGCGGTGAGAAAGTTTCGCTTTCTTGCATTGAGGGCAGAATTAAGTTTTCAGAAAAATCAAAGACTCTGGCCACGATCCATAGAAATAGAGTTCGATGATATGGAAACGTTTGAGCATACGAAGTGTAAACCACTATCCATTACGCTTGCCGTGGAATCGCATACGAGGAGGATTCTCGGGTTTGAGGTTTCAACAATGAAAGCCAAGGGATTGCTGACAGAAAAAGCGAAAAAATATGGCTATAGAAGGGACACAAGAAGTAGCGCCAGAAAACGACTATTTGAGAAGCTTCAGAATCTAGTGAGAGAAGATTGCTTGATAAAGTCGGATCAGAATCCTCACTACGAAAAAGATGTGACAAAGTTTTTCCCAAAGAGTCCCTACAAACAATTTAAAGGGCAAAGGGGGGCTATCACCGGACAAGGAGAACTGAAAAAGATCAAGTTTGATCCTCTATTTAGCCTGAATCATACCTGTGCCATGCTTCGAGCAAACGTGAGCCGATTGCTAAGAAAAACTTGGTGCATGACGAAGAGCCCGAATGAATTACGGGCTCACCTTATGATCTATTGCGATTACCACAATAGCCAACTCCAAAGAATTTAGCAGAATCCCGATTTCGGACGGCCAGATTCCTCATTTCAAACCCAATTATCAACATTTAAAGGGGCCAGTTTACCCGCGGCCAATTGGAACTTGCCAAAAATGCCCCCCTTATAGTGCACTATCAAAATGCGCAAAATGATCTATTTCCTCTTTTTGTTTGTGTTCTTAACTCCTTCGGCTTGGTCTGATTCCACTCTCGTGATCATTGGTGATTCTCTTACGGAAGGGTATGGCATTGCCAAAGAGCAGGCCTATCCCGCTCTGCTGGAAAAAAAGCTACAGGCCGCAGGGCTCAAGTGGAAGATCCAAAACTCCGGCGTCAGTGGATCTACCTCTGCCTCTGGACCCAAACGAATTCAGTGGGCCCTCAAGGGAAAACCTCAGGCGGTGATGCTTGCTTTAGGAGCCAATGACGGGCTCCGCGGTCTCAGCGTTCAACAGCTAGAAGACAACCTAAAAAAATCCATCGAATTGGTGAAGAAAGAAAAGATCAAAATTTATCTCGCGGGAATTTTGATGCCTCCCAATTACGGGAAAGACTATGCCGACAAATTTGCCAAGGTTTTTCCAAAAGTGGCGAAAGACACTGGCACCCCCTTGCTTCCCTTTCTATTGGAAGGGGTGGCGGCCAATCCTAAACTAAATTTGCCCGATGGAATTCACCCCAATGAAGAAGGCCACAAAATTATGGCCGAAACCGTTTTCCAGTTTTTGAAAGACAAACTATGAGCCTAAAAATCTTGGGATTAGAGAAATATTTTTTCCAAGGGGAGAAGAAGATCCCCGTTTTGCAAGGCCTACAAGCCGAAATTCAAAAAGGCGAAGTGGTGGCCATCCTAGGACAATCGGGAAGTGGAAAGTCTACGCTGCTGGCACTTTTGGCAGGATTAGACGTTCCCGATTCTGGCACCCTCGAACTTGACGGATATTCCCTCAAAGGAAAAACCGCCGATGAGCTCAGTCTTTGGCGCGCCAAGAACGTAGGCATTGTTTTTCAGCAATACCATTTGCTTCCTCACTTGACGGCTCAAGAGAATGTGGAGCTTCCGTTAGAAATCTTGGGAGTATCGGACAGATCTACAGTTGCCACTCAGCTTCTCCAAGATCTTGGCTTAAAAGATCGAGTGCATCACTTCCCCCGGCAAATGAGCGGAGGCGAATGCCAACGGGTCGCCATTGCTAGGGCCTTAGCCACTTCTCCCAAAATTCTTCTTGCCGATGAGCCTAGCGGAAATCTCGATTCCGACACCGGAGATTCTGTGATGGACGCTTTTTTTCAACAAGTGAGAAAACTAAAAACCACTACCTTGCTTGTGACTCACAACCGAGAATTAGCAGAAAAGTGTGACCGGAAGCTCCTTCTAAAAAGCGGAAAACTCACGGAGATCTAATGTTTCTACGACAAGCTTGGAAAGAACTCGATCGCAGGTTTTCTCTACTTTTTATTGCGAACCTGGCCCTTGGTTTGTCGGGCTTAATTGCCATGGAAGCCTATCGGTCGTCCCTTAGCCAAAGCTTGTCTGATAATGCTCAGAATCTTTTGTCAGCAGATCTATCTGTTTCAGTGAGACGTCCTTTTCAACCTAAAGAAATAGAACTGAACAGTGAGCTCGCTCAAAAAACTGAAGCTCAAACGGAAATCATTGAAACCTTTTCCATGCTCCAATCCGATGCGGGATCAAGATTGGTTCTACTGAAAGGCATTGGAGATCGATTTCCTCTTCGTGGTTATATCGATTTAGAATCTCGCCGTGTGGGCGTTGAAGAGGCTTCTACTTTGTTAGCAGGAGACAAAGTCTGGATCGACAAAGATCTCGCTAGGCAGCTACAGCTAAAAAAGGGATCCACCATTCTTTTAGGAAAGCATCGCTTCCTCATTGATGATTTTATCTCTGCAGATCCCACCCAGAGCTTTCGCGCCTTGGCTCTCTCTGGGCGAGTGGTTTTAAGTTTAGAAAGTCTAAAGAAAACGGAACTCCTTCGACCCGAAAGCACCGTGAGTTATGTGAAACTGTTTCGCTTACAAGATTTTTCTCAGGCGAAACCATTAGCGGAAGAATGGGCCAAGAAATACCCAGACTCCGCCGTACAAGTAAAAGCCGCTGGTGATTCCGCCGATGATTCCGGTCGTATGCTTTCTTATCTTGGAGACTTTTTAGGACTCTCCGCCCTGGTTGCTCTTTTTCTTTCCTCTCTTGGATCGGCTTATTTGTTCCGAACTTGGCTACTGAAACGAAGTAAAGTTTTTGCCATCCACCAGGTCTTGGGTTGGAGCTTTTCACAGGCCGTAAGGATTCCTCTCTTGCAAATCTTTTTTCTCGCCAGCATTTCCCTCCCCATCGCTTTTCTCTTGGGACTAGTGGAACTAAGAGCCCTTCAGTGGCTCATTCAATCGTTAAGTCCTGTGGAGATCAAGGCTTCCATTTCTATCTCTAGCTTAGCGGTGGCTCTTCTTGTTTCTACTCTTGGATCTGTGCTTCTTGCCCTGCCCTTTGTACTTTCCTTAAAGAATCAAAGGCCACGAGAATTGCTGTCTGGATTCGTACCTGAGCCCAAATGGACGAAGGGTTCCGTTCTCTCCTTTCTTCCCGCCTTGGTTTTTTTTGCTGTCCTATCTGTGTATGAAGCGAGGTCTTGGTTTTTGGCCTCTCTCTTTCTAGGCTCTCTTTTGGGATCGCTAGTATTTTTGTCCGCCGTGGGCTTCCTTGTGCTTCAGCTTCTAAAGCTTTTTGTTCCAACCTTTCGGGCTCTCTCTTGGCCCCTACACCAAGCGGCCTTACACCTTTCGAGAAAGGGGATGCACTTTCTTTCGGCCTTTACGGCGCTTTCTTTGGGCGTGCTCTTGTTGAACTTACTTCCACAATTGAGATCCAGTCTGATTGCCGAAGTGGAAAGACCCGATCAAAAAACCCTACCCGCATTTTTTCTTTTTGATATCCAACAAGACCAACTAGAGGCCGTAAAACAATCGCTTCAAGGGGCAGGCACAGAACTGGAAAATATATCAGCCCTAGTGCGAGCCCGACTTTTACAAGTGAATGGGAACGCCTTTGAACGAGGAAAGAAAGAAGAGGGATTCCGTACCCGGGAAGAAGAAACCGAAGCACGATTTCGAAATCGAGGTTTCAACTTAAGCTATCGAAACACTCTAAAAGATTCCGAAACCTTGGTGGCAGGAAGCCCTATCGATCCAAAAGACGATGGCATTGCCCAAATCTCTTTGGAAAAGCGATTTGCCGATCGTCTTGATCTAAAAATTGGAGATGTGCTGCGATTTGATGTTCAGGGCGTAGAGGTGGAAGGAAAAGTGGTGAACTTGCGAAAGGTTCGCTGGACTAGCTTTCAACCAAACTTTTTTGTGGTCTTTGAAGAGGACGTTCTGGAAGAGGCTCCGCAAATTTTTCTAGGTAGTATTGTGAAAGCCACAGACCTTGATCAGATCCAAAATATTTTGGCCAAAGATTTTCCCAACATCTCCGTGATCGACGTAAAAGCCACGGTGGCGAGAGGTCTCGACCTAATGGATAAAATGCGTTGGTGTTTGAATCTCATGAGCTTAATCGCTTTATTTGCTGGGGCCGTGGTTTTGTTTTCCATCGCCAATCGCCAGGCGGAAGTTAGGGTTTGGGAAGGCAATCTATTAAAAGTCATTGGGGCCACGAAGGCCGAAGTGCGCAAGCAGTTTTGCTTGGAATTTCTATTCTTAAGCGCCACGGCTGGGACCTTTGGCGCCCTACTCAGTGTGGCTATATCTTGGGTTAGCTCTACCTTTCTCTTTGAAGGGGCCTTTGCTTTTGCCCCCCTTCCCCTCCTTTTCTCTGTGGTGGGCACCTCGCTTTTAGGCGTTTTTGTGGCCGTTTTGGGAGGCAGCGCCGGTTGGAGACGTAACCCCGCGGAAATCCTTAACGATTCCAGCTTGAGTTAATCCCTTTTCAGGGGCTCTTTCTTAACCGTTTCCTGGCTTCCCCCTCCCTGCAGGATCTGCTATAATTCCAAGCATGTTTGGCAATGAAGAACAAAGATTGATGCAGATTCTGGACGATACCCACGATTGGCCCAGTATCTATTCGTTCAAATTTATTGTTCCCAGCGAAAAAGCCAAAGAGTTGGAAAACCTCATTGTGGAAGCTTCCCAAGTGGAAACTCGTCCCTCCAGTTCTGGCAAATTCTTGGCCTATACCTTTCATTGCCCCATGGGCTCTGGCCGAGAAGTATTAGAAATCTATGCTAGGGTAAAAAGCATCGACGGACTTTTGTCTCTGTAAAAAACTCCAAAGCTAAACGTATTACAAAAAATCGGCTCGCCCACTTTACTCAGCCCACTTTACTCGGCCCACTTTACTCGGCCCACTTTGCTCAGCCCTATTTTACTCAGCCCACTTTACTCAGCCAATGAGCCATCGTTTCCATTTTCCCGCAGCCCCATTCGCCAATCCAAAACGCAGTTTTCCGGTGAAGGCTTTCGAGGGTACATATGAGCCCAAAAGTCGATCCCAAATCGTTAAAGACACTCCAAAATTTTTCTCAAAATGGAGGGGGTTCGTTGAATGATGAATTTGGTGTTGCTTGGGGCTAATAAAAATCGCTTCAAACCAACCAAAGCTCAAATCAATATGGCTGTGCCTTAGGTTGCTGGCAAAAAGGTTAAAAATAAAACCAAAAATATTCACTCCAAAAAACGTAAACACATTAAAGCTACCGGCAAAAATAAAAAGAAAGAGACCGGTGGAGACCCCCAAACTAAAGCTATTTCGAAGGGTGGCCATGGCCGATTCCAATGGATGCGTGCGATATAACGAAATGGGAGTCAATATTTTCGCCGAATGATGAGTTTGATGAAATCTCCAGAGAAAGGGGATTTTATGCATCAACCAGTGATGGAAAAATCGTAAAAAATCGTCGAACACAAAAGCAAAAAGCCCAAAACAAAATAAGTGAAATCCCGTGGCTTCTAGATTAAGAAAATCTCCTCTCAACTCCAAAAGAAGGCGAGCGGTTTTTTGAGAAAAGAAAAAGCCAAAATCTAAAAGTGGAAAAAAGAGAAATACCTTTAGAAGAGAATTCACAAAATAGAAGGTGAAGTCCACCTTCGTAGAACGATTCCACCAATACTTTTTTCGAAAAATTAGTTTCCAAAAATTCGTTTTTTGGGAAGGAGAAAACAAATACCAAAGGGCCATAAACCCCAAAGTGAACACAAGATTCAGGTGAAAAAGTCTTGAACCAGGATCGTCAATGGGAACCAAAAATCGATCCCACCAAACTGCAAAGTATTGTTGGAAGGTTTGGAGGGTGGTGAGTTCCATGGCCGCAGCTACAGGGTATAAGTTAGGCCAATTTGAAAGGCCCTCGGCTTTCCGGGACGAGCCCCAAAGGGTCGCAATGAACTAATGTAGTTTTTCCCGAGAAGGTTGTCTGCTTTGGCAAAGATTTCGAACTGAGAACTAACAGAAAACTTCGAGCTCCAGTCCACCACTCCAAAGGCAGGAACTTCTGCCCTACCAGTCGCCACACTTTGATCGCGCATTTTCGTTTGGTAAAGAAAGGTGAATTCCTGTTTCCACTTCTTCCATTCCGTTCCCACAGAGAAGGTATATTGAAAAAAGGGCACATAGGGCAGCGGATCACCAACTTGAATTTGCCCCACTCCCCATTCAGGACTCGCTGAAGCAAAGGAGTTTCGAAATCGTGCGCTCATCCAAGTGGCATTCAACTGAAGAGGAATCCAAACACTTCCCATGGATATTCCTTGAGCCAATTGCGCCTCAAGACCATCAATTCTCGCTTTGCCACCATTGAACTGAAGATCCAGTTGATTAGACGCACATCCAGTGGAGGTGGTGCAAGTGCCCGTGAGATTCTGATAGTCGTTTCGGAAAACCGTAAAGTCCGCTGCTTGATACCAATTCGAATTCGCATACTTCAGACCAATTTCGTAATTATTGGACTCTTCCCGCTTTTCTCCACCTGTGGCATCTAGACCTGCCACTGTCACGGCTTTATTGAAACTCGTACGTAGCGAGAAGTTGGGGTGAATCAAATAGGAAACTCCTGTGCCAGGCACAAAAATTCGATCTTCCCTTTTTCGGCTTTGATTGGTGAGTTCGTTCGCATTTTCAAAAGCTACGTTTTCTGCTCTGGCATTGAGCGTGTGAGAAAACTTTCCCCATTGAAGATTGTTCTGAATGGCGATGGTTCCTGCTAGCGCACTATCTTTGTTTTTCGTTTCGGGAATGGCACTTTCGCGCAAAACCATTTTTCCCGCATCCATTTCAAAGGCATCCAAGGTGTGGTTTCGTTGAATCCAATCATTATGGAGGCGCAAAAATAGCTCAAGATCTCCAGTCAATGTTGGACGCTCAACAGCGCTAGAAATTTCGTAAGCCTGTAGCCATTTGCTTTGCACTCCTTGACTCACATAACGCCGGTTATTTCTCGCGATTTCCAATTGGCCATTGGTGCCGCCCAAAGTGGAGGAATCTCTTTCGCCCTTCAAGATCTGGTAAAAAGGAAGGTTGCTTCCATAGGGATCTTTGAGGATGCGTTGCAAGGTTGGCGCCGTGGCTCCACGAAATCGATCCAATCGATACCAGGTTCTTTCAAACTGGTGACGATAGAATGTGGTACGAAGGGCAGAACTTTCTTTTTCCCAACTGTGTTCCAGCTGAATCTTGCCATGGTCCCACTGCATTTCATCTTTTGAAGAGGAAACATAACGGCGATTGGATTTTACAAAAAAATCTTCAGTGGAAAGTCCTAGATAGGTTTCTTTCGAATCTTCATCGGCGTAACCAAGTCTAAGAAGCAAGGATTGATTTTTTTCTTCAAAGGGAAGCGTCCACTTTGCCTGCGCCAAAACATCATTACGAACAAATCCAGTGTCTCCGCCTCCATCGAGTTCCTTAAAGCCTTGGCTTGAGAGTCTGCCCCCCAAGAGGTGGGCTTGAAGTGTAGAAGAGCTACTGGCCACAGTGGCTTTTAGATTTGAAGTTCCAAACGAACCAAAGGTTGTCCCTAGCGAGGCTTTATTTTTCGAAAAAGCGGGGCTAGAAAAATTAATGGCTCCTCCGATGGAGTTGGGTCCATAGAGAACGGCGGAAAATCCTTTATAAACTTCGATTCCCTCGATTTGATTCATAGAGGGAGAATAATAGGCCGCAGGAGCAGAATACGGGGCGGGTCCGATGAGAATGCCGTCTTGCAAGAGGACAATTTTTTTCGATCGATCGGGGTTGGTGCCCCTTAATCCGATATTGGGGCGTAGGCCCTGCCCTTCTTCTTCGCGAATATAGACCCCCGAAGTTTGTTTGAGGGCCCGAGTAACATCTGTGTATTGTTTGTCTTTAATTTTTTCTTTGGAGATTTTCTTAGGGTTGGAAGATTGAAGTAACTCGCCCTCAGAGCCGGCAAAAATCTTAATCGATTCCAACTGGGTGGGAGTGCTGGCCCCTGCAGGGCCCGCCCCTACTAGAATGAAAAAAGAAAAAACAACCGCTATCCTCATTAGTCGTTGTCTCCTGCGTGATCTGCCGGAGCTCGAAGGGCTAAAGCCGTCATCACTTCAATTTTCCAAAGCGTAGTTACTGCTCGTAGGTCTTGAAAGGCTGCACATACGGGCACCAAACGATTTTCTCTGGTGGTCAAAGCACAATTTTCCACGCTCATGTTTGCAATTTCTGTGGAGAGGTCACCTAGATCCCTCAAACTTCTTGAGGCATCAGACAACAATAGTTGCATGGAATCTCGAGTAGAAGTTGTTCCCCTGCTCACCAAAAAATCATCGAGACCAAAGGCTTTCTCTTCTGGAGAGGCGCTGCCATAGAAAACTTCTCTAAAGCCCGTGAGCCTAGCTTCCAAAGCTTCTTTGCTCATTTTTGCGTAAGGATGTTCTAAAGACTCCACACATTTTTTTGAATCATTGGTGCAGTCTTTGTGTAATCCAAGTGGCTTACCGAAACGCAGATCCTTCATTTTCTCTAAAGAGAAAAGCGAATCCGTCAGCGCATTGGTGGCGGATTTTACGGAATCGTATCGAGATCCATCAATGAAGGTTTTGGTAAAGTTTGCTTCCTCAGGATCCCAGCTTTGATCCAAGACTTTGGCTTTTGCCGCAAAGTCTTTAGCCAAAAAGGCAGCAAAGCGGCAACGGTCTTTTTCTTTTTGCTCAGGAGACTTTGTTAACCAGTTTTTTACTTCTGGAAATCGATTCAAGTTACACGAAGACCCCAAGGTTTTTTCAAACAATAGGTATTCCATGGCACCTAAGCCTTTTAGCGTATAGAGGAGCTGATCGGAATAGTTTCCACCGTTAGATGCACCCTTGGCCACTTCATTGTCGATGCCACAGGTATCTAGGTAGGGCCAGGCATAGAGATTGTCTAGAAGGAATCTACCATTATCGGTGAGCGGACCCACAGGATAGGCATCCACCGTATGAAATGCCAAAGCTGTTCGCTTCCACTGTTCTCGCGCTTCACCTAGGTCGGCGCAGCTAGACAATGCATCCGCCAAAAGTTCCGATTGAATGGACAACTTTCTTATGCGTTTGGCAATTACATTTACGCCAATATTTACGAGCATTTTTTCTTCTGAAAAAGTTCCGTCATTAGGATTTTCATATCCGGGGGGAAATGGATTTTTCTGAAGGTTAGGAGCTGTGGTGCCAGGCGCCGTTACCACCGTGGACTTGGAATTTAGAAAATCTCCACAGGAGGTTAAAAGTAGTAGAGGAAGGACAATCCATTTTTTCATTTCACGCCTCACAATCGATATTCAATAGGAATAAAAAACTGCCAATTCGTTCGTCTGATTTCTTCCGGGAAAGGAGGAAATTCTCCGATTTGATTCACTAAGCGAAGAGCCGCCTGATCTAACACCTCAGATCCAGAACTTTCTGCCACTTGATACTGAAGCACACTTCCATTGGATCCAAGCACTAGCTGTAGAGTTACTCTGCCCTCTTTGCCCAACTTCCTGGCCATCACGGGAAAACTTTTTTTCGCTTCAAATAAGGAACGCAACTGCAGCGCGTATTGCTCTTCCAAGGAAAGAATTCTTTCTCGTCCGGAACCCTCACCCGTGGCACTGGAAGCGGAAGCAGGATCTGATGCGGAAGCAGGATTGGAACTGGTCTGTGCATCTCTTTGGGTCACCTGATCGCTAACGGTTGTTTGGGGATTCGTAAGAGCCTCTTCTGGCCTCGCATCGGGAAGCTGGTAAGACCGAGCTCTAACTTCCGGGGCCGCAGCGCTGATGGCTGAGGGAAGATCCATCACAAGTTCCACCATAATGGGACGCCCTTGCGGAGTTTTCAGAAAAAATAGCGAACCCACCAGGGCTAGATGTAGCCCCAGTGAGCCGAGAATGCTGAGCTGAAAACTCGCCTTAGTTATAACCCACCTCTTCCGCTAACTTTCTAGCTTCGGTAGCACGCTTTCCGATGGTGTTCCAGTTGATTGCGCTGGAAAGAAATTCTCCCCAATTACGAATGAACGTATCGGGCAAAAGTCCTTTTTTGGCGGGGTATTCCAAGTGAGAAGACGAAAGGGCCAACTGAATTTCATCTCGATACAAAATCTCGATAAATTTGGTGGCTGCGTCGACATTCTTCGAACGCTGCAAAATACCCACTCCAGCGCCGTTGACATGAACACCGCCTTCATTTTGGTTGGCGAATACAATTCCCACAGGGAAGTTAGGATTTTTCTGAAGTACGCCCGCAAGGTAGTAGCTGTTGACCACACCCACGTCACATTGGCCGTTGGCGATGGCTTCGATCACAGCAGTGTCGTTGGGGAAAACTGGCGCCGCGAGATTTTTCATCCAACCCTGAAGAATGGATTTTGCTTTTTCGTTTCCGTACTGTTCCAAAAGAAATCCAATGAGTCCATCATTGTAGCTAGACTTAGAGGTTCTCACGCACAAACGACCTTCCCAATTAGAAGAGGCTAGATTTTCATAAGTCGAAAGCTCTGAAGGATTCACTCTCCCCAAGGCATACACCATGGTTCTGGCTCTCACAGAGGTTGCCTGCCATAGTCCATTTGGATCTCGACGAGAAGGTTCCACCGATTGAGAAACCACATTTGACTGCGTGGGCTGTAGGTATCCATTGGAAGAAAGTTCAGCCAAAAACACTAAGTCTTTTACAAAAATTAGGTCGGCCTCAGCAGTGGGTTCTTCGTCTAATTTCTTCTTTAGCGCAGAATAGGCCTGTTCCACGATGGTCACGCTTTGCCCAGTTTCTTCGGTAAAAACTTTGGTGGCGATTTCCACTCTGGCGGTGGGTCTATCGGTATAAATGGTGAGAGCAAAGGCCGATGGGCTGATGAGAAGGCTAAGGGCAATCCAGGCAAACTTCATGAATACTCCTTTTTGCGATGGGCTTGAAGTTGATGTTGAGAATCGTTCTCATCTATCCCACAAAGAAGGGAAAATGGGAAACAAAAAAAAACCAGTCTAGAATGCACTGGTTTTGGAGGGGTTGGTCATCTGGAAAAAAATAAGGAACGAAAACAGGCGGAGGCGCTTCGCCAAAAGGCATCACTCGTTTGTGACCGCCATTAGGTTTCCAAAAAGTCGCACGGTCACACCGGCTTTCACGGTAAACTCAATCCGCCTCCAGGCTCCCCCATTGGCTTTTGGATAGATTCGAAACTTTCCTTCATCGCTCACCGCAAGATACGCAGCTTCCGTTTCGCGAGTGACCGTATATTTGCCCAATTGAACCTTGTCTCCTAGATCCAAAGAAGAATAAAATCGAGCATCAAACAGCTGCTGAGGCAGTTGATAAGGGATCCAGTCCTCTTTGTAACCAACGGAAGTTTCTAACTTGTATTTAAAGCGGATTTTTCCACTACCAAGGAGAATAATCTTTACCTTTCCTCCCTTTACCGGCCCGTTGGATTCAATGCGATAGTTCCAAACAGTGGCAGCTTCGGAGGACAGGCTAAAACTAGTGGATAAAAGAAAAACGAAAAATAGAAGGAGGGGTCTCATGGACGGGGAAACTATCCAATTAAACGCAGGCCGTCAACCCTATCCGTTAGATTCAGGTCTGCCTTATCCTTAGGAGAACCGGAGCCTCGCTTTTTCCTCGCTCTTTCGATGGGGATCGTTCTTAAGGCCTTGAACTAACGAGGGAAAGGGATTTTTTCTCCCCTCGTGAGACGCGTGAGACCATCAGGTCTCGAGCCCTCTCTTTCTGTGACATGGGCACGGGCTTCATTCCATTCTTTAGCTCTTGAATACTTTCTTCAAAAGCCTCCCACTTTCCAGCGGCATCTGCGGTGAGGTCTTCCACCTCCTGGGCAATTCGATCCAGAGGCTCCGCCACCTCTTTATAACAAGCAGTGGCCAAAATTTCTTCGTCGGACTCGTAATGTTCCGGATACACCACTTCATCAAAGTAGGAATCTAGCTCCTTCATCATTACCTTTCCGATTTGAAACAAATAATCGTAAGCCTTTTGACTTTCCACATAAGCGTTCTTTGCCTTCTCTAAGGCCGAGTTTTGTCCATCCACAGGTAGGTTTCGAATTCTAAGATTTAGGCTGTTGAGCACAGCCTGCCGCTCAGCTTTAAACTTTCGCACACAATCAATGGCAGATCGCAAAAGTTTAGAGTTCTCTTTGCAGCTAGAAACTTTTTTCCCCACTTCCAACGCAGATTCACAATATTTCTGTGGAGAAGCTTTTTCGTAGACCGGTGACTGCGCCATACCATTTGATTGGCTAAGGAAAAAAACTCCGAAGGTCAGAAAAAATCTTAAAGCGCTCATTGTGGACACTCCCTTTTGGATTGGCAGTGGGGAAATCTTTTAGAACCCTCGTCTTCGAAATGCATGCCAACCTCTTCACAAGCTTTTCTTGGAATTTTTTTCGATCTGCGGTCGGGGCAACCGGAAGTATCAGCGGCCAATCCACAAAGGTGACGGGACTTCTGTTTTCCTCGAACTTTTCTATTTGTATCACAGTCTCGATAGGCAGATTCCACCACCAATCCATCGCAGCTTTTCTTTAGATGAATGAGATACTTTAAAACTTCTGGATTCATATAAACAGCTCGATCATTTCCCAGCTGAAGATTATATTTTGCAAACACATCGAAATTTAGTGGCTCTGGCTTCGTATTTTTGCAGTTTTTATTTCCTTTGCCTTTATACTTAGTTTTACTTTTCCCCTTCACACAGGTTTTCGTAGTCTTGCTATACACAAGCCCCAACTCGCTGCATTTCACTGCTTGAGCCAAAGGAACGTCTAGACAAAAACCGAGAATCATTAATACGAATACCCAGGATTTTCTCAAAACTTTCTCCCTTCTTACTGAATCTTTGTAGATCTCAACTCACTAACCTATTGGACTTCTAATTTTCAGCGCCAGATGGTGCAGAAAAATCCGATTCCTTGGCATGAATCTTCCACTGGCCATTTTTTTCTTTTCTCACTTGAAACCACTCTTCATCGCCCATGGAGTCCACCACTTTTCCGGCCTTATCTTTTATTTGAAACTGAACAAAATACCTTTGCCCCAAGACAAAATGAAAAACGTCTTCTACTTTTCTGTCTTTTTGGGCTGTCATTTCTTTCCATTGTTCTTTTAGGTTTTTTTCTCCACCGATACTCTCTAAAAACTCTTCACTCACTACCTTTTTTAGCATTTCCATATCTTTGGCATAAAAGGCATCCACATAGGTTTGCATTACTTGTTGTAAAGCTTGTTTTTCTGCCAGGGCCAGTGAGTCGGTGGAAGATGAAGTTAGGTCGGAAGGCGTTGTGGCAGAGGCAACAGAAGAAGCAATTGTAGTAATAGTAATGACGGAGGCCACGCAAAAGGCTGAAAAAGTGAGAGTCATGGTTTTCCTCCGGAGAAAAATCGAGCTTTTAAAGAATTCACCAGCAACTGACAAGCGGGCGAAGGACAATCGGAATGGCATCCAGTTTCCTGATACCGGTGCTCACCGTGCCCAGCAATTTCGCGAATGCTGGGCTTTCCATTTTCATCTTTCATTTCTTTCTTCAGCTTGCCTACTAAATTTGTTAGGGCCCGAACGGCCTCTGGCGGAGGACGATCCGATTCTTTACAGGGCTTCGTAGGAGAAACGGGCGCCGTACGAAAACATCCAGCGATGGCAATGGCTAAAGAGTCGGAATTTGATCCGGGTCCGCCATGGGCCCCTTCGAATTGTCTGGGTCTTCCTTCAAAGGCTTTCCATTCGCCTCTTTCATCTTTGGCAATAATGTAATGATAACCGATATCGTCGTAACCGCGATCTCGGTGCACGTTGAACACGTGATTGGGCCCCTGATGAGAATACCCATCTGTTTGGTGCACTACGATTTTTCGAATGGGTTGATTAAATTTTACGAGACAACTTTCTTCCGGTTGATGAGAAAATTTTGGCTTTGATTCTTTATTACACTCTGCTTTTTTCTCTTCGCGACGCCATTCGGCTTGTTTTCGTTTTCGAGCCTCCATCGTTCCGCTGCAGGCATTGGGAGGGGCACAGGCTTTCCAGCCACCCTTTGTGTACTCAATAAACTTTCCAGCATTTCGACATTCCGAAGAATATGGCTCTGCTGATACCCGTTTCACCACATCGATGGGCTCCAGCGGACACACCATTGGAGAAACCAAAGAAGCTTGTGCGTCCCATTCTTCTTCGTGCTTTTTACTTTTCCAAAAACAAGAATTGGAGTCTCCACCCGTATAACAGCAATCCGTTCGCAAAATTTCGTCAAGGGAACTGGTGGTTTTCAAGGCGTCCCCCAGCAAAAATCGTTCGCGTTCGTTCCCTGATTCTAAATAAAACTCTGCGGCCTCTCGATCGGCGCTATAGGTTTTTCCTTCTATTTTTACACGGATCCGGTCCCCGAAAACACCAAGCACTTGCACAGAGGTTCCTGCGGGAAACATCTTCTTTTTTCCGCCTTGCTCCTGAGAAAAGTGCAAGGGGCCAAGGAGAGTAAATTCTCGGGCCTGCGATTCTGGAATCAGCAAAAAGATCAGAAAAAAAAGAACAAAGAGCCGAGAAAACCTCATGCCCTTTGTTCGGAAAGCTCAGCGCTTTTCTGAATGAAAAACGAAGAGAAATATCAGAATTTAGAAAAGAAAAACTATAGCAATTCCTGGATCTTAGATCGTAGTGATTCTGGGCTATCTTGAGGAGCAAATCGGGCCACCACTTCCCCCTCTTTGTTGACCAAAAACTTTGTGAAGTTCCACTTCACTGCTTCCGTGCCCAGCAATCCAGGCTTTCCCTCTTTCAGGTATTTGTAGAGCGGATGGGTATTATCGCCATTTACTTCCACTTTCGAAAACATGGGGAAACTAACATTATAGGTGAGACTACAGAAATTCTTAATTTCATTTTCATCTCCTGGTTCTTGCTTTCCGAATTGGTTGCAAGGAAAACCCAAAACTTCAAACCCCTTGGCATTAAGTTCTTTATAAATTTTCTCAAGGCCTTCGTACTGGGGAGTGAATCCACACTTACTGGCCACATTCACGATGAGTAAAACCTTGCCGCGAAATTCACTTAACGATCTTTCTTTTCCGTCAATATCAAATGCAGAATATTGATAGACGCTCATGACTTTTCTCCCTTTTTCCACTTTCTCATTCCAAATTCAAACACCAATACGATCGCCAGAATCACGAGCAAAACGGCAGAAAAGCGACTCCATTGACCAAACTCTTGATAAGCGTGCAAACGAAGCCCTAAACCGCCGGCACCCACATATCCAATGATGCTGGCTGATCGAATGTTGTACTCTAACATCCAAATGCAATGAGCAACATAGCGAGACTTCAACTGCGGCCAAAATCCATAACGAAAGGCCATAAAGGGGTGTAACCCCCAGCGAAGGTAAGTTCTCCACAATTGTTGATCTATGTGGAGGAAGTCATCGAGCAAAAATTTTCCCAAATAGCCAATGGAATAAAAGGTTAGCGCTAACACTCCAGCCCTCGGGTTAGCCCCTACTACGGCTACGGCTAGTACGGCCCAAATTAAACTAGGAATGGAACGCACCGCTGCCAAAAAAAAGGCTACCCCCGCCCTACTCCACTGGGGCATCCAGGGTCCCCCCAAAAGAGCGATCACAAGAGAAATTCCAGCAGCCAAAGAAGTGGCCAAAAATCCAACCTGCAAAGTTTCTTTCAAACCCTCTAGCAATTCTTGCGAATCTGAAAAATCCGGAGGGAAAAACTTCCCAGCAAAATGAATAAAATTTTCCCAAAGTGAGAGGTCTCTTCCCGAGCCTTCCCAGGCCGGTAGAGAAAAAATCAAAAGTCCCAAAAAAAGAAGAATCGAAATCCACTTCTTCATGGAGATCCCAAACGTAAAAAGTGGGTTCCATACTTTTTGGCAAGATCACTATGGTGCAAAACTAGAACGAGCGCACCGGATCGATTTTTCGCCTCTTCACTAAGCGCCTTCAAAGCGATTTCAGCGTTGGCTTCATCCAATTGAGAAATCGGCTCGTCGGCGAAAAGAATTTTCCATGGCTCTAATAGGGCCCGAACGATGGCTACTCTTTGCCTCTCGCCTCCCGACAATTGTTTTAGTGGGGCGTTTCCCGAGGGAATTCCAAACTCTCTTCGTTTTTTTTCTGCAATGTTCTGCTTCGGGGCAAAGATAGAGTCAAAAAGGGAAAGTCCCTTTAATTGAGCCAAGTGAATATTTTCTTCGGCACTAAGTTCTTCATTGAGGGCCAAGTTCTGCGGGATTTCACCCCACAGTGGATCTCTTTTGATGTTTCCAGAACTAGGAATCATTTCTTGGGTGCAAAGCCGAATTAAGGAACTCTTTCCAACACCGGAGGGACCTTCGATCACAAAAACAGAATTTGCCGGTACCTCAAAAGAAAGACGCTCGAAGAGCGTTCGCTCTCCGAGCTTCAGACTTAGGTTTTGGGCCGAAAGTAACATTTTATTCGAACTGAATTCCCGTCTTTTTCAAAGCATCTTTCAAATTTTGAAGTTGCTGTTCTTTGGTGGTGGCTGCCAATTCCGCCGTAAACAAGCGGTCTCTTAAACTAGTGTTGCTATTTAAAGAAAGCAAAACTTCTTTCAGTTGGATTTTGGTTTTTTCGTCGAGGTTTTTTCGAACAGCCAAGATATGGCTTGGAACAGGCCCTTGCGCTTGAAGAACAACGAGTTTGGATTTTTGTTCTGGCGTCAGGTGTTTGTCTCCTAAGATAACGTAGTCAGAAACGGCTGCGGCTTCGGCCTGACCGTTTAATACTTTTTCAATGGCAGATACATATCCAGTTCCGAAAGACACATTCCCTTTTCCAAAAAAGGATTCAGGATTTGCGTTGGCAGTGAGCAAATTTCGCTTCACAAGATCATGCACAGGAATCAAATATCCGCTGGTGCTGGTTCGACTGGCAAAGGCAATGGGTTTGCCTTTCAACTCAGCAATGGACTTATAGGGTTTTTCTTTCAGGGTAACCCAATAACTCTCATAAGAGGTTTTTCCTTTAATTTTTGTAGCCAAAAGAAGATCAGCTACGGAATCGGCTTTAATCATTTCCATTCCCGAAACGTAGGCCAAATCGATAGTGCCGTTGGTGAGGCCTTCTTGAATGACAGCTCCACTCATGGGAACAATCACTTTGGTTTTCATTTTTAGTTTTTCGGAAAAATACTTTTCTAGATCTTTTCGTTCCGCAACCATAGCGTCGGGGTTCTTATCTGGCTTAAGAGCAATCACCACTTCAGAAGGGGCAGCGTAAGATAGAAGGGGGAAAGCGAGGGCAAGTACGGTCAAAAGCTTCATAATAGTTCTCCTTGAGGTCAAACGGTCAAACAAAGGTCGCCCCCTGTTTTTGATAACCATTCTCATTATCACCAAGGTGAGCGAAAGGAAATCAAAATATAGGTGGACTACTTAATTGAGTAATAGGTGGACTAATTAATTGAGTAAGACCTTTGATCGCCCTAGAGGCAATGCGTTACGAGGGCAACAATTTACAGAGATCTTTGCCTCAGACTTTGTGTCTTCTGATTTTCTGACTCTAGGTTTCTTTAGTATTTTCAGTTACTTAAAAAAGTACGTGCCCACTTTTTTACTCAATTAAGTGGGCCACCTTGATTAGGGCAAGACCAACCCGCACTCTTTCATGGCTAGATCAATGGTTTTGGTGGACCCCTTGAGAGAAAACTTCTGTCGAGAGACCGTCTTATTTTTCTCATTCACCAAGGTGAGATTTGCTTGGTTCGCTTTCTTCAAAAGCTCCACCATTTTCTTCCGTTCATCTACCCTAGCCACTAATCCGAACTTGGTGGGTTCGCCGTCCGTGGAGGTCAATACCAAATGGTAGAGCACTCTTTTTTTATCGTCTTCAATTGTGGCGCGAACAAAACTAGCAGGAGTCGTCACCACCACTTGTACGGTGGGCTCACCGTACAATCCGTCTTTCTCTGTTTTTGACGCCACAAACTCCAAAACAGAGCCTTCTTTGCTACGAGTAGCCGCCACGCAGGCTTCATTATTCCAGAGCGTGTGATTTTTTACTAAGGCAGCTCCCCAATCTCCCGAGCCGCCAATTACGCGCACCACTTCTTGCTCCGCATAGGCTGAACCCATAAAGGTGAAACTTAAGCCAATCAGAATCCATAGGTGTTTCATTTGATTTCCCTTTCTACCGAGCAAGCTCTCGTACGATCACGTCAATTTTTTTCTCTAACTCACGAATCTTTTGCTGAGTTTCGATGATGTATTTCGAACCCGCCTCAACTTTTTCAAAAGCCGCAGTGAGAATCGCCTCTGCTTGATCCCACTGGCCCTTTTTCTCTACAACCTGAGCTTGAAGGCTGACCACTTCGGCCTCCAGAACTGGAATTCGGTTTCTTAGGCCAGTAATGTTTGACTGAGCCGCACGAATGTCTTCAGGTAAGGATTTCCACTCTTTGGCCAAGTTCGACATTCCATCGAGCTTTCCATTGGCTTGATTTCTCTCTTCTACCTTGGCTGCCAAACGAGCATCCACAGGAGCAATCACTCTGGCATAATACTCATCGTAGGCTAACTCTGCTCGGGCCAAACGCTCTCGCTCTCTAGGAAGAGTGTCTTGAATGGATCGTAAGTCTCGCTGGGCATTCAACACTTGAGATCGTAAGCTTTCACGATTCGATTGTCTTGAATCTAAATCTTGCCGCTTCGAAATGAGATCAGATTGAATTCGTCGAACCTGGAACTCCAAGCTCGAAAGATCTCGATCCGCATCTTGATAGCGTTGTACGGCTTCCATTCTTCGGCTTTCCACTTCAGCCTTTTGGTTCTGCAATCTGTCCATCTCCAACCGAGCTTCTTCAAATCGCTTGGAAACCTCATCGAACCTTCGATCCACTTGCTGGAATTCATCTCTCGCCTGAGGAATGAGTTGTGCAATTTCTCTCTTTCTTTGGCGTAGAGCGGGTACCTGGGCCAGTTTCTCTTCTAGTTCTTTTAGTCGAGATTGAAGTTTTGCTAATCTTTCTTGAGCCTCTTTTCGCTCGGCCAATAAATTCGCTTTTCGACCTTGCAATTCTTGCACTCGTCCCGAAATCTCTTGAACGCGTTGACGAATCTCTTCCACTTCTGATCTGGTAGATTCGATCTTCTGATCAACTTGAGAGACTCTTTCCACAAGATTTGGAATTTCTTGATCCATCAATTGTCGAAGTCTTTGCTCCTTCTCATTCAATTGATCTAAAATTCCTCGAATTCGAGCGCTCTCTGCGATCAACTGCTCCAACTGATTTTTTAATCGATTTCGAATTTCCTTGGCGGAAGATAGCTCTTCATTCACTCGATTCAGTTCTCGCTTTAATCTGCGAATCTCTTCTTCGTTTCCGTTGGATCCTCCAGTGGATTCTAACTTACGGCGAACGTCTTGAATTCGCTCTTCCACCAGAGGAATCTGCCGACCTTCTATTTCTTGAATTTCCGATCGAATTTGGTCAGCGCTTCCGGCGCCTTCGATGCGTTCAATTTGTCTTTCCACTTGAGCAACTTCCGAAGCAAGTCGCTGTTTTCTTTCGGTCAAGTTTTCAACTTGTTCCTTAGCCCGTTGAAATGCCTGGCGGGCTCTTCGAATTTCTTCCCTATTTTCTCGGTTTGATCCGTCCCCAGAACCGTCCTCGTCTCCAGATCCATTACGCAATCGATCTAGCTCGGCCTTCGAAGCTTCCATCTCCGCGCGAGCGCTTTGAAGCTGTTGGTCCACAGAATTTAATTCTCTTTGAAGATCATTCTTGCGATCTTTCAACTCTCGCAATTGAGCTTCTGCCTGTTCTGCCTGACGCAGCTGATTCTGAAGCTCACGAACTCGATTCACTAAATTTTCTTTTCTTCCTTCGAGTTGGTTTAGTTGCTGTTGCAACTCTTGTCTTTCTCGGCTCTCTTCCGCGGACTTTCTTTCGAGCGCATCAATCTCCTGCTGAATACGATTCACCTCTCGATTCAACTGTTCGATTCGGTTTTCCGTTTCTTGCAGGTTCTGTCGAAGGGTGGGAATCTCGTTTTCAATTTGGTTCAATCGAGATTGAAGCTCAGGAGCCTTGGCGAGCTCTTGACGAATGCGTTCGGCCTCTTGCTGTAAGTTCAGAAGCTTCTTTTGAAGTTCTTCTTTTCTAGCACGTAGGCCTTCATACTCTTCTGTCTTTTGCCTCAAAGCCTCTTGTTGGTTCTGAAGTCGCTTCGTTGCTTCGGCTAAATTGCCTTCCACCTCGGTTAAACGAGCCTCTCTTTGCTGGAGTTCGTTTTGCACTTGAGGGATCTGAACCTGCCTTAATTCATTTGCATTGCTTTCCCACTCATCCGCTCGGCTCAAGACTTGATCGATTTTTTCTTGTTCTTCCTGAAGTCGATCTAAGCGATTTTTTGCGGCTTCACGTTTTTCGGAGACTTCTCTTAAGCGATCTCTTAGTTCTTGTAGACGAGGTCTTCTTTGGAAAATTTCCGACTGAATACGATCTAAATTTTGATCCAATTCCTGAATACGAAATTGAATTCTTTGCATACGGTCGCGAGCCGCAGGAATTTCTTGAAACTCCAACTGGCTCCGACGACTTTCTAGAGCAGATATCTCAGACAAAATAGAATCGATCCTAGATTGTTCAAGCTCAAGATTCGACTGCAAACGCGAAATCAAAGAAGCCAATCTCTTTACTTCATTTTCTGCCCGTAGAGCAGAAGATCGAGATTGTTCCCGCTCCCTAAAAACACTCTGGTATTCTTGACCTGCCTTTATGGTAGAAATTTCTTGCTGGATGATTGCCACTTCTTGATCAATTTTTGCCAAAGTCTCTCTTTGAGCAGAAATCTTTTGTAAGAAACCCTCTAAGGTAGCTTCCTCTCCCTCTCCGAAATGGGATTTGGCCTGAGCCTTCACTTCCACGAGGCGATTTTCTAATTGCGCCAATTTCGATTCAAATTGTTGAATGGCGCCGGGTAAGGCGGCAAGTTCTGCTTGTGTAGTCAATAGAAGAGATTGTGTTTGAAGGTATTGATTTTCTGCCCGCTTGGCTTCATCGGCTAGTCCAGGAATCGCAAGTTTCGTGGCTTCGATTTCTAAATCAAGAACACGTTTCTTTTGTAACCATTCCAAATAGGTTTTTGAATATTCTTTGCTTTGTTCGATCAGGTCAGGAAGGCCGGTGGCGAAAGCCAAAGAAGAAGAAAGGAAAAAAGATAGAACTAGGAAAGAACGCATAGGGGTTACTCCATCCAAGGGTCAAGGCGGCAGCACCTTGATTGGCTGGTTTCTTATCCTAATGCGGCGCGTTTACAAAGGGGATTCTCAGGGATCTTTTACAATTATGAAGTTTTTTGTCGAAGACGCTTGGGAGAGTAACGAATCTGGGTCACAGGCTGGAGGATCAGTCTAGTCCCAAGAGGAAAACCTGGGGAGTTTCCCATGGGGAGTCCATGCCGGGGGAGTCCATGCCAAGGGAGTCCATGCCGGGGGGATTACGCCGCAGGAGACTGATCATTCCAGGCAACGGCCAGAAATACTGATTCGAGGAGACTGTCCGGCGACGCCTAAGAAGAGTTTAAATTTCTTAAAAAGGTTCGATAGTAAAGTTTGCTGGAGGAATCTCCCACCTCGCCTCTGGCCATTCGCTTCCCTATCAAACAGAACTATCCTTTGTTCAACTGAGGCAAATTAGTTAACAAAGGCAATTATTCTTGACTCCCCCCGCCTGGAAGCGGTAACCCAAGACAAACTGGAGCGAATCTTCTCATGTGGACGTCGATCTCAATTCTATTTCTTTCTGTTTTCGTTTGGGCGCAGCCAAGCACCAACACCGCTTTAGACCTCAAAGGCGCGGTGGAATACGCCCTTGCCCACAGCCCCTCCATCAAGGAGTCCCGGGAAAAGATGGATCAAGCCCGATTCCAAAAATATTCCCTAACCTCAAGCCTATTTCCCAAGATTGACCTCACCGCCAGCCAAACCTACAAGAAAGATGCTGTGGCCAACCGCTCGTCGATTCCTTTTGGGGGCGAGCCCTACAATGCCTACTCTCTTTCCTTGCGCGGCACCCAGCCCCTCTTTGTATACGGAATCTTTTCGGGCCTAAGCCAATCGGAATACGCTAGAGAGATCACCGAAGTGGAGTTGGAAATTAAAGAGCGAGATCTAGTTCGTGCTGTGATCAGCGCTTACTACCGCACCCTAATGAATGATCGGTTGCTAAAGATCTACCAAGAGCAGGAAAAAGTAGTTACCGAGATTCTCGGAACTGCGCAAAGACGGTTGAGTCTTGGCGGAAAGAAGATCGACGTTTTACAAGTTCGCACCCAGTTGGCGCTATTAAAGCCAAAGATCGCGAACGCTAAAAATGAATTGGAATCTTCTGCTGCCGAATTAGCAAACCTCTTAGGAATGGGCGAGAACCTTGAATTGACCCTAAAAGGTGAAATTCCCTCTCTCACCATGGAGCAGATGGGCAAATACCTAGACCTAAAAGTATTTAACCTTCCTGATTTGAAACGAGTCCGCCTACAGAGAGAACAATTGGAAGAAGAAAAGTCCGTGAACCTTGGCAAACACCTTCCCTCTTTAAAATTGGTTGGTGACTATAGCTATAACAACTACACCAAGTCTGATCTTTTTCTTGATGCTTCAAATTCCTGGAGCGCCCAGCTCTTGTTAGAGGTTCCTTTATTTAGTGGATTGTCCTCGTATTTTGATCGACGCGCCTTAAGTTCCAGAGGGGCCCAACTAGAACTGAATGAAGTGGAAGTAAAAAACCGCCTCGTTCTAGAGCAAATCAAAGCCAGAAAAGCACTTGAAACTGCTGAGGCCAGCCTTTCTTCTGCAGAAGAGGCAGCAAAATTGGCGAGAGATTCGTTGAATGAGGCTCGTCGGGAATATCGATTCGGAATTATGGATTTCTTGGGTTTCTTACAAGTAGAAAACACTGACTTCCAGGCGGCTTCTTCCTTATTGCAACTTCGTTACGATGCCATTCGAGCCTACAGCAATTATTTTGCAGCTTCGGGCCAGCAGTTAAATACGCTAGTGAATCTACTAAATGAGGCAGGAACTAAAAAATGAAACTCCTTCTTCTCTTAAGCCTGTCCATCTTCGCCCTCTCTCACTTGCCTGCAGCACAGGCAGAGCTAAAACCCGTGGCAAAATCGAATAAATCGAAAAAGACAGCCCCGAAGCCCGCGGAGACTCCGGATTTAGTGGTTTCCGTGCCTAGCAGTGAAATTGATATCCCCGAAGTGGTGGAAGAAATTTCGCCGCCTGCCACCGTAGAACTAGGGGCTTCATCATATACCCCCGACAATTTTGTCCGCGGATCGTACTCCGCAGGAAACTCATCGTTTGAACAAGGTTCCTTGCCCTTCGTCACCATCAACCGTTTGGGCGAGTTCTCGAACCTATCGGGCTGGTCTGCTCGCTGGAAGGCCGGCGCTTTTGCCTCCGCCCTAGAGAGAACCGTAAACATCCCATCAAGCACCGGAACCCGCGCTGCCACACAATCGTTACAGCTCTTTGGATTGCGCGTGGGCTCTGAACTTCAAAGTCCCTCGCTACTTCGAATGAAACTTTTTGCCGGCGCTGCGTTTCTGCCCACACTTGCCTTAAGCTCGGCTAGTGCAGTGGAAGGCAGCGTAAGTCAGTTTTCTTTGGCCGGTGAATTCGTGGGTGGACTCCAATACCAACCTCCTTTTCTTGATGAGTTTTTCGGATTCCGCAGAGGCGCCTTTGCCCTCTCGGCACACCATGTGACGGGAAAAGTTCAAGACTCAGAATTGAAAAGCACGGGAGTGATGGGAACATTTCGACTGGATTTGTAATCTTTAAGAACGGAGATAGAGAGTATGAAAAAATCTATTGTGTATCTAGGACTAGCAGCAGTGGCACTTGTTTCCTGCGCCAAGGATAAGACCTTGCAGGAATATGAAAGAGAAAAGCTGAACACCAACCTAGCTCTCTACCAGAGCGTTGCAGGATCTTACACTGGCGTAGTAACTGCCAAAGAAGATGAACAAGTGCTAGGGGCCATGGAACTCACCTTACGGGCCGAAACCCAAGTGAACCCAGGAGGAAATGGAGATACGGCTTCAGGAACTCCAATTTTGGTGGGCAATATTCGTTTCTTAGATGAAAACGTAATTCCACTTACGGCCCCCATCGGATATTACGATCCTTCCACCGGCGCCTACTCTGCAGAAATTCGCATCAATAAAACCGGCGATGGTGTAAAAATCGTGAACTTGACGGGAAATCTTGCCAATGGATCGCTTCAAGGAGAAATCGCCACCAGAGATTTCCCTGGATCTGGTGGGAAATTTCAGTTGATCCGAGGCGGAAAAAATATCTATGACCTTTTGAAAGAGGCTCGCCCCGAAAGACCAAATGATTCTAACGGTAGTCGACAAGTTCGTGCCTTTTTGGGAAACACTGATTTCCAACAAGCTGAAGTTCGAAAGGCCGTAAGAATCGTGCTCTTGCAGCCCATCAAGGGAAATGAAGAGGATCTTTTAGATTTGATCGATCCCGTTAAAAAAGTTCAGGTGAGCTTTAACTATAGCCAAACCCTAAACTTATTATTCTCCAATGCAACCTATGACATTCGTCAAGGCACCCTTAACGGTCAACGATCCATTATTCTAAACGGTCAAACCCAAGAAATGACCCTGGATTGCCTGAACCAAGAAGGAAATATGCGTTGTAACCATTTCACCAGCGGATCTGGCCTAAGCGCAAGAACCAATGCCAAAGTGGCTGCTTGGGATTCCAGGGACCCTCCAGACGTGGAAGATCGAAAGGCTGTATCGAAAGCGTTTGTAGGAAAAGGAATGTTTGGCGGAAGAATGCGCACCATGAAGCTATCTGTTACGGAACCCGTGCGCCCTCGATTACAGGAACTCGAAGAACTTTTCGTTCCCAATGCGGATAGAATCGTGAATGCATCCATCAATTTCTCCGAAGGAGTGGATGCCACATTTTCTCTCGCTCGTTGGGATCGCGTGAATGGCATCATTGATGCTAGTTTCTCGAACTCCGGTGGTGGCGGATACACTGCGTATTTGCAATGCCAAAACTTCTTCTTCACAAAGTCGAAGGAAGCATTCTCTTGCCAGTATTGGACCAGCCGCTCTCCCCTAATCCAAATCGATTTTACTCCTCCCTTCACGAGATAAGTCGATGCAATTAGATCTAATCGAAAAGACAAATTCGAAAGAAAATCGAGAAGAGAGTCAGCCATCTCAAGTGGCTGCTCTTTTCTTGGATATCATTCCTATGGCAATGAAGTGCTTAAGAAGAGAGCTTCGCTCCATTCCATCCGCAAATCTGACCATGCCGCAATATCGAATTTTGGCTCAGCTCTACCTAGAACCCGCCAACAACAAGGCGTTGGCAGAAAGCTTAGGAGTCAGCCTGCCGGCGACTTCTCGAATGGTGAAAAGCTTAGTGGGACGAAAGCTAGTGGAAAGCACCCAGAATCTTTTAGATAAACGTGAGGTGCGCTTGCGCTTAACAAAAGCTGGCCAAAGAAAATTAGAGCTAGTCACAGAAGCTCTCCGAGATGGACTCACCCACCAATTTGAACAATTAGATGCTCAATCGTTGGACCAAATTCAATCGGGACTCAAATCCATTCAATCGGTATTGGGTAAAATTACAATCCAACTCGATACGAACCGTCACTAAAGAAAATCAAAAGCCAAAAAAAAGCACCGAAGGGATCGGTGCTTTTCATTCTAAAACTTTCATCACCTTTTTACTTTTGATGCTTCTTTACTCGAAAGAAATTTCGATCTTCTTGCCAGAGCCTTCTCTCATGTGGACGAGGCAAAAAGTAATCGAGCTCTTGGCCATTATCAAACAAAGGCCCAATAAACACCATGGCGCTGTAGATAAGGCTCGTAGCTTCATTGGTGCCTACACTGGCGGGAACATAGAAAATTCTTTCATAGAGTTTCCGCTGGGGATTGTAGATCATGGTCATACGCACTCTTTTGGTGTTCGTGGGATCTTTCCACGGCTCCACTTTCATACCAGTGACAAAGGTGGAAAAATTTCGCTGAAAGAAAGCTGGATTTTTCTCTCCCAATTTCACCGAGATTTTTTTCATCACTTGCTCTTTTATTTGGGCGGATCTTAGATCACCGCCGCCGCCCACAAGAACAACTCCCCCACCCTCACCATAGGCCACTAACGTTCCGTTGGCTCGATCGATGAGGCTTCCGTTTTTCAAACGATACTTCACCATTTGTAACGAAGGGATCGACCGTAAAGAATTGATGTATCGGCTGCGAACTTCAGCATCCAAAAAGCGAGATTTACTGTCGTTCAACAACAACGAAATCATCATGGAATATTCGTAATTGGTGTCTTGGTATCCGGCCGCCAAAAGTGATTCATGTAGAATCAAGGTGCTCAGATCGCCTTGAAGAGAGGCATTTTCATTTACATAAATTCTTTTGTTTCTTGGGTCCGCAAAAGCGGTCAAGCGAGTGGCTCCCAAGGGTTTTTGGAAACGATCGGCCTCTAAAACTTCAACGGAACGAAATTTTGCCAACATTCCAGCGGGCAGAAACTTTTCGTCGGCTAAGTCCCGAAACAGGGCTTCTCGTTTGTCGAGAAAAACTCGACCGCTCGCCCAAGTGGGCAGGGTCACTACGAAGGTCAGAACACCAAGGGATAGGGCAACAAACTTGTGAATCACCACAGGCCTCCTGAATTATGCATTGCATTACTACCACGAGACCCCCTAGGGAGGGAAATCTCATTTCCAGCGCCTGAACTACCAAAAAAACCCTTGGATTTTCAGGGAATTCCAAGGGTTTTCTGCCTCCCATCATTTTAGTGTTTACAAAATGTAAACATTTTGTGAAGCTATGAGTCGAAATCCTAGGTTTTCCATGGAGCCGGAAGCGAACTCAAAGGTAAATCGACCCCATGAACGAACAATCCAATATTTTGCGCTCCTATTATACCAAAAAGAAAAGAGACGGCTCCAGGCAGTCCTTGCGGGCTGTGGCTAGAAAAATGGGGGTCAGTGTGACCCTGCTTTCGCTAGTGATTCAGGGCAAGAGACGGCTCCCCATTCGCATCCTAGACCCCCTTTGCCAATACCTAGACATTGACCAAGTCGATAGAGATAAATTGCTAAAGGAAGTGATTCTACGCGACGGCGGCACGCCACAACACGCCCTAGAACTCGTCACAAAGCCCCAGGAAAAGAAAAAGCCTACCTCATTGCAGTGGGAAACCTTGGCGAAAAAAGACACGGAGTTTTTGGCCGATTGGATGGACATTGCTATTTTTCTCACGTCTAGCTTGCAAGACTCAGAGGGAACTCCTGAATGGGTAAGCAAAAAACTTTTTTTCGAACTAGGTTTGGTGAATCGAAAAATGCGACAGCTCGAAGAAGCTGGATTTTTGGTGAGAACTGGAGAGGTCTTACGACCTGCCAAGAGAAGCCTTCAGATTCGATCTGGAAAAGATTTCACTCCCATTCGTGCCTATCACAAAGCCCATTTAGAAAATGCGGTGCAAACGCTGGAACAAGACACCACCGATCTCGATTTGTTCCATCGCTTTATTACAGGAATGACCGTCACTGTATCGAGAAAATCGGTTGCTCGTTTTAAACAGAAGATTCAAGATTTCTTGTTGGAATTTGCTGAAGAGTGTTCACAAGAGAACGCCGAAGAAGTGTATCAAATGGCCATCCAATTTTTTCCCTTAAGCCAGGTAAAAAAGGACAATCCTGCAAATGTCATTGGCGGCAGAGAAGGAAACTCCTAAAACCTCTCTTCACCGGAAATAGGGGGAATGCTTCACTATTCCTTCATCTTTCCATGACAATTGCTACGTAGACGCCTGACGAATTTGAGTCATTCTTGAATAAATTCAGGCTGTTAAGCTAAAGATATTCGGAAATCCGCCGATCCGACTATGGAAGATGGATAGCCTAAAGCACAAATCAGTTTTAATTCTCGATGACGAAAAAGATCTTTGTGATCTTCTTAAAGAAGAGTTCGAAAGCGCTGGAGCTTCGGTCGTTGTTTGTCGCACGTTAAAAGAGGCCAAAGAGGCAATTTCGAAATCTCTCTTTCACGCAATTTTAAGCGATGTAAATCTTCCTGATGGGAATGGCACTACACTTTTGGATGATCTCAAAAAACTAGCGAAACTCCCGCACGTTTACTTTTTCACGGGAAAATCGGATCTGCATTCAGAATCCGTATTAGAAAAAGGGGCCATGGGGGTATTTTCAAAACCCTGCAAAATTGAACATATTATCGAAGCGATCGGGCTCTCTTTTTTGCCTGAAGACGAACGTATCCGTTTGGGAAGACTCTCCGTGAAACCGCCGCTAACCGTAGAGATCTATTTTGATGGCTTTGAGGATCCCACCACCGGGCGAATGTTAAATATTGGTAAAAGGGGAATGTTTCTAGCAGTGGAATCTCCGCTTCCTTACGTGGGTCAGGCCATATCGTTTAAAGCCACTGTTTCCTACGACGACGGAGTACAAGCTTCTTTTGAAGGAAAAGCCATCTGCAGATGGGTGCGAGTGAAAGAGGTTTCTAAATTTCCCAGAGGCTTTGGCGTAGAGTTTTCTGAACTCTCGAAAAACTCCATTGATCTTCTAAAGCTTGTTTCTGAGCGCGCCCCAGACCCTGAATTACCCGCCGTAGATAGTGCACCTAGAAATTAGTTTTCTTTCGATAGAAAAAATAGGGCCAGCCCTCGAGCTGATCTTGCGAAGTATCTAAGGGCTCTAGCCAGGAAGAAAAAAGCTCTCGATCACTAACCACATATCCACCGGCACAAAGAATGGCTACGATTTTCTCTGTCAAAGAGGCGTATAAATCTTTGTCCCTTGTTCGATCTTTTGTTCCAATATCAATGTGTAAAAGGGCGCAGCTAGATTCTTTACCGACAACGAATTTCGGAAACGTCTTTTGTATTTCTCCTTTTACAAACTGCTGCTTAAGAGGGACGCAATCTTTTGTGGCCTCCATTTCCCAATCGAAAGTCATGATTTCTCTTTGGGGAAAATTTTCTCGTAAGTGATCAAAGGTTCGCCCACTTCCTAGGCCCAACTCTATCACTGTACCGCTGACATTCTCTTCTCTAACTTTTTGTATAGCGCGATTTAAGACGCTCCGCTGGGTTTGCATGCGTCTCACAAGATCATCGAGTCTACTCATTTTTTGCTCATCCCCACTTTCCCTGCCAAAAAAGCTCTCTGATCAACGGGAGAAAGATTTTGAATCATTTTCTTGTTCATCAATTCAAAGTGCGGAATTTCACAAAGATGTTCCGCAATAAACCATACCGGTGAAGGTGTGATCATCCATTGAAGACGATCGAATGGCTTCAACGAAACTGGCTTTGAATACCTGCGTAGGGTTCGCTGCTTACGAAGATTGAAATAGTCATTGGCGTAACTCAATGCCAATTCCCGCATAGAACGATAGATTGCGGGACGAAATCGAAGTCCCGAAAAGTTTGAGATTCCAATTGCCCCCCACCCTCCATGATCACGAAAAATCGCCAACACATGATCGGAATCGGCTTCGGCTTCTAAGTCTAGCAATAGAGGCGGCCTTCCCTGAAAGCGCAAAGCGGCAGCAGCAAAAACAGCACCCTCTAAACAATGGGCGGTGCCCTCTTCTAAAACGGTTTTTGGGGAAAAGGCCGTTCCTGCATGGTGGTAGGGAAGACGATCTAAGAACGATTGTATTTTTACGGGTGTATTTAAGGATCGCAGCAATCGCTCTTGAGATTTCGTAAACGAATGACTTTCCTCTTGGATCCGGGATCGCATTTTTTCCTCCAGAAATCTCATGAATGGCGCAATGATTCACCAATCTCACAAATGGTCGAACAACAATCAGAATACGTGATTCGATTGTATCCAGGAATTTTGAGAAAAAATATCCCGACCCATGAGAAGTTTTTCCTCAGATTTTGAAAAAGGCACGCTTTTAATGGAAATTCACCTTGGCACTACCTTTGCGTAGGAAAACGCAACAGAAAGAGGATTCATCATGAAATACAAAAATTACCTAATTTGGCTACCCCTAGTTTTCACCCTATTGTCCGGCATTTACGCCTGCTCGCATCAACCCACCACTTCAGAGCAAGTGGATGAAGAAGCGAAAAAAGAAGAGTCTGTTGCGATGGGAGGCCCCGTAGCGGCCCGTGGCATGGAAGTGATTCAAAATTCCAAATCGTTGAACGAAGACCAAAAATCCAAGTTGATTGAGCTCTCTCAAAAAATGATGCAAGAAATGGCTGAAATTCGAAAAGAAGAAGGTCAGTTGAAAATGGTTCTTTTCCGAACCTTGGTGGACCCAAAATCCGATGCGAAAAAAATCAATACGATTAAAAGCAAGATCCTCACCTTGGACAGAAAGAAAACAGACAAAATGTTGAGCGCTCTTGACGAAGCTCAGAGCATTTTAGGAAGAAAGTCTCTCGACGATGAAGCCGTGTATCGCGCCTTGATGATGGATCGCTTCGAAAGACAAAACTACTAGAACCCTCGAAGCAAGTTCCCATTTTTGATTAACAGGAAGATCTTTAAAAGAACGGTCTAGGGAAACTCTTTCCTAGGCCGTTACTGTTTTCTGCTTCCATTTCCAGTAGGCATAAATCACACCAGCAATAGCCAAAAAGGAAAAGATCACGATCTTAAAGGTTTTCAAAAAACTTAAGATTTCCTCTCCGTAAAAAGCAATCAATAGAACCTGGGTTGGCACACTGATCAAAACTACAAAGGCATCAACCAATAAAAACTTCCAGGCCGGTAGTTGAAAGGTTCCGCAAAGCAAGTGCCCAGCAAAACGAAGTCCCGGGGTGAAACGAAAAATTCCTACGGCCAAGGCTCCATACTTTTTCGTGAAGTTTTCTATTTTTGTTCGACTATCGTCTTTTAGAAACCTTTTGGCAAATCGAGTATCGAGCGCCTTTGAACCCCAAATGCGGCCAATCAGGTAAATGAGAAAATCAGAGCTGGCCACGGCAAATGTTGCCACTCCTGCTAACACATAAACATTGACTGGATCTCCGGCTCCGGGCGGCGGAGGAAAGAGGTCGGGACGATTTCCCATGAATGCAATAAATCCGGCAGAAAGAAGGGTAACCTCTTCGGGCAACGGCAGTCCAAAAGACGACAAATACATCATTAAGATGACTAATCCATAAATCATCCACGGCTGATAAGCGTACGCGGAAAGCGTTTGAAAGATCGGTTCGCTAGCAAAATCCATCTATGAATTTTTGTCTATTTCCGTCGATTTTCCAACGAAAAAGACTGGCCGACAAAAAGGAGAGGATAGAATTTCAACACTCCATCCTCTCCGGAGATTTCTTCCGCCCTATTTTGCTAAACGAATAGAAGTTCTACGCGGAAACGAGTCCCATTGCAGGAACCGATTTCCTCGCCACCGGCTAAGCCGCCGCAGGGACAATCCTTCAATTTTTTCCACCGCCGTGGAGGCAAATCGGTGGAATGTTTTGTAGGAAAACGAGCAGCTAGAAGACACAACTTCCACTGTACATTCGTAAAGATCTGCTACTTTCTTCATTTGAGCTTTTATTCTTGCATCACTAGGGGCTCGCTCTTGGATGTACTGCAATGAAAGCTGAGCCTTTCGCAAGAGATTTTGATCAGGTTCGAAATCCAAAAATTTCATTTTTTCCATATTTAAACCTCCCATTGAGTGATTGTTTTTTCTTTTCTACGCCACATGGTTCATTTCTGGTCGTGGATTCGATTCACCAATCCATCCTACAAACCGAAAGACTTCACTCTCCTCTTTGCAGGAATGGCAGAACCTTTGAAAACCAGTGGCATCTCGAAAGAGCTTGGCACAAAGATTACATCGCCTTCTTCGATTTTTTTTCGAGCGCAAAGCACTTTTCCCAACGCGTTTCCAAGGGGAATTTCGCATCTTGACCTCCTAATTTTTTGCTTTTCGATTCGTATTACTTAGACACTGCCGAGCTTCTTTTCGATTTTTGTCCCATATCGGGACAATAGGTTACGGCAGGGTTAAGTTTGGTTTTACAGTTTCCAAATTCAGAGGTTGAGTTCTTCGCTGCGGAAATCAACTGATCTGATTTGTGTTCGAGGAAAGGATTTTCCCATTGGGCTATTCCCATAGCGACGATGGAGAATAGTGAAAGTGGATACACTCCACGCAAAACAGTATCTTTCATCATAAGATCGCCTCCTTTCGATGCCTTCGAACTCTCCATTCGAAGATTGAAACTCGGGATTTTATCTCACCCCAAACAGTCCTTGTTTGGTTTTCTACTAAGATAGATTCTTAAAATAATTTGTCAACCCAAAGTGAGTGCGGATTTTTTGTACGTTGAAATCTTTAGGAAATTTTTAAAAAATATTTTTCCGGGACCGGAATTTTCACATTTATTTTGTTGAGAGATGAAAAAATTTTAAGAACTTTTTTCTTGGAACGTGCGCATTCAAATTCTACTGATAACCACTAATTCAAACTATCCGTCGATGCATTTTTAAATTGGATAAATATTTTGTTATATTTACTTGTTCAATTTAAAATCCGAAAATGACAAACGACACACATAGTAAAACCATCGGTTACTTAACTTGGTTCTTTGGATTCTTGGGCGCTCATCGATTTTATTATGGAAGGCAAATCACGGGAGCCATTTGGTTCTGCACCCTGGGCCTATTAGGCATAGGATGGATAATTGATTTCTTTCTTATTCCATCTATGGACCGGTCTGCTGACCGAAAATATACAAATGGCCCCATTAACTATTCTGTTGCTTGGCTGCTCTTAGTTTTTCTTGGAATTTTCGGGGCCCACAGATTCTATCTTGGAAAGTGGATTAGCGGAATTCTCTATTTGTTTACGATAGGACTCTTTGGTGTAGGAATTTTCTTTGACTTTTGGACCTTAAATGAACAAGTGGATGAGATAAATCGAAGCAATATAAGCAAATAAATTCTCAAAACATAATTTGAGTCATTTTTTCTAAAGGCAATTCGTAAATTTTCTTCATGAACAAAACAGAGTAAAAACCTGCGCAGACTTTCACTAATCTGCTACGAATAGGCCAAAAATCCCTTACGAAGATTCTTGTCCTCCCACTGTGCGGGAACTTCATTTTTTCGCTCTTGCGGAATCAACAAAACATTCGCCTGTTGAATTTGAGAAAAATCTTCGACCCAAGAACTAAGTGATTGAGTAGCGCCAATTTTATAGGCCGAGTAATTCAAGGGTTGAAATAGCTTCCACAGCTCATCGGGATGATATCCAAAGCTAGAACAGGTGGCCTTACATACTTCTAGAAGTAAAATGGGCCTATCTCTCGTTATAATAGCAAGGGCTCCCTTTAAGGCTCGCCATTCAGCGCCTTCGATATCCATCTTAATTGCGGAAACTTTTCCAACCTGATCTTTTGCAACAAATTCAGTTAGAGGCATAGCCGAGCACTCAAAACTTTCAATGGAGTTCTCCACTTCTCCCGCGCTAAAGCCACCGCAATTTTTATCGTGCTGATTTCCTAAAGAAAACTTTAGTTGTTCTCTTTGATCCCAAATGGCGATTTGGTTTAGAAAGATATTTTTTGGACTGCCACTTTTTTCAATATTCTTCTGTAATTGAAGAAAATTCTTCGGCACAGGCTCGAAGCTAAAAACCTTTCCCCCTTCGCCTACTTTTTTGGACAACAACAACGAATAAAATCCAACATTTGCGCCAATATCTAGAACTGTGTCTCCTGGTTTTATGAGAGACAGAAACAAACTTGCTTCAATGGGTTCGTATCCACCAAAAAAATAGATTTGCTGTTGAACATGATCGCGAAGGTCACATTGTATGGTCATTCCATTGAATAAATGACGATCAAAAATTCTAGGTTCTTGAATGCGACTCCCAAACTTCTCCACAGCTTGATACAAATATCCAGGAGCTTTTCCAGATTTTGCCCAGGCTACTAATGCCGCACGGGAAAGATGAAACAAAATGGGATTCATTCTATCAGTGTAAAAGAATTGGAAAGGAAAACAACCAACCGATGGCTGGGTTTTTTTGATTGAGTTGACGGCCGCTCATGGCCGCAGCGGCCCCTCTCGTACTTCCTGTATCCGCTCCCCGTGGACGGGGAGCCTAACCGCGGGCCTTCGTGACCGTTATTCGTGCGGGACTCACTCGGGGTACCTGCCCCTCGCCCCTAGCGGGGCACTCCGCTTCGCCTCGTGTGCAATTTTATCCTCCTGATAAAATTGTCGAACCCTGCTAATGGTACTCTGAATTACCGTTCACTCCGACAAGCACAAATAAAAAAACCCCAGCCGGTGGCTGAGGTTTTTTTATTGAGTTGGCGGAGCGTGCGGGACTCGAACCCGCGGCCTTCCGCGTGACAGGCGGACGTTATAACCAACTTAACTAACGCTCCAACAAAATTTTTGCGATCTTACCTAAGATCGTTCCTTAGGAAAAGGGGGTTATTTCGACTTTTTTGAGCCGCCGGCTTTGGCCTTCTTCAACTTCGCTTTTTTCTTCGCTTGGTTGCGGCGCAACTTCATCTTAATCGTAGTCTTTTTTCTGCCTCTACCCATTTTAAAAAACCCTTTCCTTTTGGAATATGTTTAGGAATTACAGGAACTTTTCTTAGACTTCAACAGAAATTCCCACTTCCGTCGAAGAAAGATCAAAATCATCTTTCGGCCAAGACCCCTCCCCCAACGAAACAATCAGTTGGCGGAGGTTCCTTTTCGAAGAATCCCACTACCTTTTCTTTTGGCTAGGGATCTTTACCCGGCGGAACACTCGCTGCGAGTATTCATTTTTGGGGCTCACTCGATCTTTTTTGGGTGGCGTCAAATCGTAAGAACGATAGGTCGTTTCCAAAAGTAGATCTTCATTCACCATCTCAAGAACCACTAACTCTTCCACCGTCTGGTTGGAGTAATACAAGGTTCTATAGGTTTCTAAAGAAGTACCTTTTTCTTTAGAATTCCAACGATGACGCTCAAACCCCGTATATTGGTTCGATCCAATCGTACGATTCTTTCCGTCGGGCACAATGGTGGTAATGGAATCTTGAGAATCGATTCCCGCTCGCACTTTTAGCCATTTGCACTCCCCTTGCTGAATCTGCAAGTGCTCTTCCGAGTCGGACTTCCAGTTTCCAGAGAAGTTCAAGCAAACTAAGGGGTAAGGATCTTCATCCCCAAAGGTTTTTGGGGCCGCTTGGGCAACACCAGCCGCCAAGCTCAGGCTTAGCAACCAAATCCACATCAAAGTTCTCATAAATCCACTCCCTCCAAACGAGGCAAAGGGTCTTTTTTCCCATCTACCATCGCTCCCCCCTTACGCAGACGATTTCCCATTTCTTCTAACTTCACCGAAGGGTTAAAGGCATAGCCGTCCCTTTCGTTGAGAATGTAAATCGGTCTACGGAAATCTGGTTCAATGAGTTTACGAAGTCGGCTAATGGACGTGTAAACCTTGGAATCGTGAATAAGAGGGTTGTAGTTTTCTCTCCAAATCTTGTCCACCAGGTCTTCTTTGGTAAAAACTTTTCCAGGCTGCGAGGCCAGTAAGTAGAGAATTTCCAACAATACAAATCTGCGCTCAAAGTGAACTTCCCCAAGAGTGGACTCGATGATCACTTTTCGTTCACGATCGATCATGAGGATATTTTGATCCCCCTTCACAATAGAGTTGGAAACGCGATCCAGCGTCTTTTTCAGGGCGTTCAGCTCTAAATCGGAAACGGCATCGGAAACCAAGTCGAAAAAGATTTTCGCTCTGTCTTCATTGCCAAGCTCTAGATAGGTGCAGCCTAATCCCAAAAGAACGTAATAGTAGGCAATCCAAGCTCGATTCGATCGAAGAACAGCATGAGCCTTCCAGTAACAATCGAGGGCTTTGCTATAATCTTTTAGGTGCCGGTAGCAATGCCCCTGCAAGATCAAAATTACGACCTCAACGGAATACAATTGCGCGTATTCCTGGGCCTTTTCACCATGAGTGAGCTCAGAAATTTCTGCCAAAAGGGCATTGGTTTGAGCCAAAGCCTCTTCATATCGCTTAGCATCTTTTTCCATCACCGCTAGGCTGTAACGAATCACAAAACTATCGCGCACGAGATCTTCTTTTTCCTTAGCCGAGAGAGAAGCATCTTGAAGAACTTCATCACAAGCGGACTTGGCCGAAAGGTAATACTTCAAAGCTTCTTCGCGGTCTTTTCGATAATCCGCAGACAAACCGCGGATATACTGAAGTTTTGGGAAGTAGCGTTTGTAGCCATCCAAAGAAGAACCTACTTGCAGCACTTCGCGGATCAACGAGTCGTGTTTGTCGAAATCGAGTCGTTCGGCGTGAATTCTTAATAGGCTAGTAATGGAACGAAAGTAGTTATCGTAGAGGTGAAACTGCAAAGCTTCGGTCTTTACCTTCTCGAAGCAATCCACCGCGTTTGGAAAATCGCATTTTTCCAAATACAACTGCCCCAATTCAAATAGGGCATGATTTCGGAAAATGAGATCGTCGGCATTTTCCGCGCTCACTTTCGAATATATTTTTTTAAGGCCGGAGCCTTCTAAACGTCTGTCCAACGCATCCCCCCTTCGGATCGGTTGGTAAATCTCTTTTCCGCAAAGACCACCTTTTGCAAAAAAGTGTTCCTGAAGGAGAACCGTGGGAAACGGTTTTCCAACCCCGAGTAACTAAGTGGGTACCATATCGCAACTTTAGGCTTCCGAGACAAGCACGGCATGCACACCATCGCGAGGGACAGTCCCCGAGGCTGTATTTGTAGGGTGGAAAACATAATCCCGTTTTCCCCCTCCAGGAACCCCCGCAATATAGCAGCCTTTCAAACCCTGACAAAGAATTTCTCCGGATTCTTTGCTTTTTTACGCAACGCAAAGAAGCAAACACAAAAGAGAAGAAATTCTTTTACAGTTTCGTCCATTTTTGAGGCTAAAAGTGCACGCAATCCCTAGAAAATTAATAAGGAATTTCCCTTTTTGCAGAACATTTCGCGAAAGATTCAGCACCACATTCTGCGAAAGTTTCAAAGGCCATTATCTGACTAAGCGCCCCAAGAAGCCCGTCCGTGGCCAAAAAAGCGGCAAGATTCGATGATGATGTGGGGGGAGAAAAATATAAACTTATTTTATTTTTATTTTCTGGCTATATCTCGAATTACACACATGAATAGATCCTCGCCAAAGCTCACTCTGGTTCATTTTCCAACAGGAACCTTTTCCAAAAAAACGCTTCTCCCAATTCGAATTACGATCAGAAAACTTTTCTCTATGGTGGAGAAGTCTCACTATTTTCTTATCTCGCTTTTCTTACGGTTGCGGGCATGTGGCCATGTGTTAGACTTCGTGTATGGCGAATAAAATACTGCTAGCCGACGACAGCCCCACCATTGCAAAAATTCTCGGAATGGCTCTGCAATCGGAAAACTATCAAATCCGATCCGTGCTAACGGCCGAAGATGCAGAAAAAGAATTGCGGGCCAATCCCCCTGATTTCTTTTTGGTAGACCTTACCCTGCCCGGGAAAAACGGCTATGAATTCGCAAACCTGATTCGTGGCGATTCCAAGTTAAAGCAGGTGAAAATCGTTCTTCTCTCGAGTGCCTTTGACCCGGCCGATGAGGCCGAAGTGGAAAAATGTGGCGCCGATGGCGTAATTGCTAAGCCCTTTGACCCCTCTGACCTGAGAGAAAAGCTGAGAAACCTAGCCAACACGCCCATCAAATTTCCCAAGGGAAGCCGCGTAGAAGGGGCCATTTCGGGCACCAATATTTCTGCTCCCTCTTCCTCTGAGCATTTGGCCACATCACCCTCTTTTCCAACCGTTCAAATTGATCCTTTGGAACTGCAGCTCTCTCACACTCGTCCCACCATGCCGGCCGCCGACCCCGATGCCATTCTTTCGAGCGCACTTTCGGGACTCGCCTCCCCCGACGAAGGCCAAAGCGCCTCTTCGACCCCATCCGTGGAAGGGCTAGATCTACTAGGTCAACAACTAGGAAGTCAGCCGGAATCCTCATTTGAATCACCCGACTCGCTCTTGGGAGCTGGCTTTTCCCCTTCCTCCGGTGGACCTGAAAGCCTTTCGTTTTCTTCGGAAGGGAGCCCACCCCCGGTTTCCCCCGAATTACAAAGCGCGAATATCGATGCCTTGCTTTCGGCGGGCTTGCCGCCCGAAGCTGAAGGAGGCGAAGATCGCCAACCCACCCTACAATTAGATTTGGGAAGCAGTTTGGCTGGCTTAACTCAAGAGGCTGCGGTTCTGGATCTTTCTGAGTCTTTTCAAGGCGGCAGCGAAACCCCCATCTCTCCACCGCCAAAAATTTCTGTGGCCGGAACTCCAGCGAAAAAGTTAGAGGAACCCAACTTAAGCCCCAATGCTCAGGCTCTTGCGGCTTTTTTTGAAGCGGAAATCGACGCGAAAGCTCCGGGCCTTCCTTCGTCTCCCTCTTCAATAGGTTCGGCCCCCGGCAGTGTTCCTCCTGCTGCGCCCATTCCCGGAGCCAAACCGAAAGGTCTTCCGGCGGCGCCACCCTCATCATCTGCACCAAATTTAATGAATCCAAATACGGCTACTCCGGCGAGCCCCTTGGCAGGTTTAGAATCTGGAGACTCCTTTGACGCCAGCTTGGGCAGCATTGAGTGGGGAGAAAGCCCGAAAAACTTAAACGCTTGGAGCAGCAGCAGTGTGAGTCCTCCCAAAAAGGCTCCGCCCTCGTCGAAACCAGCTCCACTCGAAACCCCCATGATGGGCTCTGTTTCGAAATTGGAAGGCCTGTCTACTCCTCCTCCATCCACCATGGATTTCCAACGGTCGGAACGCAAACCAAGTGCACAGCCCATTGGCTCCGGCGCCGTTCATGGGGACAGCAGCTTTTTGTTTGATACGGGCGGATCAAACTTTCGTTTTGCGGAAGACTACATCCACCGAATCACCAAATCGTTCACGGGCTCTCCAGACGAGATGGTCTTAGGAAAAGATCCCTCGCCTCCAAAACCCAACGCGATTTTTCCACGATCTAGCACCGACAGCGCCCCTCCTGCGCAAACTAGATCTGAGCTCCCACCCGTCCAACCAGGTTCTGGCCGAGGCGCCTGGACTCCGGAAGAAGAACAAAGAATCGAGCAGTTAGTAAAAGAGGAAGTTCAAATGGTGGTGCGAGAAATCGCAGAACGCGTGGCTTGGGAAGTCATTCCTGAGCTGGCAGAAAACATCATTCGAAAAGAGCTCGATAAAGTGCTTAAAGAGATGGAAGAATAAGGCGAACGCTTACGTCTTCACTGGCCAAAACCTTTTCGCCATTTTCTCCGCTTACCAAAAGTTCTCCGGTGGGCAAAAGCTTCAAGGGACGAATTTCCTCCCCCGACTCCATTCGTAATAGCGTGTGGGAAAGCCGAGCGCGCTTCTCCCAATCCGTCAAAATGGTTTTCACTCTTTGGTGACGCTGCAGCTCTTGGGAAAACTTTTCTAACAATCGAAGGGCAAATTCTTGGGCACCTGGAGGCGAAGAAAATTCCTTCCACGCAATGGAAGTTTCCGGCAGCGGCGCCTCCACCAAGTTCACGCCTAACCCCATCACCACGGTGGCCCGCTCTGAATTTTGGCGCACTTGGGTGAGCATACCTGCAAGCTTTTTTCCTTGAAAATACAAATCGTTAGGCCATTTTAGTTGAAGTTCTTTCTCAGGCAACACTTCTGCGCAAACACGATGCAAAGCGAGCCCCAGGAGAAAGGTTAATAAACTAATGGGAGCCGATTGAGGCAAAACCATGCCCATACTAAGAGCCAAATTTCCAGGAGCGAAAATCCAACTCCTTCCCCGTCGACCGTAGCCTCCACTTTGCTTTTTGGCCATCACAGCAAGCCCGTGAATATCTTCGGATTCGGATCGGGAAAACAAATGGGCGTTAGTGGATGGGGTCTCTTCTAAAACCAATAGACGAAAGGGAGTGGCCGGAAAAATCATTGAAACTCAAACAAGAGCGAAAGGTCCACGGCCTTTACGGAATGGGTTAAGGCGCCGATACTGACCGCATCCACCCCGGTATGGGCATAGTCCAAAAGGTTGTCTAAATGAATGCCCCCGGAAGCTTCTAAAAAAAGACCGGCCTGCTTCTCCCGCAATTTTGGGACTAACTCTTTCAATTGAGCGGGTCGGAAATTGTCTAACAAAAGTCGTTTCACTCCACAGTGAAGAGCCTCTAAGGCCTCTTCCCAAGAAGTGACTTCCACTTCCACCGGAACATCTTCGGGGATTTTTCCCTGAAGATTGGCCATGGCCAAAGTGATGGAGCCCGAGGCACGAATGTGATTCTCTTTTAACAAAACACCATCGTCGAGACGATGCCGATGGTTGTGCAATCCACCGTCACGAACCGCTTTTTTCTCCCAAAAGCGGAGTCCCGGCTGGGTTTTACGGGTATCCAGCACCTTTAAACTCGAACCGCCCAATGCCTTTTGATAGGTTCTCGCAAGGGTAGCCACGCCGGAGGTGTGCTGTAAAAAATTGAGAAGGGTTCGCTCCACGGTCAACAAATCTCGGGCACGTCCCTCTAAGAGCAATAAGGTTTGCCCCTTGGAAACTTCCGATCCGTCGTCTATGCCATCGGTTAGGGAATAACGAATGTCTCCCCCGAAAACTTCCAACACCATTTCCACCAACGGCAAACCCGATAATACAAGATCTTGCTTGGCCACCAATTTCGCTTTGGCGCGAACCTCAGGCGGAACGGCCAAGGCCGTCAGATCGCCTTTTCCAATGTCCTCTTCCAAAGCCAAACGAATCAATGTTCTTGTTGCGGTGTGCTCTCCCATAGGGGGCGATCTTAGTCCTGCTAAGTGAGGGAATCAACTCAAACTGGCCTAATGCCTGTTGTCGGGATAAAGTTTTTGTGGAGATTTCTTAGGAAATCTCACGCCTTATGGCCGATGGTGTTATTCCTAGAAAAGAGTTACGAATCGAATAGCCAAAAAGAGAAGAAAAACTTTGGATTACCAGTAGTTTGAATTTTGAACCAAAGACAAAAACAACAGGCATTAGGCCAGCTTATGAAAAGAAACAAAGTCATCTGCGTCATCTCCTGGCGCAAACCAAACGACCCCCAGCGGAAGTTCCTTTTGCTGAAAACCACCGAAGAGCGTGACGCCTTTTGGCAGCCGGTGGTGGGGGGCGTGGACGCGGGAGAATCTTTTGCCGAGGCAGCCCTTCGTGAGGCCCAGGAGGAAACGGGTTTATCCTTTCACAGTCACCCTCTGCCTCTAGGACTCCAATACGAAGCACAGGATAGACGAGGAAATGCTACCTTCGAGCAGTGTTTTCATTTGTCTTTGGTGTCTAGCTCTAAGGAGCCTCCTGTTCCCAAACTGGACGGAAAAGAGCACCAAACTTACGGTTGGTTTTCGTTGGAAGAAGCCTTGGAGAAATTGCGTTTCCCCCTGAATGCCAAGGCTGTGACTCTGGCCGCCCAGCCGCCACTTTTTTTAAGCAAACGAGGAATTTTTTTTCAAGAAGGAGAAGAGATCACCCATCAACGAACAGTGGCGCTCTTTCATCGATCGTTAAAATATGAGAACCAAAGGCTTTGGGTGAAATGTGGAGAAGAAAGTTTAGAGGTTATCGCCGAAGACCAATTTCGCTTTGCCGAAGCCTTTGATCGCACGAAGGGAAAGTTACGTTTTCTCGACGGCAAAGAAGAAGTTTTAAACCCTTCCTCGGTGATTCAGCGCCCTGACCATTCGTTTCTCTGTCAGCGATCCGATGGAGAGTGGGCCGTATTTTTGTCGCCCGTGCATTATGAGTTCACAAAACTCGTGCGAGAAGAATCAGGAAAGTATGTCTTTGATTTTCTCGGGAAGGTCTACCCTATCCGCATTTCTTCGGATGGCAAAGGGATGAATCGTTAACCCTTGGCGCAGGAAAATTCTTTCAAAGGGCGTGGGCGGAATGAGATCCCAAATCTTTTGCCCTTCTTCTTTCGACATTTGATGAAATCCTTTGGCCTCTTTTAGTAAAACTCCGATGGCTTCAGCATATTCGGCATGATCCGTCTTAATCATGACTTCGGACCCTTCCGACAATAAGGCAGCCAGCGTTTGCAAAAATTCAGGCTGCAGTATTCTCCATTTTTGGTGAGCAGATTTTGACCAAGGATCGGGAAATAAAATCCAAATGCGATTCACCTCTCCAGGAGCAATGATTTTCGGCAAACGCGCCATATTGGCTCGCAAAAAACAGACGTTGTTCAGTTGTTGGTCTTTGGCTTTTTTTCCCGCCTTGAAGCATTGCTTGAACTTCCATTCAATGCCGAGATGTCCGGCTGAGGGGTTCGTGCGAGCCAAATGATTGGACGTTTCTCCGTGATAGGCACCTAACTCTAAATTCAGAAAAGCGCTTTGAGGGAGTCCAAAGTATTCCCGCCACTTGCCTCGATACTCTTCCGTTTGTTGATCTGCCAATAAGGTATTTCCCCCCTGCTCTCGAAAGAGTTGGATTTTTTCGCGGTAGGGGTTTCTAGACTCGCGATAGGGCTGAAAATTGGCCACGGGATATTCTTTGCTCATGGGCCCTTAGGTGTAAGGAAGAAAGCGATTCTTTGCAAGAAAGAGAACCGGATTCACAGAAAAAATAGATTGAACCGCAATTCGGGCGAGCCTTCGGGCAACCGGCGTCCAATTCCCGGCTCCTTGCTCCTAGCTTCTGGCCTATGGCTTTAGGGCTTACCCACGCAGGTAATGGAAGAAAAGGTTTCCGTTCGAAGCTCTTTGCCCACCTTGGCCACAGAAGGAGTAAAACTTCCGCTGCTTTTTTTGAGCAGAGCGATTTTTTGCCCGAGGGTGTGAACCCTTCTGGTATTCATTTTTAAGGCAGATCGTGATCGATAGCGACCGGCGGGGGCCTTGGCATATTCACACAGATCAGAGGCCCGTCTCTTTAAAAGGGCAAACTGTTCGCCCACCTCTAGATTTACTTCCACATGGGATAAGGCCAAAAACGGATGGGTTTGAAAGGTAGGCTTAATCTCTTTTTCGTTGGGATTGGTGGCCTCAGCCGAAAAGCTGAATAACAGTGAAAGTAGCAAAGCGATCATAAAATCCCCCTACTCTTCCAGCCTATCAGAAGCTTGGCCGGAGGCAAAAAAAAAGGGCAACCCATAAGGGCTGCCCTTTCTCGTTTCCGGTAGGAAAGAATTACATCATTCCATCCATGCCCATTCCGGGACCGCCGGCAGGCATTGCAGGAGCTTCTTTCTTAGGCTTTTCAGCAATCATCGCTTCGGTGGTGAGCAAGAGAGCGCTCACGGAAGCGGCGTTTTGAAGAGCAGATCGAACCACTTTTACAGGATCGATTACACCAGCTTTTACCAAGTCGGTGTACTCTTCAGAAGCAGCGTTGTAGCCCCAGGTAGCTTCGTTTTTCGACAAGATTTTGTCTACTACTACAGAGGGTTCTTCACCGGCGTTGAAAGCGATCTGACGAACAGGAGCCTGGCAAGCGCGACGGATGATGTCTACACCTGCTTGGCGATCTTCGTTGATCTCTTTTACGCTAGCTAGCACTGTGGAAGCGCGAAGGAGAGCGATACCACCGCCAGGAACGATGCCTTCTTCTACCGCAGCGCGGGTAGCATTCAAGGCGTCTTCTACGCGTTGTTTCTTCTCTTTCATTTCTACTTCCGTAGCAGCACCTACGTGAATTACAGCCACACCGCCGGCCAATTTAGCCAAACGCTCTTGGAGTTTTTCACGATCGTAATCAGAGGTGGTTTCTTCGATCTGAGCTTTGATGGCTTTTACGCGAGCGTCGATATCGGTTTTCTTACCAGCACCGTCAACGATGGTGGTGTTGTCTTTATCTACGGTTACGCGTTTTGCACGGCCAAGATCAGCGATCTTCACGTTCTCAAGCTTGTTGCCGAGATCTTCAGAGATCACGCGGCCACCGGTGAGGATAGCGATGTCTTGCAACATTTCTTTTCTGCGATCGCCAAAGCCAGGAGCTTTAACAGCGCAAACATGCAAGGTGCCACGGAGTTTGTTCACCACGAGGGTGGCCAAAGCTTCGCCTTCTACTTCTTCAGCGATGATCAAGAGAGGTTTGTTCAATTGAACAACTTGCTCGAGAACAGGCAAAAGATCTTTCATGGAAGAGATTTTCTTATCGTAGATAAGAACCATAGCATCGTCGAGGATGGCTTCCATGCGCTCTTGGTTGGTGATGAAGTAAGGAGACTGGTAACCACGGTCGAATTGCATACCTTCCACTACGTCTAGGATAGTTTCAGCGGTTTTGCTTTCTTCGATGGTGATAACACCTTCTTTGCCCACTTTGCTCATGGCTTCAGCGAGTTTTTTTCCGATTTCGGTATCGCCGTTAGCAGAGATGGTTCCCACTTGTTCGATTTCGCTATCGCCTTTGATGGCTTTGCTTTGCTTTTTCAACTCTTCTACGAGCTTGCTAACAGCGGTATCGATTCCGCGCTTCAAGTCCATAGGATTGTATCCAGCAGCAACCATTTTCGCACCTTCACGGTAGATGGCTTGAGCCAATACAGTGGCGGTGGTGGTTCCGTCACCGGCATCGTCATTGGTTTTGGAAGCAACTTCCTTCACCATTTGCGCGCCCATGTTTTCGAAACGATCAGAGAGTTCGGTTTCTTTCGCTACAGTCACACCGTCTTTGGTTACCATAGGAGCGCCGAAGCTTTTTTCGATCACTACGTTGCGACCTTTTGGGCCCAAGGTAACTTTCACAGCATCAGCGAGAGTGTTTACGCCAGTCAAAATGGCGTTACGAGCAGATTCAGAAAAACGAAAATCCTTAGCAGACATGTTTAACTCCTTCGTTGAAAAAAATTATTGAATGATGCCGAGAACTTCTTCTTCACGAATAATGAGAAGTTCTTCGCCGTTGATTTTCACTTCATTGCCCGAATATTTTCCGAACAAGATTTTGTCGCCTTTTTTCACAGTGAGGGGCGAAAGTTTGCCTTCGTCACTGATGCGGCCGTTACCAGCTGCGATTACTTCACCTTGTGCAGGCTTTTCTTTCGCAGAGTCGGGAACAATAATGCCCCCTTTGGTTTTTTCTTCTTCGGCCAAACGCTTTACCAAAAGACGATCGTATAAAGGCGTAACTTGCATGAGTCTCCTCCAAAAATTTGCTTCCGTACCTACGGAAGCGTTGTTTACCAAAACTACTGAATCCCCCTGGAAAAAGCGGGGCTTCAAGCCTCGATTGCTGAACGGTCTAGATGGTATACCCATCTCCACGCCGCACAGCAAGCCGCAATTGTTCCTTGGGAACAGCCATAAATTGGTTTCGAGTGGCAAACTGTCAAGGACGGGTCTGAACTTTTTTTCGTGCCTTACAAAAAAATGGGCACTTCTCCTCGGGAAAGCAATACCAGTGCGTAGGGAGGAAACGATTCAATTGCAGAAAATCACAGGGAAATTTTTATTTTGACGCACCCTTAAGCAACTCTTCCCTGGCGGTATTGAGTTGCTCTGCCCTTCTTCGGGCTTGCTCCACGTAGCGTCCACCCAAATGGGCCACTCGATCGGGATGATACCTTTTGATCCAATGCTTAAACGCTCTTTGAATGGTCTCACGACTGGCATCGGCAGAGATTCCCAGAATCTCGTGGGGTTTGCCCCGGAAGTTCGGCACACGAAACTCTTGCTTTTGTTGAGTATTGATAGGGGCGGTTTTCTCTTCTGGATCGTGAGGATCGGGGCGATGTTCTAATAGGATTTTTTTATCGACCTGATCTTCTACGGCCTGCTTTCTTTGAATCTCTTCCTTTTTCTTTTTCTCTGCCCAAAGGTCATCACGAAACTGGCTTTCTCTTTTTCTCGCCATCATTAAAAGAAAAAAAAGGACTCCGCCCAAAATGACGGCACCATCTATCCACAAAAAGAGCTCGATTTTGCTCATACGATACTAAAGGCTATCGTAGAGACCGGCTTCTTTCTAGACAAAGCGAGAACATTTTTCGAACACCGTGATTCATTTTCGGTAGTCCTGTGTGCAGTTATTTGGAAATGCTGCTCCACTTTTTGCAAGGGTCCAGCAAATGGATTCTGGAACCGACATTCTTCAAGCCATGTTACTAGGAAAGATGGAGGGGCTTCATCCTGAAACTCTTTTCTTATTTTCAAAAACTGGCCTCATCCACCTGTTCTCTGCCTCTGGATTTCACATGGCGTCGGCCCACTTTTTGGCAAAACTTCTCTTATCTCCCATCCGATATTTTCCGAAGTTCACTCACCATTCCATTCGTTTTCTCTTTCCCGCTTTCTTTCTTTTTGGATTCGCCACTCTCACGGATTTTAGTTCGCCCTTAGTGAGAGCGTTAAGTTTTGCCCTACTTCTACAACTCTCCTATTTTTTGGAATCGCCCCTGTCTACCTGGAGATGCTTTTGGTTTTCCTGTGGAATCTCTCTGCTTTTTGGAAATAGCTCGCTCTTATCGTATGCACTGTCCGTGGCGGGAACGGCGGGACTTCTCCTGAGTCCCAGAAAAAATCTACTTTGGCTTACCTTGAGTCCTTGGCTATTTACCGCTCCTTTGGTGATTTTTGTGTTTCATCAGTTTTCCCTACTGGCTCCTCTGTGGAATCTTACTTTTGGACTTCTGTGGAGTTTTACGCTTCTTCCTTTAGCCATTGTGAGTCTCTTTTTGCAGCAAATGAACATTCCTACCGAATTCCTGGATCAATGGAATTCTCATTTCATGGAAATTACTGTGGTCTTCCTTCAAAACCTTTCCCAAAAATTAGACGTTAGCTTTTGGATTCAGCCCTGGCACTTTGCCTATGCCTTTCTTTTTGGAACGTTCCTTTTCCGAGGGAAACGATGGCCCCTTCTCTGTTTATTCGCCTTATTCTTAGCGAGAGAAAATCTGCATTTTATTATTTTAGATGTGGGCCAAGGAGACGCAATTCTTTTAAAGACCCAAAGGGGCGAGACCCTTCTTGTGGATTGCGGAAATGGTTCTGACCGATTTAGCTTGGGAGCAAAAGCCGTGGAAAGGGCGGGAATTGGAAAAATTGACCATCTTTTTCTCTCGCACCTAGATCAAGATCACGTTGGCGGATTGCCGTTATTAGTGATGAAACATTCGTTTTCACAGGTTTGGGTAAGAAGGGAATTTCTCGACGATCCAAATTGGAGAAAGCTGGAACCTTTCCTTGCTCACATTCCCGTAAAATTTTACGAAACCGATTCCATCGAGGGCGTAGAATGTTTTCTTCCTAGCCCCAGGAACAAAAATGAATCGTCCCCAATCTGTGAAGTACGATTAGAGGAAGATTCTTCCTTTTGGATTACAGGAGACGCTGGCGCCCCTGCGGAAGAGGAATTTTTGCTTTCAGACTTCCCCCGCAGAAATTCAAGCAATCGCTATTTAAAGTTGGGACATCATGGCAGTCGCCATTCTTCTACCTTTGGATTTTTGGGAAGTATAAATCCTCAATGGGCCTTCGTTTCGGCTGCAAAAATGAATCGTTACGGACACCCTCACCCATCGGTGATAGAACGACTCAAAAGATTAGGAATCTCTACTTTAGAAACGGCAAAATGGGGAAGCATCTATGGATTTAGATTTGGTTGGATTGGAAACGAACGCTTCACACAGCTAAGGCGCTATACTTTAAATCTCCACTAAAAGTCAGATTTACTATTTTGGTTTAGATTCTGAAGAGAGCATTCTGCCGCTGGCAGGTCCAGCGATTGGAACGGACTTTTGTTCCTCACGAAAATACGGAATTCCCGCACTGGCCAAACGCTGCATCGCTGGCTGAACTTCGACACTCCAATTAGCTAAATCGTCTCGTCCTGCCACCGTGCGCATGGCCTCGTAGGATTGACGAATGAGCCGCTCCTCATACAGCCCGCTAGCTACGATTTTTTTTGATGCGTTTTCCAAAGACTGCACCGCTTGAACTCGCAAGAGGATAGGATTTCCGTCGTCTAAGGTAATCGATTGGAGAGTACGAAAGAATTCTGATTCGTAACGAGTCACAGGCACCACTTCATTCATGCTTTTCACGGCCTGAGTAAGGGCCAGAATGTCTTGGGCGCTGGAAACAGTTCTTCCGAGCAATTCTTTTTCTTGCTCGTTCACTTCTGGAGCCATAGATTCTTCCACTTTTTCATTTCTTCTGAGTTCGGCTTGACCGAATGCCTGCAGCAAATCTTCTTTCAATAAAATATCTTCAGAGGGATCTTTTAAAATCTTCAGAGCTACCTGTGCAACGTCGGATCGGTGCAGTTGATACTTCACCAAACACGCGCCCAATTCTAAACGATGGTCAGGATCCGTGTTGAGAGATTTGAGTTTTTGAAGGGAGCCACTGACGTCGGCGAGACAAGTTTTATCGTTTTCTGCCGCTCTCAAGTCTAGGGGCGTGATCAGGAAAACGCTGGCAGCCAAACTATAATGAAACCACGCCTTGAATTGCATAGGAATCGATCCCCTTCCCTCTCGTAAAACTTGGGAAATGAGTTGCAATTTCAATACCTTAAGAAGCAGCCTCCTAACTGCCTGAAATTCCTATTCTCCCTTTGGAGACAGGTGCGAGAAATTCTGAAGATTTCTTGTGCATCGAAAAGAACTTAAACAGAACAATTTGCCGCTACATTCGAGTTCTTATCAAAGGTTCTTCGAAAAATGGACGATGACACTTTAGAAGTCCTAATCCGAATTCAATTTGGTTACCAGGGGGAAAAGTGAAGTACATCATCCTTTGCATTACAGCCATCTCGATCTCAGCTTCGGCCTTTGCTGCGGATTCTAACTTAAGAGCCGAAGCTGCGAAGGCCCGCTTGGAGGCGAGGCAGGCCAAGCAGGCCGAAAGAGCCGAAAAAAGAGAGGCCCGTCAAACCGAACGTGAAGAAATGAGAAAAGAGAGACAGGCGGAAAGACAAGCGAACTGGGAAGAGAAAAAAGCGGAAAAACTTGAGAACCGACAAGCAAGGATAGAAGAGAGACAAGCCAAACGTGAGGCGAGAGTAGCTGAGAGACAAGCCAAACGTGAGGCGAGAGTAGCTGAGAGACAAGCGAACCGAGAGGCTCGGAGGGCCGAGAGAAATCCTGCTAGCCGGAAGAGATGATTCAATAGAGCAGAGAAGCTCTCGGAATTCGCCCTTAGCGAAATTCGAATTCAAAAAACCAGGCCTAAGTGGGCCTGGTTTTTTTTATAGAGAAATAAATCTCAGCATGAAGTCGAAATCAAACGGGCGCTGCTGAAACTGAAACAATTCTTCATAAGGAAGAGAAGCCAAAGCAAATCCCAAGAGGATCAAAAAAATTACCACAGCTACAAAAATCAAAAGATAGGGCGCGAACACTGAAGCCAAAGCCCTTCTTGTACTCACTTGATATCGCTCGCGAATCCCAATCACCAACAACACTAAGTGAACAAAATAGGCGAGAAAACCTCCGAAAAAGGGAACTACTAAGAACCACTGACTAGTGAAAGCCACGGCCTGAATTTTCATAACTCCTAAAAAGGTCACAGGTTCTCGGGCGTTGGGATCGTCTTCAATCAGAAGCCTGCAAAACAAAAAAAGACTCAAGGTACCTAACAGGATTCGAACCAAAACAAAAAATGGATCTAGAATTAAAATTCCCGCAGACCAGAGAAAGCTTTGGCTATCCATGGAAAGGAGTCGAAAACCCTCTTCAGAAACCATTAGCCGCTGTATCCATCTTTCAAAAAGTCGGGTGAGAAAGAGGGAATTCATGGTTTCAATGCCAAAGGCAAAGGCCGAAGCCAACCATGAACTAACCAAACCAAAGCTGATGGCTTCACTCAGGCGAAAACCGGAATAGTCTTCTCGAAAAAAGTGCGAAGGCGAAAACAGGCACTTACCCAACCACGAAAAATACTGACGAATAGGGTTAGTGCTGGTGCCCGTGGTGGGGGTCGGTTCCATGGGAATGATCGTGTCCATCCTGTTCCTCTTCTTTCACCCCTTCCGGGACTACGGTTTTATTATTCGCTTCGTAAAAGTCAGATTTTCGAATGGGCATCCATTTCAAAAACGCTTCACTCATAGAACTAAGTTCCTTCGGAGTGGGTCCTTCGGTGAGTGCGGACTTTCTTCCTACGACTAAAAAGCTACGCTTTTCCTGAAACCCTTTTCCTTGAATTTCCACCACAAGGTCCGCAGGCTGCGATCGAAAGAGCTTAGCACCCTGGGAGCTATCTTGGACAAAAAACTCGGCCTCCATGTCCATGAGTCGCTGCAAAAACGTTCGAATGCGGGTTTGTGAGAGGGGCTCTGTGGCTTCCGTAGCGTTCCAGTTCTCTTTGTCCTTCACAAACTGAATTTCGGCTTTTTCTCTCGGAAAAAGAAATCGTGCCTTTTCTAGGTCCGCATACACATGATTCGGAAACAAGCGTCTTTCTCGATATTCCACCAAAGTCTTTCGAAAACGCTCCAGGGGATAGGCCTCTACCAAATAGGCCTTGGAATCCATCCAAAGAATCCACTCTCCAGATTTGGAGCCTTTGTTTTCGTAGAACTGTAATACTTTTTTCTTAAGAGTGTTCGTTTCATCGGAAGCGTTTTGCTTAGCGGACGCCCCTTCAATTTCCACCGTTAATTCTAATTTTCCGGCATTTTCTTTCCCCGACAAAACAGACTTGGCGTTCAGATAAACGATGGTGCTTACTAAGCCCTCCCACTGAATCGAATTCCCAGGGGCAACCACGGGCGCGGCCAGCATCCACTTTCCATTTTCTTTTTTCGCTGCAGCTGTGGTTTTCCCGCGGAATTGTAATCCTTGGATTTGCTCAGGAGACCAATCTGGCAAGACTCGCTTGTTTCTCCAGTGAAAAACATCTTTCTCTATCATCTGAGAAAAAAACGAAGCCACCACGAAGAGTCTCTGAGGATTCTCCATATTCTGAATATAGAGGTTAGGTCCGGCAGGAGCAGGTCCACCTAAGACTAAGACCCTTGGTTTATCCTCCCCCACCAATTGCAATTCCACTCGAGCTCTTCCTAGCCCGAACTCCGATGCCTGCAGTTCCCCGGCGGCAAAATCCACCATCTCAATATGGGTCATGTTTAGAATTGCGCTGGCTAAAGAACCTACGGAAGAAGGATCGGCCAAATCGCTGACTGGAGATATTAAATCCCAGTCGCCGGTTCCATCAAAGGGGCAGCCTTCCGCTCGCTTGCACACTAACTCTACTGTGCCTTGGTTAGGGCCTTTGTTACCGGTTTGCTTATTTGCAGAAGCTTCAGTGGGAACGGTTGAGGGGGACGCTCCGTCGCTCTTAGAATTCCCTTCACTCTTCGATTTTTCTTCGCCCTTCACAATTCGAATGGACTGAATTTTTTTGTCTTTCACCCAAATCACATGCTCTTCTTTTTCGGCCTGTTCCTCTTTTTTGGCCTCCCAACCAAAGGGATCAAAAAAAGCAAAGGAGCCCACCACCATAAAAACAATCATCAATACGAAGGTTGTCTTTAGGTTCACAGCTTGGATCTCCTATACCAAACCACTACCCCAGCAATGAGGATTAAGACTGGCATCACAAAAATCGTGATCACCAAAATAAAATTGAGCAACGTATTGTCGAATTGTTTTAGGCCCTCGTTTTGGTCTTTGGGACGGATGGAGATGAATTGCTCTTCATCGGTGAGCCAGTTGATGGTGTTGAAAAAGAGGTCGCGGTTCTGAACTTTGTCTAACAGACCCGAGGCCACAAAGGTGCTGGTTCCGAAGGCCGCTAAGCGAATGCGTTTTTGTCCTTCTTTTTTCTCGCCCTCGATGGCTAAGCCCAAGACCATTTGTCCGCGAAGATCTTTACCTTCTTGGAACGTAACGGAACCTGACTTTAAACTAGACCAATCACTTTCCGCCCAAGCGTTTGGAGACGTCAACACAAGCGGAGTGTGTTGATAACCGCTGGCCTCGTTTTTCATCAAGTGCGTGGTGAGAGGAAAAAAGAAAATCGCCGCATTGGATGAGGCCGGAAAGTTTTTGGTGATGGGATGTTCCTTAGAACCGGAGAATCCTAATAACACCTGGGCTTCCATATTGGCCGCACGGCTGGTGGGATCCACAAGCATGGTATTTTGCGCATCCACGCCAAAGGCCTTCAACAGAGAGGCAATCTGTTTGCTTCCCTTGGAGAGTCCGCTTTCTTGAGGATCGATGTCTAAGGCAAATAAAGCTCTGCCTCCTGACTGTATCCAATTTCCTAAAACTTCCAATTCCTTAGGGAAGAAGGATTTGCTAGGACCAGCCACCACCACCACAGCGGCGTCGGAGGGAATTTTCCCTTCAGTAAAGAGATTGAGTTCCTTCACAGTGTAACCCTGCCGAGTCATTTCCTGTTTTAGATCCACGTAGTTTACGGGATCTTCACCACCCGCAAGCGAGCGCTCGCCATGGCCCACGGTGAAATACAGCACTAACTCACCTTCTCTTAGAAGTTTAATGAGTCCGTTGGTGATCTTTTCTTCGGAAACCCCGTCGATCATCTCTTTTTTATTTCCAAGAGCAAGAACCACGGTTTCGGCTCGCTTCACTCCCATGGATTGAACGAAGGTGGGTCTTCGCACCATATCCACAAATTCGTATTGGAAGTTTTTCGATTCTCGAGCGTAGTTTTTTAAGAGAGGTTCATTTCTCTCTTTTTCTTGAACACTGCTGAAGTAATACACCTTCACTTCTTGTTTAAGATCGCCCAAAACTTTTTGAGTTTGTGGACTTAAGGTGTTGAGTCCCAATTTCGTTAGGTCTTTTTTCCAAGAATATTTTTTGCCAATGACATTGACGCCCACCAAAATTCCTAAAACCAAAAACACCACAAAGCCCACGTTAGCGCCCTGTCTTGTCTTTTTATGCATCAAGAATCCGAAAACGCTCACCCGCTGTTGCCACAATAAAGCCAACAGACTAGCCGCAGAGATTCCCCACAAACCGTTCATTAAAAAGGGATTCGGAACAAATACCGATGATAACAAAGCACCACAGGCTGCTAGTATGGAGATCGACCCAAGAATTGCTGGAAGAAATTTCATTGCCTTCTCCTTAATTGGAATCGAGAGATAGATGGGTTAAAAAAAGTGCAAAACCAGAAAAGCTCAAATAGAAAATCACATCTACGGTATCGATGGATCCCATCGAGAAACTGGTAAAGTGTCCAATCAACGAAAGATGATTGAGAACATAACTCCAAATCGGCCCCATTCGATGGGCTGACCAGGAAATTAACCAAAAAAAGAGAAGAGTGCCAAACGTCAGAACGGCGGCCACGATCTGATTTTCTGTGCGAGAACTCCAAAAGAGTCCCACTGCCACATAAGTGGCCGACACCAAAAACATACCTAAGTAAGAAGTGAAAACAGTTCCCCAATCAGGATTGGCCAAAAACTGCAAGAGAATGGGATAGACCGAAGTCAACAGCACCATCACCATCACAATTCCCAAACCGGCGAAGAACTTCCCTAAAACAATATGAATGGGCCGAATGGGGGCCGTAATCAGAAGCTCCACCGTATGATCCTTTTTTTCTTCCGCCAGAAGTCTCATGGTGATGAAGGGGGCCACGAACAATAGAACCACGTTCATATTTCCAAAGAGAGGGCGCAGGAGATTTTCTGTTAGTCCTGGTACATCCCCCTGTTGGAAACGGGTGAACTGTTGCAGCGACTGAGCGTAAAAAGACAAAAGGTTGGCAAACATCCAACCCACTAAGAGAAGAAAACACGCAATCACAATATAAGCGATGGGAGAGTAAAAGTAGGCTCTCATGTCTCGCTTGGCAATGAGCACGATGGGATTCATTTTATCTCCTTAACCTTTGGTTCATTCTTACGTCTGAGAAATTTCTTTTGTGGTTTCGTCCTTGGTAATCAACTTCACGAAAGCGTCTTCCAAACTCAGCTGCTCTTGGGAAAGACCAAGAAGATCTAGCCCCTCTGACACAAAAAGCGCAGCAGCCTGTGCACGCAAATCATAGCCCTTGGCGCATTCGAGCTTTACGTGAAATTCCTGCTGTTCCGTAGACGAATACACCGAAGTGATTCCTTGAATGCCTTGAAGTTTAGGCAGAATGCTAGCGGGATCTTTACGGGTGATCAAATGCAGACGCACATTGCTTTGCATTCGAGCGGCGATACCAGCCAAAGTATCTTCGGCCACCACTTGACCACCATCGATTACCACCACTCTCGAACAGGCCGCCTGAACTTCTGGCAAAATGTGAGTGGACAAAATTACCGTATGATCGCCACCCAAACTTTTGATCAGATTTCGAATGTCGATGATCTGTTTTGGATCTAAGCCCACGGTGGGTTCGTCGAGAATTAAAACGGCGGGGTTATGACAAATGGCCTGGGCCAAACCCACACGCTGGCGATACCCCTTGGAAAGATTGCCAATGAGACGAGAGCGAACATCGGAGATTCCACATTTTTCCATGGCATCAGCAACGGCCGACTTCACTTTATTTTTAGGAACTCGATGCAAGCGTGCAGCGAATTCTAAATACGATTGCACATCCATGCTGGTATAGACCGGAGGATTTTCTGGCAAATACCCAATGGATGCCTTGGCTTCGATGGTTTGCTCCACCACATCGAAGCCGTTAATTTTTGCGCTTCCCTCGGTGGGAGGAACAAAACCGCTGAGGATTTTCATGGTAGTGCTTTTGCCCGCGCCATTGGGTCCAAGAAATCCCAAAATTTCTCCTTTTTTTACGGAAAAGGAGACTCCATTCACTGCTGTACGTTGGTTGTATCGTTTCGTGAGATCTTTTACTTCGATCATTTAGGGCCTCACAAATTCGATTTCACGTTCCTTCAATAAATTCGCGAGATTTTCCACCGCTTTTGCCCGGTGACTCACTCGATTTTTTTCTTCTTTGGTAAGTTCAGCGAAGGATTTTCCGCCGCATCCGTCGGGGAGGAAAATGGAATCATACCCAAACCCCATGGTTCCAGATTCTTTTTCGGCAATGGTGCCCTCGCAAACGCCTTCCACCTGCAAGTGAACGCCCTCCACCATGAAGGTAAGCACACAACGCATTTTTGCTTTGCGATTGGATTTTCCCTTTAGCTCCGCCAATACTTTTGCACGGTTGGCTTGATCTTGGCTTTCTCTGGCCGAAGGTTTTCCAAAATGCGCACTGTGAACGCCAGGCGCGCCATTAAAGGCGTCAATTTCTATTCCAGAATCATCGGCCACGGTGGGAACTTTTGCTGCTTGAAAAGCGGCTTTGCATTTTCTCATGGCGTTCTCTGCATAGGTGGCAGAACGTTCTTCGCTTTCCACTTTCTTTAAAAAAGAGCTGTTACGAACAAATTCTTCCACGGACTTCAATTTGATTTGGTGTTGAGCAAAAAGAGCTTCAAATTCCTCAAGTTTGCCTCGATTCAAACTAGCCAAAGCAATGCAATTCATCGGACGCATGAAATCTCCTCAATGTTTGTTCGGGTTTCATTTAGAAAGGTAATCCCAGGTAGGATTTTGTCAATAATTTCAGCCTTTTGATATCCTGGGCCGCGCAGTTTTTTGCTTTTTTTTCGGTCCTCTTTCCGATGGCTACCCGAGCTAGAGAAATTCTTTTGAAATCGTGCACAGCGTCCAAATTCACAATGAGCAAACCTTTTCTGGGAAAATTCTACGCATCGACTCCAAATTGAGACAGGAAAAACAAAGCTAAATCATCGAATTTACGAAAGAATTATTCTCATTTTCGTTCTAAAGACTTCCCACCAGGGGCCGATATGTTAGGCAATTATGGTAGTTCGCCGCAGGAAAAAAAAGAAGCACACGTTTTCCGTTAAGAAGTGGGATCCCCTCTTCATTATTTTCGAAAAACACCTCTACGATTTCAATTATGAGTCTAGAGAGCTTTTCATCAAAAGCGTGGTAGACGATTACGTTGCCCACCTAGCCAACCAAAAGGCTGTGGTGCCCCCCTCCATGCGCGTGCACTTTGAAAAAACCATTTCCGAAGAAGTTTCCGATATGCTGGTGCGCCGCCTTTACGGTTGCCTGACCGTGGAAGAGTTCAAAAAGAAAACAGAGAGCACCGAAGAAATTCTCACCGCCAGAAAAGAAGCGCGAAAGCGTTACCAAAAGCTTGCGGGTTAAGATCTACTTCCACTTCCTTGCCAAATCCAAAGCAAAATACGTAAAAATCAAATCGGCCCCTGCCCTTCGAATGGCATGGACGCTTTCTTCCATGGCTTTTTCTAAGGCGAAAAGACCATTTTTCGCACCCAACTGGATCATAGAATATTCTCCGCTCACTTGGTAAGCGGCCACTGGCACGGAGGAAATTTCTTTCACTCTGCGGATCACATCTAAATACGCCCCGGCAGGTTTCACCATCACAAAATCTGCGCCTTCTTCTAAATCTAACCGCACTTCCCGAAGAGCCTCCTCCACATTCCGTGGATCCATTTGATAGGTTTTTTTATCTCCAGCCCGTGGAGCAGAATCCAAGGCATCGCGGAAGGGGCCGTAAAAGCAGGAAGCATACTTTGCAGCGTAAGAAAGAATTCCCGTGTCCGTGAAACCTTTTGCATCCAAAGCAGAACGGATGGCCCCCACTCGACCATCCATCATGTCAGAAGGAGCCACAAAATCCACTCCGGCCTCTGCATGCAAAACAGCCATTTTTGCCAAGATCTCCACCGTTTCATCGTTCCATATTTTTCCCTCTCTCACGATTCCATCGTGACCATCAGAAGAAAATGGATCTAAGGCGATGTCGGAAAAAAGCGTAAGCTCTGGAAATCTTTTTTTACTCTCTCGAATCAATCGAGGAACAAATCCGTTTGGGTTTAGAGCCTCTTGGGCCAGAGAATCTTTTTGAGAATCGGGGATTTTGGGAAAGAAAATCACGGATCGAACCCCAAGCTCCAAACAATTTTCCAAAACCTTTGGCAAAGACTTTTCACTCCACCGGGTAACTCCCGGCATGGAACCAATGGCGTCATCTTGACCTAGCTCTTGCACGAAAAGTGGGTAAACCAGCTGAGACACAGAACATTGCGTCTCTGCCACGGCCTCGCGAATGGAATGGGTCCGACGGAGTCTTCTGGGACGCTGCACGATCTTCATCTTACCTTCTCCTTTTCATGACAATGTGGTGACAAATTCCAGAAAAATTTCTTGTACTCTTCCCACATGTGGCAAGAACTCAGCATCATTCACTCTAAGCCGGATTCCCGCTCTCTAGAGGGTTTACTCTGGCGAACCTGCCTAAGGCAAATCCAATTTTTGCCTCCCGGTTCTATTGGTGGTGCGGCCGTTTCTTCTGGAGACTTTTACCGCGGCATCGAAGTGCACCGTTTTTTGGTGGAAGTTTGCGCCGGTCTCCATTCGCCCCTTTTGGGAGAAACAGAAGTTCACGGACAGTTTCGAGATTTTAAAGCGGCTCAAGAGTGGCCAGCTCCTTGGATCCCCTTGCTAGACGCCGTAGAAGAAGATGTAAAAAAAATCCGCAGAAATCATCTTTTGCATTTGGGCGCTCAGAGCTATGGAAGCCTAACCCGTAAACACCTGACGAAATCGCCCTCGGTGTTGGTGGGTGGCGGACGATTGGCCGAAGAAATTCTTCCTTGGTTAGAAGGATCAAAATTTCAGCTAGTAAGAAATCCACAAAAGTTGACGACGAAAGAAGGAGTCACTCTTTTAGGTTTTTCTGAAGTAGATCGCCTCCCAGAAAGCGCTCAGTGGATTATCGCTGCCCCCATTAGCAACGAAAACTTGAGTCAGCTTTGGGCGCAAAAAAAACCTTCTAAAGTTTTGGATTTTCGCGGTGAAGAAAGCTTTTCTCAATTAGACTTCCCTTACGTTCCCCTTTCTTCTCTTTTTGCCGAACTAGAAACCGTCCGATCCACCTTGGAAGTAAAAAGAGAACAAGCCAAGGCTGCCGTACGTGAGCTTTCCAAAAGACGCGAAACAGAAGTTCAGCACCGCCCCTATGGCTGGGAAGACGTGTTCGCATGATCCTAAAAATTGGAGCTCGCAAGAGCCCTTTGGCTAGGTTGCAGGCCTACCAAGTGGGAGACGCCCTACAATCGAAACACCCTCAACTCAAAGTAGAGTATTTTTTTAAGGAAAGTCTCGGCGACAAAAATCTTACCGACCCTCTTTGGAAAATGCCTGAGCGAGGCGTATTCACCGAAGATTTCGTACAAGATCTACACCAAGAAAAAGTAGACCTAGTGGTGCATTCTTGGAAAGACTTACCCACCGAAGAACGGCCAGGGCTCACCATTTTTGGTTGCCCCCCGAGAGCTGATCAACGGGATCTCTTTCTCTTTCGAAAATCTAGCCTTGGTAAGAGTGACCTAAAAATTCTCACGTCTTCTCCTCGTAGAGAGTTTTCGGCGAAAAAATTTCTTCGCTCTTTGTTGCCATTTTCAGTGAACGAACTGGAGTTTCAAGCTGTAAGAGGAAATGTAAACACCAGAATTCGTAAATTAGTGGAAGGCCAGGGCGATGGACTTTTTCTTGCCAAAGCAGCGTTAGATCGTCTGCTTGCGGAAACCCGAGAAGAATTTCGTTCCACCCAAATAGAAATTCGAGAATTTTTGCACGACCTTCAATGGTGTGTTTTGCCCTTATCGTATTTTCCCACCGCTGCTGCACAGGGGGCATTAGCCATAGAGGGACTTTCCAAACGAGAAGACCTTCGAGAACTTTTGCAGCCCATTCTTTGTCTTCAATCTCGAAAAAATGTGGAAGAAGAACGTAATCTCTTTCGATCTTATGGAGGCGGCTGTCACCAGAAAATCGGACTTAGTTTCGCCACTCATCCTAGACTGGGACAAATTCAATATTTCTTAGGGACCTCTGAAAAAAGCGGAGAAGAGCACTGGGTAAAAGCAGAAAAATCGCCGCCTCCGCCCAAGGGAAAACTTTGGCCTCTAGAGCCATCGCCGGCTTTTTTCCAGCGCCAGTCATTGGAAGTTGCTCACCCCAACACCGATCTTTTTGTGGCCAGAGCAGAGGCACTGCCCCAATGGAAAATGGGAGACGAAATCATTTGGGGTGCAGGGGTGGAAACTTGGCATCGACTGACTAAAAGGGGCGTCTGGGTGCACGGTTGCCAAGAGGGCCTGGGCGAAGAGCCGCCTGCCATAGATGCCCTAGTGGGGCGGACTCCAAATTTTACCAAATTGAGTCACGACCAATCGGAAAATACAGCCATTTTTCCTATTCTTGCCACTTACCGCTTGGTGCCCAGAGCCTTCGACCTACCCGAAGCGGATAGTTACTTTTGGATGAGCGAAACCAGCTTTTTGCGGGCGCTGGAGCTCTATCCAGAACTAAAGAATCGAGAACATGCCTGTGGGCCCGGATATACCGCCGCAGCACTGGAAAAAGTTTTGGGAAAACCCGTATCGGTGTATATGAATTATCGACATTGGAAAGACGGAAATCCCCTGCGAAAAGAGGAATAATCATGAGCCTTCACTCCAGTTTATTTGAGCGATCAAAAAAGGTTTGCCCAGGCGGAGTACATTCTCCGGTGCGTTCGTTTAAAAATATGGGCGTGGGTCCCCTATTTTTTCGATCGGCCAAAGGCGCCACCATCACGGACGTAGAAGGCAAAGAGTATGTGGATTTCTGCCAAAGCTTTGGTCCCCTCATTCTAGGCCACCGCGATCCAGATGTGGAAAAAGAAGTGATCGAACAAATCCATACAGCCTGGACCTTCGGAGCCCCCGAGCCCTATTCTCTGGAACTTGCAGAATGGATCACCAGCCGCATTCCGTGGGCAGAGAAAATTCGTTTTGTTTCTTCAGGAACAGAGGCTGTAATGAGCGCTCTTCGCGTGGCCAGAGCCGCCACAGGAAGAGAAAAAGTTTTGAAGTTCGATGGGTGTTACCACGGACACCTTGATTCCCTATTGGTGCAGTCAGGTTCGGGTTTAGCAGGAGAAGCTTCTTCTACTAGCGCAGGGATTAGCGCAGGCACCGCTGCTCAAACCTTGGTTTGTTCCCTAGACGATGAAGCAACACTGGAAAGAATTTTTGAACAACACGGAAAAGACATCGCCTGCTTAGCCCTAGAGCCCTTGCCCGCCAATTACGGATTGCTCTTGCAGCGACAAAGCTTTTTAGAAAAGGCCGTGAAGCTGGCCAAGGCCCACGGAGCCTTGGTGTTATTTGATGAAGTGATTTCTGGGTTTCGAGTGGCCCTGGGTGGAATGGCAGAACTCTTAAACATTCGACCCGACCTTGTTTGTTATGGAAAAATTCTTGGCGGCGGGTTTCCGGTGGGATGCTACGGCGGAAGAAATGATTTGATGGATCTCGTAGCTCCTGCAGGTCCGGTGTATCAAGCGGGAACCTTAAGTGCGAATCCTGTGGGAATGCGAGCGGGTCTTGCCACGTTAAAAAAATGTGAATCGCTCAATGTTTGGAAAATCCTAAAAGAGAGAACAGAGTCTTTTGTTTCTGCTCTACAGGAGGGAATGCAGGACACAGATTTTGCTGTTGCCTCTCACCACTCTATTTTTTGGATTCATGCCAAAACTCCACAACCCATTCGGGCTATTTCTGCAATTCCTGCAGAACACGGGAAAAATTTTGCTCCATTTTTTCGCTCTTGCCTAAACAAAGGAATTTATCTCGCGCCCAACGGCTATGAAGTGGGTTTCTTATCCCTAGCTCATAACGAAGAAATTTTACAAACATCGGCCAAAAAGCTGATTGAGGCTTCACATGATTGGAAGATTTCTTAATCGCTGGCGATTGGTGTTGGCCATTATCTGGTTGGTCATCACTCTCTCGCTTTCTGCATGGTGGATGGTTCTCGGCCTAAAACAGGCCGAACTTTTGGAATCCAACCAGGCAGCAGCTCGTCAACAACGCATGCTCTTTTGGGAGGGAAGTTTCCTTTTGGGTTTCGTATTGATTGGCGGAGGCGCTTTAGCTTACTTCAGCTTTTCCGACCAAAAGCGCTATAAAGAAGTTCGCACTTTTTTTTCTACCTTCACACACGAACTGAAAACGTCTTTAACCAGTCTGCGCCTACAGGCGGAAATTTTGGAAGAGGCTCATTCAGAAAATGAAAACCTCCGCAGACTATTGAAAGATGTGGTTCGATTAGAGCTTCAATTGGAAAACGCTTTGATCCTGGCACAGGAAGAAAAAGCCAATCTAATTCTAGAAGACATTTCTCTACAGAAAATGGTTCAATCTTTAGCGGTGCACTGGCCACAACTACACTTGAAGGTTGAAAAAGAAGCGAAAGTGCGAGCCGATCACCGTGCCCTAGAGTGCATTCTTCGCAATTTATTTCAAAACGCCGCAGTTCATGGAAAAGCCAAAACCGTTTCCGTAAAATTAAAAGTTTCAGAAAGTGGAGTGGAAGTTTTGATTGAAGATGATGGGAAAGGCTTCACTGGAGACGTTTCTCAGTTGGGTGAGTTTTTTGTCAGACACACCACCCGTTCTGGAACTGGATTAGGTCTTTATCTTTCGAAAAAACTCGCCAAACGCATGGGCGGCGAGCTCACCTTTCAAAAAGATCCTCACGGATTTCGAGCAAACTTGAAGCTGGGAGGAAGCGCATGAAGCACCTTTTGCTGATTGAAGACGATCCCACCCTTGGGCTCACCCTCAAAGAGCGGCTAGAAAACGAAAAGTATGCCGTAAAATGGGCTTCCTCCGCAGACGAAGCCGGATCGCTGCTGAAAGACAGTCAATGGGATTTGGTGATTTTCGACGTGGGCTTACCCGATGGCTCGGGCTTTGATTTAGCCAAAACCTATAAAGGCAAGGCACCTTTCCTATTTGTTACGGCTCTTTCTGATGCGGAACATCGACTCCGTGGTTTTGAGTTAGGAGCGGAAGAATACATTCCGAAACCGTTTCACCTAAAAGAGCTTCTCATGCGTGTGAAACATGTTTTGGAGAATCACGCCAAGAAACGCATTCTTCATGGCGGTGAAGTGGAAATTGACTTAGAGGCTCTACAGATACGTACGAGAGATGGAAAAATACATCGCCCGCCCTACAAAGATTTTCAATTGCTCACCTTGCTCGTAGAGAAATCTCCGAAAGTAGTGAGTAGAGATGAAATTTTAGATTCTATTTGGAGCGCAGAACATTTAGGAAACCAACGAACCGTGGACAACGCCATCGTGCGACTACGATCGTATTTTCCAAACACCAACCCGATCCGGTCCATTCGGGGCGTTGGTTATCAATGGACCCCGGAGGAAAATCAGTGAACACAAAATTCCAGAATGCCATTGCCCGAAAGCCCCAAGCCACTCCTCCCATTTGGTTTATGAGACAAGCGGGTCGCTACCACAAGCACTACCAAGGCCTACGCCAGAAACACAGCTTTGTAGATCTCTGCAAGATTCCTGAACTTGCCGCCGAAACGGCCATGGGTCCCATTCGAGATTTTGATTTCGACGTGTCCATTTTGTTTAGCGATCTACTGTTCCCGCTCGAGGCTTTGGGAATGGGACTTTCTTACGCGGATGGACCTCCGAAACTTGGATTTTCCCTCGACGAAAAAACCATCGGTCGCCTTCTGCCATGGTCTGATGCTTGTCCCGCTCTGAACTTTCAAGGTGAAGCGGCGAAAGCCACTCGCCAAGTTTTACCCAAGGACAAAAGTCTGATTGGCTTCATTGGAGGCCCATGGACTTTGTTCGTTTATGCCGTAGAAGGCGGGCACCACGGATCTCTGATCAAATCGAAAAAGCTCTTAAAACTTTTTCCTGCCTTCTGTGAGTCTCTATTGCCCTTGCTACAATTCACTGCCGCAAAGCAATTGGAAGGTGGCGCCGAATTGGTGATGGTATTTGACACCGCAGCGGGTGAGTTGTCTCCGCTAGAATATCAAACACATATTACTCCAGCCCTACAGAAACTGGCCGGATTCTTCCCTGGGAAATTGGGTTATTATGGAAAAACTCTTACCGAGGAACACCTACCAATCTTTCAATCCATGCCTTTTGCAGGAATGGGAATTGACCACCGATTTTCTTTACCAAAGCTTCTTCCTCATTGGAAAAAGGGATTCTTACAAGGAAACTTCGATCAAGCCCTACTCCATTTAGAGGCTTCCGATTTTGAATCCGCTGTGCATCGATACTTGGCACCTTTTAAAAATTTGACCATGGAAGAAAGAGCCGGCTGGGTCTCTGCCCTCGGCCATGGAGTACTGCCTGCCACCCCAGAGGCCAACGTAAAAAGACTTATTGAATTGGTTCGGGAGAACTTTCGATGATGGACATGAAACAACTGCTGAAAAAATATGACGTCCCCGTTCCAAGGTATACCAGTTATCCCACCGTGCCCTATTGGGAAAAAACCCCCACTTCTCAAGAGTGGATGCAAGCGCTGCAAGAAAGTCTAAGCCCGCAAGATGCTTCTTGGTCGTTGTATCTGCACATTCCCTTTTGCGAAACTCTTTGCACGTTTTGTGGATGCAATACTTCCATCACCAAAGACCACACCAAGGGCCAACCTTATGTACAAGCGCTTTTAAAAGAATGGGCTTTGTATCGAGAGCGCTTACCGGAGCTAGGGCAGCGTAAGTTGCAACACATCCATTTAGGTGGAGGCACGCCTACCTTTTTGTCTGCCACAGAATTACGGCAATTGTTAGAGCCTCTTCTTAGCAGCGCCGGTTGGGACCCAAAAACAGCTCAAGGATCCATTGAAATTGACCCACGCAGAACGAATAAAGATCAACTGAAGGCCCTTCGCGACCTTGGCTTTCAACGAGTGAGTCTTGGCGTGCAAGATTTTCATCCGGAAGTTCAGCGTTTGGTGAATCGCATTCAACCAGAAGACATCACAAGACAAATCACCGACGAAGCTCGAGAGTTGGGATTCTCCAGCGTAAACTACGATTTGATCTACGGACTTCCCAAACAAACGGAAGAAATTTTTGCCCAAACCGTGGAAAGTACCTTAAGACTTCGACCGGATCGAATCGCCCTCTACAGTTTCGCCCTAGTTCCCTGGATTAAACCGGCACAACGACTCTTCAGCGACGATGATTTGCCTAAGGCGGCAGAAAAGCGTGCTCTCTATGAACAGGCACGCGCAGCCTTTTTGGCCAACGGGTATGTGGAAATCGGCATGGACCACTTCGCTTTGCGAGAAGAACCTTTGGCCATCGCACAAAGGGAAGGACGCCTGCACCGGAACTTTATGGGCTATACGGAATTTCGAACACGTCTACTTCTTGGTCTTGGGGTCAGTTCTATTAGTGAAACTCCCACGGCCTTTCACCAAAATGAAAAGGTGTTGCCACTTTGGGAACAAAAAGTGTCTCAAGGAGATTTTGCTACCCATCGTGGACATTTGTTGACGAAAGAAGATCAAATGCAGCGAGAACAAATTCTTCGCTTTATGACCACGGGGCAGACCCATCTTTCCGCCGTTGAGGCCGATCAAGCAAAAGAATTTTTGGGCTCTATGTTGGAAGATGGACTTTTACAGATTGATTCAGGAAAGATATCCATCACGGAAGCTGGTCGTCCCTTTCTGCGAAACGCCTGTGCCTTTTTTGACCAAAGACTTCGAAGAGCACAGCCCTCCACTCGGATTTTTTCTCAGTCGATTTAAGTCAGCTGAGGAAAAACATATGAAAAAGGTACAAATCATCGGTGGCGGATTCTGTGGCTTAAGCCTTTCCTATTTCTTTTTGAAAAAGGGTTATGAAGTCACCCTTGTAGAAAAACAAGAACGCCTCGGCGGAATGATTGGAACTCGGAAACTTCCCCTGGGATTGGTAGAAACCGCCGCCAATGCTTTGTTAAGCAATGAAGTCGTCGAAAGAGTGGCAAACGATTTACAGCTAAATCTTGTAAAGACCCTTCCCGCCGCGAAACGCCGATATATCTTTCGCTCACGCCCCCGCCGCATTCCTATGGGCCTAAACGGATGTGGAAACGTGCTTTCCTTTCTGTTTCGTTATTTTACGAAAAGCCCTTGGATCTTTCCCCTGGAGGGCGAAAGCATAGATCAATGGGGACGAAGAGTTTTGGGAAAAGAGGCCACAGAATATCTTCTGGTGCCAGCGCTCACTGGAATCTATGCAGGTGATGCAAAACGATTAAGCGCCTCCCTCATCTTAAATCGAATTGTTCGTGGTCTTCGACCACCGAGAGGCAAATGGAAAGGATCTGTGGCGCCCAAAGGCGGAATGTATGAATGGATAGCAGGATTCGAAGAGTATTTTTTGCGGCAGGGGGGTATTCGTTCTCACCAACCCGATTTCGATCTTCCCACGGTTTTTGCCATTCCCGCCCATGAGCTGTCTGCCTTTCAAGATCAAATTCCTGAGCTATGGCAAGTCTGCTCAAAAATTGAATACCTGCCTTTAGTGACCGCAACTTTGTTTTTTTCAGAAAAAACTTCTTCGGAATCTGGTTCCGTGGCTCGCAATCCAAGAATCGATGGTTTCGGCTGCCTCTTCCCTAAAGACCAAGGCATTCGTGCTTTGGGCATGTTGTCTAATGCGTCGATTTTCCCCGAGCGTTGCTGGAAGGGATTTTCGGAAACTTGGATCTCCGGTGGTGCCCTAGATCCGGCCATCGTCAATTTAAACGATACAGAGATAGTGAAAAGTCTTTTAGAGGATCGGAAAAAAATCTTTCCGTCCACTATGCCTTCGATGGAACCGGAGCATTGGGAAATTTGCCGCTGGCCCAAAGCCATTCCACACTATACGGTGGAACTGGAGTTTCTCCTAAAAGAGCTCGAAAAACGAAAGTTTCGGGAAAAACAGTTTTCCCTTTTTGGAACCTACCTGGGTGACCTTGGACTGGCGAGAATATTGCCCAGAGCGGAAAAATTTGTGGAGGAATTTTGAGCACAGTTTATATTTTGAACAATATTGGCACCCCCAAGGCGCCAACGCCCGAGGCCGTGGGCCCTTACCTTACGGAATTTCTCACTGACCCAGATGTGATTCCCCTACCCTCAATTCTTCGCCATATTTTAGTTCGAGGAATCATTGTTCCAAGACGGGCAAAGTCTTCTGCAAAAAAATACCAATCCATTTGGACAGAGCAAGGTTCACCTTTAATGGTGAATTCTTTGGCCCTGCAAAAAGAACTTCAGAAGCACGTAAACGGAGAGGTTCTTTTGGGAATGCAGTTCGGTGAGCCAAGCCTAGCTTCTGCCTTTCGAAGAGCGAAAGAGATTCAGGCAAAAAAAGCCATTCTTGTTCCTCTCTATCCTCAATACGCCGAGGCCACCACCGGTGGTGCCATTCGAAAGGCCAAAGAAGTGGCGCATAAAGTTGGCTTTGCGGGAAAACTAGAATCCTTCCCGGCTTTCCCCACGGCTGATTTTTTTCTCAACCCTGTGGAAAAAATCATTCGCTCCCATTGGAAACAAGACGAGTTTGTTCTTTTTACGTTTCACGGACTGCCCGAGAGCCAGGTGAAAAAAGGAGCTCCAGGCTGTTTGATTCAAGAGAACTGCTGCGATCGAGAGTCGGCCTATACTCAAAGGTGTTATCGAGCCCAAAGTTTCGCCACGGCCAGAGCTCTGGCAAAACGCTTGGGACTAGAAAAAGACCGTTGGACAATTTCGTTTCAATCACGCTTAGGAAGAGCCAAATGGATTGGCCCCTATACCGACGATGTTTTGAAAACTCTAGCGGCAAAAAATATTTCCAAGATTCTTGTGGTGTCTCCTAGCTTTGTGAGTGACTGCCTGGAAACACTGGAAGAGCTAGGAGTGGAAGGTCGGCATTTATTCCTTGAGGCAGGAGGAAAAGAATATACCTTAGTACCCTGTGTGAATGCTGATGCAGAATTCGCCCAAGGTTTTGCCGCGAAACTTTCGCAGCTTTGCCCCACGGCCTCGCAAACTTCACAAAATTCCTAAAAGCGTTGCAGGAAAAAAAGGACTAGAAAAAAATTACTTACCCACTGGCATGATACTGGTTTCCACTTCGGGCCTCCACATGCCTTTCCATTCTTTCAAGCGAATTCTTGGACGCTGGTTTGATCCAGGTGGCGCCAATTCGATATAACCATAGGTCAGTAAGGTTTGCAGACCAAAGTCAGCAATATCCAAGCTGGTGACTTCGTTCCAAGTACCTGTGTTGAGATATTCTTTTCCGCCCCCCCACTGCCGATAGCGAATCACGTGGGTGTGTCCAAAGATCACAGCGTTTAGACGAGGATTGGCCTTCAGGATCTTTCGCGCTTCTCGTACAAAACTAGGATAAATGGTGGTCCCTTTCACTCGAGCCCAGCTCATCTTGAAATCTAAAAGTGGATGTTTTTTCGATAGCGACATCATCCGTAGAAACGAGAAGGTCATGAAAAAACCTGTTCGCAAAAAGAAGAGCGTATCGTGCAAAAGCGCCCATCTCATATATCCAGTGAAAGGCTTCACTTTATCAACGAAGGGTCTTTCTTTTTTAATTTTCGGCAAAAAAATGGCCACGATTAAAGAAGCCCAAGGAAGATTCAACACAGGCTCCGGATAATCTGGGTCTCTTAAGGTAAATTTCTGTGGATCCGTGGCATTGATCGCCTCATACATATGGCCATGTTCCACTCGAATGGCATCGAATTCGTAATAAGTATCGTAGAAACGAATGTTCATGCCCACAGTTTCCCGAAAAATTCTTCTCGGACCATCAAACAATAGACCAATGTCATGGTTTCCAATCACATAGGCAATGCTGTGGTTTGGAGACTTTGCAAATTCTCGTAGAGCATCGAACACTTGTGGGTGACCAGCAATGATGGCGCGAACCGCATGACAGACCATTTTTTCGGTCACTAGATAGGTATGAATTCCTAAATAATCGATTTGCAGCAAATTAAGAAAGTCACCATTGATGATCAATTCCACTTCTGCGTCGGCATATTCCCCACTGCGATAGTAGTTGAGAAATTCTACAAAGGAATGGCCATGACGAAAATCTTCCAGAATATTCACGGTGCCATCTTTGAGGAGTGGGCCTTTTCCTAAATGAAAATCGTTAACGATCACCTTGATGCGCTTCACCGGTTTATTCCTCCGGTTTCGAAGTGGCAGCGATCACTTTATTTCGAACGGCCTTTTTTACTCCATACAAGGCTTCGTCAGCGGCCTTAAGAATCTGTTGTTTGGTGACAGCATGTAGGGGAACCGTTGCCACCCCGATACTGGCCGTGAGACGTATCTCTAAATTTTCTTTCACTAAGAAGCGTTTCTTTTCAATCTGCACGCGAATACGCTCGGCCACAAAAACAGCATCGTCCAAGCCGGTCTGGGCAAGGATGATCACGAACTCATCGCCTCCGTAGCGAAAGGTAATGTCGGAATCTCGAAGGGCTCTCTTAATTTCTTGGCCAACTTCGAACAGTAAGCGGCTTCCAATCAAGTGACCATGCGTATCGTTTACATTTTTAAAGTGGTCTAGATCGAGAAAAAGGATAGAAAACTGAGAGTCGTTTCGCTTTGCTAAGGAAATCTCGCGATCCAAAATAAGTTCTAAGTATCGTTGATTAAAGAGACCGGTGAGATCGTCGGTATGCGTAAGCCCACGAAGCTCGGTGATGGTTTCCATTTTTTCTCGAAAATATCGGGCAGCATTTTCCATCACTTGAAGCTCGTATTCCGAGGGTGGATCTTTTGCTTCTAAAACGTGAAAGTTCACAGGCAAAGGAAGTGAAAGATGAAAATCTAAATTCGCTCCCTTTCGTTCCAGAAAACTACCTTTTTCGGAAGCTTTTTTTCCATCAGTGATTTCTTCAACTTTGATGGACTTAGGCTGGAATCGATTTTGAAAAAAACGCGTAAAGGCCTCTACTGCGGCCAAGGTCTCTTTCGCAGAGGAAAGCTCTAATGTTAGGGATGTGAGTAGTTTTTCCTTTTCCATTCTTGGGTCAATCATCCTTCAATCTAAATTCTATTCTCTTCTAACCTTTTCCTACCCTCTTCAATATCTTTTCTATGCACTTCCAAATTCCATTCCGTTATTTGGAAGGCTCCGTATCATCCATCATTACCCAGAGGACGACTCTGGTTCTCCGGTCATATCTGCAACGGCTTCGGCGGAAATCATCTGAGTGGGCTCGCCTGAATTCGCTAAGGCCTCTAAGTCCTGGGCAATTTGCTCTTCTTCCACTGGAGATACGCCCTCACCACTTGGCGGTTGAGCGGCCGCTGGAGCATTTTTTCCATCTTCAGACTTTTCTAAGGCCATTTCTTCCGCTAAAGCCGCACCACCGGAAATGGGCGCCAATTCTTCCAGCTCATCCTCTAAACCTGTATCGTCTTCAATCATTTTCGTAGCTAAATGAAGGGCTCTGGCCACTTTGGAGAGCTTGCCTAAATATCTTTCCGCTTCCATTTGTGCGCGAACTTTCCCATCTTGGATTTGATCGAGATCAAACTCCAAAGCATCGATCTTTCGTTGCATCTCTAGAACGCGTTGATCTCGGGCCTGCAAAAGGGTTTCGGAATCTTTTCTCAATAGTTCGAGACGTGCTTCTAGGTCTCGCTCATTTTCTCGAATCTTTCGAATGTCTTTGCGAACGCGAACCCGTAGGTTCTCGTATTTTTCGCCAGACTCATTCAATTGAGATTCTAAAGATTTTAGCTTCTCGTAAGCCACCTTTAATTCACGATCTTGGTCTTCTTTCTCTCTTAGCTGTCGCTCAAGGTTCTGTTGCTTCTCGGCCTCCATGCCCTGAAGTTTTCTGCTGAGTTCTTCTTGCAGGTATTCCAAATCTCTAAGCTTCATCTGAAGCTGCATGGCTTCTTTTTGCAATCGTTCGTTCTCTTGGGAAAGCTCTGATCGTTCCGACTCGGAAATTTCTAGCTGTTCTTCTTTGATGCGAAGATATTTTTTTAAGACAACCGCATCTTCTGAATCCGTATGTTGGTGTTGCTGCGAAGCGCTGGGGCGAGCTGAAGTTTCTGTGGAAGGGAAAAATTTCTTTTTCAATTCCGGAAGACCGAATCCTTTTTTCGCCGCTGGCTCTGGGGGGCGAGCATCAGAGGGTCTACCCTTTGGTAGATTAGCTGTTTTGCCGTGGGAGCCTACGTCTTTCAGTTCTTCCACAGTGCACTGAAAAAGATCAGCCACCATCGATAAAAAACCCTCTGGAGGCATAGGCACTCGAGCATAGCGGTGAGCTGCGCCATCGGTTTTTGAGTGGGCTTTAAATTGATCTTTGCTCCACTCCGAGGAAACCAGAATCATTTTTTGGCTTTTTTTCAGCTCTTTTTTTATTTCCAACAAAAAGGCTGGAACACCGGCGGTTTCTGCCCGAGCTAAAATAAGATCAAAGGATTTGTTGGAAAGCCTTGCGTCTACAACAGAAGAAAATTTGAGCACTTCAATGCCGAAGTCTTCCAGGGTTTGCCAACCACTGGCTTCAGTAAACGGATTTTCGTCGGCATCGATCCAGAGAATGCGCATCCTGTGCTTCCCCCTAAAACGGGAACCTTCCTGGTTCCCTATAGTTAAGTGTACTTTAGAGAGAAAGTCCTTGTCAAAAACCGACTTAGATTGCTGAAAAATTCTCTAGCCACTAACAAGAGCCCACTGGATACCGGTATTTTTTCGTCTAGTCCTCGAACTTCGCTGTATACGGCACAAAGCCGCTCTTCGTTCCCCGCTGGACAACCTCTCAGGAAATCGCCCACTCAATCAATCGGGAATTGACAAAAAACCGTGTCATTCCGTAGCATAAGCATGAAAGTGAGGCTCCCTTGCAACTAGAACCAAATTCCAATCGTGAAACCACTCGAGCCTCCGAAGATTTAACCATTGTTTTTTTCAAAGGAAACGGTAGCCCCAGATCCTTCCGTGTATCCGTTCCGGCTCTGCAACGGTCTCTCACGTTTTTCGGTTTTTTCTTAGCTATTGCAGTTCTTGGCTCTCTTACCTTGATAGGTGTTTCTCTCTTTCCCAAAAGCTCCACCAGTCAGAACAGTGGTGCCACAAATTCAGGCGTAACAAACTCTGGCACTTTCGATTCAAGCCCCACGGCAAACGAGAGCCCCGTGGTTTCCGATTCCGGCGCCTCTGCTCCAAATGAGCGATCGTCTTCCGTTTGGGACCAACTAAAGGGGTCCATGTCGGCGTCTCGAAATTCCGGTGACGAATCCGAATTGAAAAAAGAGGTCGATGGACTCAGAGAAGACATTGCAAAACTCAATTCTGAACTAGACCAAAGAAAAGAATTGCCCCTGAACAACCCCTCTCCGCTTTTAGCATTTTTCGGCCCAAGATCTACCATGATTGCTGAGGCCGATTCTCTCATGCGTGTTCGTAATGCCAACGAGGTGAGAGACACTTCCAGTAGACAAATCTATCTAGATTTTGAGCTCCACAATGTGGACCCTCAGCAGCGTCAAGTGAAGGGCTATATCGTTGTGCTAGCGAAAACTACTGAGGCATTGGTGAGTTATCCCGCCAACGCCTTTGCTCCTAGCCAGAACATCTTTTTAGATTTTACCCGTGGAGAAACCTTTGCTGTTTCTCGTTTTCGTCAGGCTCGAGCGAATTTCCCCACTCCTCTTTTGGACACAGCCAAAAAAATCTATTACCAAATCTTAATCTTTGGCACCGATGGAAAGCTTCTTTCCAACTTAAACGTGGAGGGCGGCCGATGATCGAACTTCGACCCGTACCGGGAAAACAAATTGAATCGGAACTTTCTCTTTTTTCTCAAGGATCCTTAATCAAAGGAGAAGTTACTTTTGATCGAGTGGCTAGAATCCACGGAAGAATTGAAGGAAAAATCTTTGGACTGACCGGCAGCGTGGTGGTGATCGGAGAAACGGCCAGCGTTCATGGAGAAATTCATGGAGATGAAGTCATCATTGATGGCTTGGTGTATGGAAACGTAATTGCCAAAACCAAAGTCACGATTTCAGAATACGGAAGATTGATTGGTGACGTGAAATCACCAAAATTTGAAATCAAATTTGGTGCCCACTTCGAAGGCAAAGCCCAAACTAGTTCGGCTCCTGCACCAAAGGGAAATGCGTGACCTTTCTTTTTGCCTTACTTTTTTCTCTCTCGGCCCTAGCCTGTAAACCAGCTCCGCTTTCCAGCTGTGAAAAAGCAGAAATTCTCCTTCGCGTGCATGCTTTCGAAAAATTACAGGCAGCCACTCAAGAATTTCAAAAGTCACTCACCGAAGCTATTCTTGCTTCAGACGCTGCGGTTTCAAAAGACGAAAAATCTCCACAGAAGATCGGCCCCGAATCTGGACGCACCTCTTGCTTCAACAATCACTTTGCCACATTTTACTTAGGCCAAATTAGTACGTTCGCCAAAGAGAGAAAAAACTATATTTGCCATGCCCATTTAGATTTTATCGATGGCCTTGTGAAACAGCTGATTGATCCCAAAACACTTGAGAGAAAATCCGTCACCCTTCCTAAAGAGCAAAAGAAGCTAAAAAAGTTGGCGGAAAAAACTCGAAACGCATTAGATGAATTTCAGGGCGAACATTCGAAATAATCCTACCTTGGATACCCTGAAGGAAAATATACCTTCGGCATCTGGAAGGTATCGCTATTCTTTTCATCCGACTTTTTGTCTAAAGCAGTTTTTAACGCCTCAGTTCCAATCTCCAAAGCCTGAGGCAAAGTATCTGAAGAATTGGCGTACATCGCTCGAATAATGCTTTCACCTTTTTTCAGTGCATTGGGCAAATCTTTCGCAATAGCTCCGGCTAATACGCCCACTAATAAAGCATCTAAAAATGCTTCTTTCCCGTCCTTTGTAAACTCTCTGGCGCGATGGAGATGATAAACGGCTTCTTCGTTTTTCCCTTGGTCAGCGGCCTCTCTGGCTAGCCTGAATTCTCTTAGGGCATATAACGTATTTTCACTTACAGCCGAAATCGCATAAAGCTCCACAACGCCAACTCCAAAAGCCGTAGAATATAACACTGCCTGCGCTCCAGCTTTGGTTAGGGTGATCATTCCTCCCCCCAAACCAAGACCTCCACCCACAAGCGAGGCCGTTAAATAAGGACTAAATCCCTTTTGCCTCCACTCAGCGATCAAGTTTTCTAACTCACAAGCATAGAGAGTGTTTCTATTTTTGCTTCGCTTCTCTGCTTCAAAAAGAATGGTGGTAGTGTCTTTCAAAAGTAAAGCTGTAGGGGCACCAACGGCACCTAAAGTAGCACCCGCCATTACCTGCCCAAGTCTTGCCAATTGAGCAGCAACGACTACATCCGTAGAAAAACTAGCTCCAATAGCGCCTGCAGCTGCCACAATAGATCCAGCATAAATGGTACTTGCAACTAGAAGCCCACCAGCTGTCACTGCGAGCCCCACCAACATTACTTTATTCACGTTGTATTGGCGAATCTGTTGGTTCAGTAAACTCCAGTGCTCTAGGTAGAGGTACATATTCGCCAGCTGAGTCACTGCACGTGCTATCTCCACAGAGGAAGCACTCGATTGTGTTTGTTTTGAATTCATATCAACTTCATTGGATATTCCTGATTTTTCAATTCTTTGAATCAGACTCAAGGTTTCATCAGCAAATCGCTGGCGTTGAAAATATTTTATGGGATCACCAAGTTCTGTGATGTTTTTCATCATTCGATCGAAGTTTCGCCACGCCGGATCCTTCAACCCAATCAGCTTGGCTATGGAATGCTTTAGGTGTTGTTGTTCAACTAGATTTCGCATCTTTTCTAGGTATACGCTTGATACTTCTAGCACTCTAGTTTCGGGATTTTCGTTCAAAAGAATTTTCGCAAGCTCCGAATCGAAGGAAGGCTTTCCGTAGTAACGCCTTAAACGCTCCAATTTGGTAGAAAACTTTAAAAGACTAAGCTTCTCATCCTTGTTCATAATGATTCTGGCAGAGCAATTCTCTTGACCAGATTCAATGCCCGCGGTGTTTCCGAATGCCAGCTGAGAGGGCATCGATAGAAGGGTCAAAATGAGCGCTAAAAATAAAAACATTCGCTCTAACTATGCAGGTACTGGGCCATGGCCGTGATTGAAAACAGTGCCAAAGATAAGACTTTAGAAGAGTCCCCTACGTAAAATTTGCATAGAAAAATTGTTTAAAAATTACAATTGTCAAAAAATTAGACACCCATAAGGGCTTTCGTACTATAACCAGCCGTTTTGCCGATACCATTCGGCCGTCATGCGGAAACCATTTTCCAACTTCCAATAGGGTTCGAAGCCCAATTCGCTTTTGGCCTTTTGGTTAGAGCAGGTCCAAGCCGGAGCTTCAATTTCCTTCATTTTGTCTAAGGAGAAGGGCAAGACATTTCCACTCACCTTAGAGATTAGCGTGCAAACGCCGGCAGCCCCTTTCATCACTGGCAATGGCAAGGGCACACGCACAGTTTTTTTCTGCAGACCTTTTGCCAGCAGTTCCATGGCCTGTACCCAACTCACTTCCTCATCTCCCGACAAATAATAGATGGAACCAGAAACAGTGGGAACTTCGGCGGCCTTTACAATTCCAGTCACTAAATCTTCCACATGAATAAAACTATAGCGACGGGGATCGGGTGAGGCCAAACCGAGCTGAGGAAGAATTCCTCGGTTTACGGCTTGGAAAAATGTAAATACGCCTCTATCTCTCGGACCATAGACCGCCGGTGGACGAATCACCACCAAGGGTATTTGGCCTTTGTAGTCGATGGCTTCAAGCTCTGCCGCACGTTTACTTTCGCCATACCAAGAAACGGGATCGCAGGTATCTTCTTCTCGCCTTGGGCGATCGGGCCTCGAGGGGCCGGCCGCCGCTAGAGAGCTCACCAATACAAACTTTTGAAAAGGACGTTTTTGATGAACATTGGCCGCCGCTTGCAGGAGATTTTTTGTGCCCTCCACATTGGATCGAAAAAAACCGTCTTTGTTTTTTGCAGCCACCACGCCGGCCACATGGAATATCCAATCCACTCCCTCCAGGGCCTTTTCTAGGGTTTCCACCGAAGAGAGGTCACCCTCCACCACTTCAAACTTGGCTTGGGTCAGGTGTTCCCGGGAACTTGATTTTCTCAAGAGACAGCGAACGTCCACCCCTTTGCGGTTTAAAACGTCTACGAGTGAACTACCTACGAATCCGGAACTTCCGGTGACAAATGCTTTCATAGTTTTGGCGTAACTGTCGCCGGAGCGTTTGTCAATTTTACAGCAAAATCGCCGGAACTCGAAACCTCTAAGAAATCTCTAAATCTCCAAAACTTCAAAGCTACAAATCCGGTCCGGGAATTTTTCTTTCCTTCGATCAAACCCAAAGTTACAGTGATTTCCCATGGCAAAAGCACGAACGAAGAAAACAAAATCTGCCTTTGTCGCCACCATTTTGGGCTGTGGCACCTCCACTGGTGTGCCCATGGTGGGCATGCAACACCTCCCCCAGTTCAAAAACCCCAAAAACTGGCGTTTACGGGCCAGCGTTTTGGTGGAGCCTTTTGGTCGAGGGGGGCCGGCGCTATTGATTGATACTTCTCCCGATCTGCGACAGCAGATCTTAAAGTTTTTTCCAAAAAAGCTGAGATTAGATGGAATCTTGCTTACCCATACCCACGCGGACCACCTGCATGGCTTAGACGATATTCGCCCCTTTAATTTCTATCAGAAGGGCGCCATCCCCCTTTTTTCTGATGGCTATAGTTTAGACCAGGTGCGTTTGAAGTTTTCCTATATCTTTCATGCCATGCAAGAAGGGGGGGGATTGCCCAAACTCACCTTGCACGAAATCAAGAACGCCCCCTTCCAATTAAAGGCCTGTACGGACCCCCTTTTACAATCCCTTTCCGTCACTCCCCTCCCCCTCGATCACGGGAAATCCATGAGCCTCGGATTCCGCATCGGCGGATTTGCCTACCTAACGGATTGCAGCTATATTCCGGACGATACCTTGGTGAAAATGCAAGGCCTGGAGGTGCTCGTTTTAGATTGTCTCCGGCCGAGGCCTCATAGCACTCACTTGCATGTGGATCTAGCACTGGAATACGCGCGCAAGATTGGCGCAAAAAAAACGGTGTTTACCCATATGAGTGGTGACATTGATTATGAGGTTTTTCGAAAGTCGCTGCCGCGGGGAATGGTTCCCGCCTACGACGGAATGCAAATTCGACTGTAGGATTACAAAATTAAGGAGTTCCAATGATTATCGGTGTTCCGAAGGAAATTAAAAATAACGAAAACCGCGTGGGATTAACCCCAGGTGGAGTGCAAATGTTGGTAAACCGTGGCCACAAACTTTTGGTAGAAACCAAAGCAGGTCAAGGCATCGGAGCCACCGACGAAGCGTATGCAAAAGCCGGCGCCACCATCATCGATTCGGCCAAAGAAGTTTGGGACAAAGCCGACATGATCATTAAGGTGAAAGAGCCGATTCAAGCGGAATATGGCTTGATGAAGCCAAACTTGATCCTTTACACCTATTTGCACCTCGCTGCTGAGCCAGAACTCACCAAGCAATTGATGGAAAGAAAAGTTTCTGCCGTTGCCTATGAAACTATTCAGCTCGACGATGGAACCCTTCCCCTTCTGACTCCCATGAGTGAAGTGGCTGGAAGAATGGCTACCCAGATCGGCGCCCGTTATTTACAAAAAAACGAGGGCGGAAAAGGAATTCTTCTTTCCGGAGTTCCCGGCGTTCGTCGTGGAAAAGTAGCTGTGATTGGTGGCGGTGTGGCCGGAACGAACGCTGCCATTATCGCGATGGGAATGGGCGCTCAAGTGACCATTCTTGATATCAACATGAACCGCTTGCAGTACTTAGACGATATCTTTAAAAACTCCATCAACACTCTTTATTCCAACCCTGTGAATATCGAGCGCGCCGTGAGAGAAGCTGATCTTGTGATCGGTACTGTTTTGATCGCCGGTGCGAAGGCTCCAAAATTGGTAACCAGAGAAATGGTTCGCCAAATGGAACCAAACTCCGTGGTGGTGGATGTTTCCATCGACCAAGGTGGTTGCATCGAAACCATCAAGCCTACCTCTCACTCCGATCCTATTTTCCGCGACGAAAATGTGATCCATTACGGCGTAACCAATATGCCAGGTGCAGTGGCACAAACCTCCACCTATGCTCTCACCAACCGAACCATGAAGTACGCTCTTTTGTTGGCCGACAACGGCTTCCAAAAAGCGATCTCCATGGACAAAGCCTTGTACAAAGGTGTGAACGTATTCAATGGAAAAGTGGCCTACAAACAAGTGGCCGATGATTTGAACCTGCCCTACGAAGCGGTAAAAATCTAAGCTCTAGTTCGGTGAAAAAAATAACGCCTATTTGCTTACCCAGCAGATTGGCGTTTTGCTTTTGGGGTTTGAGAAAAATGCGTACGAAAATTAGGAACAAAGGTTAAAGCCAATCCCGCCACCACAAAGGCCCCTGAGAAAAACTTCCAGATAGGAAAGGGCTCGTTCAACACTAGCCAAGCTCCTAAATACCCGAAACCAGGAACTAAGAGCGTGAAGGGCGCCACGGTGGAAGCGGGGTATTTTTTTAACAAAAAACTCCAAAGGGAATAGGCCAAATGCGTCGACACCAAAACAATATAGCCAAGGGCAATCCACACCTTTCCGCTGAGTGGAAAGTATTGCAAAGGCGATCCTTCAAACATCCAAGAAAATAGAAATAGTACGGGAGACGCCACCACACTACCCCAGACCACCAAACTGAGCGCGTGATCAAATTCCATTTTTTTGGAAATCATATTTCCCACGGACCAAGAAAACGCTCCGGCCAAAACGAGAATCAGCGAAAGGAAAGTGATTCCCCCTTCTAAATGATACAAAACAACAACAATCCCAAAAGAAGCCACCAAGGCTCCCACCCATTTCCAAATCCCCAGCGATTCTTTCAACACCATGCCTGCCAAAGCTAAAGAGAAAAAAACCTGCGTTTGCGCCAATAGCGACGCCATGGCCGGAGTCATTCCCGCAGCGATGGAGCCAAAGAGAAAGCTAAACTGAAGCACAAACATCACCACTCCATAGGCGATGAGAATTCTCCAGCTACCCTTAGGCCTAGGGAAAAAAAACACCAGCGGCAAGGCGGAAAACAAAAAACGAAGAGCACAAAGCAAAAATGGAGGCAACCCGTCTAACCCCATTCGGATAAAAACGAAATTGAAGCCCCAGGAAGCCGCCACCACCACAGCCAAAAACAAATGAAAAAGACTCAAATTCCCGCTCCTTGAAACTTTCCTTGCTGCTGACCTGTTCCTTAGCAATAATAGAGATATGGCAGACGAAAAGGCAGAAAAAAAGGAAGCCGAAGCTCCGGCAGGCCCTAAAAAAATCTTAGGCATGCCCATGCTTCAGGCCATTTTGGTCTTGGGCAATGTGCTCGTGGTGCTAGGTGCCTTCGGTTATATTTTTTGGGCAAGCCTAATCTTTAAAAAGCCTGCCATCACAGAACCTCAGGCAGTCAAAGAAATCGTGAAAAAAGTGGAAAAAGAAGATGCTACCGCCACTGAGGGTGTTTTTACAGAAACCTATCCTGAAATGACAATCACCTTGGAAAGCCAACAGGGAGGCAGAAACCGTTATGCCACTGTAGAAGTGGTGCTGCTGTGTGGATCGGAAGAGTGTCTTGGCCAAGTAAAAGCCAATCGCGCAAAAATTGAAGATGCTATTCAATCCACCATTAGCTCTCGATCGTTTTCGGAATTGGCCTCACTAGAAGTAAAATTTCGCGTGAAACACGAACTCGTTGGAAAGGTGAATAGCTTTTTACAAGGGGTTGCCGTGGTGGATGTGTTGTTCACCAATTTTATTGTGCAGTAACGATCTAGTTTCCTTCTTCCATCAAAAACTCAATGGATCCCTTTACGCTATCTCGAAATCCTGGCGAACACTTTGCCAACATTACTTTGTGCGAAGGATCTTCGGTTAAAATAAACTTTTGCTTCGGAATTTCTAATACGCTTGTATAGATCCCGTCTCTAGATAAATGCTCAAACACGCCGCTGGTATCGGATGAAAGGGCAACAAAGGTCGGCGGCATTTTTTTCATCCGATTTTTTCTTTCTAATCGACGAACCGCAGCTCCAAGAGCGCAAGCGCCGGCCAAAGAAATCTCAGGGTTAAAGGGAGGGATCTCGATTGCGGATCCATCACCACAGACTTCCCCCACCAACTCCTCAATTTCCATTAGAGCCACCTGACGAATTAGCTCTTCGTCTCGTTCGTCTTTACAGCCAATTTCAGAGGAATAGTCATAAACGTGTTTCGCCGCGCAAGCTGCCAAGAGTTTTTTCTTCGCGCCCGCTTGCAAGGCAAAGGCTGGATCAAATCCCACAAAGCCAGAAAACCGACCGGGATTTTCCGTTGCCTCAATTGCCGCCACGGTAGCTCCTGTGGAATGCCCTCCGATGTATATGGGTCCACCCATTCGCTCGGCCACATCACTGGCGAAGGAAACGTCTTTTAACCATTTGGTGAGCCTAGCATCGTCGAACATTTCCTCTTTGCCCCCATGGCCATACAGCAGAGGCAAAATTACATGATAGCCCTTTTTTTGATATTCCGTGGCCACGTCGTGCAAATGACGAGGACTCGCCGCGAGACCGTGAACAAGAACAATACTTCCCTGGAATGGAACTTTCGGGTTTGCATTCAATAAGAAAGGCAAACCTTTTTCGGGAATTCCACACTTCTTGTAACTGGCGGCGTATTGCCGAAAGGCAATCTCTGCCTCTTCTTTTCGAAGTTCACTTTGTGCACTCGGGAGCTCAACGGAAACATCACAGGCCCATGTTGGACCGGACACGAATAAAAGTACAAATCCCAGGCTAGGCAGTATTCTAAAAATGAATAAGGATCTTTTTCTCATGAAAAAACTTCTCATTATTGGAAATAACCTCACTCTACTCATGATAAGGGGCTTTTTCCTGACGAGCAAATCGTAGAGGCGATTCCGTGGCGGAACGTAGGATACCGTCGCTAGATCTTCAGGATCATAATGTTTTGGTTTGGGGTTTGGGACCTTCCACACAACTTTGTTGGTAACAATTTCTCAAATGGGAGGTTATTCGTTCAAAAAGAGTCGGGCTTTCAGCACCCAAAATACCAGCTTTTTCGTCCTCTAGGGCTTGGATTTCCTTTTGAAACCCGTCGGTCGTTTCTAACTGCATTGACCTTTTGTCTGCCTCTTCAAAAAGCTCTTCCAGCTGGAGCGGATTATTCGATTTCTCCGTGAGCCTTTGAATCTCGGCAACTTTTTCATCCATACCGGCGAGAATTTCAGAAACTTTCTGAGGGCTCTCTTTCGCCATGGCCAAAATTTTTGCGCGCAATCTATCTCTCAAAATTTTATTGGATATCTTTTGTAATTTTTTTTCCAACTCAGCCATTTGAAGTTCGTTTAGACCAAACTGACTCTTTTGATTTTTTCCGGCCAAAAGGTCGGAGGTTCTGATCGCATCTGATGACTTCACGATATTTGCTACTTCACTGGCTTTCGAAGATCTCTTTAAGGCAGGATCTTCTCGAGACAAAGATTCCATGGAGGTCTCATTTTTTTTTGCACTTCCCGCCAATGACTGAAAAGCTTTCACTTGTTCTCTATGATAGCCTTGGAGGTCTTTAAAACTCTTTTCTCCGCTAGAATAGAAAGATACGGCTTGAAGATCCCTTTTGATTGTTTCGTCTTTAGCTAAATCTGCAAAATCAGGCGATACAATCTCGCCCTCTTTAATTTGTTGCTTCACTTGGTGAACTACACGTTGATCGTTTTGATAAGTTGCCAAAGCTTGAGGATTTGACTGAGAAGTAGATTTTAACTGTTCTAATCTTTTGTCCAAAGATGACAAATGTTCTTCTCGACCTTCCTTGGCCACCTCTGAACCACTTTTTGCATTTTCCACAAGACTTTCATTTTCGGCGGCTGCCGCATTGGCATTGTCCGCGGTTGTCGTCTGACAATCTGCACCCGAAGTGCATGCTTTTTTTGTATCAACTGCCGATCCACACTTATGTGCCCTTTGAGCAGCTTGGCACAATGTTCGACACGTTCTCACCGTTTCTGCCCACGCGCCCCCTTGGGCTCCACTAACATGGTTACATGCATCCTCGTTCTGCATACATCGCCTCAGATCAAAATTAGGCGTTGTTGAGTTCAAAAACACACTGCACTTATTCGCATGAGAGTTTTGCGTGGCAAAAAAAATGGGAAGAGCTAGAAAAAACCAAAAACTATTCATCATAGTCAATTCTTGCAAACTTCAATGAGGATCCCTAACGAAAAAAGCCCTGGGACATTCCCAAGGCCTTCTTCACTGACTCAGTCTATTTTCCAACGTTCTGCAAAAGAACGTTCGCCAGAATTTTCTCGAAATTACTGTTCGAAAGAACGGTTCGCTTCGTCGGAATCGAACTCCATATCTTCGATATTTTTTGGAGCTGGAACTTCAAGGCTAGGCAAGTTTCTAGCCACGTGCACAGGGTTATCACGAGCATTCAGTTCGTCTACATTCACGTAAACCGCTCTGTCGCCATCGTCCGCAAGGGTTTTTTCCGCTTGTTCTTGGGCTTTTTTGTCTAAGCGTCCAAACAACTTCGCTCTTTCGATCACGCGAACGTCTACTTTTTTCTCTTCATGTGCTTCAAAGAGACCCATGGAAATTCTCCCTTTTTTGGTGGTTTAGGGAGTAAGAGTTACCATGACCGCCACCTTCGGTCAATTCCAGTGCTTGGGGTCGTTAGGATCTTCGTCTTCACCCTTCACAAGCTTCAAGTGCCCGGCCTTTTTTAATCGCTTTTGCCGCTCTTTTTCTTCCTGCGCCGCACGAGTTTCGGCCTTCGATCGTTGCCGCCACCGGGCCATAGCAGCCATAAAAAGGAATCCAAAGATCATCCCCCCTAGGTGCGCCAAATGGGCAATGCCCGATTTGCTATAGAAGATGCTGGAAACAAGCTCCACCGCCCCTAGCAACATGACAAAGTATTTTGCCGGCATGGGAAAGAGCATAAAAAAGTACATCACCCGATCGCCGAAAAGGATTCCAAAGGCCAAAAGCAATCCGAAAACCACTCCAGAAGAACCCACCACCGGAGAACCCGGGCCAGCCCCCCAACCAATGAGGCTAAAAACGCCATGGCTAAGGGCGGCCCCAATGGCACAAACCAAAACAAAGCTTCCGAAGGTCTTGGTTCCCCAAAGAGCCTCTAACTCGCCACCGATGCTCCACAAAATCAGGAGATTGAAGAGCAAATGGAAAATCCCAGCATGCAGAAAGATGTAGGTGAAAGGCTGCCAAACAAAACCTTGGGCAAAGGCCGAAGGAACAAAACCAAAAATCCCTTCAATGGGATAACCCAAGGCCGCCATTGTCAGCTGAACCACAAACAAAATCCCCGAAAGAATGAGCATGGCCTTAACGATTCTCGTTAAGGGCGGTACGGCGAATTGGGGGCCTGAGGGGTAAGGGCGGTTCATGCTGTTCTTCTGAGTGTAACATTTAAGGGCACCCTGTCTAGTTTTGTGACAGGGTTCGGGCCAAGTTCCGCAACCCTCAATATTGCCTAAATATTTGAAATTACAGCACTTTACCCGGCATCAGGTGACTGGCATGGCCCCTGCACTAAGGGGGCAACGCAAATTCCGGGATCGCACAGCCCGGAGCCCCTTGTGAACGTTGAGTTGTGCCAGTGGAATAAAAGGTGACTTATGTTAGAGCGAAGAAATTCGGATCGGATGGCGTTGTCTAAGTTAAGCGTACGTGAAGCCAATGGGGATTATTTCTTTCAATACTTTGCCATGGACCTATCCGAAGAAGGACTGTTTCTCCATCAGCGACAGCTCATGAGTCATCAAGAACCTTTTTCGAAATTGACCTTCACTCTCCCCAACGGAAAGCAGATTCGAAACGTCACGGCTCGAATTGTTCGAGAAGTTCGCCGTGGTCCCAAGGCCGGATGCGGATTTGAATTTATGAATTTGTCTGAAGATCACCGCATGGAACTGAAAAAGTTTTTCTGCCAGCATTTAGTGAGAGGCACCGGGTGATCCGTTGTTTCAAGACTTTAAGCGTCGTGTCTTTACGCTTTTATCTCACGTTGGAATGATCCTAATTATTTACAAGAATACTGATAAAGCCAGCCGCCAGGACCGATATAGGCCGCGGTTGTGCCTCCAGAATCGTTGGCATTGGCATGAACACTCCAGCCGGAGACAGCGTAGTTCACTGCTGTGGCGCTCACCGTATTCCCACCTCGGCCCTCTGATACTGTACTGCACGAAAAGTTAGAACCACTGAGTTCGCATTTCCTTAAACTGGCAAGTCCACCCTGCCCCGTGGAATAAAATACGGTGGGATTTCCAGTGGAAGAAAATGCAATTCCAGTTCCCAATACCTGGCCGGTGGAAGTGGTAAGTCCGCTAATGCCAAGATTGGCTTCAAGAAGAGTATCGGCCCAGCCCCCTGACGCACAAGAGGAAGCCGAGTTGGCGCAAACGGAATAGTAGGAACGATTGTTGGCTCGATCGAAATACGCAACGGCAGGATAGCCGTTGTAACGATTGATCCGAATAGAGGCAAACTCCCCTACGGCCGGAGCTGTAACGTTATAGGCGGTGGTCCAAGTGGCCCCTCCATTCGAGGAATGCACATACTTTAACCTAGTGCTCGTAATGTCCCAAAAGGCCGCCACGATATTTCCATTGAGATCAAAATCGGCCGTGAGCGCATTCCCGTCGCTGGCCCCCAACGTGAAAATGGGGGTACCGTCATTCACGTTGGACCAAGTAGACGTAGATGGATTAAACATCGCCGACTTTAAACCAGCCGTGGTGGTTGCGTTGGTGGAATCTAAAACCAGAATGACTGGAGAATAGGTACTCCCGTTTTTGTACATCGCCACCGCAGTATCGTTGACGGCTGGCAAGGTATAGGTACCTGTGGGAGCGATGGGCATTGTGTAAATCGACCAACTTCCTGTGCCCTCGGTGCTAGAATTTGTGGCTAAATAAAAACGGTTGATGGTTTGATCGAAAAAAGAAATCCAGGGTTTATCGTTGCCATCAAATGCAATGGCCGGAAACTGCGGGTTTGTGGGACCTGGAATTTGCACATAGCTCCAACTGGCCGTGGAGCTGTTATCTGCTCGAATCGCATATTTCAAGCGCCCCGCCGTCAAGGTGGTTGGCGAATAATCCACATAGGCGATGGCAGCCCGCCCCCCTGAAGTGAAGGCCATTCTGGTGTTCCGAATTGGCGCCGCTGTCATGAGCACATTGCCGGTGGTATCTGGCTGCTGCACGGTAAACGTTGCTGCGCTTGAGGCAGTGGTATACCCACTCAAAGTTGCCAAGTTGGTAGAAAAGGGTGCCGCGTTCGCTCCATAGGCCATATGAAGTTTCGAATCGGAACTAGACAAAGCAGCGCCTCCGGAAGTAGCTGTAACCGCATTGAGTGTGTTGGTCTCAACGTTACCCACAGCGTTCCAAGCGCCGGTAAAAGTAGTGGTTTGGCTGTTAAAGTAGCGCATGTTTGTGGTGGATAAGTTGGCTGCAATATGAAAATAACCGCTACTATCTTGCATTAGTTTCAACCAGGCATTTCCCGTGCTGGCAGCGCCCAAAGTTGCACCCGCTGTGAATGCAGCTGGTGCCGCAGTACAAGCGGTGGAAGCACTCATGATATTTAACTGAATGCCCCCGGCCACGTTCAAGATCACTTTGGCCACATCGCCAGTGGTTGTGGGGTCGATATACAAATCGGCGGCCAAAAGGTTGGCCGTGGTATTTACTGTTTGTTTGGTCCAGTTCGCGGCAGTAATACAATTCGCTAAATTCGATTGCCGACAAACCGCATACCGACTTCCGGCGGCCGCACCTGCCGTTGCCGTATTGTAGACCACGGCCGGGTAATAGTCCGTGCTACTCACTTTGCACCAAGCAACCCCTGCGGTCATATGAGACGCTGTTAAGTTTACGTTTTCGATATTTTCAGCTGCCGTCATGCCCTGAAATCCTCCCGGACCAGAGCAACCAGCGTCACAATACAAAAATCTTGGTCGAGCTGTAGCAGCCACTGCACTAGCCACGTAAACGACAGCAATTTCATCTAAGGGACTCACCGCCACGTCTAATGAACGACTGGAAACCGAGGCCGTATCCAAAACACCGACCGTCCAATTCCCCGCAGTGCCAAACGGAGCCGATCGGAAGGCACCCAACACACTTTGCGTTCCGCCCGTTGTCCAAAACACAGCTGGACGACCACTGGATAAGAAAACAATTTTAATAAAAGTTGCCGTACCCGCCGAAACCACCTCACTCACGTAGTTAGTTCCATCGTGATAGGTGACCTTCACTCCAATTACGCCTAAATCGGAATGAGCAATGGCTGGTCGAGTTGTGCCCGGTATCATCTGCACATCGGCGTAAATTCCCCGCTGTGAGGCCGCTACCGGTCCCTTTAGTCCATAATCGACAACTGATTCACCGCAGGTAGAACCACCCGCGTTTGTTCCTGTTACAGTGGGCAAATTGACTTCAGGATTTCCGCAGGAAATGAGAAAAAGTGCCATCAAAAAAGAAGGAATTTTTCGCATACTCAAAACCTCCTGCCAACTTCCAATGGAATTGCCAATTTTAACCACCGCTCACGCGAATCACTGATCGAGCGATCCCCCCGTCCCGAATAAGAATACGCGTCCACCTGAAATTGTAGGCCAACTCCGAGATAGAAATTGTTTTTCAAGAAATAGCGAAATCGATTTTGCAAATCGAACGAAAATCGTAAGCGAGAATTTCCCGTCCTCTGGAATCGTTCCTTGTAGAAGACCGGCGAAAAAACCCCAAGATGAACGGAATTTCGCCAGAAATTTTCCTTTTCCCGCTCCATCCCGATACGCAATCCGATTCCATGGAGCTGGGAGGCAGTCATCACGGCAATGGGCCGAATTTCATCGACCAATTTCATTTGCCAGCGGTAAAACGGCTCCAAGTAGAATCGCTTAGCAGTGGGAGTACGAAATCCCAGCGTGACCACTCGATCCTTTACCTCTAATGGCCCCGGGGTAACACCAGTAATCGTTTTGAATTTTCTTCGCTCTTCCCACGCTTCAAAAAAATACTGAGACGCCCCATTTGGCGAATAAAGAAAATGAAGACCAAGAAAGGGCCCCACGGCCGGCGGCAGTTTAATCGAATATCCAGACGAAGTGGTGAGATTGTAATTGTTCGCCATAACCCCACCCAAAAATCCAATTTCTAATTTTTTTCGTCGATCGATTTCATTTACCGCAATTGATTCAGCCGCGACCGGTTGGGGCGGTTGTTTTGGTGCTTCCTCAGACGAGACACTGCTGGCCGAAATAGCGGGACCCGGTGGAGTCGAATTTTTAGCTCTTGCATCGACATTAGCTTCTTCCGGATTCGAACTTATATCAGTTTCTTGGTTTTCTTGCTCTTGTAATAGAAAACGAATTCCCGACTCATTCTCAGCGGCCGAAACATGCGAGGGCATAAGCAGCATTAAAATGAGTAGAGGGGAAATAATTCTCATGAAGCCCCTTCGTTTTCTTTTTTCACTTTCAATTTCATCCCGGGGCGAATCTGGTTCGGAGACTTCAATTTATTCCGATTCCATTCAAATACTTCTTTCCATTTTTGGTGCGTACCATACACGCGATTCGAAAATGTCATCAAACTTTCTCCCTTTCGCACTCGATAAGTACGAAACGAATCGGACGCAATATTGGTAGGCTGTCGATTATCCCCGGCCTTTTTCTCTGCAGATGCCGAGGAATTTACGGCAATACGTTTTACTTCTTCGGGAAGTTCAGTAACTACCTCTACCTCTTTGGGTAGTGGTTCTAATTCTCGCGGTTGATTTTGCTTGGCTACAATGGCCGCGGAATCAGACTCTTTCTTTTCTAATGCCTGCAAAACTTTAGGATCAATAAAACCCTGTCGGATTTGCATTAACTTTTCATTCAATCTTTCCATCTGTGGGAATTGGTTGAGTTTCTGTTCCAGCAAATTCCCCGCGTGTGCCAATTTTCCTTGCAAACTAGCCAATTCCACTTGGGCAAGGATGAAATCTTCATGGGTAGAATATTTTTGATTTTCGCGATCAAACAAGTCCTGCGCTTCTTTTAGATTATTGAGCCGCATCAAGAGGTTACCAAACCTCAATACTTGAGCTAGTTCGGATTTTTGTTTGAGTAACTGATGATACAATTGTTTGGCTAAATGATATTCCTTCATTTTCTCCGCTAAATCAGCGAGAGAATAAAGCTGAGGCGCAGTGAGATTCTCCAGAGAAATTGACTGAAGAATTTCCCGAGCCCGATCACGCTCTTTTAATTCGAATAACGTTTTCGCAGAAGCGATTAGATATCCTTGGTCCGTAATATTTCCATTCTTGGCAAAAAACTGAAGATCCTCATAACTTTTTGCAAATTCCTTGATCTCAAAAAGCACTACAGCTCTTAACTTACGGGCCTCTAAATTTCCCGGTTCTCTACGTAGGAGTTGATCTAAAATTTTGCGCGACTCTTGATAATTGCCGCTTTCGTAGAGGATTCCCGCTGCCTTTAAGGGCGGAAAAAAATCTGCGTCTAGCTTTTGAATCAATTCAATTTCTTTTAAGACTTCTTTGGTTTTACCTTCGCTTAGGCGAAAATAAAGCAAGCTCTCACGAGCGCGTAGAGAAAGAGGATCAAACCTTGTGAGATAAAGCTCCAACTCCTTTTGTTGTTCGCTTGCGTCCTTGAGCTGTGCAAGTACGAAATCCAACGCTGAAGCACGGTACTGAAATTCGGAATAGCACGACCGAGCGGCCTCAATCGTTTGAAAGGGATGGGCACAAAGTTTATTTTGGGAGACTGAGAGTAATGGGAGCCCACCTAAAATTAGGCATAAAATCGAAAATCGAAAAATTTTCAATGACCAATCCATGGCATTCACCTCGCTCGCTCATCCTTGAGCAAACTATTCTTTCCAGTATTTAACATTTCCTAAATATTAGAAACGAAAAATGCGGCTTAGCGGCAATTACACGGAAAAAAGAGACATAGCCGAGCACATCGGTATAGTTTTAAAAACCCATTTTTTTAAGAAAGAGGGCAAATACAAAACCACAATGAATCGATTATTCGCCCAAAGACGAAATTTTTTCTGAAATCTCTAACAACACTCCGCCCGTGGTTTGCGGGTGGAGAAAATTCACCAAACAGTGGTGCGCACCGAATTTAGGCTCGGGGTAAATCAAGCGAAACCCGGCCTCTTCTAATCGTTTGGAAACTTCGCGGATATTTTCCACTCGAAAACTCAGGTGGTGAATTCCATCTCTGCCAGATTTCGCCAAAAATTTTCCTATGGTGCTATCGGGCTCCGTGGGCTTTAAGAGCTCCACATTCCCAGGCTGCACTGGTAGCGGAACCCATTCGGTATCCACTTTTTCGCGATCCACTCGTTCCCTGCCTGTGATGGGCAGACCAAGAATTTTCAAGGCATCCGCCAAACGGGAGTTTGGAGTTACGGCGATTCCGATATGATCGAGATACGCAGGTTTCATTTATCCTCTTAAGAAGCCTTCAAACTTTTTCTCCAAACGTGGAGCATCTAATCCGTATTCTTCATACAGAGCTTCAGGGGTTCCAGATTGTCCGAAGCGATCATTCACACCCACGCGGAACAATTTGCCAGAACCTTCTTCCGCCATAAATTCGGCCACGGCTCCGCCCAATCCACCAATCAGGTAATGATCTTCCACGGTGATAATTTTTTTGTGTCGCTTCAATGCTTCTCTTAGGAAAGCGGTGTCTAAAGGCTTGATAGAAGAAACGTTGGCCACTTCGAGGGACATTCCCTTCTTCTCTAGGTTTGCCACTGCTAATAAAGATTCGCCCACCACTCCGCCAGTGGCGAGAATAAGAGCGTCTTTCCCTGGCTTCAATGCATGGATTTTTCCAATCTGAAATTTTGTGTCGGCCTTGTGCACACGCGGAACATTTTGACGAGTGAGTCGCAAATAAGCCGGGTGAGGATAGTGCACAAGCTCTTCCACCATGGCCGCTGTTTCCAAATCATCGGCGGGCTGAAGCACAGCCATTTCTGGTTGCGTGCGAAGACAGGCAAGATCTTCTAGCGCCATTTGTGAGTGTCCGTCTTCTCCAATGCCCACGCCCGCATGGGTTCCCACAATTCGAACGGGAGCGCGAGTGTAACAAACACTCATGCGAATTTGATCGAATCGTCCGGTTACAAAGGCGCCGAAACTGCAAATGAAAGGAACTTTTCCGTTCAGGGCCAAACCGGCTCCTGCACCAATCATATTGGCTTCAGAGATCCCCATTTCGAAAAATCGTTCCGGAAATTTTTTGGCAAACAATTCCGACTTGGTGGACTTCGCTAAGTCGGCATCGAGCACCACGATCTGCGGATACTTTTCTCCCAACTTGGCCAAAGTTTCTCCAAAGGTTTGACGGGTAGCCACGGGTTTTACGCTGGAATCAATCATCTTCTACTCCTTCAATCCTAGGGCAATTTCAGCCAATGCTTTTTCTGCTTGTTCTTTATTTGGTGCAGATCCGTGCCAGGCGTTTTTCCCTTCTTCCATGAACTTCACGCCTTTTCCTTTCAGCGTATCAGCAACGATTAGGGTTGGTTTTCCCGTCTTAGCCTTCGCATTGGCTTTAGCTTTTTCCACTGCCTCTAAAATCACTTTCATATCGTGACCGTTGATCGAAAGCACATTCCAACCAAAGGCCTGAAATTTGTCGGCGATAGGCTCGATGTTCATCACATCTTTCACCTGACCATCGATTTGGCCTTTGTTCCAATCCACGATGGCGCAAACATGATCTAGCTTGTGCATGGGAATGGACATTGCCGCTTCCCAAACTTGTCCTTCTTGAATTTCTCCATCCCCCATCACGCAATAGACCATGGAATCGATTTTATCTAAACGCATGGCTAAAGCAGCGCCTTGAGCAATGGATAATCCCTGACCCAACGATCCGGTGCTGGCCTCGATTCCCGGCAGACGGGCTCGATCTGGATGCCCTTGAAGAGGTGAACCCAGCTGTCTCAAAGTCATTAACTTTTCCGTGGGAAAGTAACCACTCATGGCCATGGCCGCATAAAGAGCTGGCACTCCATGTCCCTTACTCAAAATAAATCGATCTCGCTCTTTCCAAAGAGGATTTTGCGGATCGTGTTTGAGTAAATTGAGATAAAAAGCGGTCATCAAATCCGCTAGAGATAGGCTTCCCCCGGGATGCCCGTTTCCTGCGGCAGTGATCATTTTGATACACCACGAGCGAAGCTCGATAGCGGCGGTTTTTAGTTCGTCCACGGTCATTTGAGGATTTGGTTTTGGCATGGGAAATTTCTACCACAAAAGGCCCGGGGAACCGAGGGAGATTTACCTTCAACCCCCCGCATTATTTGGGGACCAAAGGGGAGATCTTTCGGGCTCTTTTTTACCACTCTCCGGACCAACCAAAAGAGTAGGCTTCCTCCTTTGTTTTCGTAAACCTGGTTGCAGAAACTAAACCGGAAAAAAATTTGAAAGTAAATTCCTGGCAAAAATTCATGAGAGGAATTTCTAGTAGGAATCTCTAGGAGGAAGCTTGGGCCTTTGCTATCTTGCGGGCCATGGTTTTACGCCTCGCGGAAGTATTGTTTTTGGGTTTTTTGTGCGGATTGATTCCGGGACCCGTGGTTACGGCCGTATTCACAGAAACCATTCGCAAGGGATGGAAAAGCTCGAGAAGAATTGTCTTTATGGCAGGCGTGGGCGAGCTAGTGATGTCTGTGGTTTGCGTGGCTGCACTTTCTATTTTGAACTCGCAGAGCGTCTTGTTTCCCGCCCTTAGTATATTCGGATCCCTCATCTTATTCAGTTTGTCGTGGGATCTTTGGAAAACCCAAGAAATCTCCGAACACGAGCCGCTGTTTTCCAATCGAAGAGTGTTTATGGTTTCATTGCTCAACGGTATGGCATGGATTTTTTGGATTACCGTGTGCACTCCCCAGGCCATGGCCCTAGACCAATTGATCCCTGGTGGAAAATGGCTATTCATCGTGCTGTTCGAGATTGGTTGGTTTTGTTCGACCCTTTCGTTAAGTTATCTCTTCAATTCCTTTCGTCCCTACTTTCAAAGCAATAAAAATTTGCATCTCTTGTACCGAACCGTGGCAATTCTCTTCGTATTTTTTGCCGTAAAACTGGCTATCGTAAGCATCCGGGCGCTGATACAATTAGACCTATGAAACTCTCTCGGTCGAAGGCTTTTTTAGAAGATGCTTTGGAGCAAAAGCAAGCCAGCGCCATTGCATTTTTGATGAGACGTCCGGGCCAAGAAGATGTGGAATGGTATCTGGGAAATCACGCTCACCCAGGCAATGATGCCACCCAGAGAGAAATTTCCAAAGATTCTTTATTTGATCTAGCTTCAGTGACAAAAGTTCTTTCCACAGTGAACTTACTTTTTATTGCGGAGTCCGAGGGAAAGTTTTCCTTCAGCGACCCTGTTCGAAAATATTTTACTTCGTTTCCTTCGGCCAGCACCAAGCTTTCAGATCTATTAAAACACCGCTCTGGTTTGCCTGCCCATATTGAGTTCTTCCGCAAACATGAAAAAGGTCTCGCCACTTTGGGTGACCAAAAACCCTTGCTTCAGTGGATCTGCGAAGCTGGATTAAAAGAACCCGGAGTGCAGGTGTATTCCGATCTAGGCTTTATGCTACTGGGGATGCTTTTGGAAAGTCTTTATGGCAAACCATTGGCCGAAATTTTTCATGAAAGAATTGTTTCACGGCTGAAGCTAGAAAATTTAGGATTTGTCACTCTTCCCCATGCTGCAGCACCGGCCAGAATGTATGGACTCTTAGCGGAGAAAAAACGTTTTGTGGCCACGGAAACCTGCCCCTGGCGGAAAAAAACTTTGCAGGGCGAAGTTCATGACGATAACTGCTGGGCCTTTGGTGGCTGCTTGGGACACGCAGGTTTATTTGGAACCGCTAAAGATGCGATGCAAGCCTTTGATCACTTGATCAAACAAGCCAAATCGAATCCGGAATTTTTGAATCGCAGCAGTCCAGAACCAGGATCCTTTTCGTTTGGATTCAGCACCTATCCTGGGCTTAGGCCCTTTCCTGGCCCTGCTTTTGCCACAGCCTATGGTCATACAGGTTATACCGGCACCAGCATTTGGTATCACGAACCCACAGAAACTCGAGTGGCGCTCTTTAGTAACAGGGTTCATCCTTCTCGCTCTGACTCCCGATGGATTGATAGCCGTCTACAGTTTCACAAACTTCTCTGGGAAGAGTTGGGCCTTTGAACTCCTCTTGGGTAAAAGCAAAAGCCAGTGAAATGGGTTTCGCACTTTGCGGAATTTCTGGTCCCTTAGAAAAAAAATATTCTGACTATTACGAATGGTGGGTTCAGCAAGGATTTGGTGCAGGGATGTTTTTCCTGCGATCGCAATTAGAAAAGCGCAAATCCCTAGAAAATATCCTGCCGAACGCCAAAGCCGTAGTGATGCTGGGAATTCCCTTTCCAGGAACCAAACAGGAAAAGGAGGAAGATGTGGCAACGCAAGCAATGCGAGCTCCATCGATTCCAAGCGAAGATATCGATTCCTCCATGGGAAAAGTCGCACGCTATGCCGTGGACCAGGATTATCACCTCACTATATTGCCGAAAGTTCAGACCCTAGCTGAGCTTTTGGATAAAGAATGCGGATCAAAATCCCTCGCCTATGTAGATACCGGAGCCATCAACGAGAGGGCTTACGCGGCTCAAGGGGGCCTAGGATGGATTGGAAAAAATGCCATGCTCATTCATCCAGAATGGGGATCTTGGATGTGGCTTGCTTGTATCGTTACCACAGCACCGCTGGCGCCAGATCCTTTGATGGCTGACCACTGTGGAAAGTGTAGAAAATGCATTGACCATTGCCCCACTGGCGCCATTTTAGAGAACCTAAGAATGGTCGATAGCAACAAATGCATTTCGTATTGGAATATTGAGCATCGAGGGGAAATCCCCAGCAAGATTGCTGAAAAAATGTCGCCTTGGATTCTTGGTTGCGATATCTGCCAGGAAGTTTGTCCTTGGAACTCTCATTCTTTACGAAAAGCGAGAGAGCCTATGGGCGAGCCAAAAGTGGAATGGCAGTCCATAGAATTTATTCTACAAATGAGCAAAGAAAATTTTTCTCAGTTCCGCGATCGCGCTCACTGGAGAGCAAAGTGGGAAGGCTGGCAGAGAAACGCGAAAATTCTTTCCACTAGTTCTGGTATCGCAAAAAACGCTCAGGGGGCTAGTGACTCTGGCCATGAACCCAAAGCATCTAATGCATCTAATGCATCTAATGCATCTAATGCATCGGAAAAAAATACACCCAAATCGTAATCCAAAGAGAAAATACCAAATTCATCACCCATCCGATTTTTGCCATTTCTCTGGCAGAGACTCCCCCTTGTGAAAAAGCAATGGCATTTGGTGGCGTAGCAATGGGCAACATGAAGGAAAGAGAGGAAGCAAACAAAATCGCTTGGGCCACTTGCAAGGGATGTAAGTGAAGAGCACTGGCCAAGGGAACAGCCAGAGGAATTCCAATGGCCGCAACCGCTGTATTGGAGGCCACTTCTGTAAAGAGAATGAAAAGTGTTACCAAACAAAACACTAAAAGGAATGGAGGCAATCCATCAACGCGCAAAACTTCAGTAATCATGGCCGTGATGCCTGTTTTCTCTAGTCCATAAGAAAGAGAAATCCCACCTGCAAAGATAAATAACACTCCCCAAGAAATTTCTTTTGCATCTCTCCACTGAAGGAGAAATTTTCCTTTTTCTGGAATTAGAAAAAGACTCAAACCCACGGCAAAAATCCACCAGTTCTCTCCAATGGAAATCCACTGAAAAGAGAGAAGAACTAAACCAAGAAAAAATACTCCATAAATGGCCAACATCTTAGGATGAAAAGAAACAGATTTTTGCCAATCTCCCCCCTCGATTCTCGCTCTCCAAATGACGGGGAATCCCACTTTTCCAAGATAGAACCAAACCAAAGCGAGTCCCACCACACAAAACGGAACCATAGAAATCATCCACTGAAAAAATGAAATCTTGAGTCCTAATTTTTCCGCATGAGCTAGAAATAGAGCGTTAGGGGGACTCCCTAAAATAGAACCGAGTCCACCGATGGAAGAGGCGTAAGCCACTCCCAATAAAAACCCTTTTCGTAAATCCAGGTGATTCCCAGCCACCGCTTTGGCAATGGGAACCATCAACAAACAAGCGGCACTATTGGAAATCCACATAGACAAAAACGCCGAAAGACCAATGAAAGACAAAAGCGCCGATCGACCGGACTTCGCTTTTGATTGAAGAAGAGAAGCTACGGCGTAATGAAGTTTGGTTTTCTCTGTGGCCTTCGCTAACAAAAACCCGCCGATAAACAACAAAAGCACCGGATGAAAAAAAGATTTTAGCGTCCCCATCCAATCTACTTTTGAGAAAACGGGAAACAGAAGGGGGAATAGAGCTGGCACCCATAGGGGCACACATTCTGTCATCCACCACAGAATCATCCAAAGAGTAAAAAATCCTACCCACTGCTGTTCCAGGTTGGGAAATAGGAAAAAGGAAAGAGAACCCACCATTGGACCTGAGCAGAAGAGAAGCACAGAGGCCAAGGAAACTTTTTGAATCTTAAAGATCAATCACTTTTCCCGGATTCAATAAACCCTTTGGGTCCAAGAGACGTTTCATTTGTCTTAGAATCGTCAACTCTTCTTTCGATTTGCTAAGATGCAAATGGTCTTTTTTTAGAAGTCCAATTCCATGTTCTGCGGAAATGCTTCCTTGATACTTCCCCACCACATGAAAAAGATCCTCTTCTACCATCTCGTTTTGCTTCAAGAACTCCTCTTGAGACATTTCTTGAGGGCGCAAGGCATGAATGTGAAGGTTGCCATCACCAAAGTGACCGAAAATAAAAAGTTCCCACTGTGGAAATTTCTTTGCAAAGATCGTTTGCCATTCCTCAATGAAAGATTTCATGGAAGAGATGGGCACCGAAATATCACTGGTATGAAGTTGACCATGGGTTCGAAGTGCTTCAGAAATGGTCTCTCGTGTTTTCCAAAAGAGCTTGGCCTCTTCTTGCGATTTGGCCTGCACTCCTTCTTCCACCAATTCCTTAGAAAATATTTCCTCCAGCCACTCATCAAAGGATTCTCCCTTAGCCTCCAGCAAAACGTATTGCTCATGAGCGCTTTCAAAGGGAGAACGAATTCCGTGCAAGGAAGTAGTGCTTTCAAAACAATTCCTGCTAAAGGCTTCAAAGGCGTAAAGATCGAAGGGGGCCTTTCGAGAGGCCTCTAAAAGATAAAACACTTGAGATAAGTCCTTGGCTCCGAAAAAGAAGAGCTGAGTGTTTTTCTCTACTCGGGTGAGCTTTAAAACGGCTTCTGTTACCACCCCAAGAATCCCCTCAGAGCCAATGAACAAATGCTTTAGATCTAAGCCCGTATTGTTTTTCTCTAGGGAACCATTGAGTTTCATAATAGTGCCGTCCATCAACACCACAGTGAGCCCCAATACCCAGTGACGGGTCATTCCATAGCGAATGACATTAATTCCGCCGGCATTGGTGGAAATATTTCCTCCCACACAGCTAGACCCCTTCGATCCAAAGTCCACGGGCCAAGTGAGCCCGTGAGGCTCACAATGCTGATGCACGGCCTCTGTTACGGCCCCGGCCTCCACAGGTAGAGTCAACGCCAAAGGATCAATCTCTCCAATGCGATTCATCTTCGAAAGAGAAAGCACCAACTCACCTCTTGCGGCCACTGCGCCGCCAGAAAGACCTGTTCTTCCTCCAGAGGGAACCACTGCAATACCTTGTTCGTGGCAGATTTTTAGAATCTCAGATACTTCCTCGGTGGATCGAGGAAAGACGATGGCTCCAGGTTTTGCTGGATACACTTTGGTCCAGTCTTTTCCGTAATGATCAAGATCATGGGGATCCACACTAAAAAGATTTTGGTGCCTGGGGAAATGAGAAAGAATTTGTTCCATGAGGAAAGTATATCCCGATTCTTCTCCTAGAAACAAATGTCCATAATTTATATTTGAAACCTTACATTTGTACGGAGAGAGCTTTCCGCTCTTCTATGCGCAAGTTCCCAGGAGAATGGCGCTTCGTTTCGGATTTTTGAGACAAGGTTCTTACCGTATTCATCACCACGGATTCGCCCTCACCCAAGGCCTCAACCTCTAGGAAAAGTTGATGACAAATATCCCCATAAGAGAAGTGATGACCGCCTCGTTTTTTCAACAAATACTGAACGTAGCGGATGGCCCTATCGATGAGTTTATTATTCGAGGGACGCACCCAAGTCATCACATTGCTCTCAATGCGCCCAATTCTTGCCATCACCAAAAGAGAATGAGCATTCATCAACATTTTTAAAAAGAGGTGCTCAAAAAGAGCTGGTAGCTCACCCACCGCAACGGCGTGCTGAAATTTTCCCAAACGAAAGTTCATGGTTTGTTGTTTTTCAATGGAGAAGCGATGTTGTTTGGCGCCCTTTAACTTTTTTTCTCGAAGCTGAGGCAACTTTTGCGAGAAGTCGAACCCATAAAGTCGTTTACTTCCGGCCACACCTTTGAGCACTTTCCATTCTAAGGAACGGGGCTTTCGAAGCAATAATTTTTCCCAGGCCGAAGCGGCATCCTTGGTTCCGGGCAAGGTTAAGTAGGCTAAGGCCGCTTTGGTGGACGGCTCTCTTTGGTTTTCGAACCCTGGCAGACTAAACGTGGGGGATCGCTCCGTTGTGTCCGTTAGAAGAGTAATGGCGTATTCCTTCGTTTCGTAAAGAAGAAACTCCCCCTTTTGATAGATGGCCGATTCGGTTTCCACAAAAGGAGTCAAAAACGTATAGTCTGACTTTCGTAAAAACTGAAGGAATCCCAAGAGCGATGCATTTTGATAGCTGGGCTGATGCTGCAACAAAGACCAGCCGGCGGCCAACTGCAATACGGTGGTGGCCTGCAAACGAGTAGATCCGGATAAACTCATGGGACCCACAGAAAGACAGATCTTTTGGATCTTAGAATTTTTTAAAACCTTTCTAGAGCGCGCCACCTTCTGCAAAACTTCATTGGGATTACAATACAGAAACCAAGGTTTTCGCTTGGAAATTTTCGTGGCCTCTTCCGTTGCCCCGATCACAGAGGGCGTTTCTCCACCTTCTGTACAGCTCACCAGCAAATCGTTTTTGCCAAATCCAATTTCTCGAACTTGTCTTGCACCAAATTCGGGATGATCTTCAAAATTCTCGATGGAATGAACCAGGGCAAGATCGCCGCCGGACATAAATCCCACCACTCGATCTTTTTCTTCTTCGGAAACTTCCATGCGCCAAAAGGTTTCTATGCTTAAAGCCAAACGTCCTGTAGCTCCACACCCATAAAAAAACACTCTGCCACCGTCTCGAAGAGTGGCCTCGATCTCTTGGGCAAGAAAAGAGATTTCCTCTTCTTTTTGCACTACCACTTCCAGAGCCTCCACATCTACCGACTGTAGAAGGGCAAGCGCACGCGGCAAATCAGTTTTTGCTAGATCAGAAAGACCGTGGGTTCGTGGGTGTTGTTGTTCTGTGGGAAGCATTCCCAAATGAAAATCTTTGGCTTTTTTCAAAAAAGCAGTGGCGTGTTGGTGGGCTCTGGCTCTGGCTTTTGGAGAGATTTGCATGATCTCCATTACACCATGGAAAATCGGATTTTCCTTGGGGCCTAACAAAAAAAATGGCGCCGCGACGGCGCCATTTTTACTTGAGAGCGTGTAAGAACTTAGTTCTTCAACATATTTTGAAGTTCACCGCTTTCGTACATTTCACAAATGATGTCGCATCCGCCTACGAACTCACCGTTTACATAGATTTGGGGAGAGGTGGGCCATTGGTTGCGCTTTTTCAATTCTTCGAAAAGATTCATGTCGTCTAAAATATTGAAGCTACCAAACTCCACTCCAGTGGCACGTAAAACTTCCGTGGCCCGTGCAGAGAATCCACACATAGGCATATTGGGAGTGCCTTTCATGTAAATGAAAGCGGGCTTCGATGTAATTTGTTGGTCAATGATAGATTTATAATCAGGCATACGGACTCCTTTTTTCGTTCAAATAAGAAAATTATAATTTTTCAAACTGCTCGGGCGTAAACGTTTTCACGGTCAAGGCGTGCACTTCATTGGAATTGATTTCATTCACAAACAAATCGAGCACCATTTTATGTGCACGAATGAGAGGCAAGCCCTGAAACTTTGGAGAGACCACCACAGCTCGGATGTGGTCGCCCCCACCTAAATCTTGAATTTGCACAAAAGTAGTTTCGATATTTTTTTCAATTCGATCTTGGATTTCTTGTAGCGTCATAATTTCCCTTTTCTACCCCAGCCCACCAGACGAAAGCAAGATTGCCGCTCAACGTCGATAGTGAAGGTAAAGCTCGCCCCCCACATTCCGGCATTCCACCAACTGAAAGCGCGGAAATTTGCCCTTAGGAAAGCCCTTGCCCTCACACCAAGTGGGAGATTCGGCGCCCCCCACCAAAATGGGAACCACCGTCAAAAAAATCTGGTCCACAAGCCCCTGTTCTAAAAAGGAGGCATTAAACTCCCCTCCCCCCTCTAAAAGAACTTCCTCTATCCCTTTTTTTCGAAAACCCGCGAGAATCTCTTTGGGCAGAGGCCGTGCGGATCGGCCCCGGATGACTTCAATGCCTAAGACTTCCAGAGATTTTTGCACCTTTGTGGAAGCCTCTTTCCCACAAAAGATCCAACGCTCATGAGATTTGGCTTTTTCCCAAGGTGTGCCTCTTGGAATCTTTAAAAGGGAAGAAACCACCGCAGAAACCGGCTGCTCCGGCCACCCCTTGGCCTTTCTTTTTGCCAATAATTCGGCCCCCTCCACCGACAAAGGATAAGGATAGGCCAGAAAAGTGCTGGCTCCATTAATCACCGCTTGATGGTCTGCCCGAATTTCGGCCATGCGTTGGCTGTCGTAGTCTGACCCCAACTTCACAGGGCCTCTCGCTTTGGTGGCGATTTTTCCATCCATCGACATAGCCATATTGATTGAAATCATGATCGCTCTCCCCTGGTTTGTAGTTCTGCGCTAGCATACCTCTTATGCGAAACAAAATTCTACTAGTGCGAACTATTGGCCCAAAAGATCGCCTGACCTCGAAAGTAAAATCGATCTTTCCGCGAACGGAATTCTTTCAAACTTGGGAAGAATGCAACACCATCATTTCTCAATTGACGGAAGAAACCATCTATATTGTTTCTTCCGATTCCCTTCCGTCTAAGGCATGGGCCCAGCAAATGGAAACTCTTTTAAAGAAATTCCCCATAGTCACGGGCGACTTAAAATTCACCACAAAAAATGCAGACGAACGAGTTTATGCCCAAATCTTTTCCGGTAGGACGAAAAAAGCCGTGGAAGCCCTAGGGTACGCTCTACCTTGGGCTACGCTAGAAAATCTCTGTACAACCAAATCCACTTGGCAAGAGGTGGGTCCTTTTTCTTCGGTGGCAGGTTGGTGTACCGAAAGAGACTGGAGCTGGAGAGCCATTCTTCAAGGAAAGAAAATCGGATACTGCAAACAACCTTTGGCCATGGAACGCGCTCTAGAAAATGCATCTGCTACGAACAAAACACAGGAATTTTTCGACCGCGGTGCCGACGACGCCTGGCTACAGAGAACCTACCAATTTCTTTCGGGCGATTCGCACTGGACGCTTCCCTTGGCCATGGGAATTGAAGGGTTTGAAAGACTTTGGCAAAAAGGAAACGCTTTACGGGCAAAATGGGCCTTTGCCTATGGGTCCGGAATGCAATGGGGGTATTCACAGCCTCTACGATCTTGTCCCTTAAAACGAGAAGCCAAATTGGTGGTGGACTGGAAAAGAGGAAAAGGCATCGACGTTTTTGTTCCTGGAAAGGGCTTAACCTCCCTGGAAGGGAAAGTAGCAAAGTTTTACGAACTTTCCAGAGCAGAAAAAGACCTGACAAAATTGGAAAAAGAATTTCAAAAACTGTTCCGCGTTCCCGGGAACGTGGCCAAAGAAGAAGTTTCTCTATTTCTATCTAGTTTATCGACTTGAGACTCACAGAATTTTTTCGGATTTTCATAGGGAATCAAATTTAGAGTTTTTCCCCAAAATTTTCCGTTAATCTTTCCAAAGACAGGAAAGTGCGGACCCAACTTTTTTCTCTTTTTCTCCACGAATCACATATTCCTGCACCGACTTTTTCGATTCCAAGAACAAGAACTTTCGTAAAGGATTGTCACCCTTAGGAGGCAAGGTCACAATCCAGGCTCCCTCATCAGAGGCGATGTCATAATCATCACGGTCTAAAGCCTTTCCCTCTAAAAAGAATTCCATCATGGCATCGTCTTCCTCTTTTAGGGCGACGTAGGCGTCCTTATGGCTTTTCACTTTGCCTTGTCCGCAGGCAATTAAAAAATTAGTTTCCGCCTTTGCAGGCACCAAAGAGAAAATCAATAAGCCAAGAATCATCATGTTCGCTCCTACTCTAACTCTTACTCAAAACAGGGAGAAAATCGTTTCAAACGCTGTTTTACTTTTTTCGTAGCTGGGTTGTTCGACCGTAGTGTCGACCAAAATCTAGCGCCACCTCGCCATTTTGAACCATTTTTAAAGCCCACGCCATCGTCTTTTTGTACCCAGTGGCTCAAGATTCCCACGGCACAATCCATTTGTTTTTCTACGTCGTAAATTGTTAAGGAACGGTCGGAGAGATCCTTGCGCTTATCTCTTCCCCAGTCAAATTTGCAAAATTTTCGATAAGTACGCTGACCCGCAGATCCGTAAGAAAGTTGAAACAGACCTTGGCTGTGATCGTTGGGCTTAATGCGGCCTCGATAATCGTTCCGTTTGGTGGATTCATTAAAATTCACCGTGGGCTTAAAGCCACTCTCTCGTTCAGCCACAGCAACCATTAGGTGCGCCCAAAATTCCCGACGGTCGGATTTACTCAATCTAGAGTAATTCGGACACCAGTTTCTTTTGTCGCCTAAGCTTCTTTGTTCCACCAAACCTTTTCCATGAGTATCGATGGCCTCCAACAACTGTTGCGTCCAGCGACGGCCCACCGAGGCACTAGGAGGATTCTGAGTTTCCCAAAATAGCTTCACTTTTAGAGAAGACCTAGGGGCAATTTCTTCCTCTAAAGCTGCCATTTCCATATTTTCTCTAGGTCTAGCTTTCGGGCGAATCGTGGGAATTTCTACGTCGGGGCTCTTGGTGGAAATCCTTAAATCAGATTCTTCTGATCCCGCTTTTCCAGCCGCTGTTTCCACAACTGCACTTTCTGGAGCTTCGGCGCTTCGACTAGCGGCGGCCACTAAATCGGGCACGGCCGCTTCAAAATTTTCAAAGCCAGGTCCCATGGGATTTCCGTCTGCACTAATGGTGATTCCACAAGTCTGCAGATCTTCTCCAGAGACGTTGTTATCTTGTAAAACTTTTAAGAACTCTGCCAAGGTCGAAAAACAAGCTTCGGATTCGCAGAATCGAAATCCGTCTTTACGCCAGCTAGGAACGTAGACGTATCGGTCTTTCCCGTCGATCACAATGTTTACGGCAATTCCCTTTCGCATGGGAATCACGTTTCTCACGGCGTAGACCGTGCCTTTGGTAGTTTTAAAATCGATATTGTCTCTTCTTTTGCGGTCAAAATCCGCGGAGGTGCGAACGTGATAACCATCAATATTGACCTGAATAAATTTTGGGATTTTTCCTTCTCGGAAATAGTCTCGTAAGTCTACTCTTGGACGAACTTCCACTAGCTCGTCGGTGTCATGAGCAAAGGATGGAGTCCAAAAGGTAGATAGACATAGAGTGCCCAACACCGTAAGAGTGATTCCCATCAAGGTTCTAAATTTAGGAAAAAAGGCACACATCATTAACAGGATAATCTCAATTCCTGTGCCAGTTCAGAATTGTAGAAAAAAAAGACCTAACCCTTGATTCTTAAACCGTTGGTCTCCAAACGGAGACAGGTGAAAATACGGGATTTTTCCGATTATTTCTTGTCCAGGTGTAAATAGTTTAGACAAAAAAGCAGTCGAATTTCATTAGTAATTTCAAGCATATACAAGACAATTCCCGCACGCTTTCGATCGCCTCTCCTAAGAAAAAGCCCTCGAAAAAACCTTCATTCTCGTCGATACAATCGTAGAGAAAAGAGATCAGGCGCCCAATTCGAATCAAACACAAACGGAGACTTTGGCCCCATGGAACCCAAAAAGAAAATACGCATTATCACCAGTGATATGCACCTTTCTGCTGGGAGATTCATCGATGGCACCCAAAATCCTCATGAAGATTTTTACTTCGATCGAGAATTTATCGAGTTTTTAGAATTTTTTTCCTCTGGAGAGTACGGAGATGGCTGCGAAGTTCAGTTAATTTTAAATGGCGACGTATTTGATTTCTTGAACGTTCCCATTCAAGGAGAATTTCCAGATATCGTTACAGAGGCCGTGGCTGTGGAAAAAATTCGGGCAATTTTTTTAGGCCATCCTGAAGTAACCAAAGCCCTACAAGCGTTTGTGAGGAAATCTGGAAAAAGCGTTTTGTATAATGTGGGAAATCATGACCTCGATTTTTTCTTTCCATTGGTGCAAGAGGAATTTTGTAAAACCATTGGCGGTGAAAACTACGACCGAAAAAAAGTTTCCGTGAACGTGGAAAAAGAATTTTTAGAATATGATGGAATTCAAATTCACCACGGGAATCAGTTTGAAGCAGTTCATAGCACAAATTATCAACAACCCTTTGTGGAAGAAAATCTTCCAGAGCCCATTCTCTACCTCCCCTGGGGATCTGTGTACGTCATCAAAATTATTAATAAGCTAAAACTAGAAGTGGATCACATCGACAAAGTGAAACCCGCAAAACTCTTTATGCTTTTTGGCTTATTTGTTCACCCCATTGTCATCATCAAACTCTTTCTCTTTTCTGCCTTTTACTTTTTGAACACTCGATTTGTGTACAATCCAAAACGAAGAGCCAATATCTCCAACACCTTGGCTATTATGAAAGAAGAGATCACTCCCTTCTACGGTCTAGAAGATGATGCCCGAGCGGTGTTAGACCAGAACCCTCACATCCACACGGTAATCTTTGGGCACACCCACGGTCCGATGCAACGGTTTTACCCAGATGGAAAGACCTATATCAATACGGGAACCTGGACCCGAATGATCAACTTAGACTTTCGAAATCTTGGCCAGAGCACAAAACTCACCTTTGCCCTCATCGACTACCGAAATGGAACGCCTCGCTCCACCTTAGAGGAATGGGTGGGTCTAGCGCGTCCTCATAGAGCGTTTAACTTCTAATTCTATGTGCGAATGCGAAGGATTATGCGTCTTTTACCTGTTTGCATCTCCGAGCTTTTCCATCGACCACTCGCCTGATCGCACGACCTAGTTGAAGACAGGTAAAGTTTTCGCTCACTCTTGTCGATACTTTATACAGTATGCTCAAAGTGAAGCTCACGGATGGTTCCGAAATTGAAGTTCCAAGAGAGGAAGTGCATTCCATTCTTCCTCTTTCAAAAATGCTTCGCCATCCCCACCTTAGCTCCACCGGACTCTTCTATCATTGTGGAAAAGTAGTTCCAGTGGCCGGTCCCCTCGATGAAGAAGCTTGTGCCACTAGTGAAACTCTTCCTGCAGAAAAAAAACCATGGATCCTGTTCCTAGGAAACCATGCCTATGTGATTTCAGGATTCCCAATCTTTGATGACGACGTTCGCTTAACCAAAAAGCCAGTGGAAAAAACAAACGTGGTGGAATTACCGGTGATTGAAAAACCAATGGAAGAAGATTCCATGGAATTGTCTGAAGAAGAGCGCGTTTTAAAGGAAATGGAAGAGCTGCTGAAATCTGCGTGAAAAGCCCTCAACCCCTTCCCCAACCTATCATTCTTAAAAAATATTGGATCCAAGAATTAACGAACTCTCTCCAATAAATAATTCAAATACTTTTCTCGAAAGTGCTCTCTAGAAAACTCCAGCGCGCGCGATCTTAATTGGTTTCCATCATAATGGCCAAATTGCGATTCCATAGACTCGACGGCTCCCTGTAAAGAGGCCACCGTCTGTTCAGAAAAAAAGATTCCTGTGTCCTTCGTTACCGTATCGAGAACTCCACCCTTTCCGTAAGCAATCACCGGGCGGCCACAATACATTGATTCCAGAGGCGTGATTCCAAAATCTTCCAAACCAGGAAACACAAAGGCCTTTGCCTTTCGATACAATTCTCCTAATGCAGCGTCGGAGAGTCCACCGTGAAACTCAATCCACGGTGCATCTTTGGCCAACTTTTTCAGCTTTTGTTCGTCTTGCCCTTTACCCACAATAATCAATCGCTTTTTGTTTCGTCGAAAGGCTTCCACCGCAAGATCAATCCTTTTGTACGGAGCAAAAGCAGAGACAATCAAATAATAGTCTTTTGGATTTTCGATCAGAGTGGAAAACTTTTTGGGGTCCACGAAAGGATGAATCACCGTGGAGTTTCGGTTCCAAAAGGTTTGAATTCTTTGTTGAACAAAACAGGAATTTGCAATCAGGTGATCCACCGAGGGCGTAGTTTTTACATCCCAACGTTGCAAATAGGGCCTAACCAAAGTGGCGGCTTTTGTGGTGAGTGGATCTGTTTTTCCGGGTCCAAAATATTCTTCAAACATATCCCAGATGTAGCGCATGGGAGTAGAGACGTATGAGATATGAAGAGCATCTTCTCTTTTGCGAACGCCTTTGGCTACACAATGAGTATTCGACAAAATTAAGTCGTAAGACTCCATGGGTATTCTTTCGATGGCGTGGGGAAAGAGCGGAAGTAGCTTTCGATAGCCTTGAGAGAACTTTCGTAATCCCATGAGCTTTTGCAGGTAGGAAGTGCGAATCTTTCGGCCGTTCAAAATCGTGGGAGTCATTTCGTAATCTGTTTGGAGAAGAGTCACCAGATCCGCATTAGGAAATAGCTCACAAATCACATCTAGAATGGCTTCGCCCCCCCTCATGCCCGTGACCCAATCGTGAACGATGGCCACCTTTGAGGGAGCTTGGGTCCAAGCAGGGAGCATTAGAGTTCCTTACGAAACGCTTCGATGGTTTGGCGGAGTCCCTCTTTCACGGGAACGCGCGGCTCCCATTGAAGCAATCGTCTCGCCTTAGAAATATCTGGGCATCTTCTTCGAGGATCATCAGGACGACCGGGCAGGTAATCAATTCCAGGAGCAGAGCCAGCCAATTCTTGCACCAACTTGGCGAACTCATTCACCGTCAGTTCCACTGGATTTCCTAAATTGATGGGCAAGTGTTCTTTGGTTTTGGTCATTTGGAAAATGCCCTCTACCAAATCACTGACAAAACAGAACGATCTCGTTTGAGAGCCGTCTCCATGAATCGTGAGCTTTTTTCCTCGTAGCGCTTGGCTGCAAAGTTCAGGAACCACTCGTCCATCATTCAATCGCATGCGAGGACCGTAAGTATTGAAGATACGAACAATACGGGTGTCGAGACCATATTTGCGGTGGTAGACCATCACTGCCGCTTCGGAAAATCGTTTGGTCTCGTCGTAACAGGAACGAGGCCCAATGGAACTTACATTTCCCCAATACTCTTCTTGTTGAGGATGCACCAGAGGATCGCCGTACACTTCCGAGGTGCTAGCAAGAAAAAAGGAGGCTCCTTCTTTCTTGGCAAACTCTAAGGCGTTTAGCGTGCCCTTGGAATCTACTTCCAAAATTTCTTGCGCCAAGGTTTCAAAATCAATGGGACTTGCCGGGCAGGCAAAGTGAAACACCCAGGAAAATTTTCCGCCAAAGGGATTCCGAAAATCAAATCGCTCCGTAACGTCAGCTTTTTCAAATCGAAAGTCTGGGTGCTTGCTTGCTTCGGCTAAGTTTTGTTCTCGGCCCGTTAAGAAATTGTCTACGCCAAGAACGGCATACCCTTCTTTCAAAAAACGCTCTGATAAGTGAGATCCAATAAAGCCAGCGGCACCGGTGATCAATACAGATTTTTTCATATCCCTATGCTTACCCTAAAACTGGAGAAGAGGAAAACCTTCTGCCTTGCATTAATTGAGTTAAATTCTACATTTTGAAAATGGGTTGGTAAAAAAATGCCATAGCGCAACAGAAAAATCAGCGCAGGAATTTCCAGTTCTAGCTTCAACCTAAAGAACGCTATGAATTTTTCAATGTCCTAACCCGAGAATCCGACTTACGCCTGCCCTTTCGGCTTCGATCGAAAACTTCGCTTGAATACTTCCCTCTTTTTCTTGATCCTAACCCTTCGCCCTGCTCTAATTTTGAAGTGAAAAAGACTCTTTTGATCGATGCTCGAATGATTGAATCCGTAGGACACGGAATTGCCCAGTATGTTGCGGATTTAGCGGATTCCATGCACGGTCATTGGGGAAATTGGAATCCAGTTTTTCTCTTGTCAGAGAATTGTCCCAAGAATCATTCCATCCGATCTTATCCTCATGAATTTTCCAAAATTCCCTTTTTAAGCAAAATGGAGCCATTTTCCTTGCCCAGAGAAATCCGAAAGCTCTCGCCCCAGGCATTTTTGAGCCCTAGTTTCTCAAGTTTGTGGCGCTACCCCTGTGATCATTGGATGATTTGTCACGACCTCAATCACCTCCAGTTTGGGAACTTTCTTCAACGTCAATATTACAAACGTCTCTTACTTCCCGCCCTTCGATCGGCCCAAGGTGTTGCCACGGTGAGCGCTTCGGCGAAAAAAGAGCTCGAACACTGGATGGAGCTAGAGGGAAAAGCACGGTCATTCGAAGTGGTTCCAAATGTAGTGAAACCGCTCTCGATCGGTAAAAATCCTTCAGCCTTTCCCAATTATTTTTTCTGCCTCTCGAATTCGAAACCCCATAAAAATGTGGAGTGGCTCCGACTTCTCCATCGACGAGCTTTTGAAAATGGAGCCAATGAAATGATCTCCAATGTTGGTGGCACAGTTGATGGGTGGAATAGAGTTTCGAATCTATCGAACGACGCCATCGGCGCCCTTTACGCTGGAGCAAAGGCATTCTTCTTTCCTTCTCTCTATGAAGGATTTGGAAGGCCTCCGTTAGAAGCCGCTCTTCTTGGAACGATTCCTGTTGTTTCCGATATCCCGGTCCATCGCGAAGCCCTTCAAGGGGTAAAAGAGGCCATTTTTCTTCCCCTGCACGAAGAAGACGCCTGGGTAAAAACGATGATGGATTTAAGTACTCAACCGAAAATTCCCGTTTCTACGTCTAGCCGAAATTGGATCTTAGAGACCTATTCTTCGAAAAAGCAACGAGAGTCCTTTTTGCGTTTTTTAAACTGACCTACCTGAGTGTTGTTTTGGGTTTTACAAATTAGGCCAGCTTTTTGCACTTGGGCATTTTATGACGCCCAAGTGTTGCCCTAGATGTGAAGATGAAGAAAAATCTCCTATGATTTGCCCGAGAATCATACGGTTTGGATCCTACTATCGGACATCAGATTCAAAAGTCATTGCCAGGTTTCGCTGCCTAAATTGCAAACGAAGCTTTTCC